>JABNAD010000015.1_pt1 | contig 218284 bp, 195 predicted proteins | sample 7240381 | NCBI WGS metagenome assembly JABNAD01 (sample SAMN11332834, study PRJNA596920) | anaerobic digester metagenome | biome: digested sludge; isolation source: digested sewage sludge-derived enrichment culture grown on H2/CO2 | place: Germany: Goettingen | reverse complement strand
GTGTTACACCCGTTCCCTTTCCGAACACGGAAGTTAAGACACCTCACGTGGATGACGGTACTGAGGTACGCGAGTCCTCGGGAAATCATTCACGCTGCTATTGTTCAAGTAAGAAATTCTATTTCGAGATAATATTTGTCAACAATTTCAGTATAGTTAGATAAATATTTAAAAAATATAATCAATTGTACCGTTATTATATGGTTGCCATCAGAAATGTTGAAGAATATGAGTGGCTCGTCTATCTATTTGATGGAGTAACCTTAGTTTTTGTCGGTCTATTTCTTATAGGAACATTAATTGGTTTTTCTAATAATGAAAGAACATTACCAACTATGGTAGCTTCTCTTGCCTGTATAGTTATGTCAATTTATTTTTTTGCTGAAGCTCTATTTGCACGAAATAAGAAAAAATTTGAATTAAAAATTTAAATATTTTAGATAATTTCTAATTTAATTAGATATTGAATATTTGTAACAAAATATTTCAGATATTATATATCATATAATATAATGCCTGAATTATCAGAAGAACGTGCGAATCAATTGGTCAATACATTTTCAACAATTTCAATCGCAGTTTATGTTGGTGTTGCGATTCTCCTTTCCATAATTGCGTTATTATCACTAATTGAATCTTTTCTTGAAGTTGTCGTAATTTTGTCTTCAATGCATTGGGAAGAAGGGATAGTCCAGGTGATATATTCAATTTTATTTACGATAATTATTATTGAGTTATTTGAAACCGTTACCGTTTATTTAAAAACAAAGCGGGTTCCAGTACGTGCTCTTCTTATTGTTGCATTAACTGCTCTGATCAGACATATAATTGTTATTAATATCAGTGAAACAGAAATATATCATTATTTAGGTATTTCTGTTATTATGGCGGTACTTATTGCAGGCGTCTATCTCTTAAAAGAAGATATTCATTCTGGTAATTTAATAAATTAGAAAACTTATTGAAATCTTTTTTTCTATGGTCAATCAGATATACTAAGAGCAATAATAGTTTCAGTATTGAGTAGGATATGAGTTCAAAAATAATAACCGACGGAACAGAAATTCTGACAGATGAACAAGCAGATGAATTATGGGAGCTAGGAAATAGTGGGGCACAAAATGCTGCAACTGCTCTTTCTTCTTTAATTGGAGTACCAATTTCGATCACTGTTCAAAAGATAATAATGGTAAGACTGGAAAATCTTCAAAACTATTTAGATGATTCGATTGCGTCAATGGTTGTATTCCAGGTACGTGGTCAGGTGTCAGGAAATGGATCAATAATTCTCCATGTACCAAAAAAATCAATAATCAGATTATCTTCGATAATGTTGGCAGCACCTGATGAGGATCGTGAAATTAGTGAAATGGATATGAGTATGCTTCATGAAATTGGGAATATAATGACATCTTCATATCTTGATGCATGTGCAAATCTGTTATCTCTTATGCTTATTCCATCTCCACCTTCAATGGTTATTGATATGCCTCATGCGGTCATTCAGTCAGTTATTGCTGGTCAGGAATTTGATGAAGAGTTAGATCAGATACTATTATTCAAAACAGATATGCATTGTGCTGAGTTTGATTTAGAAGCAGGTTTACTTCTTTTACCTTCAAAATCGCTCCTTCATGAATTACTTGAGCGGTTTAGAAAAGTTAAGGCGGATAAAACCTGAATACATCATATTAAAAATTAACTTTTAGATTTCCATATAAGGAATTTAGATCAATAGGGCTTTTGGTAATATATCTATTGATTCGAGATCATTAGTACTTGATGTACCTTCTTTTATGTCCCTGTATAAAAAATCCAGAATTACGTGCAAGGGGAATTACTCATCAAAATGATTTAGATGTCTTTTATCAGGTCTTATTACGATGTAAAACTTTTAAAATACCAATAAAAATGCTTCCCTGTGCAGAGACTATTTTTCTTGGACCTAATCATGAACCTGGTCATTTTATTGGCAGACTGGATTCTCCAGATTTTTCTAATCTTATATCTAAACTTGAAGATAAGATTCGTGATGAATGGAAAAATGAAGGTTTGCCATATGCGATTATTGGAGTTGATTCATCTCCGGTTTGTGGTGTCCGGTACACCTGGTATGGTTCTGTAAATGGTTCTGATGCAAAGATCCCTGGGAGAGGGTTCTTTTTACAACGTTTTCCAGAAATACTTGCATATGATGTTTTTGAAGCAGCGTGTTGGAAAGTATATCTGGCTGCTCCGTTATTTTCTGAAGCTGAATGCGATTTTAATAGAAAATTAGCTGACATAATATCCGGCTATGCAATGCAGGTTCATCTTCCCCAGGATTGTGGAGATTCAGAGCATTCACGAACCATTTCTATTCAAAAAGAAATATTTGAAAAAAATCTACAAGCAATTGACAATGCAGATATTGTTGTTGCAGTAATAGATGGTGCGGATGCAGATTCAGGAACATCATGGGAGATGGGGTATGCATTTGCCCAAAGGAAAAAGATTATTTCACTCCGAACAGATTTCAGACATGTTGGTTATAATGAGCGGGTGAATCTGATGCTTGAGCAGTCATCAGTGGTTGTGAATGATATTTCATCACTTATTCAGGCCTTACCCTGTCCAATTCCGATACGGCCATTCAGAGATATGTAATAAAATAATTTCTCATGTTCATTTCGATAAACCGGGCTTATTTACTGATATTTATACAATAAGATCATGGTGATAAATACGGTTTGTTAGATGAAATTTGAGAAATACATCAGAATTCTATCAATAATTTTATCACGTATCTCCATTCTTCAGTTCATTTTTTTAAAAAATAGGTTTGAATCATTTTTATCGCACAGAATGATCCACACATTGTGCAGTTTGTATCGGTTGGAGTACCTCGTCCAGCCTCTTCCGGGTCCAGAGCATATATTGCCTGTTCCTGAAAATTCATTCGCGCTCTGTTCTCGGCGATATGTTTGTCCTGGTCAGACACTCCGTACTTCATTGAATCTCCAATATGGGCGGCAATACGAAAAGCCATGAGTCCTTCTTTCACTTCATCAGGAGTCGGGAGACTTTTATGTTCAGCCCTGGTGATGTAACATAGATAATCTGCCCCAGCTCCAGCGGAAAATGTTGCGCCAATTGCACCAGTAATATGATCATATCCCATGCCGACATCAGCTGGGAGTGGTCCTGCTACAAAGAGTGGAAAATCAGTCTTCTCTTTATAGTACCGGACACTTTCAGCTATTTTGTCTGCTCTGATATGTCCTCCGGCCCCTTCAATTATTACCTGAACTCCTTTCTTATGAGCCCGCTGTGCCAGCCTGATATTCTCTTCTATCTCCAGAATCTGTGCAGTATCCCGGCTATCATGGATACATCCTGATCTCATTGTATTTCCGAGAGAAAGGACGATTTTTTTAGATTTCAGTAAGGTAAGAATCTCATCAAAATGGGTAATATAGGGATTTTCCTGATTATTTTTTAGCATAAATGAAGTCATCATCGCTCCTCCTTTGGAAACAACTCCTAGTATTCGGGAACTGTGTTTCATTGCTTTTATTGTCTCAAATGAAGGGCAATGAAGAACCATTGATGAGATATCTTCTTTGACTTGTTCTTTCAGATTTTCAATAATGATATCATCTGTGAGATGATCAAGGGTATTTTCTGCAACTGCCTGGTAGAGAGGGACTGTGGTCATGGGAAGTGTTGTGACACCAAGTATTGATCGTCTTATTTCTGGAATGTCTCCAGCAGTTGAGAGATCCGTAATAGTGTCTGCACCATAACATTCAGCAATTTTCGCTTTTTGTATCTCTTCTTCTTGAATACAATGACCGGATGAGGTACCAAGGTTTACATTTATTTTTGTCTTAAGTCCCCTTCCTATTGCAATCCCCTTATCCCCACGGTACATAATTGCAATGGATCCTTTTTCCACTCCTTTCTGGACAAATTTATATGGCCTGTTTTCTAAATCGGATATTTTTCTTACTATTAAATTATTCATTTCTTTTTCTGGAGGTAGTTATTTTACAATATTTGGCAGTGCTGAAGTATGCACCATATTATTTTGTTGTTGGTGCATATCATTTTCTTGGATCTCATTCTATCTACAACCCCATGAGGATAAAGAGCAATCCAGAAGACTTACAATATGGCTTCCATGATGATAATACTAAATTACCATGATTATATACTGGATAAAATGGAAACACATTTACTCTGAAAGAGCCGAAACACTTATGTTGCACCATATTACAATAGTATTGGTGCACTATCCTCTAACAGCGAAACATGCACCTAGCACAGATTCTTCTGTACAGATCAATTCTGGTAACCCTGGAAAAATCGTACAGATTTTGTAAATTGTTAGGTGAATCCATTTTTTATGAGGTCTTTATTTCTTATTCTATAATTATGAAACATTTTTCTATACACATCACTCTGATATTGGTGCAATAATGATGCAGACATCGGTTCTGGAACTTATTAATAAGATAGAACAAGAATCCGGACAATTAACAAATCCTGAGCGTGCTCTTCTTATAACAGATGGTTCAGTTACCCGGCTTTTGGAAGCATTTGGTAATGCACCAGTCGGTGTCAGAACAATACAGCAGAATATTATTCAGGCATCAGAAAAAATCGCAGAAATTCTTGAAGTTAAACCCGGTGAGGATGTGAATTTTCGGGAAGTAGATCTGTACAATAAAAATGATAATCGTGTTCTGATTCATGCTATCTCATATGCACCATTGAAACATCTTCCGGCGGGTGCAATTACCCGGCTTATGAAAGAAGATGAACCGATTGGTATGATAATGCGTGATGAAAAGATGGAATCAAGGAGAGAAATCTTATCAATACAAAAAATTTCTCTCCCATCAGATGACCTGAAAAGGAATCAAATGGCGAAATTTAATTTGAGCAGGTCATACCGGATAATTCATAATTCACGACCGATATTTTTTATTGAAGAACAAATACCTTTCCCTCTTTTTACTGAGGATACTGTGGTTAGAGTGATTACTCCTTCTCGACTTCACATTGGGCTTCTTGATATGAATGGTTCAGGAGGCAGAGTCGATGGTGGTTCTGGTATAACTCTGGAAGATCCTGGTTTTATTTTTGAAATATCAGAAGCAGATACCTTTTCCCTGACCTCACAGGAACCAGAGGTTGCATACCAGGTGCAGCCAATCCTTGAAAAATTAAACATGAATGGATTGTCGATACCTCCGGTACATATTCACATTCAACAATCTATTCCCTTTCATTTTGGGCTTGGAAGTGGAACCCAGGCAGCTCTTGGAATTGCGGCCGGGATTGGGGCAATGATTGGAGCGAATTTTTCTACAGATGCTCTTATTGCCTTATCCGGAAGGGGAGGAACTTCAGGGATAGGAACAAGAGCCTTTTTTATGGGAGGATTACTCGTTGATGCTGGTCACCGGTTTGGCCCTGGCAGAAAGAAGGATTCTTTCGCACCATCAGCCTCATCATCAGGTGCAGGAGCAGCTCCTCTGGTTGGCCGGTATAATATCCCGAAAGATTGGAATTTCGTACTTGCAATACCTGATGGATTGGCAGAAATTCACGGTCAGTTGGAATATGATATGTTTCAGAGATACTGTCCTGTTCCACAACATGAAGTTCAGGCTCTTTCTCATATTCTTCTTATGAAACTGATCCCTTCTGTAATCGAAGGAGATCTGGAACAATTCGGAGAGGCAATTAATGATTTCCAGAATTATGGGTTTAAAAAATGTGAAATCAGTCTTCAGTCACCGGTTATTACGGATATCATTGATGCCATGAGGGATGCCGGTGCAGCCGGGGTAGGTATGAGTTCATTTGGACCGGTAGTGTATGGGGTATGTGATTCGAATACGTCTGCTATCATTTCTTCAGCTCAAAGGATTATGAATCAATGGAAAGGCGGAAAAACGATCTGCACGAAGGGGAGAAATAGGGGTGCTGATATTATGAAAACCTAATTCCATTTACTATCGAAAATTAAGCGCTTTTGATCAGGTATCTGCCTGAAAGTAACGGATGAGATATTTTCGGACCTTTTCTGATTCAACAAATCCCTTATCAAGTTCATCAACAAGTGAATCGATAATTTCTACCTGTTCTGAAATTTTTACATTTTCAGGGGTATCAGAAAATGAAGCAAGAGTCAGGATGACACTTAATGGATTTCTAATTCTATCATTTAAAATTGCAAATTGTTCAATATTCTTATTTATCTGTTCAAAGGCATTTTTCTGAAGTTGCCTGATACCTACCCTGTCAGAGATATCCCGGGATATCTGAATGATGAAATCTTCATTTTGAATTTTTACTATTAAAGCGGTGATTTCAACTGGAATTTTCATCCTATCCTTCGAGACTTCTGAAAATTCTCCTGTCTGAACTGGTTTAATTCGAAAATTTTTAATAAAAGACAAGAACTTACCAAATTCTTCTGGGGGAAGAATATCTGCAGGTGAAAGTGTCAATAGTTCCTTCTGAGTGTATTTTAGTCTTTTAATCGCAGATGAATTAGTCTCTATAAACCGTCCAGGGTAATATGTTTCATCTACCCGATACATTGTAACTGAGTCAAACAAATTTTCAAAAATTATTTTGAATCTTTTTTCAGTGCGGATTAGGAGTTCTTCAGTCTTTTTCCATCTTGTGATTTTTCTAAAATATCCTAACTTCCAGGAACAATCAGAATTTTTTGTTTTCTGAATTGTAAATTCCACAGAATGACCTTTACCTGGCCCGGAAAAAATATCAAGATCTTTATCTTCCAGGTTATGTGAGGAGAGATGATATCCCTCCAGTGAGATAATGTCTGAACTTTTAATCACTGGAATAACAACTTCCTCAATGAAACGATCAAATTTTTTTCCGATATAATCCACATCATTGACCGGAAATAGTTGAAAAATCCCTTTGTTCAGGTGACAAATGATATCTGAATCGTTTAAGATTATAATGCCATCTTCAATTTCTGAAGTAAGCTCATACCAGATCTGATATAAACTCTCTATGGGTATCATGAATTAATTTATGTATGTAATTAAATCTATATATGGAAAAAGCATTCTACCAATTATTATAAAATGTGTTGTATAAATTCGAATACCTGCACCTTTATATTACTATTCTTTTATAATGATACAGATAAAATATGGCATCTCCAGATTTCGAGACGAACATTCTCTATACATTAAAAAAAGAAGCAGGTTCTGTTCTTCCCATAGACATTTGGTATGAGGGGGAGATCTGGGTTTTTCATCCGGTGGGTTCAATTGACACTACAACATCATCTGATCTAGAAGGAACATTGATGGAAGGCATTGCCCAGGGGATGCGATGGATTATCCTTGATCTGACTGATGTTCGGTATGTATCAAGTGCAGGAATACGTGTTTTTATTACCACAGTAAAGTCCTTAAAAAAAGAAAATGGCGAAATTCGATTTTCTACTCCTAATAAAAATGTATTAGACGTTCTTCAATTATCTGGATTGTTAAAAATATTAAAAGTATATCCTGATAATTCAACAGCTATCAAGTCATTTGCCTGTAAAACATAATGTATATAAAAAATTTTCTTATTTTATTATTACCTTTTTCCTACGTCATGAAGGTATTCAAAATCAATATGTCCGTTATAGGGGTCTGTTTTCAATAGTCTTACAATTACTTTTTGCCCAACTTTTAGACCTGATTCTTTTCGCATTACTCTTCCTTCTGCAGGAGGGCTGATAAGTCTGACATATGTTCCTTTTTCTGATGCACCTGTCACAAATCCCTCAAAGTTTTCTCCAATTCTTGGTTTTAGGAGGACTGCTGCTGCTGATTTTCTCATAAACCGCTCAACCTTGTTTGCTGCTTTTTCCCGACCGGAAAGCCATTCCGCTTTCTCATCCAGTTCCCTGACATGATAAGGAGATTTTGTTCCAAGAAGAACTGATTTAATGAGACGCTGGATAATAAGGTCAACATATCTCCGGTTAGGGGCAGTACCATGTGTGTAATCGGTTACTGCAAGTGCAAAGTGGCCGATTGGGGTTTTACCTGGGATGAATGGAACATACTCTCCAGAACCCATAAGTTTCACTATAGTGAGTGAGAGATCGGGGAATCGATCAGGATCAGTTTCCCGTTGTTTTGTCAGAAAAGAAGAGAGGGATTTTGCATCCGGATTGAATGGGAGTTTTTCACCGTATTTTGCTGCTACAAGTCGAATCTCTTCCCAGTATTTAGGAACTCTGACAACTCGTTGTATCATGGGTAAACCGGCGTTTTCAAGAAAAACTACCATTGTCCCGTTAGCTGCAACCATGAACTCTTCAATAAGGCATCGTGCAGCATTTTGCTCTTGGATTACCAGGTCAGTCACCGTTTCTCCATCCGACACCACCTGTGCTTCAAGGGTTTCAAGATCCAGGGCACCCTGTCTTCTTCGATGTGCACGAAGACGTATTGCAGCTTCATTTTGCAATTCCAGTTGTTTTTTCAGACCTTCAGTCTCTGCTACATGTGTTGGAACCGGAATCTTATCTTCAAGCCAGTCTCCGATTTCTTCATACATAAGCTTTGCCTTATTCCGGACCACTCCCTGGTAAATATCACCTGGTCTGACTCCCCCGTCAGAAAGAACCGTGAACTCGATGATTATTGCATAACAGTCCTGAGCTGGAAGGAGTGAGGTAATCCCTTTACAGAGTCGGTCAGGGAGCATATGAAAGGTAATAATTCCTGGATAGACCGATGTTCCATTATGTCCTGCATGTTTATCGATATAGGAATTCTTTGTCACATAATGATCAACATCTGATATGGCTACTTTTACATGAATTTCACCATTTTCACCTTCTTTTACGAACTCAATCTGGTCAAGATCTTCTGAATCCACATTATCGATAGAGCTCCAGAGGAGTCCACGGAGATCTTTTATTCCTTTTTTAATTTTTATATGATGTTCAGGGTTTAGGTGGTTTGTTTCATGAATAACCTCACGTGAAAACCTGGGATTAAAGCCATATCTCTCCATGGTGTCCCATGAAATCGTTTTTAGATCAACATGCTGATGTTTCATAATGCATCCCTGATAGAGGAATCATACCGGGCTATAGATATCTGTTCGCATTTTTCTTAGGGTATCAGTTTTCTGTTATCACATCCCATAATCTGGTATGAAAAAATCAATCGGAAAGAAACCTGCAATTATTCCAACACCAGTTCTTATTATCGGAACCTATGATAAAAAAGGAAAAGCAAATAGCATGACCGCTGCATGGGGTGAAGTCTGCAGCTCTGATCCTCTCAGTATCTCCTTTTCTGTTCAGCGAACCAGGCATACACATGAGGCTTTGCTGGAAAAGAAAGAATGTACAATAAGTATTCCTTTAGCAGCCCATGTGAAAGAGGCAGATTATTTTGGGGTGTCATCTGGAAGAGATCGAGATAAATTTTCAGATACTGGTCTCACCCCGGTTCGTGCACCTTCGGTTCATGCTCCCTATGTTGATGAGTTTCCTATTGTCATCGAATGTAAAATCTCGAATGTAGTGGATGTTGGAGTGCATGACCTTTTTATCGCAGAGGTTGTTGATGTTCTGATCGAAGATACCTGGATGAGTGCAGATGGTAAACCTGATCTTCAAAAGGCACCCTTCTTCTTTTATAATCCCCTGGATCGGTCATACTATAAAACTGGAGAATTTCTGATGGAGGGATTTTCAACCAGTAATCTCTTTAAATAATTTTTTCAGAAAAGAAAATGATGTCTTGAAAAGATTAGCCATACATGGAAGGTCATGTATCTGCTGGTTTTTCTTCATCCATAAAAAGGGGGACATTTGAAAATATGTTTACATCAAAAACTCCCTTGGTTGTTACCCGTAACTCAGGAATTACTGATAATGCCAGAAAGGAAAGATACATGAAGGGATCTTTGATTGCGCCACACGCTTTTGTTAGGTGATGAATACTCTCTAAACCTTTATGCACGTTTTCATACGGTAATTCTGACATTAATCCGGCAAGAGACAGAGGTAAACAGACCTCCTCCTTCCCATTCAGGGCAACCATCGCCCCCTTATTTTTTACTACCATCGCAATCGCAGAGATGATTTCATTATCACTTGTCCCGACTGCGATGATATTATGGGAGTCATGTGAAACACTCGATGCCATAGCACCGCTTGTAAGACCAAGACCCCTGACCAGCCCTACTCCAATATTTTCCGGATAATACCGTGAAACAACCACAATTTTTAATATATCCCTTTTTAAATCTGGAATTTCATCACTTGAAAGTTGGATATATTCTGCCTTTGTTCCTATCTGTCCTTCTTGTATCTTGACAACCCGTGCAGTTCCTGTTCCGGTTATCCTGATCTCTTCCGGGGATGGAATTTTAGCATAGAATGGCCAGTTTTTTAGGGTATGAGTTTTTTCTTTCCTAAAATGTTCAGGGAGTACTAATCTCCCGTTTTTATATGTAGCATGAACGTTACACTTTTTTATGTCATCTATGACACAGAAATCAGCAATACGCCCGGCACTTATTGCACCTCTGTCATACAACCGAAAACGTTCTGCAGGTGAGAGCGTTGCCATTCTGTATGCAAGTTCCGGTTCACATCCTTCTCCAATCGCTTTTCTGATACAATCATCAATATGGCCGGATGTAACTAGCATATCTGCATGCCGGTCATCAGTACAGAAACTACAGCGGGATGATGAACATGCGTTAACCAGAGGAATGAGGGTATGCAGATTTCGTTCAGTCGAGCCTTCCCTGATGAATAGAAACATTCCCTTCTGAAGTTTTTCTTTCCCTTCGCTTTTTACAGTAGTTTCATGATCGCTTTGAAGTCCGGTGGCAATATATTGATCAAGTATAGTTCCGGTCAGAAAAGGAGCATGTCCGTCACGAATGGAGGTCAGGATTAATTTTTCCATAACCAGGGGTTCCTCTGACAACACTCCGGGCACGTTCATCATTTCACCCAGACCCAGAACACCATCTCTGTTCATGAAGGGAAGAAGTAAATCAGCCGTAAGCGTTATTGCACATTCGTCGATAGGGGTTGCAGCAACACAGGAAGGCAACATAACCATGATATCCAGCGGCTGATTTTCATGTGCCTGAAGTATATATTCTATTCCTGCAGTTCCACATACATTCGCAATTTCATGAGGATCTGCAACAACCGTGGTTGTTCCGTGCTGCATAACGAGCCGTGCATATTCATATGGGGTGAGTAATGAACTTTCAATATGAACATGAGCATCAATGAAACCGGGACAGACATAAGAGGATTTGAGATCTACCTCTTCTTTTCCTGAATACCCTGGTCCGGTACCTATAAATATCCCATTCCTGACAGCAAAATCTTCATTTAGCCATTCACAGGTATATGGGTTGAAAATAATCCCGTTTTTAAATATTATATCTGCTGATTCTTCCCATCTGGTCATAAAATATATGTTTCCCCCTGGATTGACTCACGGGTCATATAGTGGAATTTATAGATATTAAGACGTTATTATCATTAAGAACTATGTTTGATCTCGACAATTATGCAGCAGATTTTCGCAGTGAGATCATCGCAGGTGTTTCTATTTTTTTAGCTTCTTTATATATAGTAATGGCCCAACCGGCTATTCTTTCAGAAACGGGTATGCCGTTTACAGCAGTGATAACGGCAACTGTACTAGCAACAGCAGTATCGAGTATTCTGATGGGCATATATGCCAATAATCCCGTAATTGTTGCCCCAGCAATGTCTGTCAATTCCATGTTTGTCTACGTCAGTGTCACTTTTACCGGAATAACCTGGGAGATTGCACTGGGTGTGCTCTTCTGGAGTGGCATTATTTTTTTATTACTCTCTATTCTGGACAAAAACCAATATTTCATCAAAACGATACCACGGCCACTCCGGACCGGTGTTGCAGGAGGTCTTGGTCTTTTTATTGCCTTTATTGGATTAAATCATGGCGGGTTTATTTTTAATATCTCACACCTTAGTGCATCCAATGTTTTTTCTGAGCATAATGTGTTCCTGTTTTTAATAGGTATAACTATTATCAGTATACTCATGGTCCGTCAGATTCCGGGGGCATATATAATCGGAATATTCACAGTAACCATTCTTTCATTTATTATCGGACAGAACCCTCCGGATTTTTATTTTGAGCAGAGTGGCTTTAATAATTTTTTTGAATATCCGGACTTCAGTCTGATTGGGCGTGCCGATATCCTTGGAGCCCTGGTGTTTCCATGTATGCCATTTATCGTGCTTTTTCTAGTGACTGCGTATGTTGATAATATTTCTACTTTGATTGGTCTTTCAGAAGCGAGTAATATGCTGAATGAAGAAGGACAACCTCGTCAGGCAGATAAAAGTCTGAAAACAATAGGAGTGGGCATGATACTCTCTCCTCTTGTGGGTACATCACCAGTTACAGCCTATGTTGAATCAGCGGTTGGGATTATTCAGAATGGACGGACTGGGCTTGTTGCAGTTGTGGCCGGATTATGTTTCCTGCCCCTGCTCTTTTTAGCCCCACTGTTCTCTCTCATCCCACTCGAGGCGACTGCACCGGTACTCGTCATATCTGGTGTTGTGATGCTCTGGCCCCTTGCCTACCTTCGATGGGAGCGACTCGATGATATCATCCCGTTCTTTGTATCATTTCTCATGATTCCCTTTACCGGATCGATTGCATTCGGTATCATGGCGGGATCACTTGTCTGGACTGCAATCAGAATCGGAAAAGGCCGATGGCGCAGGGTCCCTGCAATTCTCTGGATTATCAACATTCTCGCAGTTATTTATCTGGTGTTTCTCTCATGATGAGCGGGGTGTGGTGTGACAAATCCGGTTGATGAGCATATACAGCATTTTCACACATTGCTGGTGAGAGATGGTCATATCCGGATAAAGGATATTGAACCTGGTCACGCGGCGATGGATTCCTCCTTGCATTATCATGCCGGTTCATCATCCATTAACGTATCTGCTTTTTATTATGCTGCGATGCGGCTTCCGAGGTGCATTGATTGTGTTCGGACCATTATTATCAGCTCAGATCTGCAGAGTATGGTTGATTCCGGATTTCCGATATATGACTGGGAGGAGGTCAGGACAGAGGGGAGAAGAAGGAAGTGTTATTATGACAAAAATTTTCTACTCGCCGCCCATATGTCAAGTGTTTCTGATATTGATGATATTATCACAATTATTACCACTTTTCAGATAGAATGGAATAAGATCCATGATTGCTTGAGCCGGCCTGATGAATATTCGAAAATCAAGATTTTTCATCAGATGAATTTGTATCTAACCGGATTAGATCCGTTTCAAAAAAAATTGAACATCTCTCATAATGACTGGAAATTATTTTTAAAATTATGTAGCGGAGATCCTGAAAGTTTTCTCTTAACCATTGGATCAAAAAGATTAGATTTTCATATTCAGAGAGTATTCAGGTCTAACGAAAATACCCGATCACATCTTGATGCATGGTGGGAAGAACTTGTGGCTTCATGTCCGTATTCGTTATCTTCCTGTCCTGTCTACTTTGTATCGGCAAATATCTACAGCATTCCTTCTTTGGTGACTGGATTCCTGGACGATGATGAAGCCCTAATTTCCAGTTTTCTAGAAAATTCACCGGATGAAGTTCGTGATCGGCTTCATATGTTACTGAGTGATGATGATGACAGCAGGATCAAAAATCTACTTCATTATTGTAATGTTTATTATTCTGAAACAGGAAGTCTGTCTCATTCTACCTTTGAAAAAGATTCAGGTATTATTCGATTCCAGAACTCTTCTCATTTTGACCTGAATGCATGTATCATTCCAATACAGAAACTATCCGAAGATCGGATAGATTCACGAATACGGATTCGACAATCAGATGTATTACAACATAGTGATGCACTGATAATTATAATCGATTATCCTCTTGGAAGTGCTGCTCATGATATTCTCTCTTTAATCTTGGAAAAATGCACAGTTATTGGAATCTATATATTTGGAAAAGCTGGTACACTTCGTAATCGAATTGGAGACATTATCATTCCTTCCACTATATGGGACACCTTTTCAGGTAATGAATTCCGCTTTCATAACTGTTATTCAGCTTCAAACATTCGTAAACACACCAGTTGGACAGCGGTGCTGGAAGATCAAAAGTCTGTTACTGTGAAAGGGACTCTTCTTCAGAACAGAAAACAGATGAGGAAATACTTCTCCCAGGGATTTAATACCGTTGAAATGGAGTCTGGTCCATATCTTACTGCTTTGGCTGAATACTGGGGTATTGTTCCTGAAGATAGTATTGTATGGTTAAATCATGATAATGTTCTAGATTTTGGTCTGATACATTACGTGTCTGATGCTCCTTTTAACCGGCGGGAAACTCTATTATCCTATGAGGGCTGGTATAATACGCTCGAATCTGTGTATGCCTGTTCAATTGCAACTCTCAATCTGATTTTCAAGAAAGAGATCGATCGTATAGGGAAAAGCCCTTGATACTTGAAAGGTTCTTGACTTTGATTTGTGCACTAGCTGGATAGTCTTCCGAATGGTCCGGCTCTTATTTCACAATCTTTTTGTAGGTACAGATGTGAAAGAGATTACTTACGCATTCAGGCAAGAAATGAGAGAATTAGAATATGGAATCAGGAAGGAACTCGTTAAGCATTCCCTGTGCACCACACTGTCAGAATCATGAATCTCCTCCAACAACTGGTCTTTTCATCCCCGCCGATAAAAGATATCTCCACCTCTTACTCGGGTATGTCACTGAGATCTGTCATATTGTCAATTTATCCGACACCGATCTCTTTCACCTTGAAGTTGCATCTGAAGAAGCATTCATCAATATCGTAGAACATGCATATCCTGACTGCAAACCTGGGAATATCTACATAGAAGCGAGGATGAAACCGACTGAACTGGTTCTCTCATTCCGTGATGAAGGAATCCCCTTTCATGATTCTCCAAAAGAGTATCCTCTTGTAATATCGTCAGATGGTGATATTCAATCTCCTCATGGTTTGGGATTTCAAATCATGAGGAATACAGTTGATGAAGTACGGATGGAAAATTTGGGAAAAATGGGAAAAGTTCTTCATCTTATCAAAAGGTACCCTGCTCCTGTTGAGATTGAGATGGCCCAGAATGTCCATGAAATTCCAGAAGCTCCTCTTCAACAATATTCAATCAGGCCTATGCAGACTCAGGATGCTTCGCAGGTCTGCCGGCTTTTTTGGTTAGTATATGGGTATACCTATAAAAATGAGAACTTTTACCGGCCAGAAGGACTTATTGACCTGAATGATAACGGTCGCATTGTCAGTTATGTTGCTGTGGGTGAAGATAATGATGTAGTGGGACATGTCGGTCTGATAAGGCCTGAACCTGTCCTTATGGCAGAATTTGGACTTCTTGCAGTCTCTCCTGCTCACCGTGGCCGAGGACTTATGGGACAATTAGAGGATGCAATTTTCGCTAAGGCTGAAGAAATGAATCTCGTCGGCTTGTCAATTAATGCGGTTACGAGTCATCCTAAAAGTCAGAAATCAGCTGTAAAGAAAGATTTTGTCCCATGTAGTATTGACCTGGCTGCATGCCCCCCTCGAATGTTTAAAGCTCTTGTAAGCGATAGTGTACCTGCCCAGCGAGAGTCATACCTCCACGGGTTCAAATATTTTAACACGCCACCACCACGAACCGTGTATGTTCCCAAAAGGCACCATAATTTTGTTCACATCATTTATTCCAAAATGCAGCAGTCTTGCACATTTAGCGATCCGACCCCGGCACGAACTCCTGGTGACTATAAAATACATTATGATCGAACCCTGCAAAAAGGGATCATTACCGTTATATCTGCAGATGAAAGGCAATGGCCTGAGATCCAACGAGTGGTAGATGATATGGTACACCTGGCCGGGGCTGAAGTTGTTGATCTTGACTTACCGGTTTCACAACCAGCAACAACACTTCTTTTTGATCTTGCTGAATCTGCGGGTTTTATCTTTACTGGTATTCGGCCTTGTCAAGCTCCGGACGGGGATTGTTTCAGACTTCAATTTCTTTCAATTCCCTTTGACCTAACCCATATACAGTTGTATCCTAATTATGGTGAGTTTTTACTCGAATATATAACAACTCTGATGAAATAATGACTGATAAAGATATTTCTCCCTGTTTTTTTCTTTTCTCTATTGTGATGATCCATCCTTTCAATTATGAGTAGTATTTATAAAGAAAAAAACAGAACACCATATCATGTATAATTTCCGGAATTCGCTACCGATTCTAATAGTTGTCATCTGTTTATTCTATACGGCAGGATGCACAGGTGCTACTCATGATGAAGATTACAAAACCCTCGTTATCGATGCCATTGAGAGAATGGATCCTCAGAATGAAAAGATTGTAAATCCCTATAAGGGGATGACTGTTGATGACCTCTCGGCAATGAAGACCTTTGCAGAGCAGGCAAAAAGTTCAGCAGAAGAGATGACCCTTTCTGATACTTATAAAAAATCGCGGGAATTTTTCATTCGGTCAATGGATGCAACCATAGCAGGTGTTGATAGTCTGCAGGGAGATATTGATACAACAACTGGAAAAGTTGATAGCACGGCTCCGGCAACGAATTATTTCATCCAAGCTCAGTCAGACCTTGGCAGTGCTGCAGACATTATCAAAGTTCCCAAGAAAAAAACATATTAATATAGGTTTTTAATAAAATCTGTGTGGAAATCATCACTCATTTTTGCTTGATAATTTCCTACCTGGCATGTATCGCTGCATGAGCAGCTGCCAACCTTGCAATCGGAACACGCGGTCCGGAACACGAAACATATGTGAGTCCTATTTGGTGACAAAACTCTATTGACGACGGATGACCACCATGTTCTCCACAGATACCAACTTTCATGCCTGGACGTGTTGCTCTTCCCCATAGGACAGCAAGTTCCATCAGTTTTCCAACTCCTTTTACATCGAGGACCTCAAATGGATTATCCTGAAGGATGTGATTCATATTATACATTGGAAGGAATTTATTCTCCGCATCTTCGCGTGAAAATGAGAATGTTGCCTGGGTGAGATCATTTGTTCCAAATGAGAAAAACTCCGCTTCTTCTGCAAGGTTTTCTGCTCGCATACATGCTCGAACAACCTCCAGCATAGATCCAAATGAACAATTAATTGTGAGTCTATATGCTGATTCAACATCTTTGTGAATATCTGTTACCCATTCCTTTACTCGTTTTAATTCCTGAGCAGTACAAACCTGTGGTATCATGATTTCAGGATGAACATCCACTCCATTTTTCAGACATTCTGCTGCTGCTTCAAGTATTGCACGAATTTGCATTGAATAAATCTCTGGAAATGTTAGGCCTAGTCTGACTCCCCGATGACCTAGCATGGGATTTACTTCATGGAGAGATCTGACTTTGTTGAGCATTGTTTCTTTTTTTAGAATGACAGCATCAAGTAATTCAGGATCAGCTGGTGTCTGCACAATCGGATGGACATCATCATGCTGGAACATGAATGCCACATTCTCTGATAAAACTTTCATTCCTCGAAGGTTTTTTCGTAAATTTCGAAGTATATCAATTTCATCAACAAGATGCTGTTCTTGTGGTAAAAATTCATGAATAGGGGGATCGAGCAGTCGGATGGTAACCGGCCAGGGTGCCATTATTGTAAACAAATTTTTAAAATCTTCTCGTTGAATGGGGAGCAGTCTGTCCAATGCCTTCTGGCGATCTTCTTTCGTATCGGCGATGATCATGTCAATGACTATTGGAAGACGGCTGGGATCATTGAACATTCGTTCAGTTCTGCAGAGGCCAATTCCCATCGCTCCAAATTTTAAGGCTCGTTTTGCATCAGATGGAATATCTGCGTTTGCCATGACTTTAAGACGAGCAACTGCATCAGCCCAGGAGAGAAGAGTTGCAAGATCTGAAGAAAATTCAGCATCAATGAGTGGTACTTCTCCCAGGTATACTGCTCCGGTTGAGCCATCAATGGTGATAACATCACCTTCAGTGATTTGATATTTCCCGATATGTGCGTGTCTGAGTCGTACATCAACATGTATTCCTTCAGCACCGGCAACACAGGGTTTTCCCATTCCTCTTGCTACAACAGCTGCGTGAGAAGTCTTTCCTCCCCTGCTTGTCAAAATTCCCTGAGATGCAAAAAAGCCATGAATATCTTCGGGTTTTGTCTCTTCACGGACAAGAATTACTTTCAGGCCCTCTCTTCCCATTTTTTCTGCACGGTCTGCATCAAATACAGCAATTCCTGATGCACCTCCAGGAGATGCAGGAAGACCGGATGCAATCGGGGCAACATCATCGGATATATTCAGCCTGGGAAAAAGGAGTTGCTCAAGTGTTTCAGGTTTAATTCTAAGAAGTGCCTGTTCTTTTGTAATTAATCCTTCTTCTGCCATTTCTACTGAAGTTCTGACCATTGCAGTTGCGTTCATTTTTCCATTTCTGGTCTGAAGACAATAGAGAATCCCCTCTTCTATGGTAAATTCAAAGTCCTGAACTTCTTTAAAATGTGATTCCAACTTATTTCGAAGTTCCATCAGTTCCCTGAACAGGTCTGGCATTTCATGAGCCATGGCAGCGATAGGTTTTGGTGTTCTGATTCCTGCAACAACATCTTCTCCCTGGGCGTTTACAAGATATTCCCCAAAAATAACATTTTCACCAGTTCCTGGATCACGGGTAAAACCCACCCCGGTTGCAGATTTATTGCTCATATTTCCAAATACCATCGCAACAATATTTACTGCAGTCCCGTTTGCCATATCCGGGGTAATTTTAAACTCACGTCGGTAATCGATGGCTCTTTTTCCCATCCATGAATTGAAAACAGCTTTTATAGATATTTCAAGTTGTTCATAAGGATCATGTGGAAAGGGCTTACCGGTAAATTGCTTTACTACCTGCAAAAAAGAAGTGCATACATCTGAAAGATCCCAGGCAGAAAGTTCAACATCCTGTTTTACTCCGGCCCTTTCTTTTACTTTCTCAAATTCTTCATCAAATAGTGCATCTGGTACCCCTAATGCAACCTTTCCAAATAACTGAATGAACCTGCGATATACATCGTAACAGAACCGTTCATTATCAGTAGCAGCAAGAAGACCTTTCAGAGTATCAGGATTTAATCCTAGGTTTAATATGGTATCCATCATCCCTGGCATAGAGAGGGCAGATCCTGATCGGACGGAGAGCAATAGAGGTTTTAGAGCATCACCAAATTTTTTTCCGGTATTTAATTCGAGAAGCCTCAAATGATCTGTTACCTGACTCATCAGGCTCGGTGGAAGTCTATGCTTTTCGTCTTCTAGATATGCCAGACAGGCTTCAGTAGTAATTACAAATCCCGGAGGTACCCTGATTCCGGTTTGCGTCAATTCGCATAAATTTGCACCTTTTCCACCGAGGAGTTTCTTATCTTTTCCATTACCATCAGAGAATGAATAAACCCAGGTTTTACTCATCGTCACCACCCTAATTGTCTCTCTTAAAAAATCTGCTCATCACAACGATTATAGTATATAACAATATCCGCTGTAATTTTGCAGAATGTTTACTTATATCTATGAAGTGCGATTAGCGTACATGCTTTGGAATACCCTTCGTCACACGTAGTTTATTCCAAGTTGTTTGTCAATACACTGTAAGGAACTTTTACCTGCTGATATGTCGTGTATTGGCAGACCATGTATTTATAACCATATAAAGAAAGAAGAAAATGATATTTTTTTCGTTAAAATATGAAATTGTCGTTATTCTACTTTGATTATCATGAGAGTAATATCATCGAACTGAGGTTCATTCCCTGCAAAGACATTCACATCGTTTATGATTTTATCAACCATTTTTTGAGGTTCTAAATATTCATTTTTCTGAATTAATTCTTTGAGTCGGTTTTCCCCATACATTTCATTCGTTTCATTCACTGCTTCTGTAACCCCGTCTGTATACATACAAATGATATCACCGGATTGCAGGATTGTTACATTTTGATCATATTGAGCATCCGGTAGAACGCCAATAGCAATCCCAGTTAATGGAAGTTCAAAAAACTCTCTGCTTGTCTGACGATAGATAATTGGTGGATTATGACCTGCATTGACATACCGTAGAGATTTCTTTTCCTGATTAATTATTCCATAAAATAAGGTAACAAAGATACCTGTCTTAGAATTATCTTCGATGATAGTATTTGCATAGGTGATAGTCTTGGCTGGTTCATCAAACCATCCTGCGACAACTCTGACGACAATTCTGGAAAGGGCCATAAATAATGCTGCAGGTACCCCTTTTCCGGAAACATCCGCGATCATAATTCCGAGCGACTCTTTTGAAAGTTTTATGACCTGGAACGGAATGATATCAAAAAAGTCTCCCCCAACTTCTTTAGCCGGACATGATTTCGCTGCTATGGAAAACCCTGGAAAAACAGGGAGAGTATCTGGAAGAAAACTCTGCTGAATTTTTGCCGCTATATGTAGTTCTGCATCTTTTTTTGCAATTTCTGTTTCAAGTGCTAATTTCTCATCCATTGTTTTCCATTCTGCAATCAGGTTATGGTACATTGTTGAAAATATGCCCATTCCTATTGCATTAATGATAATCATGGGAATGATTACTACGGTAATTATGGATACAACTTGAGATGGAGGAGTTGTTGTAATGAGTGCAATCAATGAATGGAGAGTCTCTACCAAAATTGTAAAAATTATTGCAATAGGTGTTGAAACAAATTGTTTTTTATTTGCGTAATACATCACGGCCCCAAGTAATCCGGCCATCACCGAAGCAAAAAAGCAACTGTACATGTATGGGCCACCCTGGGTATAGCGAAAAAAACCTCCGATGAGACCTGCACCAATCCCAACATATGGTCCACAGGTTAACCCTCCGACAAGAGGGCCCAAATCTCTAACATTAATTAAAGCACCGTGTATCTGGATATTTCCTAATGTGCCATATATACTTACAATTCCAAAAAAAAGTGTTAAAATGATCTGAGTTTTTATAGATATTTTTCCAGTAATTACTTCTTTAAAATATCTGCTTCTGGTAAACAGATAAGAAGCAACAAAGATTACTGCGATAATCTGAAAAAGAAGTTTTAGACTTTCAAAAAAATTAATGTCCATCTGACAGCCTTTACCATATTATTTCATCTGTTGATATACTAGTGACTTGTGTATCATTCTTGCTAACTAAAGTGAGAATGTCATTAAAAAATATAGGTAATTATCTATAAAGTGGTTGAATCATTTTAAATCCGGATGTTCCAGAGATTGCATGTTTTATCCCGTTACTGATGAGTTCTTTTGCTTTTTCACATGCATGAGCATCATCAAAACCCTGAGCGATATACCCGGTTATTGCTGCTGAAAATGCACATCCGGATCCATGAACTTCATATGGTAAGCGTACATGCGTGAACCGACTCACATCATTTTTTCTTATTAAGAGATCAATGGCTTCATTTCCGGTTCCGTGTCCCCCTTTTATGATTACCTGCTGAGCTCCAAGATCGATGATAGTTTTACCCGCAATAAGCATCTCCTCCTCACAGGAGATGGTCATATTAGCGAGAATTTCTGCTTCAGGGATATTTGGGGTGATCAAATGAGCTCTGGGGGTGAGTGTTTCACGTATATCACGGACTGCATCTTCATCAAGAAGCCGATACCCGGATGTGGAGACCATGACTGGATCAACTACCAAAGGGATTGTTGTAGGTAATGCCTTATCAACGGCCTTGATAATTCTTGAATTAGCGAGCATTCCGGTTTTTACTGCTCCGGGAGTCATGTCTTCAAAAACAGTTTGGATTTGTTTTTTTACAATTTTCGGCTCTATTGGCCAAGATCCGGTTACCTTTGCAGCATTTTGAGCTGTTAATGCGGTAATAACAGCCATCCCCCAAACACCCGTCATGGAAAACGTCTTCAGGTCCATCTGGACACCAGCACCTCCGGATGGATCTGATCCTGCAATAGAGAGAGCTGAGAAATATTCTTTATTCTGAAACTGTGGTGTCATTCTATTCGTATTTTTATCTTGAATATATTTTCATGAACATATACTTTAGGGCTTTCATTCTTTTATTTAAATATCTGGTTCCGAAAAAAAGATTAGTATGATCTGCCAATTAGGGTGACGACCGATCCTGGTTTTCCACAGATGATACAATTACCTGCAGACTGGTCGATAAGATCGGTTCTGACTTCAGTTCCCAGAACACTTGCATCAGCGATCTCTTCAAGCCGGTCGGCACATTCACGGTTCCCGCACCAGTGAACGGCAGCAACACCCTTTGACACTATCTCATTCACCAGAGATTCTTCCTTTGCTATGAACAAGTGGTCTTTGATATGCGTTTCTGCACGAATCTGCAGGGCAACTGTGTATTCAGTCATCTTCCTGCAAACCTCAGAGATGATATTTGCACGTGGAAGTGACTCTTTACCGCCTGAACGAAGAACCCCCATAACTACACCATTGTCCAGGTCACGTGGTCCAACCTCAAGTCTAAGGGGAACTCCTCTCATCTCCCAGTAGTAATATTTTGCACCAGGTCTGAGATCCCGGTTGTCAATTTTTACCCGGTATCCTGCATTTTGTAGTTCCTTTTCCAGTAATTCTGCGGCTTGCATGACCTCTCCCTCACGCTTTTTCATAATTACTGGAACAATGACAATCTGCACCGGGGCAACTTCTGGAGGAAGCATGAGACCTCGATCATCACCGTGCATACTGATGAGAGCAGCAATTGACCGTTCTGAAATCCCATAACAGGTCTGATGACAGTACTGCTGCTGACCTTTCGTATCTTCGTATTGTATACTGAACGTTTTTGAGAAGTGATCTCCAAGATGGTGGACTGTACCGATCTGTAAGGTTCTGCCATCCGGCATAATGGTGTCCACGGCGATGGTATAGTCAGCACCAGGAAATTTATCCCAATCTGGGCGTTTTGATATCAGAACAGGAATATTCAGCCGATCATAAAATTCCTGGTACCGAGCAATGGCATCTTCAACCTGATTTTCTGCTTCATTCCAGGTAGCATGAACGGTATGAGCTTCCTTAAAGGATGTAATCTCACGAAGACGGATTAGTGGACGAGTATGTTTGGTTTCATACCTGAATGTATTGACTATCTGATATACTTTGATTGGGAGATCTGCATGAGATCTCACCCAGAGAGCATACATGGGATATATTGCTGTTTCACTGGTCGGACGAAGGGCGAGTTTGATATCCAGCGGGCTTGTTCCGCCATGGGTGACCCAGTACACTTCTTCTTCAAAACCTTTGATGTGTTCAGCTTCTTTCATAAATTCCGGTTCAGGAATCAGAAGTGGAAACAGTGTCTCCTCGTGATCACGGTCAAGTAATTCCCTAAGAATACCATAAACCCGCTTTCGGATACCAAATCCGAATGGAAACCATACATAGAGTCCTTTTACCGGGTAACGGACATCCATTATTTCTGCACGCCAGAGAATATCATTATACCAGCCTGAGAAATCTGCCTTTTGAGGGAGCGTTCCTTCCTGTTCCTCCATTCATTAGCTCCTATGTCACCATCTGTAAGACGGCTGGCGTGATAAATGCCTCGATAATTGCTGCAATAGCAACAAACGGGATAATATATTTTAGAAAATATCCCCCAAGGCTCCAAGCTTCAATAGATGCTTCAGATCCTCCTGCTAATTCATTTTTTACAGCTCGTCCCAACATTAATCCAAGGGCTCCTGATGCAATCACCGCAGGGAGCTCAAAAATACCATGTGGTACAATTGCCGCAATAAGAGCAATATATCCCGCTTCTTTTCGCACAATCTCTAATACCACACCGATTATTACCCCGTTCATCATCAAAATGAATACAGAGAGAAATCCAAAAAATGCACCACCTATGAAAATAACAACACAAGCCTCTAGGTTATTTAAAAATAATTGAAGGGCAAGCATTGGAGGATCATCTCCCATAATCTGGCCTGCAATCATTTCCTGAAATAAGGTAAGCAATGTCTCACCAAATGCGGGTTCAGTTATGGACAATCCAAATCCAACTGCAAATCCGGCAATCAGGATTATTCCTGAAATCGCCAGGTAATGAGAAATTTTTAACGTTTCAGACATAAAGCACCATTCGCATCATATCCCTGATGCCTGGGGCAAGACCAACCATGATCATGGCAACTAGAATCAGGTACCAGATACCTGTAGCGCCTTCACGCCGGTAGAGCTCGAGAATATAAATTCCTGGAATGAGCACAAGAAGTTTGAGCGGGAACATGACAAATGCAGTTCCGGTCAGGTCAATAAGTGCTGAACCTACCACATGCTTTTCTGTATATGGAATTGCATGAAGGTCAATACCAAATGAGGTTGCACTAGCGTCCAGCATATGTCCGAATATCAGTATCTGATATAATCTATCCTGTACATACTGCCATCTGAATCCGTACCTGATGATGGCATACAAAAGACCTGTTGTCGCAGTTGCCATTGCCAGGATCGTACCAGCGACCAGGAGATCAAAGTGGGCGCTGGTCAGACCGAACCAGATAATAAAGAGAAGTGTTACAGCGGAAAGAAGAATCCCTGCCCAGAAATAGATCTTTTTCCAAGATGGTATCACCCCTCTCTTCTCTAATACATATGCACCATAGAGAGCTGGCATGGCTATTGCAAAAATCAGAAAATAGATTAATGGTGTTATTAAAACAACATGGATATCTGATTTAATAAATCCGGTATCCTCGACAACTCGCAGACATCCCCCGAATACAATCCACGGTATCAGAGAATATACAAACTCCCGATCAATTGAGATATGGTTTGAATCAAGCCATCGGTAAATAAGCCAGGTACATACCAGCAGGATGAACGCATAGGTGAGAGTATTTACGATATTGTATGAGTTATCATAATGGATGGGATCTATGTAATATTTGTAGATGAATTCACTAATCATGAGTTGAGAACTCCATGAGCACAGATACGGTACAGGTTTTTCAGTCGGATGGTTTCAATAAATCGCGATGGACCCAGCTTCCACGGGACGTTCTGATTGGTCATCAGGCAATATTGCAACTTCCTGACATCATCGCGGACATCAGACCAGGCCGTTCAGTCCTCATTATATCTGGTGGAACTACCCGTGAAGTTGCGGGTAATGCAGTTGAAGATATTCTGAAAGACTCATATGATGTCAAGCGGTTTGTCGCTGGAAAACTGGATACAACTACGCTGGAGGCATGTAGTCAGGCCTCATTGTCAGCGGATTTCCTTATTGGTGTTGGCGGGGGGAGAGTTATTGATTGCGCCAAAATTGTCTCGTACAAGCAGGGCAAGCCCTTCATCAGCGTTCCAACCGCAGCATCGCATGATGGAATTATCTCAGGGAGGGCAACGCTTCCCACTGAGGCTGGTAGTGTTTCAGTCGGTGCCCATCCCCCGATAGCAGTGGTTGCTGACACGGGAATTATCTCACAGGCGCCCCACAGGCTCATGGCATCAGGGTGTGCTGATGTCATCTCCAATTATACTGCCATCCTTGATTGGGAACTGGCCCACCGGCTCAGGGGAGAACAGATCAGCGAATATGCCATTGCTCTTTCAAAGATGACTGCCGAGATTCTGGTTAAAGATGCAAATCTGATAAAGCCAGGTCAGGAAGAAGCAGCCTGGATTGTGGTAAAAGCATTGGTATCATCTGGTGTGTCAATGGCGATTGCTGGTTCATCACGCCCGGCTTCCGGTGGTGAACATAAATTTGGTCACGCTCTTGAACGTTTAATCCCTGGTGCAGCTCTTCATGGTGAAGCATGCGGCATTGGATCTATTATGACGATGTATCTGCATGGAGGAGACTGGCGGGAGATTCGATCATCGCTCGCCCGCATTGGTGCACCAACCACTCCAAAAGAATTGAATATTCCTGATGAAATCGTTATAGAAGCACTCCTGAAAGCTAGGGATATCCGGCCTGAACGATATACTATCCTTGATATGGGCCTGACACGAGAATCCGCTGAACATCTTGTGCAAATGTTATATGAAGCGTGAAAATATGGAACCAAAAAAAACTCGAGTGACTATTGTCGGCTCTGTGTATGCGAAACCCGGAACTCAGTTTGTTTATAGAGGAAGGGCAGATCAATGTGAGTCTTGCACAATTGCCAGGGTATGTCATAATCTGGAATCCGGCCGCCGATATGAGGTTGTTGCTATTAGGGCAGCATCTCATTCCTGTCCGGTTCATCACCATGGAGCGGTAACTGTAGATGTAATTGAAGCTCCCATTGAAATGCGTTTGTCTCCTGATATTGCTCGAAAAAATACAACCATAACAGTAAATTTCCCTCTATGTGACGAAGCATGCAACTTCTTTGCGGCATGTCATCCGTTAGGAGTTGTGGAAGGACAAAAGTACATCATTACAGACATTTTAGAAGATGAGTCGTTAGCATGTAGGAACGGTCCTTCACCTGTTTTGGTGCGGGTAGTTCCACTTCCGGAAGGTTTGCCGCGGTATACACCATGACGAATACCTCTGTTGAAATTCATGAACTGGTGCGCAGAAAAAAATGGTCAGTATGATGATATTAGGGTTTATGCGCCCTTCTCCATCTTCCCTTTAATAAAATATTGCCATAACCTATATGTTTCACCGGGTGAAGATACCACTTGACTGTTCTAGGTGATAGAGTGCAGAAAGAGGAGCTGCTACATTTACATATGCTTTTTATTCATGTCAGGAAGTACTACGAAACCATCACCAACGAGGAGATCCCAACGGAGCGGTATAATACCCTGCATATCTCTCCGGTTCACATACATAAAAACAAAAAGGCCCATAAGGAAGCCATTCTTGTTCTTGGTGAGGAGATTGTTGATCACATCGGTCGGAAGCCGGCGATGCTAAGTTTTTCCCATGATATGTCAACACCTTCTGAGATAGCTGTTGAGAACTAATGTCATGGACATCACGCCCGCCTGCCGGGAGATAATCTCTCTCCTTCTCTCCACACCTCCCGGTGAGCGAGAACTTCGAAAGATAGTTAAGACTATCTGTAAAAAATACCGTCTCCCTATTGTTCCCCGTAACTCTGATATTCTGTCTTGTGCAACGCCTGAAGAGTTCACTTTGCTTCGACCGATTCTTCTAGTAAAACCATCCAGAACGCTGTCTGGTGTAGCTCCTGTAGCAGTTATGACATCGCCGGCACCGTGTCCGCACGGAATCTGTTTACCCTGTCCGGGGGGTCCGGATTCGCTCTTTCAGTCCCCTCAAAGTTATACTGGCGGTGAACCTGCAGCAAAACGTGCTTTTGCTCACAATTTCATGCCTTATGATCAGGTGAGTGCACGATTATCTCAGTTTGAAGAACTTGGGCATCATGTGGACAAAGCTGAACTCATCGTTATGGGAGGGACCATGACTGCCCGTGAACCAACCTACCAGGAATGGTTTATAACTGAATGTATCAGGGCGATGAATGAGTACCCGGCAAACTCCTTGCGAGATGAAACACAAGACGAGATATTTACAAGAAATGAAACATCCCGAGTTCGATGTGTAGCAATAACCTTTGAAACAAGACCTGACTGGTGTCAGAAAGAACATATTGACAGGATGCTTGATCTGGGAGTAACTAAGGTTGAACTTGGGGTACAACATCTTGACGACGAGATACTAACCCTGAACCTGCGGGGGTGCACTGTTGCAGACACTGTGGAAGCAAATACTCTGCTTCGTGATGCAGGCCTTAAAGTAGGATTTCACATGATGCCTAATCTGCCTGGCAGTACTGTTACGTCAGACCGGCAGATGTTCCATGACCTGTTTGCCGATCCACGATTCAGACCTGATTTTTTGAAAATATATCCATGCCTGGTGACACCGGGATCAAAAATAGAAGAACTCTATGAAGTGGGGGAGTATGCACCGTATGATGAAGACACTCTTATCGATCTGGTGGCCGATGCAAAGATGGAAATCGCTCCGTACTGCAGGCTTCAGCGTATCCAGCGTGATATTCCTGCCGATAAAATCGTGGCAGGCTCTCCACACTCAAACTTTCGGGAACTAGCCAAAGACCGTCTGCACAGGAGAGGGGGCAGGTGTTCATGTATCAGGTGTAGGGAAATAGGCAGAAGAAGATCTCAATCTGAGCCCGTTCTGAAAGTTCTGACATATGAATGCTGCGGGGGTCAGGAAGAGTTTATTTCATTTGAATCAGATGATTCCCTCGTGGGTTTTTCCCGTCTTCGTTTTCCAAAAGATCCCTGGCGGCCAGAAACAGAAAATGCAGCTTTTGTTCGTGAACTTCATGTTTATGGGATGGTTGTTCCTATCGGGCAGGAAGGATCAGGTGAGGATCTGCAACATCGTCGATATGGGACAAAACTCCTTTCCGAAGCCGAAGAGCGTGCTGCATCTGCCGGATATAGGCATCTTGCAATAATGGCTGGTATTGGAGTCAGACCCTATTACAAAAAACTTGGATATTTCCGCAAGGGCCCTTATATGGTTAAGGATTTGTAATGCATGAGACCTGCAACCCGAATATTTATAAAACAGCGTTTTACTGATTATTATAATAAAACCCGTATCTCTCCCCCTTCTTCAGTAAAAGAACGGGAGTTTGGTTTCATCTTTTTTGATGACAAATATCCTGATGATATTAGGATGAGGAGGCATATTGGATTTTCATCCGGTGATGAGATGCAGGAGTATATAAAAAGTCTGGTACCAGCCCATGCATATTACTCGACTGCATATTATCAGACTCCGCAGGCTCCAACCATGGGTGATAAGGAATGGCTAGGTGCCGATCTCATTTTTGATCTTGATGCTGACCATATTATGCGGGGTTCATATGAGGAGATGCTCCAGCGAATTAAGGATGAAACAGAAAAGTTACTTGGGATTTTAGATGATGAGTTGGGTATTGATATGAAAACGGTTAAACTGGTTTTCTCTGGTGGCCGTGGGTATCATATTCATGTTCAGGAACTGGGATTTCGGGATTTTGGTGCTCCTGAACGGAGAGAAATCGTGGACTATATTTGCGGGATAGGTATGAGTCCTCCAATTCTGCTTCAAGATTGGGGGCCTTTCCGGACTGGATGGCATGACAGGTTTCGTAGTCTTCTTATCAGGTATCTTACTGAACTGGATGCAAAACCAAAAAAAGAAGGGAAGGCTGAATTATCTTCACTTAGGGGTGTTGGTCAGGTTATGGCCGAACGATTTATTGGGATGATTCCAGAATTAATCACCTTACTCACTACAAATCCATCATCAATTCTTCTCCGTGACCAGACTGTGAAGACTGTTTTTGCAGCTCTTGCTACGGAGCGTGAAAGTGCTCTGCTTCCGTATATCAGGGAAGCAGCAGTTCAGGCAGATGAACCAGTCACTACAGATATTAGAAGGTTAATCCGGCTCCCTGGCTCGCTTCATGCTAAATCCGGATTTAAAGTCGTTGCTCTGGATGTAAAAGAACTAGCGGATTTTGAACCTCTCATTGATGCAGTTGCTTTTGGTGAACGTGAGGTCCTTATAGAATCAGAGCGGGAATATTCATTTTCACTTCTTGGATCACAGTACACTATCCCAAAAGGCCGATTAAAAGTCCCGGAAGCAGTTGGTGTTTTTCTTTGTTGCAGAGGCATGGCGGAGATAGGAGGTGAGTCAGGGGGTGCTTCTTGATGAACTCCGGACCATCCTGCTTGAAGAACGTGATAGTGGAGAATTGACAACAATCACTCCGGATTTGTTTCAAAAGACAAGCGAAAACGTAAAAATTTTGCAACAGGAAGTGTATGTCCTTGAAGATCCATTTTCTGATGAGGCACGTCTGCTTATTGAAAAAGTATCTAGTATCCGGGCAACTGTTGAGGAGTTATTCAAGATACGGACTGATAAGATCGTAGGACTTGCGCTTAGCCAGGCTGAAGGCTCTTATATTGAACGTGAAGAACTTCGTGTCCTCATTCCGGCTGAACTTGAGATGTTTAACCGGATTGTTGAGGCTATCAGACAAAGTCGAACTAAGTTAATAGAGTGGAGAGCGGTTCAGGGTTCAGTGGGGCATGCCTTAACCTCTGATGAGGGTGAATGCGTTCCAGTATCAGATACAATCAGTGGAGATGTACCTATCCGCGCAGATACTGGTGTTGATTCAGAACCAGATAAAATAATCCCTGTTGATGCTCCTTTTGCAAATGATATCGTATTAGCGCTTTCCAGTATGGAACCTTTTATGGGTATTGACGGACGGACATATGAGATGGAAGCAGGAGATATTCTCACGCTCCCCTCAAGAAATGCACAAGTCCTGGTTGAACGCGACATAGTCTTAAATATCCATCCGGGCTAATGATGTAGGTATTCTATACACGAGGAGTGGCCAAATCATGAAGATGCCAACAAAATTCCGCACATATTGTCCCTTTTGCCACAAACATGAGGAGCATGAGGTAGAGAAGGTAAAAAAAGGTAAAACCACCGGGCTTCACTGGATTGATCGCCAGAAAGCACGCCGAGGTCAGGTAGGGAACATGGGTAAGTTCTCTAAGGTTCCTGGTGGTGATAAGCCAACCAAGAAGGTAAACATCCGGTATCGCTGTACTGCCTGCAAGAAAGCACATTTAAGAGCAGGTTTCAGGGTTGGTAAATTCGAACTTACGGAGTAATTAAAATGGTAAAATTAACACGCGAGAACCGGAGCAAGTTTGTCAAGGTAAAATGTCCGGATTGTGAAAATGAACAGATAATCTTTGACCGTGCATGTACAACGGTTGATTGTGTTGTCTGCGGCTCGAACCTTGCCACCCCGACTGGTGGAAAAGCACAAATTAAAGCAGAGATTATAACTGCATTTGAGTGAGAGCCTGATGCAGGAGAGAGAGTGGCCTGAGCAGGGAGAACTTGTCGTCTGTTCAGTTCAGAACGTAAAAGATTTCGTGGCTTTTGTCACACTTGATGAGTATAACAACCGAGAGGGTCTGATCCCTATTGCTGAAGTGGCACGTGGGTGGATAAAGTACATCCGTGATCACATCAGAGAGGGGCAGAAGGTTGTATGTAAAGTACTGAACGTCGACCCGCAGAAAGGTCACATTGATCTCTCTTTGAAGGATGTGAATGAGCATCAACGCCGGGAAAAGATTCGTGTCTGGAAGAACGAATCCAAAGCGCGAAAATGGATCGGTTTTGCGGCAGAGGCAGCAGGACAGGCTGAAGGTGCTCATGATATTGCCAGTGCACTCTATCGTGAATATGGTGAGCTGTACGCTGCCTTTGAGGACTTTGTAACCGAAGGTCGTAATGCACTGAATAAACTGAAAATTGATCCAAAACTGGCTGATGCATTATACACCATTGCTACTGAAAATGTCAAACTCCCATCTGTCACCATCTCCGGAGACCTTTTCCTGCGATCTACCAAGTCAGATGGAGTAAATATCATCAGACGTGCTCTTCGAAGTGCTGAACCTAAGGTTGATGGTGCAGAGATAGAGATCACCTATCTTGGAGCACCAAATTACCGGATTAAGGTTATTGCGACCAATTACAAGGATGCCGAGAAAGCACTAGAAAAAGCTTCAAGTGCAGCGATAGGTGTCTTAAAGAGGGCTGGTGGCGAAGGTAAATTCAGCCGGAAATCTAAATCCGGGAAGCATGTATGAAAGGGCATATCAGATACTGCCCGTCAGACAATCTTTATACTCTTTCTGAAACGTGTTCCCTTTGTGGGAAATCCACTATTACCCCTCATCCTGCCAGGTATTCTCCGGAGGATAAATATGGTCATTACCGGAGAATGATTCGTTGATAATGCTTCAGCATATTTAAATTTTTATGTATTTATCGGATAATCAGGAATTACTGCAATGATGGAAGATATTACCATACGTTTTGAGGATTCAGTAGCTCCGGAAGACCGGACTGCTCCGATTATGATAGAAGGGCTTCCTGGAATCGGGCATGTTGGAAAACTTGTCGCTGAGCACATGATCCATGAACTTGGGGCTGTCCGAATTGCAGAAATCAATTCTATTTATTTCCCTCCCCAGGTCATAATTAAGGAAGGAGGAACAGTCCGACTCTGTAATAACGAAATTTACCGCTATTCTGGGGAAAAGGGTACATATCTCTTTCTGGTTGGTGATTTTCAAAGTACATCGGGAGAAGGACATTATCTCTTATCCCAGGTATATGTTGATATCTGTCATCAACTTAGTGTCAAGCGGATATACACAATCGGTGGGTACGGAGTGGGTCATTTCAATGAAGTAACGAGAGTTATTGCGGCAGTTAACCGTGATGATCTCCGCCAGCAGGTTGAAGATGCGGGTGGAATTTTTAGCGAGGGAGAACCTGGTGGTGGTATCATCGGGGCAGCAGGACTCATGCTTGGTCTTTCCATTCCTTTAGGCATGGAAGGGATCTGCCTGATGGGTGAGACCTCAGGATACCTTGTGGATCCCCGGAGTGCCACGACTGTTCTGTCTGTTCTGACCAAACTCCTGAATATTGATATAGATGATGCAAAGCTGACCGAACGGGCAGGTGAGATGGAAGTCGCCCTCCAAAGACTTCTGGAGCAGGAGAGAAAGTCCGAGGAAGAACTTTCATACATCGGCTGAATATGCAGGCAGCAGCAGATCTTCATATTCATTCCTGTTTTTCAATGGCATCATCTCCCCGGATGGTGCCTGAAGAGATTATCAAAGGCTGTAGGGTCAAAGGCATCTCTGTTATCGGGACTGGTGATATCCTCCATCCTGAATGGAGGCAGATGTGGCAGGATACCCCAGTTGATGATGATATCATTGTTGTTCCCACGACTGAGGTGGAAGGAGCAGGCCGGGTTCATCATGTGATTCTGCTCCCTGATTTTAACGCAGCAGCTGACCTTGCACAGAGGCTCGGATCACATAGCAAGGACATGGATACAAATGGCCGTCCCCGTGTTCCCCTCTCCGGAGAAGAGATCTTATCTCATGTTCATGCAGTCGGAGGTATCGGTGGCCCGGCTCATGCCTTTACTCCCTATACCTCAGTGTATGCTGTCCATCCGTCACTCTCATCCTGTTATGGAGATGAACCGGTCGATCTCCTGGAACTTGGTCTTTCGGCAGACAGCAGGTATGGGGCAGGTATTGCTGAACTTTCATCGGTTCCTTTCCTGACCAACTCTGATGCTCATAGTCCTGAGCCATCAAAACTGGGGAGAGAGTATACCGTCCTAGAACTAAACCGGTCAGATGCCAGCGGGGTGCTCGATGCCGTTCAGCAGGGAAAGATCGTGATGAATGTCGGGTTTTTCCCGGAGGAAGGGAAGTATAACCGGACCGCATGCAGCCGGTGTTTTCGTCAGTTCTCCTTTGAAGAAGCGGCAGCGACCTCCTGGAAATGTCCTGATGATGGTGGGAGAATAAAAAAGGGTGTCCAGGAGCGAGCACAATCGCTCTCATCCGGTCCGGTATCAGAGCGGCCGCCCTATCTTCATGTTATCCCCCTTTCCGAAATTATTCAGCGTGTCTTTGACACAAAGAGCCCTACAACTCGGCGCTGTAGGGATCTATACTGTAAGTGTATTGACCGGTTAGGCGATGAAATCACTATTCTTATGAAAACTCCTCCTGATGAAATTGCAGCTATTGATTTCCGTCTTTCATGCGCAATCAGGTCCTTTCGGGAAGGTCATATCATTCTTCATCCCGGTGGGGGGGGGAAGTATGGGTCGTTTGAGATCCCCGGTCTTAGAGATCCAAACCCGAATCATTAAAGGATTTCGCGTCAACCATGTAAGGAATGATCGAGGTTCATCGGGAAATCTGTGCCTATTGCGGCTGTTGTGTCTCGGTTTGTCCGGAAGGGGCACTGGAACTTGTCGATGCCTATCTGGATATCGATACGAATACTTGTAAGAATTGTGGCATCTGTGTCCGTGTCTGTCCGCTTGGGGCTTTGGAGGCAAAGAAATGAAGCGCGAGTATGATGTCCTCGTAGTGGGAGGAGGCCCTGGCGGAGCATTTGCTGCGAAGACCTTAGCCGAGAAGGGTTATTCTGTCCTGCTCACGGAGAAACGCCCTGCTATTGGTGCTCCGGTCAGATGTGCTGAAGGAGTCGGAAAAGCACTGATGCATGAGTTCTTCAAGCCTGAAGACCGGTGGGTTGCAGCAGAGATTGACAAGGCCAATATCATTGCACCTGACGGGTTTAAGATGGAACTTGAACCTGAAAAAGCAGGGGCAGAGGTCGGATATGTTCTTCACCGTAAGGTATTTGATCGGGATCTTGTCTGGATGGCAGCCGGAGCAGGAGCAGACATCCAGGTAAAGACCCGTGCAGTTACTCCAATCATGGAGGATGGAGCGGTGAAAGGCGCTATTCTCAATCAGGGAGGAGTAACTCATGAAGTCAGGGCCGGACTTACCATTGCAGCAGACGGTGTTGAGTCAAAGTTTGCACGCTGGTGCGGGGTTGACACAACCGTCCCGCTTCGTGAGATGGAGACTTGTGCCCAGTACCTGATGACCGGTATAGACATTGATGCACATGCAACCGAGTTCTATGTGGGCAATAATATCGCACCAGGTGGCTATGTATGGATATTCCCAAAAGGTGACAAAACCGCGAATGTGGGGATTGGCCTGGGTGGAGATCGGTCCAAACCTGGAAATCGGCCAATTGATTACTTAAACCGGTTTGTGTCTAAAAACTTCCCGAATGGGAAGACCATCGAACTTATCGCTGGTGGTGTCTCCATATGTCAACCACTCCCCTGTACGGTTGCAAACAATCTCATGATCGTCGGTGATGCAGCCCGTGTGTCTGATCCACTGACTGGTGGTGGTATCTATGCCGCTCTTTACACCGGAAAACTTGCCGGAGATATCGGTTCCAAAGCTATTGAAAATGGGGATACGTCTACTCAGGCACTCATGCCGTATGATGAGACCTGGAGAGCATCATACCTTGGAAAGGCGCTTGAGAGAAATTACCAGATTAAAGAGGTATTTGTGAAATTGAATGATGATGACCTGAATGCTATTGTACACTCAGTCTCAAAAATGAACCTTTCAGATTTCAATACCTTGAATCTTATAAAAAATATTATCGCAGCAAATCCCAAGCTGGCAATAAAACTAGGAAAAGCAGGTCTGAAGTCTCTTCTTGACTCATTCTGATCTTCCTTTTTTATCCTGACAGATAAATACTGTCAGGTGCTATCAATCATACATGGAACTCCTCACACCGGCAGAAGGAGAGATGGCCCTTTCTCATGCCCACCATGTACTGCACGAACATGTATCACTTGAACCCTACACCGAACCTGATTTTTCGCCGATTTTCTCAAAAAAACGAGGGGTTTTTGTAACGCTGACCAAAAAGGGTGATCTGCGGGGATGTATCGGTTTTCCCCATGCGGTCATGCCTCTCCGGGAAGCTATCCGTGAAGCGGCTTGTTCAGCAGCGACTGGAGATCCACGATTTCCCCCGGTTACACCAAGGGAACTTTCAGATATTTCGGTTGAAGTGACGGTTCTGACAGAACCAGAGCTATTAGAGGTTTTTCCTGCTGATCGGCCTGGTGCGATTACGGTTGGCAAACATGGGCTGATTGTCAGAGGGTATGGCCGGTCCGGGCTTCTGCTTCCCCAGGTTCCGGTGGAGTGGGGATGGAATGTGACTGAATTTCTCGATCACACCTGCATGAAAGCAGGACTGCCCAGGGGATGCTGGCTGGAGTCGGGGGTTCAAATATTCACGTTTGAAGGGCAGATATTTTCGGAAAAGGAGGGTTTTCATGGCTGAGTGAATGAGCTGGAGTTATCTTTGTGAGAGCAAATCATTAGGAGATCAGCCCTTTCAAGTCCGGATTCTGCATTCGATCTGATATCATAGATTGATCAGTAATTTTTAAGAAGTCTGAAAAAATTGGCATGAAACAGTTTCCGAAAGCAAAAACAATATTTTTATGAATATCAGATGGTTTTTAAATTTAGATGAGGACATGATAAAGTGAATAAGAAGGATCAATTTCATTCATTGAAAGAAAATCCTTAAAACATTCGATTCGAAGAATTTTGTAATATTCTTACCTCCTTTGGTTTTATTCATAAGGGAGGGAAAAGAAGTCATCGTGTATTTACCAAAGAGGGTACTCCGGAGATAATGACAATTCAGAACTGTGAGGGTAAGGCAAAACCGTATCAAATAAGACAATTTTGTAAACTAGTTGAGCAATATCATTTGTTGGAGTAATATGCAAAATAAATATCCTATTGAGATTTTTTATAGTCATGACGATGAGGGATATATCTCAATAGCACCCGACTTATCTGGCTGTAGTGCCTTTGGAGAAACTGAAGAAAAAGCACTTTCAGAAGTAAAAATAGCGATTGCACTCTGGATAGAAGCAGCACTTGGTGAAGGAAGAACAGTTCCAGAACCCTTAAATCGTACAATACTTGATAAAAATATTGCTTATCAAAAAGCAAGTGTAATTAAAAAATTTATTCAAGGCCACATCATTTTCATTTTTTTGACTTATCCTATCTTGTAACTGCCCTTATATCCGTCATCAACAAATACCCTCATCCCTCCCCCCTCCGAAAAACCAATCCGTGAACCCTTACAAATAATACGTATCTGATCGTTTAGATAACCAATACCACTCACTCGAGTAATCGAGAGCATAATCTGGAGACCAACATTAATGCGTAACAATTTTCATATATGACCCTCTCCTTTGAAATTCTGGAAAAAGACATCGCCGGACGAATCGGAAAACTCTCCGGACAAGGTAAGATCGTCAAAACCCCGACCCTGCTTCCGGTTATTAATCCGCACCTGAACCTGATAACCCCAAAAGAGATGCAGGAGATGGGCGTTGAAGCGGTCATCACCAATGCATACATCTTCTCCCGGTCTGAAGAGTATCGTGAGCGTGCCCTGAGTGATGGTCTTGCAAAGACCCTGGATTTTGACGGCGTTATCATGACCGACTCGGGGTCTTTTCAGCTCTCGGTCTATGGTGAAGTTGAGATAACCAATGCCCAGACCATCGCATTCCAGCAGGCAATAAAATCAGACATCATCGTTCCACTGGATATCCCGACTCATCCGGACTCTCCCCGGGACCAGGTGGAACAGGAGCTCTCAGTTACCATGGACCGGATCATGGAGGCGAAAGATATCGCAGATCATGAGCACCACACCCTTGCCGGACCGGTTCAGGGCGGTCTGTTTCCTGACCTTCGTGAAGAGACCGGGCGAAAACTATCAGAGGCAGGGTTTCGGTTCTGTCCCATCGGTGCTGTCGTCCCCCTCATGGAAGCCTACCGGTATGCAGAACTCGTAAAAGTCGTGATGGCGGCAAAACGTGGCCTGTCTCCAGCCGTCTGCGTCCATCTCTTTGGAGCCGGTCATCCGTCCATGTTTGCCCTGGCGGTTGCGATGGGGTGTGATCTCTTTGATTCGGCTGCCTATGCCCTCTATGCCAAGGACGGACGGTACATGACCACCCATGGGAGTTATCACCTGAACGAACTCTCCTACCTCCCTTGTCCTTGTCCGGTCTGTGTCGGCCATACCGCAAAGGAACTGAACGAATCACCTGACCGGGAACGACTCCTTGCCATGCATAACCTGCGGGTCTCCCTTGCCGAGATCAACCGGGTCAGGCAGGCAATCCGTGATGGAGTGCTCTGGGAACTGGTGGATGAGCGGTGCCGATCTCATCCTGCCCTGCTTCGGGGATACCGTGCCCTGCTGGGATATAATGAAGAACTCACCGCTCTTGACCGGGAGACCAAACGCCGGTTCTTTTACCGGGGCGATGAGAGCTGTAAGCGGACCGAGGTCTTGCGATATCACCAGATGGTTGGGCGTCTTACTGCCGGAGAGCGGACCCTCATCAGTTTCAGCCGGCATATCAAGAAGAAACAGACCGAAGGATTTGATTCCGTGTTTTACTTTAAACCTCCGTTCGGTCCTTTCCCTGCAGAACTCACCGAGACATTCCCCATCGGGCAGAGTGAGATCCCTGATTTTGACGAGGAGATGATTCGAACCGGGTGTATCGGAATTGCCCGACTCATGGAAACAAACCCGGACTCTCATTTCACCATCCGGTGTCGGCCGGTCTGGAAAGAACTGATAAGCCAGATTCTCCCCACTGTGGAGGTGCAGGATGAAGGGAGTTGAGATCCTCAGTCGTGACGGAACCGCCCGGTATGGCCGCTTGATCGTGGACGATACTGTTCTCAACTTCCCGTCTGCTACTGATACCACCCGGCTCTTTCCTGCCCTGAATACCCGGACCGGAACAAACATCCCGCCAATCGAGGATCCGGAGTTTGTGTCCAGATTCCTTGTCCGCGACGGAGAACAACCAATCCCTCTCCATATTCATGCACCAGCTGATATCCAGTCAGGAGATACGGTCATCACCCCGAACTGGCATACCCTGCTCTCCCGTCCCCGTGACTTCTGCCAATTCATGGATCAGCTAAAGGCCTCTACTCCACCGGACACCTGCTGGTACCTCCCCGGTGCAGCATTGCCGGAAAATGCAGCCATTCTTGTTCATGCCGGTTTTGATCTCTTTGATTACATCGCAACCGACCTGGCGACGATACAGGGTAAATTCTGTCTCCCTGATGGGCAGTATCCGGAAAAAGTGATGGAGGAAGGCCTCTGTTCCTGCCAGGGATGCATGAGCGGCGATCTCCTTCTGCATAACCGGATTGCATTGGATCAGGAACTGGCCAGAATCGGACGCCGGATCCGTGACGGAACATTCCGTGAGTTTCTTGATGGCAGATGCAGGACAAGACCCGAACTTGTCTCAATCATGCGGCATATCGAGAAGTCAGACCGGATGGAGCAGAATAGTCCGGTTTCACGCTCCACTCCGTTCCTTGCGACATCCGGAGACAGCATCCACCGAATGGAAGTCAGGCGGTTTGCCGACCGGCTGGTTGAGCGATACATCCCCCCAGTTGCAGATGTTGCGGTTCTCATTCCCTGTTCAGCAAAAAAGCCCTACAGTCTCTCCCAATCCCACCGAAAGTTCAGCCAGGCCATTGCACGACGGGCTCACGAGTTGATCATGACCTCTCCCTTGGGACTTGTTCCCCGTGATCTTGAGCTCTGTTACCCTGCAGCGGCATATGATGTGCCGGTCACCGGATACTGGGATCATGAGGAACGGTACCAGATTACCCAGACGCTGGTCAGGTACTTTACCAGACATCCCTACCGCCGGGTCATTGCCCATCTGGATGGCGATGCACGAATCATTGCGCAGGATGCAGCAGACCAGGCAGGATTTGAGATAGAATTCACCTGTGAAAGTGATCGCCTGACTGACTACACATCTCTTCAGACATTAAGCGAGGCCCTTGCCGGAGAGCGGAAAGTTAAGTCACACCTTGTCAGGGGGATGATCTCATTCCAGTTCGGGTATGACCTCAAGGCACCTAACCTTGAAGTAAAAGGGTCATATCCGGAGCAGGTGGTAAAGCGGGGCAGAAACCTCTACTTCTCAACCGATCCTGCTCATGGCATGATGAGACCCACCTTTGACGGCTGGTCGCTAATTGAAACCGGGTACCGGGTATATATCGATGATTTCGTCCCCCAGGGTGATATCCTGGCACCGGGTGTTATTGATGCCGACCCGGTCATCCGTCCCGGCGATGAAGTGCTGGTCATCGGAGATAAGGCCATGACAACCGGACGGGCGGCGATGAGTGCGGATGAGATGATCCGATCCTCCCGTGGGGTAGCGGTCCGGGTGCGTAAAGTAAAGAAGCTGGACGGGCAATAAATAAGGGCCCGAATAATTCTTTCCGGATGTGACATCTGGTGTATATAATCGAAAAATCTCTCAAATTATCCGAAAATGTCTATGAGATATGGGTGAACGCTCCCCATGTGACCCGGAATGCCAAGGCCGGTCAGTTCATTATCATACGGACTGATGAGAATGGTGAGCGGATTCCCCTGACAATCTCAAAGATTTCCGGAGATCTGGTCAGAATCATCTTCATGGCGGTTGGAAAAACCACGCATGCCCTTGCTGCAGTTCCTGCCGGAGGTGCCATCAGCGATATCGCCGGACCACTAGGATGCCCAAGTGAGGTAAAGAAATTCGGAACCTGTGTGCTGGTTGGCGGCGGTGTTGGTATTGCATCAACTCCTGTAATCGCACAGGCCTTAAAAGAGGCAGGCAACCGGGTTATTGGTATTCTTGGAGCCCGGAATGCTGATTTTCTTATCCTTGAAGACGAGATGGCAGAGATCTGTGACAAACTTCTCATTGCAACCGATGATGGGTCAAAAGGTCATCACGGATTTGCAGCCGACCTTTTGAAACAGGTTATTGCTGAAGAAAAAGTTGATGCGGTCTGGATCATCGGTCCGACCATCATGATGAAAGTCACGTCCAATGTGACCCGTGAACCGAAGATAAAGACCTTTGTCTCGCTCAATCCCATCATGGTCGATGGAACCGGTATGTGTGGTTCCTGCCGGTGCGTCGTTGACGGAAAGACAAAGTTTGCTTGCGTGGACGGTCCTGAATTTGATGCTCACCAGGTTGACTTTGACAACCTGATGCAACGGCAGCGGTATTACATGGAACATGAGAAGGAAGCCCTTGCACAATGGAAAGAACACCAGTGTTCCTGCGGAGGGCAGCATTAAATGGGAGATAGAAGCGTTGCTGATCGCCTGAAGGACTTTGGTGAAGTTGACAACGGTCTCTCCCCCGAGGAGGCCATAGAAGAAGCAAGTCGATGTCTCCAGTGTAAAAAACCTGCATGTGTAGATGGATGTCCCGTGAATATTGACATTCCTGCCTTTGTTGCTCTTATTGCACAGGGAAAATTTATGGAGGCAGCAGAAAGTATCAGACAGCAGAACCTTCTTCCGGCTATCTGTGGGCGTGTCTGTCCACAGGAGACCCAGTGCGAGGCTCTGTGTATCCTTGGAAAGAAAGAGACCCCGATCCGGATTGGTCAGCTTGAACGATTTGCAGCTGACCAGGAACGGGCAAAGGGTCTTACTGTCCCGGCTCGAAAGACTGCAACAGGAAAGCGGGTCGCTGTCATCGGTTCAGGACCGGCAGGTATTGTTGCAGCCGGAGAACTTGCAAAAGATGGTCATGATGTCGTCCTGTACGAGTCACTTCATGCACCAGGCGGTGTCCTTACCTATGGAATCCCCTCATTCCGTCTGCCCAAAGACGTGGTCAAAGCAGAGATTGATCTCATCCTTGCAATGGGTGTTGATCTCCGCCTGAACCATCTGGTCGGAAGAACCGTCTCACATCAGGAACTAGAAGGGTATGATGCCATTCTTCTTGGAACCGGTGCAGGTCTTCCATACTTTATGGGAATTCCGGGTGAAAATTTGAGCGGTGTCTATTCTGCAAACGAATTCCTGACCCGGATCAATCTCATGCATGCCGAGCGGTTCCCTGAGTTTGATACCCCGGTTGCAAGAATGAGCCGGGTAGTTGTTGTCGGTGGCGGGAATGTAGCCATGGATGCAGCCCGTACCGCACGACGGATGGGCGCAAAAGTAACCCTTGTCTACCGGAGACGTGAAGAAGACCTTCCTGCCCGTGCAGCTGAAGTCCATCATGCACAAGAAGAGGGCATTGAGTTTATCACCTGTGCAAATCCTGTTCGAATCCTGGGTGACCAGGCTGTTACCGGTATTGAATGTATCCGGATGCAGATGTGTAATCTTGATGAAAGTGGTCGACCTGTTCCAGAACCAATAGATAACGACACCTTTACCCTTGACTGTGATGTTGTCATTCAGGCAATCGGCCAGGGCCCGAACCCGGTCCTTGTCAGCCAGATCCCGGATCTTGATAAGGGTAGGGCAGGCAACGTTGTCACCGGAGAAGATGGCAGAACCTCTCATCCGAAGATCTTTGCAGCCGGTGATGTCACAACTGGAGCGGCAACGGTCATCATGGCGATGGGTGGTGCAAAACAGGCAGCCCGCTCTATCAGCGAGATGCTTGGATCCCGGTAACTGATGACTACTGTATTATTTCCTGAGCAATTGGAGCGGATCACGGGATATTCTTTCAGGGATAAATCCCTCCTGCTCCGGGCACTCACGAGGCTTGCCTACAGTAAGGAGCAGGGTCTTTCGGAAGATTCCCATCTCGATGCCCTCGCAACCCTTGGAGATGCTGTTATTGAACTCATTATCCTGGCCCGGCTGGTTAAGGGTGGTGAGCATGACAAGGGGGCGGTATCCCTCAAGAAGATGGATCTTGTCAATATGTCGGTGCTTCGGGATGCTGCCCGTTCCATTCATCTTGAGCAATATGTAAGATGGGGTAAGGGTGAAGCTCGGATGCATGTCTGGACATCAGGCCGTGTTCTTGCGGAGTGTATGGAAGCGTTTGCCGGTGCCCTGTTCCTGGATGGTGGTATCGATGCTGCCGAAGAGGTGCTGGAGCGGCTTTCCCTTCTCCCCGAATAGATAACGCGAAAGAAGATATAGTACTAAAAATAATATCTGCAGGAATTTTCGCCACGGAGAGAGAACATGGAAAAAAATCAGAAGAAATGGTTTTATCTCTCTCTTGCTTTCTCTATGGCTATCCTCGTCTTCATCCTTGCATCCACCTTTAACGAGGATACTCTTCAATATCTCACCCATATCAATATCTTGTTTTTACTCATCGCAATTGGGCTTCGGTTTATTTCGTTCTCACTCTGGGCTGCCAGAATTAAAGTCATGGCAGCGTCACTTGGCTACCAGGTCAGATATAGTCATTGTTACAATATGGTGGTGGCGAACCTTCTTATTGGTGCAATAACCCCTGGTCAGGCCGGAGGAGAGCCGGTTCGGATTCACGAGTTGTACAAGGCCGATATGCCGCTTGGTGACGCTACTGCAGTTGTCATCATGGAAAGGGTGCTCGATGCGGTCATCCTTGTCGCTCTGACAGTATTCAGCCTCCTGGTGATGGGCAAAGTCATCTGGGACATGGGAGAGGGTATTGTCTTTGTGATATTCTTCTCTCTGGCATTACTCATCCTGTTTGTTGCCGTTCTGTTCTTTGCAGCAAGAAAACCGGAATCAGCGAAAGACAAGGTTATGCGTCTCCTGCACTGGATTGAGGCAAAGATGAAGACACCGGGGATTCACCGGATCATTGCCAGCACTGATGTTGAGTTTGATAATTTCTGTTCCGGTATTACCGCATTTACCAGCCATGGAAAGAAAGGTATCATCCAGGGATCAGTATTTTCCGTTCTCTTCTGGTTTTCCGAGTTTATTGTTGCATCGGTTATACTTATGGGGCTTGGCCTTCCCCCGTCAATATCTGAATCCATATTAAGTCAGATAATTATCGCTCTAATCAGTATGATTCCTTTAACTCCCGGTGCATCAGGTATAGCAGAGCTCTCGGCAACCTCGCTCTATGCCTTGTTTGTCCCAACTGCCGTCCTTGGAGTGTTTATAATCCTCTGGAGGCTGATTATGTTTTATCTGAATATCGTGTTTGGCGTTATCGCAACCGTTTTAATATTTAAAAGGGAAATCTCGGCTTGAGAATTCGTCGGTGAGTCTTTAACGGGTTGCTTCTATCATTAATTCACTACCCTTTTCAGTAGCCGTTAGATTTTCCTTTGGGGCCTTAAACTACCTAACATTCTCACCTCCAAAAAAAAAGTCACATCTCAATTCTTATTCTATGTTTCTTAATTTTCGTATTGCATCATATCATAGGTAAATTCTATCTTCCGGGTGGGGGGGGTCAGCAGGATTCAATGTTAACAATTCTACGCTTTTACAAAGGACAGCTGTTCATCACCGGGCTGCTGTGCCCTTTACATCAAGATACAACGTAATTGCCTCACGTATTCTCATAAGGAGATTGTCAAGACTTTGTGCCTGAGTATGACACCCGGGGAGAGATGGAACGGTTGCAACAAACCAATTATCTTCATCTTTTTCAATAATGACATTGAATTGCATTATCTCTCCTATATGTTTATTCTGCTACTCTATCCATTATTTATTGGTTTTTGGTTTTTACTGGTGAGTGAAAAATTTTAGGATCCACCCCTTTCCTTGGGCAGTCATACTGGGATTAAATCATCTGAAGTGGATTGTTTACTTTCTGTTCAATTCATCCAGCATGGACTGAACAATGGGCTTTAACTCTGCGATATCATGGGTTGCCGTTTTGTAGATCAACCTGACATCAGCTCTGAAGTAGGCATGAATAAGAACGTCCCGCTTCCCTGCTATCTCATCCCAGGGGATTTCCTGATGTCTTTCCTTCATCGCATAAGGAATCTGCTTTGCAGCTTCACCAATAATCATAATCTGATCACGAACAGCACTCAGGGTTTTGTCATCATCAGCAAAATCTTCCAGTGATAAAGACCCAATGAACCGGTCTATCCTAGTGCAGGCATCAAGGATGTCCTTAAGAAACAAGATGAGGGCCGTTCATATATACACAACTTCTGATAGGATAGGCGTCCTGAGTTCTGCCCGGATTGCACGTTCCGGAACAACATCGACAGGTTGTCCGAATATTTTCTCAAGATAAATTTTCAGACCTGAGTGATCAAGAAGGCTGGCATCATCGTTGAAATCAACCAGAATGTCGATATAACTTCCCGACCCGGCTTCGTCCCGAATGACCGAGCCAAAGATGCCAATCCGGGTGATATGATATTTCTGGATGATATAAGATCGTTTCTCATTCAAAACCGAGATGACCTCTTCCTTCTTTTTCATGGTAATCCCACTATATTCCCGGTTACTAGGGAATTTTTTTCTCATCCTAAAATGTTTTTTTAATCTCTTTTGGGTTTTTTCACATAAAAACACATGGATGATTCAGGCAGTAGAATAGATTCTGTCTGAATAAATGAATATTTTGGGCGGGTATTGATCCAAGAAGGGCTGATTATTACATTAAACCAGCAATAATTTTTTTGATTGGTTTAATCCATTAAACCTCTGTTTCTCCATTCGAGGTTCATAAAGTATGATGAGATATTATCTCGAAAAAATAAAGTATTTAAGCCAATAGCCTGACCAGAAGAGCTTTCTGCACATGGAGCCTGTTTTCAGCCTGGTCCCAGACTGCACTTACCTTACTGTCGATAACATCATCGGTAATCTCCCAGTTCCGGTGTGCCGGGAGACAATGCATCACTATTGCCCCTGGTTTTGCACAGGCCATGAGTTCGGCATTTACCTGGTACGGCATAAATATCTGTCTTCTCCGGTCGATCTCCTCTTCCTGCCCCATGGAGATCCAGGTATCGGTCATGATTACATCAGCACCAGTGGCTGCTTCCCGTGGGTCGTTCACAATCCTGACCTTTGCTCCCATCCGGATAGCATCTCTAACAACGTCATCTTTTGGAGCAAATTCTGGTGGTGAAGCGACAACGACCTCCATACCAGTAAGGATGGTGCTCAGGATAAGTGATGTGCAGACATTATTCCCATCACCAATCCAGGCAACCCTAACCCCCTCGGTCCGAAAGAGCCATTCCTCTATGGTCATGATGTCGGCCAGGATTTGACAAGGATGTTCCCGATCTGAAAGGCCATTAATAACTGGAATATCAGCATGAGCAGCTAGCTCAAGTACTTCATCATGCCGGTTTGCCCGGATCATGATGGCAGACACAAACCTGGACATCACACGGGCTGTATCACGAATTGCTTCTCCTCGCCCAAGTTGCATATCTTTTGGATTGAGGAAAAGAGCATGACCCCCTAGTTCAAACATGCCTGCTTCAAAGGATATTCTGGTTCTTGTTGAGGATTTTTCAAATATCATCCCCAGAGTTTTATGGGCTAAAACGGGTGTATGTACACCCATCCTTCGTTCTTCTTTGAGTTTTCGGGCATGAGCGATTAGATTAGAAAGTTCTTCACGGGAGATATCTAGAATTGATATGAAATCTTTCTTCATCGTATCTCCTTCATATGTGAAATTCTCTTGTCAAGGACTTCTCTGGTTCCGATATCACTACGGTGCCGTACCGGGCCCTGAACAGCAGATGCAGCCTCTTCTGCGATTTTTTCTGCCTCTTCCAGGGTATCACCGATGCCAACAAAGGCCATGGTTCGTGAACTCTGGGTTACCAGGTATTCACCGTCCCGGACGACACTTGCATAGTAGCAAAGTGCTTTGTTTTCCGGTCCTGGAGTCAGTTTCCCCCCTGAAACCGGATTATCTGGATATCCTTCCGGGACAAGATACTTACAGACCGTTGCCTTCTTCGCAAATTGAACCTCTGCTTTGTCAAGGGTTCCTGCTGTAATTGCCTGAACAAGGGTAGAAAAATCACTGGTGAGTAACGAAAGAACGTTCATTGCCTCTGGATCCCCAAATCTGGCATTAAATTCGATGACCATCGGACCCTGTGCTGTGTTCATAAACTGACCATACAAGATTCCCACATATGGGGTCCCTTCAGCGGCAAGTGAAACAACAGTCTGTTTCATGATGGCAAATGCCTTGTAGTAATCCTCTTCGGTGACAAAAGGGAACCGGTGATCAGGAAGCGTATATGATCCCATTCCACCAGTGTTCGGACCGACATCTCCTTCAAAGGCCCGTTTATGATCCTGAACAAGGGGCATCGGGACAAGATGATTACCATCGACAAATGCCTGCAGGGTGAACTCTTCTCCGATAAGTCGTTCTTCTATGACGACATCGCCTTTGAGTTCATGAACATATCTGCAGGCATCCTCATGGGTCAGGTGTTCACCCATTATCCTGACTCCCTTGCCCCCGGTCAGACCGGATGGTTTTATTGCATATTCTTTTATAGTGGTTTTTAGGAATTTTTCAGCATCTGTGCCAGAATGGAATATATGGTATTCAGGTAGACCGGGAATATTATATTTTTTCATCAGGTTTCTGCAGAATGATTTGTCAGTCTCTATTCTTGCTGCTAATTTTGTGGGACCAACACATCTGACTCCTGCTTCAGTAAGTGCATCAACAATTCCTGTTTCGAGTGGAGCTTCAGGTCCAATACATGCAAACAGGATCTGATGCTCGAGACAGAACATTTTCACGCGTTCCGGATCTGTTTCTGAAGCAATTAGCACCTTATATGCCAATTCAGTTATACCTGGATTCATCCTGTTCATTACGGAAAATATTCTAGTCTGCGGATTTTTGGATAGGGCCTTTGCAATGGCATGTTCTCTACCTCCGCTTCCGACAACAAGGATGTTTGTATGTGTATTCATTCCTTAACTCCGATGAAATTGTATCATTCTATCAATTTTTAAAAGAATTTTTAGAAAATGCTCAAAAATGGCACTCTCTCATATGAATGGGTAAAGATCCTGGTCGCTCTGCAAATGAATAACTCTATACTCTTGCCGAGGTGATGAGAAATAATCAGGTGAAGGAGTAAAAAATAGCCTCCTCTGGTACTAATTGCCATAGATATCGGATCTTAGATTTATATTCTCGTACCAATATGCGGTATACCCCATTAAACCTATCATTTTATTACAATACTATGGCCTTGAATGACGAGGAGAGACCCCCTCCACAGTACTTAAAAATCATCAGTTGAACTAATCATATACACAGGGTCCGCTTTTAATACGTGGATCATTGACAGCGGAGAAGTTCAATGATACTTTGTAATGGTTGTATGACTCACCTTTCTCTCAGATCATGACCTTTCTTGCAACCGGATTTCAGCAGGTGGACCATTCAAAGGACCAGAAAAAACTGGTCAGATGTCTGTCAGATATCAGAAATCATCCATTCTTTCGATCTGTGAAAGAGGAATCATTTCAACTCCTGCAGATAACCCCCGGAGATATTATCCTTGAGATAGGGTGCGGACCGCTTGATGATGTGCATATCCTGGCCGAACAGTGTTGCCCGGGAGGGCTGGTTATCGGGTCAGATATTAGTTCTTCACTTGTAACTCTTGCAAAAAAGGCGACCCATACACCCAATCTTTCGTTCATCCGGATGGACGGACAATATTCTGCAGTCAGGGAGGGTGTATGTAATGCTGTCAGGGAAGACCGGGTCCTTCAACATGTCAAAAATCCGGAGCAGGTGATTGATGAGATGTATCGGATCCTGAAACCGGGGGGACGATGTGTCCTCTTTGAACCAGACTGGGAGAATTTTATCATTGACGGGGTAGATGAAACGGTCACGAGGAGTATACAAAACTTCTGGTCAGATCAGTTTGCCTGTGGTCATGTCGGGAGAAAAATCAGACGATTTTGCCTGAATGCGGGATTTATTGATGTACAGGTCTATCCCCGGACCATGATCATGCACACACTCAAAGAAGCAGAGGCAATCTTCACCGTTTCAGAAAATGCAATACGGGCAGCATCTGCCGGACAAGTATCACAAAAGGCAGCGGAAGAGTTTATTGCCTATCTTAGAACTATGGATCAAAAAGGTTTATTCTTCGGTTCCTTCACCGGCTACCTGGTTTCCGGAAATAAATGAGTGCCGGAATGGGTAGAAATCGCCTGGGACTGGGTGTTACACGATAATATCATTCACCTTTGAGTTTTTTATTCTCATATAGGCAATCTCGGTATTCCAGGGATTTTTTTCGATAAAGTCAAGGACATTCTTGATTTTCTGATAATTTTCACGTATCTTTCGTGCATCATCACTCTTTACATCCTTCTCCTTATTTATCAGAAACTGATACTTTTCAGAGAGCGAAAAGATACTCTCCACGACATATGTTGAATAAAGGTGATCTGCTGATATGGACTGTCCTTCCTTGCCATTCCCCTCCAGGTGAATGACAAATGGATCAGTCCTCCGGTATTTCTGGGCAATTCCTCCGATAAATGAGGGTCCGTCAGGGTTGATATACATGTAAATACTGCCATTACTATCCTTGTATGTGGCTATTGCCGTGCTCTGGATTGGATCGGTGAGATGGATACCAACCGCGGCATGTGAGAGGCCGGGGTATGCGAGGTAAACCACATCATATCCTGCTTCGCTGAGCAGGCCGTATAAATATAAAGCCTTATCATAGGTATTTCCCATTTTGTCATGTAATATCTCAACAGGGTACCGGTTTTCTGCATCTTCGGTCAGAGGAATCTGCTGGACAAAATGGACGATGCACTCCAGTCTTGCCCGCTCGTTAATACGTTGAATATTTGCCTGTCGCCGAATCTCTTCAAGAGTTTCCTTCAGGGTATCCTGCGTGGTCGGATCTGCAAGCATAGCATGAAGCACCGGGATCCATTCTTCAGGATTCTTCGTTGAAATATCCTGTGACTCAAAGGAGATCTTTTGTGCACCAAGGTGAACAGACCGGTTAATGTCAAAGGTTAGGGGCAGTGTCGATCCTGATGACTGGAAGGTGAATGTCCGCTCTACAAGGGCCGGATTTGCTCCTTTTTGTGGGATAACCACAAATTTCTGTAGATTGGTTGTATTGACTGATACCTGTGGTTTTACTATCCGGACGGTTTTCGTCTCATCATGAGGTATCTGCAGACTGTGCAGGTACCTGCCCTGTGGAGAAAAGACCTGTACCCGTGCATTGCCGGTATCACTGACATAAATAGTCTCTTCTCCGGAAGCATTGAGAATGCCAATTCCTGCAGGAGTGTCAAATTTCCCATCCTCCTCTCCAAATCCTCCCCAACTGGTCAGAAGATTCCCCATATCATCAAATTTTAAAATCCGGTGAGAATCTGCATCAGAAATATAGATATTCCCCTGACTATCTCTCGTAATTCCTGCGATATCCCAGTATCCGGGTTTTGCTACATCTCGGGTGATAATTTTCTGGATGGTCCCGTTTGCCTGAACAATAAAAAGGGCCTTGTCATGCAGATCACTCACTAAAAATGAATTATTTGAAAGGGGCAGAAGATGAGAAGGCCGGAGAAGGTCTGACTGACTGAATGGTGCCCCTCCTGCCGGTGATGAATTATTCTGCATTTTTCCTGGCGCATCTCCATGAAACATGTATCCAAGGAGAATACCGCCCAGAATACCGACGGCGAGAAGTACGATGATGCCTCCTAGATGCCGGTTCATAACCTACTATATGCCATTGTGGTATAATGGCATGTATGTCGGAGGTATTACTCGCTGATCAGTTCCTGCATACGAACCAGGGGGGTCAGCGTAATATCAAGCTCGTTCAGGGTTTTTTCGGCACCTTCATTACGATCCACAACGGTTATCACATCTTTAACAATTGCACCCGCAGATCGAAGTTGTTCTATCCCAAATACTGCTGATCCACCCGAAGTCGTAACATCTTCAACGAGAAGGATACGTTTTCCTGATACTTCTCCGATGATAAGACTTGCAAGACCATGTCCTTTCTGTTCTTTCCTGATGATCACATAGGGTTTTTCAGAGGCAAGGGAGACCGACACCGCAAGGGGAACCCCACCGACGGCAACCCCTGCGACCGCATCAAAATCCGTTTTTCGTGCCAGAACCTCGGATGCAATCTTTTTCAGGATGGCCGGGCTTGTGATAGCCTTTTTAATATCAATATATACCTTGCTTTTTCTCCCGGACGCAAGAGTAAAATCTCCAAATCGTATTGCCTCGGCTGAGATAAGCATCTCACGTAATGTTGCAGTTACCATGGTACCTTCTTCAATCCAAGTTTATACCCGATAATATTCACGGTCCGGTGCAGGAGGGGTGTCAGCACCAGGATGACAACCAGGAGCGGAATAGTCATGGTATTCATTATCCAGGAGGAATCAAACAGCAAAGTCAGAAGCAACGCTCCAACAACAAAATCCAGTTGATCTACCAGAAACCATTCTCCGCCCCGGTCTATTCCCTGTCGTCGTTTAAAGAAACTCTTAACCATATCTCCAAGGAGCGATCCTATGGCAAGCAGGATGACTGCAGTCAGGGTATGGGGAGGAAACCAGGGAACAAGACCTGATATCTCTGCATATACCTGAAGGGCCCCGATAAGAATTCCCGCAGTAACCCCGCCGACAAACCCCCGGATGGTCTTCCCATCACCAAGGATACGTTTGCCATCGGTCCAGTTTCTCCTAAGGTCGATGGGCATGCCCCCACCGGTCAGAGCCGCAAAATTATTTGGCAGGTATGCGGGGAGCATCAACCAGATGGCAGAACCGATGAGAATGAGTATATTCATGACTATAGTAGCAAAATTCGGCATACCTATAAGGTTAGGTTTTCGCATACATATGAGCAGAAGTAATACCTTGGTATGGAATACCCGCTGGTGGTGATAGTATACTCCTAAAAAATACGAAAAGTCTCTGTCCGATATGTAAAAAGGTACTCGATGCAGAGATTACAGAAAAAGACGGAAAGGTGTATATAAACAGGACCTGTCCTGATCATGGCTTTTTTTCATACCTATACTGGGATGATGTCGAAGCATGGCGCAGATATGAGGCATTCGGTGTAAAAGGTTCAGGTCTTGAAAATCCTCAGGTCGTCAGGGAGATAAGCAACTGTCCATATGATTGTGGGATTTGTAATAATCATAAATCAACAACTCTCCTTGCAAATGTTGATCTGACAAACCGGTGTAACCTGAATTGTTCCTTTTGTTTTGCCAATGCCCGTGCTTGCGGATACATTTACGAGCCAACCTTTGACCAGATCAAAGATATGCTGACGATCCTGCGCTCTGAAAAACCGACTCCTGCACCAGCAGTTCAGTTTGCCGGAGGCGAACCAACACTCCGGAATGATCTGGTTGAGATCATCAGACTGGCAAAAAGTTTGGGATTCATGCAGGTGCAGCTGGCAACGAACGGACTTATCATTGCTCAGGATCCTGATTACGCACTCAAGCTCAAAGAAGCTGGACTTTCCACGGTTTACCTGCATTTTGACGGAGTCTCAAAGGAGACAAATTTCAAACTTACACATGATCTGAAAGCAATAGAAAACCTGAAGAAGGCTAAACAGGGTGTGGTTCTGGTACCAACCATTATCAAAGGGCAGAATGATCATGAAATTGGTGATATCGTCAGGTTTGCAGCAGAACATATTGAGGTTATCCGTGGTGTAAACTTCCAGCCGGTATCATTTACCGGGGCAGCATCGCCGGAGGATATCGAACGGCAGCGGATAACTATCCCAGAGTTACTAGATTGTATTGAGAAGCAAACCAGTGGTTCAGTGGAAAAAGAGGATTTTTATCCGGTTCCCTGTGTTGTGCCGATCAGCGACTTTGTTGAGGCATATACTGGTAAACCACAACTAAAGTTCACTGCTCATCAGCATTGTGGTGCAGCAACCTATGTCTTTGTCAGGGATAAGAAGATCGTCCCGATCAACCGCATGATAGATGTTGATGCATTCTTTGATTCCATCGAGCGGCTGACGACCCAACTAACATCTGCAGGACCTATCAGCCGGAAGATGGTCGCTATAAACGGGATTAAGGAGCTCTATGGTTCGGTGAAGAAGAGCGAGGAGGGGGGACGAGAACTCTGGACCAGTCTTGGAAAGGCTCTCATTACTCATAACTTTGACTCCCTTCGTGAGTTCCATTGGAATGCCCTCTTTATCGGAATGATGCATTTCATGGATAACTATAATTATGATGTTGAGCGGGTGAGCCAGTGCTGTATTCATTACGCAACACCGGATGGAACTCTGATTCCATTCTGTTCTTATAACAGTGGTCCGGTGTTCCGTGAAGAGGTATGGAAGAAATATAGTCAACCATTTGAATAAATTTCCTTTTTCGTGTCTTATGATAACCATTATTCCAAAACCAACCGATATTCCATCTGACAATTCCACCCGGATGGTCATGGATGAGTTTGATCGGCTGGGATATCCGTACCAGGTCAGGTTTTTAGAAGCCATTGATCCATTTTCAGATGACCTGTCAGGAGCTACTATCTGGGCCTGTGGAATCAGACAGAATGGTCATAATTTTGAGTCTCTCCAGGCTCTTTCGTTAAAAAACAGGATTATTAACTCCCCGGAGAGTATTGTCACCTGTGCAAGTAAAGTGATGACATCAGCCCTTCTGGTGCAGCACGGGGTACCGACTCCGACAACCTTTTTTACCGAATCACGGACTCTGGCAGGTCAGTTCATAAAAAAACATACGAAAGCCGTATCAAAGCCGGTATATGGATTTGACGGGGTGGGTATTCACCTGGTTGAAAGTGAAGGCGATCTTGGGGATCCTCCTTTCTACCTGCAGGAGTATGTGCCAAATGACCGTGACTTCCGGGTGTTTGTCATCGGCGATCAGGCTGTCGGGGCAATAATGCGTGTTTCTGATCACCTTACTCACAATATTCATCAAGGGGGCTGTGGTAGTGCTATTGACATCCCAAAAGCAATGGCGAAAATTGCAGTTCAGGCTGCACGTTGTGTTGGTGTTGATTATGGTGGTATCGATCTGCTCGCCTACAATGGTTCTTATGTTGTTTTGGAAGTAAATGGAACGCCTAACTGGCATTGTATGCAGGCACCAATCCCACAACTTCTTGCGGAATATCTTATTTTACAGGATAAACAAAATCAATAATAGGAGAGGATGTCTTTAGACGCCCATCTCTATCTCTTTTAACGTGCGCTCAGCAAGTTCATGCATCCGATCAGCCATTCGTGCTGCTGATGGATTATCTACCTCACGCATGGCCTTTGCGATGGCATTTCCCAGGACAAAAATTGCATATTTATGCTCTACCTTACTCCGGTGTGTCTGGGAGGGCGTAATCTCGAGGGCATCATATTCAGAAAAATCAGCCTCAGGGTTCTGCTCCTGGAGATATTCGCGGACATTTGTGAGCATGGTATGCAAGGAAATTAGTTCTTCTTTATGCACACTTCTGTCTCCACAATAATGTTGGTGGGAAAAATATAAAAAAAATAGCCTGAAACCAACTATCTAAAAGGAATGAGTCGGATTGTTGCCGGAAGACGTACAATTCCCGTAAAGGATGGTGCTGCAAGATATCTGATTCCATGTGTGAAACATTGATCTAAGAGATGTTGGTTTACTTCCTGGTCGATAATCACTCCTTCTAAGTCATGTTCTATTTTCCCAAGTTTTTCTTCAATATCTCCGGCAGGAAGTTCTGTTTTAATTTCACCTCCAAGCCCAATGAGTCTGGCCGTCCCACGATTTTTTACTTCCTTGATATGAGAAAAAACGGTCCGTGGTCGTTCTTCTGAAAGTTCAGAATCTGAAATAGTTTGAATATCTTCTGCTGAGCATTCTAATAGAGATTTGGTCTCAACAAATTCCTCTGATTGTTTTAAAATTTGTTCATTTTTTTCAGTCTTTATCTGATCCTCTTCAACAGTTTCCTCTTTTTTTATTTCACTTTCACGGATTATAATCTCTTGTTGCTGGTTTTGAGTAGCGAAATATTCTGAAATCCTATCTTCAAGGACATATTCAATAGGGATCTTGTTTCGGAGTGCCTTAATGATCTCTTTTCGAGAAAGATCTTCAACAGATTCTCCTCTGGTGGGATATGCAACAAAATCAACATCGGTTACTTCAAGAAGTTCACGTAGAATGAGATCCCCACCCCGATCTCCGTCGAAGAATGCTGTTGTAGTCTTTTTCCGGCACATCTCAATTATTGTTTTAGGTATACTTGTTCCTTCAACTGCGACGGCATTTTTTATTCCTGCCCGAAGCAGGTTGATAACATCTGCCCGCCCTTCAACAACAATGATAGCATCTGAAATGAGGACATTAGGGCCGGCTGGAACATTGTCGGGTCCTATTGTCGCAATCTTTTCTATCCGCTGGCTTTCGCGGACTGCGTCAATGAGTGACTCTGGATCAATACCTGGTTCTTCAAACTCAAGAAGTAAAGCTTTTGCACGTTCGATAATTTGGGTGCGTTTGGTAATTCTGACGTCTTCAATAGATTGAACTGAGATTTCTGAACTGCAGGGACCTACCCTGTTTATGGTCTCCATGGAAGCAGCAAGAATTGCAGTTTCAGCCCGATCAACAGAGGTTGGTATAGTTATCTCACCATATGATTTGCCTAACTTGCTCTGGACCTTAACATCAATTCGCCCAAGCTTTCCCTGTCGCTGAAGTTCACGAAGTTCTAGTTCTGATCCAAGCAGTCCTTCGATCTGACCAAAAATTGCCCCTACAACATCAGAGCGATCTACCACCCCGTCGGTCTGAATAACCAGATGAATACGATATTTAGTTGTATCCTGTTCATACACTCACGAACCCTCCGTCTGTGATGGAATGAATCATATGTATCGGTGATTCATCTACCAGAAAGTATATAAGAATTAGGTTTGGGATATTGGAATCAACTACATTACTTATCTGTTGATAGGTCGATTAGCTGTTGACGCGAGATACCGGTGATCTGAATCTTTTTTACTGATGCGGTATGTCCGGAAATAATTGTCACAGCATTTTTTGATATATGCAGTTGGCTGGCAATGAGTTTGATTATTGCTTTATTTGCTTTTCCTTCCATTGGAGGAGCTTTTACAGAAATCCCAAATGCTTTTCTCCATGAGTTATACCCATCAGGAAATATTGATTGTTTACTTCCAGCTGAAACCTCGACAGTAATTATTATTCCATCTGATGTGACCTGACAAATGTCATCAGTGGGTTTCTTATCATCTAATTCGTTTCTTTTTTGTTTTTCTGTTTTTCCATACATTGAGTGACCTAATTTATTACATACAGAATCCTGATGATCGAAGTGTCTCCTTCATTAAGTATATATATCTTATATCTCATTGTAAAAATTAGAATCGTATTTCGATAATCATATTATATTTGCCTGATTATTCGAATAATCTCAAAATAAATATGTGCTCTGGAATATGGAATTCTTAATAGGAAAATTTTTCGTTAAGTGATCTCAGCTTGCTGAATAGTTAGATAATACTCAACAGGGATTTATGGAATGAAAAAGGAAATTCATGTTCTTTATGTTGACGATGAACCTGCCCTTTTGGATATTGTACAGACATTTCTTCAAATCACAGGAGAATTTGTTGTAACAACTTTAGATACTGCGGATTCTGCATTACTTTTAATTAAGGAGCAGGCTTTTGATGCAATAGTTTCTGATTATCAAATGCCAGATATGGATGGGATTGAATTTCTAAAAAAAGTCAGGGGGTCAGGAAATTCTATACCATTTATTATATTTACTGGAAAGGGTCGGGAAGAAGTTGTCATTCAAGCTCTCAATGAGGGGGCTGATTATTACCTGCAGAAAGGCGGGGATCCAAAATCTCAATTTACTGAACTTGCTCATAAAATCCGGCTTGCAGTACGACAAAGAGGATTAGAGTCTTCTGTAAGGGATTATGAACGTCGGGAAGCTGATATTCTAAATTTTCTCCCTGATGCAACATTTGCAATTAATACTGAAGGAATCGTTATAGCCTGGAACCAGGCCATGGAAGAAATGACTGGTGTAAGCGCTTCTAAAATTTTAGGAAAAGGTGATTTTGAATACTCTATTCCTTTTTATCAGGAACGTCGCCCAATGCTCATTAACCTTGTTTTAAAAGACGATCCGGTTATCTATAGGACATATTCATCAATTAATCGAAACAGAGACTTACTCTCTTCAGAAGTCACGATTCCGTCCTTTTATGAAGGTACCGGAGCATCGTTTTGGTTTACCGCATCCCCGCTCTATGACAATGAAGGGAGGATAGCAGGGGCGATTGAGTCTATCCGTGAAATAACTGACATTAAGAGTTCAGAGCAAAACCTTATCCGCAAACATGAAGAACTTCAGGCAGCTTATGAGCAGATATCAGCCACTGAAGAAGAACTTCGTGCAAATTATCAAGAAATAATTCAAAAAGGAGAAGAACTCGAAAAGAAAGAACAGCACCTTCGTGCAATAACCAACAATATTTCCTGGAGTTGTCTATCGGAGTCATGTTCGTTCTGATAATAAACTCCGGATAGATTTTATCAGTACAAAAAGTCTTGAAATACTAGGTCTTGAAAGTAATCCCGTTATTTTCTATGACGTATTTGTTCAAGGTATTGATGATTGTGATCGACCTAGATTCATCAATATGGTTAACCAGGCGATTTTACTAAAAATTCCATTTGATTTTGAAGGGAAGTATGTCAAACCATCCGGAGAAAGAATCTGGATAAAGTTTGTATCAAGCCTGGACATAAACCAAGAATCTCTTCTTTATAATGGTATTATTTTTGATAATACGGCATTAAAAGAGCAGGACGAAACGAGGCGGTTTCTTGCTCATGTTCTTGATAATTCTCCGGCATCTATCACTGTTCATGATTTTGATGGAAATATGCTTTACGCAAATGAAAAAACCTTTGAATTGCATGGCTATACTCGCGAAGAGTTTCTCGCTAAAAATCTTCATGATATTGATGCCCCAGATAGTGAGCTCTTGATACATAATCGGCTTGATGAGGTTTTTAAAAAAAACTCACTGGAATTTGATGTACATCATATCCGTAAAGATGGATCACTTATTCCTCTCCATGTCAACTTGAAAAAGATAGTATGGAGAGGAAAGAATGTCCTGCTCAGCATTGCGACGGATATTACCGTACAAAAAAGAGTCGAAGAGGAACTGAAAAAAAAGGCAGAAGAACTCAATTTAAGGACAAGACTTCTAACCGTACTCCTTGAAACAGTTCCTATTGGTGTATTTATGGTAGAGGCTCCTTCTGGCAGAGCCCTGATTTCTAATCAAGCAGCAACTAGGTTGCTTGGCCGGGGTGTATTACCAGATACATCGGAAAAAAATCTTTCCGAAAAGTATGAGGCATATAGAATTGGAACCTCTCAAAAGTACCCTGCATCGGAAATGCCGATAATTCAGGGGATGTATGGGAAAAGCAGTCATATTGATGATATGGTTGTTGTCCGTCCAGATGGTACGCAAGTTCTTTTAGAAGTTTTTGGAAATCCAGTAACTGACAATCATGGACATATCATCGCTAGCCTGGTTAGTTTTATTGACATAACTGAACGGAAAAGAATTGAAAATCTATTAAAAGAGAGTGAAGAGAATGCTCGTGCTCTTATAAATGCTCAAAAAGAATCTATCTTTATGATGAAACCGGATGGGACAATATTATATGCAAATGATACTATGGCCTATCGGTTTGGGTATTTTGCACAGGATCTCATTGGAAAATGTGTATATGATCTTGCTCCTGCTGAAGTATCAGAAAGGAGAAGAGAGTATGTTGATCGAATGATGCAAACCCGAGATACTGTCCACTTTATTGATCAAAGATTTGGAAGGATAATGGAAAATTATCTCTATCCAATCCTGGGAAATGATGGAGAAGTCTCACGTATTGCAGTTTATGGACGCGACATTACAGAAAAACAGGAAGCAGAACAGCAAATTGCGGAAAGTGAAGAAAAATACCGAAGTGTGGTTGAACAAGCTCATGATGGTATTGTAATTGTTCAGAATAATCTTCTGGTGTTTGTAAACGAAGCGTTTGCTTACATGTCAGGGTATGATCAGAATGAACTAATGGGAATGTCCTATTTAGAATTCATACAAGAAAAAAACATATATGAGGTGAAAAATTATGTCGATGAGACTCTTCTCTGCATGGAAAAACCAACAAGTCGAGAGATAGATCTCATACGAAAAGACAAAACAACCTTCACTGTTGAAGTGAATGCAGCTGGTATAGCTTATAATGGTACCCCTGGTTGTCTTTTTTTAATACGTGATATCAGTGACCGGAAGCATGCAGAAGAACTCCAGAAAAAAACTGTGAACCTGCTTAATGAAGTTCAGAGGATTTCAAAAGTAGGAGGATGGGAGATTGATGTTCAATCTGGACGTATCTCCTGGACTGAAGAAGTGTACCATATTCATGGTGTCGGGCATGAATATGATCCAAATGATATTCAGAAAGACATTTCATTTTATGCCCCTGATGATGCCAGAATAATTGAAACTGCATTTCATCGAGCTGTGAATGAAGGAATACCTTATGATCTGGAACTGAATTTTATCCAGAATGATGGAAAGCAGATCTGGGTCAGAACCATGGGAAATCCGGTTTTTGAAGGTAATAAGGTTATTAAAGTGACCGGAAATATCATGGATATCACTGAAAGGAAACAGCTTGAGTTATCTCTTCGGGAAGCATTATTGAAATTAAAAGTTCTTACTGGAATTACTCGTCATGATGTAGTAAATGATTTGAGTGTAATATATCTCTCTCTTGATATGATGCGGGAATCTGATGATGAAGCAATAAAACAGGAATACCTCTTAAAAGCAGTAGATGCAGTAGACATTTTGAAAAAGACAATTGAGTTTACCCGGGAGTATGAAAATTTTGGTTCTGTTTCAAGTAAATGGGAAAATCTTCTGGAGATTGTAACCGGAGCTCAATTGGATGTTGCTTTGACAAATATAAAGACAGATATTTCTCTTCCTTCTAATCTCCAATTGTATTCAGATCCTATTATCAGAAAAGTATTTACAACACTGTTTGAAAATTCATCCCGGCATGGAGGTAAAAATCTCTCAAAAATTCGTATATTTTTACAGGATGTTGGTATGGATACCTTGATTGTATATGAAGATGATGGTATTGGTATACCAGAACAAGAAAAAGCTTTAATTTTTAATCACGGATATGGAAGACATACAGGTATCGGATTATTTCTTGTTCATGAGATTTTATCGATTCTTGGGCTTTCAATCCGGGAATGTGGAATTGAAGGAAATGGAGTCAGATTCGAAATTTTCGTTCCAAGTGGATCATACAGATATCAGAATTCCATTTGATATTCTGTAATCGTGATGATTATTGAGGTCGAATGGAAAATTATCTAATTTTAATAATATGATAGCAATTTCCTAAATATGAAATGCATAACAAGCTGTAGAAATGATTAAATATTGTAATTATTGCAATGTTTTTCAAAATTTTCAAACGTTCGCGTAATCTTTGAAAGAGTGATTCATATAATTTATTATCTTTCTTATCAAATGTTCATCCTGGTTTGAAAACTTGAATGCATTTATTATTCTCATTATTGCCCTTTGTGTTTTTGCTCTTGCTTACCGATATTATGGGCTTTTTATTGCGACCCGAGTATTAGAACTGGATGAAAACAGAAAGACTCCGGCAGAGTCATTTAACGACATGCAGGATTATCACCCCACAAATAAATATGTGCTTTTTGGTCATCATTTTGCTGCAATTGCTGGAGCCGGGCCACTAATCGGACCAGTTCTTGCTGCCCAGTTTGGGTACCTTCCTGGTCTTATCTGGATTCTTATCGGTGCAGTCGTTGCAGGAGCGGTCCATGATATGGTAGTACTCTTTGCATCAGTAAGGTTTGATGGGAAAAGTCTTTCCCTGATTGCCGGTGAACTTATTGGAAAGCGTGCCGGACTTATTGCTTCACTTTCAATTCTGTTCATTCTGATGTTAACCTTGGCTGGATTGTCTCTTGCCGTGGTCAAAGCACTCTTCATGAGTCCAGTAAACACTTTCACTGTTCTTGCCACAATACCCATTGCTCTCCTCATGGGAGTGTATCTGTATCGGTTCAGGCCCGGAGATATTCTTGGTGCTTCGCTCATCGGGCTGGTCCTCCTTATCTTGGTAATTCTAGCCGGACCGTTTCTAGGGCAGATATCAATCATTTCAAGCTGCCTAACCCTTGGTGAAACACCACTCCGGGTATTGATCCCAACATACGGTTTTATTGCTGCAGCTCTTCCGGTCTGGCTTTTGCTCTGTCCTCGGGATTATCTCTCAACCTTCTTGAAAATTGGGACCATTGTTGTCCTAGCTATTGGTGTTTTTATTATCCAACCAGAAATTCACATGCCTGCTGTTACCGAATATTTCGATGGTGGTGGCCCGGTTATTCCGGGATCTGCCATTCCGTTCCTTTTCATTACCATTGCCTGTGGAGCACTATCCGGGTTTCATTCAACCATAGGGACCGGTACAACCCCGAAGATGATTTCAAATGAACGGGATATCTATTTTGTCGGATATGGAGCCATGCTCATGGAAGGATTTGTCTCAATCATGGCGCTCATTGCAGCTTGTGCCTTAATTCCAGCTGATTATTTTGCAATCAACGTTGCTCCTGCTGTTTATCATACTCTTGGAATGGTTCCGGTCCAGCTTCCTGAACTTGAAAGTCTGATTGGAGAAAATCTTGCCGGAAGAACCGGGGGTGCTGTGTCCCTTGCGGTTGGAATGGCTGCAATTTTTGCCAGAATACCCATTTTTGAAGGGCTTCTGTCATATTGGTATCATTTTGCTATCATGTTCGAAGCTGTTTTCGTTCTTACCGCTGTTGATACCGGGACCAGGGTTGGGAGATATCTTTTGCAGGAATTACTGGGTCAGGTAGTTCCAAAGTTTCATGATCGGAAATGGATTCCTGGAGTAATCATTTCTAGTTTTATCTTCACCTTTTCATGGGGATATCTCCTCTATACTGGTGAAATTTCTACAATCTGGCCACTATTTGGTATGTCAAACCAACTTTTGGCTGCAACTGGGCTTATTATCGGAACTACTCTTCTTATAAAAATGGGGAAACAAAAATACATGTGGATAACGGCTCTTCCTGGACTTACCATGATCCCTATTACCTTTTATGCAGGGTATTTGAATATTCTGAATTATCTAAATATGCATTCATCACAAGGATATCTTTTAACTGGGATATCTATTATCCTCATGATTCTTCTTGCACTTGTCCTAATTGAAGCAATATACAACTGGTATGACCTTTTACTGGTTGAGAGAAAAGATCCTCGTCGTCCAACTCCTGTTGTATTACCACAATCATAATGTCATATAGAAAAAGCATTATTGGGCTCCTCATTGAATCTGCCTTAAGGATGAAAACTGATATCCCATCTCTATATATAGCGAGTGATATGAAAATTGAGACCTTTGAAACATTTATATACATTCACTTTGACTTTTCATTATGAACTATATGAATCATGGTAACAAACCCCTGACTCCTGGTTTTATAAAAAAATTGATTATCGGAATAACTCTTTGTTTTTTAATATCTCCTGCCTTTGCTGTGACATCAGAGAATGCAATAATCTACGATTTACCATTATTCGACAATTATGGTCCGGCATTTGCAACATGGTCTGGAAGTGATAAACCTCTTGGAAATGCCCTGCTTAAAGGAACAATAACTCTGGATAAAAATCAGTATAATCCTGGAGATAAAGTAAAAATAAAATTGGATTTGGTCTTTAGTGCTACTATTATCGCCGGAACAAAAGGTGCATTAATGCATGAATTGGGATATGATACCTGGATGCTTGATACAAGTGATTTCCTTGGATTTGATGTCGAATTAGGGCAGATAGAAGGAGAAGAATACATGGGTATAGGAAACGGGCAGGAAATTCCTCCACTTATGATGCGGAATATCTCCCACACGTACTATTATGATATTCCTGATTCAGCAATTCCGGGAACTTATAATGTGAATGCTTACATTGAGAATTCAGATTATAAGACTAATCAGGTCACCATCACTATAGGGAATACTGGAAAAACTGTAGAATCATACCCGAATGAGGGATTATCTGGTTTTTCAGGTTTGGTATTGTCAAAAGATTTCAATGAAGAAACAGGTGAACCAATCGCTGTATCTGATGTTTTTTCACGGAAAGACAAGCGAATCTGTGCCCTTGTCAGTTTCGATTCGATACCCTCTGATGAGATACTGGGCTGGAATTGGTATGATCCGAATGGAGATTATTACATTACCGATACACTCCTGGCGGAGAAGGGCTGGGACTGGGCATGTTATTATATTGATATCAAGGATTATGAGGAAGCTCTGATCCCAGGTGTGTGGACTATTGATTTCTTACATAATGAAGAAGTATTGGATACAAAAACATTTACCTGGGTGAACGAAACCTTAAATCAATGAAAAATATTTCCATTTGATTCATATTTTCCTCTCCATTTTTCATTAAGTCTTTATTTAAGGTTCTTTATATTTTCCTCTATCTATCAGGAAATAACGTAATAACTGGAGATGATAGATTTTAAATGATGAATAATATCGCTACTCCCGGTTATTCCGATATCCCCATAAAAGATTACTGGATAGTGGATTTCATTCTTATTAAATTGTTTTTTGTATTCAGTGAATAACTGGTGAATTTCTCCAGGTGACACCAGATTGCGGTAATGAACTATTATTCCCGGATTCTTACGTTCAAAAGACTGGAGGAATTCTCGCACATCTTTACATGATCCACAATGAGAGCTGTAAAAGAATTCTATTGGAAATTCAGAATTTGAAACAATTGTGTGATTAGTTGATGTTGATTTAGTTAAAGTGTCAGGTGAAATATCTGTTCCATTTTTATAAAAAATAGCAGCTGCACATGCAGGCGTAATTAGAAAAATAAAAATCATTGTTAATCCGAATATCAGAAGTATACGTTCGTTTCCAGAATAATTCATTAATATTAGTCTATTTTTTTCAATATAATGATTGAGATATAAAGGAGAAAATTATAGGAATAAAGGGATCAATATGATGAAACCCATCAGGACCATAATTACTCCGATAATGAAGCGGATCTGACTTTTTCTCTCATCTCTCCAGGAATTAAGTTTTTCAGGCGATAATCCAAAAAGAACCAGAAGGAGTATAAAAATAAGGGGCAGTATTACTATGAAATTATATGCAAGAAGGTAAATAATCCCTTCTTTAAAATCCTGGTAAATCATTCCGAGGATTGAAATATATATCCCGACTGTACAGGCCATACCATATAATCCGGTCAATCCCCCAACAATAAATCCTGCCGGAATACTTGCAATCTTTAGATATTTAGAAATTGAGCTCTTTTTCGACTGAGGAATTGAGAAGAGCGCTTTTGGATTTTTAATAATACCATCCCTTATCTGAAAAATCCCGGCAATTATTGCGATGATAGCTGCAATGATCAGAAAGATTTGTGCAACTCCTGGAAGCTGGATGACTGAAAAAATCGCAAATCCGGACAAAACTCTGACTAGGAAAAATGCAATAATATATGCAGATCCGACTAATAATATCGTTTTTCTGGAATCAACAGCCATAAGTGAGACCAGTAACAAAGCAAGAACCAACAGTCCGCATGGATTAAATCCCTCCCCAAGAGCAGCCAGAAGAAGTATCACAGGATTAACCATGACGGGATCTTCAAGTGAGGTAATATTCGATATGTTATTAGTCGTATCACTGACATGAAATTTCTCAACCGTCTGATTAAAATCAGAAAATATCCTATCCTCTCCGATAAGTACTTCATTTCCAATGAAAACAACTGGAACAAACAATTTCTCATTCGGATGTATTTTTCTAAATGTTTCAAACAAGAGAATGTCATCCTGGTTGTCACCGATATTATGGTATTGAAGAAGAATTTCTGGGTGTTTTGATTCATACTCTTCAATAAAAGGCATTACTTTATGGCAGGAACTACACAGAGGACTATAAAAAAAATGAACTGCTGCCGGATTTGGCGTACTTACCGATGGGTTCATTGATTCTGCCATACATACTCCTTGAAAGAGAAGAATGAAAATGCAGATAACTATTCCCATCGAGTAAATTTTGGAGGAAACTATTTTTTTTTCTAACGTCATCATTGTACCGTTCTTCAATCTATTGACATCATGTTTTTGGTTGATCATCATAAATTAGGTCTGGTAGGCATAATTTCATTGTCATCAACTGTTTATGCAGATATATGATCAATCCTATGCAAGAAATGGACAGTGGGATGTGGATTAAAAAAAGCGGATCTCATTTTTCATTTCATTATTATGAACTAAAGCTCAAAAGGCTTCACAGATAATTAATGGATTAGTACCTGGGATTGATAAAGATATTTTACACCATTCATTCATAAATTTTTTATTATTACACAAATGAGTAAAATTAAATAAAAAATTTTGAAAAGATCATTTCTAATCACTGATTTATTGAGGAAAGTTGTATGTCTTTCCAACTCTCATCTTTCATGGGATTTATTCAATCAGATCATCAATGGAGGAATTATACGGGTGTCAGAAGAAAACCTGAAGGCAGTTTGTATATATGCACGTAATCAGAAGGGAGTTTTGAAAGATATTTCTGGAACTTTTGCAGACCATAATGCGAATATTGTTATGATCCATCTTGAGAGCATACAGGGAAGGGCTGAGGATGTTTTTGATGAGCTCTATGTCGAGTATGAGGGAGATGTCGATCAAAATCAACTCATGAGTGCACTTCACGAATTATCCGGAGTGAAAGAAGTAATACAGCATATTTCTTTTGGTGATATATATGGGAAGCGGGTTATCATTATTGGTGGCGGAGCCCAGGTAGCCCAGGTTGCCATGGGTGCTGTTAATGAAGCTGACAGGCATAATATTCGTGGAGAACGCATATCTGTTGATACAATTCCATTAGTTGGAGAAAAAACGCTCTCACAAGCAATAGATGCCGTGACACGGCTGCCCAGAGTTGAGATCCTGGTTCTTGCCGGATCAATTATGGGTGGATCAGTGTCAGACGCGGTTGAGCGTGTAAAGGTATCTGGTATACCCGTCATTGCGCTCAACATGGCAGGAAGTGTTGTAAAGCATGCAGATCTTGTAGTAACAGATCCAATTCAGGCAGGAGTATTTGCAGTTATGCATGTATCTACTATAGCAGTGTTTGATGTATATCGAGTACGGGGGAGAAAATTCTGAAGATTGATATTGACCGGGCCTTACAAGTTCTGATGCATGACGGACTCATAGTCTATCCTACAGATACATTGTATGGACTTGGAGCTGATGCTCTCTCTGATGAAGCAATAATAAAAATTTTTGAAGCGAAGGGGAGGGAATATCACAAACCGATTTCCATAGCCGTATCAGATTCTGACATGATTGGAGCTGTGGCCGGTGTTGATGAGATCGCACAAGCATTTATAGATGAGTTTCTCCCAGGTCCTGTCACTATCATTCTTCCGGCAAGAAATATCATATCTCCTCGTTTGACTGCAGGAACAAAGAAGATAGGGATTCGGTATCCAAATCATGAGGTTGCCCTTGAGATCATATCCCGTTTTGATAGTCCGATAACGGCTACAAGTGCAAATCTTTCAGGCGGTCCTGATCCGGTTTGTTTGGAACTTTGTAATGTACCATATGATTGTGCGGTAAATGTAGGAGCTCTTCCTGGAATTCCTTCAACCGTTGTCGATCTTGTTGAAATGGAGATAGTTCGTGCCGGCGCAGAAATTGAGTCTGTTGCCGCATTTTTATCTAAGTGGTCATAATGAAGCCGGTGCGACTTCGTGATTTTATAAAAGATAAAAACGGCTGGTATTATGCTGTTGCTGCCTATGATAATACCTCCAGAATCGGTTCTGTCCTTCGGTATATTCCTGATTCATCCGGAGACCGGTTAGATAATTCGGGAATCCGGTACCGAAAAGTAGAATTTGATGAAGCGTACCAACTCATTGAGAAATTACACCCCGAGTGGGTTGATCTCGTTCACAGGATCCCGTATGATAATGTTGCAGAGGTATTAAAGCCGGATGAGAGGATAGAAGCAGTAGCAGCTCAATATCCAAAAGCAGCAAAACTTGTAAAAACTCTTCGTCTTCCTCCCTGTTCATTTGGTGTTACTGGTTCTCTTCTCTGCGGATTGGGAGGTGAGAACTCTGATATTGATGGAGTTGTGTATGGAGATGCGTTCAGACATGCTCAAAAGCAACTAAACAGGTCATTTCGGGAAGGCTACATCGAAGCGTTAAGTGAAGAACTCTGGCAGACAGTGTATAAGAAACGAAATCCTGAAACATCATATGATGAGTTCATTTTGCATGAAAAAAGGAAATTTAACCGTGGTCAGGTAGACGGGACATATTTTGATCTGTTATATACCCGTGCATATCATGATCTTCCCGGGTTTACTATGCATAAAGGAACTATTCTAGGCAAAAAAACAATTGAGGCAATAGTTGTAAATGATCAATTTGTTTTTGATAGTCCTGCTATATATGAGATAGATCATCCAGATATTTCCCGGGTACTGTCATTTACCCATACATACACGGGTCAGGCCTTTAAAGGTGAACAAATCCAGGCACAGGGAATCATTGAACAGCATGGCAATGAAAAATGGCTGATTGTGGGGACAACCAGAGAAGCAAAAGGGGAGTTTATCCGGTCATTGTCACTTCTTGAACAGGAAGGATAAGGTCTTTGGCTTATTTTTTTCACATTTTTCGTAGTATTTACAAGAATCACATGGCGGATGAAGCGGTTTAGAGGGAAACAGTCCTCGATTAACATCTTGTATCTGGCGAATTATCTGTATCAGTCGTCTGCGATCCTTTGGTGTTGGTTCATAATACCTGATGATTCCAGAGGGAATATACTCAATATACATTCCCTTTAACCTTTTTGCAGATGTCTCTTCGATGCATATAAGAAGAGCGGCAGTTCGAATGGCATCATCCGGCCAGCATCCGTTCTTTGGGGCTGTTGTGCATCTTGTGAGAGTGTATTCTCCTGATAGTGCATCATATTTATCCAGAAGGCCATATATTCCGACTTTATCAGATTTAACTGTTATATCCGTTTCTGTCCATGGCCTGATGGGAGTATGAGTCATTGCACATATACAGGAGGATAGAAAACTTCGTGCATCTGGAGATATATCTGGTTGGATAAGAATTATCATATTCCAGATCTCTTCCTCTGTGTGGTCAGGATATGCGCATGAGACCTGTTTGCAAACAGTATATGATTCGGATGGTTTAAATTTCAATTCTTTATGGAAGTAATACTGTCGGGGACAGTGATAAGCTCTTATAATAGACGATATTGCAATATTACTCATAATGTTCATGTCGGGCTTATTTTCGGTCATTTTATTGGAGTTGGTATCAAATAGGTGAGAGATGGCATCAAATGAAATTCAGGTAACCATCCCTCCTAATGTAGAACCGGTCTACAGTAATATGATCCAGATTGCCTATAAAGAGGATGAATTTACGTTTCTCTTCCTTCATCAGATTCCTGGAATTAATCAGGCAAGAGGAAAAGCAGTTGTGAGCATTAGCCCAAATCATGCAAAAAATCTTCTTGCAGTTCTACAGAGAACAGTTGGAGAATATGAACAAAAATTCAGAACTCTTGAGGCTCCACAAGAAAAACAGCAGAACGTTACAGCAATGACTGGATATTCATAAAAAAAATTTTTGGAATTAGTATACTCCCTGTGCCTTAACCCGGTAGATCTGGTAGAGCAGTCTTCCAACAACCCGGTACATCATATCCAGTTCTTCGAAACTTGGAATATTGTGTGCATGTAGGATATGTCTGCCACGATCCATGGATGCTCCTCCAAGCAGTGTCGGAATGATTCTCTTGTCTGTTGATTTTGAGAGCTTAAGGATCTGGTTTGCCAGTTGTTCGGATGAGAGAATGTTGTTTGGGAATCCGACAATAAAGCACATGTCCCAGAGTGCATCATTCTTTGCAAGCACTTCAAAGGTCTTTTCAAATCTGGCTTCTGTTGCGTCACCAAGAAGGTCAATCGGATTTCCACGGTTCCAGAATTCTGGAAGGAATGAATCCAATTCTTTTACCAGATAATCTGGTAGATCAATCATCTTGATTCCATACCTTTCGGTATAATCTGATGAAAGCACTGCAAATCCTCCGGCATTGGTAACGACGATGGCACGGCGACCTTTGGGGTACCTTTTCGGATGAGAGAGCATTTCAGCTGCAAGGAATGCTCCGGTCAGGGTGTGGACCAGAAGCACACCGGATTTTCTAAAGGCTTCAACATATACATCATAAGATCCTGAGAGGGATCCAGTATGTGATGCTGCTGCTGCCTGACCTCGTGCAGATGATCCGGCTTTTAATGCCACGACTGGCTTGTGTCTGGAGACTTCACTTACAATCTCCATGAAAGCTTTGCCGTTTTTGATCTGCTCGATGTACATAATGATTACTTTCGTTTCAGGATCTGCTGCGGCTGCCCTGAGGTAGTCAAAGAAATTTAGGTCTGCCTGGTTTCCAACAGAGACAACAAGTGAGAATCCAATATCCTTGGTAAGGGACCAGTCTACAACAGTGTTTACAATAGCACCACTCTGGGAGATAAATGCAATGTTTCCTGGATTAGGAGACTGTGCTACATATGTGGTATCAAGACCTATTGGTGGGATAATAAGTCCAAGACAATTTGGACCGACAATTCTGGTTCCATAACGGTGAGCAATCTCAACAATACGTTCTTCCAGCATCCTGCCTTCTTCGGACATCTCCTTAAAACCTGCAGTGATGACAACTGCAATCTTGACTCCCTTCTTTCCACACTCTTCCATAACCCCGGGAACGTGCCGGGCAGGAACAGTGATCACTGCAAGATCAATCTCTTCTTCTGGAATATCCAGAACGGTCGGAAAAGCTTGTAGACCTTGAATAGTGTCACGTTTATTATTGATTGGAAAGACCTTGCCAGGGAAATGGAGCAGGTTATGCATAACGGCATATCCCATCTTATTCTTATCATCTGATGCACCAATTACAGCAACAGATTTTGGCTTGAAATATTCTGGAGGCACCGGTTCAAGGTCAACAGTGTCAAGAAGATGGATATTATCATCCATGATGACACGTGCATCAACTGCACATGCACCAGAGTCATACAATCTGATTGGGTTGATGTCGAATTCCCGAAGATCTTTTTGGTCTTCAAACATCTTGCAGACGTTTTTGATAATCTGAATCAGGCACTCTTCATCCTTGGGTTTTGAACCTCGGTACCCGGTTATGAGTGGATATGAGTCAATATCAGTGACCATTTTCCTGATCTCATCTTCGTCAATTGGAAGAATACGAAGTGTGACATCTTTCATCAGTTCGACGAGGGTTCCACCAATACCAAAAGTGATGACTTTCCCAAATGTCGGATCGGTTTTCCCACCGATAATAAGCTCAAGTCCTGGAGCGGCCTGATTTTCTACGATTACTCCGTGAATGTCTGCGTTTGGATTGTAAGCACGGGCATTTGCTACAATCTGATTAAAGGCTGACTGGGCGGCTTCTTTTGTACCGACACCGACAATCACACCACCTGCATCGCTTTTATGGCTGATGTCGGGTGAAATAATCTTCATGACCACAGGAAAACCGATAGCTTCTGCTGCAGATCCAGCATCTTCAGCTCTGGTCACGATGCGATACTTTGGTGTTGGTATTCCGTATTTAGATAGGAGATCATATCCTTCAGATTCACTGAGCATCCATTCTGTCATGTATAACCTCTGGGTGTTCGTGCCGGAGTGCCGGCTTCAACAAATGACGTATGGCTATTCGTCAAATACTTCACTTACGATGTGAACCATTCAGACATATAAAGAATGTGTATTTGTCGATCACGGATAATTTAGTAAAATAATAAAGAATTTAAGGAATTGTCCATGATAAATAATGATAATTGGAGTGAAGAACTATCTCAACTGAAGAGTTGCAAAAGCCTGAGCAAAAAGTGTATTATCCAGACCCTTGTTACAGGGAATCGGCTCTGATTCACGATTATAACGAATTATATCATGAATTTGAAAAAGATCCTGATGCCTTCTGGCGCAGAATCGCATCAGATCTTCTCTGGTTTAAGCCATGGGATAAAGTCCGCGTCTGGGAGCATCCCCATGCCAGCTGGTTCACCGGTGCAGAGCTAAATATTACTTATAACTGTCTGGAGCGGCATGTCAATAATGACCGGAGAAATAAAGTAGCAATATTCTGGGCTGGCGAAAATGGGAGAGAACGTATCTTTACTTATTACCAGCTCTATAAAGATGTCATGCGGATGGGTAATGCTCTTAAATCGCTCGGTGTTCAGAAAGGTGACCGGGTCTGCATTTACCTTCCAGGGATTCCTGAACTTGTTGTCTCGATGCTCGCATGTGCAAGGATTGGTGCTGTTCACACAGTTGTTTTTGCAGGATATGGTGCCAAGGCTCTGAATGAACGTATTACCGGTGCAGGGGCCAAAATAGTTATCACCGCAGATGCTTCAGTCCGTCGCGGGGGGAGTATCCCATTAAAACCAATCGTGGAAGAAGCCCTGATTCATGCTCCTACTGTCGAAAAAGTGATTATTCTCAGGACACAGGAACCAAAAGTCGGATTGCTTGACGACTTTGAACTTGATTATGAAGAACTCATCAATCAGGCAGACCGATATTGTGAACCGGTTCATGTTAATTCTGAGGATCCACTTTTTATTCTTTACACATCCGGTACTACTGGAGCTCCAAAAGGTATCGTTCATGCAGCCGGTGGCTACATGGTCGGTGCATACTACACAACAAAATATGTTCTAACTCTTCGTGAAAATGATGTCTATTGGTGCACAGCAGATCCCGGTTGGATCACTGGTCACACGTATGGAATTTATGGTCCCCTGCTCGTGGGTGGAACTATCTTCCTCTCTGAATATACCCCGGATTATCCTGATCCTGGCATCTGGTGGAAACTTGTCGAGGATTATGGAGTAACAATATTTTACACTGCTCCGACTGCAATTAGGATGTTTATGCGAATGGGAGAGGAATGGCCTCAAAAATATGATCTTTCTTCTCTCCGCCTTTTAGGCTCGGTTGGTGAACCACTCAATCCTGAAGCATTTGAATGGTTCTACAAATACATTGGTAAAGAAAAATGCCCAATTCTTGATACTTGGTGGCAGACTGAAACCGGTATGCACATGGTTACGACAATGGTCGGTCTTCCAATGAAACCCGGCTTTGCTGGCAAACCTATTCCTGGTGTTGTTGCAACAGTTGTTGATGAACTAGGAGAGCCAATACCACCAGGTACTACTGGTTATCTTGCAATCAAAGAGCCATGGCCATCTATGATGAAAGGAGTGTACCAGAATGATGAGCGGTACCGCCAGTACTGGAGTTTTGGAAAGTATGGATATTACAGCAGTAATGACCTGGCTGTCATGGATGAAGAAGGTTATATCATGTTACTTGGCCGTTCGGATGATATCATCATTGTGGCAGGACATAATGTGGGAACAGCTGAAATTGAAAGTGCGCTTGTGTCACATAGTGCCGTTGCAGAGGCCGCTGCAATTGGAAAACCTGATCCACTGAAAGGTAATATTATCAAGGCGTTTGTCATTCTTCGAAATGGAGTGGAACAAACACCCAAACTAATCCATGACCTGAAATATCATGTCCGCATCATGCTTGGACCCATTTCCGTCCCCGCAGAACTTGATTTTGTAGACAATTTACCAAAAACCCGAAGTGGAAAGATAATGCGACGTGTTTTAAAAGCAAAAGAGATGGGTATGGATCCAGGCGATATATCTACTCTGGATGAATAATCATCCAACTCTTTATATACTGTTTTAATAGATTTATAACCATGTCTGCAACTCCAGATACTTCGCTCCGGATAGAAAATATCGTGGCATCAGCGAAGATTTCTGAATCCCTTGACCTCCCTCAAATTGCATCGAGTATAAAAGATGCAGAATATAACAAAAAAAGGTTCCCGGGTGTTGTGATCAGGATGCAGAATCCAAAGATTGCGGCATTAGTTTTTGGGTCAGGAAAAGTGGTTCTTACCGGGGCAAAAAGTGTTGAAAGCCTGAACAAGGGTCTTGAAATATTAGGTGACCTGTTACGTTCTTTGAATATTGAAATTGCGCAGGAACTAACGTATAAAATTCAGAACATTGTCACTTCTGCTGACCTAGGATCAGGAATTAATCTGAATAAGATAGCAGTCGGATTTAATCTTGAACGAATTGAGTATGAACCAGAGCAGTTTCCAGGTCTTGTATACCGTCTTGAAGAACCAAAAGTAGTTGTTCTTCTCTTTGGGTCCGGAAAACTTATCATCACTGGTGGTAAAGAACCCGAAGATGCGAAGAAGGCTGTTCTTAAGATAGTTGACGATTTGAAAGGGCTTGGTCTATTATAACTTGAGGATAATTAATCTGAATTTATAATTCAGATTCTATATTTTTATATACAATAAAATTTATTGTATTATAGTACCGCTATCCGGGGGATTTATTGTGTTTTTGTCACAAGGATACGGCGATTTGAATATATCCATGGGGCTCTGGCCTCATGGAAAGTAAATTCATAGAATTTTCTCTTACCTTCTGTTCATTGAATCTGATTTGATTATAATCCGATGATTCTTGGTCCGTTTTCCTCTCCGATTATTACTGTTGTCTTATGTGTAAATTCTGCAAATATTCCGCAACAGACTACTCCGGGAATCATATTAATTACTGTCTGCAACTGCATCGGATCCAGGATGGTAATCGGCTGATAGTCTAAAATAATATTACCATTATCTGATATAACCGGTCCATCTTTCTTAACACCTTCACGAACCTGAATAGTACCTCCCATTTGGTTGAGACGATTGAGAACATGAGGAAGAGAAAAAGGGACTATCTCAATGGGGATAGGACCAGTCAGATCTGCACAGAGTTTTGAAGGATCTGCAACAATTATCATTCGTTTTGATGCATCTGCGATGATTCGCTCCCTGACATGGGCTGCACCTCTGCCTTTGATTAGACGAAGTTCAGAATCTATCTGGTCTGCACCGTCGATGGTGATGTCGATTGTTTGTACCTGTTCAAGGCCAACCAGAGGAATTCCAAGTGCTCCAGCTCTCATCATGGTCTGAAGAGAAGTGGGTACTCCATATATAGAAAGTCTTTCCGCAGAAATTCGCTCTTTTAGCCTTGCCATAGTAAAGGCTACTGTAGAACCTGTTCCAAGTCCAACAATCATCCCATTGGAGATATATTCTGCGGCTTTAAATCCCGCTCGTTGTTTCGCTTTATCTTGTAGTGATAATTCTGTATTACTCATTGTAATTCCTCTGACATCGAATCATTTCAGGCATTTCGAGTGTATTTTGCGTATTATGATAAGAACATTCTTCGAAGTTCTTCTGATCCAGAATATGCTGTACAGTCAAGTGTGATAGGAGTAATTGAGATATTTCCTTTATGAATGGCGTGAACATCAGTTCCTTCCGGAGCATCGGTAACCAATGGGCCGTTTATCCAGTAATAGGGTTTTCCACGTGGATCCAGGCGCTTTTCAACACCTGTTATAAATAAATGTTCAGCAAGATGTGTGATTTCATATCCCCCGGTGATGACTGAGGGGACATTGACATTTAGAACATGTGTAAATGATGGGAATCCTATCTCCAGTATTCGGGTTATAACTTCTTTCACAACACCTTTGGATTCAGAGAATCGATCTGCCAGATGTCGTGCATCTTCAAATTTCTCTTTTTGATCCTCTATTTGTAATGAGAATGCTACAGCGGGGTATCCATGATTTGCCGCCTCAAGAGCAGCTCCGACCGTACCGGAAGTAGTGATTGCCTCGAAAGAAAGGTTCTCTCCTATATTTATTCCTGAAACGACAAGATCTGGCTTTATATTGAGTGCAAAAAGTGCCAATATGACGGAATCAGTGGGTTTTCCCCCGACTGCATATGCAGTTATTTCACCGCGGTTTACTGTATTTACTCTAAGTGGTTCAAAAATTGAAAGAGACCGCCCAACAGCACTCTGCTGGGTTGCCGGAGCACATACAATAACATCCGCCCATCCACTCAGGGCATCATAGGCAGCCCATAATCCCTCGGAATTAACTCCGTCATCATTCGTAAGAAGGATACAAGGCTTTCGATTCTCAATAGAATAATGAGTCGCTCTCGTATCAGGAGGGGATCCTGAAATCATGTATCCCGATTATTAGTTCTTCTGCTTCATAAATGGATGAGCAAACCCCTCATATGGAGGTTTCCTTATGACAACCTGATACGTTGAATCGCATTATTTTTTTCCTGATCCTGCAAACTAGTAGCGATGAATATTCTGATTGCTGAATATACTGTCAGTCATGATCCGACCTTGGCACCAGAAGGTCGCGCCATGCTCGATGTACTGACAAAAAGTTTTACAAAAATAGGATATGCTGTTTACTGTCCGGAAGAAAGAAAGGACTTTTCTGAAGAGATTGCCAGACTCGGAAAGATATGCGATGAAGGGATAGTTATTGCTCCTGATCATCTGCTTGCACGGTTTACGAAAAATCTTGAGGATGTGACAAGAAATATCGGATGCAACTCGTTCTCAATAGCTGTGTGTGCTAATAAACGCAGGACCGGTCAGATTTTGCAGTCACATGGGATTGATGTTCCAAAGGAGGTTTCATCAGGGAAACGAATCGTAAAACAGATCTCTGGATGTGGAGCTGTGGGTGTCAGACTGACTGATGGTCCGGCAGGAGATGGTGAATTTGGTCAGGAATATATCGATGGAGATCATTTTTCAATGAGCCTTGTTGGTGGTCGGGTCGTTGGTGAGGTCTGTCTCTATTATACTGGTGAAGGTCCGTTGCTTCTGGCATTGAATAAACAGGATATCAGGTTTAATTCGGATGGGACTGTCGTATATCTCGGAGGAAAAACCCCGGTGGATCACCCAAGAAAGCAGGAGATGTATGATTGTGCCCGGAAGGCGCTTGAAGTACTTGGCTGTCAGGGATATATTGGGATAGACATGGTGGTAACACCTGACCGGATTGTTGTTGTTGATGTAAATCCCCGACCGACAACCAGTATTATCGGGATTGCTGCCTGTATGGAAGAAGAGATTGCTCAGGTTCTAATAGATGCATCGTATGGTAAATCACCCGCATCAGTGCATCTCTCCGGCCAGGCATCATATACATCCGAGGGTCAGGTCACATATGATAGGAGTTGACATTGGCGGGGCAAACCTGAAAGTTGTCGATGAGAGAGGGGCACATATACACTACTGTCCGCTCTGGAAAGAGACACCAATCCGGGAGATACTTCGGGGATATTCATCAGCAGAAAATGCAGCTGTCGTAATGAGCGGAGAACTTGCAGATTGTTTCTCATCTAAAAAGGAAGGTGTTGAATTCATCGTTGCAGCAGTAAAGGATGTTTTTCCTCGTGCTTTGTTTTATGGTACAGATGGAACTTTTCATACAACTCCAGTCGGCGAACTTGCAGCAGCAAACTGGCTGGTGATGGCTGATGTCCTTCGGGACAGATATTCAGATGCTCTGCTTGTTGATATGGGGAGTACAACAACAGATATTATACCTCTGAATGCCTGGGATCATTTAAAAGGTCAGACTGATTATTCTCGTCTGAAATCCGGGCTGCTTGTTTATTATGGTCTACTGAGAACTCCTGTGTCTTCACTTCTCCGGACTGTTGATCTGGAAGGTAGTCAGGTAGGAATAAGTACTGAATACTTTGCCTGTTCCGGAGATGCTCATGTACTTGTGAATCTGATTTCATCTGATGAGTATACCACCGCAACCCCCGATAGCTGTACCCCTTCACGTGAGGATTGTCTCCGACGTATGGCCAGGATGGTATGTGCTGATGTTTCTGAAGTAGGAGAGTCAGTAATTCTCAATATCGCTGAAGCATATATCCGGGAAGAACAACTTCTCATAACCACTACAATCAGGACTGTGATGGAAAAATACCATTGCACCCGGATTCTTGCAGCCGGTGTTGGATCTGGTGTTTTATCTACCTGGTTGGATGCTATCGATCTTAATCAAGAAATGGGTTCTCTTTCTGATGCAATGCCTGCATGGGCAGTCCGGGAGGCAATGTTACGAACCGTTTGATGCTATCTCTTCTGCTTTTTTTATGTTCAATTGGATTAACTATCCTTCTCTGGATCTTTGGATTTCCTTTTTTCTTTTTGTTTCTATTTATTCCATTGATACCAATGTTTGGGCGGGATCAGGAGATCTTGGTCTGCCCGATTTGTGGATGGCAAACGAATGGAAATGAACGATATTGCCCATATGACGGGGAATTAATGGAATTAAAGAAAAAATCATTGTGATGATCTCCATAATGATTGTTGCCCATATTGTTTGGTAGGTTGTAGGGGATGTATCGAAGGTGGTAGAGAGATACATTCGTGCAATGTTTTTTGTTTTGCACATTTATTACCTGCAATAGTCTTCCGGGTTTTATCAGTGAGAATGATATATCGATCTGATAGTAATCCTAGTTGTTCAATGATATGGTCGTGGTTGACTGATAGGATTACTACCGGGGCAATATGTCGTGCATGAGTGATACATTCTTCTGCAAGGAAATGAATGTTAGATTCATTTTCCTCAATATGATCCCTGGAGTACTGAATGAAGAGCACACCTGAATCATCTTTTTTCATCGCCCCAATAAGACCTGCCAGTCCCTCAATCCGTCTGAAATATATCCGATGTTTGAGATGGGACGGAAGAATCAACAATGGTTCATCATATCCAAAAAACAGATAGGTTATCGGGCTGTGAATGGTCTGAACCGGACCTGAAACTAAGGCTTGTTGTAAATCCCTACTTGGTGCAACATAAATGGAGAATGTATTCTGGTTTATTTTTTGAAGTGTATCATATCGTCCAGTCATAACGTGAGGTTTTTGTTTTGAGTATGTAAAGATTATTCAAACAGGGTGAAAGTGAAAGAACAATGTGATAGAGTTAATCTTAACCGCTCTCCTCAATATAGGTGATGGAATCTTCTTCAATAGACAGATCTTAACATCTGTAATTATTGATAGTGTTGAAAATTTTGAACTAATTTATTCATATGATGATAAAAAAGTTATTCTAGGAACACCAATTAAAACAGTCATTTTGAACTTTAGTATGGAAGCCGCTGGAGGGACTTGAACCCTCGACCTGCTGATTACGAATCAGCCGCTATACCGCTAAGCCACAACGGCGTGCCCTTAATATACGCACCCTATCTATTAAAGAATATCTCATCTCTAAATCCTTTAGCTAGTCGCGAAATACTCTATCAATAATCCATTACTATTTTAATATCCGTTTCTAATTATGCAACCTTCCTAGAAATAATCACAAAATAGAACATATATGGTAATATTTAAACAATTTCATAATATCTTGAAAATATTTTACAGAATTCACTATATAAGTATTAAAAGAAGAAACTATTTCTCTATAAATCAGGTGATATATAAGGCATGAAGATCGGAGCAATACTCCCGGTTCTTGCAATAATTCTCCTGTCAATAATGACGATAGGAGTTGTTGCAGAAGAGAATGTCACGGGATCCGGGTGGTACGATCAGGGGCTTGCAGCCTTTGAAAGTGAAAATTACGAAGAGGCAGTTACAAACTTCCTGAAAGCAGTAGAAGAGAACCCAGAGGATGAACAGGCCCTGTTCAAACTTGGTGGTTCATATTTAATGTCTGGCGATGTTGAATCAGCCCTGTATGCATTCCAGAATGTTACTACAATAAATCCTGAAAATGGGAATGCATGGAGTAATATCGGTATGATTTACCTTGTCGGTAAGGAAAAACCAGATCCAGTCCCAGCTCTTGAAGCATTGACTCAGGCAGTTGAATACACACCTGATGATGCAGGTATCTGGATTAACAAGGGAATTGCGCACCTTCTTAATACTGAATCAGATTTAGCCTTAGAATCATTTAACAAGGCAATTGAGATTATGCCGGATAGTTCTCGTGCATATTACTGGAAAGGTATTACTCTCTCTGATCTCGGTCAGCCTGAAGAATCCCTGGAAGCGTATAACAAGGCAATCGAATTGAATCCTCAGTTTAAGGACGCTTTATATGCAAAAGGAATTGCAGAAAGTGCTCTTGGAAAATTTGATGAAGCAGAAGCAACCTTCAACGAAGTACTGACTATTGAAGGTGAATACTCTGAACCATTCCTCACTGTTGGCAGTGATTCTGACGTATGGGACCGGAAGGGAAGAATTCTCTTTGAGGTTCGCAGTAACCCTGATGAAGCACTGGTTGCATTCAATAAAGCAATCGAACTCAATCCTGCAAATGCAAATGCTCTCTACTACAAGGGACGTGTTTTATACGATCAGGATGATCTGACCGGCGCAATATCAGCATTTGACGAAGCAATTGCAGCAGATCCAACCATGGGTGTTGCACATTACTGGAAAGGTCAGGTTTACATCGACCAGAGTGACCGTTCAGGAGCAATCGCAGAATTCAGAACTGCAACCGAGTTAAATCCCGGTCTTGCCGATGCATGGTACTATCTCGGTGGTCTCTTAAGTGATGAAGGTTCCTATGACGAAGCAACCACTTCACTTGACAAAATGATTGAGATTAGGCCAGATCTTGCTGATCCTTATTATCTGAAAGGATTGACTCAGTACCAGCTTGGTAACTATCAGGATGCAGAAGATTCACTTGAACAGGCAACCATGCTTAACTCAACTCAGATGACTGACGATGACCGATCTAAGGCATTCTATACTCTTGGATTATCAAAGGTTCAGAATGATGACAATCAGGGTGCATCTGAAGCATTTGCTGAAGCGGTCGTTCTGAATGCATCTAATGCAGTTGCTTGGAATGACTATGGTGTTGTTCTCAATGAGCTTGATAACCATGACGAGGCTCTGAAAGCGTTTGAAGAAGCAATAGGAATTTCTGCAGAGAATGCTGAATTCCACTACAACCTGGGAACAACCCTCAATTCACTTGAAAAACCTGAGGAAGCAATAGCATCCTTTGACAAGGCAATTGAAATTGAACCAAGTCCGCGTGCATATCTTGCAAAAGGAATGGCTCTGCTCATCCTTGAGAACTATGAAGAAGCTCTCGGTGCTTTCGAATCTGCAATTGCACTTGACGATACAAAGGCAGACCTCTGGGCACAGAAGGCATTAACTCTCTATAAACTGAACAGAACCGATGAAGCACTAGCAGCAATAAACAAAGCACTCTCTTATGATGAGTCCTGGCAATATGCTCTTGATCTCAAAGCTCTAATTGAAAATCCGGAAAGTGGAAACACAACCGAATTACAATCAGATGCACCAGCTTTAGAAATGAATGAGTCTGAGGAATCTTCTGAGAACTCAAACTAACCTTCTTTTTTCACGAAAGTTCAACTATACTCGTACTGATAGGTACATAATCTGCAGATACACATCTGTAATTATTTCAGGGCCCTTATGCACATGAATGAAAAAGAACTGATAATGATCAGAGCTGCTCATCATGCCAAACATGAAGAGTTCGATCTGGCACTTTCCTGTATACAGATGATTCTGGATGAAGATCCTGGTGATTCCGTCGCTTGGTTTAATAAAGGATATACTCTCCATTTATCCGGAAAATTAGATGAAGCACGGGATTTGTTTCTGGAGTTGAATGAACAATACCCGGAAAAAACAGATGTTTGTTTTGAACTTTCCCTCCTTGCAATTGATACCGGAAATCATGATGAAGCAGAAGAGTACTTAAACAAATGCATCACGCTTGAGCCATTGAGTCCACAACCACGGATAGAACTCGCAAGAATGTTGTATGAAGCTGGAGATTATGAAAGATCAAAAGAAATTTTTACTGAAGCCCTTGTCTTTGATCCTGAAAATGGTCTTATCAGGATGTACCTGGGTTTGATATCGGTTCATTTGAAAAAACCAGATGAGGCGGAACGTTGGTACCTGGAATCTCTGGACCATGATCCGGACAATACTGAAATCCTTTTTCATTGTGCCCGATTATATGAGGAACTTGGAAGACGGGATGATGAGATTAAATGTTACAATCGTCTGATTGAGATTGATCCTGAACAAATAATTCCCTGGTTGAAAAAGGGAATGATCTATCTGATCGCTGATGATCTTTCCAAAGCAGTCCTCTCTTTTCGGATGGCTGCCCGATTGGACACAGAAAGCCATCTCCCCCATCTGCTTCTTGGGCTCGTATACAACACCCTCGATAGGCATGAAGAAGCGATCACCTCACTTGAAAAAGCTGTTGCATTATCTCCTGAACCAGACATTCTGTTGCAATATGGGCGTGTATTGGGTTCATCATTTCAATATAAGAGAGCATTGGAGATTTTTGACTCTATACTACAGGTACGACCGGATGACAGCACTGCTGCAGAAGGATATGCACGAACACTTTATCATCTGCACCGGTGGGAAGATCTGATTTCATTTTGTGAAGAGCGAAGAGAGGAGGATTCTGACAATCCGTTCTGGGTAACTACGATTGCACGGACTCTTGGATGGCACAAAGATGATCCAGATATGGGAATTACCATTTTAAAAGATTGGGCTGATGCTCATGTCGGGACACAGGCGTATCTGGTTCTCGCTGATCTACTCGTTCATATTGGAAGATATGATGATGCAAGGGAGACATTGTCGTCTTTGGTACATGATTATCCAGACGATATGCAGATATTATACCGGTATTCATCGCTTTTGGCACAGATGAAAGAATTTGATCTGGCAGCTGAGCAGTTTGAAAAATTAATAGCTGAAAATCCACGAGAAGGAAACCTTGCTTATCTGGCAGGACAGGCATATGAACAGGCCGGTGATCCAGACCGGGCAATTGACCTTTTCTCAAATGCACTGATTGCAATGCCAGATAATGCGGAGGTCTGGTTAGCTCGTGCACGTGTTTTGTTTGAACTGGGTCACTTTCATGAAGCAGGTGTAAACGCTCGTCAGGCAGCAGAGCTTGATCCTGATTGGTTTGATGCATTCCTTCTAAAGGGAATGGCAGAAATCCAGGCTGAAGAGTATGAAAAAGCTCGAATCAGCTTGACCCGTGCAACAAATCTTGATCCAGAGAATCCGGAAGGCTGGGGTTACCTGGGTGATGCTCTTCTTTTATCTGGTGAGGAACCGGTAGCAAAAATATGTTATGAACGATCACTGGCGCTTGATCCTGATGATAGTAGGGTTTTGGACGTTTATAAGACCTGCATGAATAACCTTCTTGATCGAGCTGGAGAGGATCACCCTGAAGAACCTATATTGGATGAAAATCCGTAATATATAGAGTACGAGAGATCAGGGTATCTGGTCAGATGAAATCTTCACCATTCCATATTGATAGTTCAGGTACCATTCCGGAGGATATTATTGCAATGGAAGAATCACATGCTATTTGGATAGAAAAATACAGGCCCAGAGTACTTGAGGATATTATTGGACAGCAGGAAATCATTGAGCGATTACGTTCCTACGTCGCTAAACGAGAGATGCCTCATCTACTCTTTACCGGAAATGCAGGGACTGGAAAGACTACAGCTGCAGTAGCATTGGCCCGTGAATTTTTTGGTGAAGACTGGCAGATGAATTTTAGGGAGCTGAATGCATCTGATGAACGAGGCATTGACGTTGTCAGAAACCAGATCAAACAATTTGCCCGGACATCTCCGTTTGGAGCATCAACATTTAAGATTCTTTTTCTGGATGAAGCAGATGCTCTTACCACTGATGCTCAGTCAGCTCTTCGGAGAACAATGGAGACCTACGCTCAGACTTGCCGGTTTATTTTATCCTGTAATTACTCGGCGAAGATAATTGATCCTATCCAAAGCAGATGTGCCATTTATCGGTTCAGACCCTTAGGAAGACATGCAGTAGCTGAGATGGTCCAAAGAATTAGTGCAGATCAGAACCTGACAGTGAGTGAAGAAGTCATTGATGCAATTTTTTATGTCGCACAAGGTGATATGCGAAAAGCCATTAATGCCCTTCAGGGAGCTGCAATACTTGGTCGTGAAATCAGCCCTCCCATGATTTTTGCCATTACTGCAACAGCACGGCCTGAGGAGATTGACGATCTTATCGATCTTAGTATTGCAGGAAATTTTCTCGGAGCTGGGAGTGCACTTCAGGCACTTCTCCATGACCGGGGTATTGCTCCCCAGGAATTGATCGGACAGTTATACCGTGCAATTATTAAACGGGATCTATCAGAGACCATTAAAGTCCGACTCATTGATGCCCTTGGTGAAACCGACTTCCGTTTATCTGAAGGAGCCGGAAGCGATATTCAAATGCAATCTCTCATCGCAAAATTTGTGATGTACTGTGGAAATAATTCAAGATAATTCAGGTTCCAAACCATCTGGAGACCTTGTGCCTGATTCAGACCTGTTGATATTTCTTGTTCAGGATGTCAGAATTGGGATTCCTGCTGTCATGATTGACCATGTTTTCCGGATGGTCGCAGTAACTCCACTCCATGAGGCTCCACCAGGAATAATTGGTATTATAAATTATCATGGTGAGATTTTTCCGGTTTTTTCTTTTAGAGAATATTTTTCGTTACAAAACAAGTCTCTTTCACCCAAAGATTATCTTCTTATCGTTCAAAGTGAGCGGTCTCTGGCCATCATTGCAGATTACATAGAGGGGGTTTTTAATTTATCTGGAGAAATTATTCCGCCCGAAAAAATAGACCCTGGAATTCAAGGTATAACCGGGTTCTATCGCTGTAAAGACGGACTGCTTGTGGTTACTCATCCTCAAGATCTGATAAGTCTTACAGATCAAAAGAAAATTCAAGCAATGAAAGAATTCCTGGCAATATGAATGAAAAATTTGATAAAAATGTTCTAATTGAAGTTCAACAATTTATTCTTAAACACACCGGGATTCTTTTTGATGATGATCATCTTCAGGATCTTAACCGACACTTAACCTCTGTCTGTTCGGATTTGAATATTCCATTATCATCATGTATTCATTATATGAAGGATTCATCTCTAAACAATCAATTTGTTGATGCTCTTGTCCACCATATCACAATTGGGGAAACCTATTTTTTCAGAGATAAAAATCTGTTCTTGTATCTTCGGGATTATTTGTTTCCTGATCTCATTCAAAAAAGAAGATCTGAAGGAAAATTATTTATTCGGATATGGAGTGCTGCCTGTAGTAGTGGTGAAGAACCATATTCTCTTGCTATTCTTCTTAATCATCTTCTTTCTGATATCAATTCCTGGGACATTTACATCCTTGGTACTGATATTAACCAGAAGATGCTAGAGCGGGCACGAGTTGGAATATATTCCCGATGGTCATTTCGGGACGATCCAATCTTACCAATTGGACAATATTTTACTCCGTATCCTGATAACCGGATGAAAATTAATGAATCCATTAAAAAAATGGTACGATTTGAACGAATGAACCTCATCAGAGACACACATTTTTTTCACGGACTTGGCCCTTCATCACTTGACATAATTTTTTGCAGGAATGTTCTGATGTATTTTTCAAAGAATCAATCCCGTGATGTTGTTTCACATCTCATATATTCGCTTCGAACAGGAGGTTTTCTAATTGTATCCCCGCAGGAAATTGGTATTGTTTCAGGACAAAAAATACAATTATTGCACCATGGATCAGTCTTTCTTCATGTTAAAAATAGTCCGAAAAAAATTGTACCTGAAAAGACTCTCGAGATGACACCTGATTTAAATACAGATGTATCCCAATTTGAAATTGAGCCCGTTAACCTAGAATTTCAGGAAGAAGAAATATCTGATGTATTTAGATCTGTTCCTGATTATGATATCACTGATGGAGTACACCCTTTCAATAATCATTCCTTGGAAGAGAAAAATTCTTTTAATAGTTTTTTTGATGAAAATAAACTTCAGGAAACTGGTATCATAATTGAGCGTAATAGTATTGCTCAGAATAGGTTAGCATTAAAACAGATTGAGGCGATAATCAGAGAATATGCCGGAGCAAGAGAGTATGAGAAGGCACTTGGATGGAGTGAGCGGTTAATAGCACAAGATCCTTTGCACCCACGGGCATATTTATTAAAGGCAGCGATTTTAGACGAACAAGGGTTGTATGTTCAATCTTTGCAGGTTCTTCGCCAGTCTCTGTATGCAAATCCTGATTATCTTCCTGCCCACCTGGCAATTGCCGGCATCTATTCAAAGATAGGAAAACCAGATCTTGCCAGGCATCACTATAATATCGCAGTTGACATTTTGAATATGATGGATGAGGACAAGGTTTTGGAGGAAACAGAGGGTATCTCCACGAGCAAAATGAAAGAGATGATACATTTGTTACTAAAAGGATAATTGAGAAATTATGACCGGATTATTTCAGCAGCCCGAATGTGAGGATGCTAATATTTTACTGGAACGAGCCAGATGTCTCGCAGAGCCACTTGGACAAAAAGAAAAAACAGGAGAGGGATTAGATGTACTGACATTCTGGCTCAATGGTGAACGATACTGTGTTTCGATGAAGTATGTCCGGGAAGTTACACTATTACGAGCACTCACAACACTTCCCGGAACTCCTGATTTTATCCTGGGAATTATCAGTATACGTGGTAGGGTTGTTTCAGTAACAGATTTACGTGTTTTTTTTAATCTGCCAAGAAAAGGCCTATCTGATTATAATAAAATTATTGTGTTATCCGGAGAGGGTATGGAATTTGCTATACTTGCAGACCAGGTAGATGGCGTCTCACATCAAATCCTCTCTCATCTTGGTCCTTTACCTGAAACAATTAGTGGAATCGGCAAAGATTTTCTTGAAGGTGTTTTTCCAGGACCTTTGATGTTAATTAAAACCGAAGCTGTACTGAGTCATCCTAAATTGGTGGTACGAAGTGCTCAGATATGATATTTTCCTAGGTGAGAATATGGCAGTATGTAAACGGTAAAGATGAGAATTAACTGGTACGAATACGATATTGTTGAACAAAACAGTATTTGATTTTAATTGAAAGAGGGAATCAATGAGTATTATTTCACAATTAGATAATATAAAAATTGGAAAAAAGTTAATTGGCGGATTTTTTTTTGTTATTGTCCTGATGTCTCTGGTAGTTGTTGCCTGTTTTTTAAGTGTTGATCGATTATCCATGGAAATGGATCAGCTCTATTCAGAGCAAACAGTACCTCTGATGCAGACTGGGAATATGGAATCTTCTTTACATTCTATTCGTGCACTTGTTTTTCGTTCACTCTCTATCCCTGAAGAGCGTGAACAGGATTTTGGTCGGGTAAATACAGAAATATCAAATGTAGAATCAATAATTGCAGATTTTAAAGATATCCCACTTAGTGATGAGCAAAAGAATATTCTCAATACATTTGAAGATCAGTGGATTCGGTATAAATCTGCCGCTCTTTCGGTATTTGAGCTTGAAAAAAGTGGAAAAGAGAAAGATGCCATATTATCTGTTATGAATGGTGGTGAACATGCTGAGGCACGACGGGCGACAGAATCAACATTTTCAGCCTTGAAAGATTCACTTATTTCTGATGCACAAAGAACTATTCATAATAGTTCAAATGAGACGAATACTCTTGCTCTAATCATGTTTACTCTCGGAGCCGGGGTAATTATTCTTTCAATAATTATTGCATTTATCCTGACCAGGAATATTACACGACCTCTTGATGAGCTCATTGAGGTTGCAACACGAATTGGACATGGAGATAGTTCTGCTCGAATTGTTTTTCATCGGAAAGATGAGATCGGATTACTTGGAGAATCTGTCAATGATATGAGTAAAAATATCGCTCATATGGCTACTGATGCTCATTCTCTCACTGATGCAGCGGTAAGGGGAGAATTGTCTTACCGGGCTCATGCTGATGATCATGAAGGTGATTATAAAAAGATTATTTCTGGTATTAATGCAACCCTTGATGCCTATCTCAAACCGATGAAAATCACTGCATCCTTTATTGATGAAATAGCTCATGGGGAGATCCCTCAACCTCTTGATACACCGTTTTCCGGTTCATTTGAAGAAATCAGGATTAATCTGAACAATCTTGTCACTGTTCTGAATAAAAGAAATACTGAAATTGAATTGTTAATTGAAAATGGAATTGCCGGCAATCTTGATTATCGGGTTAATGTATCTGAATATACCGGGTATAGCCGGAATATGTTTGAAGGCATTAATAAGATGCTCGATTCAATCATTGGCCCGTTAAATGTAGCAGCAGAATATGTAGAACGAATCTCACATGGTGATGTTCCAGCCCGGATATCTGATGAATATCATGGTGATTTTAATGAAATTAAAAATAATCTGAATCAATGTATAGATGCTATCAATTATCTGATTGAAGATGCCGGGATGCTGACACAGGCAGCAATTGATGGAAGACTTGAGACCCGTGCTGACGCTGCCCGACATATGGGCGATTTCAGAAGAATAGTTGAAGGGGTCAATTCCACCCTTGATGCTGTAATTGAGCCGATACATGAAGTTATGAGGGTTTCCGGAGAATATGCAAATGGAAATTTCACTGCACGGGTGGATGAAACCCTGCATGTGAAAGGAGAATATATCACATTAAAGGATGCCCTCAACCGGATTGGAATAGAACTTTCCAGGATGATGACTGTCATCAATGAAGAGTTATATCAGGGCGTGAATGTCCTTTCATCTGCATCCACAGAAATTTTATCAGTTACAGCTCAGTTGTCCTCCAGTACAGCAGAAACTGCATCAGCCGTGAATGAGACCTCTGCTACGGTAGAAGAAGTCAGGAAAACCACTGAAGTGACCAACCAGAAAGCGAAAAATGTTGCTGAAAAGTCCCAGGCAGTTAATCAGGTGGTGAAAAACGGTCAGGCATCTGTTGAAGAGATAATTACCGGAATGAATCATATCAATCAGCAGATGGAATCCATTGCATCGAATGTAATCCGTCTTTCTGAACAAAGTCAGGCTATTGGGGAGATCATCGTCAGTGTGACTGACATTGCAGAACAGTCCAATCTTTTAGCTGTCAATGCCTCTATCGAAGCTGCAAAAGCAGGTGAATTTGGGAAAGGATTTGGTGTGGTTGCACTAGAAATTAAAAGTCTTGCTGAGCAGTCAAAACAGGCGACAACGAATATCCGGAATATTTTAACTGACATTCAACGAGGAATCAGTTCTACTGTGATATCAACAGAGCAGGGAACAAAGACTGTGGCAGTTGGGATGAAACTGACAAAAGATGCTCAGGAGGCGATAGTTGTTCTTTCCCAGAGTATTGCAGATACCGCCAGGGCAGGTGTTCAGATTACTGCATCGAGCCAGGAACAGGTCGTTGGTATGGACCAGATATCCATCGCAATGGAAAATATCCGGACTGCTGCCCAGAACAATCTGGAAGTAACCAGACAGGTGGAAAAGACTGCACGGGATCTTCATGATCTTGGAAATAGTCTGAAAGAAATTACCGAACGATTCAGGGTATAAGCGGAAAGAATCATGGCCGTGCAGGATGATGAATTCTTAACCCGCCTTCTTGCAACCTTTCGGGAGGAAGCAGCCGACCATCTTCAGGCAATTATTTCAGGCGTTCTTGCTCTTGAAAAAAATTCAACTTGTACGCAATCAGTTGAGATAGAGCCTGTTTACCGAGCAACTCATAGTCTGAAAGGAGCTGCACGTGCTGTAGGACTCAAAGATATTGAATCTGTCTGTCAGCATTTGGAATCTGTTTTTTCAGCAGTTCGGAAAGGAGATTTTATCCTACAATCTGAAGAATTTGATCTTGTGCATCAGGTAATATAGGAGTTACGCAGTTAACTTTTATCATAGAAAGATCTATATATATTAACAACACCAATAATATACGTGCCTGTAACCAAACAGCCAACGGATGTTGATTACATCAATTATCTCATCGCTGCTCGCTGTGATGTTTCTTGTGTAAAAGTAGCCGATTGTTATTCAACCTCTGAATCTTCGATATCACACGACACTTTTAACCGATTTCTAACAAGACAGTCTCTAACACCTGAGACGTTGTGGGGAGAGGTAGAACCATTTGTTGAACGAAAAAGCGGCTGGTTGGTTCTTGATGACACTGTTCTCGATAAAAATCATTCTAAAAAGATTGAAGCAACTTACTATCAATGGAGCGGGAAGCACCATAAGGTCGTTAAAGGAATTGGATTAATTACCCTGATTTGGACAGATGGAATCGTTTCATTCCCCATTGACTATCGAATTTATGATAAAGATGTTGATGATAAGACAAAAAATGATCATCTACAGGAAATGGCTAAAACGGCGTATATGAGGGGATTTAAACCTTCATTTATCATGTTTGATAGTTGGTATTCCGGGAATGAGAATCTAAAGTTCATTAACCGACTTGGGTGGAATTATTTCACACGAGTTAAAAAAAATCGAATGGTGAATCCTGACGCCCTAGGTAATATCCAAGTATCAGAATTGGCGATTCCAGAAGATGGATTAGAAGTTCATTTGAAAAAATATGGATTTATTCGCCTTTTTCACTCTGTGAATCGTAAAGGTGCAAGTAGGTATTGGATCACAAATTATATTCCGTTGAATAATGAAGATAGGCTTGTTTTACAGTCAATTTGTTGGACAATTGAGAACTATCACAGGGCAATTAAAGAACTGTGTGGAGTTGAAAATTGTCAGGCTAGGAAAGCAATTATTCAACGAAATCATATTAACTGCTCACTTCGAGCATATCTAAGACTCGAAGTCAACAATTTTTTGAATGGTGTTACTCCTTACAATGCTCAATGGCAAATCACAAAAGTTGCAATTTCAGAGTATATTCAGAGGCCAAAATATGCGCTATAATTTTTTTGGAGGGCAATCTGCGTAACTCCTATAATATCCACGCTTGAGGCTCTTCTTGCGGGAGATACCGTGGTGAAAGCAGGTCCACTGATTTATAAACTAAAACAAATAGTTCCAATTTCAGGAGCATCTCAAAAATCAGGAACAACCAGTATCCAGATTTCTGATTCTTCACATCATCAACATGCTCAGATACCTAAACAAGCTGAATACTTATCCCAACCATTACCATTATCATCTGCAATACATCCAGAACAGGCAGACGTTATTAAGGAAACACAAATCAAACACGATAAATCTGATAAACTCTGCGAAGACTTCCCATCAGAGTTGCGATCTCAATTTGTTCCGTCTTCGACACAGGCAAGCACAACTGTTCGTATATCTGAAGAACGCCTTCGATCCTTGTATGAAGTCACTGATGATTTGTTGTCATACCGGCTTTCTTCCGGAGTTCGTCTTTCTGATTTAAAAGAGATTGCACAGATTATCCGGACATGGAGGTGGAATATGAACCGGATAGAAGGCGATGTTTCTCATCTGAAGCGTCAGATTTTGGATAATCAGGATTCCATTGAAAGAATAGTATCATTTATTGATGTGACTCGGGATTTGATAGGAAGTTGCGAAACAAAACTTGATTCAACTATCAAATCAATGATTCAGGATCAATATGAGATGGATTCTGTCATCACTGGCCTTATTGAAAATATCAGGGAAGTAGTACTCACTCCGTTCTCCACCCTTTCTGATTCATATCCCCGAATGATACGTGATATTGCAAGGGAACAGAATAAACAGGTAAATCTTTCTATTTCTGGCTCTGATATCGAAATAGATCGGAGAATCTTGGAGATTATCAAAGATCCAATGATCCATATTCTCCGGAATGCCGTTGATCATGGTATTGAACCAGCGGACTTGAGAGTCAGTATGCATAAACCACCAGTGGGACAGATCTCTATTGAAATTGTCCATAACCGGGCGAATCAGATTACAATTACTGTGAGAGATGACGGAAAAGGAATTAATACGGATGCTGCGAGTGAGGCTGCTGTTGAAAAAGGTTTTATTACACGTGAAGAAGCAGAACGGATGTCTTCAGATGAAAAAGCCTTGTTGGTTTTTCGCTCAGGATTTACTACCTCAAAAACAGTATCAACAGTTTCCGGTCGAGGTCTTGGCCTTGCGATAGTTCAGGAGAAGGTTAACCAGATTGGTGGTAGTATTGATATCAAATCTTTTCATGGAAAAGGAACAACCTTCTCACTTACCATACCTGTAACCTTGTCAACATTCAGAGGACTATTAGTATATGTAGAAAACCGACCATTTTTTTTCCCTCTTGATCAGGTTGAACGGGTGTTGATTCCGGACGCAGATGATATTTCTACTATTGAGGGACGTACTGTCATTCAATTTGAAGATCAATTAATTCCGGTAGCTATGCTTAATTCGATTCTGCAATTACCCGGTGGATCAGCAGAGCCAGAAGATGCACGTTCTTTTGTGTTGATAAATAATCAGGGAAAGGTTTTTGGGCTTATAGTTAGCCAGATATGTGGTGCTCAGGAGATTGTTGTCAGGGGACTGGGTCCACAGTTAAAAGAAGTTCGCTTCATTAGTGGCGTAGCTATTCTGAACAATAATACTGTTGTTCCGGTTTTGCAGGTTGATGATCTTGTCCAGGCGATGCAGGGTGTGGACACAACAGTTGGAATGAAGAATGATCTCTCCTCCTCATTATCCGGAAGACAAAAAATAATGGTGGTGGAAGATTCAATCACCTCCCGCATGCTTCTTAAAAATATCCTTGAAGGTTCTGGTTATGAAGTAGAGACTGCTGTTGATGGATTAGATGCATTTACAAAGTTGAAGACAACACAAGTAGATCTTGTTGTATCAGATGTAGATATGCCACGAATGAGTGGTTTTGTACTGACAGAAAAAATTCGTTCTGAAAAAAACCTTGTTGATCTTCCGGTAATACTGGTTACATCGCTGGATTCCAGGGAAGATCGGGAACATGGAATTACTGTCGGGGCAAATGCATATATTATTAAATCAAGTTTTGATCAAAGCAATCTCCTTGACGTGATCAAGCGACTGATAGGTGCGGGAAGATAATGATTCGTGTTCTCCTGGTAGATGACTCTGAAGTAACACTCATGGTTCTTCAGAGTATAATAGAAAAAGAACCAGATATATCAGTAATCGGGCGAGCGAAAAATGGCCGGGAAGCCATCGCTTTAGCATCACGATGGGCTCCAGATATAATCACGATGGATATCAACATGCCTGATTTGGATGGTTTTGTCACAACCAGAAAAATCATGGAAAATACACCCACGCCGATTATTATTGTGAGTGGCATTGATAATCTTGAGGAGATTCGTGCTTCGTTTCGTGCCGTTGAAGCAGGAGCGCTTGGTGTATTTCGAAAACCACCGGGATATGACGATCCCGAGTTTAGGTCCGCTTCATTAGAACTCATTTCTGCAATCAGAACCTTTTCTGAAGTCAAAGTGATCAGAAGAAGGAGTTCAGGTAATAATGGGAACCACGACGAACCAGAAAAAATTACCGTCCCGTTTCGAATAAGTCAGGATATTCGCGTTGTTCTGATTGGGGCATCTACAGGAGGGCCTCAAGCGGTTCAGGAGATTTTACAGAATATGAAACCTGATTTTTCTCTTCCTATGGTTCTTGTTCAACACATGTCCCCTGGGTTTATTGAAGGATTAAGTCTCTGGCTGAAAGAATCAACCGGTTTTCAAACCAAAATAGCTGAAGAAGGGGAAATAATAATGCCAGGAGTTTTATATATCGCACCTGATGGGAAGCATACTGGGATTACCTCTGATCTCTCCATCGAGTTCTCAAACACGGAACCAGAACATAATCTTCGCCCTTCTGTTTCTTATCTTTTCAGATCTGCTGCAAAAAATCTTGGATCCAAGTCTCTTGGTGTTTTACTGACAGGAATGGGTTCTGATGGAGCAGAAGAACTCCTACAGATCAGACAAAAGGGTGGCTGCACTATTATTCAGGATCGGGAAAGCTCTTTTGTTTATGGTATGCCGGGGGCAGCTGAAGCAAGACATGCAGGAATGTTTTCTCTCCCACCAAAGCAAATTGCTGAATTTTTGCATTCAATATCATTAAGGAGTTTATAGAGATGACAGGTTCATTTAAGATACTTGTCGTTGAAGATAGTAAAACTCAGGCCGATTTACTTTGTTATTACCTGACTCAAGCAGGATATCATGCTATCCCGGTAGATTGTCCGGCATCGGCATTTACATTATTATCAGATTCTTCAGTTGATCTTATACTGACAGATATTATTATGCCAGGAATGGATGGATATGTTTTTTGTCATACCTTACGCAATGATCCAAAATATTCCTCTATTCCTATTGTTTTTGTATCGCAGCTTTCAGATCCTGCAGATATTATAAAAGGGCTGTGTTGTGGGGCGAATAATTTTATAATAAAACCTGTCCGGAAAGAGCAACTTATTAGCGAAGTAAACAATATTTTTTCGCAAAAAATGAATGCATCGCAGGGACATGAAGATGCTGGAGGGGTTCTGCCCTTTCATTATAAGAATCACACCTATTCCATACGCTCATCCCGGTATGATCTGTTAAGAATTCTCTTATCAATATATCAGACTGCTGCCCAAAAAAATACTGAACTTGAACAAACCACCCGTGAATTGAATGATTTTTCGCAACATCTGGAAGAACTAGTCAAGGAACGAACACAGGCTTTATCTGTTACAAATGAGATCGTAGAACACCTTCTGATGCAGAGAACAGAACTGATAACCAGAATTGGCCATGATTTAAAAACACCGTTGACACCTTTGTATGCGTTTTTACCATATTTGTTACGAAAAGAGACAGATCCAGACAAAAAGGAGATTCTCTCACTTCTTGTTAAGGATGTAACAGTGCTCAAGCAATTAGTTGAACGTATTTTAAAAATGTCTCATATTTCAATCGACTCGTTCTCCGAGGAGAAAACAAATGCTGATATTCATCTGATTTCACTTGAAGTCCTGGGTAACCATTCATATCTGATTGAGCAAAAAGGAATTCAGGTGAAAAATTACATTCGGCCACTATCATTTTGCAAAATATCACACTTTCACATTATGACTATAATGGAAAACCTTGTCTCTAATGCTATTAATTATAATTCAGATGGGGGAACAATCACGTTATCTTGTGAACAGGAAGGATATAACCAGGTTCTTACGATAGAGGATACCGGAATTGGTCTTACTTCAGAGCAAACTGTCAGAGTGTTTGAGGATTTTTATAAGGCCGATGAATCGAGACATGACCATAATGCCCATGGCCTTGGATTGTCAATTGTAAGGCGAATCGTGACATTGTATGGGGGCTTTGTATCAGTTTATAGTCCAGGTCCAGGCCGTGGGTCCACATTTCAGGTAGTACTACCTTATCCTGAAAAAGAATCCTATGATATGAATATCCAGAATGGGGAAAATAATGGATAATTCAGAATATTGTCCGGTTTCTATCCTTGTTGCTGAGGATAGTAAAACTCAAGCTGAAATTCTAAAACATCTGCTCAATAATGCCGGGTATGACGTAAAAGTGGCATATAATGGACGAATAGCTCTTGAAGAAATACATAAGAAACTTCCGACTATTGTTCTGACTGATGTAATAATGCCTGAAATGAACGGATATGAATTATGTAAAGAGATTAAATCAGATCCAAAGACCCGGCATATTCCAGTTATCCTGGTTACTCAGTTATTTGATCCTGGTGATGTTCTTTCCGGTCTGGAATGTGGAGCAGATAATTTTATTATCAAACCCTATGATTCAAAATATCTGTTAGACCGTATTCAGGTAGTCTTGGCAAATCAGTCCTATACTATTGATGAACCTGATATCAGTATGGTACCGGTTTTTTACTCTGGAAAAACTCATGAGATAGCTTCGAGCCGACAACAGATTTTAAATATTCTTCTTTCAACGTATGAAATAGCCATTTCCAAAAATAATGAACTCATCGAAGCAAAAGACAGACTTGCGTTGGTAAACGATCAACTAAGTGATGCAAATGATGAACTTTTGCGTATGAATGATGATCTCAAAAATGAGATCGCAGAACGCAAACGGGTTGAGCAATCCCTCTCAATGGCAAATAAAAAACTTGGTCTGCTGTCATCAATCACCAGGCATGACATGAAAAATACCATGATGGCACTGCTTTCGTATAATGAACTGGCCCGGATGGATAATGTTGATAATCCATTTACCCAGTATCTTGAGAAAGAGTCCATGCTGTTATCCCGTCTTTCTGCTCAGATTGAATTTACACGGCTTTATGAAGAATTAGGTGTAAAAGGAGCAGTATGGATTCATCTTGAGAATCTCATAACCAAAATGAGTTCGTCTTTTTCACAGATTATGACACAAATAAGTCCTAGTATTGTTTCGTACGAAATATTTGTAGATCCTCTCATTGAAAAAGTGTTTTATAATCTGTTTGATAATGCCATTCGTCATGGGGAGAGAGTCACTCATATTACAATATCAGCAAATGAAAGTGAAGGTTTTCTTCACATCTTTATTGCTGACGATGGTATAGGTGTTGCTGATGAAGATAAAGAAAAGATATTCGGGCGTGGGTATGGGAAAAATACTGGTCTTGGATTATTTCTGGTTAGAGAAATACTTTCAATTACTGGCATTACCATAGCAGAAACCGGAAAAAAAGACCAAGGTGCTTGTTTCAAATTGAGTATTCCAAGAGTTCACTTTCGAAAAGGCTGTTAAGGATAAAATCATACAAATACCCCCTCTTTCACATTCATGTTTTGTTAAGTTTTGATAGTTATGGCATCAGCTAAAGATATGGATTCAGTAGAAATAACAGATCGTGACGCAGACTGGCATCGGTTTTTAAAGACACGATATAAAAAAGAGCTGGATGAATTATCCCGTGAATATCCGTATACACGTTCACTTTATATCAATTACCGGGATATTGAGAGTTTTGGTAAAACAGGAACAGAACTTGCGGATGAACTCTTAGATAATCCTGGAAAAGTTATCGGTGATATTAAGGATGCTATCAGAACTCATAGACTTGTAAAAACCCGGAAAAAAGAAGAACAACCTGACATTAATGTACGGTTTATTAACCTTCCCCGGAAAATTGCAATCAGAGAGATACGATCGGATCATATTGGGAAATTTATTAGCGTTGAAGGGATCCTTCGGAAAACCACTGAAGTCCGACCACGAATTACTCTTGCTGTATTTCGCTGTCCCTCTGGTCATCGGACTGTGAAAGCCCAATCATATGGTCCTTTTGTAGAACCTGACGGATGTCAGGCTGATGGATGTACTCAAAAAAAGCTTGAACTGGTTCCACGGTTTTCCCGGTTTGTTGATTCCCAAAAACTCAGAATACAAGAGTCCCCGGAGGGTCTTCGTGGAGGAGAACAACCACAGACAATTGATCTTGATGTTACAGACGATATTTGTGGTATTGTAGCTCCTGGAGATCGTATTGTCGTCAATGGCATCCTCAGATCCATGCAGCGGAATTCTTACGGAACTAAATCTACCATTTTTGATATTTACGTAGAATGTAATTCTATCGAGGTGGCAGAAAAAGAGTTTGAAGAGGTTAATATCAGTGAAGAGGATGAAAAAGAGATCCGGAGTCTATCAACCGATCCAAATATCTATCGGAAAATTGCACATTCCATCGCTCCGACCATTTATGGTGTTGATGATGTTAAGGATGCAATCGCTCTTCAGCTGTTTGGTGGAATTGCCAAGGAGATGCCTGATGGGAGCAGACTACGTGGAGACATTCATGTTCTGTTAATAGGAGATCCAGGAATTGCAAAATCTCAGATGCTTCGGTACGTTGTCCGGCTCTCTCCTCGTGCTATTTATACCTCCGGACAATCCACGACCTCTGCAGGTCTTACTGCCACTGCGGTAAAGGATGAATTTGGAGATGGACGATGGACACTTGAAGCCGGTGCTCTTGTTCTTGCTGACATGGGTGTTGCCTGTGTAGATGAGATGGATAAGATGGAAAAGCATGATCGGAGTGCTCTTCACGAAGCGATGGAACAACAGTCTATCTCGGTTGCAAAAGCAGGAATTACTGCCACTTTGAAATCAAGGTGTGCTCTTCTTGGTGCTGCAAACCCAAAATATGGGCGGTTTGATGATTTTGTTCCAATTGGTGATCAGATCAATATGCCACCATCCCTTCTTTCACGTTTTGATCTCATTTTTGTCCTGACAGATAAACCAGAACATGAACGTGATCTTGCAATTGCTGAACATATTATTAAAGCACACAGTGTTGGAGAACTTATTGCTCAGCACACCCGTGATCCCATCCCTGGTGTGGATGATGAATACATCACCGAACAGTTAAAACCAGTCACTCCGGAGATTGATCCGGCGATGTTCCGGAAGTATGTTGCATATGCAAAACGAAGTTGTTTCCCCCGGCTTGAGGATGAGGCTCGTGAGGCTCTGATTGCATACTATATGAAATTACGAGATCTTGCTGATGCCAACAAACCTGTACCGGTTACTGCCAGACAACTCGAAGCTATCGTCAGATTAGCAGAAGCATCTGCTCGGATCAGACTTTCGCCTATAATAGAAAAGAGTGATGCAGAGCGGGTAATTACTATCATTGATACCTGTCTCAGACAAGTAGCTTATGATCCATCAAGTGGGTCTTTTGACATTGATATGCTCGCAACCGGAGTGTCAAAAAGCAAACGGGATCTTATTAGGACTATTAAGCAGGCTATACGGGATATTGCTGATGAAAATGGTCGTGCACATAAACCAGATGTCATTGAAATTGTACGTCAACAGGGTTTTGACCGTGATGAAGTTGAGCGACAACTCACTGCAATGCTCCGTTCTGGAGAAGCCATGGAGCCAAAACATGATGTGGTTAAGCTGATATAATTTTCTCGAAATTGATATGATGATGAGAACCCTGTTAACAGGAGCGGTCTATTGTATAAGGTATGATGTTTCCACTGGTGCAATACCGATCTGCACCCCGCATTTTTCTTGTTTTTATGATCTTTCTCATCTCTCTTCTTGTTTGCGGTGGCGGGTGTGCTGTATTTGCTGAAAAGATCTCAACAACTCTTACTATCGGTACAGATCCGGTAGATCCTGGAGAAAGCCTCCCGTTCACGGTTTCTGGAATCCTGACCGATGGCGATGGAAATGTTATGGGTAACAAAAAAGTAACGCTTGAACAATTAAAATCAGATGATCCAAATAGCGAGTATGAATTTCTTGCTGTCGCTACCACAGATATTGATGGTGTATATACATTCAAACGACCAGAAGCAGCCCCAGCGGAGTTTCTTCGTGTAAAGTTTAATGGAAATTCTCAGTTTGAGGGATCAGTAAGTGATATTGTATCTGGTCATATTACGAAGGAACCGCAAGTAAAAACTGGTGTTGTTCCTGCCGTAGCAAAATCGAACACATTAATAACTGCAAAAGCATCACCATCCAATCCCTCTCCAGGACAGACTGTATCTATAACCGGACAGCTTATGGGAGAAAATGGAACTCCTCTTGAAGGAAAAAAAGTTATCTGTGAATCTTCAGACCGTGTTGGTACCAGAAGTGATTTTTCAATCCTTGGAATTTCAACAACGGATAAAAACGGATTTTTTAAATTTACTGTAGGTGGTGGTTCAACAACGACATATATTCAGGTTCATTTTGCTGGTGATGATTCTTATGAAGAATCATTCAGTAATTTGATAGTCGTTTTATAACCTATTTTTTAATTCATTTTAAATCTGGTCATAATTTGCTTTTTGCATATCCTGGTGAACAGGAAATTCTGCCCGAATTGTGTCGGCTTCAGAACCCTTCACTTCATAGAAGATAAGTTCTTCAAGATCGCTCCCTCGTGCCCTGATTGTTCCGTCAGGTCCTGCAATACATGATCCTCCAGTGTATACATCAACAGGAGTTGTTCCAACAGTATTAATTGAAGCTACGAAGGTTTGGAATTCTGCCGCTCTACTGGTTGTAAAAAGGTTGAAATGTTTCAATCTGGCTGCAGGCCATGCAGATGGTACGAGCATCAGGTTCACTCCCTTATTTCTATATGCCTGAAAGAGTGTAGCAAATCTGAGATCATAACATATAGCAAGTCCAATTTTACAGGAATCGAAAGAAAAAATTCCAAGAGAATCACCCGGGGCATAATATCGATCCTCACTCGCCGGAGAAAAAAGGTGAATTTTTGAATATGTGGCACATGTTCGGCCATCAGGACCAATAGCGATGCAAGTATTTCGTGGAGGTCCATTTCTTTTTTCCCGAAATGATCCGAGGATACCAATGCTATAATCACGAGCAATTTCCCGTAATTGTGATATTTCCTCTTCAGATTCATCAAAGGTCCATGAAGTATCATTTGGATCCCAGCCGGTTAAAAACTGCTCTGGAAAAGCGATAAATGAGGCATCTCCTTCCACAGCTTCTGCAACACAAGTCCTGATTTTTTTCAGACCAGATAATGGATCATTCCAACAGGGAGTCATCTGAGCCAGACAGAGGATCATATTCTATTATCTGGTGTTATTCCCAGAAATGAGTTTTCGGGTGACATTTATGTGATTGAAAATCATCTATCTGGAAGATAGGTGTAACCATGGAGGAGGAAAAGAAAAAAGAGGTAGATCTCCAAATTTCCGGAATGCATTGTGCAACATGTGCGATATCAGTTGAAAAAGGACTTGCGGCTACTCCCGGAGTTATGGAATCTAAGGTAAATCTTGCAACAGGAAAAGCCAGGATTTCATATGATCCATCTCAGGTCAGTCTTCATGATTTAACACATGCAGTAGAAAAAAGTGGATTTTCGGTGAGTCATGAAAAAATCATCGTTAAGGTAGGTGGTATGACCTGCGCTTCTTGTGTTCAAACTGTGACTCATGCCCTTCTGACGTTGGAGGGCATTATATCTGCTGATGTAAATCTGAACACCGAACGAGCATATGTTACCTACAATCCTTCTCTTGTTGGTATAGGGGATATCCGGAATGTAATAATTTCAGCAGGATATCAGTTTCTTGGGACTGACCGGGATAAAGAAGATGAGAGTGATAAAATTCGTGAACGCGAGTTATCTAGTCAGCTACGAAAAATAATCCTCGGATTTGCATTATCCCTGCTCATGATGGGAATGATGTATATCCCGTCACATGATATGCACCTTATTTCATATCTCCAGTTTATCATTACCACTCCTGTATTAATCTGGCTGGGAAGTCCCATATTTCGAGCAGCATTCACTTCTCTTCGAAATAAAACCCTGAATATGGATGTTATGTACGCCATGGGAATTGGGGTGGCGTATGGTGCAAGTGTCCTTGGAACTTTCTCAATTATCCTTGACATGAGTACCTTGTTTTATGAAACTGCCCTTATGCTTACGGCGTTTTTAATGCTTGGACGATATCTTGAGGCCAGAGCAAAAGGGAGAACATCTTCTGCAATTAAATCACTGATCGGACTTCAAGCTGAATCGGCATCAGTAATTCGTGATGGTGAAGAAAGAGAAATTCCGGTTCAGGATGTACTCCCAGGTGATATTATTCAGATGCGAACAGGAGCCAGGATTCCTGTAGATGGGGTAATTTTTTCTGGGTCAAGTTATGTGGATGAATCCATGGTAACTGGTGAACCGCTTGCCGTGTTTCGGGAATCTGGTCATGAAGTTATCGGAGGAACTTTGGTTACTACTGGGGCATTTCAGTACAAAGCAACAAGAGTCGGGTCTGATACAATGCTTGCTCGTATCATCAGACTTGTGGAAGAAGCTCAGGGATCCCGTCCTCCTGTTCAGCGACTTGCAGATTATGTTGTGGCATGGTTCATTCCAGCTGTCCTGCTCATTGCGGTTCTCGCATTTTCGTATTGGTATGGGATCCGTGGAATGGACCTCCGGTTCTCATTACAGACTATGATTGCTGTTCTTGTTGTTGCCTGCCCTTGTGCTCTGGGTCTTGCGACACCAACCGCTGTGACGGTGGGTATCGGCCGAGGAGCGGAATTTGGAATACTTATTCGGAATGGTTCTGTCCTTGAGATTGCAAACAAAATTACTCTTGCCTTATTTGACAAAACCGGAACAATTACACAAGGGAAACCAGTTGTCACCGACGTCGATTCATTCACAGGAAATCCCGGTTTACTCATTTCTATGGCCGCATCTTTAGAACATCTTTCTGATCACCCAATCAGTTCCGCAATACTTTCCAAGAGTAAAGAAGAAGGTATAATTCCTGCTGAAGTTCAGGATTTTCAGACGGTATCCGGAAGTGGACTTTCGGGTATTATTGCAGGAGGCATTGTTCGTCTTGGTGTCAGAGATTATATCCTCTCATCCGGCCTTTCTCTTACTCCTCCACAGGATGCAATACATACTCAACGTGAACGGGAGGGAAAAACAACTGTTCTTGTATCGAGAGATAGTTCTATCCTCGGTCTTATTTCCATAGCAGATCAAGTGAAACCAGAGGCTGGATCTTGTGTACGGATTTTGAACGAGATGGGTATCAGATCCGGGATGGTGACTGGTGATAACAAAGTGACGGCTGACGCTGTTGCATCGATGGTCGGTATCCATGAAGTGTTTGCCCGTGTTCTTCCGGAAGGGAAAGAACAGGAAGTATCACGGGTACAGAAATCAGGAGATGTGGTTGCTTTCATTGGGGACGGAATTAATGATGCACCAGCACTCGCACGTGCGGATACAGGAATTGCGATTGGATCAGGAACTGATATCGCCATTGAAAGCGCCGATATTGTCCTTGTCCGCGATTCGTTAATTCACATACCTGCGGCGATTCAGTTGGCTCGTAAAGTTATGGGTCGGATTCGATTGAATCTATTCTGGGCTTTTGCATATAACATAATCCTTATTCCTCTCGCTGCAGGCATCCTTTATCCTGTTATCCTGTTCAAACCAGAATATGGAGCGTTGGCAATGGCCTTTTCCTCAGTCACAGTTATCAGTCTTTCTCTTCTCCTCAAGCGGTACATTCCTCCAGCACTCTCTTATATTGAAAGGGAAAATCATAGCAAAAAAGAACTGGAAAAAGATCCCATCTGTGGAATGATGGTGGATCCAAAAACCGCTCAATATTGGTCTGATTTCAATGAAAAGAGATATTATTTTTGTAATAAAGGATGCAAAGAAACCTTTGATTCAAATCCAGAAAAATATAAATAATAATTTTTACTCATATACCGTAATTTTTAATGTTCTTGAGGATGAAGGACTGTATCCGTCATCACCAGCAAATACAGATTCGATCTGGACAGATCCTTTTTCGACTACGGGAAGACCGAATGAATATTCACCATTCATATCTGTACTTATCGATCCGGCCTCTCTCCATTCAAGGATGCCTCCAAAAGCACATCCACCAAGACAACCCACAGGGCTTGACGCTAATTGATAAGTGATGACTTTGTTAGGAATTCCTTTTCCTTCACTATCCGTTAATCTCCCTTTAAAAGTCACATAATCACCTGTTTTAGGAAAAGTCGGCCAACCACTTAAAGTCAGTGCAGTCTTTTTTGGTTCATTTCCAGGAATTGCTTGAACAGATACCTTTTCGCTATACACTCCGGTGTATAAAGCTTCAAATCCCCAGTCTCCTCCAACATCAGCTATCTGATTATATCGAAACGTTCCATTTGATGCAGGTTTTGCAAGCATAAACGCATCTGCATGTGATCCTGGTGGCGCGGAGATGAGGATGACAACATCAGAAGGATTTGTACCATATAATGAGTGATCTATTCTACCGGTCAGAGTGATTTTATCACCGATTATTACCTCGTCTGTTAATTCTTCTAATGTAACCAGTGCTGTCGGATTTGTTGTTTCTTTAAATTCTTCTAATGTTGCACATGCAGGTTGCATGAATATAAAAAGTGCACAGATTAGGAGAATCAGAAAAGAAGTTATTTGCATGTCAGTTCCCATCGCATCCCGTATATGTAATATATTACCGTATGGGCTTATCAGGTTTGAGGAAGATAATCCTTTAAACCCTTTTTGTGAAATGAGCTGATCTGTGAATCACATCACATCTGCAGGAATGTTCGGTAAAAACTCCGTAAAAAAGGAATAATGAATATACTCGAAATTATTGAGATTTCAGATAAGCATGAGCCCGCTCGATAAACCCTGACACATCTCCTGATCGTACTGGTCTTCCTTCAAACCAGGGATCTACAAAACCCGGAGTAAGGAGATGAGCAAGAAGTTGCATTTCTCGAATACTATACTGACCAGGTGAAGTTTCACTATCAATATAACAATAGGTGTATTGGGACCCAAATAAACAAAGAATTGGTCTGGCATATCGGAACAGAGTGCCGGTCACGCTCATAATGATTGGATAGGGACATTCTGCAGTTATTCGAAGAAGCCGAATGAGATCATCGTTTGATTGCGGTTGTACTGCTATTTTAACAATGTCTCCAAAAGAATGTAGTTCCTCAATCAGGTCTTTCATCTCATTATCGCTTGGCATCCGGTTCTGATGACATGATGCAATAACCTTTTTATTACGGTCTTTCATGATCTGAGCATGATCCCTGAAACGGATTTCAAGATCTACCATATCAATATTTGATAAATGAGGCTCGATCTTTTCCAAAAGACTGTCTGGCCCTCCGGCATATGCACCACCCTCATTACTGCTTCGAATGGTGATTATAATCGGCCCCTGGAATTTGGTACGAAGGGTGTGCAATGCATCCCCGATAGGCTCTGTAATCATATCAAGACGGACCTCTAGGGCATCAGCTTCTGTGATCAATGGAGATTGAAACTCACGCGGACTTGATAAAGAAGCGATAATATGAATAATCCTGTTTGAATCAGATTTCAAAGCCTCTGAGCTCATTTATGCTCTCCCAATAACGGTCATTCCGGATAATCTGACTGATGGCATTATCATAGATCCAAGTGTTCGAGTCTCTGTGCTGCAGCCTTCAATTTTATGGAGTAGGTCAAAAATATTTCCTGATATCATGCCGGTTCTGATTGGTTCATGTAATTCTCCATCCTGCGCATAAAATGGAGATGACAATTCTACAGAAAAGTCTCCGGACATTGGATTTGCAGTATGAGCACCAATGAGATCGTGAACAAATATTGCCTTTTCAGAGAGAACATCTGATTCGGGACCTTTCAGAATAAGGTTATGGTTTCCAATTGCAGGTGCTCCTGATTGACCAGTTCTTACTGCACTAGCGGTAGGTGTTTCATTATACCGGTATGCAGTGCGAAGATCATATGCAAAGGAATGAAGTATTCCGTTTTCAATAAATGGGAGAACTTTTACTGGCATTCCTTCACCATCCCAAGCACAATTTGCCACACCACGTTTGTCCATAGGATCATCTATGAGTGATATGGTTTCTGATGCTATAGACTGACCAATCTTGTCAGAAAAAAATGAACGACCGGTATGGACATTCCGACCGGATAATGCAGGGACTACTGCTGCCTCCAGAAGTTGGGTAATCGCCATGGGTGAAAGAACCACATCATACGATCCTGATGTAATTTCTTTCCCTCCTTGTCCTTTTGAAGCAAAAAAGGCAGCATCTTCTCCGGTTTTTTCTGGATGAATATGATCAAGGTTCCATGACGTATCTGATTCATACCCCGTTGAGGTACCTGCAATCATTTCGAGACTGACATGAACCTGTGTTCCTTTTGCAGAATATTCAAGTCCATGGCTGTTCGCGATGGTGTGTTCAGAAATCCCAAGAGATGCTGATCCTGATGTTATATCCGCAGTATATGATTCAGATCCTGATTTTAACCGTTCAATAAGATTCAATATGAGATCTGGATCTGGTTTTATCCGGGGATCAAATGCATGAAGTGTTTTATCTATGGAATCTGGTTTTGGAAGACCATTCCACGGTATGTGATCAGCAAATTTTGCGCTTGCAAGTGCTGCATCAAGACATTGTTTCCACGTCTTTGGATTATCTGTACAAGAGACACCCACTTTTCCATTTGTGATGACGCGTATAATAAGTCCTGATCCCCTGGATTTACTCCCGATGGCTATCTTATCCTGTTTCAGGTCCGCTCCAATGGATTCTGATGACGCAAAGAAAATTTCAGTCTCATCAGCCTGTTTATTTGCAGCTTTGAGTATCTCATCAATCAATCTCGCACCCCCCGACTATAGCCTTTTCTAACAGAAGATGGGGTGATCCATCAGTAACCGGAACAGTTTGTCCTCCTTTTCCGCAATATCCGGGATGGAGAGCAAGATCATTTCCTACCAGTGCGATGGTATGTAGTGTCTGTAAAATTTCCCCTGATAATGATACATCTCGGACCATCGTTGTCAATTCACCATTCTCAATTAAATATCCATATTCTGCGTTGAATTGAAACATTCCGCGTCCAGGATCGACTTGTCCGCCCCGGGATCCTTTAAGTAGAATTCCAGAATTACATTCGGAGATAATCTCATCATATGACGCATCTCCATTTTCAATAAAGGTGTTACTCATCCGGACAATCGGTTCAACACCGGGCATCCCTCTGCAATGACCAGCATCTCCGTTTCCAATCGCTGAAAGGGTCTCTTTTGAATGGAGATATGCCTGGAGAATCCCATTTGAGATGATCTCAGTCCGTTTGGTTTCAGATCCTTCGTCATCTACAGGACAAAATCCAAATTCGGAAAGTGATGGATCGTCTACGATTGTTAAAAGGGGTGATCCTATACATTCATGAATTCTATCTTTCAGGATTGAACTTCCTTCTTTTACCAAGTCACCTTCAGATGCATGACCAACTGCTTCATGAGCAAATACGCCGGCAAGTTCTGGGTCAAGAACAGCTCTTAATATCCCTCCCTTGGCAGGTTTGGCATCAAGCAGTTTTTCTGCTCGTTCTGCAGCTTCTCTGGCTAGATCCTGACGGTGTTTGATATTCAAACCTGAAATCGTATGATCCCGTTCATAACCCATTTGAACCACTCCTGAACGGGAAGCAACTGCCATTACTGAAAAACCACATCGACAGAGATGATAATCATAGGAATGCCCAAGACAGTCTGAAAAAGTTACTTGCTCATCTTTCTCGATATAGTTAATTCGTCTGCTGACGATGTTCGTGCCCTCTGTTGCTTTGTACATGTCAAGGAGAATGGCGACTTTCTCATCAAGACTAATATCTGCGGGATTTTCCTTCATCTTCGGTATTGCGTGGAGTTTTGAAGATGTTTCCTGGATAGGGATGTGGATATTAGTAACCTGTGATGCAGATATTGCTTCTTCAATGAGTGTATTGGATAGTTTTTCAGAGTCTACTTCCTGGCCTGATATGGAGAAAACTCCCCACCCTTTTTCACCGAGTACTCGGATTACTGCCTTATCAAAAAAAGAAGAACCTGCCTGTTCCACTTTACCATTATCAACATCAATCTGAGTTACCTCTCCGGTCACCCTTCTGACGTCATAGTATCGATACGGTTGAGACATCAGACAACCGTCCGGGTAGCAGGAATTTCAGTCCCCAGTATAGAACTGGTTGTTGACCATGCAATTGTTTTAAGTTTGTCCAGGAAGAGTTCACGGTTGTCAGGAACAAGAGCAATCTTAAGGACTTCGTCAATCTTCTCAACCGGAATTATTTCAATGGATGAAATAAATTCATCTTCGATGAGAACGTCTCCTAGATTTGCTTTTGGAATGAGTACTTTTCTTATACCTGCCCGTGCTGCTGCTTCAATTTTATAGGTAACTCCACCAACCGGCAGAACATCCCCTCTGACTGACAAAGACCCAGTCATCGCAATATCCTGTCTTACCGGAATAGATTCAAGAGCGCTAATTGCAGCAGTTGCAACCGTAATGGATGCTGAATCTCCTTCCACCCCCTGATATGTTCCAATGAACTGAATGTGAATATCAATATTTCTGATATCTTTTCCAGTAAACCGTTTCAGGATAGCTCCCACGTTTTTAATGGATTCCTGGGCAATCTCTTTTAACAAACCGGTAGCAATAATGTTTCCGCCATCACCTTGTGCCGGAGTTATTGCAGCCATAATTGGAAGTACTGATCCTGCATCACTTCCCATAACTGCAAGACCATTCACTCTTCCGATTTCTGTCCCTTCAACCACAGCAAGTTCATATTCACGGGTTCTTCGAATCATCTGACCGGATATTTGGTCTTCTATAGACCTTGCAGTCTTTTTCGCTTCAAGGACATGGCGACGAGTAGTAAGTTCTGCTCCTTCTTGTCGTGCAAGATCTCCGGCAACACGAATAAGTCCGCCCATATCCCGAAGTTTCAGGGTCAGGTATCCTTTCCGGTTCGATCGTCTTTTCGCTTCATGGATAACTTCATCAATTGCACTCCTGTCAAAGTGAGGGATCATACCATCGTTTTTAATTTCCTGGGCAATGAACCGAATAAATTTCTCCCGATTCTCAGGCGTGTCCGGCATGGTATCTTCCATATATATTTCGTATCCATTCCCTCTGATTCGTGACCTGAGAGCAGGATGCATACCTTCTACTGCATCCAGATTTCCAGCTGCTACCATGACAAAGTCGCAGGGAACCGGTTCTGTTCTGACCATTGCCCCGGATGATCTTTCACTCTGCCCGGTAATTGCAAATTCTCCTTCCTGCATTGCAGTAAGAAGGCTTTGCTGTGATGGAAGGCCAAGGGTGTTTATCTCGTCAACAAAGAGAACACCTTTATGTGCCCGGTGAATTGCTCCAGCTTCAACCCGGTCATGTGCAGGTGTTTCAAGTCCTCCGGATTGAAACGGATCATGCCGCACATCACCCAGCAGGGCCCCGGCATGTGATCCTGTTGCATCAACAAAAGGTGCTGTTGCGGTTTTATCATTCGTGACGATGAGTTTTGGGACCATCTGCTCCTCACGCGGGGTAGCATACCGTAATGCCATGAAGATAAATGCTGCAGCAATGATACCCATGAGCCATTGATAGGTGATGAATGCATATCCGATGATACCGATCATCAGAATCATAATCAGAGTATTTCTAAATTGAATCTTCTTTTTGGCCTCTGCTTTATGAGCACTGACGATCTCTTTCCCTCTGCCAGATTTTACCGTTCTGATAATTGGCTCATTCTGATCATCAGAGTTTGGGTACGCCAGAATGTCCTGCATCTCTTCCTTTGGCAATAACTCAGCCATTGCTTTTGCAAGCATTGATTTTCCAGTACCTGGCGTTCCGATCATCATGACATGTCGGCGCTGAGTCGCCGCTTTCCTAATCACTTCTACTGCATGCTCCTGTCCAATGACCTGATCAATGAGTTTTTCAGGAACCGTAACTGATCGGGAAGAGCCATCATCAACCTGCTGGTCTGGTTCATTATCTGAGGTTCCGTTTGCTCCTTTTGCTTCTGCTATTGGCGCATCAGTTTCTTCACTCTTGTTATCGGTAGTCAAAGTTTCCGGAACAGGTTCAATATGGTCTGTATCCGGAGTATCTGAAAAATTTTCTTTCTCCGATGGTTCGTTCACCCGATTCATTATAATCTCGACACCTGCAATACCGTTCGTGGTAATTATTTCATGGACAATTGTTTAAGTACTTTCAGCAAATGTTTATGGAATTATGAAGGTTGTCAGTACGCAACGGTCTCAGGTTCTGGCTGGCCGACTCGCAACTGCTCTGAATATCCCGGTAATTGATACCAGATGGCAGAAATTTCCAGATGGAGAGATTTATGTGCGTGCAGTGCAGCCCGCAGAAAAAGTGATCATTTGTGGGAGTATTCTAACAAGTGATGATCTTATTGAGCTTCTACTGCTCAAAGACATCTTTTCTGAATCAGATATTACTCTGGTTATTCCCTATATGGGATATGCACGACAGGATAAGCAGTTTAATCCAGGTGAACCTCTTTCAGCTCGGGCAATCGCCCAGATCCTTGGAAGTAACACAAAACGAGTATATACTGTAAATATTCATGAAAAAACTGTCCTTAATTATTTTCATACTGAAGCGACAGATGTCTCATTGTCAGGTCCGGCTGCAGAATACATTACAACACTTTCATTGGATAATCCACTTATTCTTAGTCCGGATGAGGGCGCATTACATCTGGGACGAGATGTAGCCTCTCATGGCTCCTGGGAATCAGATTATCTTCAAAAAACCCGTATCTCTGGCGATGAGGTAAGAATTGCACCAAAATCAATTCCTGTTTTAGGAAGAGATGTAGTAATTCTTGATGACATTATTTCAACTGGTGGAACACAGGCTACTGCTGCTTCCATGTTGCATGAACAAGGTGCCCGATCTATTCATACCGTTGGAATTCACGGGGTGTTGGCATCGGGAGCTTACACACGGCTTATAAGTGCCGGTATTGTCTCAATTTCCTGTAGTGATACTATTGAACGTGCCTGCAGCAAATACTCTGCTGGATCTGTCATTGCAGGATATATCTAATTTAATCTGGGATGGCCTGATGACACAAAATCAATCATCACCGGTCATTATCCTTGATACCTCTGCTTTTTTTATTTCCATCCCTCTTTCTGGCAGATTGATGACCGTGAGGAAAGTAGTGAATGAATTAAAAGATTTGAGAGGAAAAGCACGTTTGGAGATTCTACTTTCACAAGGATTGATTATTAGTGAACCCGGACCAGATGCTATCGTAGCGATACAACACGCTTCAGAAAAATCCGGTGATAATTCTGTTTTATCACCAACTGATCTGGATCTTCTTGCTCTTGCTTTTGAGTTCCATGGAGAACTCTACTCAGATGACTTTGCGTTGCAAAATACTGCACAACATCTGGGAATTGTAGTTCATCCGCTCATACAAAAAAAAGCAGCGATCAAAACCTGGAAATTACGATGTGCCGGGTGTGGTGCTTACTATGACACTATGCCTGGAGATTCTCTCTGTAAGATCTGTGGTGCCCAAGTAAGACGAAAAAATAAATAGAATGACGAAAATCTCTGTTCAGATGTCTACCCTGGATGAGTTGATACAAAAAGCCCGCCTCCTTCGAAGTGAAGGACATAGTCCTGGACAGATTGCTGATGAATTGTCTCTTTCTATGGAGACTGTGACCTGGCTTTTAACCCAGGAGAAAGGAGCGGTGACTCCAAAAGATGTTCACATTGACTGGACTGCTGTGAGTGGTGAATCGCAGCTTTTGTATGATAGTGCTATGATGCTTCTCTCGCGGTTCAAGTTAAAAAATCCTGGAGAGCCAGCACCGAATGTGTATGTTGGGATTGCAATATCCGGCATTCCTCTCGCAACATTGATGGCAGTTTCTGATGAAGTCAGAATTGGTATATATCATCCCGCTAAACACGCGGGAGGTGACGAACCGATTGGATCGATGAGTGGTAATTTTGGAATTCGTGCCGGAGAACGGATTGTTGTTGTCGATGATGTCATAACATCTGGAAATACATTACAGGAAGTAATTGGTTATATTAAAAGACATGGTGCGGTTCCTGTTGCCTGTTGTGTTCTCTTTGATAAGCGCGGTATTCGCGAGATTGACGGAGTTCCGGTTTACAGTCTGTTTAAGGTCTCCCGAATTGACTAACTGGTTTATCAATCAGGCAACCACTCACAATTATTATATAGAACTTTAAATCCACCTGTATTGAAACGGAGGATATTCCATGCTTGTTCAACAACCGGTAATCATTCTGAAACAGAATGTCGAGCGTACACAGGGCTATGAGGCCCAGCGCTCCAATATAGCAGCGGCAAAGGCACTTGCCGAGGCGGTTCGGTCAACATTAGGTCCGAGAGGAATGGATAAGATGCTCATTGATGGGACTGGGGATGTAACCATCACCAATGACGGAATAACTATTCTGGATGAGATATCTGTTCAGCACCCGGGAGCGAAAATGGTCATTGAAGTGTCTCGTACACAGGATGAAGAGGTGGGGGATGGGACTACCACTGCGGTCATTCTTGTCGGGGCCTTAATGGAACAGGCAGAAGCTCTTCTTAACAAGAAGATCCATCCGACTGTTATCTGTCGTGGATATCGTATGGGAATGCAGAAGGCTCTAGAGATTCTGCAGTCAATGGCATCCAAAACTGATGCGTACAATAAAGATGTGATGAAGAAGATCGTCCTGACAGCAATTACCGGAAAATCAATAGAAGATGTCAAGGAAAAAATTAGTGAAATATCTGTTGAAGCGGTAATGAAGGTTGCTTCTAAAAATGGCAGCAAAATCACTGTTAGTGAAGATGACGTCAAGATTAAGAAGCATACCGGCGCTACTATGGATGACGCAGAACTTATTATGGGTTGTGTCATTGATAAGACCCGCGTCAATCAGGAGATGCCAAAACGCATCGCAAATGCAAAAGTTGCTCTTGTTCAAAATCCTCTTGAGATAAAGAAGACAGAAGTCAAGGCAAAAATAAAAATTTCGAGCACCGATCAGGTTGAAGCATTTGCCGAACAGGAACGAAACACGTTAAAGGAGATGGCAGATGCTGTCGCAGCCTCTGGAGCAAATGTTCTCCTTTGTCAGAAGGGTATTGCGGATGCAGCACAGTTTTATCTGGCAAAAGCGGGTATTCTTGCAGTTGAAGATGTTCCTGAAGCAGACATGAAATTTGCTGCACGTTCACTTGGCGCAACAATAGCAACAAAACCTGAAGACCTTAGAAAAGATATGCTTGGTATCGCAGCAAAAGCAGAAGAGCTTGATGATGCTGAGATGGTTGTTATTTCTGGTTCTAAAAATCCAAAGACAGTTACTATTCTTCTTCGTGGTTCTACCTACTACCTTGTCGATGAACTCGAGCGGGCAGTAGTAGATGCAACCCGTGTCGTTATGGATGCAATGGAAGATGGCCTGTTTGTTCCAGGTGGATCAGCGGTTGAGAGTGAACTGACAATTCGCCTCCGTGAATATGCAGTTCAGGTTGGTGGACGTGAACAGATTGCTATTGAAGCATATGCAGATGCATTTACTGCAGTTCCAATCACACTTGCCGAAAATTCCGGTTATAATCCAATTGACAAACTTGTTGAGCTGAAAAAGGCTCACGCCGATGGCAAGAAAAATTATGGTCTGAATGTATATACCGGAAAACTTGTCGATATGCAGAAAGAGGGAGTTATTGAGCCAATCCGGTGTAAGAGGCAGGCAATACAGAGCTCAGAAGAAGCTGTAGAGATGCTTCTCCGGGTTGATGATATGATGGTTTCACAATCTGGAAGAGGTTCAGGAATGCCTGAACCTATGGAATAATCTTTTTTATTCTTCAATAGTTTTGTAAGGATCCGAAAGACGGTTTAAGCGCTGTTTTATATTTTTTTGCTCGAGTACATCAAATCCTTTAATCATAAAGTTGATTTTAGCAGCTTCACGTTCAAGTCTTTGATCTTCTTCTTCCAGTTTTTTGAGTACTTCTTGAAGCAATTCAATGACTTCAGGAGAAGTTCGCATTCTTGTTCCTTTTAAAATATCAAAAACATCATCGAGGTACATTCCAGAGGCTTTTGCTATTGATACAGCAGAAAACCCTCTTAAACGTGCAAGTAAATCCGGAGGGAAAGGAACAGACCAACTTATTTTGCTCAGGTTTTGTTTTTCATCCTTATTTCTGAACAGAACCATAATATCAACAGTAATTATATTGGCAATGTGTTCTGCAAATTGCAGCTTATAATAATTTATTCTCATTTACAATAGAAAAACATTATCTGTTATGTGATTAAAGAAATTTTAAGAAATAACATATTGTCCGACCCTCTAAGATGGCAGGGGTGATCAACCGGGTCGGACTGGTATCGGTGATACCACTAATTTCTAGAACATGCATTTGCATAAGCATACTGGTTGGCCGGGCAAATATGCCGGGCACATTTGTCACGCTTTTCCTTACAGAAGTTCAACAACGAACATCTGAATAGATTTTTGAATGACGTGTGATATCCATCTTCGATATTATTATCAAACGGGAATGATAATAAAATAAGGTACTTGTGCCGAGGTAGTCTAGTCCGGGAAGGCGGTGGTCTCGAAAACCACTGGTGGCAACACCTCGGGAGTTCAAATCTCCCCTTCGGCGTATCTATTTTAGATAATAATTTTTATATATAAAAACCCATATGCTATATCACGATGGGTTGGGCTTATGAAATTATGTAACAGGAATGGTATTGTTGGGATATTCATTATATCTCTCCTTGTGTTTGGCGGATTATCGTCAGGAGAAATTCCACCAATTAGCGTTCAGAATGCGCATACTACAATAAATGCAGATTTTTTTGTTGATATTCAACAGGGATCTGCCCCCCTAATGGTTACTTTTTCTAGTATATCTGGTGGGCTGATTGATCATTACGAATGGTCATTTGGTGATGGAGAAGTTTCTCAAGAAGGAAACCCGGTTCATATTTACTATGAGCCTGGAGTATATACTGTATCTTTATCAGTAATTGGGACCGGCGGTTCTGATAAAAAAACCCGAATTGGATATATAACTGTTGTTGAATCAGAAGCTGGAACAACATCGTATGAGGATTTGGAATCTCCTGAACATACGAATATTGAAGAACCTGGTGCTATTCAGAATGGTGATCTTATAGTTTCTGATCTGGCAAATCTCACTGATAATGAAACCGAATTATTTCATCAAACTGAATCAACACAGACAGAGATACCATCAAATGAATCAATAATCGAGTCTTCAATAGAAACCTCTTCTCCAGTAAATTCTGTTCATGCTGAAATGTCTGTAGTTGACTCTTCCGGAGTTGCTCCTCTAAAGGTCAGTTTTACTGATCATTCAACTGGTCCTGTTCACACCTGGCTCTGGGACTTTGGTGATGGTACTTCTTCAGCAGCGTCATCTCCTGTTCATATTTATCAGAGTCCAGGGACATATGATGTGTCCCTTACTGTACAAGGAGATAGTGGAAAAGACAGCATTTTTAAATCTAGTCTTATTCAGGTTAGTGCTCCGGTTAAAGCAGGATTTCTTGGTGATCCGGTAAGTGGTGTTGCACCTTTGGAAGTATCATTTTCTGAGGAACTGACTGGATTAGTTCTTTCAAGGGAATGGGACTTTGGAGACGGGCACCATTCTGATGTCGCCAATCCAGTTCATGTGTATGACAAACCTGGTACATATGAAGTTAGTTTGAAAATAATTGGTTCACATAATGAAGACATTCTTACCCGGCCTTCTTATATTACTGTTAAGCCCGATCTTCCTCCACCAACTCCAGTCCCAACCCCTATTCCAACCCCTTCTTTTACTCCTGTTCCTGAGTCAGATTTTTCAAACATCCCAGATGAATTTGAGGAAATACCTCTGGTGACTACTCCTGAACCAACTCCTGAAATACCGAATTCATCTGATTTCCTTATAAATACTTCTGCACCCAATATTCTTCCTCCAGTCGCTGATTTCATTATTAGCACCACCACTGGTCCGGCCCCCTTTCCTATAGTATGTACTGACAGATCGTCTGGTGATATCACAGAATGGATCTGGGATTTTGGTGATGGAAAGATCCTTAGAGGAAAAAATCCCACTCATACTTATTCACAATCTGGGATATACTCAATTACACTCATGGTGAAAGGACCAAATGGAAAAGATGAAATTAAAAAACCTTCGGTTATTTTAGTTACTTCTCCACAACCTACTCTTCAGGCAGAATTTACAACGAACAATACTTCTGGAGATGTTCCACATAAAGTATCATTTACTGATGAATCTTCAGGTATTATTAACGGATGGTCATGGCAATTTGGTGATGGAGCAAACTCAACAGAACAGAATCCAACACACATATATACAAAACCAGGAACCTATGATATTACTTTAGCAGTAACTGGTCCGGATGGAACAAAACAGGTGAAGAAGGAAGGACTTGTTGTCGCAACATATACTCCCATACCTATCAGAGCAGCTTTTTCAAGTCTTCCCATCTCAGGTGAGGCACCTTTAACGGTTGCATTTTCTGATAAATCTGTCGGAGATATGAGTTCATGGGTCTGGGATTTTGGAGATGGGAGTATATCTGAAGAACAAAATCCTGTTCACATCTATTCGAAACCAGGTATATACACCGTATCTTTGCTAGTGAGTGGCCCTGGTGGTTCAGATGTTGTTAAGAAAGTTGATATGATATCTGTTCTCGGATCCGACATATCTCCTGAATTAGTAATAAAGGCTGATCCCGCGGAGGGCACTGCCCCATTAACCGTGATATTTAATAAGAGTACAATTGGCAATGAGGTTGGATTTTTGTGGACTTTTGGAGATGGTTCTGTTTCTTCAGAAACGAATCCGGTTCACACATATTTCAATCCAGGTCTTTATAATGTTAGTCTGACAATCCAGGATGAAGCAGGCAATAACAGGACTCTGACTAAGAATGAGTTTGTTAATGTAACAAGGCCAATCCCTCCACCTATCGCATTATATACATCCAATCTGACTGAAGGGAATACTTCATGTCCTATTCGGTTTACCGACATGTCTAAAGGTGATATAACTTCTTGGTTATGGCAGTTTGGTGATGGTCAGAGTGCAACAACACAGGACTGTGTTCATTCCTTTACGAAACCCGGTAATTATACGATTCAACTTACGGTTTATGGTCCGGGTGGAGAGAATACTGTTGTTGGTGAGCCGTTGATGATTCATTCTCAGGGTCCTTTAAACGTTATACCGATCCCTGTGGAGATTATGTCCCCAGAAAATCTGACTGAGTCTGGAAAACTCACGGTGGCAGAAGAAAAAAACCTTAATCCGGCAGAATGGAACAATTTCACAAAGAATAAAACTGAAACAATTCAGCACGAAATAAAGGAGAATGTATCAGGACCTTTTGTTATTTCTGAAATTATAGAAAATGAAACGGTTTTAAAGAGGAATGTCACAGAATCAGCAGAACAAGAGTTGCCAGATGTAATCACCAATGAATCAAAAAATGAAACAAATCATACGGTAGAAGAACCAGAAAAGTCTGACACGAAATTCTATCCGAATATTATTACGGAAATACCAAGGATTGTTGCATCGACGAATACAGGGACTACACCACTCACTGTTCAGTTTTCCTCAAGCTGGGCAACAGAGCCAGGATCTTTCTTGTGGAATTTTGGTGATGGTTCAACTACCAATACGTCAGAACCAGAGCATACTTATCTTGAACCAGGAGTATATTCAATTCGTCTTATTCGAGAATATAATGGAGGGACACAGGAAATTATCAGTAATGATCTGATAAATGTAACTGATATTTCCTCTGTTCCGGTTGCTTCATTCTCAGCAACTCCTCTGTCCGGACCAGTCCCACTCAATGTTACATTCAAAAGTAATTCAAGTGGAATTATCTCTGAATGGATGTGGGACTTTGGAGATTCACGAAAAGATTTTGGAGAGGTGGTTTCTCACACCTACACTCGGGCAGGTACCTATTCTGTAAGCCTACGTGTCAGCGGTCCAGGTGGATCATCTGAAGAAGTCAGAGAGGATTTCATTACCGTTGGTTCTCTGTTAACTCCTCCACAAGCGAAATTCAAAACAGATAAAAGAACTGGATTTGCACCTCTCTTGGTCAACTTTACTGATCAATCACTCGGAAAAGTAACAGAATGGTCATGGAACTTTGGTGATGGATCAACATCAAACGAACAAAATCCATCCCATGAGTTCAATAGTACTGGCATTTATTCAGTTACTCTTAAAGTAACTGGACCTGCTGGAACAAATGCAATGAGCAAAAAGGGGTATCTGGTTGTATCTCCTTATCCTGAACCATTAATTGCGAAATTTAATCTAACTCCGTCTGGAGGGATCGTACCTCTTTCCATCCAGTGCACTGATACATCTACAGGAGCAATAAATCGATATTTATGGGAATTTGGTGATGGTGCAGTATCAGAAGATCAACATCCGACACATCGGTTTACGCAGCCAGGGTCATATATTGTATCATTAACAGTTTATGGATCATCAGGAGTCAGTTCAGCTGATCAGGTTGTTCATGTTGGACCTGTTCTCAAAAGTTCTCAGATTGGTTCATCTTCATCTAACGTTTCCTTTAATACAAATGTTTCTAAATCAGGAGCATTTGAATCCTTTGAAGATGGTTTGTCAAAGCCTATATCAGATTTTGTCTTGAACCGAAAAAGTGGTAGGTTACCATTGAAAGTAACCTTTTTAGACAAATCTACCGGAACAATAGAAACATGGCTTTGGAATTTTGGGGATGGTGAGTTTTCTGAAGATCAAAACCCCATTCATATGTACTCCAAAGCTGGAACATACACTGTATCACTTACCGTAAAAGGCCCATACGGGGTATCAACAAAAAAATATCGTGATGCTGTAAGAGTAATCTAATTAGATCCACTTTTTTAATTTAAAAACAACTGCCATTCCGATAGTTATGACAAGCATCATTCCAAATATTATCAGGTGCCCTAGTGGATGGTTTATTCCTGGAAGATAAGCAAAATTCATACCATATACTCCGGTTATAAATGTTAGTGGTATGAAGATGACTGCAATAACTGTTAACACTCTGACAATCTCGTTTGTCCGGTTGGAAACAGAGGAAAGGTAAATCTCCATTATTCCTTCTGCCATTTCTCGGTGAACATCCAGATCTTCAGAGATTTTAATGACATGATCATACACATCTCTCATAAATATCCTGATTGAATCTGAAAGAATATTAGAATCAGATCGTTCAAGGTGCATAATTACTTCTCGAAGTGACCAGACCTGTCGCTTGAATCTGATAAGATTATGTCTGAATGTTTGAATATCTCTTATGATATCTGGTTTTGGATCATGAACCACCCGTTCTTCTAATTCTTCTGCAGATTCTTCAATTTTTTCCAGGGCAAAAAAATAGGTGTCAACAATTGAATCAATTAAAGAATACATAAGATAGTCTGTACCATATGTTCGAAATTTACCATTTGGATGTGTTACCCTGACTCGAATATTTTCAAATGGATCGCCTGATTCTGCAACGGAAATGAGTAGATTATCTTTAGTTATGATATTATTTTTTTGAGACTGCCATTGTTCACTTGATGATAATACCATATCCAAAACGATAAAGAGAGAATCACCAAAATCTTCTATCTTTGCCCTTCCTTTTGTATTGAATATATCTTCTGCGATAAGTGGATGTAATGAAAAAAATGAAAGGACAGAATTAATGGTATCGATATCCTGAAGTCCGGTTATATGTATCCAGCAAATTCCTTGTAATTCTTTGATCTTTTTTAAATCATCCGGGTGTATATTATCTATTATCTGAAAATCAAGCTCAGTATAAATAATAGCAGATAATGTGGTCCTATTTGGTTCCTGTTTTCCGATATAGATTGGAATACCTGGTGGCAGACCGGTTTTTACTGAAACGTGGCTTTCATGTGTCACACCTTACACCCTATGCTCTGTTGCATAGAAAAATTATGATTATGAGGTGTTATTTTTTTCCGGGAAAAGTTCATCAAATGGTTTTTCATCTTCATGGCGTATTTTAATCCCACTAATTTTTCCTGTTTTTCTTCCAATGACATAAATGAGCATTGGAATGGCGACTGCTGGAACAGAAAGGTATAGTGAGCCTCTTAAATCTTCATTAAATGCCAGTATTACCAGAGCAAATATCTCAAGGATCACACCGATCATGAGTGGGAACCATGGGGACAGTGGTGCCGGAGCCTTGATGTCTTTTTTAGTGTATCCACGTTGATAGACCCGTTTTCTAAATACAACCTGTGAATAACAGATTGATATCCAACAAATTGCACCAGTAAAGGCAGATACTGAAAGTAACCATAGATATAACTCTCCTTCACCATTAGAAAACCACCACATACTTAGTACTGCCCAGCACATGAGAAGGGTAAATAACGTTGCGTACATTGGTATGCATTGTTTATTCAGTCGTGAGAAGATCTTCGGTGCCATTCCTTCCAAAGAAAGCCCGTATAGAGCTCTGACTGATCCATAGAATCCTGAATTTGCACATGAAAATGCTGCTGTCAGAACAATGAATGATAGAATTCCTGCAACTTCATTAAATCCGTATTTTGATAATGCTAGGGAAAACACACTGTCTGAAAGACCTGCTTCAGAGTATGGGAGAATCATGACCAGGAGGAGAATTGGAATGATATCAACACGAAGGATTCTATATACAACCTGACGACATGCCTTTGGGACTATTCGGTCTGGATTTTGTGTTTCTGCAGCTGCGAGTCCAACAATTTCAGAACCCTGGAAATTTACAAGGATTAACGCAAGGTTGCTGATTAAAATAAATACTCCAGCCGGGAAGATGTCCATAAATGGATCGCTGTTTGGTGGGAAAAGAACATTCAGTCCTATGAATCCACCATTACCGACTATTCCAAGAATAATTAATGCAGCAACGATACAAAATATTCCATTGTGAATGATTTTTATGAGAGATAGGGTACTTTCAACAAATCCAAATCCTCCTACATGAATGATATTCAGAATAGTAATCATTGTGAGGAAAATTACTGCCCAGGCAACAATCGGGAGTTGCGGAGCAAATACATGCATGATAATGCCACCTGCAACCGCTTCAGAAGGGATGTAAGCACACCAGTTAAACCAGTAACTCCATCCAGTTCCTACTGCCCAGGTTGGAGATATAAACTCCGCCGAGTGACTGATAAAATTGCCTTGTCTGGGAACATTTACTAACAGTTCTGCAAAAGATTGCATCACGGTCCAGATAACAAGCCCACCAATAGCATACAAAAGAATAACACTAGGGCCCATCTCAGCTATGAGATATCCTGAACCAAGATAGTATATTGAACCAATAATACCTCCTATGGCAATCAGACTAGCCATCCATGGTTTTATCCCTCGCTGAAGACGTAATGATTTTTCTCTTCCAGCTGGAGGTACCGGATTATCAACCGGAGTGTGATCAAGGAGGCATCCAGAATCTGGATCTGAAGCGGTCACTATTGAAGCCCCCGTGGGAGAATAAGTCTATTACATTGTTCTTTAGAAAAATTCATCTCCATATTACACCTCAAATTGAAATACTTTGATAAATGTGCTTCCAAACTTCAGCATCTCAATAAAAAATAGTTTCTATTGGAATTTAAGAATAATGGTCATTCTTTTTTTAATTTAAGAAGAAAATAAAAATATATTTTTAAATTTAGGAAAAATTATTCGATTGTTTTTGAGAGATTATTCTAAATAATGCCACAACATCATTGAGGTTGATTTTTCCATCGCCACTATAATCGAATAGTTCTTCTTCCCCTGCAGTAACTTTTTTCATATAGAGAACTACATCCTGTAATTCTTCACGCCCATTCTGGTTGATATCTGTGGTTAAATAAAGAGATTTCCAAGTATTATTGAAAGTCAGGGGATGATAATCAATATTTTCAGCATTTATTATGTAAGGATCAATGCAGTACCCCATAGCGTCAACAGAACAAAGATCAGAATATCCTTCGCCATCGGGATCACTCCAGAAATTTCCACCCTTGCGTGTTGAATCTATACTGGATTCAGGTGAATAATTCCAATTATTTAATGCTGCATCTGATGACAATTCATAATTCTTTATATTTTTAAAGACATTTCCAGCAATGAAATTTCGGTGCCCATTTAATAAAAGTAAACCTTGTATGGTGTTATCTGATATTGTATTTTCAAGAATTTCAGAATTGTTTCCACGAACAATTAAACCCGAATTTTCATTTTTAAGATACGAATTTTTTAAAATTTTCACTGGTCCGGAAAGGATGACAGACCCGGCATATGAATTTTCTGAAAAAACATTCCTGCTTACATTAAGATTCATTGAATCTGAAAGGAGCCCTGCATATGAACATTGAGAAATTTGGGATTGTGTTATTGTAAAATTATTACACCCACTTAAAGTAATCCCTGAAGGCATTCTGTTTTTCAGACCGGAAATACTGGTAATAAAAATTTTTTCTGCATACCCGTCATCTGATTTTTGGATATACATTCCGGATGGACTATCTTGTGCGTAGAGGTTTTGTAACTGAAATTGATGAGTTTGTGAGAGGTAATATCCACTCACCAGGTTTCTTTCTGCATGAAGACGAGTACAGGTTAATCCGGTTGTATTAAATAAAGTCCAGAGCCCAATTCCGTTTTCAAGGAATGAAATATCTGATAATGATATATTCTGACACCCGGCAAGTATAATCCCAGCACAATTCTTTGATAGAACAATTTCCGAAATTGAAATATTTGAACAATTGACTACTAGTATGAATGAAGGATTATCAGAAGGCCCGATGGTTTTGTTCTGTTCATTATTCAAATATAAGAGTTTTCGTGAATCTATGGTATTCGAAGATGATATTTGATGACTTAAATATTGAATTTTTGAAGCAGATATGTCAAATCCGATTCTATTATTCGATAATTTGTTATAGGATAGAACCATATCGGATGTTTCTGATATACTTATACCCATCATTCCGGATGAAATCTGATTTCCAGTTACTGATGGATGCATCACATGTGAAAATTCTATTCCTGATTCTTTATTTTTATTAATTGTGCACTTTTGAATAGTTGGATCTCTGCTATTGCTGATGATAATACCATCACCTGAATTTCCAACGATGTCGCATTCAGAAATGGTAAGATAATCTGATTTTGAATCTCCCTTGATACCAAATCCGGGATTTGATATGATCTGACATTTGATAAGATCTGAATATGTGGATTCTAAGAAAGTAATTCCTCCTGAGTTGGGTTTTCCACTCTTTCCATTTCCGGTGACAAGAGAATTATTTACAATAATATGATGAGAATTTAAAATCTGAATTCCGTAACCGCCAGTTATATCATTTCTGTTATTTTTTATCTTTCCTTCTGAAATCTTTATTGAATTGGAAGATTCGATCATGAATCCAGATCGTAAATTCGAAAGTACATCTGATTCAATATATTGCGATTGTGAAACATTCTGGAGTTTGATGCCGATATCAAATTCCTGAACGGTAATATTCCGAATGGTTACATTTGTCAATTCTGATTTTTCAGAATAAATAAGAATCCCTACCGAACCTGGTGTCAGATTTCCGGATATACTGTGTCCCTGACCGTCAATAATTACATTTGATGAAGTTATTGTGATAGCAGTATTGTTTAGAATAAGATTCGAATTTAAAGAATAAACGCCGGATTGTGTGATTTGGAATGGTAATATTGATATTTCATTATTATCGTTTTTAAAAGAATTATTCTGTTCATGAAACATACTATCAGATGTAACCGACACCGGAATGATGAAAATAAAAAATACGATACCTAGTAAAATCAATTTTATTGAATTTTTTACATGCAGATTAGAAAATACTGCAATATCCATATTACTAATATATTTCTCTCCACATATAACTTTCAGATAATTTTCATAAATTACGTTTCGTATCGAAAAAGAAATGATGCAGATATACCATAGCATAAGGATGATGAATTATGGTTCTCATGAAATGGTCTGATGATCTTAGTGTTCAGGTGACAGAGATAGATAATCAGCATAAAAAATTGATTGATATAATAAATTCTCTCCATGAAGCGATGTTGGAAAAAAAGAGTAAGGAGATGCTCGCAGGAATTCTGGATGAACTGGCTGCGTATACAGTTTACCATTTTTCCACAGAAGAGAAGTATATGACAGAATTTAATTATATCGGTCTTCTTTCTCATAAAAAAGAGCATGATGCTTTTGTTTCAAAAATTGAATCTTTTATATCTGCTTATCAGTCAAATAAACTTGGATTATCAATGGAGTTGATGTCATTTCTACGTGACTGGGTTTCAAATCATATAAAAGGAACTGATAAAAAATATTCCGGTGTATTTAATAAAAACGGTCTAATATAAAATTTTTGACTTATGAAGTCAGGTTGATTCGTATCATCTTTAATGGTTCAAGGGCAATGAGCTAGAGATGAATGAGTTGCAGGACTGGTTTGCTTATTCCTCTTATCGCCCAGGACAAGAAGAGATGCTTCGGAAAGCTGTTGAAACAGCAAAATCCGGAGGAGTTCTTCTTATTGATGCTCCTACAGGATCTGGAAAATCCTCTGTCATCTCATCCTTGTTATCTGTAAGAAAAGGGCGTCAGATAATTGTTGCAGTCCGGACAATATCTCAACTTGCAACCTATATTCGCGAGCTTGAGCTCATACGGAAAAAACAATCCGATTTAAAATTTTCGTATCTGGTAGGGAAAAATACCATGTGTCCCCTTGGTGGAACTGGTGATACATACAGAAAATGTGAAGCCGTTAAAGCCTTTTCTACAGCGCTTATTCGGGAACGTGCTGACAGAGGATCTTTGGATCCTACACGAGATAAAATAATACTTGATCAGATCCGGAAAAATGATCCAGATCATCCTTTGATCTGTCCATATTTTATTCGAAGTAAAATTGCAGTACAGAATGAAAAGGGCGGAGGACTTCGACTTTTACCTTCTGATGGGTGCAAAAAGATATCAGGGCGGGTCATTGAACGTTCTATTCTTCCGGATTCGTTAAAAGAGATCTGTGAGAGTATTTGCCCATATGAGGTCATGACTCAGGCTTCTCTACAGGCAGATGTCATCATCTGCAATTATTATCATATTATGGATGACCAGATTCGGGAACAACTTTATCTGAATCTTGGGCGAGAACCATCTGATGTCCTCCTCCTTATTGATGAAGCCCACAACTGCGGGGATGTTATGCAGGATATTATGTCTGTCAGTCTTGATCACCGGGCACTTGAACAAGCAGACCATGATATCACTTCCATACGGAAAGATGTCAAAGATCTTGAAGCGATCAGACGGCTTATTCCTGGTATTAAAAAATTTCTCGACGGGCTTCGTCGTTCTACTGAAACTGAAGACTGGTTTGATCCTCAGATATTTAGCAGAATGATCCTTCGTGAATCGTTTTATACAACGATGGAAGAGGTGGTTGATGATTTTATGGATCTTGCTGAGAATATAAAGGAGGCGAATAATAAACGAGGAGATTATCGGACATCAGGGATCGAACGACTCTCGAGTTTTCTCTACCGGTTGCATAATTCAGGTACAAATCCCGCATATCTCACTTTGTTTAGAAAAGACAATGACAATATTTACCTTGAGGTCCGTAATATCGATCCATCTCCTGCTTTGTCGACACTAGCCAGAGAACATTTTTGCTCAATATATATTTCCGGTACACTAACTCCATTGTTAAGTTATCAACAACTCTATTTCCGTGTTCTTCCAAGTGATTATCCAATACATACCTTCTCTCTTCCAAATCATTTTCCAAAAAAGAACCGGGCATTGTTAGCAACATCAGATATTACCTCTGCATTTTCACAACGTCAGTCTGAAGAGAATACAAAACGAATGGTTACATATATCAGGGCATTTTGTAATCTTCCAGGAAATCTCGGGGTCTGGTTTCCTTCATACCAGATGCTTGAATCTGTGACACGGGAGGTTGAGATGCATTTACATGATCGGGAAGTATTCATTGAACCTCGCGAGAGTAGTGAGGCTGGTGCTTTATTATCACGGTTTATTAATCTCCCTGCAATGAGAAAGAAGGGAATTCTTTTTGCAGTATGTGGAGGGAAGTTTTCAGAGGGCTTAGACTACCGTGGAGAGATGCTAACTGGAGCGATGGTTATCGGTCTGCCTCTTGCACCATGGAATCAGGTCAGGCAGATGATAATGCAATATTATACCCGGCAATATGGGGAAGAAGGTAAATTTATTGCATACACACTTCCTGCACTCAACAAAGTTTTACAGGCGCTTGGTCGGGTGTTACGAACTCCAGAGGATCGGGGAGTTCTGATTATGGGGGACAACCGATTTTTAGATCCGACGATAAAAGAACGGCTTCCTGGCTGGATGCAACAGGAAATACAGGAAACTACCATACAATCTTTTCCTACTTTATTAAAGGAATGGAAATGATGGAAGGAGCTATCAAATTTGGTCTATGGTATGTTTACATCCGATGGGATGATTTACAAGTAGTAAGTCGCATAAGGTTTGTAAAACAGGCAATAGATGGTCCGGTCCCATCACCTCTGTCCCGGTTTTTGGCGGGTAAGTCCATGGATCTTTCACCGCTCGTTAGTGTTCATATGCAGGATTGTGGAGTCTATGGGGATATTTACAGGCAGGTAGTAAAAATTCCTTATGGGGAGACCAAAACATATAAGGAAATTGCTGACCTTGTGGGAACGGGAGCCCGGGTGGTAGGTTTGGCTATGAAAAGAAATCTCACACCTATTCTTGTTCCTTGCCATCGAGTTGTCGCAATGAATGGATTAGGTGGATACACTCCAGATATTTCAATAAAACAGGAGTTATTAGAGTTAGAGGCTCAGGTTTTAAAGAAAATGAAGCATGCAAATAAAAATGGCATTTAAATCATTATGAAAACTGCTCTTATCCTGGTTGGTGGTCATGCATCTCGGGCAGGTGGCTACCCAAAGCACCAATTTATTTGTGGGGACAAAACATTTCTTGAAAAACAGGTCGAAGAATTATCAGCATGTATGGATGAATTGTTTATTGTTTGTAGAAATGAAGACCAAAAAAAAGACATCCCGGAATTTCAGAATATTTCATATATTCACGATATTCGAGAAGGTCAGGGTCCTTCAGGGGGTATTCATTCGGGTGCATGGCATGCAGGTGGAGAGTATTTTTTTGTAACCGCTTGTGATATGCCCTATCTCTCATGTACAGTAATAGTATATCTTTTTCAAGCTGCGAAAGGTTATGATGCTGCTGTACCGGTTTGGGATGATGGAAAATATGAACCGCTTTGTGCAGTATATCGACGAGATGCCGTTCGGAATTTTTATGAAACCAGTGATGACCGCAGGCTTTCTGCTCTTATTCAAGGACTGCATACAAACTTTGTTTCAACCCATGATATAAGATTGATTGATCCGGATCTAAACGTTTTTTGTAATGTCAATGATTTTGAATCTCTTTCAAAAATTAATATTTAATGGGAATTAATCCTTCCAGAAATTAAAGAAGCATATTTTTTTAACTCATCAAGTGAGACTGGGGGAACAGAAAAACTGGTAAGTTCTACAACATATTCTCCCTGAGCAAACACAATACCTGTTTTCCTCACCGATTCAAAACCATACCCTTCATCTCCGGCGATGATTGAAGTTTGTATTTCTCCTGAATTTTTAGATTTTGTCTCTGAGTAATGAGATTTAGCAACATCGTTATTAGAATATTTTTTAATATCCTGCGCAATTTTTGATCCTGAAACTGGATTTACAAAAATTACTGAATATGTATCAGGAGAATGGATGAGTCGCCCGGTTTGTTGCCAACTTGGACCTAAATCTACAATTTTAAGAAAAATATCTGGTAATAAACCGGATTTTATTTTCTGATCTTCTATTATTGTGTTAACATGAGTATAGTTTTCTACCGTCGATGAATCAACAGGGATTTTCATAGATATATCTGCATTCATAAAATCTCCCATAAAATCAAACTGGAAATGTCCTGCCCGTCGGATTACTGTTGATTTATTCGTCAGACTATAGGTTTTTCCATATCCTTCCCGAAGAATTTCCTGATTTGTATTTAAATCATACACTCTCATCTCAAACCAGGCATCTTGTGAAGGTCGCGTTTTTGTGAACGTTATGGTTCCTTCTTTGTCTCCAGTTCTTTTGTATATTTCCTGTTCATCTGTTACTATTTTCGGGTAAAAATTTAAATCGATGTATAATGGAGGAGTTTTCAATTCATATGCATATGCAGATGCGTTATTTGAAAAAGACTGGTTTTTCATTTCTTGTATTGTGATATATTGTCTGTCTTCTGTAAAGACTGGCCTATTGTATGGCAGATATGATATTTGAGTATCTGAACGAAGTTCTTCGTAATTACGGGGAACGACTTTTACAAATGATCCATTTTCAACTCCAGGTAAAACCGTAACCGGTTGTTCTGTGGGTTTCGTCAAGTCCCCAGTATCCTGTTTGATATTATCCTTCTGATTTATTTCATCTGTATTCTCACCTTTTGCAAGATCTTTTAGATCTCCCCCAGTTGAAGATGGTCCATAAGCAGAAACTTCCTGCTCTCCTGAAGGTGGTGTAACTTCCACACACCCGGAAAGCATTGTTCCAATAATTAGAGAGGTGATGATGAAGATGCATATTTGAAGCATTCTGATATTCATATTGTATCATTTGACTGCTTGAATTATGTAGTTCTCTATAAATCTATATGAGGATTTGAAGATCGCTCCGTGAGATTCATATCATATGAAATGAAATTTGGAAGCACACATGAAGTACCTGAATATCCGGATGTGGGGACCTTTTTATATACTTGGGTTACTTTTGGTACTCTATATTATGTGGACGGTTGAGGAAATCCGTCCACAGGGATTGGCACTGTTTCTTGGAACATTTTTAGTTTTAATAATGGTAGGTCTTAATTTTTACATTATGTACTCAGAGATAAAGGCGCATGAAGATAAAGTTGATAAAAACCGGGAACTTTCCGGGCTGGATCCGATTCCAAAGAAAAAGGGTTTTTTAAAAAAATAAGAAGAGACTCTTATTAATTAAGTTTTTGAAATATTTTTAGCATTGGTTTATAGGGTTTAAACAGATGCTCAACATCTTTTGACATGTATTCTGACATGCCCATGATATAATAGCCATTATTGCCCAAACTTTCATGAACCAATTTTACGAGGTCTTTCTTTTGTTGTTCATTGAAGTATATTGTTACATTCCGACATGATACTACATCGAACATCCGTGCAACCGGCACACCTTTCATGAGATCATGTGATTGAAACCTGACCATGTTTCGAATGTGATCTTTAATTCTAAATTTTCCATCTTCAGTTTTTTCAAAATGTCTGGATATTTGAGTTTCACTTAAATTTTCCAAGGCATTTTTTTCATAAATCCCATTTCTTGCTTTTTTCAGGATCTCTTCATCAATATCGGTTGCTGTGATTACGTTGTTTAAAATTACTCCAGGTTTATTGAGTTCATGAAGAAGAATCGCATATGTATATGGCTCTTCACCTGATGAGCATCCGGCACTCCAGATTTTAATTGTTCTTTTTTCCTGAATAATTGAAGGAAATAATTCTTTTCCTATCAGATTGAAAACATCTGGATCACGAAGGAATTTTGTGACATTTATGGTCAGAGCATTCCGAAGTTTTTCTTCCTCTTCAGGATGAGTTTTCAGGAATTGATGGTATTCAACAAAATCCTTGGACCGTGTTGAATTCATTCTGGATAAGAGTCGCCTTTTTATATAGTCCTGTTTGTAACTTGTCAACTGAATATTAAGTCTTTTTTGAACATCTAGAATTAATTCCGGAAGGCCTTTATCACTGACCTGAGGTACATTTATTTGAGGAAATACAGGTGGAACAATTTTTTTATCCATAATTATCTGATATACAAAATATGAATGGTAGTATTAATGAAATCCTGCCAATCTATTTAAAATTTCTTTCATGTCAAGCCAGATTACAAGGTTTGCATCTTTCTCTGTTCCTTCACGCTTATCTATTAGATCATCATGTGTGACCTTAATAATACCCTTTATACGGGTTTGAATTCTGTTATTGATCTCTTCACCAAGGGCAGTAACCTGTTTTACTCCAATCTCTGTTACACTGCGAACATTATCCACAACTATTCCTAAATGTTCTCCATGAGCTGCATCGGGGGGAACAATAATGATCTTCTGTCCTGTTCTATCCTTTTTAATACCTTCCCCAAGCAAAATAGCGAGATCAACAACATGAGTTACCTCACCGCGTAAATTAATGATTCCTATTATATATGGAGGGGTTTTTGGCAGGGGTGTAATAGGAAGCATCTCAACAACTTCCCGTACCATTCCAATATCCATTGCATAACGACTGCCGGATAATTCAAATTCAACAATATCAATCTGGTCAATCAGGTTTTCTGAGTTTTTTATTGATACTTGTTCATTAGATAGGGAACTTCTGACAGTTGTCAATTCTTTTTTCACAGATTCAACTTGTGATTGTAATTCAGAGATATGTTCATACTCCCGGGTCTGGTCAATAAACCAGTAAATTTGAACAGATTGTTCTCCTGATTTATTTTGAATATTGATTCGGAAAGATTTCTTTCCATGAGGGAATGAAAATGTGCAAATTTTATCTGGTTGCTTTACTAACTCCTCCAATAATAAAAAAATCCCCTGTTCATATTCTGAAAATTTTTCGTATGTTATCCCACTCCACACTAAAAATTCTTCATTCATCTGCATTTTATTTTCATTGTCGATGAGGATGAGCGGAATGGAAAAAGACATATAGACTGATATTGATGATGATATTTTTTCAGTTGAATCAACACTCATTTCTGGTGATGGTAACTCAACAGGTACATTTTCTGTTTGTGTATCATTTTGAGGTCTTTCTTCATTATGGAGTGGTGGTTGTAAAATGAGAATCGAGGAAGATCCTTCTTCAGAATTTCCTGGTATTAACAGACCTGAATAACATTGAACGCCATATGGAGATTCAATACAAATTTCATCTGGCAGAATTTCAATATCTTCGGAAAACAATGAGGCATCAGGTATTTGAAATCCAATATCAGAGAGTTTCTGATTTTTTAGTAGATCTGATGAAACACCGATTAATTCAGATAGTCCTTCATTTGCATGGACTATTTTTGTGTCAGAGTCAAACAAAACAATTGGATTAGGATTGATATCTATCAGAGTTTTTACATATGTAGAAGAGATGTATGTAGATTTTGGATATTCTTGGGTTAGTATTGGATCAGGTTCTTCTTCATCAGGCAATAGGACAATTAGAATATATTTATTTTCGTTGTATTCAAGAGGGATTAACTGTGTCCAAACGTGGATGATGGTATTATCACGGTGATAAATTGATGTCTGGAATTCCTGTCGAGTCCAGGATACCCGTACTTCATTAATTTTTTCAACAATTTCACCGTCAAAACCACAGCTTGCAATATCTCTTCGGGTTACGAATTGCTTTTCTCTTGCCAATTGAAATAAAAGTGCCGGATTAACAAATTGAACGATATTATATTCATCAACAATGGTAACTGGAAGAAGTGTTTCATTGAGGGCATTTTCTAAAATTTGATATGGAATTTTATCGATATCACTGAATTTCTCTTTACTGGAATGCTGAATAAGAAGCTCTAATGAAACAGCTTCATGATCAAAAGGAAGGATGGGTGGTTTTAAAGAAACCGTTGTGTATTTTTTCTCGTCCGGAGCGATAAATGGTTTTTGTTCCGGTATATATCTGGTAATAAGAGGGAATTGTCTTATAATTTCACTTCTTTCAACAGCAAAAATTGAACAGAATTTATCGTTTGCATCCATTACCTGTTGGTCTTTTCCAACAATGACCATCGGGATTTCATGATATTGAAATATTTCAAGTGATCTGTCAAATTCCGTATGAGCAGAAATTAAATCCGATAGATAAGATTCATGTTCTTTTTTTAATGATGCGTGCTCTTCAGTTAATTTCTGTAATTCACCTTGGATAGAGTGTATTTCTTGATTGGCATTTGTAATTGATTCTGCATCTTTTTGGATGCGTTCTAATAAGGCAATAAACTTCTCTGGTACTGTTGGGAAATCTCCGTCTTTATATGAAGAGATTTTTGCAATTATCTCCTCGAGATTTTCATCATGAGTTATAATTCCTTTTTGCTTTGCCTCCTCTGAGGTAATCGTAAAAAGTCCTTTTCTACCAGTATATTCGTGTTCCCGTTGCATTCTTATTGCCCTCCGGTTATCCATCCATCAATAATTTTTGATGCTTGTGTAAATCCTGGCACCGCCGGATCATCGGGAGCCAGAGTTATCAGAGGAATTCCCTGTTTTATAGATCGAGATATTTCCTTGCCTTCTGCCACCAATACCACTTCAGGAATATCAATCCGAACGCGACTTTCAAGTTGGTTACGTATTTCTTGTAATGAACTCATTTTTGTTTCAATGTTCATGTTGAAAAAAGAAGCTAATCTCGAAATGAAAGAATCAGAATTTTCTTTTGATTCCATCCACCTGTTTAATATAGCCATTCCTATGTGGATTTTAATTCCTAATACATCTTTAATATCCGAAATAACAAGATTTAGGTGGTCATACCCTGCGATAGCAAATATATCTGAAGAAAAGACTATCACTGATTTATCAGATGCAATCATTCCATTCATGAGAAATTGTCCAAGAAATGGGGGAGTATCAATAAGAATATGATCATATTTCATTTTTAGTGGGGTAATTCCATTAGAAAGAATGTGATATCGTTCTGGATTTTGATAAAGGATCGATTCTGCACCAACTAAATCCAGGTGAGATGGAATCAAATCAATACCGGAAACGGTTTTAATGATGTATTCTGAAAGAGGAATTGAATTTTTTTTATCCGAACATTGTTGTAAATAATAATGATAAATATTTTTATAAACCGATTCTGGATAAACACCAAGACCAAGTGTTGCGTTAGCCTGGGGATCTGTATCTACGATTAATACTGATCTTCCCATATTCTTTAATATTCCTCCAATTTGCAAGCACGAGGTTGTTTTTCCAGTTCCACCCTTATGGTGGATAAATGCTGTTGTAGTAATAAGATTCCCCTTTCTAATTACATTAATCAGGATATTTCTATAAATAAATAATGGTTTATCGCGATTGAGTTATACCACTTATCTAGGTTATACACTTTTCACTAAATACATCTATGATATACTGAGAGGGAGAGTGCGGCCGACGGTAACGTATTTACGTAGCTGAGGAAAGTCCCCCCACCATCCGGGTACGCAGCCCTGATTATCAGGGGTGGTGAGAATCACGGCTATGGACCAGAAACGATACGGAGTGTCTGGAGTTATGATGCATGTCTGCTGAACTGCGAAGGTCACAACCGATGAAACGGCGAATCCCTGCGGGTGCAAATCGAAACAGGGCATATAGATAACTCGGAATCTGCCCGGGTTCGGTGCTAAGCTGAATGCCGCAATGAACAGAAGGGGGCTTACTCCTCCCACTCATCTATCTATTGTATCGTAAGATTCAGGTAGCTGTCAATCCTTATTGCTATATATGCTATCTGACTCCGGATGGACTGGACGCAAGTTTTTACAGGAAACCCTGTACCGCGATTCACATATAAAAGTTGAAGAGGAACCAAAAACCCGCGTATGTGGTGTTTGTGAACCAAACCAGACTCTCATTCCCTTACCGGAAATTAATAAAATAGCTGTTGATCCTGTAATTTTATGGGATGCTCTTGATGATCGCCAGACAATACGTACCTATTCTGATGAAGAGATGCATAAATGGGAGTTATCACTTCTCCTTCACTATACTCAGGGTGTCAGAGAGAAAAAAAATGGTTCTCATTTCAGAACTGTGCCTTCAGCTGGCGCATTGCACCCATTTGAAACACGCATTATTGTAAACAGAGTCAGTGGACTTGAGCCAGGCATATACCGATATCTTCCTCTTGACCATGCTCTCGTTCATGAAGAATGCCATTCTGGAGATCATCAGTCTTTATGCCATGTGTGCAAAAACCCGAACCTGATTTCATCATCAGCTATATCATTTATATGGACTGCAGTTCCGGAGAGGATGATCTGGAAATTCGGACCTCGTGGGTGGAGATATCTGTTTATAGAGGCGGGTCATATTTGTCAAAATTTATATGTAGCGTGTGCTGCCCTGTCACTTGGAGTATGTGCGATTGGATCGTACAATGATGATGACATAAATTGTATCCTGGGTATTGATGGAGATAGTGAATTTTGTATCTATCTTGCGTCAGTTGGAAAAATAAAATAAGGAATTATTGTCCTGGAGGACGAATTGCGATTCCTCTTTTTGTGAGGTACTCTTTTACTTCTGCAACTGTCATCTCTCCATAGTGAAATACGCTGGCAGCAAGAGCAGCATCCGCTTTTCCATTAACAAAACCATCATAAAAATGTTCCATCGTTCCAACACCTCCGGAAGCGATAACCGGAATACCCACTGCATTAGATATTGTCGCGGTGATAGGGATATCAAATCCTTCTTTCGTTCCGTCCGTTTCCATTGAAGTAAGCAAAATTTCTCCGGCTCCACGATTTTCTGCTTCTTTTGCCCAAGCGATGGCATCTATTCCGGTCGGTTTTGAACCTCCATGTGTCACAACTTCATACCAGCAAGATGTGCCATCTGGAAGAAGAACGGGCGTTTTATCTGATTCCATCTGAGTTCTTCGTTTCACATCAATTGCTACAACAATACATTGTGTCCCGAAGGAAGTTGATGCTTCTGAAATTAGAGAGGGATTTTGAACTGCACTGGTATTCATCGAGACTTTATCTGCACCTGCTCGAAGTGTTTTTTGAACATCGTCAAGTGTGCGGATCCCTCCTCCAACGGTGAGTGGAAGAAAGAGTTCATCAGCTGCTCGTTGAATTACTTCAAGAATCATTCCTCTGTTCTCCTTAGATGCAGTGATATCCAGAAAAACAACCTCATCAGCGCCTTGTTTATTATACCTACAGGCAAGTTCTACCGGATCACCAGCATCCCGAAGTCCTAGAAAATTTGTTCCTTTGACTACACGTCCATCTTTTATATCCAGACAAGGAATTATTCTCCGGGTAAGAGTCATATATGTAATTCCTTTCTCACAATACCTGAAGAGGATTATGGAAAGAAGATTTATGATTGCCCGATAAACACTTATGGAAAATTTTTATAATAGTATCAGATCTTTAGAGGTAAATATGGAATCTGGGGAATTAAAAATCGAATGGGCAAGACAATACATGCCTGTCCTGAATGCAATATCTGAACGATTTAAGAAAGAAAAACCGTTTGCTGGAAAAGTCATTGGTATGGCCCTGCATGTGGAGGCAAAAACAGCAAATTTAGTAAAAACCCTTGCAGATGGGGGTGCAATAGTTCATATCACAGGATGTAATCCGCTTTCAACACAGGATGATGTATCCGCTGCTTTAAGTAGAGTTCCGAATGTTTTTTGCTATGCAAAGCGCGGTTGCTCTGTTGATGAATACTATAAAGCGATTGACACCGTTCTCGATGCAAAACCAGTCATCACTATAGATGATGGAATGGATTTAATTCACCGTCTTCATACAGTCCGTACTGATGTTTTGCAACAGGTAATCGGGGGTTGTGAAGAAACCACTACAGGTATTCACAGGCTTCGTGCAATGGCCTCCGAGGGAAAACTAAAATTTCCGGTCATCGCTGTGAATGATACTCCAATGAAACACTACTTTGATAATGTTCATGGAACTGGAGAAAGTGCTCTTACTGCCATTATGGCAACTACAAATTCATTGATTGCTGGTAAATGGATTGTTGTTGCTGGGTTTGGTTTTTGTGGAAGAGGACTTGCACGAAAAGCATCAGCTTTAGGAGCAAAAGTTATCGTTACAGAGATTGATCCACGAAGGGCTCTTGAAGCACATATGGAAGGATTCCATGTCATGTCAATGAATGAAGCAGCATCAGTTGGTGATATATTTATTACAACGACAGGGAACCGGGATGTTATAACCGGAGATCACATGTCTGCAATGAAATCTGGTGTTATTCTCTCAAATGCCGGACATTTCAATATTGAGATTGATGGGATCTGGCTATCTTCACATGCTGACAGAATTGAGGAACGGGAAGGTATTCATTCATACCATTTCGGCGGAAAAGTGATTCATCTTCTTGCAGAAGGCAGACTTGTCAATCTGGCAGTTCCAAAAGGGATGGGACATCCTATTGAAGTGATGGATCTCTCTTTCGCATTACAAGCTCTCAGCACTGAGTATCTTGCATTACATTACACAGAGCTCAAACCAGATGTACATCAGGTACCTGATGAGATTGACCGCACAGTTGCGTCCTATAAACTTTCTTCATTGAATCTGTCAATAGATTCACTATCACATGACCAGCAGGAATATATGAGCAGCTGGGATCACGGAACTTAATTTTTTAATGAACAAATCTTCCTTTAATTGAAGCAGCAATTTTTGTATCCAAGTTTGCTGCCTTCTGGAAACATAAAAACGCCTCTCTTTTTAATCCGGCATCTTCTAATATTACCCCTTTATTCAGAAGAGCTCCCACATGTTTTGGATTTAATTTTAAGGTTTTATCATAACACTGTAAAGCATCTTTATGCCTGACAAGATCGGTGTAAATAAGTCCCATATGATACCACGCAGATGCAAATGTGGGATCAGCACCGGTGGCTTTCGTAAATGATTCAAGTGCTTCAAAATATTGTTCGAGCTGACGATGGATCAAGCCTTTATTGAAGTATGCTTTAATATGGTATTTATCCAGTTCGATTACTTTATTATATGATTGTAGTGCATTCTCGTAGTTTTTTGATTTATGAAGGATTAATCCTCGGTTAAACCATGCTTCTATTTTTTTTGGATTTATAGTTATTACATAATCGTAATAATCAAGGGTGTCATCATGTCGTTTTAATTTATGAAGGCATACTGCTCTATTCTTCATCGCATCAGGATGCCTTGCATTGATTTTTAGAGCATTATCATAACACTGTAGTGCTTCGTTAAATTTCCCCAATTTATAAAAACAAAGACCTCGAAGTGACCAGGTATCCGGATTCCATTTATCTAATAACAGACTCTTTCTGGTAGCCTCGAGCGCTTCTTCAACCTTTTTCATTTTTATGAGAAGATCAGCACGTGCAAGCCACACGCTGACTTCTTTCGGCTGAATTTCTAGTAATTTACCAGAACTCTGAAATGCTTCCTGAATTCTGTCCATTCTGATAAGACTACGAATTTTAAAAAGCCATGCTGATAAATTTCTTTTATCAAGCTCTAGGACTTTGTCAAACGCACTTAAAGCATCATAGTACTGTTTATCTTCAAACAGGCAAATCCCTTTATTCAGACGTAAAATAATATCTTTTGGATTGAGATGGATTGCAGTATCAAAAGTTGTACTTGCTTCCCGATAACGACTTAGATTTTTTAGACAATATCCTTTGTAGATTAAAGACCGAAGATGGTTTTTATCATCTTTCAATACGATGTCAAAACATTCCAGTGCTTTTTCATCCTGATGACGGTGAAAAAGACTGTACCCCTTAAAAAGCCATGCTCTTATCTGAGTAGGCTCTTTTTTTACCACCTTATCAAAGCAGATGATTGCCTCTTCGAATTCCTTCCGGTTATGATGAATAAAACCTTTGTATAACCATGATAATGTGAGATCCGGTTGAATGGTTAATGATTTCTCAATAAAGGGGTACGCTTTATCAAATTCTCCTGCCTGAACCAGATTTACAGCTGTCCGATAACATACATCTCCAAGATCTTCCTGAGATAATAATTTATCCGGAGATGTTTTTTGATCAGAAATTTCTTCAACTACTTCTTCTGATATCTCTATTGATTCAATTTGTTCATTGGATACCGTTGTATCCAATACTGTTCCAGCGGCAAAATCTTCATCCGGAATTGATTCATCATCATCCTTTGTTTCTTTATCTCCTGAAAATTCTGTACCAGATGTCACCGGTTCTTCAGAATTTGCAATCTCTGTTGCAATTTCTTTTACTTTTATGCGTTCCGGTTCAGTTAGTGATGAAACTGGTTCTTCAGAATTATCATATTCAGGATTTATATGAGATTCAGGTAAAACAGAAATTTGAATATGAGTTTTGCTTTCAGGCAGGTCTGGTTTGGTATCAGATTTTTTATTTTGAAATTTATACTGAAATGACGAAATATCTCGGACGAGATATGAAAGCATCTGCTCATATTGCTCAGATGTAATTTCTCCTTTTGCAAAGCGTACCTGTAATATTTTTATTGGGTCTTCATCTGACATTTATCGACCTGATATCTGATGCAATACTGAAACACTGAATATAAATTAACTGGGAATCTATTTATTCATTGTAGAAACACGTGTCCGTGTTCCTGAAACAAGATTGTATGAATTTTTTTTCGGATTCCATCTGACCCTGACATTATCGATCCTTAAGATGTCACCATAATTCGCATATCGCGCAATTTTTACTTCTTCTGTTTTCAATGTCCTGGGAATTATCAAATATACTTTATGTGATCCTGTTCCGTCACATATTAGAAAAATTGCAAAATCTCTGGTTCCTATGTCGTTTGACAATTTTACCCCAGCAACACTTATTTTTTCTCCCAGATAATCCTCAAGAGAATAGAATGGAATGAGTTCTTCCATTCCAACATGTGATATCAAGGGTCTTGGTTTTTTTGATAGGATGCTATAAGAACATTTAATGTCGGTGTTCACGAACCGGTATCCATCTTTATCCTGTGACAACAAGTCCATTAATCTTGTAGACTTCATCAAGGGAAGTTCAAGAAATGACCAACAGTTTTCCGGATTACAAATCCCATCATGGAGATATCTACAAGGACTGTATACATATAGTCCGGCTTTTTCTAATTCCTTTTGGAGAATTCTCAATTGTGTTGAATGCCTGAGTTCAGCTGGTTCCACTATTACGAGAAAGCCATCATCTGATAAATGTGAGATGTATTTCATAAGAAGTGTTACCTTCTCAGAAGTACTCATGTCTGGTAATTCTGCGAGAACATTTTGACATGTTATGAGATTCAGTTCATCAGGAATGGATTCTGGAACTGACTTTATATCAGTATGTGAAATAATTCCGGTTTTAATAGATGACTCTGTAGCGAAAGATGAAATTAAATATCTGAACGCCTCTAAAAATTCTTCAGATTGTTCAATTGCATGTATTGTAAGGGTTCCTGATCTTTTTTCCTTCATATACCAAATCAATGACAGAGGTACAACACCCGGACCAGTACCAAGGTCGAGCACCACGATATCTTTTGCTAATACTTTATCGTTTTCAAGAATTTTTAAAATAGATTTAAATTGGATGATGTATCCTGGAGCCTGATAAGCCATGTATGCAAATACATCATATGCTTTTCCATATTTTGCGTGTGGACTCTTATTCCAATATCCTGCCTTTTGAGCAAGGATAGAATTTTTAATTTTTTCAATGATTTGAGGTGAATCAACAGGTTTTCCTGTTTTAATTTCAATATATTGTTCAAATAATCGCTCTAATCGCGATGGTATCCTTAAATTTCCGGTTTTCGTAGCTTTTTCTGGCTGAATATTTTTTTTTGCATCTTTCTTTTTTTTCTGTGCATTATCCTTTTTTTCTACAAATTTTTGTATAAAATCGTTCTTAGTTTTTTTATCGGTCATAAATATCTGCCATTATTTCGCTGAACCAATTGTATGTTTCTGTTTATCTGATAATCGAGCATATAATATAGTCTTACTCACAATATCCCATTCATATGAATTCCTCACAAGATACAAGTATAGATACTTCAATTACTGGTCTCATGGTTGTTGATGATGATGAGGATATTCTTTTTACTGTTTATTCTTTATTTAAAAAAAGGCCATTCCCGATATTACTTGCGCATTCAGGACAGGAATGTCTGAATTACCTTCAGAAAGGGTTTAAAGGAGTGATTTTGATGGACATCATGATGCCCGGACTTGATGGGTGGGAGACTATCCAGGAGATCGTCAACCGGGATATGATGCATGATCTCATTATTTCTATGTTTACTGCAAAAGATGTTCCGGATACATCACTCGATCACTTGAAAGAATATGTCTTCGATTATATTACAAAACCATTTGAACCTGAAAACCTTATCGCGCTTGTTGATGATTACCTTACTATGTTAAATTAAAACCCATTTTATGAATCTTTTTATTATTGGATCATCAACTGGTGGACCTAGAATTTTATTTGATATATTTACTGGTATTCCTGTTCTTCCGGTTGCAATTGTTATTGTGCAACATATGCCAGAGTCAACAACCTCTCGATTTGCACGTCGTCTCTCTCAACTCACTTCTATGGAAGTTATCATTCCGAAAAGTGGAGAGATGCTAAAGCATGGCTCTCTTTATATTGCTCCTGGAGATAATCATCTGACTCTTAAAAATAATGATATTCTTCTTCTTAACTCATCAGAAAAAGTAAATTTTGTCCGCCCCTCTATTGATGTTACGATGTTGTCTCTCTCACCTGATACCCGGCATTCATATACAGGAATAATCCTGTCCGGGATGGGAAGTGATGGGGCCTATGGTCTTGCTCACATGAAAAAAATAGGTGCTACAACAATTATTCAGGATCCTGATACATGCACCATTCGAAGCATGCCTGAAGCAGCTCTAAGGGCCACAGAAGTTGATAAAATCTTAACTCCTGCCGAAATTCATTCGTTGTTATTATCAAAAAAACAGTGAATTCAGGAAATTTCTCTCAAATGGAACACTTCCATCTCTTTTCTCATATTCATCACTGCTTCATTGATCAGGTTAATAATCCCATTTATTTGAGAAACAACTGCAAGAGCTTCTTCACTCGTTGCTGAAGATTGCGTGGCGTCATCTGCAGTTCTCTTAACCAGGGTGCTCATTTCATTCGCGCTAGCCGTTATTTCTTCAAATGATGCTGCCTGTTGTTCTGTGCCCTGGGCAATTATAAGCATCTTCTGATTAATATCTTCCACCGCATTTGTTAATTCATTGAAAACATTCAATGTATCTGATAATGCATTATTGCCTTCAATAACTGCCTTCCCTGCGGCTTCAATAGCATGAGCTGCACTATCTGATTTTCTCTCAAGACCCATGATCATATCTGCAATTGACTCAGCAGATGTTCTTGATTCCTGAGCAAGAGCTTTTACTTCTGCTGCTACTACTGCAAATCCTCTTCCTGCTTCACCAGCTCGTGCTGCTTCAATTGCTGCATTTAATGCAAGGAGATTTGTCTGGTTTGCAAGATCAGTGATTATATTAACAATTTTTCTTATCTGATCCATTTCATTTCGAATTGCTCCAATGATCTGTTCAACCTCAGATGATGACCTGGTTATACTCTCCATACCTTTATCTGCAGCACCAGCATATTCAGTTCCTTTTTTAGCCAATGCGTTTGCATCTTCACTTAATCGTGCCACCGCATCAGCATTTGCAGAAATATCGCTAACCATTACGGTAAGATCAGCCATTGCCCGTAAAACCTGATCTATTCCTTCTTCTGATTTTGAAGCATTCAAAGAAGTTTCTTCAGCATTTTGTGCAATCTCCCGAGCTCCTCTGCTTACATCTTCCACACCAAATTGGGCATTACTAGAATGTTTAGAGAGTGATTCTATCTCATTATGAAGGTTTTCAATAGTTTTTGATATATCAATTCCAATAGTATCTAAAGAATCCCTAAATTCTGCAAACTCTCCCTGAACTGAAATACTCTGATCAAAATGAGTAGACAAATTGCATGATGCATATTCCTTTGCCACTCTCATTGCTTCCTCAATAGGCCCAACAACAGCATCAAGTGTTTTATTTATTCCTTGTACAAGTGTTGCATAGGATCCCTGATGCTTGGATACATCTGCACGTGTATGCAAATCACCAGTTGTTGCAGAATCAGATAATATTTTAACATCTTCGGTCAGTAATGAAATTGCATCAATGCACTGGTTCAAATTATTTTTTAGTTCGTTGAAATCTCCATGATATTCTTCGGTAATTTTCGGGGGGAGATCACCTTTGCTAATTCTGTCAATATATTCAGCCGCAAGATTTAACGGACTGATGTAGGTGTCAAGCATATTATTAATGCTCTGGATCATTCCTCCATGATATCCGGAATATTTGGAAGGATCTGCTCTAACATCAAGTTTTCCTTCCAAACCTGCGTTTGTTAATAGTTGAATGTCTGCTCCACGCAATTGAATGACTTCAATGAGTGCATTTAGATTATTCTTAATTTCATTGAAGTCTCCCCTGTATTCTTCTTTAATTTTCGGTGGTGTATCCCCTTTACTAATTCTGTCTATATATTCTGCAGAAAGGTTGATGGGTCCTATATACGAATCAAGCATATCATTGATGCCCTTAATCATCTTTCCGTTTTCTCCGGGGTATCTTGAGGGATCAGCCCGTACATCGAGTTTCCCATCTATTGCGGCATTAATAAGCATCTTGATGTCATCATTTCTCATATGGACAACGTCGATTAATGCATTTAGGTTATTTTTAATCTCATTGAAATCCCCATGATACTCTTCAGTAATTTTTGGTGGAATGTCTCCTTTGCTAATCCTGTCAATGTATTCGGCGGAAAGGTTGATTGGTCCTATATATGCATCAAGCATGTCATTGATGCCCTTGATCATCTTTCCGTTTTCTCCCGGATACTTTGAATGATCAGCTCTAACATCGAGTTTCCCGTCAATCGCTGCATCAATGAGCATCTTTATATCGTCATTTCTCATGTGTACGACATCAATGAGAGCATTGAGATTATTTTTAATCTCATTGAAATCCCCATGATACTCTTCAGTAATTTTTGGTGGAATGTCTCCTTTGCTAATCCTGTCAATGTATTCGGCGGAAAGGTTGATTGGTCCTATATATGCATCAAGCATGTCATTGATGCCCTTGATCATCTTTCCGTTTTCTCCCGGATACTTTGAATGATCAGCTCTAACATCGAGTTTCCCGTCAATCGCTGCATCAATGAGCATCTTTATATCGTCATTTCTCATGTGTACGACATCAATGAGAGCATTGAGATTATTTTTAATCTCATTGAAATCCCCATGATACTCTTCAGTAATTTTTGGTGGAATGTCTCCTTTGCTAATCCTGTCAATGTATTCGGCGGAAAGGTTGATTGGTCCTATATATGCATCAAGCATGTCATTGATGCCCTTGATCATCTTTCCGTTTTCTCCCGGATACTTTGAATGATCAGCTCTAACATCGAGTTTCCCGTCAATCGCTGCATCAATGAGCATCTTTATATCGTCATTTCTCATGTGTACGACATCAATGAGAGCATTGAGATTATTTTTAATCTCATTGAAGTCGCCACGGTATGCATCCGTAATTTTTGGTGGAATGTCTCCTTTGCTAATCCTGTCAATATATTCAGCTGAAAGGTTGATTGGTCCTATATATGCATCAAGCATGTCATTGATGCCCTTGATCATCTTTCCGTTTTCTCCCGGATACTTTGAATGATCAGCTCTAACATCGAGTTTCCCGTCAATCGCTGCATCAATGAGCATCTTTATATCGTCATTTCTCATGTGTACGACATCAATGAGAGCATTGAGATTATTTTTAATCTCATTGAAGTCGCCACGGTATGCATCCGTAATTTTTGGTGGAACATCTCCTTTACTAATTCTGTCAATATATTCAGCTGAAACATTAATCGGTCTGATATATGCATCTAAAATTTCATTAAATCCGGCTAATATATTTCCATGATATCCCGGATATTTCGTAGGATCAGCCCTGGCATCTAAAATACCCTCTTCTGCAGATTTAATGAGTGTTTGAATATCTTCTGCCCTCATTTTCGAAACATAAACGATCTGGTTGAGGTTTTGAATTAAACCTTTAAAATCACCATGAAATTTGGTTTCATCATTGGTTTCAGGAATCTTTCCTTCGGCAAAATTGGATACTCCTGCGAATGCTATTTTTACTGGGGTGTTAATTGCCTCGATGCCCTGATCCATTTTTTCTATAATATCAGCAAATCCTCCTTTGTACTTTGCTGCATCAACTCTGAATGTGAGATCTCCCTGTTGAAAGGCTGTGGAAAATCTGGAAACATCTTTTTCCAGCATTAAAAGAGATGATCGAAGGGTACCGATCCCATCAGATATTTTCGTAAGTTCACCAGGAAGTCTTGTTTCTTCTCTTGTAAAATCTCCATTAACAAGGTTACCAATCGAAGCTTGTATTTCATTCAAATTTTTTTTGTGAATGTCTAATATCTCATTAAATAAATTACCAATTTCAGTATTTGTACCAGAAAGTCGATTAATATCTATCCTTACTTCGATGAGTCCGGATTTTTGAAATTCGATAACTTTTTTTATTTCAGAAAATAGGTTGTCATCCCCTTTTATTTGCATAGCATCATCAGTTTCTTGTATTCCCATCTCTATCACCCGATATGATGATTATATTGGAGAAAATATGTCATCATTATATTTATATGTAAGATATGTCAGAAAAAAAGTTAAACAGTAGATTCCTCGCCAGGCTGCATCACTGGGTTTTCTTCCGGTGGGTTGCTGACAAGGTAATCTTTCTGTTCATCATAATTAAGGGTCCAGTTCACTTCTGGCATTTCAAGAAGCATTTCCTCAGTCTCTTCGGAGAGGTTGCCACTAACCTTCGTTCCGGTGAACGGCCCCCATGTTCCATCAGAGTAAGAGAATATACCTTCAAGGGCAGTTGAATTCAGGAATGTAATCTCCATTACACCTGCTGAATACGGGGGCTGGTATGTAGGTTCTTCCCACCAGATACCATCCATAGCAGGTAATGTTTCATTTGAGTAACTGAAATTCCCCTGGATGTATCCTTGGTTTTCTCCATTCATATATGAACCCCGGATAATGTCGTCTCCGGTTAGTTTCAAATTCATCTCACCAAGAAGATCGGTATTCCAGACACCGGTCACATCTTCAATTTGTGATCCATTTGCCCAAAATCCCCAGCTTCCATAGTCCCATGAAGAGTAGGAATTGTAGTAACTACCTCCCCATCCCCCTCCCCATGGATAATATCCTCCATACGAAGTACTAGACTGCTGGCTATAACTCTGAGAATATCCACACTGCGTTCCAAACCATGGATCCCATGCACATCCTGATGACGACTGATATTGAGAAGAGTAGCTAGATGAATACCATGCTGATCCAGTCGCTACCAGAGAGAGAACCATGATACACACACTTATCATGAAAACGGCAATCCGCTTCATGTATTCACATCAGTACTTCTTATAAAAAAGTATTATGGAATGTTGATCAATCAGGCAGCATTTGCATATGCTTTCTCCGAATCTGCTATTCTTCCCATAGCTTTGAATACATCACCTAGATTTTTCCATGCAGATTTATATTTGGGATCCAGAATTACAGCTTTCTCTAGAGATTCTACTGCTTCAGGGTATTTCCCTGCAAGAAACAGAGAATATCCCTTGTTGTTGAGAATGTATGTATTTCCCGGGTCAATTAACAGTCCTTTGTCGTACATCCCCACAGCATCTTCATATTGCTCTGCGCGAGTAAGAATATTGCCTGCTTTATTCCATGCATCAGTGAGTGATGGGTTTATCTCTAGTGCCTGGCGGTATAATTCCAATGCACGATCTGGTTTACCTGTTTTATCATACGCAAAGGCAAGGTTCACGAGCGTATGTGTATCCCGAGCATCCAAAGAAACTGCCTTTTCAAAAAAAGGTATAGATTCTGTATATTTCTGCATATCTACTAGAAGTATGTCTCCCGCAGTTGACCATAGTTCTGGTTTTTCTTTGTATATGGGGAGGATCGTATTCAAAGCCTGCATCGCTTCATCATATTTCTTTAATTCCTTCAAACAGAGAGCTTTATCCCGCCAAGCCTGATAGTTAGTCGGAGAAAGAGCAATTGCCTGCTCGTATGCTTCAAGAGCACCGGAGTAATCGCTACTCCCCATCAGAATTTTTCCTCTCGTTACAAAATCTTCAGCGGTTTGTGGTTCAGGAAGAGGACCAAGTTCGGCAATCACTGTTTGGGATAAGGACTCTCCGGTATACTTTAACGGAAATTCATCGACATTTCCAGAAAAAATAGTATAGGGGAGATCACATATGCCATCAGAATTTTTATCCTGACAGGTTTGTGAATATCCTTTCCCATCCGGAAGTGACCAGACATTTCCACCTTTTACCGGTCCTCCGACAATGTTCGTCGCCGTTGTCGTTGGATCATTCCATTGGTAATTGGGTCTTCCTCCTTCCTGGATACGGATGTTCTGAAAATTTTCAAGATAGTTATTTACAATACGATTGATTTGATCTGATCCAACAGCATTGGTGATCAAAATCCCTTCTGCAAAATTCGCGATAAGCCGGTTGTCAGATATGGTATTATGTCCTGATGGTTGAAGCATAATACCGGTTGCATCATTTCCCACAATTTCATTATGAGATATGGTATTATTGTCTGAATAATAAGCATTTAATCCCCGTACATTCTGGATCAGACGGTTTCCAGAAAGGGTGTTTTCAGAACACTCGGAAAGTAATATCCCTGAAGGATTGTTCATTTGACAAGTATTATTTGTGATGAAGTTTTTATGACCGGATAAAAGGGTAATTCCTCCATTCTTATTTCCTACACAGAAATTATTATCAATATGAGAAAGACTTACTCCATGATCAAGTTTGATGCCATCATAGTAATTATCTGCGACTAGGTTCTGCTTTATTAAGCAGAGTGTGGATCCATCCAGTACGATTCCATATAGGTTCTTTATAATTTGGTTTTCTTCTAATGATAGTTCTGTAGAACTGGCATCTGCATGGATTCCTGCATATCCGTTCCCTATAGCAACAGAATTTTTAATTTGAATATTTTTTGTATTGGAAATATCCATTCCCCTGTTATTATACGTAAGACCACATGAGTCTATAAACAGGTTCTGAACTCCCTTCGCTGAAATTCCTGCATATGTTCCAGTGACGTTCACATTTTTAATAGATATATTAGAGATTACTTCATTTTCTGGAGACCAGATTAGAATCCCGGTTTGTAATACCGGTGCTTCTGTTCCAAATCGGATTGATATACCGGAAATTGAGTGCCCATTTCCATCAATACTGATATCTGATCCGGTAATTGTCAGAATTGACTCAGAAAAGTCGATGATGTCATCACCCAGGATATAAAATCCGGGTTTTGAGAGGACAGCAGGTTCAATGAGTATAAATTCGTTCGCAGGAACCTGCTCAGGGGGTATTATGATTTCAGATATGACTGATGTCTGATTTGAATCAGTAATTCCTGTGGATTTTCCTTCTTCCTGTAGGTATGCATGAAGTGAAAGAGCATCCGCAAGACCATAGCCATAAATTTCGTCCCATCCTGGAGTTCCCAGGTCTTTAGCACTATTAAGGAGAGCATCTCGCAGTTCTGTAATTGGTACTGAAGGATAAAGACTTTTTATTAAAGCTAGCAGACCCGCAATATGTGGTGCAGCAGCACTTGTTCCTGTAAATATTGTGGGAAAACCTCCAGAACCAGTTACCTCAACTTCGTCTACACCGGTAATCTCTGGTTTTTGTCTTATGTCAGGAACAGGGTGAACGATCGTGACTGTGCCCTGTGAAGAGAAATCCTGAATTTTTTGATTGTTTGCAGAAATTGCTGCTACCGAAATCACATTGGGAAGAGCGGCCCAACCAATAATCGAATCGTCAGATGTCAAATATTCCTTTCCGACTTTGACCCTTGTTGCATCTGTTTCAAGAAGAAGTTCCAGGTGAGATCCTTGTCCTTTACCATCTTTTGCCCGGATTCGAACTTCTGCTTTCTGGACATTATCGCCCACATTCTGATAATCAATTTTTTCGTAAGGCTTTTGTTCTCCGGTCTGAACTTTGTTTCCAATGGCAATATCTGAGTCACTCTGTAGATCATGAATGAAGATATCAAAATCATTCGATGCTGCAGAGTAGGGATCATCCCATTGTAAATGTAATTTTACCCTGCCCCCGGGTTGAATCTCAAGTGGTATTCCGGTAGATCCATTAAATGAATGATATCCCTCGCCATCATCAGAAAAAAATCCCTGATAATGGTTGTTTGCAGTATTCCCTGCTGAACTAATAATCAGGACATTAGGGTTTTCATCAATGATCCTGGAAATTTCCTGAGCAATATTCCCGTCTTCAAAATAGGGAACTTCATAATTAAATGCATCTTCTACGATGATGGTTGCGCCTGCTTTTATGAGATTTTGAAAAGCTTCAATAAATTTCTCTTCTCTTCCTCCACCGAAATCATGATAAATTATGGTTGCACCAGGCGCAATATCGTGAATTATCTCCATCATTGCGGTCCCTTCTGCCTTTTTACCCTCTTTTAATACAATAAGGTCATTCGGTAAATCACCTGATTTTTGAGATTCATCTAATCCTTTTACTCCATTAGAAATTACTCCGACAATCACTCCGGTTCCATTAGCATTCGTCATATTTTTCAGTTGATCAGTTTTTAATACACTATCGCCTACTGTATGAATTGATCCAGCAGCAGTTACCGGATTACATAAAAGACATATGAATAAAAAACAAAAAAGACCGTGAATAATTATCCTTTCATTAGGAATCATTTTCCATGTATCTGTCATAATTTCCCCTTCCCTGTATGAGTATTGTTTTAAGTCTTACTATTTGAGAGTTCACCTTTTTTAGAAAGTTATGGATTTGTTAATGATATGTTGTAGATTTCTGTCAAATATTCCGGTTATGCCAAGGAAATATATTAAAAAGAGAAAAGACAGAGTTTTGAATTGGGATACGAAATTCTCAAGTAATGCTCTCTATAAAGGTGGAATCATCCCCTTCAGCCAATAATGGAAAAAATCCGAGTATTAAAATCAGTACTATTAAAATAGAAAAATTTCTGCTATTTCCATACATACCACACCATGATGGAGTTATCCAGGATGATCAGTATATGAAGTTTTGGAAAATCCGTAATTGAACTGGATTTTATTAAAAAACGGATTAAAGATTAACAATATGAACAGGATGTTGGATGTGATGTGGGATAATATGTCGGATGGTCCGTTGGATGTGAATAGATGGTAGTCATTGTAATTTCCTCTGAATATGAATATGGAACAGAGGAAGTGGCTGGCACATTTGTCGGTTGTGGAGTCCCATTTGGATCATCACAAATTCCATCATAATTCATATCCGGACAGGGGATTACTCTTGTGGGAATAATGGTTGGACCTATTACTGGTGGAGAATCCTTCGGGGTGTATATATCCTCCCTTCGGTTGTCTTGGATAATATTGTCTTCAAGGATAGTATTCACACTTCCAACTGTATCGATTCCATAGAGATTCTTTTCAATGGTATTTCTTTTTACCAGATTGTTAGATGACCCGTCTTTGATTGCCAGACCTTTATACGAATTACCAGAAAGGAGACAGTTTTCGATGAGGCTGTTATTAGATCCATATAGGCCGATTCCTATTGTGTTGTGTGAAAGGGTACAACTATCAATATGAAGTTGATCCAGTTGTTTTCCAATAATAGCATTTGTTGTGCCTTCTATTACCATATCTCTGATTACCACATTTTTCAGTTTTCCAAAATCCGGTGACTGGATGAGGATAGCATTCTGATCTATCGGAGTATTATCGATAAACTGAACACTTATACCTTCAATTCTTTTTCCTTCACCCTGAATGATAACATCAGAAGACATGATAGTAATGATCGACCCGGAAGAATGAGTGATATCTTTTCCAAGAGTGTACGTTCCAGGAGAAGTAATTATCACAGGTCCGGTTATCTCCCCAGAACCAGACAGCATAACCGGAGGTTCAATCATGGATTGTATGGGTTGAATCGATTTTTGGGCCAATGATGAATCCAGGGGATTTTCTGGATTAAATCCCTGTAATTTTTCATACATTTTTATTGCATCAGGCAGACCATATCCGAAGGCCGGATCCCAGCCCGGCTCTCCTAGTTCCAGGGTTGTTGAAAGAAGCGCCTCTCTCATATTATCAGCCGGAATGGTGGGGAAAAGGCTCCATTCAAGGGCCATCAATCCTGCAATATGTGGAGCGGCAGCACTTGTACCTGGAAATTTTTTTGGAAACCCACCAGCACCGGAAACATCAATATTATTAATTCCGGTAATGTCCGGTTTATTTCTCACTGAACTATCCGGATATGATAAGGTGACAAAACCATGTGATGAATATCGTTCGATGGCATTTACTTTTTCAGGTGATATAGCAGCTACCGATAAAACTTTGGGAACTGTTGCCTGCCCAATTATAGAATCCTCAATAACCAGATGTTCCCTGGTGATGTATACCTTATCTTTTTGAGCATTTATGAAGATTTCAATATTTTTGTCTTCAGCTGAAGAATTTTCCTTTTTTATTCTGAGTTCACTCTGAACAAGTCTATTCCCATCATTTATGTAGGTGAATTTTTCTTCAGGAAGTGAACTTCCATCCTGGAGACGTTCACTCAGAGCAATCATTTCTCCATTTTCTTCAAGATACAGGTTATAATCATTTGAAGAGCGTCCATACATATCATCCCACTGTAAAAATGCAGAAAATATTCCTCCCGGCTGGATTGCGATGGGAATGCCTCTCACCATGTCAAATGAATGGTACCCCATCCCATCATTAGAAAAGCGTCCCTGATAATGGATTTCTGCATTGTTCCCTGCAGCACTGACAATAATCACTTCAGGATGTTCATCCAGTATCCGATTTAAATTTTTAGCAGTATATCCATCCTCAAAATAGGGAACTTGTAAAAACCCGACATCATCAACGATTATCCTGGCTCCTGCATCTATAAGAGATTCTACTGCATAAATAAAGTCATTTTGGGCTCCTCCACCAAAATCATGATAGAGCAGTGGTGCACCAGGAGCGATGTCATGGATGATCTCCATCATTGCTGTTCCTTCACTTCCTCTTCCATTCATGAGAATTATCACATTTTTAGGAAGATCACCCGACTGTTGTGCCTGTATAAGCCCATTTGCACCATTTGAAATTACTCCTACCCCTATTCCTGATCCATCTGCTCCAGTCAGATTTCTCAACTGATCAGTTTTGAGAATAATATCTCCAATTGTGTATGCATTTCCTGCTCCAGGAACCGGCTCAATAAAAAAAATGATGATAAAAAAAATAAAAATCCATTTGATAAGATTGGTTAATCTTTTTTCGTTTGTTTTATTTGTTGTTTCTGATATAATCGATTCAGTTCTGCCCATGTAGTCATCATACATGTGCAGATTATTAATAATCATGGATATGAATTCTAAAATATTGGTTAAATAGTAATGAAAAAAAGGGGTTACAAGAGTTCTTCAGTTTCTAATTCTTCATCACAAAGACCATCACCATTCATGTCTCTGCAGAACTCTGCAATGGTACAATCCGATGGTTCAGAGCAATTCATAATTAAAAGAATTTCAGTATCACAGATATTATCTCTGCTTCCCATGTAGTCCAGCCCCCATTTCTCATTACAAAGAATAATTGCATAGTCGAGAATTGAACATGCGCCATCCTCATCAATATCCAGACAATGTTCACAGTCCTGATTTGGATCACAGGCTAAAATTGGTCGAATTCCTCCTTGTGGAAGTACCAACTGATAATAGATAGTCGATTGTGGATCTTCACTTAAACCCCCCTCCGCTGATACTCCTGAAGGGGTAACTGGCAGATTAATCTGGATAGGTTTTTGTGGCTCTTCACTCACTCCGCCTGGTTGTGTATCTGATTGTGTTCCGGCTACTACGGGTGTTCCTGATGATTCAGAATCGTCACAAACCCCATTCTGGTTACAATCATCACAGAATCCGGATGGACAGGAAATACAAGCAATTCTGCAAGGATGAGTTGAAGATGATGGAGTTACAGGAGTTGATTGCTGACCTGTTGCAATAATGGGAGATGTATCGGGGGTTGGATAAGGAGTCAGCTGTACAGATGATACGGGGCTTGGTTGTTGTCCTGGTTGCCCAGTTATTCCAGACTGTTGTGTTGTACTTGCAGGGCTCATAATTGTAGATCCAGTTTTCATATCTCTGAAAACACCGGTCTTTGGATCATAATAAAATTGAGCAAAAATTTTCCCTTCTTTTGTGTATTGGGTTACTAAAAACCACCCATATGTCGGGCTATAAAATTTCTGAAGAACATTATCAAAAAACCAACTGCTCTGGGTAAAAGGATCAAAAAATGTTCCAGATCGTGTTCCTGGTTGCCATTGTGAGGGGATTATTTCATTAGTCGGAATAGTACCCGGACCTCCGGCAGGAGTTGGAGAAGGTGTAGGTTTTGATGGAGTGCCGCCGGTCATCACCAGCGTGGAAGAACTAAACCCAAGGTTACTTGATGTGCTACTTGATGACGAAAACCCACCTGATGAACTCGTGGAAGACACCCCGGATGACATGGAAAAAGCAGATCCTATTCCAATGGCTAAAAAAAGAAAACAGAAAATCACTCCGGTTATCTGAATAATATAGTTATTTTTCATTGAAGATCACCTCTTAAGAATACTACTCATGATTATTAAGATACCCTCTTAAAATGTATTATGGCAGAATTGTCACCTGTAGTTGATTGACACACAACTCATCATTTCCTGTTTCACCTGATACTGCGTTCGCAATATATACCCCTGGAGAAGCTTCCTTAGCCTGTAGAGATATCGTATGTTCACCGTTTTTATCGAGTGCCACCAAGCCATAATATCTGGTAGTATACTCTGATCCATTATTAACAATAAGATCGATTATCGATTCTCCTGTTTTTTTATTCGGGATAAATGAACCGATAGGGTACATTCCTCCCTGTTCATCAAAAACCATCTCATTATCCAAAATTACTGGATACGTACTATTGTCCGATTGATTAACTTCCTCAGATGATATCCAGAAGTAAACTTTTTCCAGGGGTTTTCCATTGACATTGATCGAAAAATCTTCATCTGATTGGATAGTCTCCGATTCGGTAGTCAGAAATAAGTCTGATAGACATGATTCTGTTTCCCCTGTAATGTGGTCCATCATAAAAGTATTTTCTGATGTCTCATTTACTGGTGTGTTTAAAACTGGTGTCTTCTCACTTATGGGAGTAACAGAAGCGGAACTTACAACCTGTTGCTCAGTAATTCCAATTCCCTTAGTCACAGAAATGTAATTTTTTCTTTCTTTCATTCCTGTGCTGGCATCTTTGGCAATTTTTAATGTGACTGTATACGTTCCCGGTGCTGAATAGATATGAACTGGATTTTGATCAATAGATGTTGTTCCATCCCCGAATTCCCATACCCAGGTCTTCGGACTACCTTTTGAAAGGTCGGCAAAAGAAACAGCAAGTGGTGCCGGTCCTGATTGAGGCCCTCCGGTAAAATCAGCAGAAAATGAAGGAACATTCATAGGTATTACCGGCATGAATGGATTGGCAGAAACGGTAATGACTTTATTAAAAATTGCTGTATCTGACATTCCCTGTTCATCCAGGACGAGAAGAGTTACCGTATAAGCACCAGGTACCATGTAGGTATGCATGGTGCGTGGTCCGTCACTGGTATAACCGTCACCAAAATCCCAATGCCATTCGATTGGATTGCCGTCCGATACATCATTGAACATGACATTCAGAGGGGATGTTCCCTGAAGCGGAGAGATTCGAGCATTCGCGGTAATAGCTGCTACCTGTCCGCATAATAGTAAGAAAATTGTAGTCAGTGCTAGAATGAATCGGATATTTTTTTTATAACTCCCCATAATCAGTCCTCCATGAGATCTGATAAGGTCAAAAGAGACGGTTGAGAATTTAATATTGTCCCTATTTTTAAGGTCGAGTCAAATATAAAACGAAACCTTACATTGTTAGTTTGAGTTCATCTGATTTTTGTGCCCATATAGAAATAAAATGCTGAAGAATTATTCCAACAAATGCACAAATCAGTCCACCGATAGCGCCTTGGATAATATAAGTGATTCCAAGGTCTTGTGAAATAGGAAATTGTGAGAGACCGAGATTTGATAGAGTATAACTCATTCCACCAAATGCAAGAACTCCTATAGCGCTGATAAAATATGAAAATATCACTGCGCGTGAAAGGCTTTCACGTTCATAAAGAAAACTGTCGATAATTGAGCCAAGTGATGTTGTAATGGCAGCTAGAGTAAACCAGGCTACTGCCCCCCAGAGGAAAATTATAGCCATCGGAAAAATTCCACTCCCATCCCAATAACTCGTCAATGCTGATGTTCCTTCCATGACTCCGATGATCGCAAAAATGAGCCCCCCGATATAGGTAACAAATGAGAATCTTCCGCGGTAAAGAGTTGATCGGAGATCAATTACTTCACTTTTGACAACTTCATCGAGTGAAAATCCTTTATACAATAGATATCCTCCGACACATCCAGCGATTACAATTGTTGCAATTTCCGGCCGGTTGACAGCATAACTTATAGCATAGAGGAGAAGGGTAAGACCAGGAAGTACAAGAACAATTTTTGATATTTTTGGGTCACTGACTAGTTTTTTAATAATATAGTATGTACCTTCCAAGTTAGGCATTTGTGAAACAACAACACGCTGAACTGATGATATAGGTATCTTTCCTTGAATAATTGGCAGTATATATTCATCCTCTCCTCCATCTGTAACTAATATACATTGATTACATCCGGTCTTCTCTAAAACTTCATCTAATAATCGTGCTATTTTTCTATCTCCCTCAATAAAACGGAAATGATTCCCCCCGATAACCACAACTTCCGCATCTTCATCTTCTGCAATTAATTTATCATAGGTGGATATGGCTTGAAAAATTGCATTTAAATCAGAATCTTCAGGATCAGCCAAGGCAAGACGAATAGCAGCATCAAGACATGCTGCTCTTCCAATAACCGGGCTTTCCACAGATGACTTAAACCCAATATCATCATCGCGGTCGATATTGAGGACTAATGTCCGGATGAAACCCATTACAATGATATTGGTTTCTTCCCTATAAATGACTTCTTTGTGAAAAGAGAAAAATGGGATTAAAGAAGTCTGGAACGCTGGAGAAGGAGGAGATCTTCGGTGGTGAGTTTTTCTCCTGCTTTAAACTGTGAAAATATCTGTTCAGCTTCTTTTCTGACTTCTTTCTGTTCTTTGGTGGTTTTGACCTTTTTATTCTTCTTGCGAAGTCCACCTATAACTTTGTCATAATCGCGGAGTTCTTTCTGGCATGAGATGAAGAGTTTGTGTTCATTGTCTGCTGCTTCTTGAGCTTCGACGAACTTCTTGTGTGCTTCATCTGCTTTCTCTCTGGAAGAGTCTGCTTTTCGGTAACACTCTACCATGAGGTCATGGTGCTTTTGAGCGTCTTCTGCAAGCTGAGTAACATGGTCGTGGATCTCAGATGCCTGTCTCCGGAGTTCTTTTGCGAGTGTTATCTTTTCCCTGATTTCTTTGTTCTGCTCAATTTCAGCTTCCTGCTCACGAAGCTGTTCTTTCAGGGCCTTAATCTTTTCAATAAGTTCGCGTTCTTTCTCAGTAGTAAAGACTTCGGTCTGTTGTCTGAATTCAAGGTGTTCAATCTGTTTGTGAAGTTCCTTGATACTCCGGCTTTTTATTCCGCCATGTTCTTTTTTGAAGGCATCAATATCTCCAAAAAGAACATTAGCCTGTTCATTAAGCTCGTTTCTCTTATCCTTAAGTTCCTGAACTTCCTTGTTGAACTGATCCCGGAGTTCTTTATGCTTTTGTGCTTCTTCAACACATTCACGGGTCTGATTATTCAGAGTATTTCTTTCTCTGGCAAATTGACTTGCCTGAGCATTAAACTCATTCCGTTTATTCTTATGATCCTCAGATCCCGAGATAGTAACTTTTCTTTTATCAATCAGTTCATTCAACATCGTTAACCAATCCTCGCATTAAAAGGCACGTCTGGTATCCCCTACCGGTGCGAGAGATGGGACATACGTAAGAGCAATACGTAGTATGTACAAAAGGACGTGTGAAAACGGGAAGAATCAGAGATAGATAACACTTCAGGATCCCCTGCAGGGATGCCTGCCACCCTTGATGAGTGGGATAACATTCATCTGTTCGACTACAGTTCTTGTTCGCTACACGATCCACGTATGTTCGACTCCCAATACCAAAAGGCTCCGAAACAAGAGACCCATCGTTCATAAAATCGCGAAGGGATCCTGTGTGACCTTCTACTATTAAGAAGACAACAACATTTTTAATAATTTCGTAGGTGAAAAAAGAGAAACGTATTGTATTTAGGTCTATGGCAGTTGTTTGTTTGCAAATGTGGTTTACATCCACATAATGTCAGGTCCGCTTGCATAATCCATGGCTGCAGCAACGGAGCGGGGTTTGATTCGCGCGAGGTCCGGAGATTTGGGGTAACGAACCTGTTCTTCAATTCTGTCAAGTTTTTCCCGGTATGGTTGTTTAGGTTTGGCGATGGTGTCACCATTTTTCACACCGGTCATTATGGCAAGAACACGGACCTTTCCTTCCATATCAGAACGAATACGGGCTCCCCAGATAACATCAGCGTGAGGATCTAACTCATATGTCAGAGAGGAAGCGATCTCTTCAGATTCTATGAGTGTCAGGTCACTCCCACCGGTAATGTGGATCAATGCCCCTGTCGCACCACGATAGTCTATGTCAAGCATTGGATTTGACAGACATTCCCGGACAACACTTTCAGCTTTGTTCTGCTGTTTGGACTCACCAACAAGCATTGTAGCGACTCCTCCCTTACTCATGATTGCCCGGACATCAGCGTAATCGATGTTGATAAGTGATGGCTCTGTTATGGTTTCAGTAATTCCCTTTACCGTTTCTCCAATTAATTGGTCCATAACTGAGAAAGACTGGGCAAGTGGAAGGTTTGGAACAAAACTTTTCAGACGGTTGTTATCAAGAAGAATGACGGAATCACATGCTTTTGACATGGCTTCAAGCCCATCTTCTGCTCTGATGAGTCTTGCTTTCTCAACATCAAATGGGTATGAAACCATACCTACAACAATGGCCCCTTGTTCTTTTGCAATCTGCGCGACAGCAGGTGCAGAACCAGTACCAGTACCCCCACCCATACCTGCTGTAATAAAGCAGAGATCAACAGACTCAAGCAGGCTTTCAAGCGTTGGACGAGCCATTTCAGCAGCCTTGCGCCCGATTTCTGGATATCCTCCTGCTCCAAGCCCTTTTGTCAGGCTTTTTCCAATAAGGATTCTCTTATCGGCCTGAATCATATCCAGGTGCTGTTTATCTGTGTTGATGGCAATCGTTTCAGCGCCGGAGACACCCATATGATGAAGACGGTTAATGGTGTTATTTCCAGCCCCACCGCATCCTATGATGACGATACGCGGCTGACCATCCATATCATCATCATAATTTTGCGATATATTCTTGAGTTCTTTTTCTCTTTCCGCATTGATGACTGCGGCATTGATGATACTCTGCATACTTTTATCCCCCTCACGTCTAAAATGACAGTTGATCACTGTCAGCGAGCACTCTGGTTGCCCGCTTTTCGATGAGCATACGTACAGCATCCCTGATAGCCTCGGAGACGGTGGGAAATTCACCCGCCTCAACCATCTTCTCCAGCATCGATATTTGCTGTTCAGGCAACCGGATGGTGATTCGCTTCATACCTTGGCCTCATGATCTGACATCTGTCGGTCATATGTCTGTCACTCGTCTGACATAGAGGTGACAAAAGTCAGACACAACGAGATACACAGAATACAATCCTTAAATTAATAAAGGTTTCGATTTTATTGCAGGTAAAAATAGATAGCTGTAAACAATCAGGTGTTCATGAATACGAAAGAGTTCTCACATGAAATTCAAATCTGAACCTCGTGCCATTCATGGGGGCAGAGGTACATATATTGCAGGTTCTGATTCCGGGATACTTGATTTTAGTGCAAGTATCAATCCCTACCCTCCGGATATAGATCTTTCAGTTCCCTCTGATGCGTTGATACGATATCCGGATGATGAATATTTAATATTAAAGGAGACGATTGCCCGACATCATGGATGTCATCCGGAACAAATTACGGTTGGAAATGGATCTGTGGAAGTAATCAGAACTCTGTGTCATACGGTTTTGACCTCCGATTCTACTTATTATGTTCCTCCCCACACATTTGCAGAGTACGAATTGTCTGCAAGACTTACAGGAGCATCAAAAGAATATGAAAAAGAAAAAGCTACCCTCTCATTTATTTGTAATCCGGATAATCCATCCGGCATTCTCATACCGAAAGATACTCTGAAGGACCAGATACTCGCGTTAGAAGGAAGAGAACATCTTTGTTGTGTAGATGAGGCATTTATAGATCTGTCTGATCCCTCACAATCGCTCACAGACTTTCAAAATTCGGGATTGTTTGTTCTCCGATCCCTTACAAAAAGTTTTGCTATACCTGGCGTCAGATTTGGATATGGAATAGGCGATCCTGAGTTGATATCATCGATGGAAGTGATGCGCCCACCATGGACTGTGAATGCGTTTGCAGAAAAAGTTGTTTTATCGGCATTTTCAAGATACAGTGATCTGGAAACATCTCGTAAAAAAATATTCAATGAAAAAAAACATCTCATTGAAGCAATCAGGCGAATGGGTTTTTCCTTAACTCAAGCAAGTGCCAATTACCTTCTGATTGATACAGGCTACAATGCCGAAGAAGTTACAAAACAATTTTATAAATCAGGGATACTCGTGCGTGATTGCACCTCTTTTGATCTACCAACCTGCATACGTGTGGCAGTTCGAACCGCAGAAGAGAATACCCAATTCATTGAGGCGATGGAAAAGGTTGTATCATGTATGCGCTCATAATGGCCGGTGGTAAAGCTACTCGTCTTGCAATGGGAGAGAAAGCACTGACTCGGGTTCATGATGAGCCACTCATCTCTTTTGTTGTCACTGCAGTTACAAAGGCCGGTTTAGATCCTGTTGTTGTGGTCAGCCCTCTCACGCCATATACTACTAACTATTGCAGAACTCATGCAATTGACTGGATATGTACTGATGGAGCAGGATATATTGAAGATCTCAGACAGGCAGTTGAAGAACTTTCTATAACCGGACCCGTACTAACTATTTGTGCAGACTTACCAGGAATATCTGCTGAACATATCCAAACAGTACTTGAGCAATATTTTGAATCCGGACTATCGGCGTGCTCGGTATGGACAAATAATCAAATAGATGGTCATGTGCTAAATAACTACAGAAATGATTCATTAGAAAAAATTCCTGGAACACCAGTCGGGCTCAATATTATCCGTGGAGATATGATAGATAAAGAACAAGAAGAACTTCAAATCGTCCTTGCTGATCCTTTTTTAACTGTAAACATTAACACTCGTGAAGATATTGAATTAGCTGAAAAGTTGTTATGTTTTTCAAAGAAGTCATGAATTGCAACCAACTCTCATATAGCCCTGAAGTCTAACGTTTCTGGTATGAGTGATTCCCGGGAGATAGAGCTCGACGGGCATATAATTGACTCAGGGATCATGGAACATGTCCTTGACTCCATCCTGGATATGGGTGGAGATTTTGAAATTCTGGAATTTACAGTAGGAAAAAGAAAAACTGATACCAGTTATGCCCGTGTATTAATTACCGGAACGAATAGTGAAAATCTTGATGCAATCATAAGCACGTTACATCGTCATGGTGCCAGACTTGTTGATTCGGATGATGTTACCCTGGTACCTGCAGAGGGTAATTGTATTGTTCCGAAGGGATTTTATTCAACAACCAACTATCCAACACAAATCAGGATTAACCATGAGTGGATACCTGTCAAAAATATTGAAATGGACTGCTTGATAGTGGTATCTCGTGACAAAATGAAAGCAGTCGCAACCCCAATGTCAAAACTCAGGAAAGGCGATCTTGTCATCATTGGTGAACATGGTGTAAAGATTCAGCCACCTGAAAGATCCCGTTCTCATGAAGAGTTTGAATTTATGGGTGGGGTGATTTCTTCCGAGAGGCCCACTGAAACAACTATCCGGAAAATTGCAAGAGAAATTATTGATACTCATAAAAAGGGACTAAAAGTAGCTTTGGTAGGTGGCCCTGCAATAATTCATACTGGGGCTGATGATGCATGTGCTACCATGTTTCGGGAAGGATGTATAGATATTCTATTTGCCGGAAATGCACTCGCTACCCATGATATTGAATACAATCTGTATGGGACCTCTCTTGGGATGAATATCAAGTCCGGAGAACTGGTGTCAGCAGGACATAAAAACCATCTGTATGCGATTAGTGAGATAATGAGGGCGGGTTCGATAAAGAAGGCAGTGGATACTGGTGTTTTAAAGTCAGGTATTATGTATGAATGTGTAAAACAGAATATTCCCTATGTTCTGGCCGGATCAATCCGTGATGATGGTCCACTTCCTGATGTCATAACTGATTCAATGCAGGCTCAGGATGAGATGAGAAAATATATTCCTGATATTGGGATGGTTTTGATGATAGCAACAATGCTTCATTCAATTGCTGTTGGAAACTGTCTGCCATCATATGTTATGACGGTTTGTGTGGACATAAATCCATCAACTCTTACAAAACTAATGGATCGTGGAACATCGCAAGCCATCGGTGTTGTAAGTGATGCAGGAGCCTTCTTCCCGATGCTGCTTGACCAGGTTCATATTCTACAGAACAAAAAGTAAATTATCGTGTGATTGGCATGGCCCATGGTTTTTCATGTTCCATGACATATTCCCATTCTTTTTTACATTTACAATCCATTTCAAGGACCGATTTCATCAGATCCTGATCCGCATTCAGATTGTAGTCCCGTATAGCATCCAGAATCAATCCATCACATGAACCACAATTATGAGGCCCACGTGTTTGTCCTCCTCCTATTGGATCACAGGTAACATGGGCAGTTGTTTGTGCCAGGACAGAGGCGACACTCCAAAGATAGGGAGGACGATATGCTTGCTGTTTCCATAATTTCTCTAAGTGAGTGTTTCTTTGAACCGTACAGGGATTCATTGAGATTAAATCAGTTACTGGAATGATATCCTGAATCGATTGTACCATGTCGTTATATGCTTCTAATTCAGTCAGATATGGTGGTTTATGAAGGAGATATGTTTTTACTTTGCCACCAGCATGATGGATAATGGTGGTGGTATCCAAGTAATCAGAATATTGAAGCCCCTTATCTATACACTTTTCTCGTATGGTATCATTTGTCGTCTCTAATCCGATTGCAATATAAAGTTCCCCATCTCCAGTATCACTTTTTATAGTATTGACAGCCATTTGTATTTTTTCAGCGTTAATATAATCGCATCTGGATTCGACGACGAGTATCTTTCCCTGAGCGAGGTGTAGTATCTTTTCCTGAATGATTTCCGGAACCTCGAGTGGATCAAAAAAACTTCCTGAAGTATATACCTTAATTACCTGAGGTTGAACCTTTAAAATCTCAGTCTCAAGTCTGCTTACTTGAGCATGCATCAGGCGGATGAGTTCAGCAGAATCAATCCCCGTGAAACGTTCATGTCGATACTGACATATTTTACATCTGTTCCATGAACATCCACCGGAGCGAATAATCGTAGTAACGCTGGTAAATATATCGTCATTTATCCGGTCTTGTCCAGACCAGATTGCCAATGGTTCCTCAGGATTTTTTATAGGTTTCATGTATTTTTTTCTCTGATTTTTTAATGTTTTTGGTATTCTCATACCTGTACGCTTACAATTAAATAGAGTAATTTACTGGCATTGATGAAAATCGGATCTGATTTTCTCGTATGTTTATGTATGAATACAGGTTATACGATCTAGATCGTTATTCATTATCTGACCAACAATATATTAGGTTCCAGAGATCCACAATATTGACCAACCGCCAAGAGGATGTTACTCATGAATATTCGTTATGTTCAATCAGGAATTGTACTGGTTCTCTTACTGTTAGTATGTGGTCCGGTCAGCGCCTATTATCTTTCAATCGATGCGCCAGCTCAGGTTAAGGTTGGAGAGCCTATTACTGTGTCCGGGTCCACAAATACGCCACCTCCGGATAAGATTGATATTGTTTTATCTCACGCATTAAATGTCCCAATTGAAGTAGGTCGTCAGTCTATTCAAATAACAGAAAAAGGTGATACCACTTTTAATGTGACCTTTACTACTGAAGGTCTTGAAAAAGGAAATTATAAAGTTGAAGGTCTTTCCCAATCACAAAGGGATTTTTCAGCTGGATCACGTTCAATCAGGGTTGTAAAACTCATTGATAGATCTGATATAATTACTATGACATCTCCCACATGGCAGGAGTTTGAGAAGATACTCCTTATAGAAGCAAAAATTTCAGGTTATAAAGAAAACGCAATACAAATGGAGGTGACAAATGGAAAAGATGTCATTTTTGGCCCTGAATCAATTCCTGTGTCTGGAGGGAAAGTTTCATATGAACTTCCAATTGCAGAACCCGGGACATATGACGTTTCATTTACTGATTATGATGGTTTCATTGGTAAATATTCCATTGTGTCAGAAGAAAAGGATCTCTATCATTTGACTGGAAAACCTGATGTCACTCAGCATGTTGAACCGGTAACCAGTGCCAAATTACCGGAACCAGAACCGACAAAAGTTGTAGTCACAACTACACCTGTTTCCATTCAGGAAAAAATTACTGGTCAATCAGCAACAGCGGAAGTATCACGAGACAATCCGGGGTATTTCACTGTTTCAACAAATAAAACCCCTATTATTATTCAAACTTCAGATAATACTGACTGGGTTTTGGAATATAAAACTACCACCGAAGGAGCAGGTATTAAAGTGAATGAAGAAATGGGAAACGCCCATGAATCGGTTACAATATCTGACTCAGTACATGAAATATACCTGAAAGTATATCCTTATAGTTTTAAAGCATCTGATAAAGTAACAATAACCGGGGATACTGCAACATCTATTTCATTATCGGATACTGCTGCAAAAGCATTTGGTGTTCCCCCCAGATATGGAAGCTCAGAAACGAGCGGTACTGAAACACCTCTCCCAATAGGAATAGTGCTAGTAAGTCTTATCTTTGGTTTTATTTTCTTAGGAAAAAGGAAATAATTATTTTTAGCAAACGCGAGGAACGGGATCACCCATAGGTGGTTCGATAAACCGTTCTCCCCCAGCTTCTGTCTCCATAATAACTCCTTGTCCTTTTGTTACCGTTCCAATGATAGCTGCATCACGTCCATAACGATGTCTTTTTAGAATTTGTAGGATTGAATCAGCCTCTTCAGCGGGGACACCCATAACCACTTTTCCTTCATTGGCTACTTCAAGAGGGTCAATACCTAGCAATTGCGAAGCTGATCTGACAGATGATCGTATTGGAATATTTTCTTCAGATATTCGTATCATTACATTGGATTTTTTTGACATTTCGTTAATAGCACTGGCAAATCCTCCTCTTGTGGGATCTTTCATTGCATGAATGGTTCCTGATTTCATTACTGAATGAACCATACCAGATAAAGGAGCGACATCTGATACGATTTGGTCTGCAAAATCAAATTCCTCTCTGCTTGCCAGTACAGCAAATCCATGATCCCCTAGTGTTCCGGAAACGATGATTGCATCACCAGGCTTTAGACCATTATCACGAATAATGGTATCAGCAACTCCAATACCCGCTGTGTTAATTGCTATCTGGTCAAGAGCCCCTCTTTCCATAACTTTGGTATCACCGGTAACAAGAGCAACATTTTCTTCACAGAGGGCATGGTCCATTGATTCAACAATTTTTCCTAGTATCTCAAAATCAAAACCCTCTTCAACAATGAGTCCACATGAAAGAGCTAATGGTTTTCCTCCCATCATGGTGATATCATTAATCGTGCCACAAACAGAAATTCGTCCGATGTCACCGCCGGGGAAAAATAATGGACGGACTACATGTGAATCTGTTGTAAAAACTACTTGTTTTCCCCCGATGGGAATGACGGCCCCATCATCAAGTGCTTCAAGTCCTATTCCACCAGCGTTTGTATTCGTAATTTTGGAGAATAGATCTACTACTTCTCCCATGACTTCTCCACCGGCACCATGCATCAGTGATATTTTCATTTAATCAGCCTCAACCTCTATTCGTGTAACTACGACTTCTTTTCCTTTTTCAATTGCCGGGAGTTGTCCACATTCAGGACATACAAAAATTTCACTGCCAACATATCCACAAGCACACCGTGTTTGCGGAGGAACCTTTGTGCAGATGAGTTTTGTTTCATGAAACAGTGGATCGTCTTCAACTATGGTAGTGAATAAAAATTCTACTTGATCAGGATTAACAATTGACAGTTCTCCAACATCTACATAAATAGTAGTGATATATTTCGCCTTATTTTCAAGTGCAGCTCTTCGTGACGTGACAACAATATCATACGCTATTCCATATTCATGCATGAGAAAAAGACTCCCTGTCTATGAGGATTTGTCCGATCCAAGGTTTACCCATAACAAGTTAAAAGGTGCGATATTATCCTGAAAGAGGATCTAAGTTTTTTGTTTGTGACCATCATAAATTTTTATTTTCTCTTATTGAACCGAAAAGAAGAAATACGATTTGATAGGTAATTCGTAGCTGATTTTCCTTTTTTTGTCTGATAAATTGCATATGACACAGCGGGAATACCTATTAGAAGAATCATCACTGCAATGAGAATATACCAGACATTAACATCCAGATATTCCTGTAGGGCATACACTGAATAACCAATAAGAAAACTTGAAAATATTGTTCCGATAGTAATTGCAGTAAAAATCTCTATGGATTTTAATCCGAGCATTTTTCCAATAATTGATCCACTGACGGATCCGGTTCCCTGCAATGGAAAAAAAACAAACAAAATGAGACCTATGAAATATAGCCGTTCCAGCCAGCGATGTTCTGAAAGAAATGATTCTCCTTTCCGTATTAAATACTGAATCAAAGAACCCAGATATGGAACATTACAAATCAATTCAAAATTCCATATCATGAAAAGACAACAAGCGATGTCAACACAGACAATTGAAAGACACATTACCTGAAACGGAAAACCCAGGGCAATTCCTGCTGGTATGATTGTTTCTTTCCCTGCGGGAGGAATAAAATAAATTAGTAGTAATCCACCAAGTTGGAGAGCTGTAGTATCATCATAAAACCAGAATATTACTCCAATCAAACACCCTACTAGAATAAAAGGAATTGTTAACCGCAATATCCGGGTGATAACTGGTGAAAACCAGATAAGTCCTCCTGAAATGTAACACCCGAGGGGTTTAGTATCAATCAATGTTTTCACCGGATATAATATATTAAAAAAATTGGTAACATTAGGTGTCTTTAAAGGTATATCACACCTGTATTGTTCACTTTCGTGCTCACTGCAATCTCAAGGTTTAATGGATGTAATATTTTTGCTAGTTCTTCTTCTTTCTTAGAGGTGATGACTGCAATAGAAGGGCCCACAGAACTCATTCCTACAAATTCCAATCCTTCTTTTCTGAGTTTATGCATATATTGATATAATTCAAATGAATGGTGCTCTATCTCAGCTCGTTTGGATCCTCGGAATTCCATCTCCCATAATGCATCACCCATTTTTTTCAAATCCCCTTTATTTAAAGCTGGAATAAAATCCATCATAACAATATAAGATTTTAATTCGCGATCACGATAATCAAGGGTTCTGGCTTTGTTCATGAGGAGAGAAAATTCTTCTTCGCCAGCGGATGAGATTGAACTAGGCGGGATTACGATGTGAACATTACTGTTTTCAGCAAATGCATGTTGATGGACAACAGTAAGATTATCTCCAAGGATTCCCATTCCTCCCCGACTGCTGACAGCAGGACCTACACCTGTCTCAAATCCATATGCGATCATACCCTCTTCTGTCTCTTCTACATAATTATTACCAATAAGAATCCGAAGTTGATCAATTGATAATGGATCTCCTACAGCCTTATTTACTGCAAACGCAAGAGCCGTAAGGATAGTGCTGGTTGATCCAAGACCGACATGTTTGTAGTCATGATCTTTAGCGGTTACACTAAATCCTCCGGTATATCCTATAGTTTTAGAGAATACTGTGAGAAAATGGTTAATTATTGCAGGTCTTGAATAATTAATTTTAAATTCGGTTTGTATACAGAGTACTTCAACTTCAGCATATACATCAATTGCAAATCCAATTCCCCCACCACCGGGATGTCCTGGAGCAAACCGATTCATATCAAGAACTGTGAGATGTATCCGTCCTGGTGCTTTCGTTCTGATTGGATTTTGGGATATTTTCAAATTATATGAACCTTCATACCCGCAGGTATTGATGTTTTCTCCTGGATGAAATGAATTAAATTCATATTCTACCAGGTCTAAATCTCCTCCTCTGATACGAAGGATGGTCATTGAACTGGCCTCCTGTCAAAGAAAATATTTTTACCTGTAACAGAGAGTGGGATTCCATAGGCACAGGTACAATTTGGTAGCAAATTTAGGGATAATCCGGCTACTCCGGCTGTAAATAGAATTCGATTGTCTGCGTTATGGATCTGTGCCGTTTTAGCAGCTGATCCGACTGCAATTCCAAGGTCAGCCATTCTGATAACACAATTTGGACCCGTGAATAATGATTGAACAGGATCTATATTCATTTTCTGATGCATTTCCTTACAGGTCTTATATCCACATCCTCCACAGTTCAGTCCTACATCTTCAAAACCCCTGCAACCAATAAGAACGCATACAGAGCTGTCTCTGATATTTTGTGCATCACGGGGAAATGGGGGGAGGCTTGTGTTGTTACCTATAGTGATCATCTCGTCTGCTAAACGGGAAAGATCATCTCCTTTCACGATACGGGTAATAATTGTGTCAACACCTTTTCCTTTTGGTGCTGTCCGTGCAGAGACTGCCATGAGTGATGCTATGATCATCATGGCATCCTGTTCAGGATCCATAACCAGAATAATCTGTTGAGTATTTAATTTCGATGTTACCTGACCTTTGTATGATGATTTATGTAAGAAAGAATTGCACTATAAGCCATCTCTGAACCCCGGTACGCTTCCTGTCTTGCAGAGTCAGGTTCAGCCATCGCACGAGTCTTCATCTCTTCATATTCTTTGAGTAAGAAATTCATATACAAAAAAAGGTCTCCCTTTTCATATCCAAATCGATCCAAAGCCAGCCCACAAGCTCTATCCCATCCTTGTTTTGCATAAGATGAAAGATTGTATTTTGTTGGGCTGTGTTTCATTTCAATAAGCATCTCAAACATCTCATCTTCACTAATGGCGCCTTTATGTTCACGAAATTGAGATGTAACTTTTTTGAAAAATTCATTCCATTCATCGTGCCATCGTTCCTGTATCTGTTCAGGATATTCATCACTCGGTTTTGAAATGCGTTTAATTTGCATTTTTGAAATATCATTCTCAAAACCTTCGACACACTGGGGAAATGAAAAGTTAATAGAAATTTTATCGTCATCTTCAGATTGCGCAGTATAAATTACAGAATATGGGATGATTATAAAGTCCCTAGATTTTATTTTTATTATTAGTCGGTTGTTGGTTGCATAAAGCATGCATGCTTCATAAAAATAGTCATCAAACCAAATATCCATTTTTTCTCTGGTTTTTACTATCTCGAATTCGTCAAGACCTTCTTTTGATCTGACTACTCCTTCGATGAGGAGGAGATCATCCTCTTCATTTTGCATAGCATGCTTTTTTTGCGCAATTTGTGATTGATATTTAGATATTTGAACGGACAGTATTTTTTTCCAATAATTTGGCCATTTTGGATCATCTAAAAGGATGAGTCCCCCACCTTCCTTTCTTTTTAGTCCGTGAAGAAAAATTCTGACATATTCATCTTTTCCATCAAAAAAACGAAGTGGGGTGTTACATCGAATGCAGAGATACTTATTATTTTCAACATATATCTCGTGTATGAGGTCATATGATAATTTTATAAGCTGATTTTTCTGATTTTTAATAATCAGGCGATAATTTGTAATATAAATTTTTGTAACATATCGGTTTTTCGGAGTAAAAAAAACTGCAGCAACCCCTTTTTTGAGTAATGATTCCCCCTTCTGACACCCCACGTTCATAGTTAAAAAACCTGATGTATGCTAAATTATCCCAGTAGTATATGCATCATCTGATATATGTTAAAAATCTAAAAACCCCGTGAGTCATATGTTTACCGGGATAGATATTGGAGGGACGAATACTGATATTGCGATTATAGATTCAGAGATTAAAACATTTAAGGTTCCTAATAGTGAGGGCCTGAATTCTGCCCTTGGAAAGATCTCTTCTTCCGGGCGCCTTGCAATAAGCACATCACAACCTTTGAATGATATCATCACAGGTCCTCCCGCGGATATAAAAACAATAACAATTCCTGGTCCTGGTCTTATATATCCGGGTGCAGTTAAGGGAGCAGTATCTCACCGGGGTGATGTTGTTGAACCGATAGATCCTGGAGAAATCCACACCCTTATGAAAGGCTCTCATGCAAGAGGTGTTGCTATCGCTGGAAAATTTTCAGTCAGAAATGACATTCTTGAACAGGAAGTGTTTGATATTGTATCTGAATATTTTTCTGAAGAGCAAATTGCACTCAGTTCACCTTTAGGGGCATTACATTTTCCAGCTCGTATTCATACAACTCGGTTCAATGCACAAATCAAAGGAAAAGTATCGAAATTAATAAGTCAAATCCAGTCTACATGTCCCAATTTTTATTTTGTTACGTCAACGGGTGGTCTGACCAGTGCTCAGCGTGCTTTGGGTAATCCTATGCTTTTGTATAGGTCCAGTCCGGCAACTGTTGCGAATGGAGCTTTTTTTCTCAGTAGAAATGACGATTGTCTTGTTGTGGACATTGGAGGGACGACCACAGAGCTGGTTCCGATAAAAAATGGAAAACCTGTTCAGGAAACAGTAATTCTGAATGGATCGAAAACTTTAATTCAGGCTGTTCATGCGACTAGTGTTCCATATGGTGGAGATTCCTGTATCCGGGAAGGCCTTTGTTCATTCAGGGCAGGTTCATCACGTTCATTTGGTGGAGGTGAACCAACACTTACTGATGCTTTGAACGTGACTGGGGCCCGAATAGGGGATGTAGATCGGTCGGAAGTAATCACATCATCATGTGCTCAGGACATTGTACAGTTTTACCTTGATCAGGTTACTGCAGCAATAAGAGAATATCATCCAAAAATCCTTATTGGAACGGGATATTTGGCTCACTACCTTCTTTCAGAGATCGCTGAACGCGCACATGCAATTGGAATCGTTCCAGAACATGCTGCATCAGCAAATGCGGTCGGTGCTGCTGTTTCGCGAATAAGTCTGGAAGTACATATCCATGTTGATACGGAAAGAAAACGTCTCACTTTGAATGGATCTGAATATCCTTACAAGGAATTTCAAGATGATGACACGCTGTTAGCGTACGCATCTGATCTTATCAGAGAACGTGCTCGATCTGAAGGAGCTCCTGAAGATGATATTCAGGACGTACAAGTCCACTTTTTCTCAGCATATGACGTGGTGAAAGGATGGAGAATCACAGCACGGATAACAGATATTATTCTTGGAATAGCTCCAGGGATCTCGATGGAGGCACTATGACATGTGGTGTGGTTTATCACCCGTCGTTCTTGATGCACCAGCAAAGTCCTTCTCATCCTGAACGTCGTGAGCGGTTAGCATACACTCTAGATCAATTACAAGAAGAAGGGATTTTTGATCTCCCACAAATTAAACTCATCACTCCAAGGATAGCATTGCGTGATGAAGTCCTTCTTGTGCATAGTATAGAGTATCTTCGGTTTTTGGAACAAACATCTGTGTCTGGAGGCACTATTGATGCTGATACCTATGTTCCAAAGGGTCTCATTCATGATGCGCTCCTTGCTTCAGGTGGGGCAATTGCTGGTGCTGAAGCCGTTCTTAACCAGGAAGTAAAAAATTGTTTTGTCCTTGCAAGACCTCCAGGTCATCATGCAGGTCGTTCTCAAGGTGGAGGATTTTGTTATTTAAATAATGTAGCCATCATGGTTCGTTATTTACAACGGAGAGGACTTCGTAGGATTATGATACTGGACTGGGATGCCCATCATGGGAATGGAACAGAAGAAATTTTTTATGATGATCCTACGGTATTATTCTGTTCTGTCCATCAATACCCGTTTTATCCAGGATCTGGAAGAGTTGAAGATATAGGATTTGGTGATGGAAAAGGATACAACATTAATCTTCCAATTCCTGCAGGTAGTTCTGATAAGGTATACCGATATCTGCTTGAAGAAGTAATTCTCCCTCTTGCTGATGAGTATATGCCTGATGCTATTGCCATATCGGCAGGGCAGGATAATCATTTCAGTGATCCTCTTACCGGACTTGCTTTAACCGCGCAAGGGTATGCACAACTTATGCAGGAGATGTGTATTCTCGCTGATTCCATCTGTTTTGGTAGAATAATCGCTGTTTTAGAAGGTGGATATGGCATTGAAGGTGGTTTGCCCTACACAAACCTTGGACTCATTGCAGCAATGGCAGGACTTGACATATCAGGTATCAGAGAGCCTGAAATATACCGGTCTATGTTACTAAATGAATTTTCTGAAGATGCATTTTCAACGGTTATAAAAATGGTTTCTGATTTAAAGAAAAAATTAGCCGATCATTGGTACTTCATTCGAAGATATGAGTGAGAATTCTCGATCTTCTGGTTATTTATACTTACCAATGACTGATAGTAAATCTATGGCAATTCAACCGATTCATGTGGATGGTTCTGATAAAGGGTCAATTATGCTGTATGCTTTATCGACCTGTATCCATTGTAAACAGACCAGGAATCTTTTAGATGAATTAAAAGTGGCGTATGATTATCTTTATGTTGATCAATTAAGTCGTACTGAGATGGATGATGTTTTAAAAGAGATGGAGAAATTCAATCCAAGGGGTTCATTTCCTACCCTTGTTATCAATAATAATAAGGTCATAATTGGAAGCAGATTAGATGAAATACGAGAGGTGTTGCTATAATGAATTCTGTTCTTTCTTCTGAACAAATTGAAAAAAGATGGGATGAATTGGAGACTGATGCAAAACAATCTGGATATTTTTTAAATCCGGATCCAGTGTTTACAAAAGGGCTCGTGGAAGGCCTTTTGATCAATTCTGATCGATATGGATATGAATCCTGTCCATGCAGACTTTCGTATGGTGAGGAAAAAATTGATCGGGATATCATTTGTCCCTGTGACTACCGGGATGATGATCTGGTTGAATTTGGTGCATGTTTTTGTGGATTATATGTCTCTGAAGAGATCTCATTACAAAAAAAGCCGACCCCTGTGGTTCCAGAAAGAAGACCTCCGATATCACAATTACAAAAGGACAAACTATCATTTCACATATCAGGAAATTTACCATATCCGGTGTTTCGATGCAAAGTCTGCGGATATCTTTGTGCCAGAAACAATCCTCCTGAAAAATGTCCGATATGTAAAGTGGGTAAGGAACGTTTTGAGCTCTTTTTAAAATGACCCACTAACCAATACCCTCATATCTTATTCTGTCTACATTAATTCCCGTGAAAGCAACAGTAACACTTGAGATTGTTGGGTACTCTGATTCTGAATGTTCACCATTTCCATGCGATGAGAACAGAACGTGTGGCCTTACTGCCTGTGTTTCGTCAGCAAGTCTTGTGAAAGCATATGACGCATTGAAAAATGAGGTTGAAAAAGAATTCGGCGAATGCGTCACGATGAAACTCACCCTTCTTGATGATCAGGTTCCTGACTACATTAGAGAGATTTACGAGAAAGAGCATCCAGCAATTCCGATGATTCTCCTTAAAGGACAGATAATTCCAATCGGAAGAATATCCTGGCCACCGATTCGTGATGCAATTTCTAAAGAACTGTCTTTATGATTTGGTATCCTGATCAGATATCAAAGTATATTACTAACTGGAAAGAGAAATAGCGATTAGAAGATGACCTTTGTAACATCTCCGGATGACTTATATAAATCAGTACCGGTCGTTGCGTTTGAACGTAATGTCACCGATTTGTGGAAAACTCGTAATATTTCACCTAATAGTAAACAATTTGGAATCTTTACTGAATCAACGGGTGAGGATACTGATATTCTCTCATCAATATACACTGATGATCAGGAATTGGTGACACGGAAACTTGGTGCAGCTATCCTACAGCAGCGATCAGGAATTGATCTCAGGTATCGAATTCGTACGGGATCTTTTTTTCGCTGGGTAGAAGAGCACTGTTCACTTTCATACAATGAATCAGGAGAAATTATTTCTGCATATAGTTATCTTTGGATGAGTAGTCTTCCAGTTGAATGGGCTCTTCTCACAAAGGGATCTGAAGTTTGGAATACTTTAAACTCAAAAATTAGGCATGATATATTAAATCAGCTTACTGCGATCCTGGGCTATCTAGAGCTTTCAACAGATATTATTACTGATCCGATGCTTATTGATTTCTCTAAAAAGGAACAAAACGCCGCGGAAAAAATTAGGAATCGTTTAATTTTTACACGGGAATACCAAAAAATCGGATTGTTGGAATTTTCATGGATTTCTTTGTCAGATATCATATCTGAAGCTTTAAATGAAATTTTACTTGGTCCTATCCGGATAAAAATCGAGACGAATCAATCTTCATTATATGTCGATAAAAATTTTCGGGTAGCTCTTGAAAAGATTCTTGAAAATATTCCTGTTCATGCAACAGGAGCAACAGATGTAATAATCCAATTGAGATCAACAGATGAAGGCGGATTGTTAAGTATCGAGGATAATGGTTGTGGCATTTCTGAACAGCATAAGGCCCGGATATTTGATTTAGGTTTTGGAAATGGGAATGGAGCTGGCCTTTTCCTGTCTGAAAAATTGTTATCGGTTTTTGGAATCACTATTCATGAGAATGGGATTCCTGGCCAAGGAGCCAGATTTGAACTATTCATCCCGTCTCCAATATTAAATTTTAATCCTTGATTTAGAGTTCTTTTTTTGCTATGAGCATGGATACGCCATAATTTTTGATATATGGATCTGATATCCTGGATATTGATTGAACTGATAATTTATGGGTATTAAGAGCATTAAGATACTCTTCAGTTAAAAATTTTTTATTTTTGCTCCATGATTTTTTAGGTATCTTAATATTTTCAAATGTCCAGAGACTAAATTCCAGTTCATTTATTGGATCATAAGCGACAGTTTCATCTCCTGGTTGAACGGTAACAAAGTATCCTCCTGGCTTTAAGCCCTTAGAGATTTTTTTTATCATATCTGGACTTTTTCCGCTTGGATTTGATGAAGAAAATATTAAGTCATAATTATCACCGATATTATCTGTAAGAAAATTTCCTCCCTGTACTAAAACCCTCTCTTGTAAATTGTATGAATGGATGTATTTTTTTGTCAATGGGATAACTCCTGGTAAATCAAAGACAATTGCATTCAAGGTAGAGTTTTTACATGCAAGTGCAATTGCATAAAGACCATGGCCTCCTCCAAGATCAATTATCTTTTTCATCGTTGGAAATTCTGGCAGTGATGCAATTGCCTGTACTACTGACTGCAACCTGCCACACATCGCATTCTGTGCCATAGATGGTAAAGAAAGTTCAGAAAAAAATTCTTCTTCCTGATACATTACCGGTCCAGAATTAATTATATCTGAAAGCTGGATCCACAGATCTTTTAAATGACGGTTCATTTTTTCAAGATATGCTCCCTGAAAATACGGTGAGTTCCTTGAAAGATAAACCGAAGAAACCTTTGTATTTTTATATTTCCTTTCTTTGTACTCAATAAGGCCTGACTCAACCAAGCTTAATAGAAAATCATTGACTGGATGTGGATAAGAAAATATCATTTCAATTTCTTCTTCAGATATCCAGTCATCCAGATAATCAAATAATCCTAATTTGACTGATGCGGATATCAGGCAAAGGGTTCTTGCGCCTCGGTTACAATCGTTCAAGATAGAAAAAAAATTTTCCGCTGGTTCTATTGGGAATTCCCAGAGATATCTGCAGATATTTGTATCATTATCAATATTATTATCCATGTTTTTCATTCCATAGTAATCATATCTTACATATGTATTGAAAACCTCTATCGGTAATCTCTTATTTTATTCTCACCGAATCAGTACAGTATTCTGTACCTGTCCTTGGTATATCTTCCTGATTTAAGTTGTACAGAGGTCTTTGATGAGTAGAAATATTGCAATAGAAATGCTGAACCAGGTTCCGGTTCAGGATCAGCAGATTGAATTAGTTGAACGGAAGTGTCTTGGTCACCCTGACAGCATTGCCGATGGTATAGCAGAAGCAGTCAGCCGTGCATTATGTAATACTTACATTGATCAGTTTGGGGGAGTACTTCACCACAACACTGACCAGGGTGAGATCGTAGCAGGAGAATCTATGCCACAATTTGGTGGCGGTAAGATTATTAAACCGATATTTATCCTCTTAGATGGGCGTGCAACAAAGGAATTCAAAGGAGAAAAAATTGCTGCTGATACAGTTGCATTGCAGGCAGCAAAGGATTACCTTCATTCGATAGTTCCTGAATTAAATCTTGATAAACACCTTATCATGGATTGCAGACTCGGAACTGGTTCTACGGATCTTCGTGATGTGTTCAATCCTGAAGAAGGGAAAATTCCACGGGCAAATGATACTTCGTTTGGAGTTTCATATGCACCTTTCTCTGATATTGAGAAGTGTATTAAGGAAATATCATCATACATTGATACAACTCTTCGTCCGAAATATCCGGTATATGGGCAGGATATTAAAATTATGGGGCTACGTCAAGGCAACTCCATAAAACTTACTATCTGTTGTGCAATGGTAGATCGGTATGTTTCATCTCTCTCTGAATATGTTAATTACCGCGAAAAATTAGCAGAAGAAGCATTAAAGGTAGCGAAAACCTGCACTGACAAACATGTAGAAGTATTTGTCAATACTGCAGATTGTGATGTGGAATGCAGTCTTTTCCTTACTGTTACCGGAACATCAGCTGAAATGGGTGATGATGGTTCTGTTGGTCGTGGAAACCGAGCGAATGGATTGATTACCCCACACCGGCCGATGAGTATGGAAGCGACAAGTGGGAAAAATCCGATCAATCACATTGGAAAGATCTATAATCTTCTCTCAAACGAACTTGCTCATACCTGTGTTGAAAAAGTAGATGGTATAGCCGAAATCCAAATCCGTCTTCTGTCTCAAATTGGTGTTCCAATTGATCAACCACTCATTGCAAGTGCACAGATAATTCCAAAACAATCTTTTACCATGAAAGATATTGAAAAAGATGTCTTTGAGATCATTGATTCTGGTCTAGAAAACATCACTTCTGTCACAGAACGCGTAATTAGAGGCGAACTTAAGACATTTTGATGACAGTAAATACAAATCAGGTCTCTGAAAGTGATCCCGGAGTAAAAATCCGGATCGCTATCCCGAATAAAGGCAGAATATCTGTCCCAATACGGGATTTAATAGAACGATCAGGACTTGGAATCTTTGATAATGGGGATCGATCTCTTATCGCCCGTACTAGGGATGAAAAGGTTGAGATCCTCTATGCACGTCCCATTGATATCCCTGAATATGTTGGATCTGGTGTCGCAGATCTTGGGATTACTGGGCATGACATGGTTATAGAACGTGGCTCTCAAGTAACAGAACTTCTCAACCTTGGATTTGGAAATGCTTCTGTTGTTCTTGCTGTGCCTGATGATTCAGATTGGAATAATCCTAGGGACTTGGATGGAAAACGGGTTTCAACTGAATTCCCTGCAATCACCCGAAAATATTTTAAAAAGATTGGTGTAAAACCAGTAATAGTCCCAGTAGGAGGGGCCTGCGAGGCTACTCCATCACTTGGAATATCTGATGCCATTGTGGATATCTCCAGTTCAGGAACAACACTTCGTCAGAATCATTTGAAGATTATTGATACTGTTCTCAAAACGAGTACTTTTCTTATTGCAAATACCAGTTCCTGTATTGAGAAAAAAAATAAAATAGATGAGATATATCTTGCCCTTGAAAGTGTTCTGAATGCAAACGGTAAATGTTATCTCATGATGAATATTCTTCGAAGTTCGCTTGATACTGTCCGAACCATTATACCAGGTATGGGAGGCCCGACTGTTATGGATGTGGCATCATCGACAGATATGGTAGCAGTACATGCCGTTGTAGAAGAGGAGATGGTTTATCAATTGATTAATAAACTCAAACAGGCGGGGGCCAGAGACATTCTGGTCATGAATATAGAACGTATGATTAGGTAATACTATGATTGTCTTTCCAGCAGTGGATATCCTTGGAGGTCGGTGTGTTCAGCTTATTCAAGGGAAACGTGAGACAGCAACTGGGTATGGTGATCCCCTTTTGTGTGCTGAGTCATGGATAAACCAGGGTGCAGAAGCTCTTCATATTGTAAATCTTGACGGTGCATTTGGTTCCTCAACCTTGAATGCTGAAAAGATTACTGATCTAATAATTCAGACAGGAGTTGAAACCCAACTAGGTGGAGGGATCAGATCCTTACATGATGCACGCTCCTGGCTTGACTGTGGAGTCGATAGAGTCATTATATCCACATTTGCTGTTCATGATCCAGACTGTCTTACAACTCTCTCTGATGAATATGGCAGTGATCGGATCATGGCAGGAGTCGATGCAAAAGCTGGAGAGATGGTTACCCATGGATGGGAAAGACCTGCTGGTGATTTTCTTGAGTGGGCTAATCTGTTTATTCAGAAGGGAGCAGGTTCACTTCTTTACACAAATGTGAGTGTTGAAGGATTATGTAACGGGATCGATCCAATACCCGTACGGACCCTGCTTCGAAAAGTTAGTGTTCCTGTTGTCGTGGCGGGTGGCATAACCTCTCCATCAGATATATCGATCCTAAAGGAAACTGATGCAGCAGGAGTGGTACTTGGCTCAGCTCTGTATAGTGGTCGGATTTCCCTTCGTGAAGCCTTGGAGGCAGCAGGATGAGATCTGCAAAAATATCTCGCAAAACAAAAGAAACCGATATTATAATTCAATTTTCTCTGGACGGGTCCGGAACCTCAACCCTGAATACGGGCATCCCTTTTTTCAACCATATGCTTGATGCTTTTACAAGACATGGAAAATTTGATCTGGAAATTATTGCAACTGGAGATTTGGAAACCGGACCTCATCATACCATTGAAGATATTGGAATCGTTCTGGGTCAGGCTTTTTTAAAAGCTCTTGGTGATGGAAAGGGCATATCCAGATTTGCCAGCATTGTAGTGCCTATGGATGAGTCAAGGGCGGAGGTTGCTCTTGATGTTGGAGGCCGACCATATCTTGTTTTTGAAGGTTCTTTTAGTGGTCCTGTTGAAGGGGTCTTGGAACCCTGGCTTGTCTGTCATTTTTTTGAAAGTTTTATGCAAAATGCTAAAATTACTGCTCACATGAATGTTTCAGGTTTCTCAGATCATCATAAATGTGAGGCCCTCTTTAAAGCCTTTGGAATTGCATTACGAATGGCAATTCGTGTTGACAGTCAGGATAACTCTATCCCAAGTACAAAAGGTGTGCTGTAACGAAAGAAATCAACCCCATCCGAGCACACATATTTTTTTATGAGGTAAGGGATCGGTTCATCATCGTACGTCGTAAAGGTGGAGAATGCTTTAGGCATTCTCTGCTGCCATTTTGACGTCTTCTTCCTTGATCGTCTTTCTGCCGGCATGCTGGGCAAGTCTGTTTGCTTCCCTGGTAAGGTTCGCAATGTAATCTTCTGCTTTTGCTACAAGAGCTGCTGCTGCATCGCTTCCCACACGCTCAGCCCCATTTTTCTTTGCAATTCTTACAACTGCTGCAATAGGTAAGTCTGCCATAGTCCTCTACCTCAAAACAAAGTATATTGATATCTATTTAAATATTTCGAGATTATCTTGAGATTTTCGATTTTCAGACATGTTTAGAGAAGATTTCTTACTTTCATGAGTTTATGATTCAGAGATGAACAATCGGATGGATTATTGTAAAGAAATAAAAAAAGTCTAATATTCAAGGATATTCGTATGTAGAATCATCCAACCAAATTATCTGCCAGATTTAACGCATATTGATAATCCGGGTTAACGCGCGAAGTATCTACGAAAATTTTAGGGATATTTAGGACTGGTGCCCCATGAGAGAGTCCACTCCCCAAAAATAACAAAGTTCTGAAGATTAAATTTCCAGTTATCCCATCAGGAGCAATAATAAGACCTGAATGCCTGATGGCATTTTCAATCAAAATCCCTTCGTGTGATGCTTTTGTAAGCCTGGCAACAAGTTCCCCATCAGCAAGACTTCTGTCGACTGAAGGATGGCGACCAATATCATCAAGTCTTCCTCCGGAAAGGACAGTCACTCTTTCAGGGAGACCAAATTTTTTGCATAGCGGTTTTGCTTTCTCTATCAATGATATTTTTTCTGATACAGACCATCCTTCATCAATGCCGACAGGACCAAGGAAGAATCTGGTTTTATCTGATGTTTCTAAGAGAACAATACGTTCAAGTTTAGAAACTTTTGAAAAGTCTTTCAGCAGCTTCATGGTTTTGTGTGCTGAAAGAGTCCCACGTATTGCCGCATCAATTGATCCAGAAAAAAGATCTGATATAAGATCAGATTCAGGATACTCTGACTTTTTTATTCTATGAGGAAAAGAATCAGGTATTAAAACATCAGGTGCTGTGTAACAAATAATTGAAGAAGGACCGGTGTAAGAAAAAATCCCTTTGAATATTCTGTCGGGGTCTTCTCCAACTCCAATTCCGATAACAGATGGCTTTCTATTGGTAGGTTCCAAGATGCATTACGCCTCCATTTTTTGAAAAATCAAATACCAAAGAGGATGAATTGTCATCATGAATCCTTAGTTCACCACTATTATTCACCGTCCCGATAGGCTTTGTAGTCATCCCTGTTTTCCTAAATAATTCAATGATAGTTTTAATGTTGTTATTTTTTGCTGTGAGAATGAATGCCATACCTGGATACATCCGAAGCCAGTGCTCAAATGTGATTCCCAGTGCATCTAAATCCGGTTTAGGAATTTGAGTCAGATCAATATCTGCACCCTTTCCTGAAACCTCAAGCAACATTCCTAGTGTCCCAATGATTCCAGGATTTGATATATCTTTACCAGCAGTCACGAGTTTTCTGCTTCCAATCTCCTGCATAACAGAGATTTGTTTCCGCACTTCATCAGCAGTCCGGAGTGTTGCAGAATCCCAATTCAGAGTACATGAAGGATGAATTCTTCCTTCCAGGTCAATTGCAACCAAAACAATGTCATCTGCTTCAGCTGTATTACTGTAAATGATTCCATTCATTGGGGCTATACCAAGGATAGCGACATCGATTACACTATAAGGCGTATCAGGGTGAAGATGCCCTCCCACAATTGGAACACCAAATTGAAGGGAAGCATCATGCATGCCTTGTATGACTTGTTTTTTTATTGATTCATTCGAGATTGAAAACACATCAACCATCGCAAGTGGCTTTCCTCCCATCGCTGCAATATCATGAATATTAACAAGGACTGCACAATACCCTGCCCAGTAGGGATCAGCATCCATAAGTTTACTCCATATTCCGTCTGCAGCAAGTAAGAGTGCATCTGAACCATTCTGTATAACTGCAGCATCTTCTCCAAATGAGGCTACAATAGCATGAGAATCAATCCGGAGGTCCCGAACCATCGCACCGATTTCACTTTTGCGTCTCACTCCGTCATACATTCTGACAGCTTGTGCTATCTGTTCGGTTGAGCAGGTGTATTCTCCCATGGCCCAAAATCTCACTCTTTTTTTCTGTTTCATCACTCATAAAATGTCTTATTTAATGCAGAAGTTCTCTACTGGAAGAAATGAGTCATGAAAGGTTCAAGCGGTTTATCTTCATTGCCGGTTAATATATCGGGGATGGATTGGGCTGAGAAGTATCGTCCCCGACATCTGAATGAGATGGTGGGTAACCGGGAGGCATTACACCAGATGAGTGAATGGGCCACTCGATGGACAACAAACTCACCCCCTCTCATTCTTTATGGGAAACCAGGCATTGGGAAAACGTCTAGTGCCTGGGCTCTCGCACATGATATGAACTGGGAAGTTGTAGAACTGAATGCCAGTGATCAAAGAACAAAAGCAGTTATTGAAAAGGTAGCAGGTGGGAGCGCCAGTACTGGATCATTGACTGGTGCTTTCCGAAAACTTATCATTTTGGACGAAGCTGACAATCTTCAGGGTAATGCAGATCGCGGAGGAGCAAGGGCTATTGCAGAAGTTATCAGACAGGCACGCCAGCCCCTTATCCTTATTGCGAATAATCTGTATGGACTGGATGGGACTATTCGAAACCTCTGTACAAAAATTCAGTTTAAAGCACTCCCTGCAAAATCATTAGTACCGCGTTTACGAGAAATTTGTTCAAAGGAAGAACTTTCTTGTTCCATACAGGCTCTTACTGACATTGCTGAACAGGCTGGAGGGGACATACGGTCCGCAGTAACGATGCTTTATGCTTCTGCTATTGGACGTGATGAAATAGGAAAGGATGACGTTTCAATTTCAGCGAAGGATAACAGGGCTAGTATTTTTGATCTGGTTGCGGCAACATTAGGGTACAGACAAGCACCCTCTCTTCTGGAGATGGGAATGTCAGTAGATGAAACTCCTGATGCTATTCTTCAATGGATTGAAAGCAATCTCGGTGTTCTACCTGATAAAAATAAAAACTCCCAGGCATATGGGGCATTATCCCGGGCGGATATGTACCTTGGATATACTTTTAAAAATCAATACTACACACTTTGGCGATATGCGAGTGCAATGATGCTTCTTGGTGTGCATGATGTCATGAAGGGGCGTCCATCTGGATATGCAAAAATCATGCCCCCATCAAGATGGCGACAGATGTCTGTTGCGAAAAGACAAAAATTGATGCGTGAACAATTGTTATCCAATTTAGGATCAGATATGCATATGTCAGCATCATCTGTCCGAAATCTTTATTTGTGTCCCGTATCCCTTCTAGCCAAACAGTTTCCTGATCCTTTTGCCAGGGAATTTAATCTGGATGTTGATCAACTCGATATTTTAATTCACGACACAGCAACGGCCAAATCAATAGTTAAAGCTATAGAAGATGAAAGAAAACAGATAGAAAAGGAATTAAAGAAAAAAAAGAAGGAGGAAGAGGCAAAAGCTAAGAAATCAAAAGTTACCAAAAAAGGATCAGACAAAACCACAGATACTGTTTCATCCATCGAGACTCTGGTTTGTCAGGAAAAAAATGGAATAAATCCAAGGGAAGAGAATTCTGAAAAAACAGATGACAAATCAATAGAAAAGGATAAAAAAACTTCTCAATCAACATTATTTAATTTTTAACATACTGGTGAAGAGAAACATCACATCCCGAAACAGGGGCAGGTCTGTCTGTCCCTTCAAATCCGAGATGATATATTAATAAATCAACTCCTATTGCTTGTGCAAGTCTGATAAGACAAGGGATCATCTCTTCTACAGGTCTTATGGCATAAATACATTCACAATCACTGTAGAGTGATAATTGAGGTGAAAAAACATCATCATACACATATGGTATAAATAACATCTTTTTTGGAACAACAATATCTGTACATCGTTTTAAAACACCTGCTCGAAACAATAAATGGGCAGCATGAAGGTTTTCTCCAGCCCCTGTTTCGACCGCTGAGCGGTACCTCCAAACGATGTAGCGGGCAATCTCCGTCTCAATATGTTTATACCCGCTCATTACCCAGATTATTGGAGATGAATATCCTTATTTTTTGGGATCGCGGGGCACCAGCAGGTCTAGAAATTCCTGTTTATCGGATCATTTCTCAAATTCTGGATATTCCGGCTTCAGTATGTGAGAGTCCTGTTTTATATAATGGCTTTGACAGGACGAGAAATCAGTTTGATGCAAGTGAAATATTAACCTGTCTTGATATTTTCTCGCGCCGGAATGGAGAAAAAAACTTAATACTCCTGGTAATCGGTGATGATATATACCGTCAGAATACCAGGTATGTATTCGGACTATCACGCCCTGCAACTGGAACTGCTGTGATATCTTCAGCACGACTTAAAAATGAATATTGGGGTCTCCCTTCTGATGAAATGATGTTAGTAGACCGATTATCACGGGAAGGTGCTCATGAACTTGGTCATTTACTCCATCTTGATCATTGTGATAATCCATCCTGTATTATGGCAAATCCTCTAACACTGGATGATCTTGATAATAAAAAATCTATGTTATGTCCTCTGTGTCTAGGGAAAATCCAGCGATCTCCAATAACCGTTTCGATATAAAATTTATTTTATTGACTCTCTAAAATTTTTAAATTTTCTTTCGCTATTTCATTTTCTGGGTTTAATTCGACTGCTTTTTTATACGCAGTCATTGATTCATTATATGCACCTGAAGCATACAAAACATTTCCATAATTATACCATCCCTGGTCAAATACAGGTTTTGTGATAGTGGCATTTTTAAGAGCATTTTGAGCCTCATTCATTCTTCCAAGTAGATAGAGAATTCTACCTAAATTATTCCACGCATAACCATTATCCGGATTCAACATTGTTGCTTTTTGTAATGCAACAACGGCATCATTGTATCTATGTTGTTCTGAATATGCCCATCCCAGATTATTCCATGCATCCGAAAAGTCATTATCAAGGTTAAGTGCGATTTGAAGCGCAGAAATTGCATCATCTACTCTTCCAAGCCGAATCAATGTATACCCTAATGTACTTTGGGCATATTTATTTCCTGGATCTGTTTTTATTGCTCTATCAAGAGCATCATATGCTTTGTCAAATCTTCCGAGTTCATTGTATGCCCAACCCATATTTGTCCAGAAAATGCTATTGTTAGGATCAAGACGGGTGGCATTTTCAAGGGGATCAATTGCCTCCTCAAACCTTCCCAAATTGTTAAGTGCATATCCAATTGAATTCCAGATAACTGGATCAGTAGTATTATTGAGGGTATAATTCTTGAGAATTGCTAATCCCTCTTCATAAGAACCATTTTGAATCAAATCCTGAGCTATTGATGGTTCGGGAAGCATTTCTGTTGCAAAAACTCCTAATCCAAATTCAAACACACATAGTAAAATAAAAATGAATACAATAGGCACAAATCTTTTCATGATACTATGAAATATACATTAATAGGCTAAAAAAAGATTTGTAATATCAACTTTTCTGATAAAGATCAGATTTTTGGTTTCTTTTTGAGAGCTTCAACGAGAAGATCTATTGTAGATTCTACGTCTTTTAAATCTACAACTTCAACCGGAGAGTGGATATATCGTGACGGTACTGATAAAGGAATGCTTGGGATGCCATCCCGTACGAGGTTAATTATTGAAGCATCAGTATTTCCACCATCACCTACTTCAAGCTGGTATGGTATCTTCATTTTATCTCCAGCAGAACGAAGCCAGGTTATAAGTCTGTTATCTGCTAATAGTCCTCTTCCTGAAGCACTTGCAATTACAAGGACCGGTCCTTTTCCCATTTCCGGAGATGCCTCTTTTTTTGATACTCCTGGATGATCACCGGGGATAGTAACATCTGTTGCAATCGCAACATCCGGATTTAAGGCAAAGGCACTTACCTTGGCTCCTTTAAGCCCGATCTCTTCCTGAACTGTAAACACTGCATAGATGGTCATTGAAGTTTTCATTCTGCGAAGTGTTTCAATAAGAACTAATACACCAACCCTGTTATCAAGGGCTTTACCAGTCACTCTATTATTAGCGAGTTTAATAAGTTCTTGTTCTATTGTTACCGGTGTCCCGATTTCAATACCAAGTCCGGCTGCTTCTTCTGCAGATGAAGCACCAATATCGATAAAGAGATCTTCCATTTTTATCTCTTTTTTACGATCTTCAGGTGTCATGACATGAGGAGGTTTAGATCCTATGACACCTGGTACCGGACCTTTCGTGCCATGTAAGACTACACGCTGAGTATGGAGTGTCGGATTAAACCATCCTCCAATACCGACGAATTTTATGAACCCCTTATCATCAATATATTGAACCATCAGACCGATCTCATCCATATGAGATGCGATCATTACCGAGAAATCAGATCCTTTTTTAATTGCAATAAGGTTGCCAAGCCGGTCTTCAGTTATTTCATCAACATATCCGTCAAGTTCCTTTCTGATGATAGTCTTGATATTCCCTTCAAAACCAGAAAGGCCATGTGCATCAGATAATTTTTTTAATAAATCATATACCATTATTCTTCCTCAAAAACTGGTTTCATCCGCTCTATTGCAGCTCGTATATTTTCACGTGAGGTAGCATAACTAAACCGGGCATACTCTTTTCCTGATGGTCCAAAAGCATCACCAGGAACAACGATGACTCCTGCATCCATAATCTGCTTTGTTTTATCAATACCAAGAGGAACGAAGGCATAAAATGCACCCTGAGGAACAGGGAAAGAAACTCCGATCTCGGTAAACCCTGATGTTAAAATATCCCTTCTGGCCTGATATTCATCCCGCATCATTTTTACACAGGATTGATCTCCTGTATATGCTGCAAGTCCTGCATACTGGCTAATAGATGTGGCGCAGGTCTGGCAGTACTGGTGAACTTTCAAGCATTGTTCCATATATTCTGAAGGACCAGCAATATATCCTAGCCGCCAGCCAGTCATTGCATAGGTTTTACTAGCCGCATTCACGGTGAGGACATCATCACCAAAAGTCCCTGCACTTGCATGAACAGAATCATATATGATGTGTTCATACACTTCATCTGATAATACTGTAACACCAGCATCCATTGCAGATTCAACGAGAGCCTTGATTGATTCAGGAGATTCCACAGCCCCTGTTGGATTGCAGGGGGAATTTAATATCAGAAGACGGGCACCGTTGAGTTTTTCTTTCAATGCTTCCTGATCGATGTGTAGATCTTTTTTTAACGGAATAAAATCAGGAATACCTCCAGCTAGTCTCACACAGGCTTCATATGAAACAAATCCAGGATCTGTCAGGAGAACTCGATCTCCATTATCAACAAGACTTTGAATGGCGATAAAGAGAGCCTCTCCTGCTCCGGCGGTTACAATTATCTCATCAGGATTATATGACAGATTATTTTCCGACTTAAATTTTACAGATAACGCTTCTCTTAATTCAGGCAGGCCTGCATTAAATGTGTATCCGGTTTTCCCTTCTTGAATAGCCTGAATAGCAGCATTTTTAATGTGAGATGGTGTATCAAAATCTGGCTGACCTAATGTCATATTAATTGAATCAGGTTTTGCAGCCTGGAAAAATTTCCGGATACCAGACATTTCAATATTTTGAGCGCGTGTTGAAATTTTTTTCATACATATTACTCGATGTTTGCATGACGGCCTTTCAGCTCTGATTCATCAGTCTGGGTAATTTCCATAAGACGAGAAATTACAGCATCACAAAATGTCATCGCTGCAGTTTCAAACAGTGTTCCCAGGGGTGCAAAGGATTTGTGTTCTCCAAGCATCTGCCTGGTGTCATATTCTTTACTTTCATCAGGAATATTATCTCTATAATTTTCAATAATTACTATTGAGTTAGAGATTTTTCCGATAGGAGAGTCTGGATTTGATGTAACAAGAGAAATTCGACCCCCGATCTCTTTTGCTGTCTGAACAATTTCAACAATTGTTCTTGTCTTTCCTGATCCTGATAATACAACAATGAGATCTCCGGTTTGAAGTGCCGGAGTGATCGTTTCACCAACAACATAACTTATCATGCCAAGGTGCATAAGTCGCATTGCAAATGCTTTTGCAACAAGACCAGATCTTCCTGCACCCATCACGTAAATTCGTTTGGCATCCAGGAGTTCTTTTATAAAATGAGATACTTCATCATCAGAAATATGATCTGCGATGGCATTTATACGAGTAGCCATCAGTTTCATCATATCCTGTACGCGGTGCTGGTTCATACTTGAGTATACTTTCCGATCAATTCCTCTTCAGGATATCGTACTGAGGTCAGAGAGATATTGATGTTTATAGGTGTGTGATTCACATGCCGGTATCAATTCGTTATCCCGCATAATGGAAATAGGACCATGACCACAGCAATAGAGCAGGTGTTTTCCTTTTTCACGAAGTGATGCGTCAATATCAGATGCAAGTTTTGTCAGGGCTTTTCGCTCACTTTTGACGAGATCTGGATCGACATTTACTGTTGTAACCAGATATACAGCAAAATTGTTGTAAGCACTCCTCTCTGGACTAAGGTATTTCAGGTTTAAAATAGTGTCTGATGTAAAAAGAAGGCCGGCTTCTTTACAGAGTACGTAAATAAGACCATGTTGATGTCCGCCATGCCCCTCCAGGATTTGAAAGGTATATCCACCAGCAGTGAACGTAGAAAGAACAGGGAATTCTCCTTCTTTGTCTTTTCCCGCAGGTGGTAAAAGCGAAATCGAATCCGGAGTTGTCATTCGTGCAAATAAATTGATCATTACCGTATAGACCTGTTCAAGAACAAGATCCTGAGAGGTGGCACCCCATGCACGATTATTTGTTCTGATAATCTCCCAGGTCCCTTCATGGGTATAGACTGGGCAATCAAAAAATCCTGATGCACCACAGTGATCAGTATCTCCATGAGTCAGAATTATCCGTGAAAAATTTTCTTTTCCTCCAAGTCCATAATGCTTGAACATTAAAAGAACATCTTCATGATAAATTCCATATCCAGTATCGATCATGATCCGTTCCTCAGGAGTATCAATTACAAAGATGCTTCCCCCACCAGGGAGCTGAAAGCAATAGAGCGTTACAGTATCAGATATTGAGATCTTCTGGACATCTGCATAAAATCCATCTCCAGTTGTTTCTTTCAAACGTTTCCCGTTGAGGAGAATTTGTTCCAGAACATCCTGGTATTCCTTTCCATATTCAGTTAATTGTTGGGCAAGGTGACTAAACTGATGGAGAAGTTCAAGAATATGCGGATCTTCAAGATTATCTAGAATCTCATTGACACGTGCCGCATATCTGACATAAAAGAGACTTCCGTCATCACAACTATCTCCACAATCATAGCCTTCTATTTCAACTGCATACTCGGATCGAATTGCCTGAATTAATTCTTCGGTCCGTGAAGGTTTTCGAACCCTGAGCATGACATGCAAACGGTCAGGATATCTACCGCGGTTATCAAAAGAAAGGGAACTAATTTCTGCCTGGTAAGAGTCAAGGATGGTTAGGATTCTATGAAGTGTTCCTGGAATCTCTGGAACAATAATAGTAAACCTGATACTTCTAGGATAGGTGACTGTGGTCTGAAGATATCCTTCTTCTAATAAGGCCTGCTCTCCTTTTCTGCAATCTGATTCATCTCCAGATACAGAAAAAAATGCAGTTACGGGATCTAATGACCGGTTAAAATGGCATCGTGTTATTGTCAGTCCGGATGAAGCAATGAGCCGAACTGCATCAAGAAGTGAACCCGTATCCGGAATTCTTATTATAAAGAATTCAGTCCTGTCCGTTGGCATGATATTGTCTCGTTTTTAATCAGAATCAGATACAAAACTTTCACGATCGATAAATAGTCCACCAAATATCGTTCGTTCAATCATTTCTGAAACAAATCGCATTTTTTGTGCCTCTTCCATATCACTATTTCTGTGTATCTCAGAATATAACTGGAGGCGTAGCAGCCCAAACCGCAATTTCTCTAATAGTGTGTCGTTTAGAGTGATGGCGTCACGGTAAATGGGTTCAACAAGGTCTGGAAATTGAGTTATATCTTCCAGACATGTAACAATTTGAGAATAGATAGGAAGGTTTTCTTCCTTTCCACAAAGAACTGATAAATAATTCATTTCTATTTTTCTACAATGCTGACCAGGTGTTCCATAACGGTGTCAACTGCTTTCCATGTCTGTGAGTCTTTCTGACGTATGATAAATGGTCGCCCTTCATCTCCGGCTTTTCTGACTTCTGGATCAAGGGGAAGACTTCCAAGGAAAGGAACGTTATGTTCCTGGGCAATACGTTCTCCTCCTCCTTTTCCAAAAAGATCCACCTCTTCACCGCAATGTGGGCAAATGAATCCACTCATATTTTCAATGACACCTATTACTTTGAGTCCTAGTTGTTCTACAAAAGTTATGGCCTTAGTCGAGTCAAGAGTTGAAACTTCCTGAGGTGTTGTTACGATAACTGCGCCACGAAGGTTTGGTGCCATCTGTGCAATCGTTAAAGCCTCATCTCCGGTACCCGGAGGAAGATCAACTACAAGATAGTCCAGAGATCCCCATGCGGTATCTTCAAGGAATTGTTTGATGGCGCCAGATTTCATCGCCCCACGCCAGATAACTGGTGCGTGTTTTTCTGGAAGCAGGAATGCCATCGACACAACCTGTAATGATCCGGTTACTTTTACCGGGACAATTTTATTTTGATCTGCAAGGAGTTTGTGATCTTCAATTCCTAACATTTTTGGAACATTCGGTCCATGAATATCCAAATCTAAAAGACCTACCTGTTTTCCGTGATTCGAGAGGGCATATGCAAGGTTTACTGCAACAGTGGATTTACCTACTCCTCCTTTTCCAGAAAGAACAAGAATTACATGTTTCACATCAATGTCTGCTTTCGGTGGGAGATTTCCTGCAGCTGATGGGCAGCTGGCGCCGGAAGGACAGGATGAACAGTTATTATCACAGGATCCAGGAGTTGGTTTGTTCGTATCAGACATATTGATCTTCCTCATTCAGTGATTCCATATTATTCGCCTCACTTTGGCATAAATAAGATCATGATTTTCACTGTGAACCAGTATAATTTCATCTGTTTGTGAGGGCCCTAACTTCACGCTATAAATATTTAAGTCACCCATGTTGTATCAGCAGAGGGCTGCCTGATGGAGAAGCGGGATATAATAGTCATTTTAGCAGCAATTATAGTGGTATTTATAATGGCAGTAGTAGTAAAGCCAGTAATTACGGGTCAACCGGTAATCTTCCTTCCAGAGTCTCCTCCCGTAACAGAGAGTTCAGATTATGAAATTTATCCTGAAACTCCTTACACTATTGCCCCAGTAGACACGGAAGTTGTATTAACACCAGAACAGACTCAAATACCAGAAGAAACGCAACCAATATCCACAGCAACAAATGTTCAGGCACCAACTCCGACACTTACACCAATGACCTGGCAACCAAATCCAGATGATCCGATGCCAGCAATCCAGATGACGAATTATGCCGAAATTATTGGAAAATATACCGGTTCAACATCACCGTTCAGAATACCAACACCATACTGGGAACTCCATTATAATGTAACTCCAGCAGATATGTCAGCATCTTTTTCAATAGATGTTATAGAGAAAAGTGAAAAAGAAGAAAAGACTATCAGAACAATAAGCTGGCGTGATGGTAAAGAACCTGATCCACGTGAATTCAGATTTTTTGAAGGAGGAAAGGAATATTATATGAGTATTCTGGCAAATCAGTTAAAAGAGTATAGGATTATAATTCAAATTCCTTTAAAATATATTCGCGATACATAAGGATGCATATGGAAAAACGGGATATTCTTGTAATTTTTGTGGCGATAATTATCGTCCTTATTATGGCGATGTATATAAAGCCGTTAGTTACGGGAAAAGAAGCGAAACTGATTCCAGATGAAATTTCAGGTCTTTTTTCAAATAATAATACGTCCCATAATAACGAGAATAGGTTTGAAGAATCATCAAGATCTGATCATCCCTTATCACAAGTACCTCTCATTAAATCCATTACTCCGGATACTATGAAGCCTTTAGATCCTACCGCCTCGATTGATGTAATTGGAGAGAACTTTAAGGAAACAATGTTAGTTCGGGTTTTTTCGGATTCAGAAAATAAAACATATAACATAACATTAGATGGTGGGAAATTACGAGCTGAAAATTTAATGTTATCGGAAGGGAATTGGACTGTAAAAATTGTAGATACTGATTCAAATGTTACCTATAATACTCAACATATTATTCAGGTAATCCCGACTCCCACTCCTGTCCCAACATGGGATGGTAATCCCAAACCTTTGGATATAAAAGAAAAATATGAAACAAAACCCTGGGGGCGGGTATATCCATCAGATCAGATTGTTAATACTACAAAAATGAATACCTATATTAATTTTAGTGGTGTTACTGGAGTAATTTCAAACCCAATTTCTATCCCGTATGGATATTGGGATATTATATATATGGTTGATTATAGAACTGAAATTGCAAATCCACTAAATGATGAAGTATTTGAATTTAATCGTCAATTTAAGGAACCTCTTGTTTCCTATGAAGGGAACTTTACTCTTTTATATTTGAGTGGAAACCCAATCCCAATTTTAGTTCCTAACAGGGGAAGAGTTGAAAGTGAGACGGTTTTTAAGCCTAGTAAAGACACTGTGCTGACAAAAACCCCTAGTGATGAACCAAACGCCAATCCTCCATTTGAGACAGAGACAACTGAATATGAAACGGGATCTATTCCGGCATTAGTGGAGACTGTCGGTTACATGAAACCTGTCTTTCAAATGGTGATCACGAACTTAGATAACCCAAGTGAACCTCCCATTGTCATTACTCCAAGTGGTGGTATTGATCCGTTGCAATGGAATGAAGCTGTGCATAAAAAAGAAGCTGAAAAAATAATGACACAAAAAGGGAAAAAGGAATATTTTGATTCAGAAGAATACAAGGATGCTTGGGAAGATAAGTGGAAGTCTATCAAAGACCCAAGACCGTGGAAGGAACGAATATATGGACCAGGTAATTATACCTTTGATGTATTCACACAGAGCATCGATTCGTATAACATCCAAATATTAGTGCCCGAAGCAACCTGGACACAAAATCAGTCAGATGAGGATGTAATATCTAAAAATGAGAAAGAGAACATTCGGTTCATGCTAAATTCCTTTGTTGATAATTTTAATGAGATAATCAGCCCGGAATATTTCAGTAATTTATCAGAATATATTGATATTCATAATAATTCTTCTGATGATATGAAATTAATGAAGAGTAATTATATGCAAGCAAGAGCAGCTGGCATTATCATTAAAGATACTATTCTCAATGATGTTTCATTACGTGGTTACCTGGGGAAAACCAACAAACTTGTTCAAAGTACTGATGCAACAATAAAAGGAAGTTTTCTAATAGATTATAATGGATATGAGAAATACGTTCCATTTGACATAGAATTGAAGAAAGTAGATAATAAATGGAAATTTGTAAATAGCCCTGTAATTCGGTACTAAAATATTTTTTCTCTAATATTTTCTGATTTGGTTGTATTTTTATTAAACTGATGTTCTAATAAACTTTTATTATTTTCACATTTTCAACCAAACTAGGGGAAGAACAAACCCTGATACATGTTACTGGAAAATGTTTTCATAACGTTATATTATTAGTGAATAAGCCACAAATACAATTCAGAAATTATTGCAAAATAGAAAATTACTGTATTAATTAAGAGACGAATGAGTGCGAGAAAATAAGATTAAAGGAAATCGATCTTTCTTTTTTCCATGGAATAAATGTACATCGTTTCCTTTCCTGCCTCTATTCTGTCAATGACATCGTCAGAAACGGTGACCTCAAAATTTTCAAAACTTTCAAGATCCATCATCTGAACAACATTACCGGCGATTGATATCACCTGTGCATTTCTCCTTTCAACAATAGGCGCGTATACCTTTGCTGATACCGGCTGGACAATGGACCGCTTGACGCCATCAAAAATACCCATGACATCAAGACGAGCTTTTGCAGCTCCATGTTTCCCAGGTTTGGATACAGATATTGACAGGATCTTACACGGTTCATCATCTACTAACAGATATTTTCCTTCTTTCAGCTTACCAACTTCAGTCTGCTCTTTCATAAAACACCTTGGGAAAAGCTGGTTATATTTACGTGTCACCCTTACATAAATACACCGTCCGGAATAGAGATCAGGAAACCGCTATGGACTTTTACTCAGTCAGTAATTCTATATTCACATTAATACGAACAGCTATCACTCCTCTCATCGGAACACCCGAAGCTGGGGTCATTACCGGAATTGGGGCTGATGGAACTCCTACCAAGTATATAGATAAGGTTGCGGAGGATATTGCATTATCAGAACTTCGAAAAAACGGTATTTGTAATCTTCTTATTAGTGAAGAAGCCGGAAAAGTAGAAATGGATGGAGAAAAGGGGACAATCTTTTTAGATCCAGTAGATGGTACATATAATGCAATAATGAATATCCCCTTTTATGCCGTATCTTTAGCTTTTGCGAAAGAAGGAATATTACAAGAGGGTTTTGTTGGAAATCTCGCTAACGGTGATCTATTTACCGCTAAAAGAGGTAGTGGGGCTTTTTTAAATAAAAAACCTCTTTGTGTATCTGATATTTCTGAATTACAAGCGAGTGCCATGAGCGTATATGGAAAACATTTCCAATATGATCGGGTCATTAATCTTATCCGGAAAATCAGACGCTTCCGTCAATTTGGAGCATCAGCTCTCGAACTTTCTTATGTAGGTGCAGGTAAAATTGATGGGTTTGTTGATCTACGCCAGACCCTTCGGGCAACTGATGCAGCAGCAGGGATTCTGATACTTGAGGAAGCAGGAGGTATTGTAAGTGATCGTGACGGAAACAGACTTGTTCTTCCTGATGAAGTCAATATTGGTAATTGTCTCGTTGGTACAAATAAATGTCTTCACGGAAAAGTAATTGAATATCTGCGGTGATAATGGTGCCTGTTTTATTGCACATCCTCATCGTATGCCGTCATGCTGACTCTCGTGCAGAATCTTTCTCTCAAGATGTAGAGAGATTACTCATTCAACATGGGCATTCAGTTTATAAATGTAAGAAAAACCTATTGGAGAGTACTGATTTTCTTTTTGATCCTGATTCATCTCCAGATCTGGTTGTTGTGATTGGAGGGGATGGAACTATTCTTCTTGCAACGCAGCGAATGCCGGTTCAGGTACCGATTGTTGGTATAAATTATGGAGAGGTTGGTTTTCTTGCAGACATTGAGCCTGATGATACTGCCGAATTGGTAAATCGTCTTTCAAAACCACTTCAGGTTGAAGCGCGAATGAGAATTGAACTTCGTTTGAATGGGGATGTTATCGGTACCGCATTAAATGAAGCATTAATAGTAACTGATCGCCCTGCAAAAATGCTCAAATTTCTTATACATATTAATGGAAAAATAGCTGAACGATTCAGAGCTGATGGTCTTATTATCAGCACTCCAACTGGTTCTACTGCCTATGCAATGAGTGCAGGAGGGCCAATCGTAGATCCACGGGTGGAAGGATTTTTAATGGTACCATTGGCCCCATTTATGCTTTCAAACCGACCCCATCTCATAGATTCTTCAAGGACTGTGTCAGTAACTCTTGAGGCAGCAAAACCTGCAAAATTGGTAATTGATGGTCAGACAGAGATCCATCTTGAGAAAAATTGTGTTGTAGAACTTACAAAAAGCGATAGTCCGGCCTTATTTCTCGAAGCAGGACAGAATTTTTTTGAAAAGATTAATAGAAAACTCCGGCATCTTTAAGTAAAAAAGAAAGTTTTAATTTGGTTCCTGTATGATATCCTCCAAAGGACTGAGTATCATGCAGGACACTATTAGAACACGATTTGATTATGCTGAAGCATCGAATGTATTAAAGAAAACCCTCAATTTGGATGGCTCTCCGGTTGCCTTTAAAATCTGTAAATCTGCAGAAGATATTCCAGCCGGTATGACACACATTACTGAAACAATCCGACATTGCCAGATGGTGGATATGGCAAGGAAAAAAGGGATGATTTTTTACTCAACGGTGGAGAATCATGCCTGTATGGGAGGATCATGGGCGCTTGGGCTTCGTGAGCTTACTCAAAGTCTAAAAACCGGAGAATTTTATTATAAACTTGGTAAATTTGATTCATGGCCTGCCTGTAAAAGAACAATTGATCGTGTTCCCCATGTTGAATCACTTACCACGCATGCTACGCTATATGCCCCCCTTGAAACAACTCCATTTGATCCTACACTTGTTTTGATTATCACGAAACCGAAATCAATGCTGAAATTGGCCCAAAGTAGTTTATATCGTCTGGGTGGTAGAATTAATTCAAATTTCTCAGGTATTCAATCGGTATGTTCTGATGCATGTGCGCAGGTCTATCTTTCAGGGTCACCTAATTTCTCTCTTGGATGCGATGGCTCCAGAAAATTTTCAGGAATAGAAGAGAATGAAATGGTAATGGGCATACCAATAGAAATGATACCGGAGATTGTATCCTCTCTGTCTATTGTTGTCGGAGCTGCAGGATCTTCATAATCTTTTTTATACAAAACCTTTGATAGGAGAAGAATCTTAACAAGGGCAGAATACAGATAGGTACGAGTATCAGGATGCTGAAAAAATATCCGATCTTATTTCTAATCCCTATGCTGGTTATTGGCGCCTCTGGTGCACCGGTTTATTCCGGAGAAGACCTGTTTGAGATCGGGAATGAGCATTATGCACAAGGGTCTCTTGATAAGGCAATTGAACTCTGGATGCAGGCCAAACAAATTGATCCTTCATTATCAGCGAATGCATGGTATAATACCGGCCTTGCATATGCGGCAATGAAAGATTATGAGAAAGCAATAATGGCCTGGAATGAAACTGTCATGCTTGTTCCGAATTCTTCGATGGCGTATGATAACATGGGGACTGCATATGGTCTTTTAGGAAAATATGAAGAGGCTTCTATGGCATATGATATGGCCATTTCTATAGACCCTGATGTGGTAAAATATCGTATTGATAAAGAACTTCTATTGAAAAGCGCCCCAAAAGAGGAAACTCCCTTATCTCCAATTTCCGCTTTTCTAGCTCTTATAACTGTTCTTGGTATCATACTTCGATATACCGGGGACTCTTAAAATTTTTGCCCAAAAGACTTTCATGAGCGAAAAGATATCCTCATATATGAATACTGATTTTATTTTAAACAGATTTTTATTTCTTACAATATCTATTACGTGTATTTTTATCTGTATTGGATCTCCTCATCTCATAACAGGTGAATGGAGTTCTATTGGTGGGATTGTTACTGCAGATGATACTGTCAATTTGGATATTATTGGAATAAGGATGGACATTCCCAGTTATGTAGATGCTGGAACTTATTTTCGAATTGTTGATACTGTTCGAAACAGAGGGACACAATCAACTGGCTTTTTTTCGATTGGGTATGTATTGCAGGATGAAACCGGATCAAACCCAGATTTTTATTTAGGTAATATATCAATTCAAAACCTGGTTCCTGGTGGACAAAAATCTGTAAATGTGTCGTTTCCGATATCAATGGAGATTAAATCCGGATCATATAAACTCCGTCGAGTAATCCTCCTTTCTGATCTGATTGTGAGTTCTAAACCAGACTCCTTTATTCCGGGAAATGAAAAGGCATTATATGTCAATAATGGTCCTGAATTTTTTGGATTGGGGTATAATGAAGAAAATTTTCTGACCGTTGAAAATGGAGAAATGCTACGATTATCGTCAACAATTGAAAACCTGAATGAAACCCATTCTGTTGAAACAAAATTATCATATTATCTCTCCAAAACCGGTCTCATTACTGATGATGTGATTTTTTTTGGAGAATCTGATTTCATTCAGGTAAAACCTTCTGAAAAACAGACCGTAGAAACAATATTTCCAGTCCCTTCTGATATTGAAAATTCTGAATATTTCATAATAACATCATTTATTCCTCTTGACTTGGTGTCAGAAAATTCTGATGTATACTGGGTTTCGGATGAGTCATATTCTATTGCAGAACGTGAACCTGTTCCGACACCGGTAATATCCATTGCACCGGTAGAGCCAACCACATCTGAACCGGATATAATGACAGTAAAAACAGACTATCCGGATGTGATGTATATTGGTGAAGGTGCAAAAATTACCGATTCGGTTACAAATATTGGAGGATCTACTGCAGGTATAGTCAGGGTTGAATACTTGGTCGCTACCCAGGATGATGGATCTGATGCCCGCCATCTCGGCTGGTGGACAATTCACAATCTGAAAGCTGGAGAGACACGCACATCACAAGAAACTGTTGGAATACCGGATTCTGTCAGGTCAGGTATTTACTATCTTACAAAAAAGATAACGGTTACCTCAAACCCACCTGAGAGAAATACTGCAAATAATTATTGGACCGGAAATCGTCCTGTACGTGTGGAATATAACCCTGCAGCACGGATTCCTGATCTGACTCACGTTCTTACTAAATTCCCTTGTGGTGAACCCGGGAAAGATGCAGAAATTATTGATACAATTACAAATATTGGAAATGGATGTGCTGAGCATGTAACGGTTGCCTATTACATCTCTCCATATGCGGATTTTGATCCATCAACTGCCAGATATCTGGGAATCTGGGAGATCAACAAAATCTGTGTAGGAGAGCAATTGACCAATACAATCACGGTTACTGTTCCTGGAGATCTCATGAATGGAGAATACTATTGGTTCTCAGTTATTGATCCATGTTCCTTTATGTCCTATTGTGGTGAAGAACTTCCAGAACTCGATAAATCGAATAATGTCAATATTGGTCAGTTGGTCATTGGACCTTGTGTTTTTTGTGAATGCTGATAACACTTTATTTTTTATAAAAGATTTTTTTTATATTGAGGTTCCATCTGTAATTCATGGCCGGCAATATTCCGGGTATATCATCTTCAATGTCTCATGGAACTGGTGGACTATTTGCGAATAAAAGTTACGGAAAGTCACATGATGATGGAGCGGAAGAATCATTTCAAGTTGTTGAGTTTCTTCTGGGGCAGGAACATTTTGCAATAGATCTTTTTGATGTGAAAGAAGTCGTTGAATATACACGTATTACAAAACTACCAAATAGCCCTTCATATATTAAAGGAATCATAGATTTACGTGGTGAGATTACAACTATCATAGATTTAAAACAACAACTCGCAATAACCTCCGGTACTGCAACAAGTGAAGAAGAAACACGAATAATTGTGTTAGATGATCGCATTACCCATTCAAAAATAGGGATTATGGTAGATGATGTGCTTACTGTATCTACCTTTAATGCTAGTCAGGTTGATGAAACAGCGACAACGGGTGATGAATCTTCACATATTCTTGGAATAATTAAGAAAAAAATAAAAGATAAGGATAAAGAAAGCACAGAATTAGTAATCTGGTTGGATGTCAAAACGCTTCTTCAGGATATGAACCAAATATAAATTATTAGGTTTTTTTCTCAATCATCATTTCATAATTAATTACATTTTCAGAAATATCTGCTGAATATTCTCCTGATCTTCTGATACTATCCGTGATATTGCGAACAGGTACTGCCAGATGTGCCGGAAGGGCCAAAAGGTCGGTATTGATTTTAGAAAAAGTATCTTCGAGATCTTTCATATATTCTATTGTTTTATTTGCTTTTTTGAGATCATGGGTAAAAAAGGACTCAACACTTTTTTCAAAAGTTTTTAGCGCTCCCATTGACGCTGCCCGGATTTGTTCAAATATTTCCTGTGGTATTTCTTCTCCATGGACTTTATGTGCATTTTTTGCGATTCGTACACTGTGATCTCCAACTCGCTCAATAATTCGAGCAACCTGAAAATGTGGAAGCATTTCTGATGCATTGACATTCATCTTTTTAGATAGGTGCACGTTATGCATGATCATATTTGTTTGTCGTGCAATAAGCCAGAACAGTCGATCTACATCATTGTCGCGTTCTATAACATCAGAGATAAGGTCTGAATCATGTGCAATGAATGCATCAATCGCATCAGTATACATCCCCTTCACAATCACAAACATCCGTTTGAGAGAATTTTGAATTGGCATCTCAAGAGGATTTAAAAGATCTTTAATGAGAACACTAGAATCTGTTTCTTCTATAAATTCAGGTCCTATTACCATATTGGAGAATTCACGCAGTTTCATGCGGATATTTCCGGTCATACGGTCCTTGGTTGTGATATGTATGGCATTATATCCGGCAATATAAACCCCTATTAATATTCGCAAAAAGAAATCTGGGTCTGTACCGGATTCTATCTCGAGATTTTTAATTCTTTGAATCTGGTCACCAGTAGTATTCTTTGTAATAAGGAGGGTTCCATCTGGTTGAACCATTATACCTAGGGGATCATTTTTTTTAATGTGGGTCGATTCAATCCAGTCTTTCGGTAGGGTAATTACATAGGAAGAACCTCCTGTCATTTGAACTCTGCGTATTTCCATATTTACTAGTCTATATGTATAGATGCTAAAAAATATATATTGAACCGATATTTTCTTTATCTGATAATATTTACATCAGAAAAACCAATTTATAATGAAAACAAAATTAGATCAATTTCTCATTATGAATCATATTCAATTCACTATAGTTGAGTCCTGGAATACGAATTCAATTGTCCGATTATATAAGGAAGCTGGATGGTGGAAAGAAGAGTATTCTCCTGACGAAATTCCCGGCCTTATCAAGGCAAGTTATAGATTCATTGTTGGAATTGATGTAACATCTGGTGAGACAATTGCGATGGGGCGTATAATATCTGATGGCATAAGCATAGGTATTATTCAGGATTTATGCGTTCATTCAGATTTCCGTGGTAAGGGAATTGGACAAGTTCTTCTTCAATTTTTGGTAAATGAGGCTAGAAAAGCTGGTCTTTTAAAAATTATGCTGGTTGCAGAACCAAATACAGAATCATTTTATAAAAAATCATGTTTTATTTCTAATAAAAACCAGATATTTCTTTTACATTGCAGATAGGATTTTTCAATGAAGTTACATGAAGAAGATTTTCATCCAATTGAAATAGAAGACAAAGTAATTTTTGATCGCATTTTTAAAAAATATCCAATACAACATTCTGAAAATACATTTGGAACACTGTATTGTTGGCGCTCATATGGTAATTATTCAATTTGCGAACATGAAGACTCTCTTATTATTAAAGGCGAAACGGAAAATTACCGATCATATCGTTTTCCCCTGGGTTCATTGAATCCTGAAGTCTTTGAAGCAACAATAAAACTTGCTGAGGAGCTTCATGATGATGCTCCTTTATTGATACTAGAGCCATGGCAATTGAGTTGGGTAGAAAAAAACCGACCTGATTTGATTTTTAAGCAGGATAGAGATTTTTTTGATTATGTGTATCGATCAGATATTCTCGCCACTCTTCCAGGACAGGATTTTCTTACTGTTCGTAAACATCTGAATCGGTTTAGAAAAAAGTGCCCTTCGACTATAGAACAAATATCCGAAGCTAACATGGATGATGTTTTAGAATTTTTAATTAGATGGTGTGCACAAAGAGAATGCGATAAGTATACTATTTTAAAACATGAAAAAGAGGCTATCCATGAAGCGATTAATCATTTTTCAGAGCTCAATTTTTCTGGCATTACCGTAAATCCCCGGGGAGAGATTGGTGCTATTGCGATATTTGAAGAGTTAAACCCGGAAACTGCTGTTGTTCATTATGAAAAAGGTCTTCCGGACTGTGAAGGTATATACAAGGAAGTAAATTTTCAGACTGCATTACACCTTCAGGATCGGTATAAGTATATTAATCGTGAGAGTGATATGGGAATACCTGGACTTCGCGAAGCAAAGGAACGATACCATCCGGATCATATGGTGAAATTGTATTATCTGGAAAAAACTCTTAAATGATTTAATTCTTTTTTGCTATCGGAAATATTACTATTAGCCTTGTCTATTATTTAATATGGAATAGAACTGACTTTTTTCAGGGAACCTGAAAGAGTGGGATTTTTACAAAAAATGAAACTAAAATTTTTAAACCTATCCTGATTGTATTTATTATCATTTATACAACTAATTTTATACTTATTACATCAATACTTCATCAGCGTTCATGTCTCCGCTACCGTTAGGTCTCAGGATAATTTTGGTTATAGTAATCTTCATAAGTACAGGCATGAATGGATTTTTTGTCTTCGCAGATTACTCAATTGGAACAATAATTGACACAACCGGACCAGTGCGAGATAGTTTTACCGGGTTATGGTCTGGGAGTGATGAGAACGGAACAAATATTACTGGTGTGTATTCTGATTCGCTCATGACAAATGGTGGGGAGTTAACTCTCAATAAACACCTCAGTATGACTGGAAAAGAAACTGTGTCGCCAGTCCTTCAAACTCAAAAAATTATTGGGTATTCTGCCGGAGATACCGGATCCCATCTTATATCCGATGATTCTATTTATACATCAACAAATATACTTTCAAATCAATCAAAAGGAACGTTGTGCTTTGGCAATCCCTATGAAGTATCCCAACAATCATTTAAGGGTCAATCTGCTTCGTTTAGTATTGTAAATGCGAGAGAACTTCAGTTATCTTCTACTGCAAGACATATAGACGGGAATTTAGATTATTCTCTTAACATCGGAAACTCTGGCGTTAATAGCACAGACAAGTATACTGAAGGGACAATTATCACCACATTTACCGGTCAATCTTTAACAAATACCGGTGAGATAAAACTTTATGACAGGACATTGATTTCCGGCCTGATACGAACATTCAATCGTTTGTATCAGGGTAGTGAAGATCTGAATATCATGGGTTCCTCCTCTGGGGAAGGTTTTGTTCATGATAAAACAATAGTTGAGAAGTACTACACCAAGAATGAAACTGACACATCTATGGTATCATCTGGTACAGCAGTGTATTATCAGGACATTATGACAAATGGAGGAAATAATGATGAAATTAGATCTACATCAGGATCTGAAAGTATTTCCTCGGAACGAATGGTAACATATACATCAGACGGTGATCGTTCAATTCAGGCATCTGAACATGCTGTGGCTACGTATTTGAAAGGATCTGAAGAGAATTCAAAGGATCTTTCCTGTGTATTTGCTGGATCACAGTCAACCAATACAACTCACTCACCATATAAGGAAGCGTCTGCACAGACAGGATTTGCAGGGGTATCATCTGCTCAGATAAGCAGCAGTACCCTCATTCGTGATCCGGAAAACTCAGATGCATTAAACCTTGAATATCGTGCGGATATTATGATACCAGTCGGTTTTAATTCGACGTTAATGAAGGAGATGAAAGATCCAGATAATGATGGCAGATTCGAAGATCTAAACGGGAATGGTCATCTTGATATGCATGATCTGGTTCTTCTCTTCCATAATTTCCGTTGGATTGGTGAAAGTAATCTTTCACTACGTATAGACTTTAATAAAAATGGTCGTGCTGATTATGCAGATATTGTTACCATTTTCCATTCAATGAATCAAACCCAGTACCAATGAAAAATTAAAAAAAGTTTTGGGTTGCATAAAAAAACTCTCCATCAAATTTTGCTCCGATTCCAACTTTTTCAATTGTTGGATTGATAAGATTTTTATTATGTTCAGGGCTGTTAATCCATTCTATCATCATCACATCAGCAATTTCCTCCGGTGTTGTTGGATCAACAAATCCGGTATATGCTTTTCCAATCGTATGACCTGAAGCAATACGGATAATATTTTCTGCTATACCTGTTCTGATACTCCCATCATCCATCTTTCGGTTTATATCATATCCAGCCAGTTGTGCCCGACCAGCAGGATCAATTCCTTCCGGAGTATAATGGGAGAAATATGATCGCTCAATCATATCCAGAGAATGATCGAATGCAATCTTTCGTAAATCATCATCAAATTCCAATGGACGAAGACCGAGATATTCTCTGTATTTATTCGTCTTGAGATACAGATATCCAGATATTGAATCTGCATATGAATCTGAATAAATATCATCCGGATAGGTAATGGTGACTGGATCAGAATAAATGAATATATTGTCAGCCTCGTCTGTTTCCTGAATCATTCCTGTATAATCCACAACACTGATGAGATAATATACTCCTGGAGGCACATATTCAGGGATGAGATCAACTGATGAACCCTTTTCATTCATATAACTGAGAACAGAAAATACCCGTTCTTCACGAATCCGATACCCTCCTGATGATAGGTTCATATCTGGTAAAAGGATAAATGCGGTTTGAAAACTTCCAGCTGTATCTTTGTTTTGATTTATAATTGAATAGGAAATACGAAGAGGAGATCCAGGCGAGGTCATGTTTGTATCGATAGAATCTATTGCAATCTGAAGATTTAGATGTCCCCATTTCCATTTTTCACCCTGAATAATTTTTATGGGGGTGCTTGTTTGAATTCTATTGTTCTGATTAAAAATTTCCTGTTCATAGGCCTGAATGCTTACTTCAAGATGGTACTCTCCTTCAGTCAGTCCTTTGGGTATAGAAAAACCAAAAGGGATCTTCCCTCGTTGGCCGGGAGGCATTAATTCTGTTGATTTACTCCCCAACCAAATGATTTCATCCCCCTGGTCTGTCTCTTTTTTCAGAATAAAGTCTGATACAATATTTGTGGCTGATACTGGACCATTATTTGAGACGATTATTGAACCGGTTACATCTTCTCCTGTTTTTACTGTTTGCGGATACTGTAGATCAGATACTGATAGATCTGGTGTAAGATGCATCTCATATTCAAGAACCGAAAGATTAATTGATTCATTTTCTGAAAGTGAACCAGGTATGAATAGTAAGTAAATAATAAAAATGAAAAATATTTGCTGCGATCGTTTCATGTAAAAAATATTGATCCCAATACGATACAAGCTTGCAGGAATATCAGGAACAAGATGTAAAATTCTGTGTGATAACTGAACTCAGATGTTCACTTCCTGAAAGAGTGATCATTCTTCCTTGTGGTGTTCGTTTAAGAAAACCTATTCTTATAAGATAAGGTTCGTATACATCTTCTATTGTTCTTGGTTCTTCTCCGACAGAAATTGAGATGGTTTTCAGGCCAACCGGTCCACCACTAAAATCATGTGCTATAACTTCTAGAATTCGTCTATCCAAGACATCCAGCCCCTTTTTATCGACTCCAAGGGCAAAAAGAGCTGAGTTTGCTATTTCTTTGTCTATTGAACCAGATCCTCTGACTATTGCATAATCATAAACCCTTCTTAACAGACGGTTTGCTATCCGTGGTGTTCCACGAGATCTCATGGCAATCTCTTCTGCCCCTTCATGAGTTATGGGAATAGCTAAAATACCAGCAGACCTCGTGATGATAATTTGTAAATCTGCGGGATCGTATAAATCCAGACGAAGAATAATTCCAAACCGATCTCTGAATGGAGATCCCAGAAGACCAAGTCTTGTTGTTGCTCCAACCAACGTATACCGCTCGAGAGGGAGTTGAATCGTACGGGCAGACGGTCCCTCTCCTATGAGGAGATCGATTGTGTAATCTTCCATCGCCGGATAGAGAATCTCCTCGATGACAGGTGAGAGTCGGTGGATTTCATCAATAAAAAGGATGTCATGGTCTTTTAACGGAGTTAGAAGCGCTGCAAGATCTCCTGGCCGATCAAGCACCGGACCACTCGTTGTTTCAATACCTGCTGACATTTCCTGCGCAATGATGTGAGCCAGTGTTGTCTTTCCGAGCCCTGGCGGGCCTGAAAACAGAATATGATCAAGAGGTTTTTTGCGTTTGATAGCAGATGTGATAGCAACCATCAACGCATCTTTCACTGCTTCTTGTCCGACAAAATCTTGAAGATATCCAGGTCTGACTGATGGCTCTTCAGTATCTTCATCTCGATTCACTGGGCTTACAAATCTCGTCTGCATATTTCTTTACTTTTTCCGAAGATGTTTGAGTGCTTCTTTTACCAGTTCTGAAGAATTCATATTGGAATTATAATCTTGAATCTTTTCAATTGCTGCAATACTTTCTTCATGGGTATATCCCAATGACTGCAATGCGAGAACAGTATCCTGGATACATGATGAGAGAGTTGAATGACTTGTTGTTTTGATAAATTCCGGAACTTTATTTTGAAGCTCCAGAATAATACGTTCTGCACCCTTTTTCCCAAGACCCTGAACTTGTGAAAGTTTATCTGGTTTTTTACAAGAGATCGCATCACAGATTTCCTGGACTGAAAATTTACTTAATAATGCAAGTCCTGTCTGTGGTCCAATATGAGAAACAGATATCAATAGCCTAAACAATTCAACTTCTTCAGGTGTTTGAAATCCATACAATGAAATTTGATCCTGTCTGACAATCAATTCAGTATAAAGAATGGTTTCTTTCTGTAATTCAATATGTATCAGATTAGATTCTGGAATTCTGATTTTATATCCAAGTCCTCCAGCTTCAACAATTACAAATCCATCTTGTTTATTGAGAACCGGTCCACGTATACGTGCAATCATCTATACGTTCTCATCCAGTTCATGTGGCATAAGGCCAAAGATAATCCATCAGCAGCATCATCAGGTTGTGGTATTTCAGATAATCGGAGCAACCTTGCAATCATCATTTGAATCTGTTTTTTATCTGCTTTCCCTGATCCAGTTATTGCAAGCTTTACCTGATTTGGAGTATATTCATACACCGGTATGTGATTTTTTGCTGCAGCAAGAAGAATAACTCCCCGTGCTTCACTCACCTGCATTGCCGTTGTTGTGTTTCTGGAAAAAAATAATTTTTCACAGGAGAGACATGAGGGTTTATATGTTTCGATAAGATCATCAATGCCCTCAAATATTGTCAAAAGCCGAATAGAGGTATCTCCAGTCTTTGGGGTTGTCTGAATACATCCCCAGGTATGTGCTATCGGGTAATTATTTTCTTTTCCGATAAGCCCATATCCACATCTGGCAAAACCAGGATCTATACCCAGTATCGGTTCAAATCCAGTCGTCAAAACTTAAATCCCTCAATTGTTTTTTTAAATGTCCACATTCTTGAGGATATCACATTTTGGTTCTTCATGTAGATGGTCATTCCAAAGTCCACGATGTGATATGAGCCATTCCTGGGCATGTATCGAATTTTCTTCTGAACGAACACGTATGTATGAGCCATCTGATCGAAGCATTCGTTTCTTTACGGTATCCTGTAAATGAATTGGAAGAATGGTAGATATAATCTCATTTCTAATTCCCGGGTCAAGTATCGGAAATAATACCTCAATGCGGCGGTTCAGGTTTCTTGGCATGAGATCAGCGCTCCCCATCAGGACAATTTCGTCTCCACCGTTATGGAAATAATAAATTCTAGAATGTTCGAGGAATCTTCCGACAATACTGGTGACAGTAATGTTATCTGATACTCCGGGTATACCTGGTCTTAAACAACATATCCCCCTTATCTGAAGATTTATTTTCACCCCGGCCTGTGATGCTCGGTATAATGCCCGGATCATTTCTGCATCCTGAAGGGCATTTAGTTTTAGTATGATATGTCCATCCTGGTGTTCTTTTTGCCGATGGATTTCACGCTCAATTAGTGAAAGAATACCTCTTCTGATATATTTTGGAGAGACCATGAGATGATTATATGCCATATAGTTGGAATATCCGGTAAGAGCATTGAAAAGGTTAGAAGCATCAGAAGCGATCTCCGGATCGGCTGTGAAAAGTCCTATATCCGTGTATATTCTGGCTGTGGTTGCATTATAATTACCAGAACTCATATGCACATATCTGACAATACCCTCACGTTCACGCCTGACTACAAGACATAATTTTGCGTGGACTTTCAGCCCCATTATTCCATAGACTACATGGACTCCGGCATGTTCAAGTGCTTTTGCCCAACCTATATTGTTTTCTTCATCAAACCTTGCTTTCAACTCAACAACAACCGATACTGCCTTTCCATTTTCTCTTGCATCCAGTAATGCCCGAATGACCGGAGATTTCGAACCTGACCGATACAAGGTCATTTTAATAGCAAGAACATCTGGATCATGAGCTGCCTGAAGGACAAATTGCACAACTGGCTGAAAACTTTCATATGGATGAAAAAGCATCATGTCCCTTGCTTTTATTTTATTGAAAAGATTTGGCTCATTATCAATTCGTTTTGGAACTGATGAAACAAATGGAGTGTCCTTTAAATCAGGCCGATTTAAATCAAGCAGACACATAAGATCTGCCATCCCGATAGGACCTCCCAACCGGTAAAACATATGGGGATAATCAGTCATTTTTTCTGCCATCATGGCACAGACAGATTGATCCATCCATGATGAGACTTCTATCCTAACAGGTTTTCCTACCCACCGTCTCCCGATAGATTCTTCAACAGCTGTGAGAAGGTCATCCGCTTCATCTTCTTCAATCTCAATATCAGCATCACGGGTAACCCGGAAAGGATAAGCAGCTCTTACATCCATACCTGGAAAGAGCAGGTCTAGGTTTTCTGCAATAATCTCTTCAAGAAAAATAAATTCTGATTTCCCACGTTCTTCATGTTCCTCATCATCTGTTTTTACTAGAATTAAGCGAGGAAATAATTTATTTGGAATTTTTATCCGTGCAAATAACTCTTCTTTTTGTCCTCGCTCACGAAGGATAACTGCTAAGTTCAATGCCAGATTCGAAATAAAAGGGAAGGGATGAGATTTATCAAATGCCAGTGGTGTTAATACAGGAAATATTTCCTTAATAAAATAATTTCTTAAATATCGTTTTTGCCCTTCATTAAGAGTCTCATATGAGTGAATCAGAATTCCCTCATTTTTCAGGGCAGGTACTATATCTTCATTCCAAACAGAGACTGACTCTTCAAGAAGTGGGACTAATGCTTTGTATATTGCGTCCAGCTGTTCTCCTGGTGTTAAACCATCAGGCGGTGCCTTAATTACTCCTTCTCGTAATTGCTGATGAAGCCCGGATACCCGGATCATAAAGAATTCATCAAGATTATTTGCAAAAATGGAAAGAAATTTGACCCGTTCAAGAAGCGGATGAGTATGGTCTTTTGCTTCTTCCAATACATGACGGTTGAACTGGATCCAGGAAAGTTCCCGGTTAATATACAGAGATGGATCTTTCAAGTGATACACTCTGGATATATTTCCTGATATCGTGTTTTCCTCTTCCATTTTCTTTCCTGAATAATAATGAGGAAAAAGAATAAGTAATTGCCGGATGGTAAAAATCAGAGATCTACTCCACTCTCATAGTGGAACGACTTCATAAAGTTTTTAATAAGTCCACTTACTGATGACTTGTCAGAAAATGTCATAACTACCGACGGAGTTTGATTGTCACCTCGTGCTTCGATTGATGAACCCGAAAAACCTGTACTGATTCGTCCCGCGTCTGCATATCCTTGCACCGAAACTCCTAAATCCAGTCCCTCTGTTGCTTCTAATCCATCAGAAGGATATTCAATTCCTGATGTTAACAGAGTTTCATTATTTGCAGAATAATTTGTGATGTTTGTTACATTTCCTTCATCAGCATAGATTGGGGTTCCTATTAGGATCAGAGTCGATATCACAAATGATATATAATATAGTTTATGAAGATTTTTCATACCTTTCGTCCTAATCTTGTGTTCTGTACATAATATTGTATGATACATATTGAATTGTTTGTGGTCAATTTCATTCTTATTTTAATTATCATTTCCAAAAGCAATTATTTTTTCGCGAATCTGTTCAGGTGTTAGAACAAAATCCACGATGCCTGTTTTAATAGATGCCTGAGGCATACTTTTAATTGGAGCAGTAGCTGGATCCTGTACAATTGTTATACCTCCACATTGGTGGAGATGGATAAGTCCTTCGGCTCCATCCCGTCCCATTCCGGTAAGAATAATTCCCATTATCTTGTCATTATTCATTTTTTGCATACTCATCATAGTCAGATCTACAGCAGGTCTGACTCCGTGGAGTTTTTCACCATCATCCAACTGGAAATAACGATTATTTTTTACGATGAGATGATGCCCTGCAGGAGCAATAATGATCTGTTGTTCTTTAATCCTGGTTTCTTTATCTGCAATGATTACTTCCATTTTCGTGAATGATGTAATATGATTTTTAAATGTTTTAGTAAATGTTGGAGGCAGATGTTGAACGATGATTATGGTAAGAGGAAGAACAGGAAATTCTGATAAAATAGACTCTATAATATATGGTCCACCTGTTGACGAACCAATAATAATAATTTTCATTTTGATTATTTTTCCATTACGGCTTAATCTTGAAGATAACTCATGAAAAACCTGGTTTTTTCAATGAGATCTTCATTGTCAAATGGTTTTGTGATATAATCAATGACATACTCCTGAAGGCCAATCATCTTTGTATCAGGAACACTTTTTGCAGTGAGCATAACAATTATGATACCTTCTGTCAGGCTGTTATCAAGAATAGCTTTGATAGTATCCCACCCGTCCATCTCAGGCATCATAACGTCAAGCAATACTACACCAGAAAATCCTTTTTGAAGGATATTTATACATTCATTTCCACTATCTGCTGTAACTACGGAAAATCCTGCATCGCCCAGAATTGTACGGACTGCTATTCTGACATGTGAGTCATCATCAACGATCATGACCTTGTGTTTTTGCTCGTTCATCTACTTTCACCATTTTGTTTGAACTGAATGATTCAGAAAATTTAGGTTTTTTCTTCAGAAGAATATCTGGAAGTTTTTTCAAGAGAAGATGTACGGTAGTTCCTTTTCCTGCACCCTCACTTTGAATAGATATTGTCCCATGATACATTTCAATGACCCGTTTTACTATTGCAAGTCCAAGTCCATGAGATCCTCGTTCATGGCGGGAATTATCCGCCCGGTAAAATTCTTCAAAAATCCTTGTGATATGTTCTAATTCAATACCTATTCCTTCATCTTTAATGATGATTTCAATTGAATCCTGGTAATAATTAGCACTTATCTGAACATTTCCATCAATAAATGAATATTTTATAGCATTGCCGATAAGGTTTCCAAAAATAGTTTCAATATGAACAGGAGACATTTTCACTGAGTATTCAGATAGGATTGAATTTGTTATATGTAGACTTTTTTGATGGATGAGATATGCATTATCACTAATTATCTGATTTACCAGTTCTGAAATATAAATATCCTGTATATCTGAGATCATATACAGACTATTCATCTGGGCCAGATCAAGAATTGTAGTCACCAGTTTTCTGATGGTGGCAACGTCCTCAATCGAATTATCTAAAAGGTCACATAGTTCTGGATCATCGATCTTTTTCCTAATGTATGGAAGGATAGCAACAAGAGGAGTTAAGGGGGTTTTTAGATCATGGCCGATTATCTGAATGAACTCATCCTTTTGTTTTAATAATTGATCTATCTGGACTGTACGTTTTCTAACTCTGTTGTCCAGATCACGATTCATGTCAAGGAGTTGAGTTCTCATGGCATCAAGTTCCATGGTCTTTTCTTCAAGTTCGGTAGCATATTTCATTAAATGGTTTTCAACGTCTTTTCTCTCAGTAATGTCTTGTATAATCCCAAAAGAACCGTGAATAATCCCTTTTTTTATAAGGGGTTTCCCTTTAATCCGAAGGTATCTGAATTTTTTTTCCATAAGGTTGATTCTGAATTCAAAATCAAATTCAATCCCTTGATCGACTGCACGGGGAAAAAAGGATAATAATTTATCTAAATCCTGAGGGATGGTCCGGGATGTAAAATCATGAATGGTAACTATGTTTTGTTCCTGTGATAACCCAAGAAGAGCAAATATTTCTGGCGAAACTCTGAACCGCTCCAGGTGAATATCATATGACCATACTCCCATTCGTGCAATTTTTTGAGCTTGTTCTAATTTCCATTCAATATCGGTAAGTAGATCCCCATATTGTTTTCTTCTGGAAATGTCTCTGATAACCCCTTCGATACCTTGTAATAATCCATCGTCATCATATATGAGCCGACAACTAATGGATGAGTAAATGCTCCTATTGTCATATGTCCGGAGCTGAATATCATAGTCTTTAATTTTTTCTCCGCTGATGATTTCTGAAAGAAAAATGGGCCAGTATTCAGGTGAATGGATTAATTCTTCAAAAGATGTTCCTTCAAGTGATTGAGATGACGGATATCCAAGGTTTTTAGCCATAGACGAACTGACACGAATCAGGATTCCTGATTTATCAGTCATAAAATACATGTCACCAATCTGATCGATCAGACTTTGAAACTTTTCTTCGCTTCGGACAAGATTATCTTCAACTTGACGTCGGGCAAGTTTCGTTTCTATTACTCCTGCCAGAATCATAAGAGCGGTCTGTTCAGTCTGGCTCCATTCTCTTATTTCTCTATCCCAAAGCAGAAACATACCATATAGGTAAATACCTTGAATTAATGGAATAATTAACGCTGATTCACATTTTCTTTTGTCAAATAAATATTTTAACTGCCCGGATACTTTTGGTTTTTTCAATACAATAGGCGTATGTGATACAAGGATCTGTAATAGTGAAGAAAGAGCAGAATCCTGGTTTACATTATTTATATCAGTACCAATGAGGAACCCTTTTTTCTTTGACCAGAAATACCGCTCCTGAATAGAAGTATATGGTCCTAATCCATCGATTTCCATATACGAACAATACTGGATATTTGTTATGAGTCCAATCCTGCTCATTACCTGTTGAATTTGCTCTTCAGGGTGATCGTAAAGATGGTCTGATTTGGTAATATCCTGAATTATTTTGAGTATCTCGTTAATTCTGGTTTGTTCAGTTTTTAGGTTACATTCATCTGTGATATCACACCCTGAAATTAACAGTATTATTTCTTTTTCTGGGTTTGGAATAGAAGTTATCAGGATCTTATACCATTTTTCATGATAAGTTTCTGATTGAAAATGAATGATTTGGATTGAATGTGATTTATTTCTTTCAATTATTTTTTTAAACTCTTCCTCAATGCCTGAAAATGGATGATTTTTTTGAAATAATGGTTTTATTGTACTATATTGTGATAATGCATGTTTTGAACTAAAAATTTCTAAAAATTTTTTATTTGTAGTGAGAATTTGGAAATTAGAGTCTGTAATACATGCTGGTCCGGGAAGATTTTGTATTAAAGGATAATAAACCGACTTTGAAAATAATGATCCATTTTGTAATGGTGGGATCATATCATCCTTCCTTTGAATCTTATCCATCGATATTTCATATCGAACTCTTATGGTATAAGTTACTATTCCGATGATGGTAAATGATACAACGGAGAATCATTATGGCATATCTTCATGAAACCTGATGTTTCTTCTCATTCTTTAACAAATCCAGTTATTGTTACCGTAGAATTATCACGGATTCTCCTTCCAGATGAAGAATACATTCTTTCAAGATTAAATAAACAGTTTAAGCCTCATGAAATCTCTCTCAATTTTTCTGCTCAAAGTCTGATAGCGTTTCTATATACTTTAGATCCTGGTAAATATGAAAAAGCTATTCAGGATTACATGGATAAGACGAATTTATGTCAATTATATTCTGATGGCCTGGAAAATCCTTTTGAAATCCTTATGAGTAAAATCCTTTCAATTGGAAGTTATGGGATACGATATCGAAAGCGGGTGTATGCAGGATATGCTTCAGAAAGGAAAGTTGCAGGAAGAAAAGAAAAAGAAAATGAACGGGGTGCTTATTTTTATATTGAGGGCAATACTTTTCATCAAGAAGTAAATGAATTGCCAAAACAGTATCAGAACCAGATACTTTGTGGCGATAGTGAAAAAATTCTTAAGAATCTTCCTGATAATTGTATCGACCTCATTATTACATCTCCACCTTATAATTTTGGATTAGATTATGCCTCATCAGGTGATAGTGCTCACTGGGAGGAATATCTTGAAAAATTATACCGCGTATTTTCAGAAGGAATCAGAGTATTAAAATTCGGTGGCAGGTTTATTGTGAATGTTCAGCCACTCTTCTCAGATTACATTCCTCTTCACCATCTTATCTCCTCATTTTTTATGAACCAGAAAATGATCTGGAAAGGGGAGATTTTATGGGAAAAAAATAATTACAATTGTAAATACACCTCCTGGGGGAGTTGGAAAAGCCCGAGTAGTCCATATTTGAAATATACGTGGGAATTTATTGAAATTTTCTGTAAAGGGTCACTTAAAAAAACCGGAAAAAGTGAAAATGCCGATATAACCGATGAGGAGTTTAAATCCTGGGTGGTAGCCAAATGGTCTATCGGGCCTGAGAGGCGGATGAAAGAATACAATCATCCGGCAATGTTTCCAGAAGAATTAGTAAACCGATGTCTGAAACTATTCAGCTATAAAGATGACATAATCCTTGATCCGTTTAATGGGGCTGGTACTACAACTGCAGTGGCAGCAAGAACCGGACGACGATATCTGGGCATTGATATTTCTTCAGAATATTGCTTAAAAGCTGAGGAACGAATAGATGTTTTTCAAAATAAACCAAAAAATCTAGAAAACAAGGAAAAAATAAAAAAGAGATTTGAAAAATCATTTACTTCCGAAACAGAACCTGTAATGCCACGGCGGAGAGGACGCCCGCGTAAAGTACCGAAAGAGAAAGAGATGATTTCTCAGCCCTCACTGGATCACTATTACTCTGATTCAACATAAGCCCTTTTTGTGCAAATTCGTAATTTGATAATGCATCTTCATTTTCAGGATCTATGAGAAGTGCCTGGGATGATGCATTCAATTCCTCACCGTACTGTCCAAGACCTCCATGTGCAGTTCCTTTTATGATCCAGGTTTCGATGAGTGAGGGATCAATGGCAAGAGCATGATCTGCAACTTCGATTGCTTTTTTATACTGTCCTGTTTCCAGATAAAGGGAAGATTTTGCTGTAAGTACATAGACATTACCTGGATGTGTTTTTTCAGCTTCATTCAGAATTATTTCTGCTTGTGAATGTCTCCCGGTTTGGGAATAGAGGCTAGCTTTTGTTACCTGAGCCAGATAGAAATCCGGCTGAATCTCGAGAGACTTGTTAATTAATATCAAAGCTTCATCGATGGATCCTTCTGAAGCGGCGTCAACTGCCTGGTTATAGTAGGAAATTGCATCAACTACAGGCCCCTCCAATCCTGCAATTACTGGGGAGGTGAGAAATCCTGTGAAGATGATAGTAGAAAAAAGCAAAATTGCTTGCGCTTTTTGAATCCTATTTTTCATAGTACATTCTCGGTTTTATTTTCTTAAGGTATTGTCGGATAATTATCAATTTTTTCTTAATACTGGATAAAATAAAGACAAGACAATACGAGCATGTTATATGTTAGCATGGCACAATGATCGATGAATGTTTGGTTTACCAACTGAGACGATCATAATAGTAGGTGGAGCAGTTATTCTTTGTACTATTCTTCTTTTCCTTTGGGGGCTTTTTTTCAGAGGTGAAGCATAATGGCTGATGGAGTAACCATTGCAATTGTTACCATCTATTGTCTTGCGATGGTCGGGATAGGAGCATGGGCATCTAAGAAGATTAAAAATACAGAAGATTATCTGGTTGCTGGGAGATCTTTAGGTTTCTGGGTATTTGTTCTCCTTATGATAGGAACCGTTTGTTCGGGAATGTCCCTTCTCGGTGTATCTGGGTTAGGCTACAAATTTGGATGGCCCACCATATGGGAACAAATTTTCGTACCTCTATCAATTGCGTTCTGTATCATGTTCTTTGGAGTTAAACTCCATGCAATTACCAGGACAACAGGATATATCACGGTGCAGGATTATCTTGCTCACCGATTTGAAAGTCCGACAACTCTTCGGTCTCTTTCAGCTGTTGCCGGAATTATTGTTTCAATGATTTATCTGGTAGGTCAGTATACTGCAATTGCAATTGTATTGATGTGGCTTTTTGAGATTCCGCTCTGGCTTGCTCTTATTATTGCCACCCTGGTGGTCACTATTTATACAACAATAGGAGGATTGTATGCTGTAGCATGGGCTGCACTTATTCAATCTCTTATCCTGATTATCGGAGTCGTCATCATGTCACCGATTATCATATTTTATGCAGGTGGATTTACTCATGTGAATGAATTTATGGCTTCGGTGAATCCTTCCCTTGTTCAACCATGGATGGCTGAAGGCATGGTCTTTACTCCGGCATACCTGATTTCTTTTGGTGTCCTTCTTATTGTGGGTCTGGCTTGTGCCCCACATGTCATCAATAATGTACTTGCTGTAAAAGATGCCAGACTCTTTGCGTGGGCACCTCTCCTTGGTTTCCTTATTTATGGGGCGGTAATGTTTCTTTTAAAATTCGCCGGTTTTGCAGGGATTGCTCTTGTCCAGGAGGGAGTATTTACACTGCCGAGTGTTCCAAATGCTCAGGATTTTGTGATATTGTACGGCATTCAGAATGCGATTCCCCATATTGCCTTATGGTCAATTTTTGCGGTCATCGTATTAGCAGCGGTCATGTCTACTACAGATCGGTTAATGCTTACAATTGGCGGTATGTTTTCCTGGGATATTTATAAAAAGATCATCTGTAAAGATGCTTCTGACAAACAGGTCCTGTTAGTCAGCAAAATAGTCGTTATTCTCTCGGCTCTTATTACAATGGTGATAGCACTGAATCCGCCGGAAATGCTGGCCTTTTTAATCTGGATGGGGATTGGTGTTATGCTCTCAACCTTTGCGGTTCCATTGTTAGCAGGATTATACTGGCGTCGTGCAACGAGAATGGGGGCAATTGTGAGTATGGCTTCTGGTCTTATATCAGCTGGTGTCTTTGGAGCGTACTATCAATATGTATCACCATTACCACTTCACTTTAGTTTTTATGCAGTCATTGTTTCCTTAATTGCAATGATAATTGTCAGCCTGGTGACCAAACCGGTCAGTGAAAAGGTTTTGGATGAAACTAAAACTGGTTGGTACATTCGTTGTCCATAATCACTTTTAAAAAATTTTTCTTTTAATCATTTTCTATCACCCATTCCATGTTTCATTGGGAAGCATTAACAGAAAGATCAGATGAACGTATAAGAGAGATATGGAGCACCCGTCAAAAACTTCGATCATAAAAGCTGCGGGGTTGGTATTCGGAGATATTGGTACAAGTCCGATTTATACTCTTGCAGTGTTGTTTCTTTTCCTCCCACCAACTCATGCGAATATCATGGGTGCTGTATCATTGATATTCTGGACTTTGATCATCATGGTAACTGTCCAGTATACGTTTCTTGCAATGCGTTTGTCAGAAACCGGTGAAGGGGGAACATTAGTCTTAAAAGGGATACTTCTTCCTCTATTAAAAAAACCTCGTGGGGTAGCTATATTTACTTTACTCGCCACGCTTGGAATTTCACTTATGATAGGTGAATGTGTTATCACCCCTGCCATTTCAATTCTTTCAGCGGTGGAAGGTGTTAGACAGATACCGGGATTTGAACTCATATCCCAGGACTGGCTCATATTCTTTGCCATCATTATCGCTCTTGGATTGTTTTTATTTCAAAAAAGAGGGACAGAAGGGGTTTCTAGAACATTTGGCCCGATAATGGTATTGTGGTTTGTCACGTTGTTTGTTTCCGGACTAGTATCTGTGCTATTCAGTCCGGAGATTCTGACTGCCATAAATCCGGTGTATGCAATTCAGTTCTTTTCACATAATGGCATTTTAGGTTTTTTTTCACTTTCTATGATTGTTTTGTGTGCTACTGGCGCTGAAGCATTGTTTGCTGATATGGGTCATCTTGGACGCGAACCCATACAATATGCCTGGGGTTTTGTCTTTGTAGCTGTGTTCTTCTCCTACCTAGGACAAGCAGCATTCTTGCTCAGAAATACTGATGTATCAAATCCTCTTTTTGAGATGATATTTTCAGAATCCCATCTCCTATACATACCCTTTTTGATATTGATGATAGTGGCGACTGTCATTGCATCACAAGCCGTCATAAGTGGTATATTTTCAATTATCTACCAGGCTATTACAACACATCTTCTTCCGATGCTTCCGGTTGATTATACGTCAGATGAACTTAGAACACAAATTTACATTAATACTGTGAATTGGCTTCTCTGTATTGCAGTAATCTTCGTACTTCTGATTTTCCAGTACTCAGACCGGCTTGCAAGTGCATATGGTCTTGCGGTTACTGGAACTATGTCCATCACCGGATCATTTATGATTGCCATCTTCCTGCAAAGACGCAAATATTTCTACATGAGTATTGCGATGTTGGTTACTCTGGTAGATATTTCCTATTTCTTATCGACAGTATCCAAAATTACTCACGGCGGCTACTTATCTCTGGTCATTGCAGCGATACCATTTTCAATTGTCATTATTTACACTGCCGGACAACGGGCACTATACCGGTCCATGAAGCCGATGGGTCATGATCAGTTCATCAAAAAATACACCCGTGCATATAAAACTGCACGCCATCTTCGGGGAACTGCACTGTTCTTTGCACGATCACTCGACCAGGTTCCGGCATATATCTCCCGGACGATGTTTAATAATGAGATAATCTATGAAGAGAATGTGATTATTTCTCTGGATATTAAAGATGAGCCATATGGATTTTCATGGCATTTTGACAAAACAATAGAGCCCGGTCTTTCACATCTTTCTATTAGTTACGGATATATGCAGATTATAGATTTGATGCGGATTATCCGTGAAGCTGGTATTGAAGAGAAGACTATCTTTTATGGAATGGAAGAGATTGTTACGAGGAACATTATCTGGAAGATATTCAGTGCCATAAAAAGACTTTGCCCCTCATTTGTACAATATTACCGGTTACCTTCCCATAAAGTTCATGGAGTAATTACCCGGGTTGAACTCTGATGGTCTGCACGCATCACCATCTATTACTTTTTTCGCAGTAATTTTTCCAGGTTTGCCATATCAGGAATTAGACATTGTTTTTAAAAGATTTTTATGTATGAATAAAGAACGGAATAAGTATAAAATCTTACAAAAATCAGTATGGAAACGGATAATTTATTACTGGTTATGCCGAGATATGGTATCGAGGTGAATTGTCTATGTGCACCGTTGGCGGACCTGTTGATATCGACTTTGATGAAGGATTAAAACCGAAAAATTACAAGTGTAAAGACTGTGGTGGCAGCTTTAGTACAATCGGCAAAAATGTCCGCTGCCCAACCTGTGGGTCGGATAACTGCGTTCCAGCATGATTGCTCCTCTTTATGATGGTTATCTCTGTATTCGATCCGAGCAGTCCTTTCTTCTGATTGGAAGGGTTCTCTCCCCCTTTCATCTTTTCATTGAAACAATCGATGATGAATATTGTCAGTATCTTGAAGAAGGAGATTTGGTTGTGGTTTCTGCTCCGGAAGGAGGAGAGGTTATGCAGGCGATGATTCTTCTTGAACTCATCAGGGAGTATCATGCTCCTCTTGTTGTTCTTCCCAAAGGTCATCCAGGTAGCAAACGGCTCTCTATGGTTGTGTCTGCTGGAGATTATATCGAATTAAATTGTTCAATTCAGCGGGGTACTCACCCTGAACAGCATCTACTCTGTGGATCGGAGGAGATGGCCGGGTTAGTTCTGAAACGATATGAAAAAGGAGTTGAGATTAACGGAGGAGACCATCTTTCTATCCAGTCACTTGACCGGATGATTATTGCTCCTCTTCCCTAACCGATTCTTCACTTTTGAATATATTAGTAAAACCGTCAGTGATACTTTTATTTTTTCTTTTCTGGTTGTAAAGCACAATGCTGGTGTGGATATAAATAATCCCAATAATCAGGAGTAAATCAACTACCCCTATAAGGGCTACCGGCAGATTAAATCCAAAATGTGCAAGTATATATGCATCTATCATGGGAATCATCAGGATCCCCACAAGGAAACAGAGTATCCCCGTTATTACAACCATTGCATCGTTAAAATTCATTTGTTGTGCTCTTATCTGAAATATGGGTAATTGTAATTATTAAAGGGTGACGAAAGATTCTGCTTCATACCAAAATGACACATATCAGGGATCAAATTATAGAAACGGACCTATATACAATATTATTCTCTTTTTTAGAAACTGATTAGGAAAAGAGACTATGCAAAAAACACAGGAAAATCTTGCTAAATCATTGACGGCTGATACAATTGAACTGATTCCATATCTCCCATATCTATTGCAAGATATTTGGGAATTAGGCTCATCACCTAGGATCATTGTTGATTTAATTAAAAAGCACATAATAACATCCAGCGAAACGAAGGTGCTTGATTTGGGTTTTGGAAAAGGTGCCATAAGTATCCAGATTGCTCAAATCTTCGGTTGTCATGTAAAAAGCTTTGATTTAATCCCTGATTTTATTGAATATGCAAAAACAAAATCCTTGCAGTATCATGTAGAAAAACTGTGTGAATTTATCATTGGAGATATAAGCGATGCCGTTCATGTCGAAACTGACTTTGATATTGTAATATTTGGCGCAGCAGGTGATATATTTGGGAATCCAGAAGAAACCATTCTCCAATTGAAAAGAACAATAAAAAGTGGAGGATATATCATCATCGATGATGTTTATGGAAATGTCGAATTAAATGGGAAATATCCAACTAGAAAGGAATGGTTTCATGTTTTTCAAAATACTGGTGTAAAACTTCTTGAAGACCGGTTGTCCGAAATTGAGGAAATAAAACGAATAAATGATAAGCAACAATTAGTTATCAAACAAAGGGCGAGTGAATTAATAAAAAAATATCCTGATAAAGCAGATATGTTCAAAAGTTATGTAAAAAGTCAACAAATTGAGTGTAATGAATTGGAGTATGAATTAACAGGGGTTACGATGCTTTTGAGATGGGCCGTTGATTCTGATTAACCATGGGATAAGGTATGAATCTGTAAAAAATGGTGTGTATTTAGAACATGGTTTTTAGTTTGTAATTTGATATATCGGTAGATATTTGTGGATATAAATAAAATTTCAATTGTGAAGGGATATCATGGACGGATGTTATTCATATCGGGAAATTGATCTGAGTGATCCTCGTATAGATCCAAATCGTGTTCGGTCTTTGAATGATTTTTGGGGTGTCATAATTACGAAAGAAGGTAAAATCAAAATCCCTGTTTGTTCATATGATGATATATTTCCATTGATTAGAAAAAAACCTGATATTTAATTTATTTTTTAATATATCTTTCCTAATTCAATTCTATTCTTTCGATTATTAAAAAATTTGTGGCCATGAGGATCTCGACTCGAATGAGAATATATGAAAAGTACTAGGAGTTGGATGCAACCCATATTCGCCAGATCTCTTAAATTAATTATATAATAGTAAACTATATAACTAA
>JABNAD010000012.1_pt1 | contig 225395 bp, 200 predicted proteins | sample 7240381 | NCBI WGS metagenome assembly JABNAD01 (sample SAMN11332834, study PRJNA596920) | anaerobic digester metagenome | biome: digested sludge; isolation source: digested sewage sludge-derived enrichment culture grown on H2/CO2 | place: Germany: Goettingen | reverse complement strand
AGGGGCTTGGAAAATTCCTTGCGTGTTTTGACTGAACTATTATTGACAATTCCACTCTTAATCTTTCAAACTTGATCATTCTTACTCAATACCATAACCTTACTGTAATCACAATGAATTGTTTGTGTCATTTCAAAACCAAACCGGAAAAAATACTGATCCATTTCACATTTCAGAAAATCCTCAAAGCCTGCTGATTCCGTTTTCTTAACGAGATGAAAGGGGATTCTCTTTAACCGGCTGACCGGCTCTTCCCATTCCACGACTATCAGTTTCCCGACATTTTTTAAAACTCTTCGGGCTTCCCTAATCAACTGCTTCGCCAGATCAGGGCTTAACTCATGCAATACCAGCGAAATCAACACCACGTCAAATTCCTCGTTTGCAAACTGCAGGTTGGTGGCATCCATATGGATCAGCTTAACATTGGATAACCCCGCTTGTTCCCGTTTAGCCTCGGCTTTTTGTAGCATTGCAGCAGAAATATCAATCCCGGTCACCTTGGCATTTTTTCTGACTCCGGCAATGGCCAGAGCATTGGTACCGGTGCCGGTGCACATATCCAGGACTTGTATTGGTTCATTATTTAATAGCGAAATGACGGCATTACGGGGGCTAGTGGCCGCCTTTCTGAAGTAGGTCCGATCCAGCACATCATAGATCTTGGCATTAAATTGATAGTTTTCATCCGATCCCATTTTTTCTCACTTTCGCCCATAATTCCTATTTCTTCTTGTTGAATCGCTCGACTCTCAACCCGCTTTATTTCCACGCGTCCAAAAGTGATGCCATTTTTTCAGCGGTATCGGTTCCCGGCATTGGCACATGGACAGCCATTCTTAGACCAGAATGATCAGTGACATCAAAATTGCTGATTTCAAAATCCAGTCGTCCCACCTGAGGATGGTTCAGTTGTTTATACAGCTCACCACTGTTCTGAATTTCATGAAGCGGCCACCATAAATCAAACTCCGGACTTCTCGTTTTCAACGCTTCAATAAGTGGAGACTTGAATCGGTCGACCCTGTTCCAGCCATGTATACCAGGTCAGACTAATCCCCGCCAGCTGCGCAACTTCTTCGCGACGCAAACCCGGGGTTCGCCGTCGCGGACTTGTTAAGAGACCCGTCTGGGACGGCAAAATTCTAGCTCTCCGGGTTTTCAGGAAATCCCCCAGTTGCTTGTATCGTTGCTGTTCGCTATCCATGCAATGGCTTCCTTTCTATTATAATTTATACCAGTATAATTACACTTCTGGTAATATTATAGCATCTGTATTATGCTTATTCCAGAAAAACGAATAGAAAGAGGTTATCTTATGAAAACACCATCAACAAAACTAGTTTATTTTTCACCAACTGGAACCACAAAAACCGTGGTTGAGGCCGTTGCCCGGGGATTCGAAGCAACTGCCATCGAACGAATTGACCTGACTAAACCGATGACGCGATTAAAGCCTTTACAGACCGAAAAAGACGAACTACTAATTGTTGGCATGCCGGTTTATATGGGCCGGCTGCCGGAAGTAATCGGGGAATGGTTGCAGTCCATAAAAGCCGATAACACCCCGACAGTATGTCTTGTTGTTTATGGTAATCGTGTCTATGATGACGCCCTCCGTGAACTCAAAGACATACTCATCGCTGATGGATGTATCCCGATTGCTGCTGGCGCTTTTATTGGCGAGCATTCCTTTTCCAGCGATAAAACACCAATCGCCCACGGCCGACCTGACCACCATGATCTCAGCCAGGCGGAAGCATTTGGCCGCATGATCAAGGAAAAAATGGATGCGCTTCAAGCGGATACGAAAATTGACGATCTGCATGTGCCTGGAGAATTCCCCTATCGCGGTGAAACCAAACTCTGGGATGTGGATTTTATCAGCGTCAGCAACGACTGTAATCAATGCCAGATCTGTGCGGATGTCTGTCCCGTCGGCGCCATTGATGTTGAGAACAGCCGCCTGATCGATCAGGCAAAATGCATCACCTGCTGTGCCTGCATTAAAAATTGTCCCCAACATGCCCGAACGATTAAAGCCGGACCAGTAGCTGATGCCTCAATCCGGCTGAACACCTTGTTTAAAGACCCCAAGCAACCGGAACTCTTTTACTAAAGGTTTCCCCCTGCTAAAAAAACCCCTTTACCGAGTAACTCGGTAAAGGGGTTTACAGGTTTCTGCTTTTGTTGTATAAGCATGTTAGTTTCCTGGGATAATGTCAACAGTTTTCGTGGGTTACAGATTAGACCCGCTATTTTTTTAATTGGTTGGAGCCGGTGCTTTTACAACGATCAGTTCCAGCGTTTCCAGGTGCATGTTTTTGACATTCATTTTTGTTTTAAACGGAATTTTAAGAAGGGTTCCCGCTTCATACTCGTGAACCTCCTGATCATCAAGGCCAATCGACAGTCTTCCTCTGATAACGGTCATATAAACGTTTGAATTGGAAAAATGCTCAGGAAGCCCCTCTTCTTTATTAAACACCATGTGCAGATAATGAACGTTTTCGTCAAAGATTACCTTTTCCACAGCCTTATCATCGCTTCTGGATAGTTTGAAAATCTGTTCTACCATTTTGTATGCCTCCTTTTATTTCTATAGTGTATACTTACCCATCTGTTGAGCATATATAGATTGGAACATCCTATCTTCTCACCATGAATTGAGTCAATAAAACAATGAACGGATCTCATAGGTTAAGTTAACAACTCCGTCTAACTGACACTGTCACAGCTGTTTTTTATGCCCACATAAAACTTCACACAACCATTTGAAAAATGCTCCTCAGATGACAGCGAATTGATAAATATATCACAGAATTCTCCATAATTTTCGCCAAAGTGATTTTTTAAATGTACCATCCGTTCCAGTCTCGCCTGCCAGTTTTCGATGATATTTTTATTGGCGTTTCCGCTGAAATTCAGTTCGATATCATACCAGTTTTCTTCTGCAATAATGATTTCCAGACCGTTCTTTTCCATGAGCGATTTTATTTTTCCACCGATTTTAAAATCATAAATCTTGCTTTTTTCGGATTCACGTTCAAAGTCTTTTGTTGCTTTCGAAAATTTATTATTTTCGGGTAAATGGCCAGAAAATAAATCATCAATATCAACAATTGCAAACCAGCCTTTTTCGTTCAAACACTTCGTCCAATTTGCAATAAATAAATCCGGGTTTTGCACATATGCCAAAGCAAAACTAATCCAGATTCCATCACATTTCTCTAATTTATTTGGATCTAAAGTAATAATATTGGCGTCAACAAATTTACAATTATCTTCTTTTTCTTTATTCGCTATCACTATAAGTGTTTGATCATTATCGAAGCCCGTCACATGTTTTGTTTTTTTAGCAAGTAAATGAGATACCGTTCCAATTGAGCAACCTAAATCATAAACAACCTGATTTTGATTAAGCGGCAATTTTTCTAAATATCTTTCCCAATCCCGCCATGTGTTTTGATTCGAATATTCTTTTATTAAATTCATATCTGATTCATTCCTTCTCTTAATTTAGCTCCCATTCGTCTCGCTGACGGATTATTTTATATCGGGTTGTATTGCCAATTCCAATCCCCATGATAAATTATCCGCTTGTTCATACCACCATCGATGGTGATGGTTTCCCCGGTGATAAAGTCCTGCTGCCAGAGAAACAAAACCATTTTAGAGATGTCTCTGGGTGTGCCAACCTTGCCAGCGGGGATCGCTGCCTTGTCTGTCGGACTGTGACCAGTCTGATCGTTGACTTCAATCCATCCTGGTGCAATGCAGTTGACTAAGACATCCGGACCTAATGAAATGGCCAGGGCATGGGTCAGAGCAACAATGCCACCCTTGGCACTGGCATAGGCTTCGCTGTCCGGTTCTGATTGAAAGGCCCGGGATGAGGCAATATTGATAATCCGCCCGCGATTTTTAATCAGCTCTTCCCGACACAGCCGGCTTAATTCATAGGGTGCTTTGAGCCCCACCGATAAAACATAGTCAAAACCTTCGTAATCCAGGCTTGATAGGATGCCATTGTTTCCCTTACAGGCATTGTTGATCAGCACATCGATACGCCCCAGTTTCGCCATGGCAAAGTCAACGAATTCCTGAAGCGCTACCGGACTGGCAACATCGCCATAAAAATAAAACAGATTGGGATATTCCGCCGCAAATGGCTGGGATATTTCTTTATCAAAATCAATAAAGCAGACTTGCGCTCCAGCTTCCAGAAAATCCTGGCAAATCTGTTTGCCGATCCCGTGACCGCCACCGGTAACTAAGATACCTTTCTGCATAGATTACGCCTCCGATTATTTTCTTCTGACATATTCAATGGCTTCCTTGCCAGTGATATGTTCGATGTCAATGGCAATTAAATAGGCCTGGCTGCATTCACCTATTTCCTTTTGTTTATTGGCTTGGGGCTGGTCGCCGGAATACTTTTCTACTAAAGCTGTAAAAGCGCTTTGCCATTCATCACCTTCTACTATTCTTGCCTGTCCAAAAGCAATAACACTCCGGAAATAAGTGGTATACTCGGCACTGACAATCGTATCCTCATCAATAACCGCAAAAGATACTTTCGGGTTTTCAATAATCGCATCGATTTTATGCCCCGCTTTGGCAGAATGAAAATAAATTTTGTCGTTAAAATAGACATAACTGAGGGGCACCGCATAAGGATAGCCGTCATCCCCTAAACAGGCCAGAACCCCATTAGTGCAACGATCCATAACGTTGACTGTATCTTCCTGAGACATTAGTTGTTTGTTTCTTCGCATTTTTCTGAACATGTTTTACCTCGTTTTCTGTAAAAAATTTGATTTGGCGGATTTCCTCACCCAATCCGCACTGCATTCTCCTTAACCGCCTTGACAATTTCCACCAACCGCTGCTGTTTGGTCAGATCGAACAGCTTGCCGAAGCTTTGCGGCTTGTCAAAGGGCAGTTTCATCAGTTCGGTGACATTTTCAATGTAGCCGTTCTGGACTACATAGTCGATGACCTTGCGGACGAAGACGATCTGGAACTGATTCAGGGTCTGATCGTCGATAAAGTCTGAAAAGGCCGCCATCGCCGCCTGGGGTTCCAGTTTGGCAAAGCCACCTTTAAGAAGGGGATAAAGGTGGTTGAAGCGTTTGAGAATAAACTCGGCATGTTGTTTATTCTGGGCAAAAATAATGGTCTTGCCGATCCGGTCGCCACCGGCCACATGGATGCCGTTGGCCATCAGATCCTGGATCACCGTATCCACGGTTTTCTCGTTAAAGACAAAAGTATTGATTTTCGGTGATGGGATAAAATCCGGCAGGCTGCCGTCGTCCTCGGTAAAGTCCTCCTCATAGCGCGCTTTATCGGCCTCGGACAGGTTGTCGTAGCTGATCCCCCCGGCCCAGATATCGGTCCATATTTTATCGACTTTGTTTTTTACTTCGCCTGTGATCATTTTTTCTCCTGATTTCCTGTGTCTATTTTATCTGCCGGTGTTATTTTAAATTTGGTAGCTTTTATCTGGTAGTTTTATCTTATGCATTTATTTTTGCATGTGCTTATAATTATACGCCTTTTCGCCAAAAATGGCTATTGCAAATCGTACTTTTTCCGCCACGCTTTTTCTCTATTTTCACTTTTTTTAGTAAATGACAACCGTTTTTCCGGCCTGCTGCCGGCGACTGGTAAATATCTCTGGCAAGAGCTAAAAATCGGCAATGATGGCCCTTTAATTAAGACTCTTTTGATAAAATCCCAATAAAGAATGATTATCGCTAATGAACGATGACAAGGAGGTTTCTCATGAAAATAATGTCTGTTGCCGGGCTGCTCAGTGTACTGCTGTTTTGGTTAGTCTTACCCGATCCCATTCACGCCCTGGCTGCTACTCCCACGGCCCTGGGCGTAGCTTATCGCGGCCATGTTCAGGATTATGGGGATCTACCGGCGGATAACGGCGTCATCACCGATGGCGGCCTGTTGGGCACCACCGGTGAAGGCAAACGGATTGAAGGGCTGACAGTGCAATTGACCGGGGCTATCGCAGCCACCGCGGATTACAACATCCGCTACAATGTCCATATTCAAAATGAAGGCTGGCAGGCGGCCACCGATGAGCCGCTCAGCTGGAAAAAAGATGGCGACTTTGCCGGTTCTCAGGGTAAAAGCCAGCGGCTGGAAGCGATTCAGCTGCAACTCACGGATGCCAATGGAGCGCCGGTAACCGATTATGCCGTTGAATACCGGGTGCATATTCAGGATTACGGCTGGTCCCAGGGCTGGAAAAAAGACGGGGCCATTGCCGGCACCGCCGGTGAGTCCAAACGACTGGAAGCGATCGAGATCCGGATTGTGCCCAAATTTACTGGTAGTCTCGATCCCGCGGTCTTTAAAACTTCCAGCCATCGCCTTGGCCAGACCCAGTTTAAACCGGAAAACGTGACGGTTAACAATGGCCAACTGATGATTACCATCCCGGCCGAAACCATGGCCAGCGGCGAAGTTTCCACCACGGCTTTACAGGGCTATGGCAGCTATGAGATTTCGATGAAACTGCCCAATGCGCCCTCGAGCATCACCGGTTTTTTCCTCTATGCCCCTCCGGACTATGCTCAGGAAATCGACATTGAAATCTATAATCAGCCGGATGGCAAAATCATGTTTACCAGCTACGCCAACGGTGCTCTGACCCAATCGCTGACCAAAAATCTGAGTTTTGACCCGACCGCCGATTTTCACCACTACCGGATTGATTACCAGCCGGACACCATCGATTTTTATGTCGATGATATCCTGCTAACCCGCTTTAGCGAGGGGATTCCGCACAACCCGATGTATCTGATGGTCAATGCCTGGTTTCCTGACTGGCTCGCCAAAAGGCCCGCACCCCAAACCCAGCAGTTGCTGATTGATTGGATCCGCTATTAAAACATTCTTTCCGCCATCCTTAACAATTATGCCATTGACGAACTCTTTTTTTATCGGTACACTTAAAAAAAGACCCACTCCGCTGGAAATGGTAAAATCTGCGAAAGAAGGTCGTCGTCATGCTGGAAAAAAAAATCACATCTCCCCGGGGCACCGTTTACTACTGGATCGCCCGACATCGGGATCTCCAGGCTATTTGTCTGGTTTTTACCCATGGGCTTACTGCCAATCATCGGATGTTTGACCACCAGGTTGCTTATTTTAGAAAGCATTACACCGTCATCAGCTGGGATCTGCCGCTCCACGGGGCTTCCCGTCCCTATGCGGATTTTTCCTTTCACCATGCCGCCGCCGATCTGGATGCCATCCTGATTCAGGAAAATATTCCCGCGGCGGTGATGATCGGCCAGTCGCTGGGGGGCTATGCCTGTCAGCAGTATGCCCTGGATTTCCCGGACAAGGTGCTGGCCTTTGTTGGGGTGGACACCTCGCCGTTTGGCCGTTCCTATTATTCCCGGTCGGACCGCTTCTGGGTGCGCCAGGTGGAGTGGATGTCCCGCTGTTACCGCCATGAGAAACTGGTGACGGCGATTGCTAAAGGGGCCACCCATACCAAACGGGGCTTTGACAACATGATAACGATGCTGGCGCCCTATGCCAAGACGGAACTGTGCCGGATCATGGGGCTTGCCTATGCCAGCTTTCTCCGCGAAAACCGCGATACGGCGTTTGCTTTTCCGGTGCTGCTGACCCTGGGCGAATATGACCGTTTCGGCAAGGTCCCCCAATACAATTGGGCCTGGGCGGCCCAAACCGGCTATCCGCTGAAAATCATCCCGGCCGCCGGCCATAATGCCAATGTCGATAATCCGGTTGTTTTTAATGCCGTGGTTGAGGATTTTCTGGACAGCCATCAGCTGCTTTAACAAACGCAATGATGATAGACGCCGCATCAAATGGGTATAAAGACCGTAAACAGATTACCCATAGAAGGGAGATGAGATTTATGGAACGCCTTCATTTTTGCCCGCAATGTGGCACCAAACTTGAACCGGATGAGCGCTTTTGCGGCCAATGCGGTTATGATACCGAAACTCCAGTTTCAACAGATCCACACGAGAACCCGGCAGTGGATCCCTTTAGCCCTGTGGTTTTGGCCTCACCACCACAAGCAAAACCGGCTGGCACTCAGAAAACGGCAATCATCATTTTAGCCGCGGTATTGGGTGCGCTATTTTTAATCGGTGGCGGCACGCTGATCTGGTTCAATCTTTCCGGGGGACTTGTCAGCAAGCCTAATGGCCTGAACACGGCCACATCCGTGACAATTGAGCCGCCCTCCTATTCGCTTAATGAAGGGAGTTACACCGCCACCCAACAAATTGAAATCAACAAACCCGCCGGTGAGGATATCGTCGTCTATTATACTCTTGACGGCAGTGACCCCTCAACCAGTGCCAGCGTTTATAGCAGCCCGATTGTTTTAAATGCCACCACTACGGTAAAAAGCATTGCGGTAGACAAAAAAGGCAATCACAGCGGCATTAAAACGGCCACCTATATAATAACCCTACCCCAACAGGCCGCTACAACGCAACCGGCGACAACCACCCCGGCAGCGATCACAGACCCGGCTTCCAGTGAATGGCAGCAATTTGAGAACAACATCAACGGCACCTGGAAGTGGACCGATAGCAGTGGCTTCACCCTCTACTATCAATTCAGTGGCGGGATGTTACTGATTACTGACGGCGGCAGCGACTACTATTATGACAGTTACCGATCAACCGTCTCCACCGGTAGCAATGGGACCGTCGGCACCGTTTACTCTGGTGATCATCAGCTTAATATTGATTGCAACCCGATGGGTGACAACGGTATTTATATTGATGGCTATTATTGCAGTTATGTTCCCTGATCGCGGCGACGAATATGATGTTTCCGTCTACCGTAACGGCAATAACGCAGAATTATCTCGCTTTGACAAGTTACTGTCGAAGCTTAGCTATCAAATTGCAGCCTTTTGGGCTGTGACCCATTGCAAACAAAAGCGGATGTAAATTTTTATATTATCGTATACGATTATTATACAAACGTTTACAGTTTGTCTATTTACTTCCTGATAAATGGTGATATAATAAGGTCATATCAAAGATCAACTCAATCATTTTCAGGAACGAGTGAAAGAATCCTAGTGACAACCACTCAATAACAATTATGACGCTGGCACTGATATCAATGTACCGACCCGAGGTTGAAGGTGAAAATTTGACCATGATGAAATAATTGATATACAAGCCGGGAAAACAATCTGCAACAAGTCAGATCTTCTAACTATTAAAAAGCGAAATCTTTTTAACAGCCGGATATCCCCTTATAAGTGTGTAATGTTTAAACTGAAAAGTGAAAAAGAAGGTTTTTGATAAAATCACAAGAAGGAGTCCAAACGGATGACGACTGAGATTGTGAACTAGGCCGGTTTCGCAGGTTAAATGGCGGAATCGGTTCTAGTTCTTTTTTGGGTTAAAAGGAGCTCTGAAAATCTGATTCTGGCTTCGTCTGAAAAATCTGAAAAAAGGCAAAAAGGCTGTGGGTGGATAAAATTGTCATAAAATCCCGATGATTCTAAAATAACCTCCTGATGTGTGACCGTGGTAACTTTTTATTCCACTGATCTACAGTATACTATAAGAAAATTCGAATTTTGAAGCTGAGATTCGCATAATCAACTTGGAGGTTAACAGATGGATATTTTTACACTGATTTTCTGGGTGATTACCCTGGTATGGCTGGGGTTTTCACTGAAAAAAGACAAGGGTAAAACCTTGAAGGCCATAAAAATGTCCGGGGGAATGATGAAAGGGATCGCCGGCGATATCCTCGGCATCTTGCTGTTGATCGGTCTGATCCTCACCTTTGTGCCACCGGAAACGATTAAAGCCACCATCGGTCAGACCAACGAGGTTGCTTCGACGGTGTTGTTTGCACTGCTGGGAAGCATCACCCTGATCCCCGCCTTTGTCGCCTTTCCACTGGTGGCCTCGCTGGTGGATGCCGGTGCCAGCATTGTTCCGATTGTCGCTTTTCTAACCACGTTGACGATGGTGGGGGTGGTGACCTTTCCGCTTGAGAAACGAGAATTCGGTCTGAAATTCACGCTGATCCGCAACTCGCTGAGCTTTGCTTTTGCCCTGATGATTGCCCTGGCGATGGGGGTGATCCTATGACATTTTTAAAAAGCCAATTCAAAAACAACCGCTTTCTGATGATCGTGATCCTGGCTTATGTGGCCGTCGGCATTTTTGCTCCGGAAAAATTTCTGCCATCCCTGGGCAACACCTGGTATTATGTCAAGGAAATGCTGATGATTATGCCGGTGATTCTGCTGTTAACCTCGCTGATATCGGCCTGGGTGCCCAAAGAAACCATCGAAAATGCCTTTGGAAAAAACTCGGGCCTTAAAGGTTCGCTGTTTGCTTTTTTACTGGGCAGTTTTTCAGCCGGTCCCATTTACGCCGCCTTTCCGGTCTGTAAAATGTTATTGAACAAGGGCGCCAGTATTGCCAACATCGTCATCATCCTGTCGACCTGGGCGGTGATCAAAATCCCGATGCTGATCACTGAAAGCAAATTTCTGGGACCCGAATTCATGCTCGTCCGCTGGATTCTGACCACCCTGGCGATTTTTCTGATGGGCTATATCACCTCCCGGTTTGTCAAACCGGAGGATCTTCCCGCCGACGATGAAGCAGCTGCCGCTCTGGATGGTCCCATTGCTGTGAATGCGGACTATTGTGTGGGCTGCGGCCTGTGCGCTAAAATCTCCCCCAGCCATTTTAAAATGGTCGACAAAAAAGCGACCGTCATCAGCCAGACTTTGTCGCCCGGGGACGGCCTGGCCATCAAGGATGCCGTGGCAAAATGTCCCGCTCAGATTATCCGGTTTTATCGCTAAAAAAATCCCTCTGCTACCGTTCTTTTGGCAGCAGGGGGATTTTAATGTTTTTATCGGCTGCAATCATCCATGTATATCAAAACCCTGGATGGCGCTTTGCCTTGATTGTTACGACACTATTTACTGGCTGTTTTCATAAGCCCTGACCACTTACGCGGTTTTTAGTAATCCTTTTTCGCCACACAGCCGGGTCAGCTCTTCACCGATGATCCGGGTCATCTGATTAAGGTCAATATTTTCGCCATTGAGGACGTCATACCAGCCACCGGTCACCGCATCGCCGACGGTTTCTTTGAGGATGCCGCCGACGCCATTGTAGATTTTGGTGATCGTCACGGTGGTTCCGCTTAAAGCCACCTGGATAACATATTTGTCTACCGGTGGAAACTGAATGCAATGCATAATCCCTTTTCCGGTCAGCTGGGGTTCACCGCAGGGATAGGTTCCTGCTTTCATGATCTCATGGAGTTCTTCATAACTCAGTTTTTGATTGAGCTTCACCTTATCATAGCTTTTAATCATATCTTTCGATCCCTGTTTAAACTTGTCAAAAAATCCCATTATTTACTCCTCGCTAATTGAAATAGTTAAGACGTATTTTAAAAATGCGCTTCTATTCCAAGTTTACCCCTGACATCAACCATTCTCAATAGCAATTCACACCGAAAATCAGCCATTCACGAAGTCCACCCTTAGGAGTCAAGCGATACGGTTGTTCCGACTAACCTAGACTTGGATGTAGCAACTGCGGTTCTTACCACTTTTCTTTGCTTGATAGAGTCCCTGATCGGCCCGTTTGATGGCTGCTTTTTCATCGCCGTCACCAGGAATAAAGTAAGAAACTCCCATCGAGACGGTGATCTTTCGCGGTTGACCGCAACAGTCATAGTTAAAGGATGCAGCGATATCCAGCAGTTTTGCGGTAAAAGCTTCAACGTCATCTTCTTTGAGCCCCTGACAAACCAGCAAAAATTCTTCGCCACCCCAGCGGAAAAGTTTGTCATTACTGCGGATATGCTGGTTGATAACCGTTGCCAGCTTGATCAGCACCTTATCGCCAACATCGTGACCGCAGTCATCATTAACCTTTTTAAAATCATCAATATCGATCATGATCAGGGCCGGGCTTGCGCCACTGTTTTTAAAGTTTTTAAAGTTCTTTGCCAGACATTCATTGCCGGCTCGGCGGTTGTAGGTTTGGGTCAAGGTATCCTTGTAGACTGCCGCCTTTAATTCCTGCTCGGAATTCCGATAATACCAGGCTTCAATCCGATTGGTGACCATCGATAAAATCACAATCAGGCTGAGAATAAAGCTTATCAGACCAATCAGCATCCACAGCGAATTTTCGCGACTTTCCGCGGTGGTGACGCTAACATAGGTGCTGATATCGTCCAGATGCACTCCCATGGCGACAATCCAGTTATACTCGGGATACAACCTGGCATAGGTCAGCTTTTCGGATACCACATCTGAATTCATTTTTTTAAAGAAGTATCTGTAAAAAATCTCACCCGAAGTTTTTACCCCTTCCAACTCTTCCAGATAGGGGAAGTTGCCTTGAATATCGGTCATGGCGGTGGACAAGGACTGACCTTCAGTATCTTTTAAATTGGGATGAATGAGACGGATCGCATAATTGTCCCCACCTTCAAAATTGACCACCTGATTGACCCAGAAATAAGCGTCATTGGAATAACGGGAGGCGTGAATATGGTCGCGAATACTCTCTTCCACAATTTCCGCCACCCGGCTTTGGCGAACACCGAAGAAAACCTGGTAATCCCGGTAGTCCTTTTTGACGAATGATGTCATCAAGGGGGATAGCTGTTCGGTATTCTGTGAAAATGATAAGCTCTGGTCGACATCACTGATATTTTCTGAATAAATAAGTCTGCCGGTACTGGAATCACCGATCAGGACGGTAAAATAAGTCTGCCGGGTCGGGTCCTCAAAATAAAGAATGGCCTGCTCCAGAAAAGACTCAGGAGTATAGTTGTTATATCCATCCAGGGCAATTTCGGCCAACTGATTGAGTCTGGCAAAGAGGGTCTCCTGGGCCTGGCGCTCCTGATCAATCGTAAGAATCAGGTTGTCGACATTATCCTTTAAAAAGGTTTTTTTTACTTCGATAATACTGGTTTCAAAATTTTTCTCGTAGATATTTTCCATCTGCCAGGACAACATCAAAAAGGCCAGGCTGCTCAGCCCGCCAAGGATTAAAATGATGACCACCAGGATCAGACGGTATTTTTTTCGCAAGGGGTCCATTGGCATTCTCCTGACCATGGATTGTCTGTTGCAACTCCTGGCACCAATCAAGCGGTATCACCATAGTTGCAAACGAAAGATCTTTTGATTCAGTGTCGATAACTCTTGATTTTATTATACCATCAATTTTACCATTTGATAAGCAGATATTAAACCATCCACAACCGTTTCAGCCTCGCCTGAGGGACCCCATCAATTGACATCCACTCACGCAAACCGCCCTTGCCACTTGACGCCATCACCTTGTTTCGATATAATCGAGACATTCTATTGCGCTAAATTGCGGTTGAGCTGGTTTGCTGATCCGCTTTAAAATCGGTTACGAAAGGATCCCATCATGGCATTATTTTTTGTTGTACTACTGGGTTTGATCAGTATCATCACGACTTTGCTGATGGTCTTGTTTGCCGGCAAAATGATTCCCTACACTGATGCCAACGGCCAGGTGCTGCCGGGCAGCTTAGCCGAAAAATCCTGGGTCACCATCAACGGCGTCGAAATGGGGATGATTATTAAATCCCGGGATATCAAAAAACCAGTGCTGCTGTTTGTCCATGGCGGTCCGGGAATGCCTGAATATTGGCTTAACGCAAGCTATCCGGCCCACCTGGACGAAGTCTTTACGGTGGTCTGGTGGGATCAGCGCGGGACCGGGCTGTCCTACAACAGTAAGATCCCGACGGATACGATGACCACGGCGCAGTTGGTGTCTGATACCATTTCGGTAAGCCGGTATCTGTGTCAGCGTTTTCGCCAGGATAAGATCTATCTGATGGGCCACTCCTTTGGCACCTATATTGGTATTCAGGCGGCCGTTCAGGCACCACAACTCTACCACGCCTATATCGGGGTGGCCCAGTCGGTCAACCTGGCACTGTCCGAAGAACTGGCTTATGAGTGGTTACTGAATTACTATCGCGATGATAAAAAAATTCTGAACCAACTTGAAAAATTTCCCTACGGCACCGCCGCTTACGAGCGGATTCGCGACCGGGTCATGCATGAGGCCGGAATTGGCACCACCCACACCATGTATTCGGTGATTACTGGTATCTTCCTGGCGGTGATGAAGCACCGCGAGTATACCCTCAAAGAAAAGTTCCAGGTCTGGCAGGGCAAGGCTTTTTCCAAAAGCTCACCACTGAACGAGGAATTCCGGCAGGCCAATCTCAGTGATCTGATTACCCGGCTTGATCTTCCTGTCCTGTTTTTTTCCGGGGCCTACGATTATACCGTCAACCATCACTTGTCAGAAATCTTTCTGGAGGATATAAAGGCCCCCCAAAAGCACTTTTATCTTTTTGAAGATTCCGCCCATAGTCCCATTTTTGAAGAACCGGAGGCGGTCCTGAAAATTTTAAAGGCGCTAATCGCCTAGAGCAACAGCGGTACCGGGCTCCCGGTATTTGCGGGCAATCGCTTTAAATTTTTCGTGAACCTGGATAAACGCCGCCACCACTGCCGGGTCAAAATGCCGGCCGGCTTCTGCTTTTATAATCGCCACTGCTTCTTCGTGGGAGACGGCCTCTTTATAGACCCGTTGGCGGGTTTTTAGCAATCATGGCGATGGCTTTGGCGCCATTAATGGCTACCTTGACCTGATACAGCTGCCGCAGCAGGCCATTGATCAGGGCGATATTGTCGGGGTTATCATCGACTACCAGAACCGTTTGTTTTTCCTGAGTCATACGTCTTCACCTCTTTCCTTACCGATGGCTGTGAGCAGGGTTAACGCTTCATCAAAGGCGTAGCCACGCAGCAGGTCTGCCAGTTCCGTAAATTGATCGGGCTTGAGCATCCGGCTAAAGATCTGCCGGTTTTCTTCAAAATAACCCAGCGCTTCGGCATCCCCTTCCTGAACCAGCTCCAACAGTTCGACAAACTTTTTATGCCAGCTTGCCAAATCGACTTTAGCCTGTGGTTCTGGTGGTTCCACCGCCTGGTCATTAATAAATGTGATGATCGCTGCATAGAAGTTGTCAAAATCGGCCTTGAAAGCCGCTAATCCTTGAACCACCTGCTCATCCAGGCCCACTTCCCGCAAGTGGCTTTCGATTTTACAGACCTGTTGATATAAGCCGGTAGCGTCGATATTACCGAGAACGCCCTTGGCCGTGTGAAGTTTTCGCTTCAGTAAATCTTCATTTTGGTTATCATAAGCCCGGACCATCTCGGACGCCATGTCAGTATGGGTTTCGCCAAATACGGTCAGCAGCGTTATGATGATATCCGGATTCTTACCCAGCCGGGTTTGCAGCTTTTCCCAGTCGATTTCACTGATTTTTTCTGCTTCACTGAGGATTAATTCTGTTCTTTTCATTGTTGTCAATTTCTCCTTGTCTTGATCAGTCATTTTCACAGCCTCGACGGCCGGATCATTGACTCTTTGTGGTTTTACATATTGCTGAATCATATGATACAAAAGTCGGGGGTCAATCGGCTTGGAAATATGGTCATTCATCCCATTTATGAGGCATTCCTCGCGCTCATCGACAGTCGTTCGGGCGGTCATCGCCAGAATGGGAATATTTGGATCAATGATCCGGATTTTCCGGGTGGCTTCATAACCATCCATTACCGGCATCTGTAAATCCATCAGAATAAGATCATAATGGTTTCTTGATACGGCCTCAATCATCCGCTGGAGGGCGACTTCCCCGTTTTCCACAGTGTCCACCTGGGCGCCTGCCTGAATTAAAAATTCTTCAGCAATCTGACGATTGACAGGGTCATCCTCAGCAACCAGAATCCGTAGGCTCGCAAGTGGCCTCTGCTGCTGGTCAAACGGAGTATAAAAGGGCTCTGCTGCTGTTAGTGCCTTGAACGATTTTTCCAGCCAGACTGTAAAGCTAAAGGTACTGCCCACCCCTAATTGACTTTCGGCCCATATCTCGCCGCCCATCAGCTCGACGAGATTACGGCTGATGGTTAAGCCCAGTCCGGTCCCGCCATAATGGCGGGTTGTCGAATTGTCATTCTGGGTAAAGGGTTCAAAGAGCCGTTCCAAATTTTTCTGGACAATGCCAATGCCCGTATCCGCTACTGTAAACTTCAGCTGGATCTGCTTATTGCGGCTTTTTCCCAGCTCAATGGCGACGGTAATTTTTCCGGACTTGGTAAATTTAACGGCATTTCCGACCAGGTTGGTCAGCACCTGCCCCAGTCGCAGCGGATCACCACGGAACCATTGCGGCAAAGCTGGAGACAGTGCGACTGCGAATTCCAGATTTTTTTGGGCTGCGCTTTCAGCAAACAACTGAATCGCATCATTAACGACCTTTTCAATGTCAAAATCGATGGTTTCCATTTCCAGCTTACCGGATTCAATCTTAGAAAAATCCAGAATGTCATTAATAATGCCCAACAGTGCCGTGGCGGCACCATGTATTTTACGGAGATAGTCCGCCTGCCTGGCATCCAACTGGGTTTGCATCGCCAAATGGGACATCCCCAGAATAGCGTTCATCGGAGTTCTGATTTCGTGACTCATATTGGCCAAAAATTGTGACTTGGCCTCGGTGGCGGCATTGGCATTTTTCAGCGCCATCTCCAGTTCTTTTTCTTTTGCTTTGAGCTCGGTGATGTCCGTAAAAACTCCCAAAAAACCACCCACCGAACCATCAGCCAGATAATAGACGTTGAGGCTGTAAAGGGCCACCCTGGCCTGGCCGTTGGCACCGTGAAATGTGGACTGCCGGACACAGGGCTTTCTGGTTATCAGCGCTTCTTCCTTCATCCGGGCATACTCCTGTAAATCAGCATCGGTCAGTGGCGGAAATTCAGCCAGTTTGCAATTGAGATAGGCGGCAGTATCGACGCCATAGTGCTGCGAAAGCTTACTGTTCATGCCCAGCAGCTGATCATCCCGGGAAACATAAAAGATCCCACCAGGCATGGCATCCAGTAATTGGCTGGTAAAATAATGCTGGTTCCGTAGTTTTTTGTTATAAGCGATTTCCTTCTCCAGCATTGTTTTGGTCACATCAATCTGCCTGGTATATAAGCAACTGACCATGTAAAATGCAATCACCAGCAGATAAATCATCAGATCGATATCCAAGCCGATAATATGCCAGGCCAGCAAGGGATAGGCCAGGAAATAAAAACCGTTCTTCCAGGTTTCATTGGGTTTCTTTATTTTTTTGTTTTTTAACTGAGTAACCGCTTTTAGATTAAAGTAAACGCCGCCAAGAGCAATCATCAAAATGCCGATCTTATAAGCCAGATCGACGGTATTGCCCTGGTAAATCAGGCTGGGATTGATCGCGCAGATCAAATCCGTCAGGATCACAATGGCCAAACCCGACAGTGCGATCTTATGTCCCAGGGTAATCCCCCGTTCTTTAAAGTACAACCAGTTTAGCAGCAGGAGGCCATGCACAAAGAGGCTGAGGCTGATAAAGAAAAAAGATAATATCGTGATCAGATCGCCAGCTATCATCAGTGCCCACTGCTGCTGGAGGGCTGGCTTGAAAAAAACTAACCAAACGGTAATTCCCATACAGGCGATCAAGGTCATCAGATCTGCCATTACCTGAAATTGGCTGGTTTTTTTGGTCACAAAGCTGTATAAGGCAGCAATGGTTATCAGGATCAGAACCCGGCTGATAGCATATAGGACGACTTCCAGGTTGTAAAAACTGACGAGATTATAAGCTTCTGAAAAAATAATGAGTTCCCCTACCATCGCGATGACGTCGGCGATAAACCAGGCCATAAAAGCATAGGCAATCAGCTTTTTGACAACCTGATTGTCTTTCATCATCGTGGTGAAATAGTGCATCGATGCCCAGGCCAAAAGGCTGGCTCCGGGTTTCAGAAGTATCATCAGTTGCTGGTATTCCAATGCGAAAGTCAACAGATAGGCAATCGCATACATGATGATCAGCCCTGTGAATAAGTGCTTGTTTTTTTCTGTCATATCCTGGTCCCCCTTTTTTTGATTCGAGCCCTTGCTAGTAGCCTACCGGCATTTTTTTCGGTCATGCTGATAGACAAAAAAATCTGGAAGGATCAACTCCCAGATTTCTCTTGTGTGTTAGTCTTATAATACCCCATTAATCAGTATTTATCCATTTCAAAATCATCAAGGATGATATCGATCGATGGTTCAATGACCGGTTCTGGTTTTTTTGTAATTGTCTGATTGATAGTTGGCTTCCGACCTGGGCTCGTTCCCTTTAAACGGAAAGCACCAACCTTATGTTTAAGCAACTCCGCCTGACCAGAAAGTTCCTCGCTGGCAGCGGCACTTTCTTCAGCCGTGGCCGAGTTGGTTTGAACCACCTGCGAAACCTGCTCAATTCCCAAATTGATCTGGGCAATTTCGGAAGCCTGATCGTTAGAGGCTTGGGCAATATTGGCCACTAGACTGGCGACTGTTTCCACCTCACTGAGAATTTCTTTCAGACTTTCGGCTGTTTCATCGGCAATTTTAGTACCGGCGTCGGTCTTGCTGATCGAGCCTTCAATCAGAGCCGTAGTTTCTTTGGCTGCTTCGGCGCTGCGGGCAGCCAGGGTCCGGACTTCTTCGGCCACTACGGCAAAGCCCTTGCCATGTTGGCCAGCCCGGGCGGCTTCCACCGCCGCATTTAAGGCCAGAATATTGGTCTGGAAGGCGATGTCGTCAATAACCTTGATAATTTTTGAGATATTGCTGGAAGCCTCGTTGATTTCGACCATAGCCGCTACCATATTGGTCATCTGGCTGTTGCCGATCTCGGCTTTTGCTTTGACATTATTTGCCAGCTCATTGGCTTGATTGGCAAATTTGGCATTTTGCTTGGTTTCCCCAGCCACTTCTTCCATCGATGCGGTCAGTTCCTGAATGGAGCTGGCTTGTTCAGTTGTTCCCTGAGCCAAAGCCTGGCCACCATCGGATATCTGGGTTGCTCCTGCTTCGACCTGACCAGCGGCATCGTTGATGTCGGACATGGTTGTACTGAGACTGCTGGTAATATCGTTAAGGGCGCTTTTGATAGCCTGGAAATCTCCCAGATACTCATTGGTAATTTCCAGATCCAGATTACCCTGACCGATCTGCTCAAGCGTATGCGTTATTTCTTCAACATATTCACTTAAAAATGTGATCGTTCCATTTAATGCTTCTTTTATTTGAGCATGATCGCCACGATAATCACCTTGCATTTTGGTATGCAGATTCCCCTGGGACAATTGGGTAAGGGTCGCCGAAGCTTCTTCAATGGGGGCAATGACGGCATCGAGAGTCTGGTTAAAGCCGGTGACAATTTTGCCATATTCGCCAGGGAATCCGGAGACATCACCACGGTTGCTTAAATTACCTTCAATGGCAATCCTGGCCATTTTTTCGGTTTCATCAACCAGGTTGATAATGTTCTGAATCATCCCTACCAGGGCCGGAATTAAGGTATCATTGTCACTGCGTTTGCCAACTTTTGACAAGACTTCCAGATCGCGCATATCACCATTGGCAATATTGGTCGAAATTTCCACGATCCGGGTTAAGCGGGTATGGACATCATTGATGGAATGGCCAATTTCAGCAAAAATGCCCTGATAATTGGTGGACATGGTTTCAGAATAGTCGTTGAGGCTTATTTTTGCCAAGACCCGATTACTTTCCACTAAAGCCCCCAGGCCATCGATACAGGCATTAATACTGTTCTTAAGGGTGTTAAAATCACCATTATAAGTGGCCGTAATTTTTTCCGGAATTTGTCCTTTACCAATCTGATCCACATAATCCGCCGCCACATTCAAAGGGCCAACGACTGCATCGAGGGTGTTATTGACCCCTTCGACAATTTCTTTAAAGCCGCCCTTAAAAGCATCGGTATTTCCCCTGGTTTTCCAGTCACCTGCTAAAGCTGCTCTTGAAAGCATGGTCGCTTCGGCAATCAAGGCCCGAATGGTTTCGACGGTTTGCTTTAATACTGGTTTCACTTCATCCAAGGGATCTGTTACCATGATATCGGCCGACAGATCTCCGTCAGCGATTTTTTTCATCAGGCCCATAATCCCAAACTGCAGGGTGTCCGCCAGCTGATTGAGGGAATCTGTCATCTCGCCTACTTCATCTTGCGACGTAATCTCCAAACGTTGACTGAGGTGGCCGTCATAAATTTCTTTGATCAAGCCGTTGGCGGCCAGAACTGGTTTAACGATCCGTTTTGAAATAACGAATGCAACCGCCGCTCCTGTCACCATGATCACCAGCCCTAAAATAATTATGGTGTTGCGTAGCTGATTAATCGGCGCCAACATCACCGCTTCCGATTCGGTCACCAGCAGGTTCCAGCTGGTTCCCGGCACTGGGGCCACGTAGGCCAGTTTTGTATCGCCATTAAAGTCATAACTGATATGAGTCACACTTTGGGGCGCTATTTCTTTGAGCCGGGCGCCCATGGCGTTGGGGCCATCTTTTTCGATGTTGTCAAAGACGTTGGTCTGATCCAGTATCAGTTGATCGTTGGGATGGGCCATCATTACGCCATTCTCACTGATCACCATGCCATATTTATTGGTTCCGTCACCCAGATTATTGACGATATTTTTAAGAAAGGTAGGATCCCGGCGACCAACCAGTAGCCCCGCCACCTGACCATTTTTGATAATGGGGGCAACATCAAAAACTACCGGTTCCTTGGTGACCTTGCTGATGGCCACATCGGAGACACTGTTATTGCCTTTAAACCCTTCTTCATACCAGAATTCGCCCCAGGAATCAAACTCGCCGCCGCCGACCAGATATTTGGCATGGCCGTTTAAATCCATAACGGCAATATCCTGGTAACCCAGCCGTTCGATACTATCGGCAAGGGCTGCCGCCTGAGTGGCAAAGTCCATACTGGTAATCGATTCGCGTCGGGCAACCTCATTTAAGGTGGCCAGATTGCCAGCAATGGCCTGGCCAATGTGATTGGCCGCTTCTTCCACGTATTCCAGAGCATCAGCTTCGGTACCCTGGTCAATGATCTTGGCCCCGGTATTAATGACCAGGATAGCCAGGGTGATAATGGCTGCTGCCAGAATCAGGACCGTCATTAGAATCAGCTTGGCTGACAGGCGCATTTTTACGACGAAGTTTGCTTGGTCATCGTGATTGTTTGTTGGTGTTTGATTTTTTGTCTTCATTTTTTCGCTCCTTTTAAAAAGATTTTTCAGAAATAATAATTGACCCATGATGAAAATAGCAATTCTCTTGAGTAGTTGTTTTGCAGATAAGCTTAATATAAACGCAAATAAATTCTACGACAATTCCTGTTAATACTCTTTTCGACCATTCTTCGGAAAATGTTAGTAAAATAATATTTTTAGGATTAATTCCGATTTACACTTGAAAGCCATTGCAAATGGTATTATACTATAGATGACTCAACAAATTCTCAACAGCAACTTTGGTCATTTATCGAATAATCAATGGAGGATAAATTTTTGAATAATTCACCACCATTTAACATTGAAAAGTTGAAATTTTTATTGGATAACCCCTTTGACTGTTTCTGGGTATTTGATATCACAACGACCCGTTTTATTTATATCAGCCCGGCCGTTTTTACCCAACTGGGCTGGACCGTCGACGAGGTGATGAATCTGCCAATTGACAAAATCTTTTCCCCGAAAAGTTTACAGAAACTAATGAATGAAGAAATTAAACGCTACCATCATTTCATCACCGGTGACCGTCGACCTGAAATTGTCAGTAGTCTGGGGGAGTATGAACAATACTGCAAAGACGGCTCCATCATTGCCGTGGAAATTTCAACCCACCTTTTCTGTGATGAACAATCTGGCGCAGTTGTAGTTGGTATCACCCGAGACGCAACAAAACGAAAAAACTATGAAAACCATCTCCTTAACATTATCTTGACCCAACAGGAAAAAATCATGGAACTGCAAAAAAGCCACCATAGCCAAGCGGCACTGGTTGTCCGTTTTTTCGGTAAATTCGTAGTTAATCTGCGTGGCTCTACCCTTCCAGTCAAATGGCGAACCTGCAAAACCGAGGAACTGCTTGCTTTTCTGCTACAACATGATCAGCTATGTGTTTCCCGAAATACCATTATCGATGCCCTCTGGCCAGAAACTGATGGCGATAAAGCTGCCAAATATCTGCATACCACCCTCTATAATTTAAAAAAGGACCTCAAAGCCCATGACATCGCCTTTGATTGGCAACTGATCAATGGATCATATTGCTTTTCTCTTCCGGATTATTCTTCTGATCTACAAGAATATAAGGGGATGATCAAGATGGAAGTCACCCCCCAAACTGTTTTAAAAATCCTTCAGGTACTGGAAACGATAGACGTAGTGGAATCACTCAGCAAAAAATCAATTCGCAAAATCGAAGCTGGCATCCGTCTTTATCGGGGGGATTTTCTTGAGGAAAATGATTATCTCTGGGCTGCTGCCCAACGGGCTGACTACCGTGCTCTTTTTGAAAGAACTTTATATACCCTGGCTCGCTATTATTTTTTAATTCATGACTACCCATCCTGCCGTCGCATTATTTTCAAACTCATCGATTTGGACAGTCTTAACGAAACCTACCATGAAATGCTTTTAAAGATTTATATTTTCGAGAAAAATAATGATGCCTTCATGAAACATTATCAGTATCTGAAAGCACTGCTCCAATCAGAGTTGAACCAACCTCCTAATGCTGCCATTATGAATCTTTATCAACAAAGTCAGGATCAGGACAAGTTCCGGGCTTCGGACAAGAATATTTACTATCAGCCTTTTTTTAAAAATAATTGATTTATTTATAGCCAACAGGAAAGGTTTGTAATAGAATGGCATTAACAATTTAAATGTAATTCATTTTTAACAATCGATTCAATTTTTAATCCTGAATAATCTTGGAGGAACAATGTTAAGAGAAAAAATTATCACCGCCATCAATGAAGTCGGTTTCGACGAGTACCAGGAAATTACCTCAGCTGAGATAATCTTTGCTGACGCTGTGTTTGCCAGCTGCAAGGCCAACACCTGTGGCAATTACGGCCAGAATTACTCCTGTCCCCCGCTTTCCGGCGACATGGACGAAAATAAAGCCCGCTTTTTAAAATACGACCACGCCATCATCCTCAATAAAATAATGTTTCTGGGGGAGTATTATGAGCAAATGGAAACGAGTACCCTTGCGGTTCTGGCCTTACTTGATCAGCTCCGGGATAAACTGGAGAACGAACCGGTGATGATTGCCGGTCCCGGCGGCTGTAATCTCTGTGCCGAATGTTCGGCTAAAACTGGCGAAGACTGCCGTTTTCCGGACGAGCGCCGTTATTCTTTAGAGGGTAGCGGAATGGATATTGTCACGATGTCACGAAAACTGGGAATGACCTATAACGGCGGCGACAAAAAAGTCGGTTTCTTTATGATGGTGCTTTATTAATTTAAGCAACTTACATTAAGAGCTGCCATTTACTGTTAATCAATTTGTAACTAACCACAAAAAAGACTGCTAACCCAAAGGTTTGGCAGTCTTTTATTATTTTCTATGAAACTTTTTTTTAATTTAATACCGGCTGATTCTAGTAATTCTTATCGGCGTAACCAACCCAGCCGCCTTCTTTGACCAGGGTTTTGTCAAATTCGCCGACGGCAAAATCAATGGTTTCGGATTTGCCATCAGCCTGGATCACAATTTGGCTGCCATCGACATCAATTTCCATGGTCACGGCTTTCCCGGCATAGTCTTTAAAGAGTCCATCGATGGTTGCTTTGGGTAATTCAATGGCAAACATCCCACAATTATACATGTTCTGTCTAAAAATCCGGGCAAAGCTTTCGGCAATCACGACGTTGATGCCATTGACTTCCAGGGCCCATGGGGCATGTTCCCGGGACGATCCGCAACCAAAGTTTTCCCGGGTTACAATCACCGCCTTATCCTCGGTATCAGCCCGGGTAAAGCCGGGCAAGACCAGATCCTCCAGCAGATTTGGCTTTAAGGCCTCTTTGGTAATTTCGGTCAGATATTTGGCCGGGATGATCTCATCGGTGTTAATATCACTACGATCTAAAAATAATACATTTCCTTTAAATGTCTTCATGTCCTTCCCCCTTTTCTAAGCTTTGTATAAGTCGGAATTTTCAATGGTTCCGCTAATGGCTGCCGCTGCTGCCGAGGCCGGACTCATCAAATGAACCATGCCGCCCTTACCCATCCGGCCGTTGAAATTACGGTTGGTGGTGGAGGCACAGACTTCGCCTTCAGCCAGGACCCCGTTGCTCATCCCCAGACAGGCGCCGCAGGTCGGGTTGGTGACACAGAAACCGGCATCCTGGAAGATTTCGATGATGCCTTCTTTTAAAGCCAGCGAATAAATGGCTGGGGTCGCCGGGCTGACAATGGCGCGGACGGTATCGCTGATTTTTTTGCCCTTTAGAACTTCCGCGGCGATCCGCAAATCTTCAATCCGGCCGTTGGTGCAGCTACCGATATAGATCTGATCAACTTTGGTGCCGGACACTTCGGCCACGGTTTTGACCTGATCGGGTTTGTAACCGACCGTAACCATTGGTTGCAGGGCCGAGACATTGTAAGTAAGCACCCGTTCGTAGTCGGCATCCGCATCGGAAACCCATTTAGAATAATCGGCCAGAGCGTCTTCTTTGGTAGCGAATTCGTCCTGGATGAAGTCCCAGAGATAATCGACGGTGGTCATATCCGGGTAGCAGATCCCGCAGGTGCCACCGGCTTCAATGGCCATATTGCACAAAGTCATCCGGGATTCCATCGACATCGCATCGACAACGGGACCGGTAAATTCAATGACCATATTGGTTGCACCGTTCACAGTCAGCTCTTTAATGATAAAGAGGATCAGATCCTTGGCATAAACGCCTGGTTGCAGGGACCCGGTTAAAACAATTTTAATGGTTTTAGGAAAATGAAAGGCGCAAACTCCTTTTAGAATCCCAACTTCCAGATCGGTGGTACCGATTCCGGCGGCAAAAGCCCCAAAGGCCCCATGGGTACAGGTGTGTGAATCGCCCATGATGATGGTGTAGCCGGGTCGGACAAATCCTTTTTCCGGGAAGATGGCGTGACAGACGCCGTTTCTGCCCACATCAAAAAAGTCCTTTATGTCATGTCTCCGGGCCCAATCCCGGAGGATTTTGCCCTGTTCGGCGGTTTTGGAATCCTTGGCGGGGGTGACATGGTCGATAACGGCCTTAATCTTTTCGGGATCGAAAACCCGATCCATCCCCCGGGCCATCAGATCGGTGATGGCAATTGGTGTGGTGATTTCATGACAGAAAACCCGGTCCAGTTTTAACACATGTGTATCTGGAAATGGCTCGTCTACCCGATGTGCATCAAATATTTTTTCAGCTATTGTCTTACCCATTTTAATCTCCTTCTTTTTTGTCACTTTCTTAATCTCAATAAACTCTTCTCTATTATGACATAAACCTGTAAATAGATCAATAAACCAGATACAATCAATCTCACTGGTTGCAAATATTTTCAGATTGACGAAAACTTTTTTTATTTCCCGCTTGACTCTGACCTTAGGTCATAGCTTATGATAGAAGCAGGTCAGGGAAAACCGAGCCGACAAATACCAGCAAGGAGAAGCCAATGAAAATGACGGTTAAGGAAGTGGCGACGCTTACCGGGGTCAGTGTGCGCACCCTTCACTACTACCATCGTGAAGGAATTCTGATTCCCTGTGAGATCACCGAAAATAAGTATCGATACTATGACGCGGCCAATCTGGCCCAGCTCCAGAATATTCTGTTCTTACGGGAACTGGATTTTTCGATCCAGGAAATCAAAGGGATTCTGGCCGACCCCAACTATGACGAAATGGATGCCTTTAAAAAGCAACGCCACCTGCTGCTGCTCAAACGACACCGTCTAGACAAACTGATTGCCTTGCTGGACCAAAAATTAGAAGGAGAAAAAACCATGAATTTTAAACCATTTGATATGAGTGAAATTGAAGCGAACAAGAAACAATACGAAACCGAGGTAAAAACACGTTGGGGCAAAACAGACGCCTACCGCCAAAGCCAGCAAAAAACCAATGGCTATAGCCCGGATCAGTGGGAAGCCATCCACAATGAAACAGAAGCCATCTATGCCGGCTTTGTTGCCAATATGAATAAAGATGCCGCTGACCCGGTGGTTCAGGAGCTGGTTGCCCAGTGGCAAGACAACATTACCCGACACTACTATGACTGTACAAAAGAAATCCTGGCTGGATTGGGGCTGATGTATGTTCACGATGAGCGCTTCAAAGAAAACATCGACAGCCATGCCGAGGGCCTGGCCCAGTTCATGAGCGATGCCATTGCAATTTTTTCCAGTAAATAAGGAATAATCCCCATTATTTATATTTTTACATCAAAAATTAAGAACCATTTGGGCAATTCTACCACGAACTTCCCAAATGGTTCTTTTTATTTATCCCTTTGCGTTTACAACTTTGCTCACCCGCCAATAATCTGGGGGTACTTAGAAGATTTCTTACAACACATACCAGTTGCCGCTTAAATCTTCATAAAATCGTAATCTGTTGTTAACATAAAGTTCATATTCATCTGCTATGATTAAGATACCAATCAGGCAACATGACAATACGGAGTTGCTGATGATTGAAAAAAATAACTTGGCCACTGACTGATCAGTGTCCCTTATCCTGATTTAGCCGCTTGGTTAATCACATATTTTAGGAGAATAACATGAACCAATATACTTTAAATAATGCTTTTACCCTGTCTGATCTGGAAAAGACGATGACCAAAATCACTCAGCATATTAATCCCTCTCAGCTAAAATACCTTTTTGAACAGCCCCAGAAAAGCTGCCTGAAATATTTAAAGAGCCTCTGGACGGAGATTAACATCGAAAACCACTGTAATCTGACCGGCATCGATTTTAGCCAGGTTCACAAAACGGCGGATATTGAGATTCCCGAAACCCTCGACAATCAGTGCCGGGAATGTCTCAATACCAGCAAAAACAAACTTTCAGCCTATGAGCAGCTGTTTCTTTCCAACTATAATCTGGCCATGAATGACTTTGCCGATGACACCATTAAGGGCACCTATTCCAGCTACGACCACTATTTATAAACGCCTTGATCCAGGCGTTTGATACGATCTTCAACGACTTTAAGAAAGCCACCCCTTTCATAACCGAAATGAGTGGCTCTTTTTTTATTTTTTTTGTTTACTTTAGGACTGTTGCGGTGCCTCAGGCATTGGTGCCCCACCTTTTAATGGATTGACAATCAGGAAGATCACAAAGAATACGGTTGTCACAGCGACACTAACGGCAATTGGCGCTGTTACCGCATCACCGGTAATACCAGCAATGGCGCCAATCCAATAGGTTGACAGGAAACCGAAGAGGTTCATCCCGGCCATAAAGAAGGATACTCCCAAAGCCATCTGCGATGGTTTAACGGTCATTGAAATCAGCATCATACTGGCCGGAATCAGCGTTGACATGGCAAAGCCTTCAATGAAAACACCGACTGACAACAGCGCAATATTGCTGGCAAAAACAACCAGGGCGAAACCGATTGCCGCCAGAGCATAACCAACCGCCATGATAAAGCGGCCGGAGATTTTAAACAGTTTGCCAAAAACCGAACCAGCGACCATGCCGCCGATGGTTAGAAGGGCCAGAACAATACCGGCGGTGGCAGTCGTTCCCATGCCACGTTCGACAATCAGGGTCGACATGTTAACCAGCATCGGATAAACTGACAGGGTATAGATCCCATATACCAGAACGATAATAAACAATTTAACCGGCAGTTTTTCTTTAGGTGCTTTCTGGGTTTCCGCGGTAACCGGTGCTTGCGCAGGCTCTGGCAGGAAAAAAATAACCAGCAGTAGTGAGATTATACCCAGCGCATGAGGCAGGAAGCTGTAATTCCATCCAATCCCGGCAAAATAGCCGCCCATAAATTGAAGAACCATCCCGCCGATATTCATGGCCAGGGTGACCATACCCGTCATGGTTGCGACCTTATCGCCTTCATAAACACCCATAACCAGTGAATTGGCCAGTGGTGACATGATCCCCAGACCGATCCCAAAGACGGCCCGCTCAATCAGGATAACGGAGAAGTCGGTGGCAAAATAGGGGGCGACCCCACCGAGGACGAAGAGTGTCATCCCCAGTACTGCCAGGGTTCGGTATTTAACCTTGCTACCAGCGACCGACCCAGCAATCAGGGTTGCGGGAATTACGGTTAATGAGGGCAGTGTTGATACCAGCAAAAGCGTGGTAATCGGAAGATCTGAGAATTGTACAAAAATTGCATTCAGAGCCGGAGTAATGGTTCCGACACCCATTCCGAAAAACGCCATGGCCAAAATTGTAAAGGTAGAGATTGGTTTTACTTGTTGTTTCATTTTTTCCTCCTTTTAATTTTATTTGTGATTTAAGTGATTAAAAACAACCACAAATTTACGTGTTTACGATTTCCGTGATGTCAACTTGACTGAAATCTATTTTGTCGGTGAACGTTATGCTGTAACCAGTTCTTTTTCTTTTGCTGCGGCACTGCCAGCATCCGGAGCGTAACCATCAGCACCAACGTCAACAGCCTCTTCCGGTGTAACCGGGGCACACCCACAATCACCTTAACATCTCCCTTCCTCCCGTTAAATGAATTCAATGTTCTTACGAAAAAAGCAGATCTGAATAATTTTGGCCGTTTTTATAACAATCTAATCATTTCTGTCGAAACGCATAATAACGGCTTCCATCTCATGTTAATGAGGTTTTTATAAGACTTACCGTCCCAGATCGTTTGATTTAACCGGTTCAATAAATGTATTGTAATCGGTTTTTTACGAAAAGTCAATACATTTTACATTTATTTAATTTTAACTGGTTAAATATAATTTATTTGCATCTATTTATTAAAAGTGTTAAAATAAAATGATACCCCAAAATACCATTATGAAAGAGATGACCATGAATAACCAAAAAGAACAGATCCTCCAGGTAGCCAGCCAGTTATTTTATGAACAGGGCTATAAAAAAACCTATCTGGATCAGATTGCCGCAATCTGTGAAATTACCAAGCCCCTGATTTCCTATTACTATAAATCGAAATCCAGTCTGGCCCGGGCCGTCAGCGATACCTTTCTCTTTGAACTTAAGAATAAAGTGGCTCTGAAACTTTATACCGACTATTTTAAAGAACGAAAAGCAGATCTGCAGGTCAGCACCGCCGTAGAAATTCGGCTCTATAACCAGATGTTTCTGGCCGATCCCAAAGCGATGCGCTTTTTAAAAGAATTAACCGATGACAAATATGAAGATCTCTTCAGTCAGGAAAGTATCCGCCTCTATAAAATCCATGATCGCCGTTATCATCTGAACGTTAATGCCGATACGGATGAACTTGCAATGATTGCCAATGCAGCCAGAGGTGCCTCTTTTTCCGTTTTGTGGGCCTATGACCGGGGCGAATTTAATTGTACCCAGGAAGACTGTCTGGATTATATCGCACGGCTCAATTTTGTCCTGATGAATGTAGATAAAGAACGTATCGATGCCATTCTGGCCGAAAGTAAAGAAGTGCTCAAACAGGTGCCCTTTACCTTTAAACCTTATTTCCAAATTGAATAATGTTACACAACAAAAACCTCCTGGATTAACAATCAAATCCAGGAGGTTTTTATGGTCACTATGAATGTTACTTAGGCTTCTTTTTTATCCATGATCGCATTGCCAACAAACGACATCAATCCCACTGCCGCCAGCCCGACAGCCGCCAGCAAAAACTTGATCTCAATGCCACCGCCAGTCAGATTGGCCACCCCATTGGACAGAATCGGCGAGACAAAAATGCCGACACTAGTGGATGCCGTGACGACGGCAATGGCCAGCGAACTGATGGAGGGATGGACGGCGTTGGCGGCCTGAAAGGTTCCCGCCGGATTAATGGTAGCCAGACAAAAACCACAGCACATGGCGCCAATAAACAGTGATGGCAGACTACCCAGCATAAAGATCAGCAGCATCCCCAAACCGCCAACCAGTAAGGATACCGGAATAACCAGTTTTTTAAGTACCCGCTGCATCCGGCCAAACAAAATTCCGGTGAGCATTCCGGCAGCTGACATGGCGGTGTTGATCAGTCCACTGGTAGAAGCATCCCCCAACCCATTCCCGACCACAAACATGGCCACATTGGTTTGAAACACAAAAAGGAAAACCCCAAACAAAAACATGGTCAGCGCCGTAAAATAAACCCGACCATTGAGCCTGGCACTTTTTTCCTGATGGCTGTCGGCAGCATGTGCCGGAGCATGATCCCGGGGCAGATTTTTCATGACAATCACAATGACCGGTATAAAAACCAGATAAACCAGATAGGACATCTGCCAGGAAATTCCGGCCAGCATCCCCGAGCTAAACAGCAGCACCATGCTGCCACCATTAACAAAGGCTGATTGCAGCCCCATCAACGCACCACTTTCCTCGGCCACAAAATAATCGGCAATCAAGGCCATCGACATGGTCGAGTTCATCCCCTGAGCGATCCCCAGCAGCAAACTGCAAGCCAACAGTACATAAATACTGGTTGACCCGAACAGCAGAGCAATCATCCCGCCAGCCAGGCCGCAGACCAGACCAAAAATGACCAGGCTTTTCTTGGGCAGTCGCAACGACAAGGGCCCTGATGCAAAGGCAAACACCAGGCCCATCAAGGCGGGAATGGTCAATACCATCGAAATCAGGGATGGATCGACCCCCACAAAGTAGGCCTGAATATCGGCCAGAATGGCTGAAGCAGTCATCGATATCATCAATAGTGATGATATCGACAAAATCGCAATTTTAATTCTTTTCTTTTCCAAGACGCTCTCCTACACTCTTTTCTTTTTATCCGCAGCTTTTTATTCTCGCAAATTAAATTAAGAATCTAAAAACTTTACCGGTTAAATTTAGTGTATTATATTACATCCTGATTTTTGTGTCAACGCTTTCAGCACCAAGACGGCAATAAAGTTCGTTCAGACCTCATTCTGCCGGGCTCTTGCCACTTCCTGACGCAGTTTTTCATCCAGTGCTTCATAGCTGACCACCTGATTACGACCCTGTCGCTTGGCAACATAAAGGGCACTGTCAGCTTGCTTAATGGTCTCAAAGCAGTCACCCCCGGCATAGATGGCCACCCCTAAGGAAATGGTAATGGCACAAACACCATTGACCGATTTTTCCACCGACTTGCGAATCCGCTCCGCCACCGCCATCGCCTGATCAGCCGGACAGTCAAACAGAATCACCACAAATTCTTCGCCGCCCCAACGCATCACCATATCCGGCCCCCTCAAACTGTTACGGATACAGTCCGCCACAAACTGCAAAATTCGATCTCCCTCGTCATGGCCGTAGCGGTCATTGACCAGTTTGAAATGATCAATATCCATAATCAGGATTGCAATGGCGTCACTCAAAAAGGTCAGATCATGACCTTCTCCCATAATCTTGTGTAACTGACGGCGGTTGAAGACCTGGGTTAAGGGATCGTGAAAAAGGGCAAATTCCAGCTTGCGCTGGGTGATGTAGTGGTCGTAATAAAAACCTGCAATGATAAAATCAACCAGACAGAGCAGCACAATGACCTGGATATTAAAGGTCAAAATGGCATTGATGTTTTCAAAATGATAGAGATGATCTGCCAGCAAAATATCCCCGATCAGCCCCAGCTGGCCAATGATAGCCACAAATGGCGGTGCCGCAAAAGAGACCAGTAGTAGCACCAGACTCATGATCAGAAAGCCCTCATTGACATAGGACTGATCCGCCAGATACGACCCCGCCCAGATGTTGCCCCAGATCATCGCATGAACCATCAGGTAGGTCAGTATCCCCATAATTTTGTAGTTGTTAATTTTCTGATAGGCCCAAAAAACAACCAACATCGGCACCACCACCGAGCTGCGAATCAGGAAAGAACGCCCCAATGCCGCCCCATCAACCTGCCAGTCGGCCACAAACAGAATCAGAAACATAAAGGCCGAGGCAAACAATACTCCCAAATTGAACCGTTTGTAATAATCGTACTTGGCCTGATAAAAATCATCCCGGGCCTTACCCTCTAGTTTTAAAAATCCTCCCATTGTGTTACTCCGCCTTCCTTGATGTCTGCCATTATGGCATTGTAAAACGCACCTTTATCCGTATTATAGCGCAACAGCCAAACAAGGGCTACTGCTTTTACGGCTTTTCTCTTTAATTCCGGTGACATGATCGTAAACAACCTGGCTCGATATAACAATCAATGACTTTTCAACTGTTCCCATTTCTGTTATAATTCAACAAACAATTGCGTATTTTTCGCTGCCGGGGTTTATATTTTAAGAGCAATGAGCGAAGAGGATGCAAAATAAAAAAGGGAGAATTCTTTATGAAATCATTAAAGTCCGGACTGTTACTGTCCCTTGTTCCTGTGCTGATTGTGTCACTGGCCGCCTGTGCCGCCAAACCCACTAATCAGACTGATTCGCTGCCCCTCTGGGAGAATGATGCCGCCCATACCGCCAGCCGGGTTGTCGTCATCAGCGATCTCCATCTGGGGATTGATGACAGCTTTTCTGAAACAACCAAAAACAAAGCGGCGCTGGTGTCCTTTCTGGGACAATTAAACAGCAGCGAGATTGATGAACTGGTCATTGATGGCGACCTTTTTGATCAGTGGTTTGTTCCGGTAAGCTATACCGGCCCCACCGAACTGAAGGCCTTCTTTAAAAAAGTTGCCGAAAATAATGCTGAGATCGTTGCTGCCCTCGAAACACTGATCAAGAGCGGCGTCACGGTGACCTATGTTCCCGGCAATCACGACCTGCTGTTAACCGATGAACTGCTGGCCGAACTGATCCCCGGGATTAAACAGATCCGGGATGTGGCTGGTCTTGGCACCTATCGAACCGGCGCCCGTTCGGAAATTGTCATTGAGCATGGCCACCGCTATAACACCTTCTGTGCCCCGGATACCCTGTCCAATAAAGAATTCACCGGTTCTTATCCCTCGATTCTGCCACCAGGCTATTTCTTTACCCGGGTCGCTGCCACCTCGGTAGCCGAAGGTAAGTCCGCTCCCCAGCTTACGCTGCCCGAGGTAGCAAAACCAGCATCTGATAACATTGATCAGCTGGGTGCCTATGCCTATTACCAGACCTGGGCTGGTACCATCGAAACCTTCCCGATCAACGCCGGTTTTACTGAGCCGGTTATCAACCTTGATGTCGATGGCTACAACGACAGCTTTGCCCTTTCCGATTTGCTGCCAACGCTTCAGGCTGACGGCACCATCAGTGCCGCTTTATACGCCAACGTTCAACGACGCTGGGATGCCCTCCAGGATGCCAACGGCGTTGCCGTCAAACTCCCCTATGCCGAAGCTACTGCCCGGGCTCAGGATCCCACCTTCTGTGATGAGCAGGCGGTGACCCAGTATTTCAATGTCGATCCTACGGTTGATATCGTTGTCTTTGGACACACCCATGTGCCGGTGTACAACACCTTTAGCCAAGGGTACAACCGGGAGAAAACCTATGTTAACAGCGGCACCTGGATTGATAAAAATCTGCTGGGGGCCGATATGACCTTTGTGGTGATTGAATCCGGTCAGGATACCTCAGCCGTGCGTCTGATGCAATATGCTGCCGATGGGACGATTACCGATATCAGCCAGCCGTAAACTGGTTACTTTAGATCGGCAGCGTATCGTTTTAAGCCCCGGGGTTAAAACGATACAGCCAGTGAATAAAAACCGCCCATGGCGCGCAAAGCAGCACCATGGGCGGTTTTAGTTAATTATCCTTTTTACTTAAATTGATGTGCTTTTTGAAAAAGGCTTTTTCCAGCACAGCGTATTCCTGATCATTGCAAATTTCCTGACAGATGGTTTTGTATTTTCGGGATTTTGTCAGCATCGCTTCAATCTTCTGACAGGGGTACTCTACACACTGCTGGCAGTGTCTGACCCCATGTTCCCAGGTACAGTCGATGAGACCGTAGGCACATTGTTTGTCGGGATTGCAACCCGGACATTTCATTTCCGCGGCTGGAACCACCCGGTCCCGCCATCCCAGGTAATGCCACAGTTCGGCCACCTGCTTCAGTTCTTCTTCAGTATCAGCATTGAAGCGGGGACAATAGGTGCAATTATCACCGCATAAGGTAATTCGATCCTGCATGTGTTTTTCCCTTCCTTTTTAAAGCCTTATCCTAATTATTAGCCATTGCCGCAGCCAATGCCGACAAGTCAATGGCCTCCGGACCAAAACCCGGGCTGCTGCTTTGCAGTTGCCGGAAATAATTGTGATCCTGTTCGCCCAGCTTCTGGAAATAATAATTGATCCGATGATTTAAAAACAGATTGTTCATCTGGAAAGCAATCGGCACTGCAACATCCACGTGCTCATAAACCAGACCGGTTTCGGTAAAGGGCGGCGGATATTCGGCTGCTGGCAGGGTTGGGATAAAATCATGGACATTATAAATCCGGAAACTGTTTTTAATCTGGGCCTTGAAAGCCGCTGCAAAATCCCGATCACCCGGTCTGCCAGCGGCATAAGTATAGGCAATGATGGCCTTTCGGTTGCTATTGACAGCCAAGTCCAGGGCCGCCATAATGGCCAGATCACCACCCAGACTATGGCCGGTGATATAGAATTTTTTGTCCTGAGGCAATTGGCTGAGCTGATCAAGCACTTCCTCCCGGAGTGACTGATAGATCCGGGTGATCCCCCGGTGACAGAGTCCGGCATTTTTTACATAAGGAAAGGGAATCTGAAAAAGATCCAGATCAGAATCCAGGTTGGGGGTTGAATCGGTTCCCCGAAAAGCCAGCACTAAGGAGTCTTTCGACTCCGCAATATAACCAAAATTCTCTTGCGTTTTTTCCGTCACGCCAGCCATCCCCTTAAATGAAGATCGCAGTTCAAAACCAACTGGCAGCACCAGTTGCTGTTGATCATAAAAAAGGTAGGTCTGGTAACAAAAACCGGCCATTAAAATCGCATCCTGATTACTGTAAATTTCAGGTAAATCGCATTGCTTCATAAATATTCTCCATTCCGCCGCTATTTTTCGCAGCATCGTAATTGTCAAAATGGCCTGGAATTAGTGCCATCTATTTTTGTCATTGGCTAAATCACAGCGGGGTGCGACCGCTGCTAATAGCTGATCCGCTAAAGCGCCTAAAAACTGCTGCCTGGTTGTTTGAGGAAGGCCATTTCAGCCGCTGTAGACTCCCGCTTAAGGACCTCATTGCGATGGGGATAACGGCCAAACTGAGCAATGATCTGCTTATGCCGGATTTCATATTCCAGGGTTTTGGGATCGCCCAGGGCTTCAAAGAGCGGCAGCCCCAGCTGATGAATGCCAGCCGACTCCGAATGCATAAAGGGCATCAGCACAAACCGCTGCCGGAGCGGATCCAGTCGCTGATAATCCGGATGGCGGACGGCTTCCTGGGCCAGCGTCAGGGCCATGGCATCCTGGGCAAAGGCCCTGGAATCGTCACGGTTTAAGTTTCTGGAAAACTGATCCAGCAGGATAATCTCGGCCAGCCGTCCCTCGATGGTGTCCCGCCAGTCCGCTAAAAGACCCTTACCAGCCGCCACCCAACAATCGTAAAACTGCCTTCTGATCACCATATCGAAGGCCTCATTTTTCAAAAACCAGTAGGGCTGATTGGCGGGGTCAAACCAGAAATCCAGCACCGCTTTGGCCTCAGGCTGAAGGTCTGCCGAAGACCCTGAAAAAACCTGACCAAGAATCTCCACTTTCAGGCTGACACAGGCCTGATAAAGAGCTTTCGCTTCAGTCTGATAGCGGCTTTGATAGGCGCGATCACCAATCATCATCAGATTGACATCAATGCCTGACTTGGATGCCGCTGCTGCCGCCTCAGCCAGATAGGCCCCGCCAACCAAATCCCCCAGCACTCTGGAAAAACTGCCTTTGATCACTTTTTCAATCTGCCCGAGGAGGCGGTGACAGTGCCTGAGAATCGCCATGAAGGGCTCGGTGGCACCTTTCATGGCCGTTTCATAAGCTTCCCGGTCAGTGGCTTTATTTTTGGCGGCGGTGATCACCCGGCCATAAGCGGCCATATCCACATCAGCCAAGTTTAAACCGGCCTGACGAAGCTCGGCCGCCAGGGCAATGGATTCTGCCAGCAGCGGATTATCGCCGTTTTTTCTGAGACTGCCATCACAAGACATTTCCAGCAGGGCTGCTGCCATGGCCACGGCCGTTGCCGCCGCACTCCCGGCTGCTGGCCCCGGGAAATCACACACTGCCATTTTTTTCAGATAATCGTCGACTGTTAACTCGCTTATTTTATACATCTTTTTCTCCCCTCGCTCGTAACCTGAGCGTTATCCTTTTGAATCCCTTCGCCAGATTTGCGCACTGTCGAGCTTTATAACGTTTAACAAAATTTAATTCTTATTATATCACGGTCGCAGTATTTTGTAACGAACCGGACATCAAAATCTGACGGGGCTGGATAATAAGTCAAGTGTGTCATTTTTTCTTATTTTCATCCCAACTGTGTTACCATGGTAACAGCTTTTCTTTTTTATATCGATTATACTAAATCATATCATGAACAAAGCTGAGCCACTGATCCTTCAAACCGCCTCATCATCAAGCGATCACAAAACGCAAGAAAGACCCGGTTAAACCAGATCTTTCTTGCTTTTGATTTACTCATACTTTTTCCTCCATCCTTTTACTAGGCTTATCATCGCATGGTTTTTTAGTTTTATCAATCATTTTCGTCGTCAGCCTGACGGCTCAGGGCCTCTACAAAAGACTGGGGCGTGATCCCGCCAGTCAAAGTTCCCGCTACCGATACAAAACCAGGCCGAAATAGGTCACCTTGTCGGCGCCGTTATTATACTTCATCCCCAGATCCCGACTCAGTCCCACCACATCAATTCCGGCCGCTTCCAGCGAGGGAATGGCCTGATCCGGGAACCGGCAGGGTTTGTCATCGAGGATGGCACATTTTTTACAGATACCGCAGGTTCCGGCCGTAAAAAAAAGACAATCCTGATGATCGGCTTTAGCTTGCCGGTTAATATCCTGAATGATCTCCCGAAAGGCCATCCCGGCAGCCAGCATCCCCTGGTAATCGTTTCGGGACATCACCGGATAGGCTTTGGAAAAGACCAGTCCCTGGTCGTAGCTGGCAATCAGCTGGCGGTAATAATCAAGATCGCCCACTGCCGGCGGACACATGTGGTTTTTGCCGTAAAACCCGCAGTAATTGTCGGCACAGCGATCCCGGACCTCTTCAGTGATCTGAATGTCACCCCGATCTCTCAGTGCTGCAATTTCAGTAAATTCACCCTGTTTAAGATATTCTTTCATTTCATTCCTCCTGATTCGATTCTAAATTACTGCCGTGTTTGCCGCATTTAAAGCGCAGGCCAGACTACTGGCCAGCATGCGGCCGCAGCCAGTTGCTGATACTGCCTAAAATATCCGTTTGTCTTCGCTGTCTTTGGGAGTAGCCGCCTTGATGCTCAAGTATCGGGGACTCACATAAAACCAGGCATACTGCAACATTTGCTGGGTCGCCTCATTGCGAATCAGCTCCGTGATTTCAAAGACCGGTTCATTTTGCCCCAGATTCAGGGTTTCCCGGACTTCGTCACTAGGCATGACCACGGTGATGTCAAGGGATTTATCCAGCACGAAGGCCAGCTTTTCTTCCACCGGCTTCATATAATTGGCAAATTTCAGCATGTCTTCAATAACCGGCTGGTGATGAACGTAGGGCAGGTAAATAATCTCCATGGCAATTTCCCGGTCATCCGAATAGAGTATCCGCTTAACTTCCACCGCTTTCTGATTGTCCTCCAGCTTCAAAATCCGGTCGATCTGTTTGGCTGGCAGCAGCACCTTAACCGAAATCAGCTTGACATTGTCAATGTGGATATTGAGGCCATCGTACTTGTTGAACTTGAACTGAAAAATATCCACTTCCGGCTTACAAACAAAATTACCCTTGCCGGGAACCGAATAAATATAACCTTCGTTGGAAAGCAGTGACAGGCTTTTGCGGATGGTCATCCGACTGGCCGAATATTCCTGCATCAGGGCTGTTTCGGAATTGAGCATGTCACCCGGTTTGAGCTGACTTTTTAAAATTTTGTCTTTTAAACTGGCCACGATCGCCAGATACAAAACATCACTCATACCTCCATCGCTCCCTTTTTCGCCTTCAGGTAGACCTCACAATACTGGATGCCCTCATAGAAGTTATTGGTCATGAAATCAATCTGCGGAATTTTGACATAATCCTGATTGACCACCGCTCCGCCCAACAAAAACCGACGATTGGCAAGCAGGTTTTCCGCTTCCAGGGCCTTGCCCAACTCCTGCAGATAGGGGATCGAATTAGTCATGACGCAGCTGACGGCAATGATATCCGGCTGATGCCGTTTGACTGCTTCCACAAATTTTGACACCCGCACATCGACCCCCAGATCGATAACGTGAATACTCCGGTTTTCCAGGGCATCGATCATCAGATCCTTGCCAATGTCGTGGATGTCGTCAAAAATCGTTCCAAACAGAACCGTGCCCAGCGATTTGTCTGCTGGACCGGTCCCCTGCTTGAGATTCGCCGCCGCAAAAATATTTTTGGCAATCATCCCCGAAACAATCAGATCGGCAATATAACATTCACCATTTTCATACTTCTTTCCGATTTCAGCCAGACCTTCCATCACCAGATCATATAGCTCCTGGACGGCAATCCCCTCTTTGATCAGTTGGTCAGCCAGCTCTTCGGCCTCATTTAGTTTTAAGTCGGCAATCAGTTCAATCAGTTTTTCCTTCATTTCTTCCCCTCAACGCTTCTGTTCCACTTTGTATTCATGATTATATCACATTTACTTTTATCAGCCTACCGGCATTTGCTGGCCCGCTTAAGCAGTTTGGCCCTCTTCCTGTAACCAGGAAAAGGGCCAGGCTCTGCCTATTTATTTTTTACTGAATTCAACTTTTGCTGCAATGGTGTAGTGTCGGCAGAAACGATCCCGACCCAGCAGCAGTTCGGTCGCTTTTAGCGATTCGATCAGTGCCACGTTTTCCGGGTTGACCACCGCCGAGTTCATGCCAGCGGCTACCGCCAGAGTCAAAAAGGTGCGATTGATCAGGGCCCGGTTGGGCAGACCAAAGGAAATATTGCTCAGCCCCCCGGTGATATGCGCTTGCGGATAGGTTTCCCGGATGGCCCGGATCGATTCAAAGGCCACCAGACCCGCCTGCTGATCGGTGGCCACGGCCATAATCAACGGATCGACATAGACTTTATCATCGGCGATCCCGGCTGCCCGGGTGGCCTCAAAAATCCGTTCCAAAACTGCCATCCGTTCGGCCACGGTTTTTGGCATCCCGGATTGTGATTCATCCAATGCCAGTGCGATGACATCGCAATCCCGTTCCCGAATAAACGGAATAAAACTCTTCAGACGAGCAGGATCACCATTGATGGAATTAATCATTGGCGTCTTGTTAACAACGTGAATGGCTTCTTTGATCACTTCCGGGGTTGAACTGTCAATGCAGATGGGAGTATCCGTGACGGACTGGACGACCTCCAGCAGCCACAGCATGTCCTCTTGCTCCCGGGAGGGGTCGGTGCCGGCGTTCACATCCAGATAGTCAGCCCCGGCATTGGCCTGATCCAGGGCTGTTTTTTTGATGAAGTCGGCATCCCGGTTTAAGATAGCTTCCTGGATGGCTTTGCGGGTGCCGTTTATTTTTTCTCCGATAAATATCATGGTGTCTCCGATCTATTTCCAGTCATTGGCGGCCTCAAACATGGCTACCATATTTTCAAATTTTGTATTGGCCGGGGCATCACAGCCAGCAGTGATAAACAGCCCTTTGGGACCAATGTCATCAATTAATTTTGTAACATAATCTTTTACTTCCTGAGTTGTCCCAGTTGCCAACAAAGGTGCTGGCACATCGCCCATAATCGCCACATGGTCGCCGAGTATTTTTCGGGCGTTTCGCAGATCGGTCATACCATCAGTATTGATGATGGATTTCTTTTCGGGGATTTCCAAAAACCGCTCAATATCACGATCCCAGCATTGGTCGAGATGGAAGGTCGCAATATTATCCGTTTCAATGAGTGCAAGTCCCATGGCTTTCATTCCCGGCCAAACCAGTCGATTCCATATTTTTGGTGACACCAACGCACTGGCCCCCCGCCAGCCGCCAACCCAGGCACCGGTCCCGCTCAGAGGATTGATGCTTGCCAACATGCTTTGAATTGAACCCGGCAACATCACTTCAATGGCTTTTTCAATTTTATCCGGCATTTTATAGCAGTCCATAAAAAACTGAGACATGGATCGCCCACCACATAACACTTCAAAAGGTGGACTGGCAAAGCCGCTATTAACAACAGGAAGACCACTATTTATAAATAATTCAACATTTTTCTGTCCATTTTTCTGCTGATATGCGATGCTTTCCTGAAATTCATTCATATCCACAAGGGTCGGGAAAATCCGATTAAATACTGTTTCAAACCCCTGTTCAATGATCACGTCATAATCTTCCGGCGTGAGGACATTCGTTTCAACGACTTGCCATAATGAATCATCCGGCAATTCTCTACCTGGCATTTTTATCTTTGACAGCCAGGCCATTGGCAGACTATGATCTGAACGCATTCCGTTGACACCAATGTTCAGGCAATCGACTGGCGTAATCGCATCGATTTCATTGATATAGTCCAGTGTTGTTTTGATCATAATGTCCGCATCCATTGCAAAATCTTTCATTTTCACATTCATGTGGGCAGCCGGTGCGGCTTGTCCCATAAAACAGGTGGTAACACGTTCATTTTTAAAATTAACCGTATCTTTTATCTTCTGTGATCGCTCTTCATATAATTGACTTGCCATTTTACAACATCTCCTTACATAATCTGACGGCCGACTGGGCATCATCGCCGACGGCATCCGCACCGGTATAGCTGACAACCGATTCATCCGTCGGGCCGCCGCCAATTATAATTTTCACCTGATCTCTCAAGCCTGCGGCTTCAACGGCTTTGACGGTATTCAGTATGGAATCATAGCAGGTGGTTAATAAACAGGATAGGGCCAGAATTGGGGCCCCGGATTCTTTCAGGGCATCCACAAAGGCTTCCGGTTTGGCGTCCACCCCCACATCAATGACATCAAAGCCGCCGGATTTAAGCATGACATAGACCAGATCTTTACCGATATCGTGGATATCGCCTTCAACTGTGCCCAATACGACCTTGCCCAAAACATCACCGGTTTTGCCGGACAGATGCGGTTCCAGCATTATGCCCACTTCTTTAAACATTTCGCCGGACATCATCAGATCAGAAACAAAATAGTCCCCGGCACTAAACATCTCCCCAACTTTAACCATTCCGGCTTCGCACTCCTTTAGAATCTCGACCGGATCCCGTCCATTGTCCAAATCAAGCTGTACGCTTTCCATCAGTTCATCCATTTCCAGATTTGCCAGCAATTCACTTATCTTTGCCATTTCTACATTCCTCCAACTATTTTTGAATCAATAATCTTTGGAGAATGCCCATCAAAATACAATCGTTATAAACAAGTAAAAAATATATTATCATTTACTCAGATTTATGGTAAAATTCTGATGAGATCTCCTTTTTTCCGTGAGTACCAATTAAGGGCCGCAATCCCTGTATGCCTGGAATTAAGGAGTCTTTTGTTTTTTTGACATCGCATCTACCTCCTGTTTCAATTTATAACATCGATGTTACTCGATTATTATGCTAATGCCCACAGGTCTCATCATGTTCATGATTGTCGTGACAAACCGGACAGTCAACTTCACCACAGCTATGGTTTGTTACTTCAGGTTGATTGCTTTCCCGATAGTCAGTCAGCATTTCATACACACTACAGGTTCGTGCCAGGGCCAGATGAAAATTTTGCAGATTCCTTTTTTTATCGACCCCGGATACAATGGCATTAAAGGTCAGGTGGCCTTTGCTATTTTGTCTGTCGGTTCCATTGAACTCACAGTTTACCGGTTTATTCAAAGCGACACTGCTGAGACGAATAAAACGATCATCTCCCAATTCAATAATCGCTTTGATATGTCCAATCATGAAATTTTCGGTCTTGCTTAACTGCTCAAGATAATTTTCTAAAAAAAAGCAGCCGATTTCCTGCCATTTTTTACTCGACCCCGCCTGTCGTAACGTCAGTGTTGTCTCAATGGCCAGTGTTTCAAAAATATTCTGATACATCGTCGTTCTCCTTTTTTACCCACCAATGATTTTTTGGATCTGTTCATTAACTAAGTGCTTCACATTAATTTGCACCGTCGGCAGATCCTGGTGATACTGTTTGATCACCTCTTCTGTTTTTTTGATTTCATCTGCCGCAGCGACATCAATTTTGTTGATAACGGCAAAATCTGCCAGCGGTACCGACGCCGCCAAATACGGTTCCAACACCGCTTCAAACATCTCAATTCGCGTCGGATCAAGAATCATCACGTTTCTGATTTGCTCTTTTGAAAAACCACTGTGGGAAAGGGCCGGATAGATTGCCGCAGGATCGGCTGCTCCCGAGGGTTCAATTAAGATATAATCCAGTTCATAATTCGCCATTAACTGAGTGAGGGTATCTTCCAAACTGATGGCCAGGGTACAGCAGATACAACCGCCAAATATTTCCCAGACCGCATACCCCATTTTTTTCATTTGCAGATTGTCAATACCAATCTCGCCCACCTCATTGACAATGATGGCACTGCGTTTTTTTGTTTCAGCCAGGTTTTTTGCACAGTGTAACAATAGCGACGTTTTGCCGGAACCAAGAAATCCGGTAAATAAAACGACTTTGGGTCCATCCATGATCATTCTCCATTCTTAACTTATACGTACAAGTAAGTATGGATTTAATATATATTACTGTAAACGTTTTGTCAAGCTACTTTCGCAAATTTGTTTTTATTTACAATATGGGTTGATTGAAAAATTTCGCATTAAATAACGCCATCAAAACAATCGTTTCTGATGGCGTTATTTCTTATTTTTTCATGTAACGTTTGAGCTGTTGATAGAAATTTTCACGGGTACCGGCCATGATCACAATAATTATTTTATCATCTTGATACTCGATCCGATAGGCAAGTTCATAATTCGTTTGGTTATAATAAATATCATAACCAAATATGCCAGACAAATCACCTGTTTTTGCCGTGCCCAGGGTGTGATCAATTAAAAGCTGGTCCATTGCTTTTTGATAAGCCAGCTTTAAATGCTTATCGTTTAATTTTTTTAAATACCTGGCTGCGGGTGGCAGAATAATCAGTTTTGCCATACTTATTCCTCTGGGCCAAAAATTTCATCGTAAGTGTAAAACTCGCCTTTTCCTTCGGCTGCCTCTTTTGCTTTTTCCATCATTTTTTCAACAGCGGGACGAACCTTTTTTTGTTCTTCCTTAAATTTTTTGAGTAATGTCTCACCGCTGTATCCCTGTGCAATCAGATCGGCCAAAATCTGCTCAGCAAATTCTCCGCCGTTATTTTCTCTAACCGGCTTAATTAAAATCATATTATTCTGAAGAATACATTCCGCTTCTTTGCCAAACCCCAGTGCTTCAAAATATTTTTGCGGGATTGTAATTTGTCGCTTTCCGGAAATGTGAATGGTTTTTCGTTCCATTTTGGCGCCTCCTATCCTCTTAAGGAATTTTGTAAATAATTTCCTAGTTTCTTTGATTTTATTATATCACGGATTCCAGTCAGCTGCAATTGATTATCACCACTTAGCCATCAACAACATTAATATCATATCACAAGGATCCGAATCAAAAAAACGCACCTCAAAATGAGATGCGTTTTTACTTGTCTTTTTTTTATATACGTATTGGCAAAGTGCCTACATAATCGGGTCCATGGCCAGGGCCGGATGGTTTTTGGTTTCCAGGAATTCCAGAACCGCTTCGGAGTCGGTGGCAATGGTTTCATCACAAACCATGTCGGCAAAGTTTTCCGGTCCACCCATGGCTACAACGGCTTTGTTCAAGCGATCAGCCACATCGTCTTTTAATTCTTTGGGCATCCAGACAATTCGTTGTAGTCCGCCTTCAGCCGACATAAACTTTTTAGAACCAATCAGGAACCGACCGTGACCCATAAAGCCGGGGGTCTGCACACCACCACCGGTCATGGAGGCCAACTCGCCAAAGGTCATCCCAACTGGAGAAGTCTGACTGAATTCACGGTTGACAATGATAACGCCATTGGCTTCAGGCATGATTCCACAGATACATTCAAAGCAACCACAGGAAGTCATTGGATCTTCAAGGATTGAATACAGAGTGACGCTTTCAACTGCGCCTTGTGATGCGCTGGCAACAGCCTTGTTAACCGAATCCCAACGACCAACCCGTTCATCACTGGCAGTTCCTTTGATGACCGGCTGATTAGGTCCTTCGGGATCGAGTTCTTTGGTCGCCTTGGCATCCAACCAGGAAACCGCGCCACACAGACCCAGACGTTCCGGGGTCACGATGCAGACATGGCTGGGCGCAAAAGACTGACATAATAAACAGGTGTAGAATTCATCAACACTCTCATCGGTCAGGGCATTCATTCGGGCATCCCGCTCGGCGTAAATCGGTTTAACCATTTCTTCGCCCAAACGTTTAACGTCGTCAGCGTTTGTGTAGATGGTGATTTCACATTTATCAACCACCTTTTCAAAATCAGAACGCATTTTGGCATACAGCACTTCACCGATGTGTTTTAAGCGGAATCCTTTTGCAAAGGCTTCTTTGGTCAGACGAATCCAGGCGATGTTACGTTGGCCCACATGCATGGCGCCATCGATGTAGTTGGTGAAGTAGTGGATGCGGCGTTCCAGCACGGTTTCAAAATCTTTTTGCATGGCTTTGCCGCCAACGGTGACAACAATCCCCAGAGGCAGACGGACGACATCGGCATCAGCGAAGCTTGGATCATCGATATCCGGTCCAATGACGGTAATTTTATGGTCTTCCATGGTAGCCGGATCCCCGCTGGTAACCAGTTCCCAGCATTCAGTTTTGTTGCCGCCAAATTCGGCAAACATGTTCTCTTTTCGAACCCGTTCCCCTTCAAAAGCCGAGGCCACAGAAACCGGCACATCGATTTTGGTGACTTTAATTTTAATTTCCCGGGCTTCCAGAGAAAATTCGACGGTTTTGGCGTGGTCGGCCTGAGTCATCAGGGCTCCAGGAACTTCAGGTACAGGTACATCAGCAATGACTGGGAAACCAAGCGCAATGGCACCCGCACCTACGGAGACAATCACTTCGTTGAGTTCACCAAAGGTATTGACAAAGGCCGGTACCCGTTCTTTGGTGTAAGTTAAAAACTCCGGCAGTTTGCCCGGTTCGATGCCGCCAAAAATCAGAGCCGCCCGAATCGCCACGGAGACCACGTGAATAACAGAGGTCACTTCATGACCCAACGGGATCACCCGATAATCCAGCCCCATCTTGACGCCGCCTTCTAAGGCCTGCTCAATAATGTTACCAACCATAAAGGTCAGCAGTCCTTTTTCCTGATAGTCCTTAACAATCGCAGCCAGAGCCGCAGGATCAGCAGCTTCGCCCAGCAGGACGGCAATCCCGGGGATATCACCGGTTACCAGAGGTACACCCAATGATCGGATAATCGGATCCGGCACAAAACCGATGCCGGAATCATTGGCATAGGGGTCACCATCCAGATAGCGGATCGCTTCAATAATTTCGGCCCCAACAGCGGTCGCCAGACCGGCATTTAAAGCCTCGCCCAGATCTTCCTTGTTGGTGATCAGGCTTTTAAGAATGCCCACAGCCGCTGGTAAATCGCCCAGGGTCTTAATTTTAACCCCGGTAGCGGCGTAGATAATCGGCAAACAATAAGCGGTATCGGGATAACCCACGGCATGATCCGCACCAAATTTTTCAATGGCGTCATTCACTGCGCCTTCGGTTAATCCGGCAACTGCATTGGAACCGGCGTAAATTAAATCTGTCAAACTCATAATTTTTCACTCTTCCTTTTCAAAGAAATATTTTTTATTAATCATACTACCAATTTATTATTGCAAGTTTTGTGCCAACCCCATAAAATGCCGCCAAGCCCGGTTTGATGGGATTTTTATCCGCCTGCCCCGATTTGATAGTGTCTATTATTTTGACACTGTCAAAATACAGTTGACACTTTTTGACATCACTTGACACTCGTCCCGGCCACCGGCTGTCTAACTAATCTGATACTTTTTAATCTTATTATAAAGGGTCTGGCGGGTGATGCCGAGTTTTTCGGCTGCCGCCGACTTGTTATAATGGCAGTTTTCCAACACCCGGATGATCAGCTCACGTTCATTTTCCCGGATTTCACTGGCAGCGCCCCCGACCCCGCCATTTAAGGTCGCCGCCGTATGCAGCTCCATCATTATCGCCTGGCTTGTAATCACTCCGTCATCGACCAGAAAGGTCAGGCGCTTGAGTAGATTTTCCAGCTCCCGGATATTGCCGGGCCAATCATAGCCCATCAGCGCCTGAAGGCCAGACGCATCAATCCGTTTAAGCCCGGTTTTGCTTTCTTCACTGATCTGACTAAGAATCTTTGCGGCTAAGACCGGGATTTCATCCCGCCGCTGTCGCAGCGGCGGCAGAACAATATTGATCACATTGAGGCGGTAGTAAAGATCCTTGCGAAATAAGCCATTCCGGATCATCGCTTCGAGGTTTTGACTGGTGGCGGCAATGACCCGGGTGTCAACCTGCTGGGTTTTGACGGCGCCCATTTTTTCAAACTTCTTTTCCTGCAGAAAACGTAGTAGCTTTGACTGGATTTCAATGGGAATCTCGGCGATTTCATCTAAGAAAACCGTCCCGCCCTGAGCCATTTCCAGTTTACCGGCTTTGCCGTTTCTGCTGGCGCCGGTAAAGGCCCCGGGAGTGTAGCCAAACAATTCGGTTTCAAAAAAATTCTTGGGAATGGTAGTGCAGTCAATGTAGATAAAAGGCTTATGACGACGGGGACTTTCCTGATGAACCACCTCGGCAAACAGCGTTTTGCCGGTGCCGCTTTCGCCTCGGATTAAGATCGAGGCATCGGTTTTAGCAACTTTCCGGATGTAGTTTACCTGACTGATCATCACATCGCTGACCACAACAACACGATCATCTTTGAGTTTAAGCTGCTGCTGGCTGGCTTTTTTGTTGCTGTCAATCCGCTCTTCCAGGTCGGATATTTTATCAAGCAGCAGTTTAATAAAATCCGATTCCACCGGAATCACCTGCCGCAGGACTGCCTGGGATTTTAGAATCGGGCTTTCAAAAATGATATGTTCCTTGCCGGAAATTATCTGCTGCCAGATGGCCGGTTTGCCGGTCGCTAGCACCTCGGTATACTTTGTTTCCCAAGCCAGGGAAATAATGCTGGTGTCTTTTTGAAAAGCCAAGGACAGAAATTCCTCGTACTTTTTATTGATCCGCACCACCATCCCGGAGCTGTCGATTACCGCAAGATAGTTGGGAATGCTGTCGATGATGTTCTGATTGAAATTATCGGCTTCCAGGGCATTTTCCAGGGCATCATTGAGTTGTTTATTGGCCCAGCTGGAGCGCTGACTTTGGGATTGGATCTGATTTTTGCTTTTAGCCAGCTTGAGTGAATTGATGGTCAGATAAAGCATGTTGATATCGGGTTTTTCATCATCGCCGACGGCCTGAAAGTTCTTTTTATTGCCCTTGGCCGGGGTGATTTCAAATTCACAATAGTCGTCACCCAGAGCGTTGCACCGCACTTCCTCGGCATCCATATCCTGATTGCTGATAATACTGACGGCCCCGGCCAGAATCCCAGCTTCAAAATAACAGACCGGTTTGCCGATGTTTTCCATGTCACTGCAGGTAAAACAGTCGTAGAGCCGAAAAACAATTTTGTTATCGGACATGTTGGTCATCACAATCTGGCCAATCCCCAGGGCCATGATCTTTTCCGCTAAACTGTTATAATCAGTAACATTGAGGCTGCGGCCAACATTTTTGGCTGTATTATAATAAATTTCTTCCTCAACTGCCTTGGAGGCCCCACTGCTATTGGCCAGATTCAGGACATTTTTTAAATTTTTTTCAACGTGGTTATAATTTTCGTAGTTCACAATGCCGTTATTAAACATCGCACCGCTCCTTTTAGATCATCGAGAATAGCTCTATTATAATGCAAAAGCGACTGAATAGCCATCCAGTCGCCGTAATTGTTTTTTATATTTTATATTTATTTTTTTAAGCCAGCGCCTGGCATCCTGACCCGGGGCGCAAAAGATTATGCAGATCGGCCGCTGGCTCTAGCTGGCTGATGCCGATTCCCGGCTCAATTGGCGACTGTTTAGCAAAACAATCTTTTTTTGCATGTCGTCATTTTTTGCGTCCCGCTTTTGCCAAACCAGCTTTTAGCCATACGTGCATTTGGGTCTCATTGCCACCATGGTCGCTTAAACACTGGCTGTCAGCCTTTTAAAACGAATTCTCCAACCATTTTTTTTAGCAGTTCGGCCTGACCAGTCAGTTCCTCACTGGCCGCCGCACTTTCTTCGGCGGTGGCTGAATTGGTCTGCACCACCTGGGATACCTGTTCGATGCCTTTATTAATCTGGGTAATTTCCACCGCCTGATCGCCGGAGGCCCGGGCAATAGTGGCCACCAGATCAGAAACCTTTTTTATTTCTGCCAGAATTTCTTTGAGGCTGGCAGCCGTTTCATCGGCCAGTTTTGATCCCACTTCGACCTTGTCAATTGACCCTTCGATCAGGCTGGTGGTTTCTTTGGCCGCTTCGGCACTCCGGGCCGCCAACGTTCGGACTTCTTCAGCAACAACTGCAAAACCCTTGCCATGGCTTCCGGCCCGGGCTGCTTCTACCGCCGCATTCAGGGCCAGAATATTGGTCTGGAAGGCGATATCGTCAATGACCTTGATAATTTTAGAAATGTTACTGGACGACTCATTAATTTCCACCATCGCAGTGACCATTTCCTCCATTTGCCGGTTGCCGATTTCCGCATTGCTACGAACCTCCAGGGCCCGGACATTGGCTTGCTTGGCATTGCTGGCATTGCGTTTAGTCTCGGCGGTTACCTCTTCGATGGAAGCTGTCAGCTGTTGAATCGAGCTGGCCTGCTCCATGGTGCCCTGAGACAGGGCCTGGCCGCCATCGGCAATCTGTCGGGCCCCCATTTCCACCTGAGTGGCCGCCACATTGATGGCCGTCATGGTCTGGCTGAGATTGCTTGTGATCTGGTTGAGGGCATTTTTAATGGCCCGAAAATCGCCCCGATAGTCAGCCGTTATTTCCTGATTGAGATTGCCCTGACCGACTGCCTCCAAAACAGCGGTAATTTCATCGACATAGTGTTTTAAAAAGGCAATGGTCTGATTCATGTTGTCCCGGATCAGGGCATAATCACCCTGATAATCGCCACTCATAGCTGCGCTGAGATTGCCCCGGGCCAGTTCTTCCAGGGCCGCCGATGCCTCCATCATCGGCCCCACCAGGGCATCAAGGGTTTTGTTAAAGCCAGCAACCACCTTGGCGTATTCCCCAGGGAAACGACTGACATCACCACGATTGCCGGTGTTCCCGGATACGGCAATCCGGGCCATTTCGTTGGCTTCGGCGATTAACAGCTCAATCGTTTCAATCATCCCGATTAGGCTTGGCACCAAATGATCATTGGTGCTTTGTTTCCCCAGTTGACGAAGCGCATCAAGATCCTTAAGGTTTCCGATGGCAATATGATTAACCACCGCAATGACTTCGTTAAGCCGCTGATTCAGGCTATTGATGGACTGGGCCAACTCCGCATAAATGCCTCGATACTGACCATCCATGGCCTCTCCGAAGTCGTGATGACTCATTAAACCGAGAATCCGGTTGCCTTCTTCCAGGGCTCCTAAGCCCTCAATACAGGCGTTTATACTGTCTTTCAGGGTCTCAAAGTCCCCCTGATAGGTGGCAGTAATGGGGGCCGGAAGATCTCCGGCACCAATCCGTTTTACATAATTCGCCGCCATATTGATGGGACCCACTACCGCATCCAGAGTATCATTAACCCCTTTGACAATATCCCGAAAGCCGCCCTTAAACTGGTCGCTGTTACCACGCACCTGCAGTTGCCCGGCTACACCAGCCCGGGACAGCCGGGTGACCTCGTCGATCAGCCCCCGGATCGAGGCAATGGTCCGCTTGAGCGCCGGGGAAATTTCATCCGCATCATCCTTTACCTCGATCATCGCCGAAACATCGCCATCAGCAATCGAAATCATCGTGCCGATCACCACTTTTTGCAGATCCTCGGCAAAGGAATCCATGGCGGCAGCCATTTCACCGATTTCATCGTCGCTGTCAAACTCAAGCCGCAGCCCCAAATGCCCCCGGCTCATTTCTTTGATCATCTCGCTGATGCGGGCAATCGGCGTGGTGATCGATGTAGATACCCGGTAGAGAATTACGGCCAGCACCAGAAAAACCAACAGTCCGACCACCGATACCATCAGAATATTGTTAAAAATTGCCGCCTCAATGGCATCCGTGGCGTAGCCGATGTTCAGGGCCCCCTTCAGTTCGCCATTGATGACTACCGGATACAGCACATCGTAGACCCGGGCCTGACCCGCCTCGTAATAATATTCGGAAGCTGAGGACTGACCATCAATGGCTGCCGCCTTCACCGCTTCATCTTCGGCATAACTAACGCCCAGATCCTCCGGATGGGTATCGGCCACGACCATCAAATCCTGATCGATAAACCCGGCGTAGACAATCTGGTCATTGGCTGACAATTCGTCAATCAGGGCCTGATACCCAAAGCGTTCGGTCAGATCGGTGATCCGATCGGCAGTAACACCGGCCTGAACAAATTCACCGGTGTTGGTTTTGATGTAGCCAAATTTAAAGGTCTCATCAGTTTCGGTGCTTTTACGGATCGCCTCCATATACTCATCCTTGCCACTGACCATAAAATTATGGATGGGATCGCCTGGCTCCGCCTTCCAGCCGACGTACTCGCCGTTGACCGCACTAACTATTTCACCGGCCGCATTAAACCAGTAAATCTGATTGATCCCCGACTGCTGGGCCAGGGCCGTCAGATAGGGATCACTGATAGCCCCACGATTGGCAATAACAATGTTGCCAATGCTGCGGATCTGTTCCTCGATCATGAGGTTCATGGCGGCGAGAGCTTCACTGTTGTCTTCCAACCGCTCAACAAACTGCAAGGAGGTAGCAAAACCGTTGGCTCGCATTTCAGCCAGCAGACTTTCCCGGGTCAGATAAGCCGAAATGGCCCCAATGACAAACACCCCCACCAGTACCGAACACAAGGGTACAACCAGCAGTTTTCGCTTAATCGATTTTCGTTTTTTCTCTTCCATTATTAACCTTTTCCTCTTCTCCAATTTTTAAGTTCAAACGTTATGATAAGCAATTTTCATGCCAATAATTCAGTTTTTACTTAATTGATGGAGTTTGCGGAAATGCGTTCAGAAAATATTGGTAAGCCCAATTATCTACAATTGATTATCATTTGCAATGGTTCAGTTAAACAATGCTAGTAATCAATCCGGCCAGTGGCAACCACAAGGTCGCTAAGATAATAAAGGCCAGTTGCATCCAGATGGTTGCCTTAGGCATATCGGTCATTTTGTAATAACCGGCGGTGTAGGTGATTAGCGGAATTGTATCGATGGGAAACAGATAACAGTTTCCGCCCCCCTTTCACCCCAATACTTTAGGAAAGTAAAGTCGTTGTCGCATTAACGAGGTTAATCACCAATGGGAAAAAGGGGCAAAATTTGCATACTTAATTCAATACTTCGCTAACTTCATATCGCATACCGTTACCATAATGATTTTAAATCTAATTGTTATTGGCCAACGAAGCCATATTTAATACCTCTGAAATTGTGCTTGTATTATTGCCACCCAAAAAATGAAATCCATTGATCCCCAATTTTTTTAACGCATCAATTTGTTTAATCGTATAGTCGATCCCAGCTTTTTTAAAGTCCTGGGGATCATCACCATAACGCCCAATAATTTTTGACAATTCTTTTGGTATCGAGATGCCATTTGCAAAACTGATTTGTAATATGCTATTCTTATTCGTAACCGGTAAAATACAGATGTCAACAGGTAAATGAATATCATTTTTCTGACAAAGATCCAACCAGTTCGCAATCGCATATCCATCAAAACATATTTGAGTAATGATCTTATCAGCCCCAAACTCCTGCTTTAATTTTAAATGCTTGATATCGGTTTTAACCGAATCAGCCAAAATGTGAGTTTCCGGATATCCTGCAACTGAGACATGCATATCGGGGTTTAGCTTTTTTATTGTCTTAATAAAGCTAAAACTATTGGGGAAGGCGTCGCTTCTTTGCGAATGGTACTTGGAATCCCCCCTTATAACAAAATAATGCTCAATCCCAATTGAAACATAAGTTTTTAGACGATCCGTCAGTTCTTTTTTTTTCTTACCACCAATTGCAAAGTGTGTCATCGGAACCGTTCGTTTATCCAACTTCAGTAGTTTGCACATTTCTAAATTACGCTCAAAACTTACATCTTTTATCCCACTGATACTACAGCTGATATAGTTCGGATTAAATGAACAAAGTTGATCAATTTTCTTTTTTTGACTCTGAATCTTCTGGATACTTTGTATCGGACTTATTTCAAATGAAATAACCATCTTTTTCATCTCGCTCTCTGCATTCTATTTTCAGCGATTCAATCATCAGCGTCCCCGTGTGTTCATGGTTTACAATGCCCCTATTAAACATCGCACCGCTCTTTTGTTATTATCGATATTCGTTCCATTATAATAGAAAAGCGACAAAATAGCCATCTTGTCGCTTGATTGTTTTTTATTTAATTTTAAAAACCGGGATCAATGGGTCGTGCACTGATCTGTTCACCGCTTGCTTTGATAACCATTTTGTTAGACGAGTCCAGAAATCAATCCGGCCAATGGCAGCCACAAGGTCGCTAAGATAATAAAAGCCAGCTGCATCCAGATAGTCGCCTTGGGCATATCGGTCATTTTGTAATAGCCAGCGGTGTAGGTGATCAGTGGAATCGTATCGATGGGAAACAGATAACAGTTACCGGCGCATAAGCCCAGGGTAATGATCAACAGAGCCGGGTTGATTCCCATGGTGGCCGCCAAGCTGACAATTACTGGTGTCAGCACCCCGATCAGGGCCGGAGCCACCGGAACAACCAGCATGATCACAAAAATCATCACGGCAACAAAAAAGACCCCTCCCATGGTCGAAAGTGACAGTGAGGAGGGCAGTACATAAGTGACAAACCACTCACTGACGCCATTGGCGACAATGGTATTGGCAATACATAAGACTGTCCCGATCAGAATAAAGGAGGTCCAGCTAACGGCTTTCATGTACTGTTCCCAGGTGAGAATCCTGATTCCGGGCAGAAAGAACAAGGTACAACCAAAAAGTGAGACCACGGCCACCTCGATAAGCGGAAAAAACGAGCTCATCATCCAGAACAGCATCATCACCGCAGCAATGATGATAGAATAAGCAAAAGAAATTCTTTGTTAATTTTATAATTAACAGCTTGACCTTGAAGTGACTTGAGGGTTTATCCTATCAGTAAATCCAAATATGAAAACGAGGTACAAGATGTTTACTAAATTATTTACGCCCAAGAAAATCAATCAGTGTGAGATTCCCAATCGTCTGGCAGTCACCGCCATGGTGGCCAACTACTGCAATGAGGACGGCACCGCCACCGATCGTTATATTGCTTATCACGAAGCCAAAGCCAAGGGCGGCTGGGGCCTGATTATTACCGAAGATTATGCCGTTAGCGAGCATGCCATGGGCTATCAGTTTATTGCCGGGCTGTGGAATGATGATCAGATTGCCAGTCATAAAAAACTGACCGATACCATTCATCAGTATGATTCCAAAATCTTTGCCCAGATCTATCATGCCGGCCGACAAAGTGCCAGCTTCGTTAATGGCGGCGTTCAGCCGGTGGCCCCATCAGCAATCCCCTGTCCATGGTTGCGGCAACTGCCCCGGGAGCTGACCATTCCGGAGATTGAACAGATTGTTGAAGATTTTGGCGACTGTGCCTTACGGGCTAAACAGGCTGGCTTTGATGGCATCGAAGTGCATGCCGGACATGGCTATTTAATTGCCGAATTCATGTCCACCTACGTCAACAAACGTACTGATAAATACGGCGGTTGTCTGGATAATCGCTTACGCTTCATCAAAGAAATCTATACCAATATCCGCAGCAAGGTCGGCGACGATTTCCCGGTCATGATCCGTTTTTCGGCTGACGAAGTGGTTCAGGGTGGCCGCGACATTTCTGAATCCCGGGTCCTGGCCAAATTATTTGCCGAATGGGGCTTTGATGCCCTGCATGTTTCCAGTGGTGCCTATGGCGATCATAATAAGGGGATTGTTTCGCCGATGTATGTCTCCCATGCCTGGACTGTCGATTTTGCTGCCGAGATCAAACAGCTCGTCGATATCCCGGTCTTTACGGTCAACCGCATCAATGATCCCCGCATGGCCGATGGTCTGCTGGAAATGGGCAAAGCCGATTTCATCGGAATGGGCCGGGGCTCTTTGGCCGATCCCGATCTGCCTAACAAGGCGAAAGCTGGCGATTTAACCGCGATCCGCTACTGCATCGGTTGTATGCAGGGCTGTGTCGGTAAATTATTAGTCGGCGAGTCGATCACCTGTTTAGTTAATCCCTCGCTGGGTCAAGAATATCAGTTGGATTACAGCAAAGCCGCTGCACCAAAAAAAGTCCTGATTGCCGGCGGCGGACCCGGTGGCCTGGAAGCGGCCCGGGCCGCGGCGATCAAAGGCCACGAGGTCACGCTTTATGAGCAGGGCAGCTTTTTAGGCGGTCAATTTAAATCCGCCGCTTATCCCCCCTGCAAGGGTGAGTTGGCCACTTATACCAACTGGATCACGAGCGAACTGGATCAGTTGGGCGTAACGATTCATCTCAACCGCCAAGTGACTAAAGAACTGGTCGCCGCTGAAAAACCCGATACCGTTATCGTCGCCACCGGCGGAACCCCCTGCAAACCACCGATCAAAGGGATCGACAAAGCCCTGGTTGTCACCGCGGAGGATGCCTTACTGGGCAACGTGGCCACCGGTGATCAGATCGTTGTCGCTGGCGGCGGTGAGGTCGGTTCGGAAACGGCGGCGCATCTGGCGATGCAACAACGGGATGTGACCATCATCGAAATGCTGCCCAAGATCTGCAGCGATCTCGATGGCGTCAACAAGTTCAATCTGATGAAAATTCTCCGCGAATATGAGGTCAACCAAATGACCCAAACCAAAGTGGTCGAAATTCTGGATGATGGGGTAATCATCGAAAACAGTCAGGGCCAGCAGACCCTGCCAGCCGATACTGTCGTCATCGCTTTAGGCTACCGTCCCAACAACCAGCTGGCCGAAGCATTATCAGCTGTTCACAACCACGTCATCGTCGTTGGCGGGGCTGTTAAAACCAGCAATGCCATGGTGGCAATCAATGACGGCTTTAATGCCGGCTTGTCGCTGTAACCCCCACTACACCGCTAACAATTAAAGATAAAAAAAAGGATCGGTGCTTGTAAAAGCCCTATCCTTCAGACTATCAAAAAAAATAACCCAGTACCGACAATTGTTACATCATGTTGTACGCATCGGAGCGGACACGGCATCGCCTGTCCGATTCCGCAGCGAACAACAGATTAACAATTGGTCGGTACGGTAGTTTAGCGACAACCTCAACGGATAGGTGCTTTTTTAAAGCCCTATCCTTTTTTATTTGTCTTAGTGTATAAATGTGATACAATGAAAAAAACCTGAAGCCACTATAGGGAGGAAAATCATGGCATATCGCATTGGGGAAGTCTCCAAACTCTTGGGTCTGCCGGTGGAGACTATCCGCTATTATGAAAAAGAGCAGATTATTGCGCCCAAACGTCAGGAAAACAGTGACTACCGCACCTATGAAACCTGGGATATCTTTTTTCTGATGGAATGCATGCGCTACCGCAGCTTTGACATTTCGTTAAAAGATATTTCCAAGATGCTTCATAATGATTCGCTGGACTTTTTTGTCGAGCGGATTGGCTTTAAACAACAGGTCATCGATGAAAAACTGCGCTATTATCAGATGCTGGAGCGCAAGATTTCCGCCTACAAGGATAAACTGGCAAGTCTGCCCTATAATGTCGGCTGCTATTGGTTCGTCAATACCCCCGAGTATCGTTATTTTACCTATGTCCGACGCGAAGACGGTGATCATTATGGTGAGGTCGAAGAAAAGCCCTTATTTGCCAACTGGCTCAAGCAGATTCCCTTTGTCGAGTTTACCCATCACATTTCCTTTGCTGACATCGCCGACCCCTGCATCGACCGCGATGCCTGGGGGCTGTGTGTCGAAAGCGCTGACGCCGCGCTGTTAAATCTGCCACTGAACGCGGAGGTGCAGATCCGGCCGGCGAGTTTATGTTTGTGTACGGTGATGGACCTGGGCGACTATGGTAATTTAACCTTACGCCAGTTTGACCCGCTGGTAGCCTATATCCGCGACCACGGCATTGTGCCGGAAGGTGATGTCATCGGCAAAATCCTGACCCGGGTCCATGCCGATGGAAAAATGCACCGTTATATTGAGTATACAATCCCAGTCAGGAAATAAAAACCAAAAAAAACGGAGGAAAAAGCGATGAAAACGGTAGATACGAAGCTGCCGCCACAGCGTGTTAAACTTATTTTTAATCCCGGTTCTGGCGTGAATGACGAATCCCCACTGCAAATCATGGCCGTCGTTAAAGAAATGCAGGCCCGGCAGTTAATACCGGAACTTTATTTGATTGAACCCGACAGTAACTTGCAGGAAGTGGTCGATGAGGCCATTGCCCAGGGCATTGAGCTGTTTGTGGTGTGTGGCGGCGACGGCACCGTTTCTTCGGTCACCAAGGCACTCTACAGTTCAGCGGCGACGCTTGGCATTGTTCCCACCGGAACCCGCAACAATATCGCCTTGAGTCTCGGTATCCCCACCGATATTGCGGCGGCCGTCGCCATCCTCAACGAAGGACAGCGTTTAAAAATAGATCTCGGCCTGGTCATTTGCAACGGTGTCAGTACACCATTTATCGAACTTTGTTCGGTGGGATTATTTTCGACCCTGTTCCCCGCCGGGGATGACATTCAGCACGGTAATATCACCCGGATCGGTGATTTTCTGGGCATTCTGACGACTGCTCCGCCCTCAGACATCCATCTTTTTCTGGACGATAATCAGGAAATCAGCGAATTGGGTCATGCCGCATTAATTTCCAATATGCCCTATATCGGTCGTAATTATAAAGTCGGTGCACCCGATGCCTATCATGACGGCTTACTGGATGTGATGTTTTTTGCCGATCTATCCAAACTCGATTTAATCAATTATATTCTGACTGGCGTCGGCACCGATAACCCCGAAGATCACCGGATTATGCACTATCAGGTCCGTGAAATGGTAATCGACACCGAACCGGCCATGGCGGTAATGGCCGATGGTATCAGTTTGGGCGAGGGGTCAGTGCGTATCAAAGTCCAGCCACAGGCTTTGTCAGTCATGGTTGGAGCGACTGCGTCACATGAAGGGCAATAAGCCGGGTCTGGCTTGATGGTGCGATGCTGGGAACCGCCTGGGGCCTGTTAGGCGTGATTCTAAATAATTCATTTTGAATTTAACAGTGGCGGATGATTTGGTATTTATTTAATGATTGTTGCGCGCTATAGATCCAAATTCTTAAAAATGACTAATTAATATTTTAAACCGGATGCAAAGGGGTATTCATTTAATAACCGTCATTATATTGGGGAGGTGAAGAGAATGAATATTGAACAAGTGATCAAGAACCTGAAAAAAATTGATGGTTCCCGGGATATCTGGCGGGATATTATTAAAGCATTCGAGGGCTTTTCTTTTAATGGGATTACCGAAGTCGCCATCGAATCGCAAATGGATGACGAAATTGTCCAGGCTTTTATCGATACCGACGGCTCGCCGGTGATCCAAATCGCCCTGGATCAGTGGGCCGATGGCAGCTATGTGGTTATCGATGCGTCGCAGCTCTGTTGACCAACTTTTTTAAGCCCTAAAAAACACGCTGTCAATGGTTTGTTGTTCCATTGACAGCGTGTCTTTTATTTTAACAGCAGTTTTTTTAACAGCAAATCTTCAAGGTTGCGGCGACTGTCGAGAACGGCCAAGATCAGAACCCGTTGCTTCTCGACCTTATAGATGATGCGCCAGGGTGAATAGACAATTTCCCGGTAAGTCAACAAATCAAAGGCTTTTAACTCCGGCACAAATCGGCCGCTTTCGGGCAACTGCTCCAGTCGTGTTACCTGCGCTTCAATTTTCTCGAGAATCTTCACCGCCAGGGCTTTATCCTCAAAGGCAATGTATTCAATGATTTCAAACAAATCCATTTTGGCCTGATCCGACCATAGAATTGTAAATTCTTCCATTTCAGATCGCTTCGATATTCTTTCGCAGCTCAGCAAAAACATCTTTGTTCTGATGAAGCTCTCCTTCACCGATGGAATTCTCCGAAATCTGGATCAGCTTCATTAATGACAAGGCATTAATCATATTTTGATACGATTCCACGTCCAGCAAAACGCCTCGAGCCTCACCGTTTTGGGTCACAATGATGGGATTCTTATTGTCATTGATATACTTGAGCATATCTGCAGCATGGGTTTTGATATATGAAATGGGTCGAATGTCTTCTTTGAGATTTATATTCACGGGCACACCTCCTCGTTTCAGTACCTATATGATACTATATTAAGACTGATCTGTCAAAGTTCACGATCTTCCTCCTTGCTAATCGTACACTTACTATTTGTTCAATTAGCATTTATGTAGTTAACATATCAGCTTTCACATGGTTGTCAACGGATTGTGACGTTCATTCTGAAAATATTGACCAAATCTTTTTAAAATGTGCCAGAGAGGGTATTCATTTAATAACCGTCATTATATTGGGGAGGGAATCGATTGTGATGAAAAAAATAATCATCAGCGACACCATGCAAAAAGGCTCTTATTACTTAAGCGAAGCGATGGGCGCAAATTTTGATCCTGATTTCAAACCGGAGCTCTCACCCAAAGAGCTATTAGCTTTGGGCCTTTTCGGAGGCAAGTACATGACTGATTGCCGGTCCGAATTTCCGGAGGATTGGTTTGACCATGCCAAACTCTCGCCGACCCGAAAAGATATTTCTTTAAATTATTATCAGGTCGATGCCTCACAGCCGCTTAAAGTCTGGCAGGCCAATGGCTGGATCAATCCCATCGATCCCCGGGGCTGGTTTCAATGGTATTGCCGTTATTATTATGGTCGCCGAGTTCCTGATGAAGACCGTCGCCAGATCAAACGCTGGAAGGCGATGGTGCGCCATATTGGTGCGATTAAAAAGAATTGCGAAAAAATGGATCAAAGCTGTCGCCAAAAACAGCGACAGGCCCTGCTACACTGGGCCTATGATAGTCGCAAACTTTAATCTGTCAACCGACGGTCAGTTACCGAAACGCTAAATCCGTTTGCTAAAAAGCGCTGCTCTTTATCTTTTTTTGTGATCATTTTCTTCGCATTTTACGATCGATGGCGGTGCTCCCGTTATTTCCGGCGCTTCAACTCGTCCCGGATGCGCCGATACTGGATCACCGGCCCGTCCCCGGACAGCAGGTTTTCCTTGGAGATAAACGCCGAAGCTTTGGGTTTTTGGGTGATCACCACCCGCCTGTCCTGGCGCTCGATAATCCGGTTGCCAAATTTTCCGAACCAGGCAATCAGAGCATTAACTGGCCTGAGGCTGGTTGACCGGCAATAGAAACGAAGGTACAGGATCGTGTTTTCATCATCCACCGGCGCAAAATAAATAATAACTTTGGTGGCTTCACTGATATGGTTCATCCAGATGTTTGGAAACAGGAATTTCAGATAGGTGGCTTTAATGACGCAATCATCCGCCGCTTTGGGAGTTTGTCCGACATCTGTTTCATTATTGGCACTGGTTACCAGGCCCCCGGGGACAAACTCAATTTTGGGTCCGTTGACTAGGGTCTTGTTGCCCCGTCCGATGGTGTTGTGGTGGACAAATGGCAGGTGAATCACATCCAGCTGGTTTTCAATACAGCGGGAATAGTGGGTCGGCCAGTGATCTTCAATTTCGCTACAAACAAAAGAATCATCGATATCGCCATCAAAAAACGGCAATTCCCCAGTCTGTTTTTCCGGTTCCCCATACCACAGATAAATGATGCCATGGCTTTCCCGCACCCCATAAGCCTTGACGTTAAACCGGCTTAAATCTGCGGTGGAGGCTCTCCCGTTGGCCGGGACAAAAGTGCAGTGGCCCTGGGGGTTAAACTCCAGACCATGAAAGGGACACTGGAGACATTCCCCCTGTAGCTTCCCGCGGCTCAAGGCCGCTCCGCGGTGGGTACACTGATCGACCACACAGCCAAGTTCTCCGTCCCGGTTGCGGAACAACACGAGTTCCTGATTCAGCCGTTTAACGCTGACAACCGCTTCTTTTTTCACTGCCTTCGATGGCAAAATGGCATACCATTGATTACTGATCATCGCTTCTTCCTTTCCATTTGGGTAATTTGCAGTTTTGTTATGATCCGAGTTTTATAGCCGCAGAGCGGCACTGCTTATTACGCGCATCTGACTTCTATTCTAGCAGAAATCCAAGCTCAGGTAGAGAGAATCGCCAAAAATCATCACCACTTGCATAAATTTTCCCTTTATTGATGTAATCAAGCTGTCAAACCGGCAGATCCCTGAATTCCGTTCTGTTCTGATAAGCAAAAAACCCCGCCATAGTGGCGGGGTTTTTGCTTTACGAATAGACAATTGAATGACGGGGATAAATTTGAAAATGACAGAACAGTTCACGGGGATAACGGATTACCCCGAAGCCCCGGGCGACGGCAAAATCGGCCATTGCAGCCATCACCTCGGCATTCATCTGTCCGGCGAAGTAGCCGTCAAAGGCTTCGCCGCTTAAGTGACAGGAATCGGGAACACCGCCGTCATCCTGGTTTACCGGGGGGCAGCGGGCGCCGGAGGAGATCGTCAGCGGCCAGCCGAAGGCGTCCCGGAGCTCCTGGGCAAAGTGTTTAAGCGGCATAACCAGATCCAGACCGCAACCACAGCGACAGGCAAATTCGTCGGGCCTGAAGTTTTTAAGGGCCAAAACATCCTGGTTCTGTCTGGCAGCAAGGGAATCATTAATCAGGCTGGCTCCGATCCGTTCGTTTAAGGCCAATAGCAGGGCATTATTGGTGGCCTCCCCAACCAGCCCGTCAGCGGCCAGACCATTATCCTGCTGGAAGCTAAGCACCGCCGCCGCCGTACGCTCACCCTCCCGGCCATCCAGTTGGCCGGGATCGTAACCCAGCACCTTCAAGGTTTCCTGAACCCATTTTACATAGTCGTTCACACAGACCTCCCTTTTCTTTATTTTTCATTCTTTTCCTGAAGGACGTCAATGGCCCGGATGATTGGTTTGGGTAGGGGCACCCCCATCAGGCCGATGTTTTCGGTAATTGATAACAGCTCATTGCCGCAGCAGGCAATCACTGTAGCATCACGGATGATGGTGGCCCCGAGGATCAGATCCAGTCGGCAGGCGATCAGCACCACCCCGAGGGTGACGGCTTTGCGCAGCAGCCCCTTCCAGGCCGCCCGACTTTCCAGGGCGCCCTGCTGTGATTTTTGGCTTTTGTGAAAAACCCCGGCCAGCACCAACCCGGTCAGATAGTCCACTGCCATAAAAATAAGAAGCGACGAGAGCCCGGCATCCCAGCCCCCCAACAGACTCGTAAGGCCACTGCCCAGTAACCCCAGGGCAGTCAAAAGCATCAGTTTCAGCTCAGCCATCGAAAACCTGACCGCTACAGTCTTTTGTGGGAGCCGTTACGGCTCCCGGTTTATGGTGCATCATAGAAGTCGGTCTCGGTGGTCGCAACCTTCTTGCAGTCGACTTTGGCGACGAGGTTTACGCCATCCGGTTTAAAGATATTGGCCGCCAGAATGGTGTCCATTGCCGCGTTGGCTTCGGCCTGGGTAACATCGGGGCGGATATCAGAAAACTGCATCGATCGGTTTTTATTGTTGGCATCTTTAAAGACCATCACAACTTTATATTCTTGCATCGGTTTCTCCTTTCGGTTTTATTTTGAAATTACTGAGCTTACAGGCCGTCGTCGAAAATCGCATCCTGCTGAATCCGAAACATTTCCTCCATTGCGGGCGCCTGCAATCCGGTGATTGCCGTAGCCACGGTGTGCATTGCGGCGATGGTGGCATCCGGACTGATGTCGTTGTAGGTTTTATTTTTTATGACTTCCTTGCCGTTTACCAGGCCGTAATTCAGACGGGTCACCATTTTGACTGAATAGGTTTCACTGACTGTTGCCATGGTTTACCTCCTTTTTCTTATTTCAGCGGCAACAACGACGCACGTGGGCTAAAACCATCATCGCTCTTTGGTTGTTGATCTGATAGAACTATTATAACATAAATATTTGCTTATTGTGTATTTATTTACATTAAATTTAATATTCAGTAACTTTTGTACGGTTCGCCCCGCCCTTTTAACCATTAGGACAGATATTCCACTTTGAGATAGCTCTTGCGACTGCTGACCTTGAGGTAGTCGTTTAACAGCCGCACATAGAGCTCCGGTTCGGCCTTTTCCATCGCCCGGATATTAATGCCGGTGTTTCTGGTTTCGCCGACGATCACAATTTTAAAACCATTGGTTACAATCCGATCAAGGCCAGCCTTTTCCATATTGGTCCTTAGCTGTTCCTTGAGCCCTTTTAGCATCTGCTCTTCGGCTTTAACCAGGTCCCCTTTCACCAGCGTATTCTGAATCAGCTCACCGTTGTTTTCAATAAATAGTTCTTGGGTCATCTTTTCCTCCATCGCATTCATTAATCAGCCCAACAACAGCTGGGTCTCTTTCATCAGCTCGGCAAAGGCCTTATCCCGGGCATCGTTCTCGTCCTTTTCAAACCAGTTTAAAATAGCGGCATAGTCGCTTACGTATTGGTAGCCCTTTGCTTCCTTACCGGTATCCAACCGTCTGATCCACTCCTCCCAGGTCTCGGGGAATTGCTCTTGCAGTTTATCAAGTTCTGCCCCGGTCAATAAGACATTGCCATACTGGCCAAAGGCGCTTTTCTCTTTTTGAACCGTTGGTTTGGTCTGGTCTGGTTTAAATAAGTGTCCCGTTTCAAGTGTCGTTTCTTGTGTCGTTTGCGGTACCACCGGCGGTACCGTCTGCGCCCCACACGAGGCCTCAAAACCATTGTTTTTGGGCATCCCACAGCCGGATTGCCGTGGCACCGGTTGCAGCTGGTAGAGATTGGGTTGGCGGTTCACACCCCGCCGGCTCAACAGCAGACCCGCTTCAAGAAGCTCCGCCCGGGCCCGAATCAGGGTATTTTTGTTATTGACCTGAATCATACTCATCATCCGCAGCATATCCACCTGCAGCCAGTCGGGAAAACCGGCCTCGTTCCAGAGACAAAACAGATGAAACCAGAGCAGCTGGGCATTGGTCCCCAGATGCTGATGCTTAACCAGCCGGTAAAAACTGGTCACTTCCACAATAAAATTTACCTGCATGTTACACCTGTCAACTTTACGTTCATCGTGACCCGACCGATTCTTCCGGTAGCTCAAAGGGCTGGTCAAAGATAAAAAACAAGGCGCTGATCTCCACGTTGAAGTAGTCCGCAATGGGTTTTTTTAGCGGATCCTTGGGACCGCAGCGACCCGATTCATAATGTCGAAAACAACACTCACTGATCCCCAGGGCCTCAGCCACCTCTTTCTGGGTGCGCTCCCCCCGCAGCATCATTAACCGCTGACCGATAATTTTTTGTCTTTCTTTCCGCATCATAACAAGTTTCCTCCTCAAATTTTTTAAAATTCTTTTGGTCTGTTCTTATGACTGTCATCGACTCAGTAAATCAAACCCGACATGGCAGACAAGGGTCAAAATAGTCAGCGCTCCTTTCGCTGTCCATTTTAGAATAATTATAGCCGATCTATTGCCAATTGCAAGCGTTTCCAATGTACTTATTCTATTTCAGTACAATTTGTACGGTTGACGAGCAACGTTCGATCAAATCCAGCGGCTGACCGTCGACTTTCTACTGAAATGGATTTTTTCGGCCAAACCCGTTTACCTGGTCCGGCGACGGTGTTATAATCAGGAAAAGTTGAGCCGCTAGCAAATTTTAAAACGAAGGGAAAAAATAACGATGAATCATCATAATCCGGTAATGAGTAACCACCTGAAACCCCATGGCAAGGGCCATCCGGCGCTTCCGGAACCTGTCAGCACTTATCTTTGCCGTCTGGTCGCCGCTAAAAAGGAATTGACGGCGCTAAGCCACTGCCAGCAAATTGTGCTCTGTGGCAATGACTGCGGTGTCCATGTTCATGAGGGGATCGGCGTTTTGGCTGCGGCCGCCGGTCAAACCCTGACCATAAAACAGCGCAACTGCCCAGATTATCCACTGGAACTGTCTTTTACCCACCAGGGAATCACCTTCTACCAGCTCAAATCAGCGGCGGCATTGGCGGCGGTGGGCTGGGAGGCGGAGGTGTGATCAATGGAGCGGCGATGGATTGGCGATGTGGATGGCGCAAAAAAAGAAACGCCCGTGGGCGTTTCTGGTGCTTGAGTGTTTGTTATAACTGATTACTATTGTGCTTTTGGTGTTCAGTTAGCGTTTCAATTCCCGATATTTTACTAATTCGATTTGCCCATCGTTCGATAAAAATGGCTTAGTGCTCATAAAACTCTCCTTAAAAATAAAAAGCCCACCGAGTGTGCGTGTCTACGACAGAGGCCCGTGGGATTTGTTAACATTATATTACCGCTTTCTTGTTCGTTTGTCAATGCTTTTCAATGAGCTTTAAAGAATCACAATCGAAGCCAAGTGGATCGTCAATGAGAGTTGATGTTTCTGCCCAATGTGGCGTTATGGAAATGGTGTCTAATGCGGGTAGATGTACAGGGGATCACCTTCTACAAGCTCAAATCAGCGGCGGCGGTGGCGGCTTTGGGCTGGGGGGGGCGGATGCTTGATCAACGGGGTTAAGGGTAGATTTAAGGCGTAAGTGGCGGCGCAAAAAATAAAGAAACGCCCGCAGGCGTTTCTGGTGCTTGCGTATTTGTTATTGCTGATGACTATTGGTGTCCAGTCCGGATCACTTATTTTTAGCATTGAGTCATCATCTCAGCGGCAACCCATCAGTCCTGATCCGCCTGGGGCTACCGGGTCATTTGCTCAACTTCGCCAGTGGCCCCGATTGCTTTGGCTCTTGGCCGCTTAGCGGTCTTCCCCGCCGCCTGGCCATCTACGGTGCTGATTTTTTGCTGATACAACCGCATCAGTGCGGCGACACAGGCTGACTCGGTTAGTTTTTTATCAAAACCGTAGGCATCCATCACGGCCCGGTCATTCAGCTGGTGGGCTTTGCGGAGTTCTGGTGGCATTAACGCTTCATCATATAGATCAGCCAAGCTGCTGTTGGGACATAAAGCTCGGGCGTCAAGAATAGCTTGGGCGGTTTTTTCAATCATGGCTTTTTGTTTATCGGTGGGTTCCGGCCAGACAAAGTTATTGTAGACGACATCCTTTGAATAACGATAATCGCTTTTTAACCTGCCAGCGATTGCCCGCATCCAAGCCATGTGAACATTTGATGAAATCACACCAAATTCATACAAGGACGCATTGGGAATAATCTGTACTGCATCGCTGACGATGATGTTTGGATCTAAAAAACCCATCGGGATATACCTTCGTTTTTCTGAAGAAACTCTGGGGACAATGATGTATGGGACATTGTCCGGCTGCGTAATCTGCGCAAACAAGGTCGGTGTATCCGCAAATTTTCTAATGCCCGCTGCGATACTATCAGCCCTCTTTTTTTGACAATTACGGACTCGCTCCATTACTTTCGGCATTTTTTTCAGTTCACCAGGTTCGGCATTTCTCAACCACAAACACCATCTCTTTTTATTATGGAGATATTCGACGGCTCCCAATAAGGGGCGGATATATTTAACTGACTGCGGCTCATCCTTGATAAACTTTTCATAGTCCGAATCTTCTATGATTAAAAAGCCGCCATCTGCCGGTTTGTTGCCATAAACCATTTTAGAAACATCGCAAAGTGGTTTGTTTCTACTTTTAACCAAAAGATTGGGGGCATCGATCAAATAAGCGTTAATATTAGTTGCTTTTACACTTATGCCATTATCATAAAGATACTTATCCGGCCGGTCAAAATCGGCAAAACCAATAATGACACAGTGAACGGCTGCTTTAATTTTCGCCTCACTTTCCCATTTAAAAGTGCGATAGGCAAAATTTATTTTACAATCCAGTTTTGACCATAAAGCCGTCGCGGTTTCACCTTGTGTGATTGAATTGGTTGAGACCAGCGCACATTCAATCTGGGTATCTCGAATATAATCATTAGCCAGTTTATACCAGCATGATACATAATCAAGATTTTTAGTGCCCGGAAAAATAGTCTGCATATCGTCTTTTTGTTCACTTTCCATAAACGTAAAGCCCACAAACGGCGGATTCCCCATGATATAATCAAGGCTACTTTTCGGCACCACGGTCTCCCAGTCCAGCCGCAGTGCGTTGCCTTCGACAATATTGGCGTAGGTTTTCAGCGGCAGAAAATCCAGATGCATATGGATAATGTCCTCGGTTTTTTTCATCATCTGGGATTCGGCAATCCAGAGCGCCGTCTTACCAACCGAAACGGCAAAATCATTGATCTCGATGCCATAGAACTGATTGATTGAGACCTTGATCGGGGTATGGGTGTCGGTGCCGATACGGATCTGATCGCCCAGCAGCACCTTCAGCACCTCGTTTTCCAGCTTTCGCAGGGCCAGATAGGATTCGGTCAGGAAATTTCCCGAGCCGCAGGCCGGGTCCAGAAAGGTCAGCTGCGACAGTTTGGTCTGAAATTCTTCCAGTTGGCGGTTGCGGGTTTTTTCGATTTGAACAGCTTTGATGGCCGCAAATTCGTCCTTGAGCTGATCCAGAAAGAGCGGATCGATGACCTTGTGAATGTTTTCGATGGAGGTGTAGTGCATCCCCCCGGAGCGCCGGGTGTCGGGATTCAAGGTACTTTCGAAGACGGCTCCAAAAATGGTCGGGCTGATGGCACTCCAGTCAAAATCTTCGCTGGCATTTTGCAGTAAAAGATTGACAATCGCTTCATTGAAATTGGGAATTTCGATGTTGGCTTCTGAAAATAAGCCGCCGTTGACATAGGGAAAGGATGCCAGGGTCGGTTCCAGATAGGGGTCCCGGTCGGCCGGTTGGGTATCCAGCACCTTAAACAAATCGATTAAGGCCCGGCGGACATCCTTGGGATCGTAATCCTTGAGATAGCTGTGAAATTTGCCATGCTTGCCAAAAATATCGGCATCCTCGGCATACAAACAGAAGACCAGCCGAACGCATAGCATATTCAGGCTTTTCAGACTGTCGGGATCATCGGGATTAATGTACTGCTTTAGCAGTTCATCATAGAGCTGACCGACCAGCTCACCGGCCTGAATGGAGATCTCCATTTCTTTTTTGATATGACTGTCGCCGGTATCAACTAGAAACTCCAGCCGATAGGTTTCGGCGGGCAGATTTTCCAGTAAGATCTCTTCCGGTTCGCCGTTGGGCTTTTCCATATCATAGATCAGAAAGGCTTTGAAATTACAGGTGACAATCCAGCGTGGCCGTTTGGAATAAGGCAGGTCGGCCGAGTAGCGTTTAGCCTGCTGAAAGGGACTGAGCATGGTGCCGTCGGATTGTTTGATGGCCTTGCGCAAATCTTTATTAATGCCTTTTTGCTCAATTAACACATGGGTTTCGGGAATGATCCCATCGATGAAACTGGTATGGTCCAGCACCACCTGGTCTTCAAAAATGATAAACTGTTCCGGATTTTTGACCCCCATAACATCTCGGAGCAAGGAGATCCAGAACGGTTGGCTCTGGCCTTTTTCGTAACCCTGATCTTTCCAAATTTCGGCAAATTTTTTCGCTGCTGCACGCTTCTCGATATCTGTCATATTTACACCCTTTCAAAAGAAAATTATTCAAGCATTGTTTGAATATTCATCATTGCTCAGACTGATTATATTGTCAAGACTGACATATTCATTTTAACTCAGCCATCAGAAAATCGCAACTGCTCTTTATAAAAGTGAATGAAATCACCAGTGCGTCCCCCATTGTTCAGTAATGCCATCCAAAAATCAACCAATCCCGGCACTCCCGCTGGGATTGGCTGATCGTTTATTGCGTTTTTATTACTCCTGTTCTTCCCACAAATCAAAATCATCATCAGCAATTGACTGTGCTTCCTGATTCATGATTTTCTGGTATTCAATGGTTCCGACTTTTCTCTTTCATACAAAATAATTTCATCCTCAATGACATTTTTTTGACGTTTTCATCCAAACCTGCCATATCGGCCGGGTGACAGATAGGCCTAAGCTTTAATCGTAATGGTTTTGGCATCAAAATCCAGCAATCCGGCTTTTTTCATTTTGGCCAGTTCCCGGCTCAGGGAAGTCCGCTGCACGCCCAGCCGTTCTGCCAATTCTTTTTTGGAACATCCCAGGGTGATCACCGGGCTTTGTTGGAGCTGGTATTGATGACTGAGGTAATCGTTAATCCGCTGGCGCACGGTTTTTAAGGAAATTACCGTCAGCTTATCTGTCAGAATCATCGTCTTTTCCGAAATCGACTGCAGCAAGCCTTTAAGAAAGTCGGCATTTTTCTGGCAGAGGGACAGAACCAGTTCCGGTTCTAGATGCAGCATCATGACTTGGGTGGCCGCCATCACCGTCATTGGATAACTGTTTCTGACGGCAAAGAGCAGATTTTCGCCAATACTTTCCCCGACGCCAAAGACGTTGACAATCAGCATGTTGCCATTTTCATCCAGATTCAAAACCGCCACCCGGCCCGACAGAATCACATCCATCCGCTGACAGGGTTCATCTTTTAAATAAATGACCTGATCCTTAAGATATTCTCCGATCTTCGTTTTTGGAGAATGGATTATTTCTGCCAGCTCAGCTTCACAAAAGCCACTAAAATAATTGGCGCTGGTCAATAAGCGCAAGATCTCATTATTTTTCATTTTTATCCCCTTGTGTTACCATAGTAACACCTTTTCTTTTATTTTTCGATTATACTCGATTATATCTTGAAGTAAAAGGAGATATTATCATGTTAGAAAAAATTTATGCATTTACCAGTGGCAGCGAAAAACGGATCGAAAAAATTATCGATGACCAGCCGGTGATGATCAATCACATGATTTTCCCGGAAGGCGAAGGTTTAAAAGAACACTTTTCCAATTCCAACGTCTATATGATTGTCATTAAAGGGACACTTACTCTACAACTGGCTGACCAGGAAGCGCACCGCTACGAAGCCGGAGCGATCATCAATATTCCCTACCACGTCAAAATGAATGTCAATAACCGAGATCCCGAAATTCTGGAAATTTTTGTGATCAAAGCCCCCAGCCCGGCCTTTTATCAGCCGGACCAGCAATGACAACCGCGTGGCGTCGGGTCATCCAACTGGCTTTTCTGGGTTTGTTCATCGCCCTGCTGGTAACCGGTAAGATTCAGCTGTGGATGGGCGTTTTTGTGCTGGGGGTGCTGGCCTCTTTGTTCTGGAGCCGTCTTTATTGTGGTTGGATCTGTCCGATCAATACGGCGATGGAAGGGCTCACCTTTGTGAAAAAGAAAAGCCAGCTGAAAAGTTTTAAGATTCCCCGCTGGCTGTCAAAACCCTGGCTCCGCCTTGTGATCCTGTTGCTGTTTTTCCTGGTCTTTGTTTTTGTGATGTTGACCGGTAAAAAACTGCCGATTCTGCCCCTGCTCTTTGCCGGCGGCGTCATCCTGACCCTTTTCTTTCCGGCCGAGTTGTGGCACCGGTTTTTATGTCCCTACGGGGCGATCTTAAGTCTCTCCAGCATGAAAGCTCGCCACGCCATGGTCATCGACCCGGAAAAATGCAACAACTGCGGGGCCTGTCAAAAAGCCTGTCCGGCGGGAGCGATAAAAAAGCAGTCAAAACATCAGATTGTTAAACAGGATTGTCTGGTTTGCCTGAAATGTCAGCAAAGCTGCCACCAGAAAGCCATCCGCTATCAGTAACGGCTTTAGCAAAACCACCCCGCCCGATCCAAAAAATCAGCCAATCCCGGCGTTCCCGCTGGCATTGGCTGATCGTTTTTTTGTGTGTTAGCTGCTTAACTTGGCTTTCGCAAACGATAACAGGTATTTTTGCCCTTGCCTACGGCTTCAAGCAGGCCGTTTGTGACCAGCTTTTTCAGGTACCGGCCTGCAGCTGTTTGGCTCAACTCCAGGGTGGTTTCAACCTCACGCCGGGTGAGCTCGGGTTGTTTTTTTAAAAGCGTCAGAATTTCAGCTTCGATCCCCATCATCGTTTCATTCCCGGGCATTTCATTGCGATTGGGCAGGGTTATTTTGAAGGCGTTTTCGGTCACTTCAATTTTGGGTTGAATCCGTTCCCCTTGATAAGCTTTAAGAATTTTTGGCACCCCCGTCCCATAAGCTTCAATCAGCGCCAGACGATAAAAGATACTGGCCAGATTTTCGTTCCGGGTCATTGAAATCCCCAACATCATGTCTTCAAAAGTGATTCCCCGAACCAATCCGCCCACCGAGACAAACTCCAGATGATCATCAAAAATGCTGATCAGGGTGCCGGCACTGTATCCGTAATCCCGATGAACCAGGGCATTGAGTAAAGCTTCCCGAACGGCTTCCGGTGGAAAATTTCGTTTGTCGGAGCGATACAAACCAACAATTTCGGCGCGGGTTCCATTATAGAGATCAATAAAATCATAGGCTTCGTTTAGTTGTTTGAGCAGCGAACCGGTGAGTTCCCTCCGGTCTCTAAACACTGATTTATCATTCCCCTGAAAAGCGGCCATTTTAATTGTGTGATTGCATTGATCCGACAGAAGCATTCCCAAGTTAGTGAAGATGCCATTGGCACTCATCATTTTCAAGCTCTTGAACTGATTTTCGCCAAAGGGTACGCTCCGCTTTTCAAATTCTTTGGCAGCCTCCTTAAAAGTCAAATCCTGATTGAGCGAACGGGCCGTCTCAAAGCGCTCGCCATCGGTTTCTTTTATCATTTTAATGATCGCCGTTTCTGTTGCCGGAACGGATGAAGCCCCTTGTCTGACATAAACACCCTCAGGACGGATTCCCTTGCCAGACAAATAATATGGACAAGCCGTTCCCTTTTGAACCGTTACCTTGACGATGGGTTTATCTTCCATGACCACCAGTTCGGTTTTGACAAATACGGTGACATCCGGCTTGATGGCATCTCGAATGGCATTTGATGCTTTTAACATGATTTCATCAGCATCTATTACCCCTATGATGGAGCCGTCGTCGTTAATCCCGAGATACAAAATACCACCATTGGTATTGGCAAATGCGACGATTGTTTTTTTTATCTCGTCAACATAGCTTTGTTTAAATTCAGTTGTTTCGCTCTCAATTAGCATTCTCTCATCAACTCCCCTGTCATTCTTGTCACCATTCTAACCGATTCTAACCATTCTTGTCAAGTTTAGTGGTTAGAATCGCACCAATAAAAACGCCCTATTTGCGGGCTATCTGCTGCAAATAGGGCGTTTCTTGCCTACGTGCCTAACTTATAAATCAATATGTTAATGCTCGTTTCGATTATTCTACCTAAGAGGATTGACTTCTGCACAATTAGTTGATAATATTGTGCAGAAAGAGAATCGATTAGGCAGAAAGGAATCGAAAATGCGAAAGTTTGATTACACAAAACTCCCTGATGAGTTAATGCATTATGAGTTAATGAACTTAATCTCGGCAATTCATGAATATAAGGGAAAGCAGGAGTTGTTCATTGAAGCGAAGCCCGATATCCTTGAGTCCATGCTGGAAATTGCAAAGATTCAAAGTACTGGTGCTTCAAACCGAATCGAAGGTATTTTTACATCCGATGAACGTTTGGATGCGCTGGTAAAATTAAAGGCTGAGCCACAAAACCGATCAGAGCGTGAAATTGCCGGTTATCGGGAAGTGTTAAGTTTGATTCACGAAAACTACGATCACATTACCCCAAACACAAATGTTATCTTACAATTACATCGAGACTTATATCACTTCAGTCCGTCTTCAAGTGGTGGAAAATTTAAAAATTCAGATAACATTATTGCTGAAACCGATGCAAGTGGAAAACGTAAGGTAAGATTTCAACCGCTTTCTGCATTTGAAACACCTGACGCAGTCGATCGTTTAACGACGACTTTTATTGAAGCAGTGAACGCTGATAAGTATGATCCGTTGCTGTTAATTCCAATGTTTGTGCTGGATTTTCTTTGCATCCACCCTTTCAATGATGGAAACGGGAGATTGAGCCGATTGCTGACCTTACTGATCTTATATCGCTCCGGATATATTGTCGGGAAATATTTGAGTATTGAAATGATTATCGAAAATACCAAAGAAACCTATTATGAGGTGTTATATGACAGCTCAATTGGATGGCAGGAAGAAAACAACCGCTATTTTACCTTTGTTAAGTATTACCTTGAAGTCATCTTGAGGGCTTACAAAGAGTTTTCGACCCGTGTTGAATTGTTTCAGGATCGAAGCCTAACCAAACAAGAACGGATAAGAAAACTATTTGATGACACCCTTCAAAAGCTGTCAAAGCGAGTAATTTTAGAAAAATGCCCCGATATTAGTACATCAACAGTTGAGGTTGCGTTGGCATCTTTATTAAAAGAAGGATATATTATTAAAACTGGGGCTGGTAAGAATACCGCCTATATCCGAAATACTAATAAATAAAAACTTTAAAAACGCCCTATTTGCGGGCTATCTGCTGCAAATAGGGCGTTTTTATTGGTGCTTTATTCAATTTCAATTTGTTTGGTCAGCTCCGGCTTGGCCTGCTTGGGCACCGTGATGGTCAGAACCCCATCAGTCAGCTTGGCTTTGATGTCGTCCGAGGCGGCGTCAGCCAGAAAGACATTGCGGGTCATGGCCGTGTATTTTCGTTCCCGATGGACATAGTTTTTATCTGTTTCTTCTTTTGTTTCTTCCTTCTTGACGGCTATCTGAAGTCGGCCCTCTTCCAGGGATAGACTGATTTCATTTTTCTGGAAGCCGGGGAGCTCGGCCTCGACAATATACTCTTTTTCATTGTCCTGGAGGTCAATTTTAAAGGTGTCCCCTGCCAGGCTTCGTCGCATCGGCCAACCATCTGCAAAAAAGTCGTCAAGCATATTCTGGAAATCATTAAAACCGGTATTCATCAAATCATTTCTTTTTCTGTTAAACGGAATCAGTGCTGTCATCATAACTACTCCTTTACATTGTATTTTGTTAGCACTCTCACTTAGCGAGTGCTAACTATGGTTATTTTATACCATCTTTTTTTTTATCTGTCAATACTTCTGTAAAGCCTTTTAAGTTATTTTTAAGGCGGTCAGTTAATCCGATGATGGGTTTTTACTTCCGGTCATAGAGAATATTTTTACGCAAGGTTTCGGCCGCTTCCGCCCCTGCCAGAACAGTCACCAGTTCCAGGGCAAAGTCCACTGCTTTTCCCGGCCCCCGGGACGTAATGATGCGGCCGTCCCGCACTACCGCCGCCTGCTGGTAGCAAGAATCCGGAAACGCATCTTCAAAACCGGGATAGGAGGTCACTTTTTTCCCAGTGATGATCCCCGCCTGGGCCAAGACAATCGGCCCGGCACAGATGGCGGCGACTACTTTCCCGGCCGCTTCCATCGCTCTGACCACGCCAATCACCCGCGGGTCATCTCTTAAGTTGGCCGCCCCGGGCATTCCGCCGGGAATCACGACGGCCTCATAACTATCAAGGTCACTCAGCTCATCAATATGCCGGTCGGCCTTGACTTCAATCTGATGGCTGCCCGTCACCATCAGCCCCTCTGCAATGCTGATCATCTCAACGTTTAGCGAGCTGATGCGGCGCAAATAATCGACAACCGTTAACGCCTCCACTTCCTCAAATCCCGGTGCTAAAAAAACAATTACCTTCATCTTTCTCCTCCCTTTTCGGTTTTAATCTTATTCTAGTCCCAAGCAGGCTAAATAACAACGACTATTTAAACGCCCGACAAATTTTTATTCTGCTTTTTCTATCGGGATGTGCTATCATTTCCTTTCAAGCCAAACCCCAGTTTAAGTGCCAGTCCTTGCATGTTCACTTGGCGATTGGGTATAAAGCTACTGACATCAATGCCAGCCACTGTGTTTTTATTTTGGCAATTCCCCTGACGATAAAGGAGATTATTATGGAAGATACCCACGCCCTGATTGCTTATCTCAATGCCCTGCTGGATGGAAAAAAGCCACCGCTACCAGCCGGTTACGCCGATGACCCCGATTTTCTTTTGCTGATTGGGAAGCTTGGACACATCGAGGCATTTGTTAGTGAGGCCCAAAAAACGGATACCGGCGACATCTGTGATCTGGATGAGTTGATCGCCCTCAAGAAAAAGCTTAAGGAAAGTGAAGAACATCATCGGCTGCTGATTGAAAACGCCAGCGACATTATCAGCACCGTCAATCTGGATGGTGAATTTACCTATATCAGCCCTTCGGTGGAGCGGATGACCGGCTACACGGTGGACGAGGTCACCCATCATTTTCTTGAAATCAACTATTTTTTGCCGGAAACCTTAAAGGTCATGGAACGCACCATGGCCCTGGTCAGACAGACAATTGCCCGGGGCCAACGCTTTGATTCGGTTCGTTTTGAACAGATGCAATATACCAAAAATGGCCAGGCCTTCTGGACCGACACGGTTCTAACCGGGGTTTATGATGATCAGGATCAGCTCAAAGGATTGCTGGGCGTATCCCGGGATATCACCGAGCAGGTGCGGCTGCGGGAGGAAATCATCCGGCTTTCGCAAACTGATAAACTGACCCAGCTTTACAATCGTTCCCGGATCGAGGATCTGCTGGAGGATGAGTATAAACGGGCCAACCGCACGGATTCGACCTTTGCCGTCATCTTTCTGGATGTCGATCATTTCAAGTGGGTCAATGATCGTTTTGGCCATCAGGCCGGGGATCTGATCCTCAATGAGTTGTCGACGGTACTGCTTGACAACATCCGCCAGACGGATCGGGTCGGGCGCTGGGGCGGCGAAGAATTCGTTTTTATTCTGCCCGATACCGATGCCACCGGAGCCCTGCTTTTTGGTGAAAAAATCCGGTTAAAGATTGCCAGACACCCGTTTACCAATCCGACCCACATCACTGCCAGTCTGGGGGTGGCGGTTTATCAGGGCCGGGGCACCCTAATTGACCTGCTTGCCCGGGCCGATGACGCCATGTACGCCGCCAAGAAGGCCGGTCGCAACCAGGTGCAGTTGGGCTAAACCTGGACTCTCAAACAACCACCCGCTGAGAACGAAAGTAGTCTTCTTAGTTTTGCAGTAGCCGGATGGCCTCGGCCAACTCGACATCTTCCCCATTGGCAATCCGGATGGCATTTTCCGCCGTCATCGGGATGACCAGATCCGGCCGAACCCCGCCACTGCCATTACGACTGTCCAGCTGGATGTTTTTCTGTTCGTCCAGCGACTGTCCCGACGGCCAGTGGACCGTCAGTGAACCGGGCATCAAGGCTTCAGCGCCAGCCAGGCCAAATGATCCATTGGTGCCATAAAAACCCAGCGTTCTGACATTGGGCAGTTTCTGAAGCCCCATCGCCAGCCCTTCTCCGGAACTGACGCACTTGGGATTGATCAAGACAATCACCGCTCCCCCATAATGCGGTTGGGTCGGCGCAATGGTCAGACCAACACTGCCGTCTTCATTTTCTTGAATTTCAAATGCCCCTGTTGCCGGATTATAGAGATTCTGGTATTCATAAAAGGCTGGCTGATCATAAAAAAATCCCAGCATATCCGCCGCCATCTGATCCAGTCCGCCAATATTATTCCTAAGATCGATAATCAGCCCCTGACTACCATTTTGTTTCGCAGAAGCAATGGCATCACGAAGCAGCTCCAGGGTTGACTGCGTTTTTCCGGTTTCCTGAAGATCAGCATCGAGTTCTCCCTGAATTTTTACATAACTGATCGTATCAGCCACCGTTTGGCTTTCCACCATCGCCGTTGGCACCGGATCCGGGTTATCGACCCCGACAAACATATCCCTAAGTTTATTGGAAACTACTGCATCCGGATAGTTTTTGCGAAGCGATTGGCCCCCATCATCAAAAGCAACCAACGTTGCCAGGGTTACCCCATCAGCCCCCAGATAGCCGATCTCAACCGGCTGGCCAATCGGAGCCCGAACCAGATAGGCCAGCTTTTTCAGATTCAGATATTCGGTGGTGGCCGATGTTCCGGAAAGCAGCGTTTCGGTTTGATCCAGCGCCGTCCGGATCGGCTGACCATTCCAGGAAACCACTTCCGTACCGGGTCGCAGCCCGGCTGCAAAGGCCTGCGACGCAGGATCAACCCAACTGATGATGATATTATGATCACTGCTGTTTGCAAGTGCCAGCCCATAGCCGCCACCAATAAATAAATCATCAATTTCTTTAAGATTGTTGACCCGGACATGGCCATCGGGTATTTCATTGAGATAAGCCCGCAGCGTCAAATAGTAGCCTTTAAAATCCTGACTGCTTTGGGCGGCGGCAATCTGGGGTGCATAGGTGTCATAAAGGGAGTCCCAATCAATTCCCTTCCATTCTGTGAAGGCATATTCCTGCGCGAGGGTTTCGTGTAGCGCTTCAAAGGCTGCTGTCCAGCTGAGATCACTAAAATCGTTGGTTGCCTCCGATTGGGTCGGTAGCCGGTCAAAATAGGCAAGAACCCCGGCAACGACGACGAGGATACAAAGAATCGCAAGTAGTTTTTTTATTTCCCTGGTTTGCATAAGAACTCCTTTCAAAGCTTGCGGAAATCCCCGAGACTTCTGCCATCAACAGCAAAATTTCAGCGCTTGACGGTTTCTTTTTTTAACCGACGAGCCACGAGCCCTGTTACGATAATAAAGCTCACTCATTTTGCGATTACAGGTTTTTCCGCCGAGTTTAAATTAAGGTTATTATATAACACTTTAAGTCATTTATCCAATAAATTTAATCCGCTTGCTGATCGTCGGGTTAAAAAAATACCGGATTGCGGCGTTTAGCCACGATCCGGTATTTTTTTATCGGTTAGTGCTACTGCCCCACCGGCCCGATGATCCCGGCCCGATAGGCTTTGCTGTATTTGCGACAGTGCTTATCCTGTCCCATCAGGGCATAGGTGGCGAAGATGGTGCCCATCATTTCCCGGTTTGTCGGATCCAGCACCGCCGAATCCATCCCCGCTTCCATGGCAAAGGCCATGGCCGTTTTATTCAGTAGCGGTCGTACCGGTAAACCAAAGGAAATATTACTGATCGCCCCGGTAACGTGGATGGTCGGATAAAGTGCCTTGATGGCTCTGATTTCGTTGCCCAGGTTGACCAGGGCATTGTTATCGGTGGACAGGGCCATCACGCAGGGATCAATATGAATCCGATCCGGGGTGATCCCCAGTTTATCAGCCTTTTCCACCATCCGGCCGGTGATTGCCAGCTTGGTTTCCAGATCACAGGGAATTCCCTTGTTGTCACAGGTTAAGCCAACCATTTCCCAACTATTTCCGGCCAGCAAAGGCAACAGGATCTCGCACTTGTCTCCTTCTTCGGAAATCGAGTTGATCATCCCCGGTTTGTTGGCATCTTTAAAGACGGCTTCAATGGCCCGGGGATTGGGGCTGTCAATACACAGCGGCGTGTCCACCGCATCCTGCACCACCGCTATCAGCCACTGTAGCGTTTTGATCTCCTCTTCCGGCGCAGTGCTGGCACATATATCAATAAAATCCGCTCCCGCTTCGGCCTGCTTGATGGCCCGGTCAGCGATAAAAGCGGCATCCCGTTTTTCGATGGCTGCCTTCACCACCGGAATGCTCCCGTTAATTTTTTCTCCGATAATAATCACTGCATTTCTCCTTTTTGTCTGTTTTCTCCATTATATCAGCAGATTCATGTAAAAATCAAAGGTTTCCTTGCTAAACCGTTCAAAATTGGCCCGGGCAAAATCCGGGGTCAGCGGATATTTTTGTTTAAAGCTGTCCCAATCAAACAGGTATCGTGACTGCGGCTTTGGTACCTGGTTTTCATCAAAAACAAAACCTTCACTGTTAAGCGGTGTACCAAAAGTATCCCCGGGGTTTTTATAGGTTGCGTAATCCCGGATAAATTCGGTCAGCGCCGCCAGGGTGTCGAGGTTTACTTCCTTTAAGGTCAGTGGGTTTTTATCAAAACCAAAAATATAACCGCCGCCAGGCAGCATGATATCCAGAAACGCCTTGGCCCGGTCAACAATCTGGGCCGGGGTATCGGTCTTTAATGCGGCGCTGGGGAATAAGCCAGTCAGCAGGAATTTTTTACCCAGCTTATCTTTAATGGTCTGGGGGTCTCCATATTCAAAAGCCAGCTGGCAACCCGCCGGAATTTCTGACTCTAGAATATCCAGATAACGGCTCCAGTCGTGTTCGCAGAACATATTGGGACGGGCCCCCACCGCCGCAAACTGCTTAAGCATCGTTTGATAGGACGGCAGGTAGATTTCCACAAAATCCTTTTCCCGCATAAAGGTCGGCATATGCAGCGGTATAAAGACCGAGCCCTGGGGATTAATATTCCCCGGCAGACCCCAATGAAAGAGCAATGGCATCACGGCGTCAGCCGCTTCCTGAAGCTGAGTTCTATGTCGGCGGACATCCATGCTGATGCCGGAAAAACTGCGCAGCTGATCAGCAATAAAATCCAGTGGGGCTTCGGTAAAATTAAAGGAGCCAAGCGGACTGCCGGGATAATAGCCATGAGTCTGGATCAGTTCAAAAAATGTCGGCAGAAAGGCCATTTCGTCATTTGTAAGCGCCTGCTTGCCCATCTGAATGGCAGTTGCCATGATCAGGGGATTCTTGGGATCGAGGTTTTTATGCTGTCTGGGAATCACCGTCTCAACCAGAAAATCAAAGGGGTTGTCAATCAACTGGGGGTATTCATCAGCCAGCATCCCGACCACCTCCGGATGTTGGACAAAACCGCCATTACCCATCACAAAGGACTGGGAACCATAGAGCTGATACATCGACGGCGTCCGGGACAGCAAAAAATTAGCCGGAGCCACCGGACAGGAATCCGAATAGATTTTTTTGCACAGGTCGCGGGCCGGATCGGCCAAAAGCGCATAGTTAAACTGAAAATCAAACAGATTCTGACCCCCATATTCGGCCACCAGATGCTGGGGCAGGGTGATCCCAATCGGCATCCGCTCGGGAATGGTATTGGCATAGAAATCACGGTACAGTTGACTGCGTTTTTGTTGCAAGGCTAAAACATCACTCATTTTGTTCCTCCATGTAAATTTATTTAAAATGACCAGACGCCTCATAAAACGGCCAATCGGCTGCTGTTTACTCATTACCTTCTGCTTTTTTAAGCAAAAGTAATTTTTTCTGATTGACCGTTAAAGGTTTACAGCTCTATCAACATCATAGCAAAATCTAAACCGCCCTTCTGTCTCGCAAAAGACATAAGTGCGGTTTTTTTGTAAACTTTTATATTTTTAAGATTATCTAAATGGTTTGTGAGCAAAATTGTCGCAATTTTTCCATGTTTATAATAAAAATCTGGTTTCGCCGGGTATCAATGATCTGCTCCTCCCGGAGAATCTTTAAATACTTGGCCACATTGGCCCGGTTGAGTCCCACGAATTCGGCAATCGCCTGCTGGGAAAAGGGAATTCGCTGATCATGATCATTGGTGTTTTTTAAATAGATATAAAAAAAATTACAGATCTTCTCCATGCCGGTGGAAAATAACTGGTTGGCCAGTTCCTGGCCATTGAGCGAGACCAGTTTGATATAAGCCCGATACATCGCCATATTCAGATCCGGATTGGAATTAACATACCGCTCAAAGCCGATCCGATTAAAGACAAACACTTCCAGATCGGTGACTGCCGTAAAGGCAAAAGACCGCATCATCTCAATCTCGCCCGGAAAATACAGCGGCGCCAGATAACCCTTACCATAAAACGATGACGTCTTGACGTTCCCGGATTCATGAATAAAGGAGCCCGACATGGTTCCGGAGGTAATGTAGTACATCTCATCGAGGGGCTCGCCAAAGCCGTTAACCGGCTCGTTTTTAAGGTAGCGTCGAACCGTTTTTTTAATCCCGGCGAAATAATCTTCAAACGCCGAAAAATCATCGGCAAAATAATATTGCAGCTCCATTGCGCCTGCCTTTCATATCGTATTCCCAGCTTCTGATTCGTCTTTAAATGAATAGCTGTCACGATTCTAACCGATTCTGGGCCTGATTGTCAACCACAGCCCATCCACTATTTCGTTTGATCGCATTGGTTTTCCCGCCGCACCACAATCCGGACAATCCGGGGCCGGTTATAGCGCTGAGCAATCACACAGGGCAGATTGACGGCCAGGGCGAAGAGCAGCATATAAAAAATGACGATGGGTGGGGTAAAAAAGCCGAACACCCAGAAAGGCAGCATCGCCAGCCAATGAATCATTTCGGCCCGGCAGGATTCCAACAGGTATCTATCGAGATGCTCTTTGTCAAAACTAACCAGCTTTTTCTTTTGAAAGCCGCCCTTAAAAAGCGACCCGCCATCGGGCAGGTATTTTTTCCAGCGCCGCACCCAAAACAACTTTTGATAAATCTCGCCATCGTTTTCCCAGGGATGGGCCCGGTAAAACCAGGCTGAGTAGTCAAAAAAACGCTCCGGCAGGCGGGTGCAGAGCAGGGCAGCAGCGACCATCAGCACCGGCCAGACGATAAAACACAGCATAATGGTCAGTCCCTGGGGCAGAAATATCAGTTGCATGCGCTTCTCCTCTCTTAATGCTCACATTCAGGTAATTGCGAAATTCTTCGGCTCTGATGCTATTTTTGCTGGCGAATTTCCCGGTCTTTCCAGATCACCGGGCGACCCATTATTTTTTTCACCAGCGACCGTAAAAAGATCACCAGATAAAAAAGCAACAACAGCGGATAACAAGTGATGCCAATCACCGAAAAGCTGCCAATCTGCCGGGCGATGCGGGTAAGCTCCAACACCCAGATGCCATAGCATGCCGTCATTATAGCCCCCCATAGCCACTGCTGCCAGACCAGGCAAAGAACCAGATATAGTGGTGCCGAAGCAGCCGCAGTGATCCAGAAAAAAACCAGTACAATCAGAAACAGCGGCGTTCTGGCCACCCCGGCGGCCTGATTTTTGGTCCAACCATCAATCAAATCCCCTAGTCCGCCGCCATACATCCGATAGGCAACGTCCTGATCTCCCAGAAACAGGGCAAAGGGAATGCCTTTTTCCTTAAGTTTTTCGCCCAGAGCGACATCGTCAACAATACTGGTTTTAATGGCGGCATGACCGCCGACGGCCTGATAGTCGCACCGGTCAATCAAAATTACCGGGCCATAGAGACCAACCCCACCGCTGCTTTTAAAGCTTGGCGGCAAACCCAAACCATTGGCCCCCATCTGCAGGCAATTAAAAAACAGCGACAGCGCCTCCCAGCTTTTTAAAATCCGATGATAGGGCATCACCGAAACCACCTGACCGCTCCTTTGCTGGGCCTTTAACAACTTACCGATCCCGGCCGGACTGAGCCGGACATCGGCGTCGAGAAACAGCAGCAGCGTTCCGGTGGCTGCCTCCCCGCCCTGCTGGCAGGCCCAGGCCTTGCCCAGCCAGCCGGCTGGTCGCGGCGCCGCGGTAATCAGCTTCGCCCCTGCCGCAGTAGCGATGCTGGCGGTGTCATCGCTCGAGCCGTCATCGACGCAGATAATTTCATGAATCCAGGCCTGCTGCCGGCTTAAATCGCCCAGCAATAAGACTAGGTTCTGTTCTTCATTGCGGGCCGGAATAATAATTGACAGCTGCGGATTTTGGTTGCCCGATTCCTGTGTGTCCCCTTGCTCCAGACCAGGAAAGCGGTTAAAGAGCAGCCAGCTGGCGACCAGTCCCAGTAGCAGCGTCGCAGTTACCAGAATCATCGGTGGGCCTCCTGATCATCCCTGAAATCTCCCGCCCGGGACTTTTTTGCCAGTTGCCTGATTACCGCATCCGCGGCCAGCTTGCCTGTCAGGATCGATACCGGTAGTCCCGAGGGGCTAAAGGTCCATTGCCCGGCCTGAAAAACATGGGGCAGCGGGGTCTGGGTGGATTTGGCAATTTTTCGAAAAATACTGACCGCTGGCAATTTCCCGGCGGTTGCATCGTCATGAAAAGCCCAGCCAGTGATGGCACCACCGGAATTGCCAGTGCGCCGCTCAAGCGTTAACGGGGTGGAACAAAAGCTCAGCTCAACCTGCCCGGACAAATCAGGAAAGAGGCTTTTTTCCAGCACCGCCTGAATCTGCTCTACGCATAAGTCTTTAAAGTCCGCATACCAGCCAGCGTCGTCAATCGCTTTAACCAGCCGATAATCCATCAGGGTGCTGACAATCACTCCGGTTTTTCCGGCCGTGGCCAGAGCCGGATCCCGCAGTGCCGGGCAGGAAATCTCATAGGTGGTCAACGCCAGATAGTCCCGAATCCAGGCTTTCATGGCCCGCTTCCGATCCGCCGCCGACCGGGCCGGATCGGCCAGCACCGCTGCCCAGGGTTCGGCCTCAATGGCCGACAACCCCGCCTTGCTGGGGGTGTAAAAGCAATGGGGGCCACAGCGGGCAGCAAAATAAGACGGTGCCAGATCAACCCCCAGATAGACGGTCAAAATCGAATCACCGCCACGGTTTAGACGGATTTTTTGTTGCTGTTTTCGAACCCGCTGGCCCAGCGGTGCCGATTGTGTATCATCAACAGCCCGGTATAGGGCCTGCATATCGGCACACCAGATCAGCTCGCAATAGCCAAAGCAGCGGCCATCCCGGGTGATCACTTCTCGGGCATTTAAATCGATCTGACTGATCTCGGTGCCCAGCGCCAGCTCGCCCTGATGGGCCACAATATAATCTCCCATGGCGTTAACCAGGTGTCCGGTGCCGCCAATGGGATAGCTGTAATCGCTGTAAAGACCAAAATAGCTGAGCGCAAAAAATGTCGGCATCTTATCAAAAAAATGCTGGATAATCACATCAATCAAGGCCTGATTTTTGGTAAAACGACGCAGATAGGTGACAACCGGTTCATTAAAACGCTGGGCTTTGCGGATGTTGACCTGATATTTAAGCAACCACGGCAGCAGGGTTTTAAAAAGATAGTCTTTATCCCTGGTCAGATCCATAAACAACGGGTTTTCAATGCCGTAAAGCACGTCCATGTACCCGGTCACCTTGCGGATTTCGTCAATTATGGCCGCAATATCAGCTTGGTTATCGGGAAATTTGGCACTTAGCATGGCGGCATAAGCAGCCAGACTATTAGCTCCATCCAAGGTCATCTGAGCATCTTCAATGCCAATCACCACCGGGTTCTTAACAAACGCCAGCTCAATCCCCAGCTGCCTAAGCATTGGAAAAACGATTCCGGAGTTTTCAAAGGCCCGGATTCCGGCATCAAAGGTAAAGCCCTGGCGCATAAAGCTCCCCACCAGGCCACCAACTTGTTGGCTTTTCTCACAAAGCAGGGTGCGATAGCCCGCTTTGGCGGCATAGGCAGCGCTGGTTAAACCAGCGATCCCGGCGCCGACAACAATCACATCATATGCCCCGGTCATTGGTTCTGCCTCAAAAGCGCCTGAAGCTGGTCGATCACCGCCTGAATTTCCACCGGCTGACCGGTTCTGGTGTTTAAAATACACTGGCATTCGCACTGCGACAGCTCCAGACTTTCACAATCAATTTGCAGCCGGTGTTCCTGGCAATAAGCCGCCAGCCGTTTCCCGGCCCCAACCAGATTTCCCACTGCCACCCGACGCATGATTCCCCGGATATCCAGATTCCTCAGGTGCGCTGGCATTCCCAGTCCACAATAGGGATGCTCACAATATTCACAGCGGGCGGCTTTTTGCATCAGGGTTCGAATTTCTGTGGGAACATCGGCATAAAGTTTTTCAGCGGTCACCGGCCGCTTAAGAATTCGCACCATCTGCTTGCGCTCCGGTTGATACACATAGGGTAGCAATCCCCTTTTCTTGAGCACCGCATTGGCGGCGGCAATCCCCGAGGTGGTTACGGTGGGGGTACCGGTCCCCATCACCGTGGATTCACCACAGCAGAACAGATTGTCCCATTCGGTCCGGGTGTGGAGTCGCTTAAACATGTGCTGGCCCAGCATCTGTTTGGGGCCAGCCACCGCCCCGCCGTTTTTATTGGTATAATACTCAATCGTCCGGGGCGTCGCCAGCTCGGCATAGCGGATGCTCTTTCCAAAACCCGGGAAGCGTTCTTCCAGCACCCCAATCAAGCGCACTTTTTCCTGCTCTTTGCGCTCCAGATAAGCCCCTTCCTCAGCCGCTTCCCAGTCTTCAAAACTGGGGCCAATGGCCAGCACCACATGGCTGTCCGGATCACAGAGGGTTTTATCATCAAGGCTGGAAATATAGACGGTGACCTCACTTTCATCGAGGCGATCGGGGTTGCCCACCAGCATTTCCACCGGCTGGGTGTCCAAAGGAATCACCGCTTTGTCAACCTGGGCATAAAGCACCACACTGGGATAGGTTGGCACCTGTCGGGCCGCCCAGCGGGCCCGCTCCAAGCTCAGGTTGGGCCGGTCAATCAGCTTGCCATAAAGATTCCAGACCGTCCCCGAATAGATCAGATCACGACCATAGACGGCTTCACCACTGCTTAAAACCACCCCCACCGGTCGATGGTTCTCAAAGATAATTTTTATAACTTCTTTTTCCAGGATCATCGTGCCGCCATGTTCTTCAATCACCTTTTCCAGCTTACCGGGCAGAAAAATGGTTGAACCGGCGGGATAATAGCTGCCACCAAGGTGGTTGTCGACAAACATCACCGCCGCCAGCACCGCCGGGGCTTCTTCCAGGGTCGCATAGCAATAGGTTGAAGTAATCTTATCAAAAAACTTGAAAATCTCCGGGTCAGCAAAATAACGCTCCAGCAAACTGCGGGCGCTTTTATTTAAATAGCCCAGAAAGCGGGCGTAGGACAGCGGGTGTTTGATTAAGCTTTTCAGGGCGCCCCGGGCTTCGGTTTCATCCGGGGTGGTATAGTTGGGATTATCCACCATCACGTCCCTATACATCTTTTCCAGATCCCGGTAGAACCTTTTGATATTATCCTGTTCCGACGGAAACACCGCCCCCAATTCGGCAACAAAATCGTCAATCCGATCCCCAAAGCGAATCACCTGCCCCTTGAAATGGATGCAGTAAAGCAGCTCATGCTTGACTACCTCAATTGGTTCCTCAAGACAGTCAAAAACAAAACGATGGGCATTAAAGCCCTGTTCACCAAAGCCAAACAACATTGCCGCCCCAATATCAAAGGTCACACCATTACGTTTAAAAATCCCGCAGGAACCGCCGGGATTATAGCTTTTCTCAATCACGGCGACCTTTAGTCCACTTTTAGCCAACAGACTCCCGGCGGTCAAACCAGACAAACCGCCGCCAATTATAATTGCATCATATTCCATTTCCAGTCCCTCTTTGCCCTTGTTTTTTTGTAATTGATTCTATTTCATATTCTTACCCCGAATCCTTTTAATTAGCCATCTTTTATGGAATTTCTGCGAATTGATTTGCTTCTGACAGAGTTTTCATCCGGCTATCTCAGCTTTTCATCGTTTAATAAGACCGTTTCAACTGCATCAAAGCCGATCCGCTCGATGGTCTGGGCTAACCGTTCCCGTGGCAAACCATTGTCTGAGTAAAAATTGATTATCTTTTCAACGGTGTCCAGAAGTTCTTTCTGATTTAAAATGATCCGCTTCAATGCATGTCCCCGATTTACCTGTTTGCCCCAACGACCGCCAATCACGATTTTATAACCCCGATCGCCACCAACAACCGCCTCAAAGGGACATTTGCCAATACAGATGCCGCAGTTGAGACATGCCTGAGCATCCATTTCGATCTTTTCGTCAACCAGTTGCATAGCACCGACGGCACAGGCTTTGACAACACCACAGTTTTTGCAGTGCCGACATGCTGACTGATTAACAATCGGTTGAAATTGACCGATTATGCCGACATCGTTAAGATCCGGCTTGACACAATTATTGGGACAGCCCCCCACCGCAATTTTAAATTTGTGGGGCAGGGTGACATTTCGCATCCCGGTATAAAAACGGTCATGAATTTCTTTGGCAAGCCCAAAGGTATCAATTAAACCATATTGACAGGTGCTGCCTTTACAGGACATAACCGGACGGATCTTTGCTCCGGTTCCCCCGGTTTCGATTCCAGCTTCTGCCAGATAATTCCGGAACGCATCGATCTGCTCAAAGGGAATCCCCTGACACTCGATGGTTAAACGAGAGGTTAACGCTAAATAGCCATTGCCATATTTTTCGGCGGCCTCCACAATTTTTTTAGCCTGTTCCACAGTGATTAAACCATTTTCAGTAATCACCCGACCCGAGAAATTGTCAGTTCCCTTATTACTTAAAAACCCCAATCCTTTAACTCGTTTTTCTTCTGCTTGACTGATTGTCAGTGTTGCCATCTTTATTCCTCAAAAATAGGTCCTATTTCTTCGCTTTCTTTTAATTACATGCATGTTAGGTTAAGTATAACCCTTGCTGTTTTATAAGTGAAATGGTATTATTTTATATATTTCATAGTTATTACCTATATGCAAAAATGATATATTTGAAACACTGGAGGAAAAATGGATATCCGTCACTTAAAAATATTTATCTCCGTGGCCGAAACTGGTTCGATGTCGGCCACGGCGAAAACTTTTTTCATCACCCAACCCTCAGTCAGTCAGGTGATCAAAGAACTGGAAAATCATTATCATCTGCTGCTGTTTGAACGACTGGGTAAACGTCTCTTCATTACCCCAGCCGGCCAACAATTACTCAACCAGGCGCACATCGTGGTTCGGCAGTTTGATGCCTTAGAAGAAAGTTTTTCCAGCCTTGGCAGTAAAGAAGCGATCCGGATCGGTTCAACCATTACCGTCGGGGCTTGTCTGCTGACCTCGCTGATCACTGATTTCAAACAGTCCAACCCCAACATCGACAGCTTCAGTTATGTCAACAATACCAAAATGATTGAAGAGCGGCTGCTGAAAGCCGAGCTGGATATCGGGCTGATGGAAGGTGAAATAAAACACCCCGATCTGATTATTGAACCAGTGATTGACGACTATCTGGTAATAGCCTGCAGTCGCCATCATCACTTTGCGGGCCGCCAGGAACTGAACGCACAGGAACTGGAAAAAGAAATCTTTGTGCTGCGGGAAGAAGGCAGCGGTACCCGGGAATTATTTATCGATTTTGCCCGCAGCAAAGACCTTACTTTGAACATTGGCTGGGAAGTAACCTCGCCGGAAATTATTAAAACGATTGTCATGAGAAATAATTGTCTGGCCGCCATTTCGATTCGTCTGGTTACGGAAGAAATCGAAAATGGTGATATTTATGCGATCCGGCATCAGAAGGCGATCTGGAATCGAAGCTTTAGTCTGGTTTATCATAAAGACAAGCATCTCAGCCCAGCCGTCTCGAGTTTTATGGATATTGCCCGAAAATACGGAAATACCGATATGATGATAACCGCACCAGTCGGCCATCTGGTCTAATAAAAAACCAGCCCCCTTCGAGTTGACAAGGCTGGTTTCAATTTTATCAATAATTTCTAAAACCCCAACAAATCCAGCACCTTGTCATCGACGTGGCGGTTCTCACCAACAAAGGGATAGTTATGAATATGCAAGGCCGGGTTAAAGTTCAGCTCAATAATACTGTAATTGGTTTTATCGGGTTTGGCCTTTAAATCCTTTATAATGATGTCGGCCCCACAGATTTTGGCGCCCACCGCCTGGGCCGCTTTAACCGCAATGGCCTTATAATCGTCGATGATCGCATCGGTAAAATCGATGCTGTCGCCGCCGGTGCTGATATTGGAGTTTTCCCGGAGATAAACCGTTTCGCCTGCTGCGGGAATGGTCGCAAGCGATTTAGACTGCTCGCTGAGAAAAGCAATTTCGGTGGTTTCCAGCCGCAGCTTCTCCAGCGGCGTGACATAGCCCTTACCTCGCAGCGGACTGCGGTTTTTTTCCGCCACCAGGGCAGCAATGCTGTGAACCCCATCACCAACGACATTGGCTGGCACCCGGTGAAGAATGCCCACGACCGCATCACCGATCACCAGAAAGCGATACTCTTTGCCGGGCACAAATTCTTCAATCAGCACTGCGGTATCATGCTCAAAGGCCTTAACCACCGCCTGCTGAAAACAGCTTGCACACTGCAGGTTTTTAAACATCTCGATCCCCAGACCAAAGTTAGTGGACTTAGGCTTGACCACAACATCTCTGCCCCGAAAGTTTTCAAAATGAGCCATCGCTTCAGTCGCCGATTTGACCCGAATCCCCGCCGGCACGTTGATGCCCTTTTCCCGCAGCACCAGCTTGGTGACTTCTTTATTTTCCATGATCAGCGGCGTAATATAAGTATCGGCCGAGGTCCGGGTCGCCTGTTTAATGTATTCGCTTTTATTGCCTTTCGTTAGCCGGATAAAATTATCCTCAGCATCCAGGATCTCGACCGTAATCCCCCGCTGCTTTGCTGCATCGATCAGCATCGCCGTTGATAATTCCAAGCCGTCATTTTGATTATTAAACATGATGAACTCCTCCTGACGTGTTTTAAACTAAACTATATTCTAAGTATAACCGCTTCGCTCTGGGAGGAACAGTTTTTTTATTCCCGGAGTGTCTACAGAAAGCCTTTGACTACCAATCCAAACAAGTGTCTTTATCCTTGCTGCAACTGATCAAGCAACAACGTCAACCGCTCACAAGTCTTGTCCAACTCCCGGATTTTATCCCCCAGCTGTTTTGAGGTATCTTCTTTATCGGCAATGACCCGATTGACCAACGCTGTAAGATCCTCTTTCAGGGTGGTTGACTCCTGTTCCAGTGCTGCCTTGAAATCCCGGACGCTCTCGCGGATCTTATACTGATAATTATAAATCATGTTGTTGACATTATGCTCAGTATCGGTGGCCATCTTCTGCTGATAACGGGCGTAGATCTTTTTATTGGCGTAACCCCGGGGCAACAGGTAAACCATATCATTGATATCCACCAAAAAAGCCGCCGGTTTCTGATTGACCTTGACATAGAAATCATCCCGCGAGGACAAGGTATGCACAGTGGTATCAACCTGATAGTTTATGCCGAAGAGTTCCGCCACCACCTGACCCAGAAACGCTTTGAGATCATCAATCTGTTGATTGAGAATTGCCGCCAGATGCTCATAACCCCGGGACAGGCTGTTAAGCCCGGTCTCGCTGAGGTCGCTAAGATGCTGGGTCAGGCAGGTATCGAGCAGCGCCATCAGCACGCTCTCAAGATCTCTTGTTTTATTCTGCTGATGCTGCTGATAGGCTGCCGCCAATTCCTCAGCCAGCTTCTTCCCAATCTCCCTGGCGCCATCCTGCAGCACTGCCCGAATCTGCTCCAGCAGCTCGTCAATGTTGCGTAGCAGATAAAAGCTGACATCTTTGGTAAGCTGATCCAGACTGGTCAGTTTTTCTTCCAGTTCGCAGCGTTTTGCTTCCAGATTTGAAAGCGGCATACTGTAAGCCCGGCGGTACAACTCCAGGTGCGACAGGGCCGCCGCCAGGGTATCCCGAAATTTGATCTGCACCGAATCGAGAATGATCCGGTCGGCGGACACCGTCATGTCCCCGGTGATTTTATCAAACAGCGCATCCATCCCCGCTTTGGTCTTAGCGCTGATGGCAAATAGTTCAATCGCTTCCACCCCCATGATCTCGCAAAGAATATCATGGCAATAGCCCAGGTAGGCACTCAGATCGGCGGGGCTGATGGTATCAATCTTATTGATCGCAAAATAAAACTTGGCGGCGTAGTTGCGGGCTTCGCTTAAAAATTCCCGCTCAATTTCGTTAATCGGACTGTCCACCGACAGCATAAAAACAATCGCATCGCTGTCTTTCATCAAGGCATAGGCTTCATCGGTATTATTCTGATGAATCGATCCGACCCCCGGGGTGTCCACCAGAATCAGCCCATCCTTTAAAAAAGGGTTGGGCAAAAACAGGTTCACAAAGGAAACCCCTTTCTGATTATTGGGGTTTTGCTGCTCGGCAATATAGCCGACTAGCTGCGTAAGCGGTACTGGCTGACACTCTCCGGTTTTAAAACAAACCTCGGCCAGGGCGCCACCGTACTGAATTTTGGTGGCCACCGAGGTGACTGGAATAATCCCCACTGGCAGTACTTCAGCATCCAGCACCCCATTGATGAAGGTGGTTTTACCTCGTTTAAACTGACCAATCACCGAAATAACCAGCTCCCGGTTTTTAATTTTTTCTTTTAAATTCTCAATTTTTCTGGTGTCTTCCTCACAAACCTCAGTTGCCTGGAGTAACACCGCCACCTCATCGATGGCGGTAATGATCTTATTTTTACGCATTCCCAATACCTCTCTTTGACGGATCTCTAACTGAAAAAATGCTCCGCTAAAACACTTTTTGGCAATCAAAAAAAACCGACGATTCTGTATTTTACAGAAGTCATCAGCTTAACGCATTTTGGCCAGAGCCAGGGCGAACTTCATCACCTTTTTATAGTTTAATCGATTCATCTGAAAATCTCAATTGTTTATTGTGATAAATGCCCAAAATAGACAGATTTTATTCATATCATAATTTTGATTTCGATTTCAGTCTCACCTTTTGTTGACACGATTATTGCCCCATGATAACATTATTTCATAGAAGGTGATGGAGTTCACCTGAATTGCGTACCAGCTGATGACTCCTGCAGGATTTGTAATGCTGCAGGTTTTTTATTGTCTGAAATAACCAGTCTTATTTATATAAACACCTTCGTGTCTAGTTTATTTGTTCACTTGAGTCAGGAGGACTGTCATGAAAAAATACTATTTTATCGCTGCTGGCGGTGCCGTTGGGGCACTGTTGCGGTTTGAACTGAAAAACAGCCCCAACCTTTTCCAATTTACCGACCCGCTGATCAATCTGGCCCTGACAATTCTGGTCATCAACCTGATTGGCTGTCTGATTCTGGGAACCCTGAACGCCGTTTTTCCCAAAACGGAGCGAATCAGCACCGATGTCAAGCTGGGCTTAACCGCTGGACTGGTGGGGGCCTTTACGACCTATTCAACCTTCTGCAAAGAGAGTCTGAACATTCTCGATGCCGGTTACCTGCGCTTTTTCTGCTATTATGTGGCGGCCTCAATTACCCTGGGGGTGGGTGCGGTTTACCTCGGCCATCTGCTTGGCCATCATATTTTACATCCGATGGGCCAGAATCTGGTGGCCCGTTTCAGTCTTGATACTAACTAAGGAAAACAACATATGGAAACTTTATGCGTTATTTTAGGCGGAGCCCTGGGCAGCACCACCCGTTACTATCTGGGCAAACGCTTTGCCTCGCAGCATCAGCACCTTCCGGTCGGCACCTTTGTCATCAATGTCTCCGGGGCCTTTCTTCTGGGTGTCGTCACCGGGTTTGATATCTCGGCCCTGCTCTATGGTCTCTTTGCCGAAGGCTTTCTGGGGGCCTACACCACCTTTTCGACCTTTATGTTTGAAGACTTTGTGCTGCTAAAGAACAACCGCATCCTCAGTGCCATTGTCTATGTATTGGCCACGCTGGTTTTAAGTTTTCTGGCTTTTTACGGTGGATTCGTCCTTTCTTCTGCTTTTAGCAGTTAGCAAAAAAATTTAACATAAAAAAACACATCAATGCCCTTAACTGGCGATGATGTGTTTTTTTATTAGCAAAATAATCGATTCCAGCGCTAAACCTTGACCACATTGCGCTGCTCACCTTTTAGATAACAGGCCAGATTATCCACCGCAATGTCCATCAGCCGCTGCCGGCTTTCCCGGGGAGCCCAGGAAATATGGGGCGTAATAATGATGTTTTTGGCCTGCAGCAGCGGGTTGGTCAGTTTGATGGGCTCAGTGGAGACCACATCCACCGCTGCACCGCCGACCTTACCGCTGTTGAGGGCGTCCCGAAGATCTGCTTCGTTGATCAACTGACCCCGGGAGTTATTGATAATCAAGACGCCATTCTTCATTTTGGCAATACTGGTCGCATTGATCATTTCCCGGGTATATGAAAAAAGTGGCACGTGCAGAACAATCACATCAGCTTTCTGATACAATTGATCGAGACTGACGTAGTGGCAGGTCTCTGATTCCAGCTCCGGATATTTGGTCACATCATTGGCTAGCACCGTCATCCCCATGGCCTGGGCAATATGGCCGGTCCGCTGGCCGATTTTTCCATAGCCGATGATCCCCATGGTTTTTCCGCTGAGTTCAATCAGCGGATGGTTCCAGTAACACCAGTCCGGTTTATTGGCCCAGTCCCCAGCCAGCACCGAATCGGCATGGTCGCCAATCCGATGGCACAATTCCAGCAGCAGGGCAATGGCAAACTGGGACACTGCATCGGTACCATAGCTGGGAATATTCGTCACCGTGATACCCCGTTCCGTGGCTGCTACCACATCCACCACATTGTAGCCAGTGGCCAGCACCCCGATGTATTTTATCTGCGGGCAAACATCCAGGGTTTCTTTGGTGATCGGGGTTTTATTGGTCAGAACCATCTCGGCATCGCCAATCCGTTTTGCCACCTCGGCTTCGGCGGTACGGTCATAAACCATCACCATTCCCAATTTTTCCAGACTCTCCCAACTGAGGTCCCCGGGATTCAGGGCATATCCATCCAAAACAACTATCTTCATTTCTGTCACCTAGTTTCTGCGTAATTTTTGGTATATCTTCATTGCAATCTTATTTCTTTCGTTACTCTGGCAACTCAGCTGGTGGTGGCGCCTTGATCAGAATCAGTTCCAGGGTTTCCGGGTTAAAGTTATTCAGCACCATTTTGGTATTACCGGGAATTTTTAATACCGTCCCCGCCGGATAGGCATAATAATCCTGATCATCGAGCTGCAGCGAGACAATCCCCCGGACCACTGTCATATAGACCACCGCATTGGTAAAGTGTTCGGGGAAACCGTCACTCTGATTAATAATCACATGCATATAATGAAGGTTTTCATCGAGAATCACCTTTTCAACGACCTTGTCATTGCCGCCTGTCAGTTTAAATATCTGCTCAACCATTGTCTTTCTCCTTTTCTTTACGCTGCTTTTATCATTCAAATGATACGATGTATTTTTTATACCCATATTTAACGGGTTTAAAAACGCAAATATCAGATCTTATTATTTTTTACGATTAAGCTTGGTTAAATCACCTGTTAGTTGATTTATTCAACCAAAATCAACTGCAAATCCATTGTGCTTTTTCTTGAAAAATCCTATAATCAGGTTGAGGTGATGAAATGAAAGAACTGAATATTGGCAAAACGATCGTAACCAAACGCCGGGAAAAGGGCCTGACCCAGGAAGATCTGGCTCATTATCTGGGAGTGTCCAAGGCCTCGGTATCCAAATGGGAAACCGGGCTAAGCTACCCGGATATAACCTTACTGCCCCATCTTAGCGCCTATTTTAATATTTCCATCGATGAACTGATGGGTTATTCCCCCCAGCTGACCCCGGCAGCGATCAAGGCCCTCTATCATCGGCTGGCCGATGACTTTGCCAGCAAACCCTTTGCTGAGGTTCTGGCCGAATGCCAGCTCATCATTAAGAAATACTATTCCTGTTTTCCGCTGCTGTTGCAGATGGCCGTGCTGCTGGCCAATCATCATATGCTGGCAGCTGATCCGGCAGCCGCCACTGCCGTACTGAATCAGGCGGTGACCCTCTGTCAGCGGATCAGAGCTGAGAGCGACGACCGGATTCTAGCCCGGGATGCGCTCTCTATTGAAGGCACCTGCTATCTGATGCTGGGTCAACCGGCTCAGGTGATGGATCTGCTGGGCGAAGATGTCCGGCCCTTCCCCACCGATACCGAAATGCTGGCTCAGGCCTATCAGATGGCCAGCAACCCCGATAAGGCCCGGCAGGTTCTGCAGATCAGCAGCTACCAGCATCTGCTGTTTCTGGTTTCGACGGCTTCCGCCTATCTGATGCTAAATGCCAGTGATCTTGACCAGGTCGAAACGATTCTGGCCCGCACCCTGGGGGTCGCCAAGCTTTATGATCTCGATGCCCTGCATCCCAATACCATGGCGCAGGTTTATCACGCCGCCGCTCAGGTCTATGCCATTCATCAGGACGCTGACACCACCCTGGCCTTTCTGGCGGATTATACCGAGGTCTGCGTTTCTGACTTTTTTCCCTACGCCCTTCACGGTGATGACTATTTTGACGCCATCCAGCCCTGGTTTGAGACCTTTGATCTGGGCGTCGGCCCGCCCCGCAGCGAAGACGTCATTAAACAAAGCATGCTCGACGGCCTGGCGGCCAATCCCCTGTTTGATTTTCTCAAAGAGGATCGCCGCTTTGTGGATCTGATCAAAAAATTGGAAGCACATTTAATTGATGAAGGAGACAAACAATGAAACGAATTGGAATTTTTTTAGGCATCACTTTCTTACTGACCTGGGCCCTGGAATTTGCCTTAATGGCCAATGGCGGGCTGGGAAACAGCTACGCCATTGCGGTGCTGTCAGCCGTGATGCTGATGCCCGCTCTGGGGGTGGTGGCCACCCGGCTGATTACCCGGGAAGGCTTTCAGGATTTTGGACTTAAGCCCCATTTTAAAGGCAATGTCCGCTATTATCTGGCTGCCTGGTTTGGTCCGGCGCTACTGATTATTTTCGGGGCGATCCTCTATTTTTTGATCTTTCCGGCCCAGTTCGACCCCTCGATGAGCCAGATCACTGCTCAATATGCCGCCCAGGGCATCACGCTGCCCGATGGAAGCATGACGGCGATCTTTATTTCTCAGCTGATGCTGGGGATTTTTCTCAGCCCGTTGCTTAATATCATCACCACCTCCGGTGAAGAAATCGGCTGGCGGGGTTATCTGCTGCCCAAGCTGATGGAACACTACAGCCCCCGGGTTTCGATCGTTATTTCCGGAGTGATCTGGGGTCTGTGGCATGCCCCGATTATTGCCATGGGGCATAATTACGGCACCGGCTATCCCACTGCGCCCTGGGGCGGGATTGTGGCGATGGTGATCTTCTGTGTGGTAGTGGGCGCCTTTTTCTCATTGCTGGCGATCCGCACCAAGAGCTTTCTGCCCGCTGCCATCGCTCATGGCTCTTTAAATGGTATGGCCGGGATCTCCCTCTTTTTTGCCCTGGGCACCCCCAGTCCCTTTATCGGGCCGCTGCCGGTGGGGATCATCGGCGGGCTCGGGTTCATTGTTGTCGGGATTTTATCGTTTGTCCGGGTGGGCAGTAAAAATACCATTGATTAATTATAAAAAACACCAAAAAACAAACAATCATTCTTGGCTTTTAATATGAAAATGATTTTAGGTTGACATAATGATATAGCTTTGATATAATATGTCCAATAAAGTTGTGAAGTATGTACTTTGAGTAGTTTTCCTGGTGAGCTTGTTTACGTGTTGAGAAACGTGGAAATGTGTAAGCTGGGAGCTTAATAAATGAAACCTGTACAGAAAAACATTTTATGGAACTGGGGCTTGTGTAGGATCGAGAGGTCATACACTATACTATTGGACATTTTTGTCACAAATGGTATATTGTGAGTTATTTTTTATAGCGAAGCTAGGGCACTCTAACTCTGTATTTACAGAGTTGGAGTGCCCTTTTTTTTATAAATTTTTCCTTTAAAATTTTGGATTTCTCGACGAACTCGGTAGCTATTGCTTTTCCTTGATTTTAATCACTCAATCGAGAAAGGATTAAATCAAGTTTATATAAATTTACTAATTTTATTCAGGAGGAAGAAATGAAAAAGTTAATGATGATGATTTTAGGGGTGCTGTTGGTTGGTATTTTAAGTGGCTGTTCCGGAGCATCTGCTGACGAAACCACCTATTCAAAGATTATCGAAAAAGGTGAGATGACCTTTGCTATGACCGGAGCTTATCCCCCGTTTAACTATATCAATGAAAATGGTGAACTGGCCGGATTTGATATTGAAATTGCTGCTGCCATCGCCGAAAAAATGGGGGTTACGGCCAAGCCCATTACCGTCGAATGGGACGGTATCATCGGCGGTCTGACCGGTAATCGTTTTGATATGATCATCGGCAGTATGGCGGTGACAGAGGAACGTCTGAAACAGGTTAGTTTCACCGATCCCTACTACTATGACGGGGCACAGTTTTTTGCCAAAGCCGGTTCGGGATTAAATAGCATCAATGAACTGGAAAATGGTAAGGTTGGCGTCGTTACCGGTACCACCTTTCATGAATACCTGGATGGCATGACAAATATTGCCGAAATTCTTCAATTCCAGAGTGACGTCGATAATTTCAAAAGTGTCGATCAGGGCCGTTCTGATGGGCTGGTGACCAGCAAGGTCGTTGGCGCCCGAGCCCCGATTGATTATGGCGTTGCCATTGAACCCGTCGGTGATCTGCTGTATACCGAAAATATCGCCATCGCGATCCGTCAGGATGATAAGGAGCTGCTGGAAGCCGTCAACAAGGCTTTGGCCGCCATCATTGCCGATGGTACCTACGCCGAAATCAGCAACCGCTGGTTTGGCATCAATATTCTCGAAAAATAACCGTTATGCATTCAGGCAGTCCGGATTTTAACCGAACTGCCTGAACCCCTTTAAACTCGGATCCGGGTGGATCTGAATGAAAAAAATCTAAAACTGTGACATCCGTGTCTTTTTATCGAGACGACACGGATGTCATCATTTTATGGTTATTCTAACTTCTACTTATTCAAAAAACAGGAGGTATCCCATGGATGCTGTCATCAATAATAGTATTGAATTTTTTAAAACCGTGGTGGAGTTTGCGCCGAAGTTTATCCCCGGTGTCATCTTAACCCTGCAACTGGCGTTCTTTTCCATCATTCTGGGGATGATTATCGGTCTGGTGGTGGCCGTATTAAAACTGACCAAATATAAGTGGTTAAAAAAAACCATGGACGTCTATATCACCATCGTCCGGGGAACCCCCCTATTGCTGCAGCTGTATTTTATCTTTTATGGACTCCCCAGCCTGGGTATTATGATTGACGCTTTCCCATCAGCAATCATTGCTCTGGCCCTGCACAACGGCGCCTATATCAGTGAAATCTTCCGGGGTTCCATCGAATCCATCGACTACGGCCAGCGGGAAGCCGCCCGCTCGCTGGGAATGACCAAATGGCAGGCCATGAAACGGGTGGTGCTACCCCAGGCGTTTAAGCGATCAGTCCCGGCTTTGGGAAATCAGTTTATCATTGCCGTCAAGGACTCTTCCCTTGCCAGTGTGATCACGATCACCGAAACAATGCTGTTGGCCCGTCAGTTTAGCGCCGCCACCTTTAATGTCTTCCCGATTTATTTCACCGCCGGAGTGTACTACCTGATTATTACCATGGGACTGACCAAAGTTCTCAGTCAGGTCGAATTAAAGTTAAAAGTGAATGAGAGGTAAACAATGAGCATGATTGAAATTAAAAACTTACACAAATATTTTGGTGAACTGGAAGTACTCCGGGGTATTGATTTAACCGTTTCCGAAAGTGAGGTCGTCTGTCTGATTGGTTCCAGTGGATCGGGAAAAAGCACCCTGCTGCGCTGTATCAATTTCCTGGAAGAAAAAACTGAGGGCGAAATCTACATCGATGGCCAATTAGTTATGGAAAAAGACATCAATGAAATCCGCCAGAAGGTCGGCATGGTTTTTCAGCGCTTTAACCTTTTTCCCCATATGACGGTGCTGCAAAATGTGATGGAAGGTCCCATTACGGTTAAAAAAATGGATCGGAAGAAAGCCCGGGAGCTGGCCATGACATTGCTTGAAAAGGTTAACCTGCTGGATAAGGCTGACGAATACCCGGCCATGCTCTCCGGTGGACAACAGCAGCGGGTGGCGATTGCCCGCTCGCTGGCGATGGAACCCAAGGTGATTCTTTTTGACGAACCGACCTCGGCCCTCGATCCGGAGCTGGTTGGCGAGGTCCTGGGCGTCATGAATGACCTTGCTAAAGAAGGCCGAACGATGATTATTGTGACCCATGAAATGGGCTTTGCCAAAGAGGTGGCGGATCGGGTCATCTTTATTCATGAAGGTCTAATTGCTGAAGAAGGTACCCCGGAAGATATTTTTGATCGCCCGGAAAACGAACGACCGCAGAACTTTCTGGGGCAAATTTTAGTCTAACCGACAATTTTGCCTGAACCAAAGTACCAGTCTCCGCATCAATCTCTTTTGATTTAGCTATGCTGAAGTGCTATACTGTTGATACGACAAATTTTAATCCACAGTCAGTACAGGAGGAAATCAATGAAGTTATTTGTATATGTCTTAAGCCAGCCGGATAAACTGGATCCACTGCTGGCAGCCTTGGCGTCCAAACAAATATGCGGAGCCACAGTGCTGGAAAGCCGGGGCATGGCCCGACACCTCAGTCATCTCCACGATGCCGATGAAATCCCGATTCTCGGTTCGTTAAGATCCTTTCTCAATCCGGATGTGGCCCAAGGCAATGTTATTTTTGTGATTCTCGAGGACGAAAAAATAGGCCAGGTTATCGACGTGATTGAAGCCACGGTCGCCAATCTGGATGAACCGGATTCAGGGATTGTCTTTACCATCCCCGTCGACTTCGCGAAAGGTCTGTGTTCAATTGGAAACTAAAATCATCATCGAAATTGCAATCATGCTGTTAGCCGGAATTCTGCTGGGACGATTGGCCAAACAATTCAAAATGCCCAATGTCACCGGATACCTGTTTGCCGGACTTATTTTGGGCCCTTCGTTTCTCAATCTCATCTCGATGGATATGGTCAGCGGTTTTGTGGTGATCTCGGATATTGCCCTGGGTTTTGTCGCCTTTTCAATTGGCAGCCAGTTTGACCTCAACTATTTTAAAAAGGTCGGGATTGCTCCGGTTGTGATTGCCACGGCGGAAGCCCTGATGGCGGTAATTCTGGTCACCCTGGTACTGATGCTTTTCGGTTTTGATCCCAAGCTTGCGATCATGCTGGGGGCCATTGCCGCCGCCACCGCCCCGGCCCAGACCATTATGGTGATCAAGCAATATGATGCCAAAGGCCCGCTGACTTCGATGCTGATGAGCGTCGTCGCGATTGATGATGCGATTGCTCTGATCACCTTTGGTTTTGCCGCAACCATTGTCAATGCCATGAATTCAGCGGTCGAAACCAATCTGCTCCTCTCGATTCTGGCCCCCTTTTATGAGATCCTGATTTCATTTATCCTGGGTGCCGTCGCCGGAATCGTTATGAAGCTGTTTTTTCGGTTTTTCAAGAAACCCTCCAATCAGATTTGTATTGTCATCGCGATGATTCTGCTGACCTACTGGGTCGCTGATTTGCTTCACGGTTCCCCATTGCTGGCTTGTATGGCCCTGGGCGGTGTCCTGGTCAACATTTACCGCGATCATATTGATGCCCTGATGAAAACCATCGATGCCTTTACCCCACCAATTTTTATGGTCTTTTTTGTCATCTCCGGGGCTGGCTTTCAGATTTCCGCCTTACCCGCAATTGGACTGATCGGGATCATCTATGTGGTCGTCCGGGTTATCGGCAAAATGGCCGGGGCCTGGTTTGGCGGAAAAATCACCCATCAGGACGAAAATATCTGCAAATATATGGGACCAACCCTGATGCCCCAGGCTGGCGTCGCTTTAGGACTGGTGGTCGTAGCCGCCAAGGTTGTGCCGCTTTATGCCGAACAGATTCAGGTCGTTATTTTATGTTCCACCTTTATCTATTCGGTGGTCGGCCCGATTGCCGCCAAATATGCCCTGATCAAAGCCGGTGAAATCACACTGCCCGAAACCAGACCGGTTTCCCCTAAAAAAATTCATTCCTAAACCAGTAGTGGCGATGCTTCCTTTAAATAACCGGAAGCATCGCCATTATTAATTTATTTCCCACGCCATGGTGCCACTAAGCGCTGACGCCCTTTTTAAAACTTCAGCCGCGACAAACAGCCCAGGTCAAAGGCGCCCACGACTTGGCCGGCGCCATCCCGGACGCCAATTTGATTGACGCCGTTTTCCAGACAGATCCGGATCCCGACAATCAACGGATCATCTGCGCTGACCCAAAGCGATATTTTTTTTTCTGAGCTATTGCCGTTAAAGGGGCAAACAACCTGGGCGATTTTGACAATATTCAAATAGGATAAGAACCCCTTGTTGCCGATAAAATCATCGGCAAAATGGCTCTTGCTGTGAAATACAATGGCATCCCGGGAACCCATTTCCATGATTTCGCCCTGATTCATTACTACAATTTTAGTCCCCAGCTTGATGGCTTCCTCAATGTCGTGGGTGACAAAGACGATGGTTTTATTCAGGGTTTGATAAATCCGGATGATTTCATCCTGGAGCCCCCCCCGATTAATCTGATCCACAGCACCCAGTGGCTCGTCCATCAAAATAATCTCCGGATCGGCCGCCAGAGCCCGGGCAATGCCGACCCGCTGTTTCTGGCCGCCGCTTAATTCGTTGGGATATTTGGGCAGATAATCTTCTTCCAGACCGACCAGTTTAATCAGCTCCCGGGCCCGTTCCCTTTTTACCGTTTCGCTGACCTTTTGAATATCCAGGGCATAGGCAATATTTTTTTCAATGGTCAGATGGGGAAACAGCCCCACCTGCTGGATCACATAACCGATATTGCGTTTCAAGGTTATCGGATCCCACGCTTTGAGCTCTTTTCCCTTAATCCGGATTTCCCCGCTGTCGGGCTTGATCAGGCCGTTCATCATCTTTAACAGGGTCGTTTTGCCGCAGCCGGAAGGGCCGATCAGCACCACAAACTCGCCTTGTGAAACGGTCAGGCTCAAATGTCTTATAATTGGTTTCCCGGCTTGATACTGCTGGCTGACATCACGAAACTCGATCATCGGTTTATAACAAGCCCTTGGCTTTCAGGAATTCAGCGGCAACGTCGCCGGCATCGCGGTTCTCTTTTTCCACATAATAATTCATCTGCTGCATTTCCTCGTCACTGATCTGTCCTGCCAGCTTATTAAGAATCCCTTCCAGTTCCGGGTACTTGTCCAGGGTTTCCTGGCGGATCACGGTGGCGGCTTCGTAGGCCGGGAAGAAGCCCTTATCATCTTTTAGCACCTTTAAGTCATATTCGGCCAGCAGTCCGTCGGTGGAAAAGTTATTGATCACATCCACCTGACCCTCGCCGATGGCCTTGTATTTCAGACCGATATCCAGTTCTTTGGTTTCCTTGAAATTAAAACCATAGGCCGTAACCAGTCCGGGATAACCGTCTTCGCGTTCGTAAAAATCATACTCCGCTCCCAGGCTCAGGTTATTGCTCTGGGCCGCCAGATCCGAGAAGGTATTAATCCCCATGCTATCAGCTTTGCTTTTATCCATGGCCAGGGCGTAGGTGTCATTAAAACCGTAGCGATCCAGCCAGGCAAAATTATATTTTTCCTGATACTGGCTCTTAACCCCTTCATACAGGGTTTCCGGATCGGTCACCAGCTCATTTTTTAACACAAACAGCCAGCCGGTGCCGGTATATTCCGGGTACATATCGATTTCGCCAGCTTCCATGGCCGGTTGAATATTGGAGGTTCCGCCGCCAATGCCCATTTTATATTCCACCTTAATATCAGAATTGGCTTCGATCAGCTGGCCCATCATTTCAGCAATGATATAGCTTTCCGCCATCGGTTTTGACGCAATAACTACTTTCTTTTCCTGATTTTGACAACCGGCTGCTAACAATACCAGCATGACGAGTAATACTAAACCCATCCACTTTTTCATTTTGTCCTCCTTAATAATCTTTTTTCAATTATTCCCAATATGCCATCAGCTACAAAGGCCAAAAGAGCTACCAGCAGACTGCCAGCCACCGTCATTTCATCAAAATTCGTGGTAATCCCCCGCCAGATCGCCACCCCCAGGCCCCCGGCACCGATAAAGGAAGCAATCCCGGCCAGAGCGATGGTCATCACCACCATGCTGCGGATCCCAGCGATAATCACCGGTAAGGCCAGGGGAAATTGAATCTTTGACAGCAACTGCCAGGGGGTGCTGCCCATTCCCACCGCCGCCTCAAGAATCTGATCATCTACTTCAGTGAGCCCCACATAGGTATTGCGGATTACTGGCAGCAGCCCGTAAATCACCAGGGCGATGATCGCTGTGGTATTGCCGATGCCGGTGATTGAGACAAAAAAACCGAACATGGCAATAGAGGGAATGGTATAAAGCACGTTAGTCAGGCCAATCACCACGCTAGCCGCTTTTTGTGATTTGGCAATCAGAACCCCGGTGGTCACCCCCACTACCGTAATAATCACAATCGCAATCAGACTCAGCACCAGATGCTGGAGCAGCAGTTCAATAAAAAAGTCGCTGCGGGTCTTAAGCAATTCGCCTAAATTTTTGATGAATTCCATCGGCATTTCCGTCTCTTTCATCATGTTTTAAATTATTTTGACCCCGTCGTCAGCGACTGCCATCAATCCGACCGATTTAACTGGAAACCCTCAATATCGTTTGCCAGACGACTGCATGGCTACTGCCATTAATTGACCAATGGCAAAACAACCCAGCCTTCCATTTGTTATTACCAGACATTCTAGTTTATACCCAAATATTTTTGTCTGACACAAGGTAATTCCAAAGATCGTCTTGACACGGTTAATCATCTCCCATTGTGTTCTAATGGCCGCCAATAATTCCGCTTAATTTTTATTTATAGGTGAATATTTTTAATTCATTTGGGTAGGCATCTAATAGGATTAAGATTCACACCCGAAAGGAGAACCAATGAAACTAATCATTCACGACTTAAACCAAAGTGAAGCTGATCGTTTATTCGGACATCATCCTGACGACGCAATCTTAATTGGAAAAGATCAGGAAATTCACCAATGTGTTGGCTGTTTTGGCTGCTGGGTTGAAACACCGGGACTCTGCAAAATAAAAGATGACTTTTGCGATATTGGAAAACGGATGGCCCAAAGCGACGAGGTCGAAATCGTTAGTCGCTGCCTTTATGGCGGCGGTTTCAGCCCCTTTGTTAAAAACGTCCTGGACCGCACCCTGCCTTACCATCAACCCTACCTCACAATCAGAGATGGCGAAATGCATCAGAAAGACCGATATAAAAATCATGTGAATCTAACCGTTCGGTTTTATGGTGACGATATCACCCTGCCGGAGAAAACCACGGCAGAAAGATTTGTGGAGTATACCGGGGTCGACCTCGATGCCCAATCCCATACTGTTAGCTTTTACAAAAATATCGAAGAAATGGAGGCCGCACGACAATGAAAATTGGATTAATCAACGGTAGTCCCAAAGCTATCGGCAGTACCTCGGAAGTGCTGCTTGACGAACTGAAAGGACTGATCCCTGACGATCATGATCTGGTCAGTGTTGGGATGCATCATGCCATGCTGAGTGCTACCCAGTTGGAAGACATTGCCAGTTGTGATGTCCTGGTTTTTGCCCTGCCGATGTATATGGGCGGAATCCCCTCACATATGCTTCACTGCCTAATGCAATTGGAAAAAGCCCTGGTTGAATCGCCGCATCCCATAACTGTTTATGCCATCGTCAACAATGGCCACTATGAGGGAATTCAGAACGAAACAACCATCGCCATGATCAAAAACTGGACCAACCGGGCCCATCTCAAATGGGGTCAGGGCATCGGTATCGGAACTGGTCTAATGATCGCCCTGGCAAAAGATGTCCCGATGGGACATGGAACGAAAAAAAATCTGGCCCATCCTTACAGCACCTTTGTCAATAATCTGCTGGATCGGCAATCCGGCGATAACCTCTATGTCAACCCCACCTACCCCCGTTTCGCCTTATTGCAGGGCGCCAATCACGACTGGACCAAACAAGGCAAGGCCCACGGATTGCGCAAAAAAGACTTAACCCTGGCACCTTAAAAGACCAAAGACCTCCACGTCAGTGGAGGTCCCTTTATGGCTTAATGTATTAAGCTCAGCTGCTTCTCAAAGTCGGCTGCAGGCAGCGGTTCGCCCCAGTAATAGCCCTGAACCTCATGACAGCCTTTTTCTTTTAGAAAAGCCAGCTGTGCCTGGCTTTCCACACCTTCGGCTACCACCTGAAGCCCCAACTTCTGGGCCAGATGGATCATCACAGAAATAATCGATTCATCCTTGGGATTGATTCCAATGCCCCAGATGAAGGAACCATCGATTTTGATGCGATCCACCGGCAGGTCGTTTAAGCGGCTCAAGGACGAAAACTCGGTACCAAAATCATCAATGCTAATGCCCAACCCCAGTGCCTTAAGCTGGTGGAGGGTCAGAATCATCCCACAAGATTCGGCCATGGCGATGGTCTCGGTGATTTCCAGCTCCAGATATTGCCCGGCCAGGCCGGTTTCGGTCAGGCATTTCTCAACAATAGCAGTCAGATCACTGTCAAATTGCGCCGCCGACAGATTGACCGCTACCGGCAATGGCCTAAATCCCTGCGCCTGCCAGGCTTTGTTTTGGGCGCAGGCAGTCTTAAATATCCATTGGCCAATTTCACTCATCAACCCTTTTTGCTCGGCAATCGGAATAAATACCCCCGGAAGAATCATTCCCAGTTCCGGATGTTGCCACCGTAGCAGAGCCTCATAGCCAACCATCGTTTGGCTGCTTACATCAAATTTGGGCTGATAGTAAAGCGCTAGTTGCTGCCGCTCCAGAGCCCGATGGAGACTGTTGGTCAAGATCATTTTTTCCCGGATACAATTTTTCATCTCCTCAGAACAAAACACTACTTGTCCCTTGCCATTTTTTTTGGCATCATACATGGCCAAATCGGCATGTTTGATCAGTGCCGAAACCGTCTCCCCATCTTCTGGAAAGACAGCGATTCCGCCACTTGCCGAAATATAAAACTCCTGCTCCCCCAGACACACGGGCTCTTTAAAAACTGCCATCAGTTGCCTTGCCACATCAAGCAGCTCATTCTTATGATTCAGCTGTGAAACCATGATCAAAAATTCATCTCCGCCAAACCGGGCCAGAGAATCGCCTTTACGCATATTGTCTGACAACCGTTGGCCGATATGGTTAAGTAGGTGATCGCCCCAGTCATGCCCCATGGTATCATTGACTTCCTTGAATCCGTCAAGATCCACAAAAATAACACCCAGCTGACTACCGTTTGACTTCATAGCGGCCATTGATTTTTCCAGTTGTTCATGAAAAAACACCCGATTGGGTAAACCCGTCAGCGTATCATAATAAGCCCGGCAGTGAATTTCGTTTTCATTCTCAACCTTACCAATGGCATCAGCCAGCGTATTCGCCAAGACGCGCAACAATTCCGGATCCGTCAGCGCTGGCACTTTGGCTTTTCCGATTTTGTCAAAGCCCAGAAAGCCAATGATTGTTTCCCGGCTCTGAATCGGAATCAGTAGCATTGCGGTGATTCCCTGCTGCACCATCATCGCTTTTTCCGGTTGGGCTTCAGCCGGTAGTTCATCGCAGGATCGCAGATAAACCAATTGATTATTAAAAATTGTTTTGGTAAACCAGGGGAACTTAGTCTGCCGGATATCTTCGTTAAGATTCACCGACGGAAAGTAGGGCTCGGCCAGCCACTCATTGGTGCAGCGCAGTTCACCCGAATCCTGAAAAAAACGTCCCACAAAAACCCGGTCGGCATTCATAATTTCACCACTGGTTTTTAATAAATACTGGACCTTTTCGTCAAAGTTGCTGGCAGACACCGACACAAATTGAGTCGTGACCTGGGAGATCATCTTTTGAAAACTGATCTGGCGGTTATTCTCGGTCAGTCTGGCAATATAAATGCGATTGGTATAACCCGCCAAGAGAATGGCCACCAGGCAAATAAAAAGTCTGGCCAGATATTCCCGGGTGCCCACATTGACCCATTGATCCGGTTTCCATGAGACCATCACCAGACCAGCAATAATGGTTGCGGTTGCCAACAGAATAAACATTTTCTTTTGCTTAAAAACGATGGTTACGGTCAAAAAAATCAGAGGCACTACCCAGATCACATTGGTCAGATAGGTATCGGGACGGAAGATGGTCAGGGGAATCGCAACCACCATAATCCCGGTGATAATCCGATCCTGATTGGCAATTGACAGTCCCGAAAAAGGCAGGCTGTAAATCCCCAGACCCAAAAGCAGATTGATGGTGCTGATCACCATCAAGCGCCATAATTGGACTGGGTAGAAACAAGCATTTCCAAAACTGATCACGCTGATCACCACAAAAATCATCGCCATCGATCGAAACAGGCCCCGGTGGGTGTCATCGCTGAGAATTTCACTGAACTCTATTTTTTTGTCTGAATTTTCGGGAACCATCAGTTTATACTTCTTGATATCAAAGGTAAAGGCCGTCACCGGAATCAGTATAATAATCGGTGCCACCGAGGGAATCGGGTAAGCCAGCAGGTTGTTTGCCATCATTTCGGTGAGCGTACCCAAAGCAATCGCAATGGCAAAGGCCAGTAATAGCCAGAAGGCCTGTTGTTGTTTTCGGCGGTCTGGAGTGCTCCGGTACCACTGAAACAAAAGTCCCAGCGTCAGCAACGAAAAACTCAGGTAATAAAGATTGTAAAAGATATCCCAGAAATTGTTGACAGGAATATTTCCCCATCCCATTGGGGTTTGAACCAGATTGTACTGGGCATCAGCCAGCTGGGGAAACAGGGCAAAAACTGCAATCGTGATCACTGCTGGCAGATAAATGGCAATTCGAATCTTAAGATTACCCAACCACTGCTGGTGTTCGGTTAAAATCAACATAAAATGGAGCATCACACTAAAGGCAACACCCCAGCCCAGGGCCGCAATCCGCCGCCAGATCAGCACACTCTGGACATCACTTAGGGTATTTGAAATGGCAAAGCCAAAGGCCCATACCGCATAGCTCATGCATAACCAGAAAAAAACCTGATTGAGCTGTTCTTTTTTGTTGAGAAACAAACAGAAAAATCCCAGGCAGCTATATAGAATAAATATCAAATAGAATAAAATAGAAATTTGGGTTTGCTGCATTTTATCCCCTTACGCTCTTTTTTATGTACTTGCAACCGGGCCTGGCTAGCCGTTTACGCAAATTTTTCTTGCGCCAGCCGCACTTCCTGACAAACGAGCCTACTCGCCCCATCGCTTACCGTTAGTTTATCCCGGCAAACTGCCTGGCATAAATTTCTGCTTCAATTGCTGCCGCCGATACCGGCTTGGAGAAATAAAATCCCTGGATTTCATCACATCCCTGCGCCTGAAGAAAAGCCAGCTGTTCGGCTGTTTCCACCCCTTCGGCAGTGACGGCCAAGCCCAATTCACGGGCCAGATCGATCATGACCGTGACCAACACTTCATCCCGGGGCTTCACCCCGATTCCCCAGACAAATTGACGATCAATCTTAATCCGATCAACCGGCAGATTCTTGAGTCGGTTCATCGATGAAAAAGCCGTGCCAAAATCATCAATACTGAGATCCAAGCCCAGCTTTTTTAAGGCTTGCAGTTGCCGGATAACGTACTGGGAGCTTCTCATGGCAACCCCTTCAGTGATTTCCAGTTCCAGATATTGGGGTTTAAGCCCAGTTTCAGCCAGACAATTCTTAATAATCCGCTCCAGATTGGAACTGCGAAACTGCTCCACCGATAAGTTCACCCCCATCCGCACTGGCTTGTAGCCCTGATCCTGCCACAACTTGTTCTGAGCACAGGCGGTTTTCAAAACCCATTCACCGATACCGCTAATGAGTCCACTTTGCTCCGCCAGCGGAATAAACACCTCCGGGGAAATCAGTCCCCGCTCAGGATGCTGCCACCGCAACAGCGCTTCAAATCCGTTTATTTCCAGGGTACTGGCACAAATCTGCGGTTGATAATGCAACAACAGCTCTCCTTTTGCCAGCGCCTGATGAAGACTGGTCGTCAGTGTCATCTTTTCCAAAACTGCTGCTTTCATCGTCCCGGAACAGTAGGCAATCCGACCCTTGCCGCTTTTTTTAGCGGCGTACATGGCCAGATCGGCATTTTTTATCAGGGTATGAACCGTTTCACCATCCTGAGGATAAACAGCGATCCCGCCACTACCGGAGAGGTACAGTTCCTGTTCAGCTACCAGCATCGGCCGATGAAAAATCGACATCACCTGCTCAGCCATTCTTTCCAGTTCACTGGGCTTTGAAATCTGCGGAACCATAATCAAAAATTCATCGCCACCAAACCGCCCCACCAGATCAACGTGTCCAAGACAGTCCGTCAGGCGTTTGCCAATCCGGGATAGTAACTGGTCTCCCCAGTCATGGCCCAGGGTATCGTTGATTTCCTTAAAACCATCCAGATCAAAAAATATTACGCCCAAGCTCTTTTGGGTTTTTCGGGCCAGATCGATAGCCTGTTCCAGCCGCCTAAAAAACAACGACCGATTCGGGATACCGGTGAGCGGATCGTAGTAAGCCAAATAATTCATATCATTCTCAGCATCAACTTTGGCAATGGCGTCAGCGAGAATATTGGCCAGCAGCTGCAACCAATCCCGATTAATCCCCCTCAGACCCTTCCGGCCATCCAGTACATCAAAACCCAGTAACCCGATAATACGGTGATTACTCTGAATCGGTACCAGAATCCGGGATCGGACTTTTTGCTTTTTAAGCGCCAACTGCTCTGCCTCCGCTTCAGCTGGTAGCCGATCAACACTGGGAATATAGACGATGTCATTCTTTAAGATTTGGCTGACACTCCAGGATAACTGTTCTTCCCCTTGGGCGTGTTCAATCGAACCCTTCAGAGATTTGATGCCATCGCCTAACCATTCATGGGAATATACAACGATATTGTCAGGCGGAGAGAAGCGCCCCAGATAAACCCGATCCGTTCCGGTAAAAAGACCGCTCTGCTCAAGCAGTTGATTGACTTTCTCATCAAAATTATCACGGTTTGTGGTTACAAAATCGGCCGACAGCTTTGCAATCATTTTTTGAAAGGCATCCTGTCGGCTGTTTTCCTTTAGTCGTAACACATAAATCTGAGTAATAATAGCGGTCAGTCCGATGCCAATCATGTAGAACAAGAGCCGGTAACAATAGAGCCGCTGATCCACAAGGATCCCATAATCCGGTAGCAGTAGCCAGAATATCAGTTCCAGTAGCAGTGTTAAGAATCCCAGACCCAAAAATATATTCCGGTTATTGAAAATCACCGTGAGCATCATAAAAAAGATTGGAACCGGCCAGATAATATTGCTGAATTCTGCATTAAAATGCAGCAGCATCACCACAGGCATCATAAAGCCCACCATCAAACCTAAGGCATTCTCCTGCGCCGTGATGGATCTAAGAAAATAGGGAATGGCCATCACAACCGCCCCCATCATCACCAGTAAAAAATTTAAAAACATACCGGTAATCCGGGTATCACCATTGGCGATCCGGCCATAAAAATTCAGGACACTGCCGACAATCAATACAAAGCTGATGTACTTGTAGAGCCTGGAACGGCTAAACGCTGTCAGAATCATGCCTTCCTGCTGGGCATCGTTGTGACTGTCTGGGGCTGATATCATTCCATATTTATGGATCAGATAAAAGATTGCCGCCACTGGAAAAATCACCTCCACCGGAGCCATCGACGGAATCCAGCGGTCTGGCTGGCTGGCCAACACAAAATCGGTGATGGTTCCTAAAAAAAAGGCCCCACCAAAAGAAACCATCAGAAGCATGGCTTTGGTTCGATCCGCAGAATTCTTTCGTTTTTTATACCAGCGAACCAGTAACATCATCGAAACATAGGTAAAACTGAGATAATAACAAAGAAACATCAGATTAAACCATTGCGCATCTGTCGTGGAAATCCATCCGCCATCGGTTTTAACCATCGCGATGTGACCATATTCCGGCATGCTATAAATCAAAAAAGCGATAAGATTAATCAAAGCCGGGATATAGAGCACCGCTAACAACAACCCTTTTTTATCGGCTTGACTCCAGGGAGCATTTCTAAGAAGAATAATGACGTGCAGAAAAATACTGTAAGCCACCCCCCAACCAAGTACCGAGAAACGCCGCCAGAACAACGCTTCGGCAGCTGTCGCTGCCGAGTTGGTGGCCGCCCCGGTCAAACTCCAGAGGGCATAACAAAAACACAAGGCCGCAAAGACCCGGTTCAGCCGGGCGTCCTTATTGAGGGTTAAAGTATAGGTGCCCAAAACCACATAGATGACAAATGTCAGATAGAGAGTCATGGAGATGCTATTCTGAAGTGTCATTTGTCCTCCTTAAAAATAATTGATCAACGCTAATTTTTCTAATTATACTATATATATAGTCGAATAATCAATTGGATATTCATTTATTGCGGTAATCAGCACTTATTTTACTGACTGGAATTTAAATGGATTCAAACGAATAGAAAAATGGCCTCCAGCGTCTGGAGGCCATTAAAATCCAAATTAATACCTAGTTTAAACACATCGTAATTCGGTCTGCTCCGCCACTCCGAGCAAAACTCACTGGGACTGTTTAAAAAACGGGGCATACAAAGCCCCCAGCCGGATCGCTTCAATCAGGCTCACCGGGCTGGCAAGACCCTTTCCGGCAATATCCAGGGCCGTTCCATGATCCACTGAGGTACGCAGAAAGGGCATGCCGATGGTAATGGAAATTGTTTTTTCAAAGTCCACCATTTTGGTGGCAATGTGGCCCTGATCGTGATACAGCGACAAAACCGCATCGTATTTGCCTTTTAATGCCAAATAAAAAACGCTGTCGGCACCAATGGGACCCTCCACATCGATGCCACCGCGACGGGCCGCTGCTACGGCTGGAATCACAGCCTCCACCTCTTCCCGGCCAAACAGACCATGTTCACCACTATGGGGATTCAGACCGGCCACCGCCAGCCGGGGATTTGTCACCCCCAGCCGCTTAAGGGCGATGACACTCTGGTCGATAAAAGCCGCCAGATTTTCCTGGGTAACCAGGTCGCAGGCCTGACGCAATGAAACATGGCGGCTGAGAAAAAACACCCGCAGGTTATGAACCTGAAATAGCGTCAGGGGATTTTTGGTTCCCGTGAGGGCCCCGATTATCTCGGTATGGCCAATGTAGGGCACCTTTGCCGCTTGCAGCGATTCCTTGTTAATCGCAGTGGTCACCAAGACCTGGGCTTTTTTAGCAAGACAAAGCCTGGTGGCTACTTCAATGTATTCATAGGCAGCCTTTCCCGTCATCGCCTGCACCGCCCCCAGTTTTAATTGACTAAGCTCTATATTACCCAGATCAATCAGATTAAGAACCCCGGGGAAAAAGTTGCCCTCCCGGGGCTCGTTAATACAATTGATGGTCAGCTCGACCTGTGAATACCTCAGAGCTTGCTTAAGCACCTGTCCATCCCCCACCACAACCAGGTGGGCCATTTCGTTTACAGCTTTATTTGCCAATGCTTTGACGGTTATTTCCGGGCCGATGCCAGCGGCATCCCCCATTGGAATGACCAGTATTGGTTTATCCATCGTATTCTCCTTACTGCCAGGTCACTTATCAAATTCTGGCCTGTTTTTGTGAAACGTTCATCAACAGTTTTTTAATCGAGATCCTGGGCCTGAGCATCAATCAGCTGGTTCAGCAGTGCTTCCAGCTGGCTTTCATCGATGGGCCGAGAAAAATAGTAACCCTGAACGTGATCACATTGATAGATTTTTAAACAATCCAATTGTTCCAATTCTTCAACTCCTTCCACGATCACATCCATGTGAAGGATATGGGCCATCATAATAATCGACTCCATTAAATTCTCATTGGACTTCCTGATAAGCAGATCCCGGGTAAATGCCTGATCAATTTTTAAGGTGTCAATCGGCAGATTTTTAAGATAAGCCAGCGACGAATAGCCGGTACCAAAATCATCCAGTGACATCCGGATGCCGATGGCCTTGAGGCTTTTGAAAATACTGCTGGCCTCTTCAAAGGAATTGATAAAGAGATTTTCGGTAATTTCCAGCTCCAGTAAGCTCGGTTCCAGCTTACAGCGTTTCAAAACCTCAGCGACCATTGCCGGAAAATTTTCCTGACTTAATTGAACCGGAGAAACGTTAACCGAAATCATCAGCTCCGTGGCCATTTTCTGGTTGATCGCCACGATCTGACGACAGGCAGTTTCCAGTACCCAGGCCCCAATCGGGACAATCATGCCAGTGGTTTCGGCAATATGAATAAATTCCAGCGGTGAAACCCGCCCCAGCTGAGGATGATCCCAGCGGATCAGGGCTTCAAAACCCCGAATTTTTTTATTCCTGACATCGATTTGCGGCTGGTATTGCAGAAAAAACTCGTTATTTTTCAGCGCTGACCGCATCGAATTCTCCAGGGTCATATTCCGAATCAGATTTTGCTTCATGGCACTTTCAAAAAAAGCATGCTGGGAGCGGCGTCCCTGCTGTTTGGCAATATCTGCCGCAGTATTGGCATATTGCAAGAGTTCTTCAACATCCAGGGCATCATCAGGATAAATTGCGATGCCAACGTGAAAACGGAGATAGACATTATTCTCATGATAGGTCATAGCCTGGTTCAAAACCCCCTGAAGTCTTTCAATCTCGACCAGGGCATCGTCTGCTTGTTCCAGCTCCGTTAGTACCCGGATAAAATTGGAACCATTAATCCGAGCCACAAAGCCATGGGCGCAGTTTAAGGCCAGCAGCCGGGCCCCCATCATTTCCAGAATCTTATCGCCAAAGGAAGGGCCATAGGTATCATTGATCCGCTTAAAATTATGGATGTCAAAACAGATCACCGCAATCTTCCCCTCATTATTCTGAATCAATTGGCTAAGCTGCTCCGTCAGATAGGCAGCATTGGGCAGTCTGGTCTGAGGATCATAATAAGCCAGCACCTTTAGGGCATCATCCCGCTCCTTCACCGAGGCCACCATGCCGTTAAAATTAGTCGTCAACTGATCAAATTCGTCAAAACGATTATCGGTATCAATGGGATGATAATCGCCAGCGGCAATTTCCTTTGTCTGGCGGTTCAGTTCCCCAAAGGAATGGTTAATGTCTTTAAACACCAGACGGGCAACAAACCGTGATAACAAGACCAGCAACAAGGTGAACAACAGCATCATTCCGACAAACGACCGCAGGGCACCATAAATTGAATCATAGGATTCATAAACGAAGACATGCCAGTCGGCATTGACAACATCCGCATGACTGACCATGGCGGTTTTGCCTTCGTAGGTAAAGGTATGAATCTGATCGCCGGTTTTTGCCTCCGGATGAATGGCCTGATAATTGGCTTCAATTTCCCGCTGGAAAACCTTGGTGATATCCGGATGGGAAATAAAAACTCCATTGCCGTCGGTAATGGCGACGGTTACCGTATCCCCAAAGGTTCGGATATGATTTCCAGACAGCATGCTGATTTCTTCCAGATTTAAATAAGCCACCAGAACCCCATCACCGTGTGGAATGGCAATGGTAATGGTGGGCTGTCCCGTTTGTTGCGAAATGAAGGAAGACGATACAAAGGGTTTCCCAGTTGCTTTGGGTTCGGTAAAAAATGGCTGTCCAGTACGATTGGCCCCCAGAATATTGGCGTTTTGGGGGGCCGTGTTTTTGACAATTCCCTGGCCATCTAAAATTTCAAAGCCCTCAATGGAGTCCGAATTTTCCAGCATTCCGTTTAAATAACGCTGGATGGTTGTCTCATCCTTTAGTGTGCCATCATCGAGCAAATCATTAATCTGTTCCAGCTCCTGAAATGAATCATCCATAAAATCAGCCATCCGTTGAGCGATAGTTGCTGCAATCATGGTGTTTTTTTGATCCATATCTTTCCGTAGATAATCATAAATTATCGGCGTCGCCAATAACCCCACAAGAATCAGCGGGATGATGATGGACAGCATGTTGTTAATCAGAATAAAATCTCGCAGTTTCTTAATTCGCTTCATTTGCTACTCCGCCTTTGTAAATTGACCATTCTTAACGATGTATTCATAAATAGTCCGGCTGGCATCACCGTAGCCATCAATGGTTATTTCGTTCTGCAGCCCCGGATAGATGCCTTTTTGCAGGATTGCTTGTTTGACCGTTTCCGGGTTGGGATTAGCGGTTTCTGCTACGGTGTTAAGCAGTAACATGGTGGCTTCATAGGTGTATACCGCTGCAAAGGTCGGTTCCGCACCATACTTTTTTAAATAGTTGTCCCGGAAAGCCATGTAGGCCGGGGCCTGCGATTCCAGATCAATGAGGCTGGTGATTGTGACCCCTTCAACTGCTGCGCCCCCCTGTAAGAGCAGATCATTATTCATCGACCAGGCCGCCAGATAAATCGGTGTCTGATTATTCAGCTTATAAAACTGCTGACAAAACATGGCGGCATCAAACGATGAGACCAGAATCACAATGCTATCGGACTGCGTGCTTAAAACCCGCTTAGCAATATCCAGGTAGTTGGTGCTGTTACTCGCTAAAAAGGCTTCTTCATAAATAATTTGCCCACCCACGGGTGCTATTTCCTGAGCAATTCGGTCTTTTACTGTTTTGGTGTATGCCAGATTCTGAGATTCATAAATCACTGCTACCTTCTTCCCGACGCTATCTTTTACCATACTCTCTTTGATGACTGCCGCCTGATCACTGTTTGGTGAAATAACACCGATGACATGGTCGTCCTGACCAAACAGGGTGGTTGCACTCATGGTCGGATTAATCATCAACATATCCTGACTGTTGACAAAGGGCACACTCAAGGTCGCCATGTTGCTGGTCATATGACCAACGATAAAAGAAATCCCGGCTTCCTGAAGTTCCCGATCAACCGCCAGGCCCACTTCCGGGTTATTCTGATCATCCTTAATTACCACTTCCACTGCCTTGCCATTAACGCCCCCGGCCGCATTTACTTCTTCCACTGCCATCAAAAGGCCATTGCGTCCGTTTACCCCCAGCTCCGAGGTGCTGCCCGTAAGACTGGCTACAAAACCAATCAACACTGGTTTTTGTGCAAGACACGAGCTCAGACATAAAACAGTGACGCTCAACAGCACCAGTGTTGAAAAGAGCTTCTTTGATTTCATGGACAGGACCTCCTTTGGGTATTCGCTGATGCAGGTTTTTAACCCGATCAATTACTAAAAAAGTGATTGCTATCAGTATACCCTTATTTGTCTCCTACAAACCTGTTATGCTGGTCATACCTGCTAAATTTTTACACACTCTCCCCTGACGGGTTCGACTACCGCATCATGCCCAGATCCGACTTGCGATTATTCCGGGAAAAGTTTTTAAGAATTATCTTAGACCATTTTTCGATCCAGAACAAGTGATAAATTGTCAAGCTTATGGTTATTTTTCTCGGCTGGTTCAAGGCGTTTTTAAAATCTACCAGAAGCTCAGTAAAAATTTATATTTAGCCCCGCTCAAGCTGTTTATATTTTTAATCCCTGGGTAAAAATCTGATCAACAAGTTGCTTTCTTATCGCTTGATCTGATGTCTGTTTTAAGCTAAACTAGGGCTACTCTGTTTTATCAACGACGATCAATTTTTTCATCAGTGATGATGAGTCAAAGGAGAAATAAAATGAACCAGAAAAAAGGATTACTTGTAAAAATGTTACTGTCCATCGGCTTGCCAGTTGCGATTATTTTTGCCATTGTGGCAGGGATATCGCTGTATGTCGTGAATCAGGCTATCACCCGGATCACTGTCAATGAGCTATCGGCCCGGTCGCAGGCAGTTTCAAACGAAATTGAAAGCTATTTTACTACCTATCTGGAAACGGCCAACCAGTTGTCGACCAACCCCGAGATTCGCAGCTATTTTGAACAGGTCACTCCGGGCGTTGGCATTACCACCACCCCCAATTTTCCTGAAATTAAGCAAACCCTGGACAATGTGGTTGCCACCGATCCGGAAAATATCCGGGTAGCCTGGGTAGCCGATGTCGACTCCAGTCAGTTTACCCAATCCGATGGTTCCTCGTCCGACGGAACCTACGACATCAACGCCCGGCCCTGGTATCAGGAGCTGGTGGCCAAAAAAGAGGTCTTCATCTCCGAGCCCTATCTGGATGTAGTCACCAATGAAATTATTGTCAGTGTGGTAGCACCCGTCTTTAAGCCCGGTACCCAGGATCTCATCGGTGCCACCTGTGTGGATGTCTCCATTGATCGGATAAAAGAAATCATCGCTGAAAATAAAATTGGCGAAACCGGCTTCTTCGTGGTTTCCACCAACAGCGGAATGGTTTTTGATCATCCCAACCCAGATTTTATCAACGGCCCCCTCAGTGACACCGATCTCTCGGAGAACATCATCGCTGCCCTGACTGATAAGACCGCTGGCCCCATTGCCTATGATTCGGCGGGCACTGCCAGCCAGGGTTATGTTACCGAAATCGGGGATACCGGCTGGGTCCTGGCCACCGGTCTACCCACTGCCGAATTCAATCAGTCTTTTGCAACCATCCAAACAATGATGCTGGTGATCTTTGGACTCGGTCTGCTGGTTATCATCGGCCTGATTGTCCTATCCACCCGCAGCTTTATCCGGCCGATTACCAAACTAGCCGAAGCCGCCGATCAACTGGCCCTGGGTGCCGTTGACATCGACTATAGCATGGCCAATGATGCCAAAGCCGATGAAATCGGTGAACTGACCAAATCCTTTGTCAACATGGCCGAAAATATCCGGGATCAGGCTGAAGCGGCCCAAAACATGGCCCAGGGAAATTTATCCATTGATATTCAACCCAAGTCTGATCAGGATGTTCTGGGTAACAGTATGGTTTCGATAAAAAATGCCATCGGCAATCTGGTTGCCGATACCATCATGTTGTCCGATTCGGCCATTCGTGGTGATTTTACCAAACGGGCAGAGGTTAGCAACCATGCTGGTGACTATGCCAAGGTTATTGCCGGTGTCAACCAGACCCTGGATACCGTCGTTGATAATATGTTCTGGTATGAAGCAATCATTGACGGCATCCCCTTCCCGGTTCACGTCACCGACATGGATATGAAATGGACCTTTATGAACCGGGCCTTTGAAGATTTGATGATCAAAAACGGCGTCATCAAAGATCGGGTTTCAGCCTGCGGCATGGATTGCTACAATGCTGGCGCCAACATCTGTCAGACTGAAGGCTGTGGCATTCGTCGTCTGGTTGATCAGGGTCTGGCCGACTCCTACTTTGAATGGGTTGGACGCAATAATAAGCAGGATACCGCCTACCTCAAAAATAAAAAAGGTGAAAACATTGGCTTTGTCGAAATCGTCACCGATCTGACCCCCATTATCCGGGTCAGCGATTATACCCATGCCGAAGTTACCCGTCTGGGCGATAACCTGATGCGGTTAGCCCAGGGAAATCTGGACTTTGATATGAATATCAGTGAAGCTGACGAATACACCAGTGAGGTCAGCGTTCAGTTTAACGAAATCAGTCATAGCTTAACGGCCGTTAAAACTTCCATCGGTGACATGATCGAAGGTGCCTCGATGATTTCCAACGCCGTAATTGATGGAAATCTTCAAACCCGAGCTGATGCCGCAAAATTCAAAGGTGCCTGGCAAGATCTGGTCGGCGGCATGAATGCCATTCTGGACGAAATCAACAAACCACTGGGCGAGGTCATGGTCGTAATGGATGCCATATCAAACGGTAATCTCCATGAGCGTATTACGGGTAATTACAGCGGTGATGTGGATGCTCTGAAACAAACGGTTAACACTACTGCCAGTCGTCTGGAAGCAGTTGTTAGTGAAATTACTGAAAAAATCGAACAGCTATCCAAAGGGAATCTTAATATCGAAAACGCCCGGGAATTCCGGGGCGATTGGATTACCATTTCAAATGCCATTAATGTCATTATTCAATCGCTGAATGATGTTATGGGTGATATCAACGTGGCTGCAGAGCAAGTTGCCTCCGGCTCCGGTCAAGTCTCCGCTGGCAGTCAGTCCCTGGCCCAAGGCTCCACCGAACAGGCCAGCTCGGTTCAGGAGCTTACCGCCTCGATTGCCGAAATTGCCGATCAGACCAAAAACAACGCCGTCGATGCCAATAAAGCCAGAGAACTGGCTGATACCGTCAAAGACCACGCCGCCAAAGGCAATGCCCAGATGTCACAAATGCAGAACTCGATGGTCGCCATCAATCAGTCATCGGAAGACATTTCCAAAATTATCAAGGTCATTGATGACATTGCCTTCCAGACCAATATTCTGGCCCTCAACGCCGCTGTCGAAGCCGCCCGGGCTGGTCAACATGGTAAAGGCTTTGCCGTCGTTGCCGAAGAAGTTCGTAGCCTGGCCGCCCGTAGTGCCGATGCTGCCAAGGAAACCACCGCTTTAATTGAAGGGTCTATCGATAAGGTTCAGGAAGGTACCAAAATTGCTGATGATACTGCTGCCGCTCTGGATGACATCGTCGCCGGTATCGAAAAGGTCACTACCTTAATTGGTAATATTGCCGTCGCTTCCAATGAGCAGGCTTCGGGAATTGCCCAAATTGACACCGGTGTGGAACAGGTGGCCCATGTCGTTCAACAAAATTCCGCCACTGCCGAAGAAAGCGCCGCTGCCAGTGAAGAGCTGTCCGGCCAGGCCGAGCTGCTTAAACAGCTGGTTGACACCTTTAAGCTCCGCAGCAAAGGGAAATCCTATGCCGCTGCAACCCCTGCCGTTAAAGAAGTTCAAGAAACCATAAAACCAGTCCCCACACCCAGCATCGACCTGGACGATATGGACATGGATAAATACTGATACCTCACCCGTTCCTACAGCAACCAGGCACCCTTATAGGTGCCTCTTCAGACTGTCAAAAAAGCTAACCCAGTACCGACAATTGTAATATCATGTTGTGTGCCTCGAGGCGAACAGTTGCGCTAAAACGGCTATAATTAGCCGAATATTTAATTGCAACTGTAGGAATTGTGCGCATACAACAGATTTACAATTAGTCGGTACGGTAGTTTAGTGCCAACCTCAACGGCACCCCCATAGGTGCCTGTTTAATTAAGATGACTGACAAACGATTATACCTAAAATTAGCTTAAATCTTCTCCCGCTTTTAAACTTATATGCGAATATGTCGATATATAAACATGAAGTAATCGTTTACTGTGAAAGCAATTGTTTTTTTAATGTACCATCCAGAAAGGAGCATCATCATGAAATCAGCACAAGATCCCCATCCAACAACGGTAAAAATCCGTTTATCCACCAAATTAACAGCCTTCACCACCCTGATTCTGGCGGTGGCGGTAATCACCCTGGGACTGATCGCCATCAATCTGGGATCAGCCGCCCTGACCAGTGAATCCAGTACCCAGGAAGAGGCCTTTGTTACTGAAGGTGCCGGTCATATCGGCGCCATCGTTTCCGGTAATTTAGGAAAACTGGATGAAATCGCCCTCCGGGCCCGAACTGCCACGATGGACTGGAACACCCAGGTGGCCTCGATTGCCGGGGACGTGGAACGTTTAGGCTATCAGGATATTGCCGTCATGGATATGAATGGTAATGCCCGCTATATCATCGGCGGCGGCGAATTTAAATCAGAAGGTCAATTCTGGTACGAAGACGGTTTTGCCGGCAATACCTCGATTTCCGATGTCGCCATCAGTAAGGTCACCAACGAGCCAGTGGTCTTTGAAGTAGCACCGATCAAAAACAACGGTCAAGTGGTTGGCCTTCTGGTCGGTCGCAGAGATCCCACCTTTATGCTTGACATCACCAATGCCATGGGCGATGGCGAGCGCAAATACGGCATGGTTATTAACGAAAATGGTGCCGTCATGGCCCATCCCAACGAACAATTAATCTTGGATCAGACCAATGTCTTTGATGAAATAGAGGCCAATGGACCACTTAAAGAGTTTGGTCTGGCGATCCAGGAATTGGGAACCGGACAAACGGGCAGTATCGCCTATAATTACAAGGGTGATCAGAAATTGGCCTACAATGCCCCGATCCCCGGAACCAACTGGACTCTCATCGTCACTAAATTTGAGGATGATGTCCTGGCCCCGATCAATCATCTGCGAAATGTCATTCTGATTGCCGCCTTGATCATTTTGCTGGCCGGTGGTGTGGCCACCTTTATTCTGGCCCGAAAAATTTCCAACCCAATTGTATCATTAAACCAGATGATTAAAGAAATGACCCAGGGACATCTTAGTGACCGTCTGGAAGTGGCATCCCGGGACGAGGTCGGAGAAATGACATCTTCGATGAATCAACTAGCAGATGACCTCCAAAATGTGGTTATTGCCACCATGAACCAGATTTCCAACGGCGATGTGTCTGCCGATATTGAATTGCGGGATTCCCGGGATGAAATTGCCCCAGCCCTTAAACTGACCATCGAAACCATCCGTGGTTTGATCTCCGAGGCCACCATGCTGTCTCAGGCCGCTATTGCTGGTCAATGGGAAACCCGGGGCGATGCCGATGCCTTTAAGGGTGGTTTTAGAGAAATCGTTCAGGGGGTCAACGCCACCCTCGATACGGTAGTGGATCAGATGGTCTGGTACGAAGCAATCATCGATGCCATCCCCTTCCCCCTTCATGTTACCGACAACGATATGAAATGGACCTTTATGAATAAACCGTTTGAAGATTTGATGATTGCCAATGGTGTCATTAAGGATCGAAATTCTGCCTGCGGTATGGATTGCTACAACGCCAATGCCGATATCTGTCGAACTGAAGGCTGTGGAATCCGCCGTCTGGTCGATCAGGGCTTAACCGACAGCTACTTTGAATGGGTTGGTCGAAGTAATAAGCAGGATACTGCTTATCTTAAAAACAAGAAAGGTGAGAACATTGGTTTCGTGGAAGTTGTCACCGATTTAACTCCGATTATCCGGGTTAGTGACTATACTAAAAATGAGGTCACCCGGCTCGAAAATAATCTCAGCAGCCTGGCTCAAGGCGATCTCAACTTTGATATCAATGTCGGCGAGCCGGATGAATATACCGCAGAAGTGAGTATTCAATTCCACAAAATCGGTGATACCCTGGCCGAGGTTAAGCAATCGGTGGGCAATCTGATTGATGATGCCAGCATGCTGGCCCAGGCCGGTATTGATGGCAAACTCAGTACCCGGGCCGATGCCAGTCGACATCAAGGCGACTTTGCCAAAATTGTCAATGGCGTCAACGCCACTCTGGATGCCGTTGTTGCTCCGGTCAAGGAAGCGTCTGATACCCTCCAGGATCTTGCCAAAGGCAATCTGAACACCGGCATGGTTGGCAATTATAACGGCGATTACACCCGTATTAAAAATGACATGAACCAGACCGTTGCCTTCCTGAAGAACTATGTCGATGAGATCGCCAAAACCCTACTGGAAATGGGTCAGGGTAATCTCGATATCGAAATCACCACCGACTATCTCGGCGATTTCCTGGCCATTAAAACCGGTCTCAACGGCATTGCCGCCACCCTCAGCGAAACCATGTCCGAAATCAATGAAGCCGCCGGTCAGGTTGAAGCCGGTGCCCGCCAGATTTCCGATGGCGGACAGGCCCTGTCTCAGGGCACCACTGAACAGGCCAGTGCCATCCAGCAGCTCAACGCCTCCATCGAAGAAGTAGCCGGTGAAACCAAGAAAAACGCTACCAATGCCAATGAAGCCAACGAGCGGGCTTTAGAGGTTCGCAGCAATGCCGAAGTCGGCAATGAACAAATGACCAAGATGGTTTCAGCGATGATTGACATCAACGAATCCTCCAAGAGCATTTCTAAGATTATCAAGGTCATTGACGATATCGCCTTCCAGACCAATATTCTGGCCCTCAACGCTGCTGTCGAAGCCGCCCGGGCTGGAAGCCACGGCAAAGGCTTTGCCGTAGTCGCCGAAGAAGTTCGCTCATTGGCCGCCCGCAGTGCCGAAGCGGCCAAGGAAACCACCGGACTGATTGAAGGCTCAATTGACAAGGTCGAAGCCGGTACCCGAATCGCCGATGAAACCGCCGCCAGTCTCGTTGAAATTCTCAACGAAATTGAAAAAGTAACCGGTCTGGTCGGTAACATCGCCCGGGCCTCCAACGATCAGGCCACCGAAATCGCCCAGATCACCCAGGGGATCGAACAGGTTTCCACCGTTGTTCAGACCAACTCTGCCACCGCTGAAGAAAGCGCCGCCGCCAGTGAAGAACTGTCCGGCCAGGCACAAATGCTCAAACAGATGGTGGGTGCTTTTAAACTAAAGAAAAAAGGTGCCGCCCATCACACCTCTCCCAGGCCACCGGTCGAAAAACCAGTGAAGCAAAAAGACACTGCCGAAACTTCACCCCAGATTGTTCTGGATGATCTGGAGATGGATAAATATTAAACAAAAAAACAGGCATCCGCTTTGGAGCCTGTTTTTTTTATCTGTAATCGAACTATTTTAGGGTATCTTCACCATCTTGTCTAATGGTTTCGGTTGACGCTTCGATAATTGCGGTTCCTTCTTCCATGTCAATGATCTCATCAATCATAAGAAGCTCGCCGTCGCCGTCATTCCGTTCATCTTTTAGTTTTCGATTGGCGAACAGCACATTGTAACAAATGAAACCCACGCCAACAACATAGAGGAAAAGATAGACAACAAAGTTGATAAAGGGAATATAACCCAGAACGATCGCTGCCGCAGCGATAATCAGGATTGAAACAAACGAGCTAAGCAGTGGTTTCATCTTATCATCAAAGAAGCGGGTCAACAGTTTGGATAGAACCACCGCAGCCACCGGCATCGCTAGAATCGTCAATGCGATAATCCCAAAGGTCATGGCTACTCCAAACGGCGCATAAATAATAAAGGACACGATCAACAACAATGGGGTAATGAAGAAAAATCCGGCCCCGATTCCTAGCGATGCCAGAATATGCTTTTTGGCTATCACTGAAGTATTGGCGTTAAATTCTTTGGTCATAAAGGTAATCAGCACCCAGATGACCAGAATAAAGGCCAGCTTGGTAATGATTGATAAAAGAATCGAGCCAACTGATGGTCCTTTATCTGCTTCAACTGCCTGTTCTTTCGATACCTTTTCCCAGCTGACTTCCGGCGCATTGGCACCGGGTGCGACAATCGCTTCATTGGCACTACGGTTATTAATTGGTCCGACGATCGTTGCACCATTGTTTATGGTTAACTGATCCACGTCGGTTTCCACAAAACCGTTAATCGTGCCGTTAATTAAGACATTGCCAGCACCAGCCCGAAGATTTCGACCAACGATTCCATCAATATTCACATTGGCTGCCGCAAGATAGGCATCCCGGTTAATAGTGGCTGATTTGCTGATGGTCAGATCAGAACAGCCAGCAAAAAGATCCCGGGTTACCTCACCATTGATGATGACCTGGTTGGCACCGGTATAGAGATTTCCGTTAATTTTACCGTTGACCGTTACCGTATTTGCCGCTGCAAAAACGTCACCGTTATATTCCCCATCCAGAGTGATGGCATTACCGGCAAAAAAGGTGGTGGTGTCAAACACCGAATTGGCAGTGATGTTTGAACCGGCAAAGGCGAATTCCGTATTGGGAACCGTTGCTCCCTCAATATTTACATTTCCCGCTGAATCTTCGTAAGGCCTGATATCGCTATTGGTGGCCCCAAAAGCGGTGGAAACCGTAATAAGCAATACCATTACCATCATTAAAACCGACATACTCATTCTTTTTAACATTTTTCTTCTCCTTTAAATTTTTTATTAAGTCTAACAGAAGTGACTCTCATTTTTTAAATAATTAATCATCACCCCGGTTCCGACACAAATAACGATTGAAATTAAAAACGACATGGCAGTAAGACTGTTCTTAAGCACCTCCGAATAACGGATGACGATACTGGTGAAAACCGTCATGATGGTTACATCCCCGGTTTGGGCAAAGACAATAAAGCGCATTACCATCACTGAAAAGGCAATGGACAAGATATAAAATAAGGCAAACAAATCTGAATTTCTGGCTTTTTCCAGGCTGGCCTGATTGATCTGCTTCATAATCTCCAGCTTTTTGCTGGAAAAGGGAATGGCATTGCCATAATTTTTCACAGCGGTTTCATTAAAGCCCAGACAGGCCATCATTTTATCCAGTTCATTCATGATCACATTCCTCCTTCGTACATGTTTTTGAGTTTTTTACAGGCCCGATTCAACCGGGAAGACAGGGTACCCATGGGAATATTTAAAAACTCACAGATTTTTTTATAATCCCAGTCATAATAATAGCGGAGGATCACTGCACCTTTCAGCTCATGTGGTAATTGATCCAGAGATTTTTGAATCTCCCCAAAATCCAGAGAATCGATATTATCATAGCTCAGCGCTTCATTCGTATATAGACTCTCACTATTTTCCTGATCATCCAGATAAATTATGGTTTTGTTTTTTCGTAAGAGATCAAAGCTGGTATTATGGACGATTTTCAAAAACCAGTTTTTAAAACTGCTGCCTTGCCGATATTGTCTGATTTTGCTAAATGCTTTTAAAAAACTTTCTGCGACCACATCCTGTGCGTCAAATTCGTTCTTCAGAAGAGAATAGGCATAAACATAGGCATACCGCTCATACCGCTGGACAAGGGGTTCAAAATACTCGGAATTTCCGGTTGCGATATACTTTTTAATCAAGGCATCATCGGCCTCCTCTTCCCTATGTTCCTTCAACAAATTTCACCTCCGTTTTATCTGCACATCTATATAACGCTTAAGCCCCTGTTTTTCTTCCCATAAATAAATATTTTTTATAAAATATTCTTACTCGGAAAATACCCGCAAAAAAGCACTGATTCAAAACCAGTGCTTAACGAATCTGGCTATTTCCAGAATTTAACGCTCTTAACCGTTCCCTGATGCCCTAAAAAAGTTACGTAAAACCCGGTTTGATCATCATTAAACCAGATCATCATCACAATGGGATTATTGGGATCAGCCGGATTGGCCATTTCAATAATCTCTGTTCCTTCCGATCCAAGCAGTGATTTGACCTCCTCATAGGGCATCCCTTCGGTGATGCTGGCCATTTGATCTTCGGAAACACTGGCATCACTAAGGCCCATAATCTTACTGTCCTGATCGTGATATAATACTTTTGAAACAACCAGATCACTGGCATCGTAACTGATCTGAACGCCAAAGCCGGTTTGATCGTCCCGATAAATATAGGTGCCCTCCACCTCTTCAGGTTTTACCCCCAAGGTCGATTCAACCTGACTTTTTTCCATTCCCAAATTGACCAGCTTGTAAAAATGGTCCGGGTTGTGGTCTGCTTCATCCTTGGTTGCGCTACAACCAGCAAGCACTAACAGCATACTCAGGATCAAAATCCCGGAAAATACAACAACCGATCTATCCCGCTTTAACATGGTTTTCAGCTCCCTTCTTCGAACTATGACTAAGACCAATCCACATTTTTAAAACAAACTTTCTTTAAACTCTGCAGCCAGCACGGTATTGGTATCGGAATCAAAGGTTACCACCAGCACCGAACCATCGGCATTGATCCAGGCCAGAGCATAGGCTTCCTTGTCTGCGCCGCTGGGAATGACCATTCGCAGCATTTCAATCCCCTGTCCCGTTAGCGCCTTCTTAACATTACTCTGAGTCATTCCCTGGGAAATTTTGGCGGCCGCTTCTTTTGTGACACTGGCATTGCTCAGCTCAATCAATTCCCGGGCGCCGGTAGTCGGCACCAAGACCTTTAGGGTAACCAGATCCTTGGCGTTGAAAAACACATTAACGGCGTAGCCGGTGTCCGGATCCAAATAAACATAGGAACCTTCGGCTGAGGTGTTTCCGGTAGCACCCAAATCTTTCTCAATATCTGCCTTTTTGTCATTGATGTCAATCTGATTATAAAGATCGAAGATGGCATTGTCCCTAATGTCATTTTCCTGGGTATCCTTGCTCCCATCTTTTTCTGAGCTTTGCCCCCCACCAGCTGAACATCCTGAAACCAATGCGATTATTGTCAGAACCAGTACAAACCAAATCCCCTTTAACCACCTTTTCTTCATGTCTGTCTTTCTCCCTTTCAAAATAACAACGCCATTGACACCTACTGTTTAACGATCAACTCAGACTGATCAGACGGCTTACCATCACCGATCTGTTCTTGTAATTTTTTTACCCGGAAATCACAGTTTAAAACATCGGCAGATTTCATTTTAATCCTAACAAGGGGGCCGTTATAAGCTCCGATAATTTGACCATATCAAAAAAAGTGGCTGGTGTAAAAGCTGTCCCCTTACGCCTGCCACCGAAAACGAATGGTGGTTATTATTTATTTCTTATTTAAAAAGGTAACTATCTCATCAAGCAGCTTCTGAACCGTTTTGAGCACCTGTTTTTCGTCCTGATTGGTGATGACATCAAAAAGCTGGTCAATATCCTCATCACCGTATTTTTCTGTTAAATGCCGGTTTAAAAAGGCATTCATAAAGCCATCAACAACTGCCCGCAGAATAGTGATATTTTCCTGTAAAGCCCGGAGCATGGCGGCTTTTTTTCCGCGGTTGATTAAAAAATCCAGCTGCATCACGTTGATCATATAAGGAGAGCTGTGATAGCCCAGCCATTCTCTAACCTGCTGATTAAAATCCTGTTTTTCAATGGTGGCATAAAGTTTTTCATGAGTCAATTCTGCAAATTCAATGTTATCCAACAACAGCAAGCGGAAATCAATGGTCAATTTTCTGGCGTTGTTCCAGATCTCCGCAATCAGACGCCTTCTTTCCGTGACATAGCCCACGATTGCGACAATCAAACTGACCAGAGATCCGGTAAAAATGCCGAATAAGAAGGCGTTGTAGTTGTCCATATTATCAAGGATATGCCTTTTCATTGTATCACTGACCATACCCGGAATCACATCATCAATGGCAAAAATGGCGATTGCCGAAAAAACCGTCAGAATCAGGGTTACAATGGTACTGTACTTAAATGCTTTCATCTACTTCTCATCACCCCCAATATTTTTACCATTATAACCAAAGCCATGACCCCTGTAAACAATTTGGTCTCATTATTATTCAGCCGACATTTGCCAGCCAATTCCAAATTTGTCGGTTAAAGATCCATAGGCTTTGCTCCAGAAGGTTTCCTGAAGCAACATTTCAACCGTGCCGCCTTTGCTTAATAAACCAAACAACCGCTTAATCTCTTCCACATCCTCATGGGTGATAATCAGAGTAATGTTATTACCCTTGATAAATGGCATCCCTGGTGGTACATCAGAAAACATGATCATGTTTCCTCCAATATTCATCTGGGCATTGGCCACCAGATCCCTGATGCCATCTGGCATCGGAAAACTGGGGTCTTCCGGCATTTCTCCAAAGGTCATTATTGTGGGTTCATCGGTTTTAAATATTTCGGTATAGAACATCACCGCTTCTTTACAGTTTCCCGGAAAATTAATGTAGGGTCCAATTTTCATCTTCTTTCTCCTTTGTTATTGGTCACTTAAACCATTTTGATTCTTGAAGTCAATATACCCTACTAAACAATCGTTTAACATCGTCCTGGCAGCTATTTGGCGTAAACAAAAAGGGGCCGCGGCATAAAAACGCACCACAGCCCCTGTCCATAACAATCAATAACAAACTAGACTCCCAGCTTTCGCTGGAAAAATTTAACCAACTCAACAATGGGAATGACCACGATCGCCAGGCCCATGGCCACAAAATATTCCATTAAACTGATGGGTTCAAACTCAAAAGCGGCAGCGATGGTGGGAATATAAATAACTGCCGTGGTCAATACCAGCGAAACCGCCATGGCCAAAAACAAGAATTTATTCTGGTGCTGCATCTTAAAGATCGACTGGCGACGACTGCGCATATTCAGCGAATGGAACATCTCTGCCATCGACAGGGTCAAAAAGGCCATGGTCATACCATCAGCACTTTCGGCAATTTCCCAGACTCCGGCTTCGATATAATGCCCGACAAAATAGGCGACGATGGTCACCACGGCCACCATGAGGCCCTGCCAGATCACATCAACTCCCAGTCCCCGGGAAAATACACCTTCCCGAGATTCTCGGGGCGGATGTTTCATGGTATCGGCTTCTTCGCCTTCGACACCCAAAGCAATGGCGGGGAAGGAATCCGTAATCAGGTTGATCCACAGTAAGTGCACTGGCTTGAGAATCGTGAAACCCAACAGAGTCGCCACAAAAATGGCGATAACTTCCGATAAATTAGAAGACAGCAAAAATTGAATAGCTTTACGGATATTATCGTAGATCCGCCGCCCTTCCTCAACGGCATTGACAATTGTGGCAAAATTATCGTCTGCCAGTACCATATCGGCCACATTTTTGGTCACATCGGTGCCTGTGATCCCCATTCCTACTCCGATGTCAGCCGTTTTAATGGATGGCGCATCGTTGACGCCGTCACCAGTCATAGCGACAATCATCCCCTGCTTCTGCCAGGCTTTGACAATCCTTACCTTGTGTTCCGGTTGAACCCGGGCATAAACTGCGTAATGGCCAATTTCTTTTTGCAGCTGGTCTTCGCTGATTTCATCCAGCTGGGCTCCGGTGATGGCTTCTTTGGAATCAGTGATAATCCCCAATTGTTTGGCAATCGCAATCGCCGTATCCCGGTGATCACCCGTGATCATGACCGCTCGGATTCCGGCCGACTTACACTGGGCAATGGCATCTTTTACTTCTGGCCGGATTGGGTCAATCATTCCGGTTAAACCAACAAAACACAGCTCCTGCTCCAGAAAATTCGGTGACTGATCGGTCGGCATGGTCTTCCAGTTCCGGAAGGCTCCAGCCAGCACCCGCAGAGCCTGGTCCGCCAGACTTTTATTGGCTTGTCTGATTTCTTCGCAAATAGCATCGGTCAGCGGTAACTCTGCATTACCATCCCAATAGGTGGTACAACGGGAGATCAGTACATCGGGAGCCCCCTTTACATACTGGGTCAAGCTGCCATCTGCCATTTGATGAATGGTACTCATCAGCTTACGGCCGGAGTCAAAGGGTGCTTCGCCCACCCGGGGCGTTTGTTCTTCCATCGCCCGCTTATTTAGTCCCAGTGAAAAAGCATAATTAACCAGCGCCGCCTCGGTGGGCTCACCTTCGGCTTTGTTTTCTTCATTTAAATGGGCGTCGTTACACAGGGCCATCGTTCTTCCCAGCAAATGCTCATCAAAACCGAAGTGATCGACCACCGTCATCTTGTTTTGGGTCAGGGTTCCCGTTTTATCCGAACAGATTACCTGGGTACAGCCCAGGGTTTCAACAGCTGTGAGTTTACGAATGACCGCCTTCTCTTTGGCCATATTGGTCACCCCCAGCGATAACACAATCGTGACCACCGCCGCCAGCCCCTCGGGTATGGCAGCAACCGCCAGCGATACCGCCACCATAAAGGTATCCAGAACACCGATCCCGGTAATGCCGTCGCCCAGGTACAAACGTACCAGACTTAAAGCAAAGATAAAGACACAAATTCCCAATACCAACCAGCTTAGCACCTTGCTTAATTGATTCAGTTTAATTTGTAGTGGTGTGGCATTTTCCTTCGCCTGGGTAATGGCATCAGCGATCTTTCCCATTTCCGTTTGCATCCCGGTGGCGACTACGGTTGCTAAACCCCGGCCATAAACCACGGCACTGCCCATATACACCATGTTTTTGCGGTCACCCAGCGAAATATCTTTTTGATCACCCAGATTCAGTGCGCAAACTACCTTCCCCACCGGAACACTCTCTCCGGTAAGAGCCGCTTCTTCAATTTTTAAACTGGCACTTTCCAATAATCTGGCGTCAGCTGGCACCGCATCTCCGGCTTCCAGTAATATTACATCCCCAACGACCAGATCTTCACTTTTAATTTCACAGATCTTACCATCCCGCCTGACCCGGGAAGTGGCTGCTGAAATCGCCTGAAGCGCCTCGATGGCCTTTTCCGCCTTACTTTCCTGATACACACCCAGTACTGAATTAATGATCACCACCGCCATAATGATGATCACATCAGCAAAGGATTCGCCGGAATAAGCGGCCGTGATGCCCGAAATAACGGCAGCAGCAATCAGGATCACAATCATCGGATCTTTTAACTGATTAAAAAGCCGTACCACCAATGAATCTTTTTTGGCTTCATCCAACTTGTTTTTCCCATTTTTTTCCAGCCGCTTGCTGGCCTCGGCCTGGGAGAGGCCCTCACTGCTGGAGTTTAAATCCTCCAACACTTCTTCTGCCGTCTGCAAATACGTTTTCATTCAAACCTCCTTCAAAAATCTACACCTGGTTATACAAAAAATAAAAAAACCAGATGCCTCTGCACCTGGAAAAAATAAACCCAAGTACAGAAAAACTGTACATGAGTCTCACTCATTAAGATAAGCCAGGTATTACTACCATGCATGTTGACTTATCACGCAAATTGCGCAAATTACTCCCTCATAACTGTTTTATTTTACCCCGGAGTATTATCTTTGTCAAGATAATACTCCGGATTTTTTTTGTTACTTATTTTCAAGAAAGGGTTGACCAGTCAATCCCGGTGCCGGTGACCCCTTTGGCAGCACCTGAATTTCAATGGCTTCCAACCGGTAACCAAAGCCCGCCGTGCCAGCTTCCCCACCATTACTTGCCCAATCCATCCAACCGACATTCTGGGCATGAACCCGGTAATAGACGTCAAACTGCGTCGCATCAGCCCCGGTTAACTGAATCTTAATGGCTTCCAGCCGCAGCGACTGACCTTCGGTACCACTCATGACGCCATTGCTTTTTAGCTCCTGCCAGCCCTGATTCTGGACGTGGGTAGCGTATTCAATCCCCAGATCATAGCCCCTGGTGTCCATTTTTATTTCAATACCTTCCAATCGCAAGGATTCTCCTGAGGTACCGCTGACTCCACCATTGCTCTGCCAGTTCTGCCATCCCTGATCTTGCACATGGGTGCGATAAAGACAATTTGCAAAGGTATCCCGGCTTTGCGTAAAGGCTTTGATACACACATTACTGAGGCTTTTTTTAGACGTATCATACCAACCGCCAGTTCCGGTATTACTGGTAAAGCTTTCTCCGGGGTTGGCCGTCACAGCGCTGCTGTAGTTTTCAAATCGGCTTTCTACCGGTACTGAATCGTTCGTTCCCGGGGTTCTGTATTTAACAACCACCGCAAACTTTTGTCCAGCGACCAATCCCACCGGATTGTCCAGATCAATTGTATAATAACCGCCCCGTGCAAAGGTTTCCGTCTGCGTGGTTCGTAAGGTACCACTGTTTGGCTTGCCATCATTCACATCCGTATAAACCTTGATCTCAGCTGACGTTCCGGGGGTTAAGGCATAGGTACTCACAGCCATCAGATTGTCGCTGGCTGTTGCCGTAAAGATATTGGCACCCCAGGCAGTGTTGTCTCCGTCCGTGTAACCCATGGCTGAGATGTTACCCAGTGGATCATACTGATAAATAGCGCTATAATTATTGGTCGCTTCGGCATTATGAAAAGCGGTCACATTGCTGCCAGCATAGGTATCATAATAGGACATATAGAAATAACCGCCATCTCCCCAATCCGCGCCCCAGCTGTTACGGATAATCCAGGCCCCATCAGCTTCCGGTTTTTTACTGAAATTATCCCGGCTGTAATTGTCATCCCAACCAACAATCGCCACATCGTGATCAGGTTCTTCCGTACCATCGTAATAAAAGGCAAAGGTGTCCGGGTTGTAATACTCTTCTCCATCCAGAGGTACTAAATACATCGAAGTATAAAGCACCCCGCCATCCATCAGTGCCTGCTTGATCGCCGATGGCAGTTCGGGAATCGATTTCACTTCCTGAACATGATAAACCGGAGATAATCCGGTTTTTTTCGGGGTATCGTAGGGGTCACTGCTTTCACTCACCGGGCCACTCCAGCGGGCCAGATAGGCGGTGGCCATGGAATAATTCCCCCCATCATCCGGGCTTCCGTCAAAGCCGCTGTTCCACATCAGATTATTTTCAGAAAAATCAACCGTTGTATCTTTTTTTATATAGGATTCCAACGAAGCCAGGCTGGCAAAAGCCCAGCAACTGCCATAATCGCCCTGACTGCGAACCGCTGTAATCCGGCCCGTCTCTCGTAGGTCAAAGGCGGCTGGCAGGGTTTGTGCCGAAGTAATCTCTGTATCAGCCATTCCTTCATAACGTTTTAGTGGTGGGGGGATATAACCCCGACCGTGACCATCAATGATTGATGTGTTGAGGGTTCCCGCATTAACATCCTCCTGGTATTGAACAAAAGCCGGATTTAGTGAGGCCATACCCGGCTCGGTAATTTCTTCTTCTGCCCAGGCGCTACCCGGGATCAAAACCGTCAGCATTAAGCTGGTCAGCAGTAATGACAGTAATTTTTTGAGACTATTTTTCATCTTCGCTTCGCTCCTCATTTAGTCGGATCTAAATCCGTTTACTCCCCCGTTCCGAAATCCTTTCCATACTCAATCTTATCAAGCAAATCATTGAATTTTTCGGTGAGGGTATCGACGTTGGTCTTTAATTCGTCATCTCCCGGAGTACAGTTGCCGGGAAAGCCATAGATTCGTCCGCTTCCCACTTCCTTTAATAAAAAAAGAATCTCTGTGATTTCCTGGGCATATTTGTTTCTAATATCCGTTACTTTCTCCATTCTCTCCTCCTGCAGTCGGTTTTTGTCATTTTGACACTGTTTTAAATAATTTTACCCGCTCTGTTTAAAAAAATAACCGCCGGTTTTTTCGGCGGTTATCTTGTTATGATCCAGAACCAGTGCTTTACTAATCAATCCGATCATGATCAACCTCCCATTATTCTACTCTAGGAAGTTATACCCCATAATCTGTTATTCTAACACCCTACATCACTTCCCGGATTACATCGTATTTGGTATCATCACTTTCAACAAATCCTTCGACGGGGGATTTGATATTGGGTGCCTTGACATAGTCCACAAAAGCCTGCCGCAAACGATCGGTAAATTCTTTTGGCAATTTAGGATTTGCAGCAATGGCATCCTTGGGAATATCCGGAGTTTTTGCAATAATCCTGAATTCATCCAGATCGATCCCGCTTTTTTCTGCCTCTTCCATGGCCTCGTTATAAGTGGCCCCGGCATCGTATTCCCGTGACAGGACTGCTTTTATGACACTGTCATGACTGCCCAGATAAGCCGTCCTGGAAAAAAGAGTCTTGGGATTCAAGCCTTCTGCTTTCATGCTGTGCTGAGCATAGAGAAAGCCCGAAGCACTGCCTTCATCCACATAGGCAAAGCTGCGGCCTCTCAAGCCGCTTAAGCTGCCAATGCCGCTATCTTTGCGGGTAATGATACACCCATTGTATGAAACCTTGCCATAAACTCTGGGCGTTACCAGTGGTTCAATGCCAATTTTTTCATGGGCGGTGACATACGCAAATGGCGAGAACCAGGCCACGTCAATGATGCCTTCTTTCATGCCTTCACTAAGGGCATCATAATCCTTGACAATCATCGTGCGCACTTTATAGCCAATTTTTTTAAAAACCGCATTTAAGATCGGCACGTACATTGTTTTGATGTTTTCCGGCGAGGTAAAGGGATTGACCCCAAAGATAATTTCATCTTTATTTTTATTCTTTGCCGTCAGTTTCTGGACGCTACTGGCCATTTCTGAAAGCTTGGTACAGTAATTCAGCAATTCAATATTTTTTGACTTCTGGGTCACAATGGTGCTGATTGTATTGGTGGTCACCCGGTGGGTGGTGTCCACCGCATCCGACACCTTGACAACCGATGACTGGATACCATGGGAGGTATTCACCTGAACACTTGAAATATCTTTGATTTCATTCATCGACTGATTCAACTCAATCAGGACTTTCTGAATATCTTCGATAACATCACCGGATTTCTGAGCCGCTCCTTCAATATCTTTGGTGCGGGTAGTACAGCGTTCAATGGCAGTATTGGAGCGATCCACTTCGACAATCACCTGATTGACAATCTGTTCGATTTCGGTGGCAAAGGTCGCCGTACTGTCTGACAGCCTCTTGATTTCTTCTGCCACCACCGAAAAGCCTTTGCCAGCGGCTCCAGCCCGGGCCGCTTCAATGCTGGCATTCAGCGCCAACAGATTGGTCTGACGGGAAATATCCTTGATATAGTCGACAAACTTGCTGATCTGTTTGGACGAACCGTCCAATTCATCATTAATTTCCGAGGCCTGATTAACCCCCTCAATCAGATCCAGCAGCAGGTCGGAAATGCTGCTGATGGTGGCTCGGTTTTCACTTAGCATCGCAACGGACTGGCTGGAATTCTCTTCAATTCTGACAATATTTCCCTGAAGCTTACTGGATACCTGGGTAAAATGATTGATTTCGGAATTAATTTCATAGGTACTGGCAGCATTTTCTTCGCTGAGTTTGGCGATTTCATGGGCCTGATCGACAATGGTATTAAAAACCTTGACATTCTCTTCGGAAAACCAGCTCAGTTTTTTGATATCAAAGTCCATGGTTTCCAACAGCGAAAAAAGCTCGCTGTTGACATTTTCCTTTTCCTCGTCTTCGATGGTTTTGTCTTTTTCTGCGATAGTGTTAAGCAGCTCTAAAATGTTGTTCATCGTGGCCTTGTTTTCATTTAATATTTCGACTGAAAGCAGTGAACTTTCTTCCAGGCTCCTGATGTTACTTTTCAGTTCTTCCGAGGTTTGAGTAATCGTTTTAACCTCCTGGTGAATATCTGCCAAATTTGTATTTTTTTCTATCTCATCCATGATCTATCTCCGTTCTTAAATTCTGATGACGCTTCAGGCCCAGTTACCGTTTTTGAATAGCGCAATTTCCTGACCATCGCTGGTAATTCCCGTTATCTCTAAATCCTTGGTACCAATCATAAAATCCACATGGGTATCGGACTGGTTGCCCCCGGATGCCAACAGCTCATCTTTGGTCATCTTTCCGCCATCCCGGATATTGGTGGGGTAGCATTCTCCCAGGGCAAAATGACAGGCGGCATTTTCATCAAAAAGGGTATCATAAAAAAGAATTCCGGTATTGGAAATTGGTGAATCGTAGGGAACCAGGGCGACTTCACCCAGGCGCCGGGCGCCCGCATCGGTTTCAATCAGAATCTTGAGATATTCCGCCCCTTTGGCGGCCTGATAGTCGATCACCTGACCCTCGTGAAAGGTCAGGCTGAAATTTTCGATCAGGTTTCCCTGATAAGAAAGCGGTAGCGAGGAAACCAGCGTGCCTTCTGCCCGATAACAGTCCGGGGCGGTAAAAATCTCTTCGGTCGGCATATTGGCAAAAAAATAAACCTGATCCGGGGTAAACTCACCGCCACCTTCCCAGATGTGATCTTTGTGAAGACCGACGGTAAAATCTGTTCCGAGACTATTTTTATAACGCAGGGCATCAAAATGGGCCTGGTTGAGGATTCGACATTTTTCAGCCAGCATCACCTTATGGTCATGCCAGGCCGTAACGGCATCACCTGAACCGATCCGTACCGCCTCAAAGATGGCATCCCAAAGTTTTACGATGGCTTCCTGTTCATAAAGTTCCGGAAAAACTTTTTTTGCCCATTTCGCTTCGGGAACCGCCGCCACACACCACTGAAATTCACTGTTCATCATTTTTTTATAATAGGGTTCGAAGGCCTTGGCCGAGGCCTTGCTGCTGGTTTGCAGTTTTTCGCTGGCCACCCCTTTGTAGGCTTCGGGATCATGACCAACAATAGAAATGACCGCAGCTTTCTGGTCGGCATAATAATTCCGGGATTCGGCCAACCAGTTAGGGATATTACCCAATACCTCCAGACTGACATGATCATAGCGCAGGCGGCTGGTTTTGACATCATTCCAGAAGACGATTACATCTCTGGCTCCAGCTTTATAGGCCTCTGCTACAATCATTCGGCCAAATTCATAATTCTCAACCGAACAATTGATCACCGCTAACTGATCCGGCTGCACGTTTGCGCCGGTGCGGACAATCAGGCGGGCATATTCCCTCAGTTTTTCCATATGGTCCATTTGATCTCCCCCTTTTTAAATATCGTTATGAGCGACCTGACAAAAAATCCAAGCCGGTTTTGACAGCTTCGGGTCACTGCAAAAACCAGCTGCTTTTTTGTAAAATTCTCATTTTACCGTATTTGCACAACTGTAAAAATTATATCACGTTCATCAGAGAAAGAAACAAGAAAAATTTGTGAAAAGCAGTTAAACCAAGCTTCCACTGGGAACAATTTGTCAACGATATATCCGGGGTTCTTCTTCTCCTCTTAACAGCCGCAGTCCACCCAGAGCCAGGGCTTCCATTTCGTTTTCTCCCGGCAGACATTTAACCGGAGCCAGAAAGGCAATGTATGCCTTGATCATCGAGGTGAGTTTCTCCGAATAGGCCATCCCGCCGGTGAGGATAATCCCATTGATGTCGCCTTTTAACACAGCAGCCATTTCGCCAATGCCTTTGGCAATCTGATAGGCCTGGGCTTCATAAACCTGCTTTGCCCGCCGATCGCCGGACAAAATCCGTTTTTCAATGACCCGGATGTCCCCAGTCCCCAGATGGGCTTTCAAGCCCCCCAGCCCGCGGATTTTTTTTAACAGCTCAGCTTTTTGATAGTTTTTCTCATAAATCAGCTCCACCAAGGCCAATAAGGGAACGCCACCCGACCGTTCCGGCGAAAAAGGGCCGCTATCATCGGCAATCACATCGATGATCCGTCCCTGTTTGTGTGCGCTGATCGAAATACCCCCGCCCAGATGGGCGATGATCAGATTTAACTTTTCATAGCTTGTTCCCATTTCGCTGGCATATTTCCGGCCCATTGCTTTGCTGTTTAAAACATGGCAGAGACTTTTTCTGTGAATCTCCGGAAACCCGGTAAGCCGGGCGACATCTGCCATTTCATCCGACGACACTGCATCATAGATAAAAGCAGGAATCCCCAACGGATCGGCAATAGCCGCCGCCAGCAGGGCCCCAAGATTGGCGGCATGAGGCGAAAGCTGCCCACTCAGAATCAACTCTTTCATGGCCTGATTGATCCGGTAACCGCCAGCATCTATTGGTGGTAACAAACCACCCCGGCCAACCACTGCCGTCAATCGATTGAGATCAAAGCGGTGTGCACTTAAAATTTTTTGAACGGTCTTTTTTCTGAATTCAAACTGCTCATTTACAGTTAAAAAGGATTCCAGATCGGTACTGGTATGTTCAACCGATTGGCTAAACAGCTCGGTTTCATTTTCAAAAACTGCGATTTTAGTGGAGGTTGAGCCCGGATTGATGGTTAAAATTACAAAATTATGCATCGTTTGCCGTTCTCCTGTTCACTTTAATTGCTTTTTTCCATTGTAAACCCAATTCTTATTTTATGCAAATTTTATCGTCAGCTTACCCTGATCATATCTGGCACTTTGCACCGTTTTATTACGAAGAACGTCCGGTAAGGTAAAACAGCGTTTTTCATTCTTTATTTGAATCATCAGTTCACTGCCTTTCTGGCCCATATTCATATCCGTTTTTTGGGCAAACGGAAGGTTTAAAATAAACGCATAGCCATCAGCTTCTTTTTTTACTTCAAAAATGGTATCTTCAAATAAAATCCCAGCCGGGTCGGTTTCACCAAAAATCTGCTGTGCAGCTTCATGCAGGATCGCTTCACCGATCAATTCCCGATCAAGTAGCATCAGCGTAAAAACCGGCACCGGGGTAAAACTCTCGCGAATTTCCTGAAGCCCCTCTTCCTGAAGACTGATCCATTTACTGAAATACCCGTCAAGAGCCAGCGCCGGATAGACTTTGTTGACGATCACGGCATCGATCGTATAATTGTATAAATGCAGATAGGTAAAATTTCGTTTCGCCTCCTTGATGACAATCCGCTCCGGGGTCGTGACGATGCGGATGCTGAGGATTTCCTTATTGGTCATCAACGCCTGTAGCTGATAGAGCTTTTCATTTAATTGTTCCACATCATCAAAGACATTATCCTCCGGTATCGGAATTTTCATAACCTTTTCAACCATCGGGCCTGCCACCTTAACCGCCTTTTTTTTCATTGGCAGTACAGTTTTAATCATATTGCCAAACATTTCCGGAAACTTCAGCAGCGACAGGGTCTCGCCGGTCGGCGCACAATCGACTATCAACACGTCGTACTGGTTTTCCTCGTAAATGTCGATAATTTTAAACAGCGCAAACAATTCTTCCAGCCCCGGAAAAACCAGCAATTCCTCGGCTTCAATCCCCCCCTGCGCCCGGGCCGTCAACAATTCCTTCATGTAGTTTTTCATATTTCCCCAGGCTCGTTCCCCTTCCAGGATCGCATCAATTTCCAGCCCCCAGAGCAACTCACTGATCTTAACCGGGGTGTTCTCCAGCTTTACACCAAATGAATCTGATAAACTATGAGCTTGGTCGGTACTCATAATCAAAACGCGTTTGCCGTCTTTGGCCAGTTTAACCGCCGTTGCCGCCGCTACACTGGTTTTACCGACCCCGCCTTTGCCGGTATATAAAATAATTCGCATGGTCTTCCCCCTTTTTTTTATCTTCACATAATAATACTAATCGATAGATACTTTTCTGACTTTTTTGTCATGCTCCGATCCCGCAGTTTTTTCCTGTTCAGCAGTGCTCACCGCTGCGCCAACATCCAGTGCCCATTCCCTGGCCAGGTCAACGACGATCCCTTTTACTTCTTTTTCGATCACCGAAACATGTTGGGCAATCGATGGGGACAGCAGGGACAAAAACGCATCCCGCTCATACTGCTTGGCCAAGATCATGTTCTTGATAAATTCACGGTTCATTATTAAACCTCCTCTTTTTAATTCTATTTAAAGGCAATGACCAGGGTACTCTGGTCAAATTTTGCCGAACTGACAGTCATTCCTCTAAGGCTATTGGGTAGTGGAATATTCCGCTTGTAATTACCAATTTTGACAATCACATCCGACCCGGCCAGATTAACGGCCACCGCATCTTTGGTAATATTCGGTAAGAAAAGTTTCAGTTCATAACCCGTCGCAGTCTGCGCATATTTTTCACCCGCAATATCCGCTTTGATCGCAAATAAGTCGCAACTGTCGGTGAAGACCTCGGTACAGATCCGGTTGATGGCATCCAGGCCCAGCAAATCAGTGTCGTACCAGGGAATATAATATTTGGGAATTTGATCAAAACAGGCTTCAATTTCAGCAATGTACTTTTTCTGAATGGTAATCCATTTTGCAAAAAAGGGATTTTCGATTTCCCGGGGCAAGATCCGGTTGATAAAAATGCCATCGACGTTGTAGTTATAGAGCTTCATGTACATATAATTCCGTTTGGTTTCTGCCACCACCATTTTTTCCGGAATGGTCACCAAGCGGACCGAGGATACGTCCTTATTTTTTAACAACTCCTGGAGCTCAATCAACTTCACATAGAGGGTTTCAATATCACTCATGGCATGACGGTCAGGCAATTGAATCTTAAATAATGATTTTGAAACCGGCGACAGAATCCGTACTGCCACCTTGCCGACAGGAAAGAATTTATCCATATACCAGCACATCAGCTCCGGGAATTTAAGCAGCGACAGGGTCTCTCCGGTCGGGGCGCAGTCCACAATAATCCGCTGATAGTCGCTGTCATTGTATAATTCCTGAATTTTAAGTAAGGCGAACAGCTCATCCATCCCTGGCATCATCGTGAACTCATCCATTTCTGCACCATCCGGATTAATTGAGCCGATCATGTTGTTAAACGCCTGCATCAGGTTTTTAAAATCCGTTTCCATCACATAATTGGGATCGATTTCCAGAGCATCAAGATTGTCAGCCACTGTAACCGCTTCTTTGCCAATTGGATGATTAAAGAGATCCCCCAGATTATGGGCCATATCCGTACTGACGATCAGCGTCTTTTGGCCTTGCTGAGCTGATTTAAGGGCATGGGCTGCCGCTACACTGGTTTTTCCCACCCCACCTTTGCCGGTAAAGATCAATATCCGCTTCATAAGTTTCCTCCTGCTATTTTAATTCCTTTTTCGAATAGTTCGTTGTTCGAAGTATTCAGCTGAAAAGATGCTGCCCTGAGGCAGCCGTTTTATTCAATGATGATTTTTCTGATTTTTGAACTGGTTTGCGTTTCGACGGTCGCGCCGGTATCTTGGTTAATGGTATCGATGACCTTATCCACCAGTTTGAATACCAGATTGACTTCCTCGGAAGTGAAGCTATCCATTATCAATTGTCCGAAACGGATCATCTCCGTGAGGATATTTTGGATTGATACTCGGCCGACTTCGGTCAGTTTAATGGTGACCACCCGTTTATCTTCTGAGCTTCTTTCGCGGAGAACAACCTCCCGTTTTTCCATCCGGGCCACAATCCCTGTGGCCGTATTCAGTGGCACACTGAGATAGTCAGCGATCTGGGTCATATTCACATCACTTCGTCGATACAAAAGCATCAGTACAAACACCTCATTTTTCGAACAATTAAAAATTTCATTGCCCCAGATCTCCGGTGACAAAAGATATTTTATTTTGTCCAGGTATTCAAATATCAATGTTTCCAGATTGCCATTAAGACGATTTTTCATAGGGTTGTTCCTTTATTATATTTGCAAAATACTTCGTTCTTCGAATTAATTTAATTCTACATCCGAAGTACTCTGTTGTCAACCCTTTTTTTGAGCGCCTCTTATAATGTCCATGCCAATCTTAGCCTTCTCCAGAATTTTTCCTGATTATTAAAGACCCTTTAAAGCTTACGGGTTATAATGCAGAGAGCCGAAAGGAGTCACGATGAAATTTGGAAAATTCTTACTGATCACAACCATTACCTTAGCCTCCCTTTTGGTGGGCTGTTATCCATATGCCCGATATATTGAACCCAATCTCTTGATGGTTAATCGGGAAAAACTGGTCAGCAGCAAACTTGAGGCCCCCCTTAAAATCGTTTTTTTTGGTGATACGCATCTGGGTGAATTCAACGACAACGGCCAGCTTGAGCAAATTGTCACAAAGATAAATGCAGAAAATGCTGACCTGGTTGTCTTTACCGGTGACTTGATTGGATCAAGTGGCGATTTCACCGTCAATCCGGATACAATTGCCCAAAGTCTGGCTGAAATCCACGCCACCTATGGCAAGGTTGCCGTCATCGGAAATCATGAGTATGCCTTATTGGATCAATACAATTATACCGACTTGATGAACGCTGCCGGTTTTGAGGTTCTCATTAATGACTGGCTGGATATTTCTGAGCTTAATTTGCGGGTGCTAGGCCTGGATGATGTTTATCGGGGTAATCCTGATTTGAATCTGACTGATGCGGCCCGGGACGGCGCTTATACTATTCTGCTGACCCATGAGCCAGATATTGTCGATGACATGAACAGTGATGCGGTTCAGCTGGTTTTAGCTGGGCACACCCATGGCGGCCAAATCTCACTGCCCTATCTCACCGAGAAGATTCTGCCCGCCAATGGAAAAAAATATGTCAAAGGGCTGTATGCGATTGGCAGCCAGGGACAAACCAACCTGTTTGTCACCAAAGGCACCGGTATGACCAAATTACCCTTCCGCTTTCTTAACGTGCCTGAGATTGTCGTTATCGAAGTCAGTCCCTAGATTTATGATTGCTTTTGGGCATGAAGCTGTTTACGGATCTGTTCGACAATCTGCAAAATGGTGTAGTATTCCACTTCAATCACATTGATCGTTGTATCATAGCCATCTTCTTTAATAATCTGGGGTGTAAAAATCAACCTGATTTTATTGCCTTCTTCATCATTCCAATCGACTGTGGTCATTTCCTGTTTTAAACTTCTGAAGTACAATTCGATCTGACTGTCATTCCAGGGCAGATAAAACCCTTCCTGATTCAGTGCTTTATTAATGTCTCTGACTCGTTTTCCGATTCCTTTAATATTCTGTATCCGTTTTAACATCGCGTCTCCTTTCCCACCCTGTTATTTGACTGTTTATAATTTTAAGCTTTTTTTCAAACCTTGGCAATACATTTCGCTGATCTGCTTGTTTCCACCCTTCTTCGAATTGCTTTACAAAAAAACACCCTCGACGGGTGCTTTTTCTATATTGGTTTGTTGATATAATCATTTTTTAGATTAACGAATAATCAAAGCGGTTTCTTCTATTATCCCGCATCTTCATATATACATTGGGAAAATAAGCGCTTACTCCTTCAGGTTTTTCCTCCTGAGTCGTCACAATTTCCGGTTGATGGATTTCAATATGGGTCGACATTCCCCGTTTAATTTTTTGTAATTCCTCTCGTGTCGTTTTTAAATCTGTCGCTAGTTTAACCTGTTTGCCAAACTGCATTTCTTTTCCCATCTGACTTTCGAGATTTTTAATGGTGGCTTCCAGCCTTTCCAATTGCTCGAACTTTCCTGCTTGTTCTACTTTTTCAATCAGTTCATCATTTTTTTTCTGACTTTTATCGCTCCAGACTGGAAACGCTTTTCCAGCAATCTGCATAAAAAAGTTCTCATAAATCTGATCCAGATTCATGCCATTAATCTTCAGTGACAAATCATCAGCGCTCATCCAATTCGTCTGATGATAGTTTTGGCAATTGAACAAACCCGTTTGGGGATTAAGTGTCTGATGATCACAGCACCAGAGCTGACCCCACTCTTCGTATCGAACCAGGAAAACCGCATATTGATCAATTTCCCGGTTGATAATTTCAAGAATAGTGGTACTAATCGCCTGACGGTTTAGAATAATTTCGACGATGGCGATTTCTGTAACATTTTGCCCCGTTGGATGTGCGATTGTTTCAGGTGAAAGGGTATTGATCCAGATGATGCTACGAATTTCATCGGTAAAAATCTTTCTTGACGCACTGTCGTCATTTAAATATTTATAAAACAATTCTTTGGGCAGTCGCTTGTATACATTGGTGGTTCCTGGCAAGTCAATCATGGCATCTCCTTCTCAAATTTTTTTCTGCTGATTTTAAAGACAATGGCGTCTCTGTTTATGTAATCGACTAATCATCCAAAATACTTAGATATTTTTGACGCACCAGCTGATGAATACCAGCAAAATAAGCCAGATGTATTTTTGCCTAAACTTTTGTGCCTTTTACTCCCATTAACTTTATACTTACCCAGAAATCCCATTACTCTTTATAATTTGCCTTTTATGGATGCAGGCGCTTGTTTAAGAACAAAATTTATTGGTATAAATGTTATAAAGACTGTAAATAGGAGGCTAACTCAATGAAAAAGCTGCGCATTATAGTGTTCATATTCTTTACGGGTCTTTTTTGTTATCTGCTTTCTCCAGCGGTCTTCGCAACGACCAATGATCTGGGAATCTATACTAAAGAGATTTTGATTGTTCAGTCCTATCAACGGGATTATTACCATACTCGAGTTTTGGAAGAAGGAATTGAAGCGGTACTTTTTGATTCAGGAGAAAAGGTTCGCATCCGGTATGAATTTCTGGATACAAAAAGCAGTCTAGATGCTGATAATTTTAAAGCCCTGGCTGAACTAATGACTCAAAAATATCAGCAGGTTTCACTGGATGGTATTATCCTTTGTGATGATGATGCCCTGCTGTTTTACAATCAGTATGGCAAAACAATCTGGCCCAATACCACTTATGTTGTCAGTACGGGCATCAATTCTCTGAGACCTTACAGTCAGGGGATTCCCGGTATGGTCATTATCGAAGAACGGCCGGATGTGTCAAAGAATGTTGCGCTGGCTTTAGAACAAAATCAAGCAAAAGCTATTAAAACGCTGCATTTTATTTATGATGAAACCACCACCAGTAACGAAATGCGCTCAGACATCGTGTCCATGCTTGCCGAAAAATACCCGGAATATGAAAGTCAACACTACTTTGACAAAACACCGGAGGAACTCAAAACAATCGTTGATAATAGCGGTGACACCGATCTGTTTTTCTATGTCTTGTATTCTCGGGATCGAAATGGTATAACCTACCATTATGATGAAGTTCCCCGGTACATTTTAAAAAACGCCAAGAACCCGGTGTATGCACTCTGGGATTTTTACCTTGGTACTGGAGTGGTTGGTGGCTACGTTGCTTCTTCCTATAAATATGGCGAAAGTGCCGCCAACACGCTGCTTGATCTCTGGGCCGGACAATCCGTTTCACCCTTAGTTTATGAGGATGGCTCACATTATCAATATATGTTTGATTATAATGTTCTAAAAACATATCAACTGAGTTATGTTCCAGAAGGCGCTACTGTAATCAATAAACCGGTCTCCTATTTTGAAAAAAACAAAAACTTGATTATTTTATTCTCTGTGATCACCGGGGTACTGATCACCATTATTGGTCTCCTCCTCTATGCCATTCGTGAAAAGAATATTCTTAACCAAAAAACGGTCGAAATCGCTGATTTGAACCAGGAAATTGTGGATACTCAGAAGGTTTTGATTTCTAAACTGGGCGCTGTCATTGAAACCCGCTCGTTCGAAACCGCTAACCATGTCAAACGGGTCGCCCGGGTTTCTGCCTATCTGGCCAGGGAGTACGGACTCTCCGAGCGTGATGTGACGATTCTCTCTGCGGTATCACCCATGCATGATGTCGGAAAAATCGGGATCGGTGAAAATATCCTTCATAAACCCGGCCGCCTTTCGGAGCAGGAGTTTGAAATCATGAAGTATCACACCAATATCGGTTATGAAATTCTGAAAAGCTCCGAGCGGGAAATGCGCCTTTATGCTTCTCTGGTAGCTCTCGAACATCACGAAAAGTGGGGCGGCGGTGGCTATCCCAGCGGTAAATCAGGGCTGGACATCCATATCTTTGCACGAATTACAGCGATTGCGGATGTCTACGATGCGCTTCGCAGTATCCGCTCCTACAAAGAGGCCTGGTCTCAGGAATCTGCTGTAGCTTATCTCCTCGAAGAAAAAGGAAAATTTTTTGAACCCAAACTGGTGGATATTTTTGTGACCAATATTGTTGAAATCGAAGCCCTTCGCAGCGCAACATCCGAGGATGAACTCAACGATTTCAGCCAGATGTATAAGTATTTGAAGGAACAAATGATGGACGAATAAGCGACAATTAGTCGTCAATTGTTCTTGCGTTGCAATTGTCCGCTTATGGGTATTCTTTAACAATGGTAAAATTTTTTAAGTTTTATTCGACTATTTCTGAATTTTATCCAATTATAGTTATCTCAAAATTAAAATAACGATGCTTTATCGTTATTTTTTCTTTTTTCCCATATCGTGTTTATTCACCTTGAAAAACAAACCGGTTAAATGTTACAATATGAGCCATATCATCCAGATTCCGAAAAAAGGTTGCATCCATAATCGTTTTATGGTTAACCCGACCAGGATGTGTTAATATCTATAAAGGAGGCCAGCATTTTGCATTTAAACAAGAATTGGTACACACACATCATTACATATTTATGGATTGCCATTGGCGTTTCATCGTCAGTGACACTGCTTAATCTGTTTTTTTCCAGTCTGGCTCCCCAATCTTTTTTCCTGGAACGCTTTCTATTCCCGCTTTTACTTGAAGTTATAATTCTTATTGTTTTAAAAAAGCTGATTCGCTTAAATACAACTGTCACCCCTTACTTTATTATCGTTGGATGTCAGGCCATTGTCATGATTCTGTTCATGGTTCATTATCCTGTTTTTTACGTAATGCTCTCGCTTTTTTTGATGCCCGTGCTTATCTCGATTTTTTTTCTGGATCTCAAACTGATTGACTTCTCTTTTTATCTGTCCCTTGCTGTATTTGTTGGCATGAAGTTGTTGTTCCCCCCGCTGTCAATGATGTCAGTAATTGAAGTTACGACATTTTCCGCCATTCTGGTGAGCTCTTATTTTCTTTCCCGGGAATTGACAAAACGATTTTCAGTCGTCTATACCGATATGGTTATCTCGGTTGAAAAAGAAAAAGAACTTTTATACCGTAACATTTACATGGAAAAGCTCACAAAGATGGATTTGGCTACAAACTTATACAATCATAAAACATTTCACGAGTATCTGGATGAGTTGGTGGCCCAATGTCGCAAACAACCCTTTAATCTTTCACTGGGATTGATGGATCTTGACCGGTTCAAAGGGATTAATGACCGCCAGGGCCATGGCAACGGTGATAAGGTTATTGCCACTGCTGCTGCTATCATTCGTGATAATCTGGAAGCCAATGATTTTGCTGCCCGCTACGGCGGCGAAGAGTTTGCCGTTATTTTTACTGAAAAATCACCGGAAGCCTGTCTTGAAATTCTTGAGCGAATACGAACCGATCTTGAAACGGCGGTTTTTGATACCATGCCTGATGAGGTTGTCACCATGAGCATCGGTTTTACCCCGTTCACCCCTAAAATGAGTAAAACTGACTTGTTCGAAGCAGCTGATGCCAGTCTGTATTCGGCCAAAAAAAATGGCCGCAATCAAATTCAATGTGCATCGTGATTCCAGCACTATCTCTTCGTCAGATTGATCCGACTTTTAAAAGGCAACCACATCCTATTTTTAGCAACAAAAAAAGACTAATGCCGATTCTACGCTTTTACCTGTAGAATCGGCCTAGTCCAAAATCTCTGTTGTCATCCGTTTGGATTCCTCCTATGATTTTTTATCAAAAATCTTCTTTTTTCACTTTTCAAGTAAATTTCTCCAATTTTTAGGATGCTCTTGCTTTTAAAATTCGATTTGTTTGATACTCACCCGATTATTATTTACTAAATTTTTTACTTGATATTTTTGACTTCAGAACATTTTCTCGTTTCCAATTTAATATCGGATATGGCTTTCAGAAACCGTGAGAACTTTTCTTTTTTCAAGGATATTTTTCATTCATCGTTCATTTAATTCGTTGTGAGGTTACCTTCTTGTTTTAATTTAAGCACAATTTGTTTTAAAAATTATTTAAAACAAATTTTTCCTTTGCCGTTAATTTATTTGATTTAATCAGTCTCGATTTTTTACGTTGATGCTGATTATCTCATTTATAATTATTGACAACTTGGATCTTATTTACTTTTAAATGATCAGTTGATCTTTGATTAATTGTATTATAGCACCTTTTTGAAATAAGTAAATAGATTTTTTGTAAACGTTTGTATAAATATTACAAATGATTTGTAAAGCCGATTTAAAGCCATTCTCTCTGCTAAGGTACCGAAACCGTTTGTCACCTTTTTAAGCATTATTTAAGATCTTCATGAATCGACAACACCGGGCAAGGTGCTTCTGAAATCACCCGCTGGGTCACCGATCCGGTAAAAAAGCGCTTAATTTTTGACATCCCCCGGTTACCCATGACAATCAGATCGAAGGCTTCCTCCCTGGCGATTTCCAGAATTTCAATGGAAGGTTCTCCGGTCACTACTAATTTTTCCAGATCAATACCGGAAAAATCAAATTCTGCCACAATAGTGTCCAGCATCTCTGCGGCCCGTTCTTCCAGTTGTGACATAATCTCCATTTCGACGCCACCGGCTGAAATGATGGAACCATCCACCTGATGCCAGAAGTTCTGGTTTCTGCCATAACTGGTAACATGGTTTTCTTCCACAACTGTCACCAGCTTCATCGCAAAATCATATTTTCGGGCAATCTCCATGGCTTTTTTCAGGGCGTTCATGGATGCCCTGGAACCATCAATGGGTACCAGTAATTTCATGATCATATCCTCCGTTTTTTTTATCATGGCAATAAATTACGATTATTTAGTGCTCTGATGTTACTAAATATACCCCGTTTCGCTTTTAAAAAACAGCATTGTCATTAAAACGATAAACACCTATCGCCTAAATCCGGCCACGATCCGGCCTTAAAACTTTTTTACAATAATCAGCATCATTACTTTGTATTAAGCCAAAAAAGACTAAGACCGATTTTACATTTTTATCTGTAAAACCGGCCTAGCCTAAAATCTCTGTTGTCATCCGTTTGGACTCCTCCTATTGATTTTATCAAAAATCTTTTATCACTTATCTTTGTAAATATCGCCAACTTTTTGGAATCATCTTACTCTTAAGATTGGATTGATAACCCATACAATCGTTTAGAAATCTTTTCGTCATCATCTTCACCGAATGGTATTTCCTGATCCCCAATGATCTTTGACTATTTCTATTAAGAGTTGTTAAGGTTATTACCGCTCTTCATTTCGGAGCAATCTGTTTTCTCATTCAAATTTTTCCCACTGCCATTAAAACGAATCAATTGACCATTTGCTAATAGGTTACTTTAGTCTGGTAATTTTTATTTTACTGGTGAGCTGTGCGATTATTTACATTTCAATGATCGAAATCACTAAAATTAGAAAATGATTGATGATCTTTGATTTAGATATAGTATATCACGTTATTATAATATGTAAATAGACAAAGTGTAAATGTTTGTATAGTTTTTGTGTACGTTCACATCAAGCCTGTAAATACGTATCACAGGTTAATGAAAAATACACCATCCGCTTTGCAAAAACAAAACGGTGGTGTATATAAAATGGCTACTCAAAACCAGGCGCTTATATTTTCCCTGATTTAGGAGTTTTTTAGAATAATGCTGGAAATAATATCTGCCGCATCCTCGAAAGAATCACAGCTTTCTTCAAAATAATCATAAATACGAATGAGAGCAATGGTTTCGATATGATTCCGTTTATCTATAAATAACTGTCTTACCGAGTGAACATAGAGGTCGTCGCCCTCGTTTTCCAATCGATTGATGGCAATAATTGCCTCATTTAAGGCTTTTGGTTTCTTAAAAGATTTCAGTTCTTTGATCGCTTCATGCAGACATGTCGCACTTCTGACAATCAGATCCATAAACTTAAACATTTCCGGGGTGATCTTTCCAATCTGGAACATATCCAAATATTTGAGGATGTCTTCAATCAGATCGATAATGGTATCCAGCGCACAGGCCAGATTGATAATATCTTCCCGCTCAATGGGGGGCAGAAAATCACTGTACATAAATTCCATCATCTCATATTTGAGGTTATCTGCGGTTCGTTCCACTTCGTGAAGTTTGACCAGCTTCTTCTCCAAGCTTTTAAGATCATAGTCCTGAAGCGTTTCATTGAGCATTTCGGATGCTTTCACGATCAAATTAGAAACAGCAATAAATTCCTTGTAATAGTTATACCCTTTTGTTTTAACTTTTTTTGACATAATGTCTCCCTTTTAAGATAGTGTTGTTTTAGAATATTTGCATAAAAACCCAGGCCATGATAAATCCGACCAGGCCACAACCCGGGAAAGTCAATACCCAGGCTAAAAGCATCTCTCCAACTGTTGACCAATTCACCGAGGAAAACCGTTTAGCGGCACCAACGCCCATGATTGCTGTTGTTTTGGTATGGGTGGTACTGACAGGTAATCCGAAAACAGATGAAATCAACAAACAGATTGCTGCCGCAAGATCAGCACTGAAACCCTGAAAGGATTCCAACTTAACCATATCCATACCAACCGTTTTGATAATTTTCATCCCCCCAATGGAGGTTCCCAGGGCCATAACCAACGAACATAGAATCATCATCCATACTGGAATCACAAAATTCGTGGCGTCAGCATTCCCCTGTGCCAGAAATATCCCCAGCATAAAAATTCCCATGAACTTTTGTCCGTCCTGAGCACCGTGCATAAAAGCCATGGCCGCTCCGGCGCCAATCTGACCATTCTTAAAAAATACATTAGTCTGCTGTCGAGACATCTGTTTACAGATCAGCATCACTATTTTTACGACCAGAAAACCTAGCCCAAACCCTAATAGTGTCGATGTCCCAAGCCCATAAACGACCTTAATCCAGGCCTCTCCGTTAATCCCGCTAATTCCCCCTTGCAGTGCAATGGCGGCCCCAGATATGCCAGCAATCAATGCATGGCTTTCACTGGTTGGAATCCCGAAATACCAGGCGGCTGTCGCCCAGAGCACAATGGCAAAGAGGGCTGCACACAAAGCGATGAGCGCATCGTCTGAACCGCTGAAATTTACCATGTTGGCTACCGTTTGAGCCACTGTCGCATTGATGGCAGTCATAACAAAAACCCCCAGGAAATTGAAGACAGCCGCCATCACAATTGCTTTTCTTGGCTCCAATGATCGGGTGGACACGCAGGTGGCGATAGCATTTGGCGCATCAGTCCATCCATTTACCAAAATTACCCCAAGGGTTAAAACTACAATGATGAGCAAAGCTGGATTGCCGGCAATGCTGCTGATAAAATCCGATAAAGTGATTGTCATTTTTTTAAGAATACCCCGTTTCTCTCTACACATTCAAAAGTCTTTTTTGAATGTCATACTCGACTGTTTTTTTGCCGTACTCATTCTACACCATAAGTTCCCAAAATAGAACGCTTTTAACATAAATTTAACAAATTTTTAATCTGACACTCCTTTAAAGACGTTTTTTGTCAATATTTTAATGTCTGATCGTGAAATACAATCGAACTTTATGTGACAGTTTTATGATTCTTGCATTTTTTGAGTTTTTTTATTGTAATTTATAGTAAATCATTGCAAAATTTATAATTAGGGTGTAAAATTTAAGTAACGAATTGTAACCGAATTAATTGGAATTATTGTAAATTAAGCCGATTATTTCTAAAACATACATTATCGATGCGAAATTTATATTAATACAGAGATATGGGAGGATACTGGAAATGAAGTTTTATCGTGGCGTCTTTATTTGTTTTGTTCTAATGATAGTTCTGGGTATTTACCCGGTTGCTGTGTTGGCAGAAGAAAGCAATAATAGCGGAACAGTGGTTACGACCATCGATGCCCAACCATTTGTTGAAACCCGGGAAATGCTCCCCGGTGATGTGGCTGCCGATCCCGGTTGGCCGGATGAAGCCTACCTGAATGATGGCATAAATAGTTCGTCGGTATTCTCACCTCGACTCAGTGCACCTGCTTCAGATAATGATTATTACTTTTCCAAAAATATATTTTATCTGGCTGGCTATGGGATGCCAAACTGTACCGCATACGCCTGGGGCCGGGCCTACGAAATTTTGGGCAGCAAACCGAATTTAAGCAATGGTAACGCCAATGAGTTTTGGGATTACAACCTCAGAAGCGGTGCCTACCCTTATGGCTCCACCCCTAAAGTCGGCGCCATTCTTTGCTGGGACGGCAGTTCCTGCGGTCATGTTGCGGTTGTCGAAAAAATTGAAGGAAATAAGGTGACTGTTTCAGAGTCGTCTTGGAGTGGTTCTTACTTTTATACTACCACTTTTACTGCTGGTACAGAAAATGCAGTTTCTGTTGGCGGCTTCCAGGGATATATTTATCTTGGTGACTTTGAACCTGAACCGGACCGTGATACCACCCCCCCGACAATTGCCAATGCCCAGATAACCGAGCTCAACGATGAAGGCTTCACTATAACCTGTCAGGTTTCTGATGCGGATTCTGGTATTGCATCCGTCCTTTTCCCCACCTGGACTGATGCCAACGGACAGGATGACCTGGTCTGGCACCGGGCCAGCATTAGCGGCAACACCGCATCTTATCGGGTTTCATACAACCAGCACAATAACGAGCTGGGAACCTATTCCGTACACATTTATGCTTATGATGGTGCGGGAAACACTTCTGCCACAGCCTTAAGTGTTTCTGCACAAAAAAGTATTACCTGTTCCTACCAAACCCATGTCCAGGATTATGGCTGGCAACGCTGGAAAATGAATGGGCAAACCAGTGGTACTTCCGGAGAATCCAAACGCCTGGAAGCCATTGAAATTCAAGTAGATAACAAAGGCTATGATCTGGGCATTGAGTATCGCACCCACATCCAAAATATCGGCTGGCAGGATTGGAAACATGATGGTGAAATCAGTGGTACCTCTAATCAGGGCCTACGCCTGGAAGCCATTGAAGTCCGTTTAACTGGTGCTGATGCTTCCCGCTACGATGTTTATTACCGGGTTCATGCTGAAAATATCGGTTGGTTGGACTGGGCCAAAAATGGTGGTAGCTCCGGTACCGAAGGCTATGGCTATCGTTTGGAAGCAATCGAAGTGATGGTTGTTCCAGCTGGCTCCCCAGCCCCCGGATCAACTATCCGGGCATTTCAAAGTAATCGCTAATTAACTTAAAAGCACCTCAATGCCGAGGTGCTTTTATCTTTTTATCCTAAACCTTATGCGACGTTTATTTTTTGAATTTTTCTTTTAAATCCTCAATGGCTTTTTCGGCAGCTTCCTTGGTCATGCCATATTTTTCCTGAAGTTTATCAACCAACACTTTAGCATTGCCTTTTACCGCTTCCAGATCTTCAGTTGTCAGTTTCTCCCATTTTTCCTGTACATCCTCTTTGATCTGTTCCCATTTTTCTTCAAACGTGTCTTTATTCATTTTTATCCTCCCAAGATAAAGTGTAATTATTTTATTTGCTTATTTACCCAAATAAAAGCAATCTAAACAGCTAAACTGGCCCAGTCGTTTTAAATCTTACTACTGAAAAAAACTTAAAAATCACCCTTGACTCTCCCCGTGGAGGAGCATTTATACTTCAACTTGAAGAAAGAAATGATTTGGAGGAAGCAATGAAAAACTGTATTGAAGTGAAAAATTTAAACAAATCCTATGGCAATCGGGTTGTGGTAAAAAATTTAAACCTCACTGTCAAAAAAGGTGAGGTGTTTGGTCTTTTAGGGCCCAACGGCGCCGGAAAGTCGACCACCATCGACTGTATCCTGGGACTGAAGTTATTTGAAAACGGCTCGGTTCAGGTTCTGGGGATGGACCCGACAAAAGAACGCAAGCAACTTTTTGAGCGGGTCGGGGTGCAGCTGCAGTCCTCCAGCTATCAGGGCAATATCCGGGTGGGTGAAGTCTGTGAAGAAATCGCCGCCCTTTACCAGTCACCCGCTGATTACTATGACTTATTGGCGCAGTTTAAGCTCGATCACTACCTCAAGCAACCGGTGGCTAAACTCTCCGGCGGCGAAAAACAAAAACTGTCGATACTACTGGCCCTGATCCCCCAACCTGAGGTACTCTTTCTGGATGAGCTCACAACCGGGCTCGACACCGAGGCCCGGCGGGAGGTCTGGCAGGTTTTAACGGCGCTTAAAGAAAAAGGACTGACGTTGTTTCTCACCTCTCATTACATGGACGAGGTGGAGGTGCTCTGTGACCGGGTCTGCATCATTAACCGGGGCGAAACTCTGGTAACTGACACCGTACCCGAGCTGATTCGAAAAAGCCCCTATAAACGGCTGGAAGAAGCCTATCTCTGGTTCATGAAGGAGGAAATCGCCATATGAAAAAATTTTTTACCTTGCTAAAAGTCGAAGGCAAACTGTCGCTGCGCTGTATTGACAGCATCTTTTTCGGAGTCTGTATGCCGGTTGGCATAATGATCCTCATCGGTCTGATTGTCGGACAAAACCCCGCTCCCGCTGATGCCGGATACACCCTGATTCAAAGCTCGTTCGGGGCTCTGATCACCGTAGGAATCTGTGCCACGGCTTTTATGGGCATACCCTTGACCATCGCCGATTATCGGGACAAGAAAATTCTCAAACATTTTTTTGTGACACCGGTGAGTCCAACTATGTTATTATGGGTTCATGCCGTTATCAACATGCTGCTATCACTTGTTTCGGCACTGCTGATTTACGCCGTCGCCCGAACCTTCTTCGGATATGAAATCATTGGCGGAAAGCTCGCATTTTTCGGGTCTTACCTGCTGGTGATGGTGTCGATGTACAGTCTTGGGCTGCTGATTGCCAGCCTGTGTCGCACCGTTAAAACCGCCAACGTAGTCTGCAGTATTGTCTACTTCCCGATGCTGTTTTTATCCGGAGCTACCATTCCCTTTGAGATTTTTCCCAAACCGCTCCAGAACGTGGCCAATTTTCTGCCTCTGACTCAGGGTATTGCCCTGCTGAAATCAACCAGTCTGGGACTGGAAACCAACCTGTTTCTTCCCCTGATGGTGTTAGTTGGATCGCTGGTCATGGGCATTATTTTATCCATCCGATTCTTCCGTTGGGAATAAGAAAGGAAAACAAATGAACGAAACCTATCAATGTCAACGCGTTGAAACCGTCTATTATAAGATCGGACTGTTTTCTAAAATCAACCGGGTCACCATCAAAGCGCTGCGCCACTATGACGAAATCGGCCTACTGCCGCCAGCGTTTATCGAAGAAACGACAGGCTACCGCTATTATACCTCAGCCCAACTCCCCCTGCTCCACCAGATTCTGGCCCTGCGGGATATGGGCTTTACCCTGGACGAAATCAAACAAGTCCAGGGCGGGATCCCGGAAAAAGAACTGCTTCAAAAAAAGCGGCTGGAGCTCATCAAAAAAATCGCCGCCGATACCCTGCGCCTGGCCCAGGTGGAATCCTATCTGGCAAAAAAAGATGCGGACACTTGCGACTACCACATCATCTTAAAAGACTTACCCGAGGTGATTGTGGCCTCGATGCGGACGGTGATCTCCAGCTACGATGCCCTGTTTGATGTGGTGCCGCCGATGGGGGCCGAAATGGAACGGCTGGGCTGTGTCTGTGCGGTTCCGGAATACTGTTTTAATATCTATCATGATGGCGAATACCGGGAAACCGATGTGGATGTGGAAATCTGCGAAGCCGTTACAGAAAAGAAGATTGATTCGGAAATGCTGACCTTCAAAGTCATCGACCGGGTCGAGCATGCTGCCTGCGTCCTTCACAAAGTTCCCTATGAAGGCTTCTCCAAAGCCTACAATGCGGTGCTGAAATGGGTTGAGAATAATGGCTATGAGATTATTGACAATCCCCGGGAGTCCTATATTGATGGACTCTGGAACAAGGATTCCGCCGAAGACTGGCTAACCGAAATCCAGTTTCCGGTCAGAAAAATCAGCTGACTTTTTTATTATATTAAGTGCTTGTTTAAGTTCTGATTAAAGAAAATTGATAGAATGATAGGATAAGATAGCGTTTATTAAATCAACTGATTGGAGTTTCAAAAATGAAAAAAGACCTGATCCTATCAAAACAACTGACTACGCTGGAAAAACACGAACAGAAGTTTTTGAATCAGATTGACAGTCCGTTTATGAAATCAAACTTTACCCCGATGGTCAATAAAATTGAGGCTAAAATACCGGCCAAATTACAGTCAACCCTGGACGCTGCCTTTTACATGGGTTTTCATCTGGTCTTTGAAAAAGGCAGTTCATTAATCGAAAAAACGTACAATAAAGAAAAAATCGATATCGAATTTGATTTGAATAATTACGCGATTGAAAAATATATGAATCGAAAACATCTGACTAAGTTGGATAAATCGTCAAAGCACTCCAAAACCATCAATGAATCCATTGCTGCCATTGAAGGCGGTGTTCTGGGTTTGTTGGGGATTGGTCTGCCTGATATTCCCCTGTTTCTTGGCGTCATCGTTAAAACCATCAATGAAATCGCCCTGTCCTATGGTTTTCAATACACCACGGAAGAAGAAAAAGCCTACCTGCTTTATCTGATCTGCGCCGCCATGACCAAAGAAGATCTGCGCAAAGCCTACGATCAGAAAGTCGAGGGCTTAGGTCAGGATATCGATACCCACGCCCACATAAGCATTGATCTGGATGCGGTGATGAAGGAGACCTCGGATCTTTTATCCAATACCCTGCTGACCGCCAAATTTATTCAAGGATTGCCCATTGTCGGCGTCATCGGTGGGGTGGTCAATCCCCTGATAATCAATAAAATCGGCAAATACGCCCGGATCAAGTATAAAAAACGGTATTTACTTGACAAAATAAAGACGACACCCCAAACGCAATACTGACTATTTAATAAAATTTTTTACCATTCGTTATTTTATCTGAACCAGCACATAAAAGTCAGCATTATATGTTGTCTCAGCTTCTGATTTTTCGATGGCTAAAAAAATCGCTATCATCGAAATTTTCGCCTTATCATTTTCCACTGTAAACATAGCTTCGTCGGCATTCATATAATCTTTACTAACCTGGTAACTGCCACCCTGGGATGTATCAAAATGATCGAACACTTCTTGCATATTGATCCGCATCAGTTCTTGACCATCTGTCTCTGTCAGCACCAACTCCCCAATCCTACCTGTTTTTTCACGAACCAACGTATAGCTTTTTCCATTTGACTCAAAACTACATATCGTTGGATCCATTTTATCATCCTGCATGTAGAAATTTGCCACTACAAAGGTCTGATACCCAGAAATATCAATCGGCGACTGTGGATTCAGATTGAGATAAATTGATTCGTATCGATGTGGGCCTTCCTCATAACGATAAAAACCGAAAGTATCATAAAAATCCTGATAAAGATCAAAATCCTTGCCGAGAAAAGAAATTTCGCTGGTGTATTCCATCATCGCCAGATAGTTGACTGAGTCAGAAATAATTTTTTTATCTGCTTCCGATATTGAAGCGTTCGGGAAAACGGTATCGTCTTGGATCATGCTATTGTCAACCAGCGTTTCGGTCAATCGACCAACTTGATTGGAACGACTAATCGTAAAAGCATCCACCGGCGGAATAATCGAAAATACTGAGAAGCCGATCAATAGCGCAGCGATGATCCCATTTTTACGAACTGGCATAAAACACATCAGAATCCCGGAAATCGCAGCAAAGACACCAAAAATAATCACATAGTACCGACCATGAGTGATTCCGGTATCCTGAATCCGCAACGCCGAGGCGACAATCTGAAAGATAACGATGGGAACCAGGATTTTAGGAAAAATTTTGCGGTACCATTTTGCAATTATATTTTCCAGATTACTAGCTAAAATATAAATCAATATGACTGCAATGGCGAAACCCACCAGCATCGGTTCCAGGCGATTATCAGTCCAGAAGTCTCCGGTAATATTTCTGGCAATATAAATAACCAGTATCACCGTGTAAACCGTCAAAAGCGGGATTATGATATAAGAAATCAGCACCTCCAAAAATCTCGGACACTGACAGGATCGTGCCAGCTTTTCCCGGTTATACTCCAATTGCTCCGGTGACCGGTTTTTGTCCGAAACCCCTGGATAGATGGGGATCAACGACAGAAAATAAATAGGAGCAAACAGTATTCCAACGATGTTTAAGGTATGCAGATAGGCATTTTCCGAAACCCGAAACAACAGTAAATCGATGGCGGTGATAATCAGGGTAATCCCTGCAAACAGCACTCCTGAAAAAAGCAAGGCATTAAAGAAGGCTTTAAAGGTCGCCATAAAGCTTTGGTTAAAGCTGATCTCGCTTTTAATTGCCGGAACCCAGATATATGCCATCAACAAGGCAAAAAGTGCAACCGATGTGCGAATCCAGGTTTCCATACTGGTACTGGTATCCTGTCTGACGATCAGAAAATAACCCAGGGTCAATAGCAGACCTAAACCCATTGCGGCCAGCCGGTAACTTGTTTTATCAAAAAACCGCTCCCATACCGCCTGGAGGGTAAACCCCAGAAAGGCACCAACTAAACAGGTCAGTAAATACCGGGTATAATCGGCATCCTGCTCAATCGCCATGGTGTTAACCACCGCCGCTGCCACCAAAAAAATAACCGTCACCGGATAGCGGGATAATGCCGCAACCAGACCACCTAATTTTTCGTTGATTTTATCAATCAGTTTCATCTCTGCTCCTAATCTAAACTCACCTGGAAAATCCAAAGGACCATTACGACAATGATATTTTTTATATACCCTTCCCGGACAGATATACTAAATAAATCTGCTACCTTTTCATAAATGCCTTTTTAACATTTATTCTGATTGATTTTTTTGCTTAAAAAAAGTCCAATTGTTTGCTTCCAATTGAACTTCTCAGCTTGTTTATTCGTTTGTTTTAAATAATTCCGTCAAAGGCACCGGGCGCTTGAAATAATACCCCTGAAATTCTTTGGGTTCAAAGGTCTTGATAATTTCAAACTGTTCCCGGGTTTCCACCCCTTCCACGGTGACCTCAAAGGACAATTCATGAGCCATTTGGATCATTGTTTTTAGTAGCTTCCGACTTTTTATATCTTCCAATCGCTTGGCATAACTTTGGTCGATCTTTAACCGGTCAATCGGCAGATTTTTGATGTAATCAATGGATGCATACCCGGTGCCGAAATCATCCAGGGTGACCAGGAATCCCAGTTCCCGTAGTTCGGACAAAATGGCAGCACCATACTCTTTGTTCGTAATAATGCAGTCTCGGTTATCTCAATCTCCAGTAAGTGTGGAGGAATATGATAACGGTTGACCGCGTCCAGCAACTTATACAAAATATCCCGGCTGGCAAAATGCTGACCGGAAAAATTGATGGCCACCGGCATTTCTCTGTTGACCAGATTATACTCGACAATCGACTGACATACCCGCTCGATTACATAAAAACCGATGTTGATTATTTGACCAGACTGTTCGGCAATATCAATGAAATAGCCCGGCGATTTAAGTGAGCCATCCTTTTGCTGCCAACGGATCAATGCCTCCAGTCCCAACATCGTCGTACCATCATTGGCATACTTGGGTTGATAATAAAGCACAAATTCTCTGGCTTCCAGTGCCGTTTCAATTTCATTTTTAATGGCATTTTCATGAAGGATTTTATCCATAATTGATTGATCGTAGTGCGAAACATTAATCAGAACATTATTGATCACCGGGGTAATTGCCAGTCGGCTCATTTGTAGCAGTTCTGAGTAGGACTCGGTCTGTAACGGGTAGTAGGCGATGCCGATTTTGTATTTTATAATGACTCTAAACAGGTCTAACACCAGGGGCTTATCAAAGAAATTGATCATCTGGCAAATTAACTGTGATTCTTCTTTGTGAATACCTTCCGTAGCAATTAAAAAGTCATTATTACTGGACAAACCGATCAGATCCCGCTCTTTGGTAATGCCTTCTAGAAATTCAGCAATGCTTCTGAGAATAGCGGCGTAAATTTCCTTGCCGTGACTATATGTCAACTCATTGAGATTGGTAATGGTTAAATTGATAATGGTAATGTCCTGATCTTTTAAAAAATTTGTTTCCAGCAGCGTATTAAACCGGATTTCATTGAGCACACCGGTTAACTGGTTGTAATCCAGCAGATATGAAATTTTTTGATTGGCATTCATCAATAAACTGACATTCCGGGTCAACTCGTCCTGACTGATCTGCAGCTTCTCACTTTTTTGCTCCAGTTCCATTTTTCGGCGATATAATTCTTCATTGGCGTTTGCCAAAGCCAGGTGGGACTTTTTTCGAATAGTCATGATGATCAGCAGTGCAGAAATAATGACAGCTATCAGGATCATGATAAAGCTGATCAGAATCACCTGATTCAAGGTCAAAACGTAATTGCTCTGCGGTTTATTAATGATGATATTATTGGGTGGCAGACGCTCCTCGGGGAGATTAAACGCCTTCATGCCATAATAATTAAAAATTTTCTGTTGCACCGGTTCTTTTATAATCGGTATAGATTCAATGGAACGACCTGCCGATAATGCCAGGATATCTTCACCAATAATACGCCCGTGCTCATAGGGAGATACCACAAATCCACCAATCACCTGGTTGGTGATTGATGTTGAAACGCCACAGAAAGTTGGCAAGTTCGAATTTGCCGACAACATATTGGTGTACTGATCGTGATTCAACACCCCGAATGAACCTGCCGTATATAGGGCTGTGGATGCTTTGTCATAACCGGCTATTTCTTCCAATTGCTGGTCATAATCCTCTATTTTTATGAGATGTAAGTTGAAGCTACGCTGATCATCCGCCAGATTATCGTAAGCCGCCACCATTTGTTCATAGGTGCCCCGGGTCGTTGTGGTATCTGCTCCACGCTAACGCTCTTTTACAGACCAGCCAACCCCGCTGCGAATAGTGTCCCTGTTTCATTTATGCCCTCCGTTATTATCCACCACTGATAATAGAATTCTCGTATTAGTTTTTATACCCATTCTAATCTTCAATAAATGCAAACTTACCTGACAACGCATCTGAAACACGATAAATTTTTAGAGTTATTTCGTTTTGCGATCAGTAATACACCTTTTGTAGCAATAATAAAACCCGATTACAGCTTTTCTTCCCTGTAATCGGGTTTGTCTTCTTTCTGAGCCCAGCCTAAGCGGGCTCAAAAATTTTATTCGTCACTTTTCAATATAGGGGTTAACCGTTGAACCGGGTGCCGCACTGCCTTTAGGAACAATCTCAATCCGAATGCCCTCCAGTCGATAGCCAAAACCGGCGGTTCCGGCAGGTTGGCCATTACAGGCCCACCCCATCCATCCAACATTCTGGGCATGTACCTGGTAGTATACATCAAAAAGATCAGCATCATTACCGCTTAATTCGATGGCAATGGCTTCCAACCGCAACGATTGCCCTTCGGTTCCGCTTAAAGCGCCATCAGCCACAAAATTCTGCCAGCCAATGTTCTGGACATGGGTTTTATACTTTACCCCCAGATCATCGTTTTTTGTAATGGTATTGATCTCGATGGCTTCCAGCCGCAGTGACTTCCCTTCGGTTCCGCTGACGGCACCGTCAGCTACTACGCTCTGCCAACCGACATTTTGGACATGGGTGCGGTATTCAATGGTTGGTGCGGCCTTTTCTTTGATTACATAATTGATAATGGATTTTTTAACGGTATTACCCTTTTCGTCCAGCACCTGGACCGACAAGGTGTAGATTCCCGCAGCAGTTGGCGTAAAGACCGCCGTGGCAGTGCTACTATAATCCTGGATGGTAGTGGTTTGACCATTTAATTCATAATAAAATCCATATTGATAATTCCCTTCACCACCGCTGGCAGTCGCAGTTAACGTCAGCTGCGTTCCCAGTGTTTGTCCGGTTGGTTTATCAACCGTAAACGCATCAATCGTCAATGGATTGCTCGGAGTTACCTGCGCCAGGGCAGCATCCAACTGAATCATCCCATAACCATAGTAATCATCTCGGCCTTTGGCCCCAAAATCCAAGGCCGTTTCCTTCAGCAGGGTTTCCACCTGTTGACTTGTCATGGTGTGATCAGCGGCCATTAAAACCGCACAGGCACCGGCGGTGATGGGGCTGGCAAAAGATGTTCCGGAGGATTCCTCATATGTACCATCATGGGTGGTCGAATAAATCTTCTGACCTGGGGCACATAGATCAACCAAACTGTTGTGTTGAGAAAAGTAGGCAATGTTGTTGGTATTATCGGTAGCTCCCACCGAAATAACATTATTGTAGGATGCCGGTACTGCCAGCTCGCCGCTGTAATTGGCGTTACTGCCTTCATTTCCGGCCGCTGCAACCAGCACCTTTCCGGCATTGGCGGCATTTTCCACGGCTGTCCGCAAAGCTGCTGAAACCATATAGCCGCCGAAGCTCATATTAATTACTTTTACATCCGTTCGGGCCGCCGCTTCATACAAGGCGGCGCAAATATAGCCGACATCCAGATTCTTGTCGCCATCCGACAAGCCACCGACCCGATAGGGCGCTACCTTGATATTGGCTGTTCCGGTGATTCCGGCCATGCCGATACCATTATTTGCTACTGCCGCCACACAGCCCGAAACCAGGGTGCCATGCCCCGATAAATCCACCATCTCAGTGGTTCCTTCGACATAATCATAACCCGTTACCACATTATCAGCAAGATCCGGATGCTGAGTATTTAAACCAGTATCAATAACCGCCACCACCACGGTTTCTGAATTATCGACCTTGTTCCAGGTTTCATCGGCACCAACCCGTTCGAACTGCCAGGCCTTCGACAAATCGGGATCATTCGGTAGTGCTGAAGTTTGGAGATACGAATTTTTTTCGGCTACCAGCACATTGGGGTTTTCTGATAATTGGGCAACCAGAGCATCGACATCCGCCGAGTCGGCCACTTCGATAAGATCCACCTGCGAATTTAAAGACTCGCCACTCTTAATATCCTGAGTGGTCAGGCCAAGACTGCCTATGGCGGACTGGTTTTTATAAATAACAATAATTTGATCTGTGATGTCTGAACTGGCATCAAGATTTGCGACCTCATCCAAACTTTGAATAACCATGGTCTGACCTTCAGCAAGAACCCCCAGGGGACAGGAGCCACAGACTAAAACCATAACCAGCAGCAAGACCAGCGCCTTTTTAAATCTCATCAACGTTACCTCAATTGCTTTCTCCATATTTTTTACCTGACTAACACGATTATAAGCGTTCCTGACAATTTTTTAATGTTTGCCGAAAAACCCTTTTCAGGAATTTTTATTGTTACTGGAATTATAACCGTAACGGGGGCTTTTATCAATCGATAGTTATCTTTATCCTTTATGCATGTTTGATATTTCTTAATAATTTCTGAATTCCAAGTTTCACTAAAGGTTTAAGGGGTATCATTCATTTAAGAGATAAACATCTCCCCTTTTTCTTTTCATTCCTAATATAAAAAAAGCAGCGCATCCATTCGGGATCACTGCTTTTTTTGTTGTGTTTTTCCGATTTATTCATTGATCAACCTGTCATTTGTTCTTTAAAATATGTTAAAATAAATTGATTATGACCAAAACCTCAGCGAGAAAAGGAGCAAAGAAAATGGCAATAGAAAAAGTACGAGACTATTTTAGTCAGTGGAATTTGGACGCTCGAATTCAGGAATTTGAGACGTCTTCGGCAACCGTGGAACTGGCCGCTCAAGCGTTAGGATGCGCTCCAGAGCGGATCGCCAAAACCTTATCCTTTAAATTGGAGAAGAAATGTGTGCTGGTCGTGACCGCAGGCGATGCGAAAATCGATAATGCTAAATTCAAAGCTCATTTTAAAACCAAGGCAAAAATGCTTACTCCGGACGAAGTTGATCGCTACATCGGTCACGGTATCGGCGGTGTTTGCCCCTTCGCCGTCAATGATGATGTGGACGTTTATCTCGATCATTCCCTAAAGCGATTCGAAACCGTCTTTCCCGCCTGTGGCAGTAGTAACAGTGCCATTGAATTGACCATTGATGAGTTGGAGAAATATTCAAATAGTGTAGCCTGGTCAGATGTTTGTAAAAACTGGCAGCTTCAGGCTTAGCCACGTTTAAGCTCAGCGTTTAAAAAGGCCCCCGATGATGTCCATCATCGGGGGCCTATGTTTTATAATCTGCTGTACCGCTTTGTATTAATCTAAGAGAATAAAAACATCACGGCAATACCGGCAATAACACTGCCAACAGCAATTGCCAACGCTACAAATTTTTCATTTTTAACGTCATCCAATAATTCTTCTTCTGATTTATAAGTTACGTGAGATGGTTTTTTTGTGGTCACCGATCGCCCCACATAAAGCCGGTTGCCCCGCTTATGAATTTCACCCAGGATATACATCGGCTGATTTTCTGGCAGTATCTCTTCAAAAAAGCGATAACCCAGAAAACGGGAGCCCCGGGGATTTGAAAAGCTGAAATTAAAATTATCCCTGACCCAGTTGGAATCTGCCGATTCCATCCGGTTGCAGCCGGGCATTAAATCCACATCAGCACCAAAACTAGCCATATCGATATAAACTTTTTCATCGGAGCTGCTGTCTGACAGATAAACTTCCACCGGACTCTTTTCGCTGGACAAAGAAGTTTCTACCTTATCGGTAATGGTTCGGGTATTGCCCTTATCATCCCGTTCGGTTCTGGTTTCTTCGTGAACAGAAAATACTTCATTCTCATAATACGCCACTGGCCGCTGGGAAAATGGAGCCTCCACATCACCTGATACACTGTGAAGGTGCCCCTTGACCTCACTGTAATGCCGGTAATTCTCATCCAAACTGGATAAGTCCCCGACAATGTCCAAAACATCTTTGATGCAGGTCGTCTGTTGAAACTGGATTTCCTGAGCTTTTGTTTTGCTTTTTTTCAAAACAAAAACAGCATAGCAAATCCCTGCAATCATAATCAGTAATCCAATTATAAAAGCCATGGTTTTATTCGATTCCCAATTCAGCTTTTAGCTTGGCCAATTCGTCATCGACGGCAGCATTTTTTTCCAGGGCTTCGAATTCATCTTCCAGACTGGTGTTTTCGCCTGCCATTTCAGTAAATGCCTGGGCTTCTGCTTCTTTGGCATTAACCTTCTGTTCCATTTTATCGAGCTTGGTGAAGGCACTGGTGCTATCGGTGCTGTTTAAAGACGTGCTGACACTTTTCTGCGCATCGGCCATTTTTGAACGGGCGATCAGCATATTCTGTTTCATCCGGGCTTCTTCGAGCTTAGCTTTTAACTGACGCACCTGATCTTTTAACTGACCAACTTGCATGCTCATCGAGTCATAAGCTGCCTGAAATTGAACCAGATCCGCATCGACACTGGTTTTTTGAGCCAGCGCTTTTTTTGCCAGTTCTTCATTGCCAGCCTTCAATGCTGTTTTTGCTTTGTCGCTCCAGTCTGCTGAAGCTGCTTTAGCGGATTCCAATTGTTTTAAAGCCTGTTTTTCACTGCCCATCGCTGCACCCAAAGCCTGGGTGGCACTGTTAACCTGTGCTTCCATATCAATGATAATCTGCTTTACCATTTTTTCCGGATCTTCAGCCTTATCCAGCATGTCATTTACATTCGCCTTTAACAAGTCACTTAGACGTTCAAAAATTGCCATTTTTTCCTCCTGCTATCTGTTTTTTTGTTTGTGGCATTAAATGCCGTGGTAATTCAATTGCTTCCAGCCTTCGCCTGGCTCCAATTGCACCACCATTTTAGGTATGTTTATCTTAACAAATCGGGGAAAATAAGTCTATTGCTTTTTTGTATTAAGCGCAAATAAATACCACTTAATTTGCGAAAGCTCATTCATGATCGGCCTATCCTCTTTGGCTTGTTCATTCGACTATTAATTTGCGAATGTCCGCATCATTTCTGGGTATACTAACTATTAATCCGGTTGTTGTTTAAAAATTACAGAGCCTGGCCGAATTCACCATTGATCAACCTGATAAAAACGGTTACACTAGTAGTTAATTTCCTGTTTTATTAATCATCGGATTCGTGGTGATTACTGGAGCTAATTGTGATACTACAAAAATCAAACAAAACGTTAAAGCCTATCGCAATTATCTATGATTATTAATCTAAAAGGAGTGGTGTATATGAAAAGCATTCGAACAAAACTCATAGTTTATTTCTCCGGACTGATTCTGGTTGTCTGTGCCATCTTTACCTTTGTTTCGATAAACGCCTTAACGAACGCAGTGGTGACCGAAGCTGAGAAATCGCTGGAGACCCAGGCGCAAAATTCAGCGGATATCATCAGCAGTCGAAACGAACAGAATTATATTTATCTTGAGGGGATTGCTTCCCGGGATAAAATTTTTTCCCAAAGCGTCCCAATCAATGAAAAAATGGCGATCCTGAAAAATGATGTCAGTAGCTCCAATCGCTTCCTGCGGATTGGTGTTTCCGATCTCAATGGCAACCTCTACCTGTCTGACAGTTACGGTGATCGGGGGCAAATTGTTGATATTACCAAACGGGATTATTTTCATGCTTCAGCCGCCGGTGAGCGGGGTACCATGAACCCGGTGATCAGCGTCAATCCTGATGACAATGGCGCTTTGATCATGGCCTACTCGGTACCGATTTATGAAAACGGTGCCATCAACGGCGTCCTGGTTGCGGTAGCCAACGCCTGGTTTCTCAACGATATAACCGATTCGATGAAGTTTGGCGAGACCGGTTATACCTACATTGTCGATTCCACCGGTACTGCCATCTCTCATCCCGATCGGGATAATGTAGTCAACCAGATGAATCCCATTACCTTGGCGGAAACCGATGCCAATTTTAAAGAATTAAGCACCGCCATTGGGGCGGCCCTGGAGCAGGATTCAACTGCATCAACTTATACCCTGAATAATCAGGAATATTATATGGCCTCGTCAAAAGTTGATGGTATGGATTGGACTGTTATCCAAACCATCGAGTCCGATGAAGTCCTGTCAGCCTTGCCAGGCGCTATTTTAAATAGTGTCCTGATTTCAATAATGGTTTTGGCAGTCAGTCTGATCTTCTGTTATTTAATTTCTAAACGGATTACCGACCCAATTAAAAAAGTCAACCACATGATTAAAGAAATGGGCCTCGGTCACTTGAGTACCCGCCTTAATATGGAATCCAAAGATGAAATTGGTGAGATGGCACTGGCATGGATAATTTTGCCGATAATCTGCAGACCGATGTCATTGAGGTGATGAACCAGATCTCTGATGGCGACGTTTCAGCTGACATCGAAGTTCTCGATGCTCAGGATGAGATCAAACCGGCGCTTAAAAAGACCATTGAATCAATTCGGGGTCTGATTAATGAGGCGACTATGCTATCTCAGGCCGGTGTGGCTGGAGAACTGTCAACCCGAGGCGATACCGAAGCTTTCAAAGGCGGTTTTAAAGATATTGTTGTTGGTGTCAATAACACCCTCGATGCCGTTGTCGGCCCCCTTCATGTAGCAGCCGATTATGTGGAACGCATCGGCAAGGGACAGATCCCCGAAAAGATCACCGCCACCTATAATGGCGATTTTAATACCCTGAAAAATAGCATCAATGCCTGCATTGACGGCCTGGGAGCCCTTAAAGAAAGCAATCGGGTTCTTGGTAAAATGAGTCTCAATGATTATTCTGAAACCATGCCGACGAATTATCTGGGTATCTATTCCGAAATCGGTCATTCCATTAATGATGTCCACACCCGACTGACCCGAATCGTTGAAATCTCCACCAATATTGCTAATGGAAACATGTGTGATCTGGAAGTATTATCAAAAATCGGCAAACGTAGTGACAACGATACGCTGATTCCCGCCCTTGTGGCCATGATTCAGAATATTCTCAACCTGGTCAATGAAACTGAAAAAATGGCTGGCATTGCCATTGAAGGTAATTTAAGCAACCGCGGCGATGTCTCCGGCTTCCCGGGCGACTTTGGAAAAATCGTTGCCGGATTTAATCAGACGCTGGATGCTGTGATTGCACCCATTGAAGAAGCCTCAGCGACACTTACCCAATTGTCCCAGGGCAATCTCCATACCCAAATGAGCGGCGACTACCGGGGGGGACCATGCCCAGATCAAAGAAGCATTAAACCGTACCATCAACTTCCTAAACCAATACGTTGGCGAAATAACCAGTACCCTGGAAGAAATGGGTCGAGGCAACCTGAGCCAGGAAATCACCAGTGATTATCTGGGCGACTTCCAGGCGATTAAAACGTCGCTTAATGATATTAATACCAACCTCAGCACAACCATGACCGACATCGATGTGGCTGCTGATCAGGTTGAAGTGGGCGCCCGTCAGATTTCTGACGGTGGTCAGGCACTGGCCCAGGGTACCACTGAACAAGCCAGCTCAATCCAGGAATTGACCGCCTCCATCGAAGAAGTCGCTGGAGAAACCAAGAAAAACGCCATTCGGGCTAACGAAGCCAACGAGCGGGCCATTGAGGTTCGCACCAATGCCGAAGTCGGCAACACCAAATGACGAAAATGATTGCTGCCATGAGTGACATCAATATGTCATCCAATGATATTTCCAAGATCATCAAGGTGATCGACGACATCGCCTTCCAAACTAATATTCTGGCACTCAATGCCGCCGTTGAAGCGGCCCGAGCCGGTCAGCACGGTAAAGGTTTTGCCGTTGTTGCTGAAGAAGTCCGAAGTCTGGCCGCCCGAAGCGCTGAAGCCGCCAAGGAAACCACCGGCCTGATCGAAGGCTCCATCGAAAAGGTCAATATGGGAACAAAAATTGCCGATGACACAGCCGTCAGTCTCAAGGAAATTCTAGATGAGATCGAAAAAGTAACCGGTCTGGTCGGTGATATCGCCCAGGCCTCCAACGAACAGGCTTCAGAAATCGCTCAAATTACCCAGGGTATTGAACAGGTTTCTCAAGTGGTCCAGACCAACTCAGCTACTGCCGAAGAGAGTGCCGCCGCCAGTGAAGAGCTGACTGGTCAGGCCGAAATGCTCAAAGAAATGGTGGGTGCCTTTAAACTTAAAACTGCCACCCAAACCACCTTTAAAGCTGCTGCTCCTTTAAAATCAGAGCCCCCGGTTCCCGAGCCACCAGTGCAAATCCTGCTGGATGATATGGAAATGGATAAATACTGATACCCCTTATCTGATCATCCCAAAAACTTTTTGCTCATGCTAAAACACAATCCAACTTTAATTTAGCACTGACTCTGGCCAGGCCTCAGGTTGTCCGATCATGACAACCTGAGGTTTTTGTGCGATAAGCCTTTTTTAAACGCTTTTTTTATTCTCCCACGGCCTTTTAATTTAATTAATTATTTTATGCGCTTATGCTGTTACTGTTTAGCTGATTCGGGTAAATAAACCCCGAAAGAGGAATTATTTTATCCGAAATAAAGGAAGAATTAAAAATGCGATGGATTCTTAATCTAAAAATTGGTACAAAACTGATTGTAAGCTTCCTGATTGTGGCCCTTATCACCGGGGTTGTTGGTCTCGTCGGCATTATGAATATGCAGACGTTGCAAAATTCAAACAAACTTCTCTACGAAAAAATGACTTTGCCGATTGCCGAGGTTGGGCAAATTTCCACCTCCTACCAACGGATGCGGGTGATCGTCCGGGACATGATCATCGAAAACAGTCCCGAGCTGATTCAATCCAATGCAGACAAGGTTCTTATCCGTAATGGCGAAATTGACGAGGCTGCCGCGGCTTTTGCAGAAACCATCGTCGACCCTGAAATGCAGGCCGTCTTTGACGAATTTGTGGAAGCCCGCAAAGTTTTAGCCCAGGAATTTGAAAAGGTCAAAGAACTGGCTATCCAGAATCGGGATGCTGAAGCATTTGCCCTGCTTGCCGATACCGGGCCTTATGAAATTGCGGCATCAGCTCAAATGGATTTAATTAATGAACTGGTGCCGATGAAACTGGAAGAAGCCCAGCGAACCGAAGAAGTGGATAGTGCCACAGCCGATGCCGCCATGACCACCATGATTATTGTCACCCTTGTCGCTTTCGCAGTGGCGATTGCTTTGGGTTTAGTGCTTCGCTCAATGATCAGTAAGCCCCTGCAACAGGCTAATCTGATGATCAAAGAAATGAGTCTGGGACATTTCACGATGCGCCTGAACATGAAACGAAAAGATGAAATCGGCGAAATGGCCGAATCCATGGATACCTTCTCCGATGACATTCAAACCGTTGTCATTGGCACTATGAACCAGATTTCCAATGGGGATGTCAGTACGGATGTGGAACCAAAGGATGCCCAGGATGAACTTTCACCAGCACTTAAACTGACCATTGAAACCATCCGGAGTCTAATCAGTGAAGCCACTATGTTATCAAATGCAGCTATCGCCGGACAATGGGAAACCCGTGGCGATGCCGATGCATTTAAGGGCGGTTTTAAAGAAATAGTGGAAGGTGTTAACGCCACTCTTGATACCGTTGTCGATAAAATGGTCTGGTATGAAGCTATTGTTGATGCCATTCCATTCCCGCTACATGTCACCGATAATGATATGAAATGGACCTTCATGAATAAGCCATTTGAAGAACTGATGATCGCCAATAATGTCATCACGGATCGTACATCTGCCTGTGGCATGGACTGCTACAATGCCAATGCCGATATTTGCCGTACCGAAGGCTGTGGAATCCGGCGACTGGTCGACCAGGGCTTAAATGACAGCTATTTCGAATGGGTCGGACGAAGCAATAAACAGGATACCGCCTATCTCAAAAACAAAAAAGGTGAAAATATTGGCTTCGTCGAAATCGTTACCGATCTAACCCCGATTATCCGGGTTAGCGACTATACCAAAACTGAAGTATCACGACTTGGCAACAATCTGATCCGTTTATCAGCAGGCGATCTGGACTTCGATATGAATGTTGGCGAGCCCGATGAATACACCACTGAAGTCAGTGCGCAATTCCATGAAATTGGCAACACTCTTGGTGAAGTAAAAAATTCAGTGGACAACCTGATCAGCGATGCCACCATGCTGGCCGAGGCTGGTATTGCCGGCCGCTTAAATACCCGGGCTGATGCCAGCCGCCATCAGGGCGACTTTGCCCGAATCGTCGACGGCGTCAACGCTACCCTGGATGCCGTTGTGGAACCGGTTCAGGAAGCATCGGCGACCTTGAAAGAACTGGCCCAGGGCAACCTGAATACCGGAATGGTTGGCCACTATAATGGCGACTATACCTTAATCAAAGACAACATGAATCAAACTATTGCCTTCCTGAAACGGTATGTGGATGAAATTACGGTTACGCTGGAAGAAATTGGTCGCGGTAATCTGGATCACCAGATTACCACCGAGTATCTGGGTGATTTCCAGGCCATTAAAACAGCCCTGAATGAGATCACCAGTACGCTAAGCAACACCATGACCGAAATCAACGTGGCTGCCGGACAGGTTGACATGGGGGCCAAACAGATATCTGATGGTGGACAGGCCCTATCGCAAGGTACCACCGAACAGGCCAGCGCCATTCAACAACTGACGGCCTCCATTGAAGAGGTTGCCAGCGAAACCAAGCGAAATGCCATGAATGCCAATGAAGCCAACGAACTGGCTGTCAATGTTCGCGCCAATGCCGAAAAAGGCAATAGTCAGATGGCTACGATGATCGGGGCGATGGGTGACATCAATGATTCCTCGAATAATATTTCGAAGATTATCAAGGTAATTGATGACATTGCTTTCCAGACCAATATCCTGGCTTTGAATGCGGCCGTGGAAGCAGCCCGGGCTGGTCAGCATGGTAAAGGGTTTGCTGTTGTCGCTGAAGAAGTTAGAACCCTGGCTGCCCGAAGTGCTGAAGCTGCCAAAGAGACCACGGGCTTAATTGAAGGCTCGATTGATAAGGTTAGTGTCGGAACAAAAATTGCTGATGACACCGCCGAAAGCCTGAAAGAAATTCTCAATCAGATTGACAAAGTTGCTGGCTTGGTTGGCACCATTGCCCGGGCCTCCAATGATCAGGCCTCTGAAATCGCCCAGATTACCCAGGGTATTGAGCAGGTTTCACAGGTTGTTCAAACCAATTCCGCCACTGCCGAAGAAAGTGCCGCTGCCAGTGAAGAGCTCTCTGGTCAAGCTGAGATGCTAAAACATATGGTTGAAGCGTTTAAGCTAAAAACCACGAGTGCTTCCAGCAAAGCTGCACGATCAACTTCCGCTTCCCCGGTAAAACCGGTTATCACCCCGGCACCAGAACCAAGCATCATTCTTGATGATCTGGATATGGATAAGTATTAATAGTTTTGTCCTCACCATTTCGAGGCCTGGTTTTATCCAAACCAGGCCTCATTTTCATCCTTCAAAACTGTTCTTAATTCGATACCGGCGACTCTAATTTTTAGAATGTCCGATAAAAGCATGTGGTTGACAGTGCGTGCTTAGCTTGATTATAATAAAAATGACTCCCCTGATCATAACGCCACGTTTAAGGAGTTTGTATGAAAAAACTGATTGATAACCTTGTTCTGCTTTTTATTTTTACTGGTTTTTGGCTTATTTTAAATGAAAGTCTGGCTTTATCCCAGATTCTGGTGGGTCTGTTTTTTTCGTCAGTCGCCTTATTTTTCACCAACCGTTACTTGCTGGAAAATGACTATCAGAGGGCTTATGGAATTAAGCCCGAAGTGCTTTTTCGTTACGCTATCTATTTATTTTTTCAGATTTACCGCTCCGGCTTTTTCGCAATTTTAAAAACCCTTAAGGGTGAGGATACTGTCAAGATCATCGAGTACGAAACCTGTATCCATAGTGATCTGGGCATCTGTCTTTTGGCCAATGCCATTACTCTGACACCCGGCACTGTGACTCTTGGCAAGAATGGGCGACAGCTTAAAATTCTGGCTTTCGCCGATGAAAAGAGCTTTACTGATATCGCCGAAGGAAAAAGCTGTTCTCCCTATGAAATGATATTAAGGAGTTTGGATCGATGACATTTTTAGAAACAACCTTATTGATTATTGCTATCTATATTGTTCTGGTGCTTATCCGGGTTATTCTGGGGCCAACGATTTGGGACCGCCTGCTGGGACTAAATACTATTTCAGCAAAAATTATCATGTCAATCGTTCTCCTGGCACTGATTACGGATCAGTCCTATTTAATGGATGTGGCCCTGGTTTATGCACTGCTGGGGTTTATCGGTACGGTGCTGATTGCCCGATTCATTGAAAAGAAAGGAGACCTGTCATGATCGACTTGCTGGCCTATCTGCTTGTCACCATTGCCCTTATTTTTATGGCACTGGGGGTAATTGGCCTGTTTCGCTTTAAAGATTTTTACTCCCGGATTCTTATTTCTGCCAAAATTGAAACGGTCGGTTTTTTAACCATCATGATCGGTCTCATTATTTTGTCGGGGTTTAGCTATGCTGCTATGAAAATCATGCTGATTACTCTACTGGTGATGATCACCAATCCTCTTTCCACCCATGCCATCGCCCGATCAGCTTTTTTAAGTGGCTATACCATCAATCAGGATACCCGACTATGACGACAAACATCCTTCTGATCACCCTGGTTGTTCTGGCCATCATCGCTCTGAACACCAAAAAATTACGGCGGGCGGTTGTCTATCTGGGAGTTTTCTCGCTGATCAGTTCCTTTCTTTATCTGCTTTACGGTGCCCCGGATGTGGCCATTGCTGAAGCGGTTATCGGTACGACCATCACGACCGTTTTATATCTGGTGGCACTCAAAAAATATCAGATCTTCACTATTTATTTTTGTAGTGATCCAAACGATCCGAATCGTCGCAATCTAACGAATAATTCCCCGTTCTTAAACAGTCTTGAATCGTTTCTGGTCAAACGGGAAATGGAACCTCAGATCATTTATTCTGAAAAACCCATAAAGACCATTCTGACTCAGGATAAATTTGATCTGGCCATCTGTCAAACTGACCAAAAATTCTGGATTTATGGCAGTGTCGATGACTATCAGCTGGATGCCCTTGAAGATCATTTGTTGACAAACCATGGCGACCTGAACATTCATTTGATTCGCTATACCGAAGGAGACGATAATGAAGCGTAGAATTATAACCCTGATTTTTGCCGCTACCCTTGCCGCTCTGGTTCTTTTTGTCAATTTTGATGCCCCACTGGTTGCCGCTCCAGAAATTGCCCGTTTTTATCTTGACCATTTCAACGCCGATACCCATACCCAAAATGCCGTCGCCGCAATTTATTTAAACTACCGGGTATTTGACAGTATCTTTGAAACCCTAATTCTGCTTGTCAGTGTATCCGCAGTTGTCAATTTATCCTGGAGGCGCAGTGATGACTGACAATTCTGAAATTATCACCCGGATGACCGGACTCTTGTATCCCTTTATTTTATTGTTTGGTTTTTACATTATTTTAAACGGTCATGCCAGCCCCGGTGGGGGATTCCAGGGCGGGGCTGTGCTGGCTGCTGTATTTATCACCCGGTATCTGGTCGATCCGAATCGGTGTATCCGGTTAAGAACACTAAAAACCGCTGAAAAAATTCTGTTTGTCTGTATTATCCTTTATCCGACCGTTTTTTTGTTTTCAGCCACCGCCAACCATACCGAAATAATGAACCTGATCTATCTGATCGCAATGAATTTTTTAATTGGTTTAAAAGTCTGCAGCGGTTTTACCATCATCTTTTTCAGATTTGCCTTTTATGAAGGAGGAATTTTATGATTGCACTTAATGGCGAAACCATCAGTATTGTACTTTTTTTTGTGGGCGTTTATGGACTGATCGCCCGCAGAAATATCATCAAATCAATCATGTCTATCAGTATCATGCAAGTGGCGATCATATTATACTTTGTTAGTACCAATGTAGCTCCTGGGAGCGTCCCACCGATTGGCGATGTAAACCAGATGTTACTGGCCGCCGACCCGCTTCCCCAGGCCTTGATGATTACCGATATTGTCATCGGCATCGGAGTGACAGCGGCGGGTTTAACGCTGTTTATTCATCTCTATCATCGCTTTGGATCAACCAACTGGCAAAAAGTCATGAAAAAAAGGAATCGCCATGATTAGTCTGCACTGGCTTATTTTATCCCCGCTCATTATTGGCACCACTGCAAAACTGATGCCCATTAAAGCCGCAAAAAAAATCATGGTTCTCTTTCAAACCGCCTTATTGGCTGCCGTTACCATGATCTTTGTTGAGGTACGTCAAAATGGTCCGCTACTGGAAAACATCGGAAGCTGGCCGGATACCATCGGCATCACTTTAAGGGCAGATTTACTGGCCACTGCCATGGTTTTTTTAAGCTGTTTTTTATTCCTGGCAATGGTCATTTTTGTTCACAACAAAAATTATGCCGACCACCTTTTCTTCTTTCTTTTTCTTGGTCTGGAAAGCCTGATTATTGGAATTTTTCTTTCCAATGACGTATTTAACATATTTGTTCTGATTGAAGCCGCCACCCTGATTATTACCATATTGATTATGTATAAACAGGCAAGTGTTTCTGTATACGATGCGATGATGTATTTTTTGATCAATGTGGTCGCCATGTCATTTTTCTTAATGGGTCTGGGGATGCTTTATAAAAAAATCGGCGTTCTTGATTTTTATGCTCTGGAAGCGGCACTCAGTCAGGTTAACAATCCCGCCAGCCTGATTCTGCCGTATGCCTTTATGATCACAGCTATTAGTTTAAAAGCTGCCTTGATGCCGCTTTTTAGTTGGCTGCCCAAAGCTCACGGGACCCCCAGCGCCCCGTCAGTTGTTTCGGCTATCCTGTCCGGCCTGTATGTTAAAACCGGCATTTACGTTTTCCTCCGGTTGCAGACCACCTTTGCGCCCCTGATTGATACCTCAGAACTGTTTGTGATCCTCGGTTTTATCACCGCTGTCGTCGGTTTTATGCTGGCTCTGGCTCAAACGGATATTAAACTGCTGTTGGCATATTCAACGGTATCACAGATTGGGGTTATTATGATCGGCATCAGTCTGAATAATCCTGCGGCTTACTGGGGTGGCCTTTATCATCTGATGAATCACGCTATTTTTAAATCAACACTATTTCTCACCGCCGGGATGATCATCTCCGAGTATAAAACCCGAAAGATCAGCGAGATCCATGGTGTTTATTCACACATGCCCGCCGTCGGCGTAGCAACGATCTTATCAATTTTAGGGATCATTGGGGCACCGCTGTTTAATGGCAGTATCTCCAAATTTTTGATCGCTACTGGCGCCAGCGGTAGTTGGATCGAATCGGGTCTGATTCTGATTAATCTGGGAACCATAATCGTTTTTATGAAATACGGTCAGCTTCTGTTCGGCCACTCCGACAAAAAAGAAGCAGCCAACTCCGATATTTTGGAGAAGGCCGTCGTATTAACCCTAAGCATGCTGTGTTTTCTCGGCGGAATTTTTGGCAGTGACTTGATCGCCATCCTTTTTAATATTAGTTTGACGATAAACCCGTTATCCTATGGTGAAAAAATGCTGCTTTTTGTGGGCTCAATTTTGCTGGGACTATTGATTTACCGCAGCTTATTCAAAAAAAGAAATCCTTTAGCCTTTATCCGTTCTTTTGAACTCGGTTTTAATGAAATCTGTCTTTCGATCACCTTATTTTTTGCCTTTATGGTCGTCTACTTAAAAATAACCCTTTAACGATATTTTGCAGTTTCAACCTGAATTTTAGCAACAATCTCATAACCCAGCGCCAGCTGACTCCCCAATAGCTCGATGGTCATGGGTCCCTGATGCTCGGTGGAAATGACTTTAAGCACCGCACCCCGAATCAGCCCCATGCTGTAAAGCCTTTTTGACAGTTCTTCATCCAGACTTAACGCTTTCACAATAACCGTACTACCTATTCGACACATGGATAATGGCATATCTCTCTCCTCTTTTTTAATCGCTCGGATGATTCTCTTTCTGTCGGCTTATTTCGTTTAATGAGATCATCTAACAAAAACACAATTCGTCCATCCAGTAGCTGGGGTGATTCGTTAATGATTTCCTGAAATGCCAATTCATAGCTCAACGCCTCCCGGTAATTGCGCTTACTGGTCATGGCATCAAATACATCAGCCACGCCGACAATCCGCTGATAGAGATGGATCTCATCCCCAATCAGATGCCTGGGATAGCCGCTCCCATCCAATCGCTCATGATGATTATGAACAATATCAATGCTCGCATGGGGCAGCCATTTCTGTCCACTGAGTACCTGAAAGCCAATTTCCGAATGGGTTTTAATTACTGCAAATTCCTGATCGCTGAGTTTGCATGGCTTATCCAGTATTTCCCGTGGTAGAAAAAGTTTGCCAATGTCATGAAGCAAAGCGCCCACCCCAATTTCGGTGATTTCCACTTCCCTCAATCCCAGCTCCTGCCCCAGACTCATGGCCAGTAAGGCGGTTCGGATTGAGTGACCCGGCAGACAATTACTGGCACATCGGGGATTTCGGTATTTTTCCAGATCTCTGAAAGATGTCACCTTTAGTTTGGCAATCAGCCGCTTGATATAACTTCTAAAATTTCCATTAAATATCTCCTGATTACCAGCTAAACGATAGCGCTGATCCACTTCAGTTAAATACCTGGAAAAAACATAAATGTCTTGGGATGCTTTTTTTTCAGTCATCTAACTCTCCTCTCCTTGGTTTGGCTCTCATTTGAATTGGGCGCTGGTAACCCGATTCTTGCCGTTTCTTTTTGAACAATATAAAGCTTCGTCGGCCTGATCCACCAGCATCGTCTGTTCTCCCCGGTTTAACGCCACCGTAGAATGACAAACCCCGGCAGAAAGGGTTATCCGCATCGTCTGATGGTCAAATTCGAAAGGGTATTTCGCAACCGTTTCACAAATGCGTTCGGCGATTCGCTGGCCCAAGGGTTGCCCCGTTCCCGGTAACAATATTGCAAACTCTTCCCCGCCATATCGTGCCCCAATATCTGAGCTGCGAAGCTGTTTTTTTATTATCTGAGAAACCTCCCGGATCACATAGTCTCCTGATAGATGGCCATAGACATCATTGACGGTCTTAAAATCATCAATATCCAAAAGAATCAGGGTAATTGGTGCATGTTTTTCGGCAATCACTTCCAATGACTGATAGAAAGCTTGATGATTGGACAAGTCGGTCAAAAAATCGGTCGTCGCCCGGTACTCCAGTAATTGGTTTTTATATTCGATTTCTTCCATTGCATAGTGGTTTCGCTTGTAAACATCACTGATTAACTGGTTCAATTCACCAACAAAAAAACTAAAACCCATCAGCAACACTCCCTGAATAAAAATGACACCTCCAGAAAAATAATTCGTTAAAATTCCCACCAACAGATAGCCAAACGTCGCAAGCAGCCCATGAACGATACTTTTCGTACGATCATTGGCTAGACTGGCCGTCAGGATAAATAGGCAAAGAATCGGCAGAATCAGGAAAAAAAAGCTGTTCAGATAGATACTGCAGATGGAAATAAAAAGAACGTCCACAATACTTTGAAAATAACCACCTAACAAATTTTCCAGTTTCAGGATTTTCCCGATGGCAAGGAGGTAAAGCTCAAAACCAATATAGATTCCATAAGCAATCAGCATGATTGTCATCATCTCTGTCATCATTTGAGAAAAAAAATAATAAACTAATACCACTAACACCAGTATGCAGTGGATCCCCATATATATTTCAGTAAAGATCTGATCCTTTTTTGTATTCACCATTCTTAACTCCCGATTTCTATTTATTAGGCACAACTAACTCAAAGCCCAAAACAATAAGTTAGCAATTGCTAACTTATTGTTTTTCAGTATATCACTGTGTTTTAATTTTATCAAGCGCTTTTATTGATTATTGTCCGTCAAACTGTTTAAACAATGATAATGCAGGTTCTATCACTCGCTCAGATTAAACGTATGATAGCCGCAAATCATAATTTTTATTCTCTGGCAAAAGTCTACTTATCTTTAACCATAAATCCTAAAGTTATTATAAACTATGGCGATATTAATAGTAAGAACGAATCAATACGATTCAAACCATCTCAGATGAAAACCACATCAACCAACACGTCTCCCTTACAAAAAACTATTACTGGAAAACAGGAGGTTCATCAAATGAAGTGGATTCAAGACATTAAAGCAAGCACCCGGCCATGGTTGACATTTTTATCGGGCTTTGTGACCATCACTCCTGATGAACCCGATGAAACAGCAATTATTAATGATTACTTTGTGACCTACCTGCAAAACATTGCAGCGGATCAAATTAAACTGGTTTCCTGTGAAACAGAACAACTAAAACATGAAACCAATGAAGTGCCATCACAACACCCCGAAAAATCATTACGCACTTTGTCGTCAATAAAACAGATCGGATAAAAAATGTCCTTTCAGCCTTGTAATCTGAAAGGACATTTTTTACCTGTGATATTTAAAATAAATGTTATTTTTGACCGAATTATGTCGATATAGTTTAGAGAAGCTCGTTACTATTATATTAAATAAGGAGGCTGTTATGAATACAAATGCAATTGATGCCAACAAGTCCTTGAATCAAGCGATTCAAACCAAAGGCGTTACTCAAAATGCTGACGTTAAAGTTGAACCTGAAGCTGCAGATAAGGTTCAGCCAGTCGTGCAGAAACTCGACTCCATTGAACTTGGCACAGCAACTTCACAAGACATCGGAACCTACACGGTCGACCGTAAAAAGATCAACGAAATCAAACAGGATTTTGCCCGTAACACGGAGTCGTTCAAAAAAATGGTTGAGACCATGATTGAAAAACAGGGCAAAAAAGTCAGTCAGGTTCTTAAAGATCTGGCAGAAGGAAAAGATGTTCAAATCACGGTCGATTCTGAAACCCAGGCAGCAGCTCAGGAAGCGATTTCTGAAGACGGCTATTTTGGCGTCAACAAAACATCCGAACGAATTATTGATTTTGCTAAAGCCCTCTCCGGCGGTGATAAAAGCAAGATCGAAACCCTGAGAAACGCTTTTAAAGAAGGTTTTGAAAGTGCCAAAAAAGCCTTTGGTGGCGAACTCCCTGAGATCTCCCAGCAAACCTATGATAAGGTTATGCAGGGTTTTGATGATTGGGCCAAAGAAGAATAATATCTTATCTGCCCCAAAAACACTTTTTATCTTGGAGCGATGCTCCTCTATCAATAAAAAGACAAGGAAAAATGCTTCCTTGTCTTTTTTTAGTCTTATCTTTTAAGTTTAAACCGTGATATCATTTCTTTTAGTAACTGGGATTGACCCGATAATTCTTCACTGGCAGCGGCTGACTGCTCGGCTGTAGCTGTATTTCCCTGGACAACCTGGGAGACCTGATCAACCCCCAGATTTATCTGGGTGATGTTGGTGGCTTGATCATTGGAGGCTTCCGCAATTTCCTGAACCAATTGCGCAGCCTTGGTAATTTCTTCGACAATTTCTTCCAATGCAATGGCTGTTTCATCAGCAATTGCATTACCACCCTCCGTTTTTTTCACCGAACCTTCAATTAAAACCGTGGTTTCCTTGGCTGCTTCAGCACTTCGGGCGGCCAGGCTTCTAACCTCTTCTGCCACCACCGCAAAGCCCTTGCCATGTTGGCCAGCCCGGGCCGCTTCCACGGCCGCATTCAGTGACAGGATATTGGTCTGGAAAGCGATATCGTCAATAACCTTGATGATTTTTGAAATATTTCCCGAGGCCTGGTTGATTTCATCCATAGACGCCTGAAGTTGACGCATGCTATCATTCCCTTTTTGGGCTTTTTCCTGGGCTGTCGTTGAAAGCATGTTGGCTTCGCTGGCCCGTTTGGCGTTATCTTTGGTTTTATCAGCAATTTCATCAATGGAGGAGCTCAATTGCTGGATGGCAGCAGCCTGTTCAGTTGAACCCTGGGCCAGCATCTGACTGCCATCTGATACCTGTGAAGCACCGGCAGATACCTGATCGGCGGCTTCATTCATATCTTTTAAAATCCCATTAAAGGCTTCAATAATATGGTTAAGGGCGGTTTTAATCGGTTCAAAATCGCCTTTATAATCGCCGATGATGCTAACTGCCATATTTGAATTGGCCATCTGATCAAGAATCTCAGACACCTCATCAACAATTCCCTGTAAAAAGTCCAGGGTACTGTTTAACGAATCTTTAATTGCTGAATGCTCACCCTTATAGTCTCCGACCATCCGTAACTTCAAGCTGCCGTTGGCTACTTCTTCCAGTACCAGATTGGCTTCCTGTATTGGTGCCACGGTGGCTTCCAGGGTAGCATTGATGCCGGCAACAATCCGGGCATATTCACCGCTGTGTTTATTGGTGTCAGCCCGGGCATTCAGATCGCCCGCCACTGCCGAATCCACCAGACGATTGGTGTCTCCCACCAGCTTTTTAATACTTTCAAAGGTACGGTTTACAGACTCTTTAATCCGGGCATATTCACCTTTATAGTTGCCTTCCATTCCCTGATCAAGATTACCCTGAGCCATCGCTTCAAGTACCACCGATGCCTCGTGAATCGGCTCTGCCATTGCATCCAACGTCGCATTGACCCCAGAAATAATTCTGGCATATTCGCCACGATGTTTGGTTGTATCAGCCCGGGTGTCCAGTTCTCCAGCGACGGCAGCGGCTACTAAATAATTCGTGTCACTTACCAGCATTTTAATGCTCTCAAAGGTCTTATTCACTGAAATTTTAATGACTGCATGCTCACCCCGATAATTCCCCTGCATATCCTGGTCAAGATTACCCTGGGCCATGGCTTCAAGTACCACCGAAGCTTCTTTGATTGGTTCAACAACAGCATCCAGAGTCGCATTGACCCCAGCGATCACCTTTTGGTAATCCCCATCGTATTTGGTTTCATCCGCCCGCTCATCCAATCGACCTTCCACGGCAGCGCTAACTAACATATTGGTATCGGTAATCAGGGTTTTGATGGCTTCCTGCGTGTCCTGCAATGCCGGGCCAACCTGATCATGATCTCCAACCATAATAATTTCATCATCCAGATTTCCCTGTGCGATATGTTCAAGTTTATCAATCAGATTGTCCTGAACATTCTGTTGCATAGTTGTAACGGCCTTTAGCATGGTTCCAATTTCATCCTGGCGATTAATATATTTGCCAGCATTGGAATGTTCGTCATAGCGAAAATCAAAACCTGCCAGCCGATTAAGCTCTTCTGTTGTCGCCACAATCGGTTTTGAAATGGTTCCACTGATGAGAAATACCGCAAATGCAGCGACGATAATTGCCAGTACAATTACTGTGATGATCGTATTGCGAACCTCTGCCACCTGGGCATCCAGTTCAATCTGATCCATCGCTACCGATAAAACCCAGGGCGTCCCTTCAACCGGTGCATAGCCAACTAAAAAGTCCTTTCCTTCCAGACTGTAATCTCCAAATCCCGGTTCCCGGGTTGTCATCTTACTACGCACCAATTCAGCTAATTGCGCATAATCCGGATTTTCTTCGTCTGCTTTGGCAAAATTAAACTGCTGCTTAACCAGCTCCAGATCGGCATTTCCGACCGCAATCCCGTCATTGTTGATCAATGAACCAAAACCCGTTTCACCATAGGTAACTTCGCCAACAATATTGCTGAGCGTCTTCCCTTCTTTTCTTCCATAAAGGACAGCGGCGATCGCTCCGTTTTGATAAACTGGTGTCGCAAAAAGTAATACCGGTTCACCGGTAACCCGACTGATGGTGATGTCCGAGACGGTCGGCACCCCGGCGGCAGCACCTTTAAAATAACTTCGATCAGCCACATTAACGGCATCGCCAGCAGCACTCTGGGTAACCCCATTGCCGCTTAAATCTGCTAGAACAAAGGCATCATAACCGACTCGAGCCGCTTCACCTTCAAAAAAAGCTACCCGTTGTTCTTTTGACACCGCCGGATCCAGAATCAGTGAATTTTGTGCCAAACCTTCCATATAGTTCAGCTGATTGTTTATTCTCGCTTCGATATAGCGGGCCTGAACCTCCGCCGTACTCTGTAATTGTTCATGCGCATCTTCCTCTAAAACGCTGGTGAACTGATTAACCACAATAACCCCCAGAATACCGGTAACCACCAGAATCAGTGCGGTAAACAACGTGATAAGACGTAATCGGATCGATTTCATCGTTTCCCCTTTCTTTTCCCTTTTATACTACTCAGCTGCGCTGAGATTTACCAACCAATGTTGATGGCATCTTTACAGACTGGCTGTAATAATATACCACATTTTATCATTTGCAAACGTTTCTTTTCATAATTTTGCCATAATTATTATCGTTTTTTACAACGATTCGCTTATTATACGGTTTTAACCTGCAAAAAACAAGGGCATAAAAATAAAAAGACAGATAATAAATCCGCCTTTTTTGATCGTTTCGATATTCTTGCTGTTTTTCACTTGAAACGGTTATCGAATATTAATTATCACATGAATCGGTGTCATCTGAAAAAACATCACCATAGTCCGGGTTTTCACTGAGCACCTTTTCGGCATAGGAACAATAGGAGATAATTTTAAGTTTATTTTCCCGGGCGAACGCCACTGCCTTAGCCACCAGCCTAACCCCCAGTTCCTGACCTCGGAGTTCTCTGGTGACATAGACATGCTCAATAATCAAGTGTTGGCCTTCAAGATGATAACTCAATAAACCGACAGGTTCATCTTCATTGACGCCCATATAGAACTTATTTTTCGCTTCATGAATGGTTTCCATTTAGTTCCTCCTTCTATCCTTAACTTTCAGCGACCACACGATTTCGCCCCTGACTCTTAGCCCGGTAGAGGGCCTGATCCGAGCGGATTAAGAGGGCATCAATCGTTTCGTTTTTACGCAATTGGGATACTCCAAAAGAGCAGGTCTTTTTTCCCACCTGCCTAAACACATGCGATTCAATCATTACCCGAAGTTTTTCGGCCAGAACCATGGCCCCAGACAGATCCGTGTCAGTAGAGATAATGATAAACTCTTCGCCGCCCCATCGACCTAAAACATCATTTCTCCGGATTCCTTTGGCCAGAATCTCGGTGATCTCTGTTAACACCTGATCACCAACCTGATGACCAAATTGATCGTTCACTTTTTTGAAGAAATCAATATCCACCATAATCACCGATAAATCCCGCACCATATCATCTGCCGCAGACTTTTGCTGCTTTAGCACCTCATCAATCTTACGACGATTATAAAGACCGGTAAGTTGATCTTTAATAGCCAACTCTTTTAACTCTTCTTCCAACCGTTTACGCTCCGTTACGTCCCGTTCCATGTAAAGTACACCAATGGGATTGTTGTTATTATCCCGGAGAATATTAGCATTAACCTCGCAATAAAAATGACTGCCGTCTTTTCGTACCATCAAATATTCAGCAGCTCCAGTTAGATTTCCCTTGATCATTTCGGTGACATAGTAAATTGCTTTCTGTTGATGGCTTTCGTGAATAAATTCCAAAATATTTTTCCCAACACATTCTGCCATGGAGTCAAGGCCCCACATTGAATACGATTTTTCGGTTGCAAACTCTACCACCCCATCCATGGATGAAATTGCAATCCCATCCGGAGATGTCTCAATGATAGCCTTGAATTTTTCTTCGCTGGCTCTGAGGGCTTCTTCGATATATCGTCGTTCAATGATTTCATCCTGGAGCCGTCGATTTGTTTCGATTATTCGGGCGTGGGCTTCTTTTTCTTCTGAGATGTCCCAATTCGTACCAATCATCCGGACAGCGTTTCCACCTTCGTCGTACTGTACCGTTGCTAAAGCACGAATGGTGTGAATGGAACCATCCTGCCAGACCACCCGGAACTCAAAATTGTATTCTTGTTTTTCGCGGATGGCCTGTTCTAACGCTGCGATTAGCTGTTCTAAATCGTCGGGGTGAATGACCTGTTTCCAGATTTGTTCCGGAACCCAAAAGTTTTTTTCTGGTAGATCATAAAGCTCCAGCATTAAGTCATCAAAAAGCATTTGATTGGATAAAATGTCCCAATCCCAAATTCCGACCCGCCCAGCCCGAGTAGCCAGGGTAAGCCGGGTAGATGTTCGTTTTAATTCTTCTTCAGCCTGTTTTTGCTCTGAAATATCTAGAAGGACACCATTCCAAAGACAATCACCATTTTTCAACGGGGTTGGCTCGGATTCAAACCGAATCCAACGGATCGCTCCCCCAATCTGGCTACGCCCTTCCCAGCGAAAACTCTGACCACGGCTGGTCGCCCCTTTTTTTGCCGTTCTCAGCGATTTCCGATCATCGGGAAAAATGGCCCGATCAACCGCCTCGGTATCGGCCAATACCTCAGCAACCGTTAAGCCCAGCATCTGGCAGAACTTTTCACTGCAGTATTCAAACCGGGTTTCGCCAGTACTTTTTCTGCGCATGGTATAGATCCCCACAGGAATCCGCTGTACCAGCTTATCATAGCGGGCGTTGCTTTGGGCTAAGGCCTGTTCCGCTTTTTTCGTCTCGGTAACCGTCCAGACACTTTCCATTAACAGGGTGATGTTCAATATGTCTCTTTCGACATAATCCGTCGCTTTATTGGCTAACCCCACCACCCCGACAATTTCCTGATTCTTAAAAACAGGAATGGTCAAAAAGTTATTCAGTGGGACATGTCCTTTGGGATAACCTTTTTTGAGTGGATTTTTTTGCTGAAAATTGTTTATGACTATTGGACGCCGTTGGCGCACAGCTTCCCCCCAAATCCCGGTTTTATCCAAGTGATAGACGGTCTCCATCTTTTCGAGATGACACGCTTCCATGACTTCTTCAGACCATGTATTTAAAATAAATTCTTCTCGGTCTTCATGGTAATGGTAGATATAACCGATCTGGCTACCAGTGAGTTCGATAGCCTGGGTGAGTGCATAATCCAGAAATTCCTGAATGGACTCCGAAGGATGCTTAAGAATATCGACCAATCGTCTTAACCGCTCTTCGCTGTCTTTATCTTCGCCGATACCAGTTATGGCGCTTTGTGCTTCTTTCTTATTCATAGTATCTACCAGTCCTTTTGCTAAAATCAACCTGATATGACGCGCGCATAATAATTAATAATCATTCTCTGCCTACGTTCATTATAAACAGGACAGGTAGAAATTGCTATCATTTTTATTTGATTTCTCCGATTGTTTTAGTCGTATTTTGTTTTTGTTTAAATAGTTAATTACCCAAATCGATGCCCACTTATCAACGAATTAAAATTTAGCAGAAAACAGATTGAATTGCAAAAAAAGTCGGATTCTTTAGTCATCCGACTTTTTTACTAGATTCTTAACAATTATTCAACTGATTTTTCGAGCTCCATGGCCTTTATCTTTTTTTGGAGAGTCAGTGTCTGTTCAATCGTCTCTTCATCCAGGTCGTTAAAATCAATGTAGTCACCGGTAACGATATAAAAGACTGTTTCAAAAATATTGGTAGCGTGGTCACCAATCCGCTCCAGATAGGAACCGACAAAAATAAATACCGAGCCCTGATGGATATTTTTTGAATTGTCCATCATATAGGCCAAACATTCATGATGAATCTGAATATTCAGAGCATCAATCTCGTCTTCCATATCCACCACTTCTCTTAAGCGACTAATGTCTTCATGAACAAAGGCCGCAATAGCCAGCTTTAACAACTTTTCGGCCAATTCGCAAGCCCTCGGGATATCAACCAGTCGTTTCATATACACCACTTCCGACAGTTCCAGCACCCGCTTGGAAATATTCACCGCTAAATCAGCAATTCGCTCCAGATTGGTGATAATCTTATAGGTCGATGCCAGCCGCCGCAGATCCGTGGCTACTGGCCCCTGAGTCGCAATCACCTGACTGACTACCAGCTGCAGTTCAATTTCTTTGGCATCCACCAGATCATCCCGGTCGATGACCGATCGGGCCAGTTCGCAATCCTGCGATTTTAGCGCAGCTACCGAATCAGACAGCATTTTTTCAGTCATCGCAGACATCCGTAAGATTTCATCTTTGATCATTCGCAGTTCTTCATTATATTCAATTCGCATTTCATTCTCCTTATCAACCGAAACGTCCGGTGATATAATCCTCAGTCCGTTTATCATGGGGGTTTGTGAAGATGATCGGTGTTTCATTGAATTCGATCACCTCGCCCATCAGAAAGAAAGCAGTTTTATCTGAGATTCGCCCGGCCTGCTGCATCGAATGGGTGACGATAATAATGGTATAATCTTTCTTTAAACTGGACATCAGATCTTCAATCTTGGCCGTGGCAATGGGATCGAGCGCCGAGGTCGGCTCATCCATTAAAATCACCTCCGGGTTCATGGCAATGGTCCGGGCAATACAAAGCCGTTGCTGTTGACCACCGGATAAACCCAGAGCCGATTTGTTGAGTCGATCCTTGACTTCATCCCAAAGGGCTGCCTTTGTCAGACTTTCTTTTACCAGGGCATCAAGTTGGTTTTTATCCTTCATTCCCTGGCATTTGGGACCATAGGCGATATTTTCATAAATACTCATCGGAAAGGGATTGGGTTTTTGAAACACCATTCCCACCCGGGTTCGCAGATTGATGACATCAATGGGCCCGTTAATATCTTTGCCGTCAAAGAGAATTTCGCCCTTTATTTTAACGCAGTCGATCAGATCATTCATCCGATTGAGACAGCGCAAAAAAGTCGACTTACCACAGCCGGAAGGGCCGATGAAAGCCGTCACTTCCTTTTCGCGGATTTCCATATTGATTGATTTAAGGGCTTGAAAATCGCCATAAAACAAATCCAGGTTTTTAGTATTAAACTTTATATTTGTGTCCATATTACTCCTCATTTTTTATTAAAGACGTCCAACTTGTCAGAAGTGATCCGGGACAAGATGTTCAGTACAATAACAATGACAATTATGACAATCCCAATCGCACAGGCGAGTTCGATGTTCCCTTCTTCTTTGGCCACATAATAGGCCTGTACCGTCAGGGTACTACCCGGTGAAAAGAGGGTTCCGGGTATTTGTGCTACGGTTCCAGCAGTTAATAATAAGGCCGCCGACTCACCAACTACCCGACCGATACTAAGCAGTACTGCAGTAGCAATTCCAGGAACCGCACAGGGCAACACCACCTTAAAGATGGTTTGCAGCTTGGTGGCACCAAGGGCCAGTGAACCTTCCCGAAAGGCCATCGGCACGGTTTTTAAGGCTTCTTCGGTACTCCGGATGATAACCGGCAACAGGATAATGGCCACGGTCAGACTACCGGAGATCAGTGAGATCTGAAAATTCATTGCGACTACAAAGAAGGCCATCCCAAACAGACCAAAAATAATCGAGGGAATCCCCGCCAGACATTCAGCGGCGAAACGGATGGCATTGACCAGTCGTCCGGGCTTGGCATATTCGGTCAGATAAATCGCCCCGAATATCCCCAATGGTAAGGCCACAATCAGTGACAGCAAGACCATATATAACGTGGTGATGATATTCGACTTGATCCCACCGCCGGGTTGAACAACTTTTATTTTCAATTCGCCCGATTCTGCAGTGATCGTTTCTGCCACTTCTTCCAGCGTCATGTCGCCAAAATCAGTGCCGTTAATGCTCTGGAGAATATAATCGGTGCCAATGGTGATTGCCTTTCCGGTTGAATCAATGGCCCCGTTAAGCGGCGAGTCTTTTTCAATGTAACTAATCACAATCTGTTCCCGCTCGGTACTGTGATTTTTATAAGAAACACTGGCAATGGCAGCGCCGATGTTTTCCACATAGATGGGGCCTTCTTGCAGTGTTTCATAGCGTTGATCATAAGGCTGCTTGCTTTTCAGGCTTTCTTCGTCAATGCTCAATGGCACCTCACCAGACTCCACAAAAGCGTAGACGACCTTTTCGTTATAATCCCGGGTCAAGAAATCCCAGTTTACCAGACCAATTCCCTTTACAAAAATAAACCCGACAATCGAGAGCAAGACACTTAAGGTGATGCCAGTGGCCAGATAAATAATCCCTTTGACTAAACTATCTTTTGCTGTTCTTCCCATTTAACTACCTACCTTTGCCTTAACCAGTTTATTGACAGCCAGATTGATGATCATAATAAAAATAAATAAGACCACCCCAGTTGAATACAGCAGCTCCTGGTGAACCCCGGAGGCGTAGCCCATTTCCAGGGCAATATTGGTCGTTAGCGGCCGGATCTGATCAAACAGACTGGTGGGAATCCCCGCAATGGGATTTCCACAAACCAGCATCACCGCCATGGTTTCGCCGATGGCCCGGCCAATCCCCAGAATCACCCCGGTCATGATTCCCGATCGGGCAGCTGGCAACACGACCTTAAAAATCGTCTGGATTTTTGATGCCCCCAGGGCATAAGAGCCTTCCCGATATTCTTTCGGGACAGCGCTGATGGACGTTTCTGAGATGCTGACCACGGTCGGTAAAATCATAATTGCCAGCACCAGGATCGTCGCCAGCAGCGATTCCCCCTGAGCCATGGGGGAAATTTTAAGCACATAGGGAACGATAATCCCCAAGCCAAAAACCCCATATAAAACCGATGGGATCCCTGCCAGTAGTTCTACCGCAAAACGGATCATCTTGCCCAGCCGGGAACCAGCCAGTTCCGAAATATAAACGGCGGTAAGAATTGCTACGGGTACACCAATTAGTATCGCTCCGAAGGTTGCATAAATGGATCCCACAATCATGTAAAAGATCCCGTACATATTTGAACCCGGGCGCCATTCAACGCCGGTTAAAAAATCCCATAGTGGATAACTATTCGAAATAAATGGTTTAAGTCCGTTAAAAAACACGAAAACTGTAATCGCCAGTACACTGATTACAGCTACGAAAGCACAGATTAAAAAAAAGCCTTCGATGATTGTTTCTTTTCGTTTCTTACGTTTAATTGCCTGCAAAATAAACGCTCCTTTTCATACCCATGCTGGTCACCTGATGTCATGGGATTATTTTAATGAAGAGAGACTCCTTCTCAGGAGTCTCAGTTTTTTGGTATTAAACTGCGATACCACCGTGTTCTTCTACGATCGCCTGTCCTTCGGTACTCATCAGGAAGTCAAGGAATGCCAGGGTTGCATCGTCAACTTTTGACTCGTCATACATGGCCAAAAATGGTCGTGAAATGGGGTAGGTTTTGTTTTTAACATTATCAACGGTTGCTTTTACGCCGTCAACATCAATGGCTTTAACGGTTTTATCAACAAAGGTTAACGAAACATAGCCAATGGCATTGGTATTTCCAGCTACCGTAGTCTGAACATTTCCGTTACCTTCTTTGATGGTGGCATCGGCTTTCAATTTTTCTTTAAAGCCAACCAGTTCTTCGACTGCATCTCGGGTTCCCGATCCATCTTCCCGGGATACGACAACAATAGTTCCATCGGCTCCGCCAACTTCGCTCCAGTTGGTAATTTCGCCCATATAGATTTTAGCTACCTGATCTTTGGTCAGGTTGGTAACCGTATTGGCCGGGTTTAAGACGATGGCAATTCCATCATAAGCAAAGATTAGTTCCGTTAAATTACCCTTTTCTTCGGTTTTCAATTCCCGGGAAGCACAGCCAAAGGAATAGGTACCAGCGGTTGCGCCTTTAATCCCATCAGACGAACCCGTTCCGCTATAGGTGAACTTAGCATCAGGGTTTAAGGCTGTAAATTCTGAACCAGCTGCATCGATAATTTTCTGTACTGAAGTGGAACCGCCACCGTTGATTTCACCGGAAACCGCCTCTTTCGTTGTTGAGGTCGTTGTTGATCCAGATGAACCGCATCCTGCCAGGGTCAGTACGGTCGCACCAACTAACAGTGATACTAAAACTCTTTTTAATTTTTTTGACATTTTTTTCTCCTTCAAATTTCCTTGATTATCGTTGTTTGCATAGCTATCTTATCAAATAAAAAACCATAAAAGGTTTTGAGGAGGTAAAGAGATTGTTAACAGTCTGTTAAATAGATGGCGTTTAAATTTTTGTTTTCGATTACAGGATTAAAAAGCAAAAAAAGACAAAAACAGACTGGTGATTCAGCCTGCTTTTGTCTTAATAATAATTTATACTTTACTTTTCTAATCATTAAATTCTATTGAAAATTTCTTCAATCAAAGCTTTTAGTTCCTGATACATCGCTAAACCCGTCAGCGGTGCCAATGCATCCAGCACGCCCTGGTAATACCAGGCCTGCTTTTCCTTGCCTCTGACAAAAATATCCCAGACCTCTTCGCCGATTCTTTGGTAATCGGCTTTAACACTTCTTAAGTTAGCCAGCTTATCAGCACAGGCCAGCATCTGCATCTCCCGGGTTGCTTCATTTTTTAAAAAATCGATGGTATGCTGCTTGCGGGCTTCCCAGGGCAAGCTTTTATTTTCCGAGTCGGAGGCGACCAGATCAGCAACAGCATCGCCAAATTCCCGACGGATGGTCGTCAGACTGGTATCGGTATCTTCAACCGTATCGTGGAGCAGTCCAGCCATAATCAGGACTTCGTTTTCTTCCGGGTCGACGGCTTCGCTAAGAATTTTGGCAACCTCAAAGGGATGCGTGATATAGGGAACCTGGGAACCCTTGCGGAAATGACCTTCGTGGGCATTGGCAGAAAATTCAATGGCTTTCGATATTGACATAGACCCTCCTTGATTTTTAACGCTCATCAAAGTTATTCCAAACTAAATAGTAATGATCAGCGCTTATTTAAAATTTTATCATAAACCGCCTGCATATGGGGTTCGCTGACATAGTTTGACAGTTCATTAACGGCGATCCACCGGACCCCGCTGTTTTCATCCGGTTTAATGGCCAGCGGTTCGTCTTCCGAAGCCGAAAGTAAATAGGCCACTGATAAATGCAAATGCGCTGAAACCGGCTGATTGTTTTTAAGATGACCAAAAACCGGTAAAATATCCAATGAAATGATTTCGTCGGACATGGCTTTTACCGTGTTTAATCCGGTTTCTTCTTTGGCTTCCCGGATTGCTACCTGCAGCAGATCCGCTTCGCCATCGGCATGCCCTCCAGTCCAGGACCAGGACTGATAAATATTGTGGTAGATCATTAACAGTTTATCCCGTGACGGATTAAAAATCAAGGCGGAACTGGTCAGATGAGCAATTTTATTGTCCCGGAGCAAAACATCCGGATTATTATGAATAAATCGGATAAAGGTCTGTTGATCGGCCTGTTCCTGAGCTGATTCGGGTTTAAATGCGGTAATGGCGGTTAAATAATCCATGGGCTCCTCACGTAAAGCACTAAGTTTAATTAATAAAATCGACGGATCGGTTTTTTTCGGGCAATCGTAACCGGTTTATCTTCGGCGAGGGTTACCTTTCTCGGCCGTCCTTTGATGTTTCGGGTTTGCAGCTCTTTTAGCACCTGCGGGCCTTTGTTGTTAAGAATTTCCACGAAGGTGGAGACATCCAGGATCGTAATCACGCCGATATCCGCTGCTGTCATCCCCTCCAGATTGCAGAGCGTCCCGACAATATCGACCGGCCGCATTTTGGTCTTTTTACCGGCATTGATATGGATCTTGGTGATTTCCCGGCTCAGATCATAGGCTTTGTCAAGCTTTTCGTCGGGTTTTTCCTGCAGCTTTGTAAGAAAGGCCGGTTTCATTGCATGAACAGTGGAAAGCGTCGGACATTCTTTTTCAATAATTTCTTTATCAGTATAATTCTCAATATCTCGAAACAAGCGACCTTCTTTTGCCGAAACCAGGGTAATGGCTTTGCCAGAGGTGCCCCGACGACCGGTCCGGCCGATACGATGGACATAGGTTTCCTTTTCCCAGGGGACATCAAAATTAATGACCAGCGAAATTTCATGGACATCAATCCCCCGAGCTGCCACATCAGTGGCAATCAGATAGCGAAAGGCACCCTTTTTAAAACGCTGCATGACCAGGGTGCGGTCATCCTGTTCCATACCGCCGTGAATCTTTTCACAGGCCTTATTATCCTTACCGAGCAGATTATAAATGGCATTGACCATTTCCTGGGTGTTGCAAAAAATAATGCAGCTGTCGGGATTTTCCACCACCAGCACATCCTTTAACACATCCAGTTTATCGTCATGGCCAGTTTGATAAACAAACTGTTCTATCGCATCGGTCCGTTTGGCCTCGGCTTCAATCTCGATGATCTGGGGATCGTTCATGTATTTTTTTGACAGCCGTTGAATCTCATTTTCCAGCGTCGCCGAAAACAACATCGTGACTCGATTTTTAGGCATTTCATTGATGATTTCCTCAACCTGATCGATAAAACCCATATTCAGCATCTCATCAGCTTCGTCGACGACCAGAAAACGGATCTCATCGGTAATAAAGGTTCCCCGTTCAATATGATCCATAACCCGGCCTGGGGTTCCCACCACCACATGGGTTTTCTGTTTCAGCTCTTTTTCCTGCCGGCGGATCGGTGATTTTCCATAAAGGGCTGACACCTTCACCCGCTTGAAGCGGCCAATGTTAAAAATATCTTCGTGGACCTGCAGCGCCAGTTCCCGGGTCGGGGTCAGCACCAGAGCCTGAGGTTTGTTCTCTTCCCAGTCCAGCAGTTCACAGATCGGAATCCCAAAGGCCGCCGTTTTGCCGCTGCCAGTTTGGGCTTTGCAAAGAATATCTTTTTTCTCCAAAGCAATCGGAATCACGGCTTCCTGAACCTTGGTCGGGTTTTCAAAATTTAGTTTTTCAATGGCTTTTAGGAGCTCATCGCTTAATTGGTACTGGTTAAATTTTTTACTTATCACTTTTTTCTGCTTTCTTTTTTATTATAAACTTATTTTAATCCATTTAAAAAGCTGTATCCACTGGGAATTCACAGAAGATACAGCTGGTTTATTACTTGACGTTTAATTATAAACTAAAATTAAACAATGTACAAGTTTTATTATTGTGTCATTTACTCTATTTTAGCAACGCTTAACTGCTTCATCATCTCATAGGTCAGCTGCAGATGTAAAAAGGTCTGATAATGATTCAACTTCACACCCATAACTTCTTCCATTTTCGTCAACCGATATTGCAGGGAGCTGCGATGCAGATGCAATTCTTTGGCGGTCTGGGCCTGGGAACGACCGTTTTTCATATAACAGTAAAGGGTTTCCAACAGATTGGCACCTTTTTTTTGATCATACCGCTGCAGTCTAGCAAGGGCGGGATGACCAAGCGCCTCACTGTTTTCCAGATTCGCCAGCACATCCATCAAATGGACAAAGCGGTAACGGTCATATAAAAAGATCACATCCTCCCGTTCCGATTTCAGTCCCAATTCGATTGCCGTCAGTGCTTCCTGATATGATTTTCGGATCTGTTTAATATCAGAGCCGTCATCACTGATTCCAAGAACTAGTTGTGTATCCTGGAGCCATTTTTCAATTTCGGACAAACCCTGTCCGCTAAACTGGCTGCTGCTTTCGTTGGCCAGCATGACAATATTATTCTGATGAATAATACAAATGGTGTTTTTGACCAGACTGATGATTTTTTTCCTTAAAAACGTCATCTCATAGCGGTTGCGCTTATCATGCCGGGATTTCAAAGCCACGATAAAAAACTTTTCCGGAAAGGCAATATCGACGTAATTGACGACTTTTCTCAGCTCATTTTCGGAATGATGATTACCGGTTAGAATTTCGGCAAACAGGTAGCCCAGTTTGACCCCTTCATTGCTGATTAAGGTCAGATTTTTCTGTATTTCCATGATCAGGATGTCACTGAAAAATTCAATGGTTGCTTTGGTGCCGATTGAAAATGGGCGCTCAGTTTCAAACACCGTCACTAGGCCCATTTTTTTATTGCGACTGGTTAAATTCATGGTGCAAAAAGAATGGGGATAGAGTTCATTGCCGGAAAAGAATACCGGCTCATGCTGATGCTCGGTTTTTTGTACCAGGTCTTTCATATAATAAAAATCATTGACGGAGCTGGAAATATAACCGTCTTCAATGCCATTTTCAACAATATGCCGCCACTGATCCGGCTGCTCCAGGACGCAGTCGGTTCGGGCCAACACCTTAAAATCCGCATCGGCCACATAAAGCGGATTGCCGAGAATCGGAGTTATGGCATTAATAATCTCCGTCAACCCTTTGTTGTCGGTGATCCGCCTGATCATGTCATCGTAGATCTGGTGATATTCGCTGATGATGTCGGCGATTCTTTCCAGTAATACCTCAATATCGCAATCTGAATAGATCAGCGCCAGACCGATGGTTTGAACCTTTTCAATTTCAAGCGCAAGAGACGAATCGGCCAGGCAAATCAGTTGGGATGGCAGATGACGCGAATCAATCTGCTGCATTACGGCTGCTGATCCCAGATATAAGACCTCTTTCTTATACCCCTGCTCCAAGGGTTTGAGCAAACGCACACTGGAAAACCCCAGCTGATCGCCTGCGTCACCTTCAACATATTCATATCGATACGCTTTTAATTGATCCAGAATCATGGATAGTTTAATTTTCATTTGGTCGACCCTTTCGGTTCTTTCTACTTTCAATAAGTTTATCATGTTTTCAATTTTTTAGCATTTAAGTAATTGTCGAAATTCCGGCCCGCATTTTCAGCCATTGGTGTGATGCTTCGATGACGTCCTTGTTATAAAATTTAGCTATCTATAAAAATTGAAGGAGATTGTCAATATGCCAGAATTAAAGTATAAACATCTGTTTGAACCCATCAAGCTGGGAAAGACGCTTTTTAAAAACCGGATCTTTTCGTCACCTCAGGATTATCCCGGTTTAACTAGTGACCGGTTTTTAACCGAAGAAGCCGCCTATTTTTATGAACGCAAAGCGCTAGGCGGTTTTGCTTCGGTCTGTGTTGGCGATATGATCGTCGATGGTGATTATGGACGCAGCCATCCCTTTCAAATGCGGGGCAACGATATTCTTGGAAAAGTTAATCTGACCCGCACCAGTACCGCCATCACCCGGCATGGTGCCGTTGCCGCCATTGAGCTCTGTCACGCCGGACAAAACACCAATCTTGGTTTAATGCCGGTCAACCCCGGCTTTGTTTACGGTACGATTGACGGGACTCGCGAGGACGGGGTGGAAATCCGCGCCATGCAGGATGAGCAGATCGAAGTCATGATTCAAAAATACTGCGACGCTGCTTCCTTTGCCCGCCAATGCGGCTACAACATGATTACCCTTCACGGCGGTCACGGCTGGCAGATGCATCAGTTCCTCTCCCCCCGGGATAACAAACGAACGGACAAGTGGGGCGGTTCAGTAGAAAACCGGATGCGTTTTCCGCTGGCTGTTATCGAAGCCATTCGTAAGCGGGTCGGCCCGGATATGCCCATCGAATTTAGAATGAGTGCCACCGAATGTCTGCCAGATGGTTACGATCTTGATGAAGGGATTAAAATTGCTAAGCTATTAGATGGCAAAGTTGAAATGATCCATGTTTCAGTGGGTCACCATGAAATCGATGCGGCGGCTATGAAAACCCATCCCACCATGTTTTTGCCCGATGGCTGCAATACCTCCTATGCAGCTGAGATCAAAAAGCACGTCAAAACGCCAGTTGGCACGGTTGGTGCCCTGACTGATCCTGAGATGATGGAAGAGCTGATCGCCTCCGGCCAGGTGGATGTGGTCAATCTGGGTCGTCAAACCCTGGCTGATCCCGATCTGCCGATTAAAGCCCGACTGGGCCGGGCTGATGAAATCAATCCCTGTCTGCGCTGTTTTTACTGCTTCTCCAACAGCACCATCGACGGCGTTTTCTACTGTGCCACCAATCCGGAAATCGGCCGGGAACAAGCCAGTCTGACTACCCCACTGCCGATCCATAAAAAGACCGTGCTGGTTGCCGGTGGCGGTGTCGGCGGCATGCAGGCGGCCCTGACGGCATCCAAACAGGGACACCGGGTGATTCTCTGCGAAAAAAACGATCGTCTGGGCGGGGCACTGCTTTGCGAGGAAAAAATCCCTTTCAAATCAAATCTGGATACCTATCTTAAACGCCAGGCGTTAAAAGTATCCCGATCTGCCATTGAAGTCCATTTTAATACCGCCATCACCCCGGAACTGGCCGAATCCTTCCATCCCGACGTGATCATTGCCGCCATGGGCGCCCGGCCGCTGGTACCCAATATCAAAGGCATCGACAGCCCCAAAGCCGTCGGCGCCGAAGACGTGTATTATCATCCGGAACAAGTCGGCCAACATGCCGTCATTATGGGCGGCGGACTGGTTGGTCTGGAACTGGCCATCTTCCTGTCAAGCTTGGGCCGTGACATCACCATTGTCGAAATGGCACCTGGTACCATTGCCACCCCACCGCCGGTTGAAGGCACCTCCAATCGCATGGGCGGCTTAATGGAACTGCCCGGCGGCTTCCCGCTGGTTCACGGCGTAGCGCTGGGTGATGAACTGACCCGTCACCCCAATATCAAGCTTTGTGTTTCCACCAAAGCCCTGGAAATCACTGATGCCGGATTGACTGTGGAAGATGCTACCGGCGTCCGCACCATCCTAGCCGATACGATTATCTACGCCATCGGTCAAAAACCACTCCAGGAAGAAGCCCTGGCCCTTTCGACCTGTGCCCCAGAATTCTACCAGATTGGCGACTGCGTCACCCCGAAAAATATTTACGATGCCACTTCGGCGGCCCATCAAGTCGCTTGTGACATTGGCCGCTATTAAATCGATTAATCCCTGATTAAATATTCAATTTCTGACAATTTTATTAAAATGGCACAAATAATACTCCGCTATTATTCGTGCCATTCATTCATTAAGGAGATCAACAAATGAAAAACAAAAACTATTCCTGGATCGTTCTGGTTATTGCCTGTCTGGCATTATTTTCACCAAGTTATACTCAATATCAGTTGTCCCCCCTGGCACCGCAATTAATCGAACAATTCAATTTATCAATGAGCCAATTTAGCAGCTTATTTTCGGCCCCAATGATCCCAGCCATTTTATTCAGTCTGATTGCCGGTTTAATGGTTGATAAATTTGGCATCAAGAAAGTTATCGGCATCGCATTAGTCGTTACAGCTATCGGGACCTGTTTGCGTGTTACTGCCAACGATTCAAACACGCTATTAATTTATATGATCTTAACTGGATTTGGTGCTGCTTTCTTAAATGCAAACGGCGCAAAAATCATCGGCAGCTATTTTCCTGCAGAAAAAATCAGTTCAATGATGAGTATCCTGCTGGCATCATCAACCCTGGCCATGACCCTGGGGATGGGAACGACGGCCTTTTTCCCAAGTATTACCAGTGCATTTATTTTTGCAGCGATCATCAGTATTATCGGAACGATTCTCTGGCTGCTCGTTGTCAAAAATCCCAAACAAACAGAAGCCAGCGATACAGCTTTTGAAACGGCATCTTTGGGTATGGCCGTTAAGGTGGTCGCAAAAAGTCGCCCGGTCTGGATTGTCGGATTTTGTCTCATGGGAATCATCGCCTGTAATATTGCCATCAGTTCCTTTTTACCAACGGCTCTAGTTGGTCGCGGTATTGATGCCATTACGGCTGGCGGCTATGGTTCAATCATGATGATTGGCAGTCTGGTTGGCTGCCTGATTTCACCGCTAATCGTCAGCAAAGTCGGTAAAATGAAACCGGTTTTATTGATCCTGGCTATGGTTTCTGCCCTCGGTGCAGCTCTGGCCTGGAGTGCCCCAGCTGGTTTTCTTTTAGGCATCAGCCTGTTTTTAACAGGCGCTGCTCTGGCTGGCCAAATACCTTTGTTAATGTCAATTCCCATTCAGCTTCCTGAAATCGGACCATTATACGCCGGTACCGCCGGTGGTTTTACCGCAACCTTGCAATTAATGGGTGGCGTTTTAATCCCAACATTTATTATTACACCCATTGCCGATTCTGATATGAAGCTTTTCTTTATCCTGGCTGGTGGCTGCATGGCAATCGTCGCAGCGCTCGTTTTCCTGCTGCCAGAACTTTGCTCAAAGAAATCTGAAATTATTTCAGAACCTGAGCTATCACCACAGGCATAAGTGAATAATCGCTAGTCTATAAACGTTAATTTTTAAAAACTCTATCTCGATTGAAATCAGATCATCCTGATTTTTTCGAGACAGAGTTTTTTTAAGTTTTAAAATTAGTTTAGCTTATTTAATGAAACGATCTAATGTAATACGATGTAATAATCGGCTTTAGATCATTACATCGTGCATGACCTGCCACATCAATTGTTACTATTGTTTTTATTTTTCTCTTAACAAAGATATTCCTGATTGATCACCAATGCATCAATCAGGAAATTTCTTTTAAATTCAAAATAGTTTATGACTTAATGACCTTGTCCAATTCATTCTGAATGGTATTCATAAGATAATCCGTGCATGGCAGTTCCGTAAACAACCGGCCATCGACATAGGGAGTTAGCGCCAAGCCGGGTTGCTCTGCTGCAAAATGCATCAACAGCTCCCCTGCTTCCACCTCCCGAAATGCCGGATGATCTTTTTCAATGGCTTTTCTTATTTTTTTCGGGCAGGCCGAACCCAGATCTGCCGAAAGAATATCGGCAATCGCCTGGACCATCTCAATGTTGCTGAATTCCAGGGGATTCTCAACGGCTTTTTTAACTTTTAACAACCGGCCTTCGGTATTGACGAAGGTGCCATTGACTTCCGGAAAGGCCAGGGCCGGCAACACCACATCAGCTCTTTCGGCGGCCTGGGTCAGGTGGGTATCCTGAACCATCAGGAAGTCATATCGGCTTAAATCGGTACTGGGATCTTCGCCGAATAAGAGCAACGCTTTAGCCTCGCTTAAAACAGCGGCTGTGTTTTGCACGCCCATATAGTTAAGGCCCAGACTGTTGTTTTTAACTGCCACCGGGAAGATCCCGCTGCGTTTGCCGTCGGCCTGATCAAGCAGCGCCAGCAGATTGCCGATCATTGCTGCCGCTTCTTCAGTAACGTACTTGTCCCCGATAACCATCACCAGATTTTTGGCCTGGACCAGTCCTTCGCCGATTGTTCTGGTATCCTCGCTGATATCAAAATCAAAAAGTGAGGTTTTCAGCAGCTCCAGATTTGCAAGATCTCTTTTGACTTTGCTGTTTTCCAGCACATGTTTGGTAATTTCCCCTAAAAATGGCAACTGGTCACAACCAAGGATAAACTCCTGGCCCAGCTTACCATAGCCACTTTCCCGGTGATTGATTACCATGATCGTCGCTCCATTTTTTTCGGCCTGGATCAGCTTATACTTAACAATCGGGTTGTCCTCCGGCAGCATGCCCAGAACCAGAATGGTATCAGCACTGACAATGGCCTGCATATCCCGGATCTGGTAATTACCTTGACGGACAGCTGCTTCTCCCGTCTTGCGGTTACTGAAACTGAAAGTCTCAGCCCGGAGCACCTCGGCCAGCTTAGTAAAGGTATAAATTTCCTCATTGGTATACTTGGGTGAAATGCCCATCTTCACGGCTTCGGCGCCGTAACGGGCGGCAATGCTCTGAGATCTTTTGGCAATGGTCACCAGGGCGTCGTACCAGGTGGCTTCTTCCAGCTCACCTTGCTTATTGCGGATCAGCGGGGTGGTGATGCGTTCGCCCCACTGGACCAGGTTGGTGCCAAAGCGGCCGCGGCCGCACATCACCCCCTGATTGAGATCCTGATGGTTTTTCTGCGGAATCGCTTTGATGATCGTATCACCCTTGGATTCGATGATGATCTGACAGCCAGCGGAACAGTAGCCGCAGGTGGATTCAGTTTTTTTGGTATCCAAGGGAATCTGTTTAATCCCGGTGAGCCCTTCTCTTAAAGCGCCGGTGGGACAAACCGAGATGCACATGCCGCAGCTGACGCAGCCGGTGTCTTTCAGTGGCTGTCTCAGAGCCGGTTCGACAATGGTTTCAAAGCCCCGGTCAACCAGACCGAGGGCCTCGGCGCCGACGATTTCGTCGCAGACCCGGACGCAGAGACCGCAGGTGATGCACTTGCTGTTGTCGCGGATGACAAAGGGATGGTCGTCCTGAATCTTGGCTTCCGGGTTCTTGCCCTTGAAGCGTTCAGGTTTAACATTATATTCATTGGCATAGGCGATCAACTTACATTCAAAGTAATCCTGACAGCCGCATTCAAGGCAGCGTTTGCCTTCTTCGACAGCCTGTAAGGGGTTGTAGCCTTCGACCACTTCCAGGAAGTTATCATTACGCTCTTCCGGTAAGAGATGAACCATCACCGGGCGTTTGTTTTTCTTGATGCTTTCGAGATAATCCTGGTCCACTGACTCACGGATCACGTAATAGGGTTCGTGGTAAGCGATGGTTTCGCCGTTTAGATAGCCTTCGATAAAGGGCACGGCTTTTTTGGCATCGCCAACGGCTTTAATGACAATCGAGGCGCCGCTGTTGATGCAGTCCCCGCCGGCAAAAACACCGTCGAGATTGGTCCGGAAGGTCTGTTCGTCGGCCAGGACGGTGTTCCATTTGGTCAGGGCCAGGCGGTTATCAATACTGTTTTCTTTGCTTTCGTTGTTTTCTTTTTTATCGGTGTTGGCGGCACCGATCCCATCGGGGTTAATCCCCTGGCCGATGGCCAGAATCAGGGTATCGATGTCGAGGATCTCTTCTTCGCCAACCATCGGAACTGGGCTTCTTCTGCCACTGGCATCGGGTTCGCCCAGAGCCATTTTCTGGAGTCTTATCTTAACGATCTGACCGTCGTCGCCTTTGATCACTTCGATGGGGTTGGTCAGGTTCTTGAAGATCACCCCTTCTTCTTCGGCTTCGCTGATTTCAATTTCTTCCGCCGGCATTTCGGCTTTAGTCCTTCGGTAGATGTTGTAGACTTCTTTGGCACCTAACCGGATCGCGGTACGGCAGGCGTCCATGGCAGTGTTGCCGCCGCCGACAATGGCGACTTTTTCGCCAAGGACAATCGGTTCGTTATTGGCCACCTGCTGGAGCAGCTCAATCCCGCCGATGACGCCCTTGGCATCGATGCCGTCACATCTCAGGCCGGAACTGGTCCAGGCACCCAGGGCCACATAGACGGCGTCATGGGTGTTGCGGATGGTGTCAAAGGGGATATCGACGCCGATGCGGGTATTGTTTTTAAAGACCACGCCCATGTCTTCAATCAGTCCCACTTCTTCATCGACCACCCCTTTGGGTAAGCGATATTCGGGGATCCCGTAGCGGAGCATCCCACCCATTTTGGGCATAGCGTCATAGATAGTAACGGCGTGGCCGGATTGGATCAGATAATAGGCGGCAGTGAGTCCGCCAGGGCCGCCGCCGATAATGCCGATGGATTTGCCGGTGGCTTTGGCGATTTCGGGTCGGAACATCTCATGAGTCATATCAAAGTCGGCGGCGAAGCGTTTGAGCCAGGCAATGGCGATCGGCTGATCGACGTCGCCGCGCCGACAGGCGTCTTCACAGGGATGGGGACAGACCCGGCCAATGGCCCCGGGCAGGGGCAATTGTTCTTTGATCAGCTTTAAGGCTTCTTCGAATTCGCCATTGGCGATTAAACCGACATAGCCCTGGCAGTCGGTGGTGCCGGGACAGGCCCGTTTACAGGGGGCAACGCAGTCGCCGATATGTTTGGAAAGCAGTAACTCGAGGTTGGTTTTGCGGGATTCAATGACTCGGGGGGTCCTGGTGCTGACTACCATGTTGTCGCTGATTTCAGTGGCGCAGGCTTTGAGAATCTTGGGAATGCCGGCAACTTCCACCACACAGAGGCCGCAGGAACCGTAGATCTCCAGGCGGTCGTCATAGCACAGGGTGGGAATATCTATTGCATTTTCCCGGGCGACTTCTAAAATGGTTTGTCCGGGAATACCGGTGACTTCTTTTCCATCGATGTTTAGTTTAAATTTTTTCATTCTCCCACTCCTTTCTAGTCAATGATGACGGAATCAAATTTACAGACGGCAAAGCATTTGCCGCACTTGATGCAGAGGTCCTGATTGATTTCATGGACCAGCTTCTTTTCGCCGGTAATGGCTGCCACGGGACAGTTCTTTTTGCAGGCGCCGCAGCCCACGCATTTTTCTTTGTCAATGGTGTAGGTTAACAGCGGCTTGCAGCTTTTGGCGGTGCATTTATGATGATAAATATGGTCTTCATATTCGTTTCTAAAATATTTGATGGTGGTCAGCACCGGGTTGGGGGCAGTCTGACCCAGGCCGCACAGGGAACCGTCTTTGATCTTGTAACAGAGTTCTTCGAGCAGTTCGATGTCACCATCCCGGCCTTCGCCCTGGGTAATCCGGTCGAGGATTTCCAGCATCCGGGTGGTCCCGACGCGACAGTAGGTACATTTGCCGCAGGATTCTTTACAGGTGAAGTCGAGAAAGAACCGGGCCATGTCGACCATACAGGTGGTTTCGTCCATCACAACCATCCCGCCGGAACCCATGATGGCTCCGGTTTTGGTGATTTCGGCGTAGTCGATCTGGGTGTCGAGCAGACTGGCGGGGATACAGCCGCCGGAGGGTCCGCCCATCTGCACGGCTTTAAAGGCTTTATCGGCTTTGATACCGCCACCGATATCAAAAATAACATCGTGTAGGGTCAGACCCATGGGGATCTCGACCAGACCGCCTTTTTTGACTTTGCCGGTTAAGGCAAAGACTTTGGTGCCTTTACTTTCCTGGGTGCCCAGGGCGGCATAGGCGTCACCGCCGTTACGGAAGATCCAGGGGACGTTGGCAAAGGTTTCGACGTTGTTGATGTTGGTGGGTTTGTTCCAGTAGCCTTTCTGGGCCGGGAAGGGGGGTTTTAACCGGGGCATCCCCCGTTCCCCTTCTAATGAAGCGATCAGAGCGGTTTCTTCGCCACAGACGAAGGCGCCGGCGCCGGCTTTGATGCGCAGATCGAAGCTGAAACCCGTACCGAAGATGTCGTTGCCGAGATAACCTTTTTCCCGGGCCTGATCAATTGCTTTTTGGAGCCTCACAATGGCCAGGGGGTATTCGGCCCGGACGTAGACGATCCCTTCGCTGGCACCAATGGCTTTAGCGCCGATTAACATCCCTTCAATCAGGGCATGGGGATCGCTTTCGAGGACGGAGCGGTCCATAAAGGCGCCGGGATCGCCTTCATCGGCGTTACAGACCATATATTTGGTGGTCCCGGGAGATTTTTTAGCGGCGTCCCATTTGAACCAGGTCGGGAAACCGGCGCCACCCCGGCCTTTTAAGCCGGCAACTTTAACGGTATCGATAATGTCTTCGGGGGTCAGCTCCAGCAGACATTTTTGGGCGGCGACGTAGCCGTCAACGGCCAGATAGTCATCGATCTGTTCGGGATCGATAAGACCAGAGTTGCGCAGGACAATCCGTTTCTGTTTGCCGATCATGGTGATATCTTCCTGAGAGATCTGTAAATCCGCAAGTTCTTTTTGGGCGACGACATAGTCGTCAATGATCCGCCTGGCATCTTCAACGGTGACATTGACAAAGGTGATCTTCTTGCCAGCATCGTCAACCACGTCAACGATCGGTTCGAGATAACAGGTGCCAATACAGCCGGTTTGTTCGACAGACAGATTTAAACCTTTTTCGGCGATGATGGCTTCAAAGGCGGTCTGGACTTTGTGGGCGCCGGCGGCAATGCCGCAGCTGCCTGATCCGATTACGATTTTCATGCCGTCACCTCCCGGGCGCTTGTCTCTGAACCAATGGCATCACTCTTGGCAGCTTCTTTTAACTCAGCCAGAATATGAGTGACCTTGTCCCGGGTCAACTGACCGTAGGTATCGTCGTTGATCATCATCACCGGGGATAAGCTGCAGCAACCCAGACAGGCGACGTTGTTTAACGTAAACAGCCCATCCGGGGTGGTTTCGCCTTCTTTGATGTCGAGGTAGTCCATCACGGCTTCTTCGACCTGTTTGGAGCCGTTGACGTGGCAGGCGGTACCCTGGCAGAGCATGATCAGGTATTTCCCCACCGGTTTAAAGCGGAACTGGGTGTAGAAGGTGGCCACCCCGTAAACTTTGGCAATGGCGGTATGGGTTTCGGCAGCGATATAGCGCATCAGCTCCACCGATAAAAAACCGTAAAGCTCCTGGGCTTTCTGGAGGATCGTGATCAGGCTGCCGGGGATGTCGCCGTAGTGGTCCAGCACCGGGGTCAGTTCTGTGAAGGGGTTGGGCTGGCCGTCCTGGCAGCCGCAGCGGGATTCATTTGTTTCGTGATTCATTTTCTTCAAACTCCTTCCAATTATTTAGTTATAGATAAATGCGAAACTGAGCACAAAATATATATCTTTTTCGCAACTATCTCATTTAGTCATTCTATTTCTTTTGCGTTGTTTTAACTTAACATTAAATTGTGCTAAACAAAAGACCTTGCAGATGGTCTGCCAGGTCTTATTGTTAATACGATTACTGAAAATATGCATTTAAGGTTTTTTATTTTTTCATTAATTCTGGCAAAAATAGCACCAGCACTGAGGTTACTGCCATACAAACACCTGCCAGAATGAAAAAAAACACTCATATTTTGGCCGGCGATCGGCGTAATGATGTATGTTGGTATCACGACAGCGCCAAGTAATTGCAGGGTCCCGGTGAAACCACCGGCTGTACCTGCATATTCCGGACCGATTTCTGGTAATTGAATCGGTATTGACATTAAAAGCGGCATCAGTCCACTTAAAGCTGCTCCGAAAATGAACAGACCTGCCCCTAACATGATTCCTTCAGGTGCGCTCCAAAATAATGCGCCGCCAACTGTCGCAATAACACCCAGTACCAGCATGACCGGTTTCATCTTTCCAACTTTGCTGACGATAATAGGTGATGTTAAACACCCTACCAAACTTCCCAGTGTCATGATTGACGCATAAAACCCTGCCGTAACGGAGTCAATCGCTCTGCCAACCAAGGCAGTCGGCAGAAAAGAACTGATTGCGACATTGCAAGCCAAAACGCCCATCAGACAAAATCCGACAATCCAAATGGTTTTGTTTTTAGTCACAATTTTTAAACTTTCTTTAATTGACGCAGGCGCTTTCGGAATTCCATCTTCTTCAACCTTGGGATCTTTAACAAAAACTATCCACAGTACCGCTCCGATAACACTGATAATTCCTGCGCAGATAAAGGCAATTCTGATTGACGGATAAAGACCCGTTGTGGCCATACCCAAAGTCATCGCTAATGTGGCTGACGCCAGGAAAACACTCATTGCCATACTTATTTTTTCTGGTTCAAAATAATTGCCCATAATTTTTGCGCCATTGGAATTTAAAAATGTCGCCCCAACACCTGCTAAAATCATATAAATTAATAATGTCGTATAATCAGTTGCTGTAACACGCAAGCAGATTCCAATTGCGGTAATAATTAAACCAATACTGATTACTCTTTTGACACCAAATTTATCAACCAGTAATCCTGCAACAAGACTTAGGAATATCGCCGGAATCATTGGTGCACTAAATACGCTTGAAAACTGCGTCATCGACAAATTATAAGTTGTCATCAATTGCGGTGCGATCGGCGCCAATTGATATTGGGCATAATTGGGCGAAAATATGGCTACGCAAGCGATTGCTAACACCACCCATTTATAATTACTTTTCTTCATTTAAAGTCACTTCTTTCGTTTTTTTATTTTTCTGATATAAATAAGTTTTATTTTCTTATCTATCTTTACACTCATCGCTTTGAAACCAGGCCATTTTTAAAATTTCGAAATCTGGATGCACACTGCAGTCTGGGTGATACAATATTCCTTGGCGCCAAGCGTAAAGCCTTGACACTTAAAAACACCAATCAAATACCGCAGACTGCAACTATCCATCATTTCTTTCAGTTTGCCGTTATTTATTTTTTTAACTTCACGTTCTTTTATCCATTAGCAAACTGATTTTAATATCATTTTCTAACAGCGTTACCGCTTGTTGAATTGGGTTAATGAAAACTTATGCCTGTGCCTGACTATTTACCATGGTATTTTCAGAACTTCCAAAGAAGGTTCCTTCTTTTGATAAAATGTAGCCCATACCGCCAGCAACAAACATGCGTAAACCGGTAACGTATTGGCTTAATTCAGAAGCAAAGAACACGGCTACGCCGGCAATGTCCTCACCAGTTCCCATTCGTCCCATTGGTATCTCTTTTTTTGCAATTGCTCCGGTAAAGGCATCTCGTTCTGCTCCTGGAGGCATCAAAGCATCCCAGAAAGGAGTCATAATCGCCCCAGGGATAATGCAATTGACATTAATTCCAAATGTAGCTAGTTCAAATGCCATATTGACAGTAACGGATTCAATCCCTGCCTTGGCCGCATGATAATGATACGTTGTTGTTGAAGGGTTAAATGCGCCGTTTGATGAGCAGAAGATAATTCGGCCGCTTTTTTGAGCCTTCATATGTGGTACAACTGCCAGGGCACTTTTAAAATTACCGGTCAAATTGACGTTGATTGTTTTATCCCAGTCTTCCATATTAATATTGTCAAGGTTTCCTTCTGCGCCAAAAGTTCGTCCGGCAAATTGGCAGAAAATATCAATACGACCAAATTCGTTGATTAGCGAATCAACTGTGTTCTTAATCTGATCATCATTAGTGACATCCATTGGTCCATAAAAACGGGCTTGATATCCGGCTTCAGTCATTTCTTTTACCAGATTCTCGCCCCTTTCAATGCTCGTTCCACCAATTACTACCGTCGCACCCTCTTTGCAGTATGCTCTAACCGTATCGGCTCCCATTCCAGATGTTCCACCGGTTACCAAAGCGATTTTTCCAGTTAATAAATTAGCCATTTTTTCCTCCTAGTTAAATTAATTTAATTATGATGTTTTTAAAAACGATACTTTTATAAAAATATTTTCGCTTATTTATTCTTAATAATGGGACTCAATTTTTGCCATCGGATCGTAGTTTTCAATTACAGGCACCACATTTTCCTTCAAATAATCAATAATGTTTAAGTTTTGAGGACATACTTTCTGACATTTTTTGCACTCGATGCATGCAGACGCTGCACCCCGACCTTGTTCCAGAAAATTCCCATAGTAAAAAGCTTGTGTCATGACTTCGTTTTCACTACTGCTCTTTTCCAGACGTTTTAAGTCATTATATAGCGCAAAGTAGTCTGGGATGGCAATACTCTTTGGACATTCGGTTTCACAATAACGGCAGACGGTACACGGAATGGCAGAGTCGGAATTAATGATTTCAACAACCTGATCAATGATCTTATATTCATCGGCGTTGAGTGGTTTAAAATTTTCGAAAGTCTTAATATTATCCATCAGGAATTCCATTTTCGGCATGCCGGCAAGGACGACGCGTACCCCAGGAAGGCTTCCGACAAATCGGTAAGCCCATGATGCAATTGAGGCATCAGGATTATAATCCGTCATCAGTTTCTTAGCTTCATCAGGAATTTCTGCCAGTGTTCCCCCTTTGCATGCTTCCATAACAACAATTGGTTTATTATGCTTTACGGCAACCTCATAGATTTCTTTTGAGCGAATCGCCGGATTCATCCAATCAATATAGTTTAATTGTTCAACGACGAAGTCGATTTCAGGATGCTCAGTCAGAATCAAATCAAGAAACTCTGGTGAGTCATGCAGAGAAACACCGAATTCTTTGAATTTTCCTTCTGCTCGCTTCTGCTTCAGAAATTCAAAAGTATCCCATTCCTTACAACTATCATAGGTTTCTTTACCGATGCTGTGAATCAGATAAAAATCGAAGTAATCCACGTGACATTTTTTCAATTGTTCTTCGAAAATTGTCTCCATGTCTTCTTTCTTTTTCATAAATTTAATTGGCATCTTGGTGGAAAGCAGAAAAGAATCCCGCGGATATCTGTCGACCAGTGCTTTACCAAGCGCATCTTCTGAAAGACCCCCATGATAAATATAAGACGTATCATAATAAGAAAAGCCCTGCTCCATAAAGATATCAATCATCTTTGTTAACGTTTCGTAATCAATACCCTGTTGATTGTTAGGATCAAAAACAGGTAAACGTAATGCTCCAAATCCTAATCTTTTACCGAAATCAATTGCCATATTTTAACCTCCGCCTAAAATTTAGAATCTCTCGAAAACACAGCCTATTGAATGCATCCAATATTTGCTGTGATTTCACTCGATTCTCTCTGTTTGTAAAAAAAAATACATTTCAATTACATATCTATATAATATATTTTTAATATCTATTTGTCAAGAAAAAATACCTGTAATTCTTCGTTGGTTCTTGATTTCTACCGGAAAAAATAATTGACTTTACAAAATCATTTCGATATAATTAAGTTTCACATATTGCTATTACACCATTTATAAGCATTTGTTATATATTAATTTGTTTAGCAAACCGAATTTGATAAATCTATTTTGGGTGGTATCATCTAAAGAATTAAAAAAATGCATAAATTTTGCAAATCAAAAAAGCAAGGATAACCTATGGATATTAAAGGAATGCGCTATTTTATCAGCGCTGCAGAGAATCTCAGTTTTACAAAAGCAGCTCTTGAACAAAAAGTCACTCAGACTGCAATCAGCCTGAGTATATCTAAAATGGAGGAAGAGCTGGGATTTCAGCTTTTTTCGAGAAAAAACCGTTCAGTTCAGTTAACAGAGGCTGGCCGGGATTTCTATGAACATATTGATTATGTTGTAAAAAAATATGAAGAAGCAGTGGAACATGGCTTAAAAACATCAACCGGAAAGAGCGGCGAAATTCGTCTCGGTGTTCCGGATTGTATTATGGGGATGAGCTTGATCCCCTCTTTTCGTATTTTTCAGAGTTCCTATCCACAGCTGAATTTAAAAGTATTAATTGTTCCTCCGCATAAGATCATGCAGGCAATCACTACCCGGGAAATTGATGCCGCAATCGGCTTCCCTTACGAATTTGAATCCAATACTACATTGGAACATCGTATTTTCCGTAATGATAAACTGCTCGTTGCCCTGGCCCAAAATCACCCCCTGGCAAAAAGTTCAGACCTCAATCTTGAACAGCTAAACGCCCAAACGGTTACGGTGGTTCATCCCCAAAAATCCCCGCTGATTCATCAATACATGTGCAATATCTGGGCCAAGGCAGGTTTTGCACCAAATAAGGTAATTCATGCCGCCACACTGGATGACGCAATCATCGAAGTTGCGATTGGCAATGCGATCATGCTTATCACCGAACATAGTAAATCCTTCTGTAATTCTTCCTTAACGTTTCATAATCCGCGCGCTTTGGATGCGCTTCATGTTGAAATTGCAGTTGCCTGGAATAAAAATCTGAACAATCCCATCCTCAAAGGATTAGTCTGGGCTTTAGTCGAAGAATTTCAATATAGCCCTGAGTTGTCTGCACAGAAACACGACGAGAACTAAAAAAGACGGGCATCGGCGAATTTTTCGCTGATGCTCGTCTTTTAGCGTTAACCAAACAGTCATGGAACCGCTGGAATGATGCCTTTTATTATAAATCTAACTTATCCCAACTACCAAATCCATCCTGGCCATTTCCTCCACTACTTCACATTCTGTTTTGATGATGTGGTAGGCATCCTGATAAGCCATCCGGTGCTTTTCACAAAGCTCCACCACACTGGCGTATTCGGGATAAACCCGTTTGCCGGATGCCAGCTCACAAACCTTGACCTGGGCCTTCCCCAGACTGGTTTTGATGGATTTAACGGTCCGCTTCAGGCCGGTACTTTCCATCTGAAACCGTCTGATTCCAATCGTGGTGGTTTCCTCAAAAATAATCTGTTCCAAATTTTCAATATCGGCTTTGTTGCAGATCACATTGAGCTGATAGGCGGGCCGATTTTTCTTCATATAGACCGGCATGTAATGGACATCTCTGGCACCAGCTTCATTGAGTCTTTTCATGACAAAGCCCAGAATCTCACCGCCACAGTCATCAATATTGCTTTCCAGCTTGTAAAGACCGTCATGTTCTTGGATTTTGTCGGTAATCAGCATCGCCCGCAGCAGGCTGGGTCGATCATAGGTCCGTTTGCCGGCGCCGATACCGGTTTTTTCAATCGTAAACTGCTTGGGCAATTGATCGCTGGTTTTAATCGCCGCCACAATGGCCGCCCCAGTGGGAGTAATCAGCTCCCCGACCGTGCTGGTAATATGTAAATTTAAATGATGGTTGGTGGCAATGTGGGTCACGGCCGGCACGGGAATGGGGATGTTCCCATGCTGACAGCGGACAAAACCCCGGCCTTCATAAACTTCCGGGACAATCACCTCGCGAATGTCCAGATTGTCCAGACAAACCGCCACCGCCACAATATCCACAATCGAGTCGACCGCACCTACCTCATGAAAATGCACCAGATCTTTTTCAACCCCATGAGCTTTGGCTTCAGCAATGGCAATGATTGAAAAGATCTGGATGGCCAGTTCCCTGGCACGTTCGGTGATCGCCGCCTGGTTGATGATTTTAATAATATCGGACAGACCCCGATTAGCATGGGCATGGCTCTTTTGCTCCTGATATTCATGGTGATGCGTCGGTTCCGAAACATTATGAGAATGCCCCTGTTTTTCGCCATGATGATGGTGATGCTCACCATGCAGATAGGCCATATCATGATCGTGGTTGTCATGATCCAGAATGACCTGAAAATCACAGACATCCAGCCCGGCCTTTTTCACCCGGCTGATGACAATCTCAAACCCTGTCGTAGGCAAACTTTTTAATGCTGCCTCCAACACCTGCTGATCCGCGCCCAGATCCAAAAGCGCCGCCACCGTCATATCCCCGCTGATGCCGGAATAGCATTCCAGATAGAGTATTTTGCTCATTGACTCACCGCCAATCGATTAATTTGAGTGGCCGTATAACCGGCCCCGTAACCGTTGTCGATGTTCACCACTGAGATGCCGTTGGCACAGGAGTTGATCATCGTCAGCAGCGCCGAAATCCCACCCAGGCTGGCGCCATAGCCCACAGAGGTGGGCACCCCAATGACCGGCTTGTCCACCAAACCGCCAATAACACTGGCCAGGGCACCTTCCATTCCGGCCACGGCAATGACGCAATTGGCACTCTGGATCACCTCCAACCGTGAAAGAATCCGATGAATCCCGGCAACCCCCACGTCATAAAGCCGTTCCACCTGCGAGCCAAAATACTCAGCCGTCTGGGCGGCCTCTTCAGCCACCGGGATATCAGCAGTACCCGCCGAACAGATAACAATTTTGCCAATCCGTTGCTTACCCGGTTTTTCGATTTTGATAATCCGGGAGATTTCGTCGTACACAGCTTCCGGATAGACTGCTTTAATCATTTCATACTGATGTCTGGTGGCCCGGGTTCCCAAAACCTCCCCGTCATGCTCATAAAGTTTACCAAAAATATTCAATAGATGTTCATCCGCCTTGCCGCTGCAGAAAATCACTTCTGCAAATCCCGATCGCATTTTTCGATGAGTATCCAGTTTGGCATAACCCATTTCTTCAAAGGGTTGCCTCCGAAAAAAAAGCGCTGCTTCTTCCACAGAGATCTCTCCTGTTTTTACTTTTTTTAATATTTCCTGTGTTTTCATTTCCACCTCTAATTTAATCACATATCACAATAATTTTTACCATCTATTTACTCAGTTTCCATATTATTTAGAAGTCTATCAAAAGTTTAAAACAATGTCAATATGCATTACTTATTTAGTCCATATGTATCTTTTATGCATTTTCAATAATAAAATTTATTTAAGCAAAAAAAAATCATCCCTCAATTATTAAACACTGCCATCTCTTCAAGCTTATAAATTTTTGGATAATTGCGACCTGAAATAAAAAGGACAATTAAAAAACCAGCAACTCCATAATTGAAGACTGCTGGTTTCAATGTGATCATCATTGGGTACTTTTCTAATAAGCGATCGAATTACGCTGGGGAATCTGGAAATGGCAAAACAATTCATCGGGATAACGAATCACCCCGACGCCCTGCGCTACCGCAAAGTCCGCCATCACTTCCATCACTGCAGCATTCATATGGCCGGCGAAATAACCATCAAAGGCCTCGCCGGTTAGGTGGCAGGAATCGGGAACGCCGCCGGCATTCCGGTTGACTGGCGGACACCGGGCTCCGGAGGAGATGGTCAGGGGCCAGTCGAAGGCGTCCCGGAGGGTCTGGGCAAAATCTTTCAGACTGCCCACCACATCCAGTCCGCAGCCGCAGCTGCAGGCAAATTCATCAGGGCTAAAGTCTTTGAGTGGCTCTGCCGATTCCAACTGGTTTTTGTCATTCTTATTTTTTTCCAATTTTCAGCCATGTTGGATCTCCTTAAGCAAACTCTCATCCATAGGTTTAATTCCGCTGATCTGATAAATCACCGCATCTGAATTGAGTATCCGAAGGTCAGTTTCAACTGCCATCAATTCCGGGTCAGCCACCAGATCGGTTTTGTTGATCAGAATTAGTTCAGCGTCGTTTAACTGACCTTCAATCAGATTTGCCAGCGGCATTCGAATCCGCTGCCAGCGACTGGCATCAACGATGGTGACCACCCGGGCTGCTAACCCCAGGTTAGTAAACAGTGCTTCGGCGATCTTAACAGGAAAGGCCACCCCGGTGGCTTCGATGATCAGCCAGTCCGGATCAACGGTGCTTTTGATTTCCTGGATTCCTGAAATCAGATCGCTGTTAAGACTGCAGCAGTCGCATCCGGAGAAAATTTTCCGAACCGCGTAGCCGTTTCCCCGCAAAACCTTGTCATCAATGCCAATCTGTCCGATTTCGTTTTCAATAATAGCCAACCGGGTCTGCAAACTGCCAGAGGATTGCTGCACCAAATATTGGGCCAGCTGCAGCAGCACCGATGTTTTGCCAGATCCCAGAAAATTACCCAGTATCAATATTTTCAAAGCCTTCGCCTCCTGTTCCCCTCTTTTTTCATTCATATTGTTTAATAAATCAGCACCTCCATTTATCGTAATATCAGCATTATATACGGATGAAATCGATGAGGGTATGGACAAAATCGTATCATTTTACGACAATCACAGTTTATTTTCCGAGATTGGTTTGAACTTATTTAATCAATAGTAAAATCCTGATATCAATAATTCGAAAATCGGACGATTCCGACATTGACGGCAACAAAAAAAGATCTGGTTTGAAATCCAGATCTTTACAGTCACAGCTTTTTTATTTTAAAAGTAATTCTATCAGCAACAAATCTTCAAGGTTATGCCAGCGCTCATCATAGTTATGCGCTTGTTATCCTACCCGATACTTTATTATTGGCTGGCCCATATAAAACTAATAGGGATGATCGCTCATGCTATTTTCCCATTGTGTGAGAATTGCATCAATGGCAATCTCGGCGTCGCTGCGGTAAACGCCATTTTCATCGGCCCTCACAAAAATCTGCTGAATCGCCTGATCAATTTCCGGCACTTCTCGATCTAGCCAACATCCATCAAAAACAAAAGAATATGGATGGGCAGCTATGGGTTTTTGTAATTACTCACCAACGTGTCGAAAAAATTGGCGACAACCTCCAACTGTTTTTTTATCCGGTCATTATTTAACACCATTTTTTTAAATCCAACAAGTCTTGATCTGGAAGATTCAAAAGATTCTTACGAGTGGCGTACGCCACATAAGGATCTTTTGTTAATAGCCAATTTATTGTCTCCATCATGTTCCACCTGTGAATGTTTTTTAATTGATTAAGTTGTCATCCTTTTGCAGCCGATTCACTAAATCTATCTTTAACGACATTTATTTCGATTGATAATGAATTTCTATCACATTGTCCTCCTTAATGACTTGATTCTTTATTAATACCCTATTTTATTCAGGATAAAAAGTACCAATTAAATAACGGCTACATTCGCGTATCATTAGCTAATTCGTTACCTCTTCACCATCGGTTCTGCTGGATAAGATGAACTCGATCGCTAAATCAGCATCACCCGTATAGCAGATGGCTTGTTATTTCGCACGCTCTGCGTGCTCAGCAGACTAAAGTCTAAATAAAAACAGCCGGCCGCAGATAAACTGCAGCCGACGATCAAAAATCAACTCAAAGGTCTTTGCTTTTTTTATTTCAAAATCAATTTTTTCATTAGCAAATCTTCCAGGTTCCGCCGACTATCAAGAACTGAAACAATCAATACCTGATCCTCTGTAATTTTATAAATGATTCGCCAGGGCGAAAAAACAATTTCTCGATAGGTTAAAATATTAAAAGCTTTCAACTCAGGGACAATCCGACCACTTTTGGGCAATTGCTCCAGTCGCGTCACTATTTCTTCAATTTTATCCAGAATCCGCAAAGCCAAGATTTTGTCCTCAAACGCAATGTATTCAATGATTTCAGATAAATCTACCTTCGCCTGGTCCGACCATAAGATAGTAAACCGTTCCATTTTTATATCGCTTCGATGTTCTTTCGCAATTCAGAAAATACATTTTTATTTTTGTGAAGCTTTCCCTCACTTATGGAATTTTCTGAAATCTGGATCAGTTTCATCAAGGAGAGGGCATTGATCATATTCTGATACGATTCAACATCCAGCAAAACGCCCCTAGCCTCACCATTCTGTGTCACAATGATGGGATTTTTGTTATCGTTGATATAATTCAGCATATCTGCAGCATGAGTTTTAATATAAGAAATGGGTCTAATGTCTTCTTTCAGATTGATATTCATCGAAATTCCTCCTTGTCTCAGTCTAAATATAATATCTTATAAAGACTGATTTGTCAAGAAAAACTCCATTCCACACCCGGATAAAATTCTCTAGATAAACAAAAACTCTTTCTCAACCTAAATCATAATGATTTTGTTGATGACAGAGTTTTTTATGTTAATTAAAACAGTTTATCTGAACTTCTTTTTTGATTTCCTATTTTTGGTATCTGGGGATCTCGTTCACATCAATCTCTTTATTGTTTTCCAGATTCATATAAGGCGATCGGGCAACGGTTACCAGGATTTCTTTTTGCGGTTTTCCTGGAGTCCCCCAGACAACCGTTAATTCTTTTCCTTCAACGGCATATTCCGGCTTGATAAAGGCCAGCGAAATCATCCGCTGGTAAAAATAACTATTCAATCGACCGCTGGAAATACCAATTTCACGGCCGTCAGCTAAAACCTTATCAGCGTGGTAATACATCGAAAAACCGCTGTTGTAATACATATCCATCGGGCGGTCGTCCATGGTTTCAAAGGGTTCAACGTCCTGACCTCTGAACTGTGAAGCAAAGATTTCTCCCAGATCATCGGGATTCCATTCCAGGGTCACCATGGTTCTTTGGGGATTTTTGGCGATTTCTTCCAATGCCGCCTTGCCCGGGAAGTCATGATCAAACTTGATCAGATATTCCCAGCCGACATCATAAGGGGTGACAAAACGGGTCGTTAAATCATCACCCACGCTGCCAACCAGGACTCTGTTCAGATTGAAAAAGCCTTCCATCGGTCTGGCGGTCAGATATTCTTTTAGGCCTTCCGTTTCAAACCAGGGCAATGGATAATGCATATTGATATTCGGGAAACCGGCTTCGGTATGGTTCATGGTATAACCAACCTGTCCCAGTTTTTTAGCATCAAAGGTTTTAGCCACTTCCCAGATACAGTCATAAACAGCTTCTGAATTTTCCGCATCGCCATGAATTTCGTAGCCCAGAGTGCCGGCCATGCCCAATCTGAGAATGCGTACATCGATCCCGGCAATTTTTGCCATCCGGTGTTTGGTAAAGGCAATATCATGGAGATCGCTTTGAGAAGCCTGTTCCAGAATTTCCAGAGATTTCGGTCCGGCCAGCTGGAAGAAGAACTCTTTACCCGATAAATCAACGCCTTCAACCTCCATCTCGGTAACTGATATATAATAGCCCACCACCGGGTTAAGCCAGTAGGTTCGGAAGTGATTTTCGGCAATCATCATGACTACTCCGTCAGTCAGAATGAAACCCTGGTCATTACATAGAACGGCATGGCGGATGCTGCCGGGTTTCATCTTTAAAAAGCTGTTGATGCAGATGGAGGTCAGGAATTTAGCCGCATCCGGTCCTTTGACATCGTAAATTGGGGAATTGTTCAACGTTGTCCCAAACCAAGCTGTCGATTTTGATGCCAGAATTTCATTCTTATATCCGGTGTACTCATAAGGGATCAGATTTCCGCCCTGGTTAAACAGCGTAAACGCATCTTGATTAATTGAATTTAACATTTTATTTCTCCTTTTGATTGAGAAGTCATAATGAAATCCTTCTCAATATTTATTTGCCCTTATTATATTTAACTTGCACTTTAAAGTCATTGTCCATATAATAAAAAAATAAACGCGATTGTTATACAAATTTGTACAAGACCAAAGGAGTTCCTGATGAAACTGAGCATTGATATTATATTTGAACAGCTCGCCTGGCCGGACGCTGCATTAATTTCAGGCAAAACCATTCAATTGAACCTCTCCGGAATCCGCTTTTATCGCCCGGAGAATGGTCATAACTTATGTGAGGAATTGCTCTATCTCACTGATGCAAAACGACTGGCTCATCTGGAATCGCCAAAACCATTGTCGTTCATCTGTCTCGGTCCAATTGACGAAGCCCTGCTCGATCCTCATTGGTCGGTTATCATCGTACCTTCGCAAACCGATGCCGGTGAACTGTTTGACGCGGTTCAGGCGGTTTTTGACCGCTATTACAAGTGGTTGGAGCGCATCAACGAAGCGATTTTTAACGGCCAGACGCTCCAGGCCATCCTGGACGAAGCCTGCCGGTATCTTAAAAACCCGGCGGCCTTGTTTGACGATTCCCAGGGGCTGCTGATGCGCACCAGTAACATGAATCTGGATAAATTGGATGCGATCTGGGCTCACGTTCTGGAAAAAGGCTATTCTTTAAAAGAGGTTGACAGTATCAATCTCAGCGAAAAGTTCAGAACCCAGCACCAGCCCTTTTATTATCAGTCCCCGGATACGTTTGGGAACATCAAACGCCTGATTGCCCCTATTCTTGTCAATGGCCAGCTGTTCGGCTCACTGGCGATGACGGAACTGATCAGTCCGCTGACAAAGTCAGAATATGCCAACCTGTGGCTGGCCCAGCAAATAATCGAAAATGCGCTAAAGGTGAATGACGAATTTTGCAAAAATCTGGAAACCCCCTGGTATCTCTACCGTTTGATTAAAGAGCAATTCGTCGATCCCAACATCCTCTCCCATCATTTGGGTTTAAAAGACCGAAAGATCGCGGAACCTTATGCCTTATGGTGCTTCAGCCCTGCCGGAAAAATTATTGATTCGGATTTCAGCACCCAGGGTTACTCTAATCAGCTTTCCCGATTGTTTAAAGATCAGCTGATTTTTTCTTTTGAATCATTGATTCTCGTCTGTGATTACAATTTCGAACCTGAAAATAAAAAACAGTTCCATGAGCTGATTCTGGATTTCTTAGCCAAACGCGAATTCAAAGCGACGAAGAGTATGGTTTTTAATGATATCTATGAAATTAATCTGGCCTATCTGCAGTGTCAGATAGCCAACGAATACGCCAATGATGCTGCTTGTGAAATCATCTGTTTTAATGACATTTATGCCGATCATATTTTAACGGTTCTTGATCGCCACACCAAACTCGATGTGCTCATTGTCCCCCAGCTTAAAAGCTTGAATCAGCAGGATCCCTATACCCACGAGTTGCTTTTATGTCTTAGAGCCTATATTGCCAACGGCAAAAACATTACCGCGGCCGCTGATTCACTCAAGATCCATCGCCACACCGTGGTTTATCGTTTAAAAAACATTCAAAAGCTCACGGGTCTGAATTATGAGATGCTCCAGGACGACATGATGTTTCAATTGTTTTTGTCCTGTGGAATTTTATTGCGAAATGTACCGCAATAAGAAATCATTTGTATTCCTTTTATAAAGACAAACAAAAAACAGCATCTCCATTAATTGGATAATGCTGTTTTTTTCTTTTCTAACTTTATTAATTTTCAGTTGAGGTTCGGCTACCAATCCGGTGATTTTCCAGATCCTGGAAGATTTCCCGGACGGATAATGGTTTTCTGCCAATCAGCATTTCTACATCCTTGGAGCAGGCGTTCATCTGTTCCAAGCGGATGGCGCGGCCAAAGGTTACCATCCCATCTGAACAGAAGGGAAAGTTCTTCGCTGTTTCGGCCCATTCACCTTCGGTATTTCTCGGCACACCAATGGAATCGAAAAAGGCGTACATCTCATCGTCAGACAATTCCTGATAGATGACTTGCTTTCTGGTTACTTCACTGCCGATTTTACAGAATTCTGTAATCGTAATCGCTTCCGGTCCGCTGATGTCGTAGATAGTATTATTTTCTCCGGCTCCTGCTGCCACACAAGCAGCTACTTCGGCGCAATCATCCCGTGAAATATATGCCATATGCCCATTGCCCATGTTGTTGGCCATTACGCCATTTTCAGCGGCACTTTGTTCAAACACCGACACCATCGCTTCCGCATACTGTGAATCCCGTAAAATAATATAGTCAATATCCAGGCTTTTCAAGTAAGCTTCGGTTACTTTATGATCAGCAACCTCATAGGTGTCACAGTCTTCTTCGCCGGCACCGACAATTGAAGTATACACGATTTTTTTCACACCGACTTCGACAGCGGCATCAATCGCTGTTTTGTGGGCGGTTACTCTTCGTTCACCAACAAAAGGCATGGAGATGAGCAGCAGCACCTCACCGCCGGCAAAAGCCTTTAATAAAGTTTCTTTATTAAAGATATCGGCATATCGGGTCTCAACGCCTTGCTCTTGATACTGTTTAATGACATCCTTGTTTGGGGTTGTAAAGATCAGTTGATCTTTTGGTACCTTTTTTAAAATACTGCGTGCAGAATAACCGCCAAAATTACCGTCTACACCGGTCATTATTATTTTTCCCATTAATTCGTTTCTCCTTGTTTGTTATTTATCTAACTAAGATAAGTATAACGAATCTCTGCCAAAAAAGATAATTCAAAGAGGCAAAGATGATAATCAGGTTTACTTATGATGTTGTATCAATAACGTCCGATATCCCGGGCAATGGTATAGGCGGTGGCATTGGCCGTATAAACATTTTTAGGTTCAACACAATCGCCAAGTTCAAAGAATAATGGTGCGAAGTTTCTCAATTCATTTGACTGGTCTCGCAGTGGTTTCTGCCCAAGCGCATAGATCACCGTGTCCGCTTCATAAAGGCTCTGTTTGCCAATTTCGTAGTGTTGATTCAAACTGGCCTGGGTCACAACCGATACCAACATTCCTTTTGTAATGGTATCGCAGCATTGTTCTTCTGAAAATGAGTCACCAACAAACTCACCAATGACACCTTTTTCAGTAATCTCGACAGCTTTGGTTGAAGTCACCACCTCGATTTGATACTTCAGGATTTCATTGTTAATGGCCATTGAGTGAATGACATTGTTTGAAAAGTTCAAACGGTTGGACATTTCGATAATTGTCACTTTTTTACCTAATTGGGACAGATAAATGGCCAGCTCAATCCCAGACAATCCGCCACCAAGAACAACTGCTTTTTCGCCGACTTTCTCGGCCTCCAGATATCCCGCATCTGCATCCATAACGTTTTTGCCGTTAATTCCAGGGATATTGGGCATCACTGCTTTTGCGCCCAAGGCAGCAATGATAACATCTGGTTTTAAGACTTTAGCTAATTCCGGCGTGACTTCGGTATTCATACGCAAATCAATTTCCGCTTCTTCTATCAGCGCACTTTGTGAATCCAGATATTGCTGCATATTCTGCTTGAAAGGCACTTTTTTCTCACAACGCAAAGCACCGCCTAATTCATTTGACTTTTCACAAAGAATAACTTCATGACCGTGTTCATAAGCAGTCAGAGCCGCTTGCATACCACCGATGCCGCCCCCGGCAATCAATACTTTTTTCTTCTTTTGAGGCAATACCTGATTGTATTTTACTTCCCGTTCAAAACCAATTTCTGGGTTGATTGCGCAAATGCTTGTTAACTTTGTGAAGTGCGCCGAGAAACATTCAAAGCAACGAATGCATTTGCGAATTTTTTTCTCCTGTCCCATTTGGGCTTTAATAGGGGTGTCCGGATCAGCCATCAATTGACGGCACAACATCACAACATCGGCTTTTCCTGAAGCAATGATCTCTTCCAACAGCTCCGGTTCAGCCAATGCACCTACCGTTGCAATTTTAGAATGACGGATGACTTTTTTCACTACCGCCGCATATTTTACATTGGCACCGTCATCTAAAAACATACTGGGGGAAGTGATGGTAAACACCGAAGTTTCTTCGTGAGCGCCTACCGAAACGTTGATCAGATCCGCATGGCCATCTAATTGTTTGGCAATCTCAACGCCGTAGTCAATGTCATAACCGCCTTCAAAAAGCTCTGCTCCGCTGATCCGAACACAAACCGGAAAATCACGACCGCATTTTTTCTTGATATCGGCAATGGCCGCATTAACAAAGCGAGCCCGATTTTCCATGGAACCACCCCACTGATCCCGTCGGTTGTTATGGGGTCCAAGAAACTGGTTGAACATCCAGCCATGACCGGCATGGATAGTTACCATCCCAAAACCGCAGTGTTTGGCGGTTTGTGCCGCATCGCCAAATTTCTTGATGATTTCAAAAATAACTTCTTCCGGCATTTGGGGAATCTCCATCCCTAAACCATTAACCGAATCAAAGGCACCAAAAATCTCATTTCCCAGACCAAACTTGCTGTGATACGAATTTGCCCCACAGTGTTGGAGTTCAATATCGGCAACAGCGCCGTGTCTGCTGATACATTGAGAAAGTCTGTATAAAGGCGACAAAGCGGTGGGATCATCCAGTCTGATGGTCGGACCGATGGCACCTCTGGCATTATCAGCCATTGCTGAACCAATGCTGACGGTGGCCGCTCCGCCCTGAGCCTTTCTTTCAAAATAAGCGATAAATTCATCCCCCGGATGCAATCGCTCGTCGGGATAGTATTCCAACCCAATTGGCGCTGCAAAAATCCGGTTTCTAAACTGTCTGTTTCCCAGTACTACTGGCGAAAATAATTGTTCAAATTTTTTCATTAAATCTCTGCCTTTCAAAATAAAATAATAGCATTCAACGCTTCTATCGTAATTAAAATTAACACTGTTGTCTAACGATTAAAAAGCCTGATGCTTATGCTAAAAATGCATAAGTACCAGGCTTTTGTGACCTCTTTAATTTTTGTCTCGCGCTGTGTTGAGGAATGCGTTAAGACAAGGATTTTTATTCGCCTGATTCCAGGCAAATTCAATGTTATATTGATGATGCGTCTGATTAATTTTCAAAAACGTGATCGTCTGATATTTTTTCGTCAGCCCATCTGAATCAGGATAGAAAGAAATGCCCCTTCCCAATTCAGTTAACAGTAACTGGGTTTCAAACGAATCGACTTCAATGACTATCGGATCAAAACCATCCTGACGACAGCAATCCAGAATATAATCATAATGCTTCTGAAAGCTTTCCCTTTTGGGCACAATAATTTTCTCATTTCTAAGTTCAGTTGCTTCAATCGATTCTCGTCCTGCAAACCGATGAAATGGCCCCACACCAACTTTTACATTATATTGACAGACATTTAATGAATTGATTCCTTTTTCATCCTGCAGTTCTGCTTTAAAGACCGAAATAATATCCAAAGTGCCATCGTTGATTTGGGTCAGCAATTGTGCCGGTGTACTTTGTTGCAGAACGATTTCGACATTTTGATTTTTTTGCTGATATCGTTTTAATACCCCAGTCACATACTCAAAGCCCAGATCATTAGAAAAGCCCACTTTTAAGACATTGTTTTCTTTGTAACTTAAACGCACGCCATCTTCAACCGCTTTATCGTATAATTTCAGTATCGATTTCACACTGGTTAAATAATCGCTACCCGCTGGAGTGAGCTGAACTTTTGTGGTGCACCTTTCAAAAAGTGCAAAACCAATCTCTTTTTCCAATTGTTTGATGGCGCGACTGATGGTCGTTTGTGAAACAAACTGGCGTTTTCCAGCTTCAGTGAAATTTAAAGTTTCAGATAATGCGATAAAATACTCCAGGGTTTGTCGATTCAAGCACTTGCTCCCTCCTTACTCTTTTTAATAATCAATTGCATAAATTCATCAATGAGGGGATTATCATCATTCTTATTTCGGGCCATGCAAAATTCTGAATGATGATGGGTTTCGATCAGTTTTATCCGGTGAATCCCAGAAGCTTCGGTTAGCACTTCCTCAGAAATAATGGCAATTCCTTTATTGGCACTAACCAATAAAATCATCTCATCAAAATTATCGACCTCTTTAATAACATTCGGTTCAAAACCGTCCTGTTCGCAGCTCCTGAAAAAGGAGTCGTGATATTTGGGTCCATAGGTTTTTGAAAAAATAATCAGCTTTTCAGATTTCAATTCATTGCCATAGATTTCATAACGATCGTGCCAGGGATGACTGGTCGAGACAATGACACATAGGGTGCTGGTGAATAAGGTTGTGATCTCGATCTGGGGATAGGTCTCAATTTCATTGGCCAGACCGAACATAATATCAATTTCGTTATTTCTTATTTTTTCAGATAATTTTCTAAAGCTGAGTTCATACAGTTCCAGATTCACTTCCGGGTGATGGGCGACAAATTTACTTAACACCTCCGGCAAAAAACGTTTTTCAACCGGACCGGATACGCCGATTCGCAATGATCCTGAAAACCCATTTTTTAAGGCCTTGGCCTTTGTTACCGCTTGTTCGTAATCCTCAATTATCCGCTTGCTGGCTTCATAAAAAGCTTTACCGGCTAAGGTTAAGGTCGGACGATAACCGGATCGGTCAAACAATTGAAAATCCAGTTCCTGTTCCATGGCAGCCATCTGCTGGCTCATGGCCGTCTGGGAGACAAAGCATTCCTGTGCCGCTTTGGTAAAACTGCCATGCTCAACTGCCGCAATAAAATACTCCAATTTTCTGAAATCCATTTTCCACCTCGCTGGGATGATCATTCATCATTGCATTCTTTGCTCCAATTTTATCATTCGTTTGTTTTCCACACAATGCGAAATTTATGAAGCATTTGATTTTTACTGCAATGCAATTATATATTGCGATTTTTTCTGCTATCCCAAGATTGTACAGGTTTCAATATAAGTTTACAGCATAAAAAAGCTATCTGAGATTTGTCTGCATGCAGACAAACAGATAACTTTTATTGATTATTATTTTACTTTCTTAAGGTAAACTGATGGATGGTTTCCTTTGCAGCTTCGGCGCTGCGGGCCGCCAGGGTTCGGACCTCTTCAGCCACCACCGCAAAGCCTCTGCCATGCTGGCCGGCCCGGGCTGCCTCTACGGCAGCATTTAAAGCCAGAATATTGGTCTGGAAGGCAATGTCGTCGATAACTTTAATAATTTTGGAAATATCATTGGATGATTGATTGATCTCAATCATGGCATTTTGCATTTCCGCCATCTGACCGTTGCCAATATCCGCATTTTCACGAACAACCCCGGTTAGTTCCCGGGCCTTATTGGCATTTTTGGCGTTTTCCTTGGTCTGATCTGCAATTTCAGCGATTGATGCGGTCAATTCTTCGATGGAACTGGCCTGTTCAGTGGCACCCTGAGCTAACGACTGGCTGCCGGCCGCTACCTGGTTGGCACCTGAACTGACCTGCAAGGCCGCCGTATAGATTTCACTTAACAAGGTATTTAATGTTTTGATAATCTCATTCAGAGCATTTGAGATCCCGACAAAGTCGCCGCTATACGCCTGAATATCGTCGATATCAAGGTTACCATTGCCAATTTCCCGGGTAACCGCAGAAATTTCTTCAATAACACTGTTTAATTGTGCAACCGTGCCATTCACCGATTGTTTCATCTGGTCAAAACCGCCTTCGTAGTGTCCCGTGATGCTGGTTCTCAAATCACCAGTCGAAATTGCATCCATTACTGTCGAAATCTCATCAAAGGGCTTGGCAATCTCAATCAGGATGTTATTCATTCCGGAAATAATAGTCTGCCAGGAACCTTTAAAACGTGTTTCATCAGCCTTTATCTGTTCGCCCTTGACAATGGCATTTAACAGCATATCGGCTTCGCCAATCAGATCTCCGACCGACCCTTTGACTACACCTAGACTCGTATTGATTGCCCCGAAGTATTCTTTTATTTCGACCGTGTATTGATTGCCTTCGCCAATCGTCAGATCAAAATTCAGATCGCCATCGGCCAGAAGCAGCAGGTTTTCTTTGAGCCGTGAAACCTCGGCCTCCGTGTATCGATTGACACTCACCGATGAGGTTAGATCCATGGTGATTTCAAGAAAACCAAGCTTCTCATTTTTTTTGTTCGTGATCAATCGAGAATTCTTTTGCAGGTATGCGCCTAAAAATTCAAAATCGAAAGTGGTCACGTCATTATTAATTAACTGATAAATACTGCAGTTCGCCGGACATTCTTGTGAATTGCAATAGTCAGCCCCAAATTCACAGGCTTTTCTGCCATAGGCACCTTCGCGGTTCTCAATAATGCCAGCCTGCAAAAGTTGATTCTCCAGAGTTTTATTAAAAAACAGCCAATGGGAATTGGTATCCAGAATATGCATGGGATAAGGTATCGCATCCATGGCATGCTCATACAGTTCGATTTTGGCAGTGTTTTGAACTATGGTGCTGCTAATCGTTTCAAACAGTGACAAATAGATACCCGATAGATCAGTGGCTGTTGGTGGAATTGTCAATAATAGTTCAGTCAAAACACGCAAGGAATTTTCCAAGCCCCT